>JABLTQ010065797.1_pt1 | contig 490151 bp, 409 predicted proteins | sample 7160101 | NCBI WGS metagenome assembly JABLTQ01 (sample SAMN14651228, study PRJNA627086) | human gut metagenome | isolation source: feces | host: Homo sapiens | reverse complement strand
GTCGGGGAACGGCCAGCGCCAAGGGGCGGGACCACCCGTCCCGACGAGCGTAAAAATGCGGCAAGCTAATGTAGCGAATCTGTTGTTATAGCACACATAATTTTAACTTGAGGAATCAATTCGTCGAGGTCTAATGAACGAACTTTGTCCTTAATACTATTGTGTTCTTCTGCGAAACCTAAATTGCCATTATAGTGATTAGGGAATAACTCCGAATGATTATCGTTCGATGAGTAACCCTCCCATCTGTGGCCACTCATTATAGAATGATTTGATATAAGATTTCTCCGCAGGTGTACATCCTATCAAGAGTTTGATTTCCGAATCTCTCTTGACTAAATCAACAGTACATACTATTGCATCAAGTTTATGTTCTGCATCTGTTCCAAGCCACACATCTATTCCCTCATTGTCTGAAGACTTTGTGCCATCAAGATAACCGTAGTCTAATTCGTAAACAATCTGAGGGTAGCGAGGATGCATAGAACCTTTGGGACGGTCTATAACAACCTTAGATTGAGAATATAGTTCATCTAAATATCTCCAGAAGTTATTCATGTCTACATTTCTATTCTTTATCATTAGGATATAGTTCAATTATAGGTAAATCAAGTGGAGGAGAATATGGTTTACGATACTCTTCGATCATTTGCTCATATTTTTCATCATCTTGCTTATCTTGTTCTGTTTTTTCACTTGATACAAGCAGTTGAATTTTCAAAGTCCCCTTTGGCATTGAATGGCGAACGCATACCGACCATAAACAGTCAATAAAACTATCAAATGTGTTATCCGTTTCCCCATCTTTATATTTTATGCGTGTCAGATACTGCCAAAGTTTGATAATATCTGAATAAAGCAACAAATCTTCATCGCAAGCAATATAATTCATCATAAATGCTCGCAAGGAATCAAGAGGAAGTTGCAGAGATTTAACATTCTCAATAAATTTATCTGTCCATTCTTCTTCAAACGTATCTATATCAAAAATGATGGCTTTCTTAAATGCTCCTATTTTCCTTAATGTACGAAGGTCCGCATAATCAATGGGGACTATTCGTTGATCCTTTGACAAAAAGAGTCCCTCTGCCATCTTCTCAATCTCGAATCGGTCTGTAATTATTTCGTATTTCATTGTATGTTAAGTTAAAGGTTAATACTTCTCGTTTGCGTATTGTTGTGGGGTTAGTCCTCCTGTTTTATTCAATATGGCATCATATAGAGCCTTCATATCTATGAATCCACCTGCTTGTTTTGCTAATGCTCCATCTATCCCGATATCAAATCGTAAATCGGCTGAGTTCGCATTAAAATCATCCATTGTGCCGTGGCAATGACCATGTAACATCACCGCTCCTTGCTGCTTACCGGGCCAATCTAACAGGGGATAGTGGCATAACACAATACATAGCTCTTCACTCAATATTTCGTACATTGATGGCTTAATGGTTATTTCCATAATCTGGGCTACTTTGCGGAAATAGTTTGAGTGTGCTTTAATAGCCTCGTCATGGTTGCCGACTGCCAAGTATTTTTCTCCTGGCAACTGCTCTAATAATCGTCTTGCATCCTCGCTTTTGCGAAATGTCAAATCTCCCGCGAAGTATATCTTGTCGTGTTTGCCAACAGTTGTTTGCCAAAGGTTAATTATCCACTCGTCATGAGCTTGTATATTCTCCTCTGAGGCGTAAGGACGATTAGGCATAAATTTCAATATGCTTTGATGCCCGATATGCGTATCAGCACTCCAATATATATTACTCATAACAAACAGCCTTTAAAAAAATAGGTGGTATATCTCCTGTTAACCAAATACCATTTTGCGCTTTGTAGAACTTGTAACCAACCCTAATCATTGCCTCGATGTCAATTGATAGAACAACGGGGCTGCCATGTCTAGTGCCGACCTGCTTTGCCATATCTATAGTCTCGGATAAATGCACAAAGTTGCGTTTACGAGGTCTTAGGCCCTCTTTCATTATGCTATCAATATACTTTTCTGCCGTTCCGTGATATAATATCAGCGGAGGCGTGGTAGGTTCTAATCCCAAATCGACATTGATGGAGTGCCCATACAAAGCTCTAACCGATGATTTGTCCTCTGAGAATTCAAAGCGTCCCTTGTTATCACTTTCAACGATTTGTTGTAAGTCTTGTAGCGACAACCCAAGGTTGCCTAGCACAACACTCACCTTTACCCAACCATTATAGTCGGGTAAGTTAGAGTGTCGTAGTAGGTATGCTAAACGCTTTGATTCTTTGATATGGTTATTCATCCTTAGGTTCTGTATCTGTGTTATCTTTATTGTTTTCTTCCTCAGTTGTACCAGATAGTTCTGCTTGGTGTTTCTCTTTCCAGTCCTCAATATTATATGGAGACATCGGAAGATACATTGTAGGCTTAAAGTATTCGTCGGCAGCAAAGAGAAACTCAAAAGCAAGACTACAAATAATCACAACAGATATCAAGTTTGCAGCATATGAGTAATCATATAGCCCCATTGCTTCAGAGAACTGCCAACATTGCATAAGTTCTCTCAATGTTATACCTACACCAAGCACAACAATAGCTTGAATGGACGTCCAAAGCATTACCCGCCAAGTAATCATATGGCGAAAATTGTTGTTAGCCTCTATAATTGATGCGACTAGCGCAATTAATCCCAAGAGGAATGGGATAAGAGCCCAAATCGGTCCAGCCTCAATAAGGAACATGAAATGGAGCAAGTACTAATTTGTACAACTCAGAGCACTCTTCCTTGAGTACTTCTTTTGTCCTGCCAGGGCTAGTAATTACTCTTAGAATGGAGGCTGGCAACGACGCAAGAATCCAGATTATAATAACCACCAACAAGAACGCGCCTTCACTCCATACAAAGTGATGCCACCCAAGGTGCCAATAAAAATATTCATATACATAGTCATATATGTAGCCAAACGATTCTGTGGCATACAATGCGATAAAAGTGGAATATACAAATACATTGTCGATTAGTCCACACCATCTATCGCTTACATCTTGCTTTGTCTCACTTTTTCTTATTGCACGGAAACTCCTCCAAAGAGATTCACACAGCGAAAAAATTAGGCATCCGCAAACTATCCAAAATACAATACCACTTTCCATAATACTACTTCATTAAGTCAATAACAATTACAGTCACATTATCTTTGCCACCAGCCTCCAATGCTGCATCAATGAGTTTCTCCACTCGCTTTTCAGCAGGTATGGGCTCCTGAAGGATTCGCTTCATCTGGGACGAGTGAACCATGTCGTAAAGGCCATCCGAGCATAATATCAATGTGCAAGGCTCAAGATGCAATGTGTGAGTTTGAATGAACTCTGAACCGTCATACAACATTTCTTTACCTATGCTTCTGGTAATGATGTTACGACGAGGGTGTCGCATTGCAGCATCTTCTGATATTTGTCCTGATTCTTCCATTACTCCTACAAGCGAGTGGTCATGAGTTATTTGTGTAAATACTTCGTCTTTGAGTATATACAATCTCGTGTCTCCTACATGGCATACATCCATTTGTCCCGTTTCTAAATTTATGAGTGCTGCAGTAAGCACGCAACTCATTTGACTAAGGTATGGGATGTAATGTTCCGAACATATTGTGTTGTTTGCAAATCTCACAGCACCCATCAAACTCTCCAAACAGTCTGTTTGGATATTTAAGTCATTAAAATAATCAGTAATACACTTACAAGCGAGGTTTGCTGCGACATCACCACCACCATTACCTCCGACGCCGTCAACGCAGACCGCAATAAGGTGAGTGCCTCCCCATACCTCCTTCAACACAAATGCATCTTCATTCTTTGGTCGAATATTTCCGATATTCGTATCTCCGTAATATATAGCTTTCATAACTCTACAAATTTACTCAAAAAAAGCTATCTAATATAGCCTTATCTATAATTAAAACTTATAAGGGAAGGTTTGTAAATCACACTCTTTAATGCGAGCATACAATTTATCTACAAAAGCAATTTCTTCTGCACTAGCATTAGGCTGATCTGTATTGTAAAGCGCATGAAATTCTTCTTTAAGAATCAACTGATCACCTCGCAATATATCAGCATAGTCATTATCCATTTGCTTATCGTAACCTAAAATCTCAACAAGTGTATCTGTAAATGCCTTTACTGCCAATTCAGAAGTTATGAACTTTAATTCATCGAGAGTCAGGCTAGATACTGTTCTGCGTTCGTCTTCACAATAATCAAACTCTATTTCTGGTAATCCATTGTCTCCGTCAATTACCTTTACATTTTTACCTTCACCAAACAACAACTGGAAGAGCATTGGCCAATAATCTTCACAAACTTCGTAATCGGGATGGCTGTATTCAATGGGTTTCAAGAAACGATAGAAATACTTGTAAAGAGGAGTTTCTGTATATACATCTAGGCTATTACCAGTTGAATCTTTTACAGTATTTAAGAACGATACACCAGCCCCGTCATCGACTAATCTGATGTCTTCCAAAACCCATTCATAGCCCAATGGAAATATGTTTTCTTGTGGCAATTCGCCACATTCATCTATTGCCGACTCTTCATCTTTCTCTTGTTCGTTCAGGAATTTTAGAAATGCAAAACTATTGTCATTGTCTTCATTCTTATCAAACGAAACTTCGTGATTGTCAAAAGGTTTAATGTCGGTATTTGCTTGATGAGTGGCAAAATCGTAGTCATTCATCATTATAGGAGGGAATCCAGACTCTAATGTCAACTTCCACACTAATGCACGCAAAGGATTATACATACTTTGAGGCACAACAACTGTAAGAAGATACTTTCGAGTTTCATCATCCATTTCCTTGTCAGTAATATCTACCAATGTAGAATATACTATTTTAAGATTAAACACCAACTGTTCATTAATCTTAGGGGTTAGACAAGTATGCAACTCTACCAAATAAAGCGAAGTATCTTCCGCGACTCTCGACTGAACATCTATTGATATTTCAAGGTTTGCAGCACTGTTTGCGTTGAAAAACATTTCTGGTGTGTTAGGCGAATCAAACTCTGCACTTTTTAAAAAGGTCTTTATTGGCATAAAAGTAGGAGTGTCCATAGTTATTTGTATTATAGTTGTTTGACATTAATGTTTTGCATCACATAATCTTTACTGATGTTGATTATGAGTTTTTTCTTTGGATTTGTTCCTTCTGGCAAATCATAATATAGGCGATTTAGCGCTTTCGAAAGTAAAGTTTTTACGTTACGGAAACCTAATCCTGATTTGTGAGCTTCTGCTGCAATGTATCTTATGGCATCTTCCTCGAATACCAAATCAACATTATTATTGGAACAGAAATCAATATGAGATTGAAGGATGTTATCTTTTGCAGATGTCATTATCTCATAGATAACATCTGATGTTAGCGGGTTCATCACGATACATTCACCAATGCGACCAAGCAATTCTGGCATATATCCCCATTGCATAAGGTCTTCATTAGTAACTAATTGCTGCAAATTTATACCTTCGTACTTACTTGATTGAACTTGGCTATATCCAATTGACCGACCTATGTTTAATCTTTTTTTTATAATCTCGGTAATCCCTGAGAATGCACCATCAAAAACTATCAGCAAATTGTCTACTGGTAGTCTATATGATCTTGTCGACATATTGTGAGTGTCAAACCCATTCTCCAAATGAAGACTGTGTTCTGTTTCAAACAGCCTCATAATATCACGCATCATATCAGTATCCATGTCTGTACCACTGTTGCCGACTATCTTCTGACCAAAGTGAGTCAATTTGTCAAACTCATGGAAAACAATAATTGCGTATTCGAGATCCTTGATTGTTACATCGTTATTTATCTCTCGAGCAAGTATGTCGGTAATATGCAAACCTTTCCAAGCAGCAGGGACTATTTCGGATGTGTTAATTCGAATCACAGGACAGTCGCAAACCTTACCAAAAATTCTAAACATCTCGGATTTTCCCACCCCTGTTGGCCCCATAATTAAGACGGGAGCTTTAAGCTTGCTTACGTACTGCTTACGCTTGCTATCAAGATGCAGAAAAAAGGGAACAGCTAATTTGTCAATAGCCTCATCTTGCCCCTTAATATATTGTTTAACAAATGACGCCATCTCTTTAGCACTCTTTACAGGAGCAACGCTCTCTTCTACGGTATTACCAAACAAATCATTCTGGGTAAACCCATATTTTTTCTCAAGATATTTGTAATCTTTTTGTATTGGGGCCTTGAAGACCTTTTCCCATGCGGCCAATTTATTGTTCATAATATAAGGGATATCGTCCCCGATTCCCTTTTGACGAGATAGTTCCTCAATGTAAGAGTTGGTTTTATTAATAAAACTCTCTATTGATAATTTCCCATTGACCAACATATTCAACATTTTGGTTGCGTGCTCGGGAGATATATGTGGGCAAATGAATAGTCTCGCACAGACATCATTTACATCAAACTTCTTGTTCTTCCTTATGTTGATCCCAAAATACATAGTTTCCATTTTTTCTTCATTGATTAAAAAGTTAAGTGGGAGAATAGGAGTCGCATCGTTTATGCGACTCCATTTTTCTTATCTGGCCTGGATATCCCTTGCGGCTTTGTTTCCAAGCAAGTTCACAAGCCAAACAACAAAATGCACCTTTCACAATAGCCGTACTGTTAAATACAATATATTTACGACCACAATGTTGACACTTCATTTTCATAACAATAGATTTAGTAGTTAATAATTTACTTGTTAGCAGTCATAGAAACGACCGCGATGCTCTCTGAATATCGAGGCAGCGAACTCAGGATTGGTACAATCTGAGTAGATATCAATACGATAACACTCGTCCCAGTTGAATTCAGAGCAAGAGCCCCACCAACCATAGAAGTAGATTTTGTCTGAGTCATTGTAATCGTCATACATCAGACGATAAAGATGATCCTTTGCCTGATTGAAATCCTCTTCATTTGAGAAGAGATAAGTAGATCTTTTCGTTGCCATAATTTTTGAGTTAAATTTATTTATGATACACTTGCAATATGATTTCTCTTATTATTATTTGTCTTCTGAGAGCAAAGTAATATTATAAGTATTTATCTAAATAATAATAAATACAGTTTATTATCCTTTGGGGTTGTTGTGGCGACTTAATTAATTGTTTTATAGCATATTAAATCTAAACAGATAAACGCACTTTTCTAAAATTATATATAGTTATCATATTGTAAGAGACTGCATTTTCTGCCACGCTTGATGTGCAATGATTACATCCTGGCGCTCTTGTTCAAGTTGTGCTTCGGTTTCGGGAGTGTAGCCGAGAAACTCGATACAGCCGCCATTGTAACCCGTGAGTTTGCAGCGGATACCGGCTTTCTCTAATTTATCCATTCGTTTCTGTGCGGTCTTGGCACTGGAATATGACAGCGACCAGAAGTATTTGTCGCAGCTATCCCGTATGAGGCCTCGCCAAGAACCTGAAGAGTCCAAATAGAAGTGCAACGTTTTCCACTCCGCCCGGAAGGTTTAGGTAAAGGAAAAAGGATCACCGCCCGGCGTACGTTGTCGGTTGCTACGGACTCCAAGGGACATCCACCGGCAATACAAAAAAGGGAGCAATCCGCAGATTGTCTCCCTCCGGCCAATTAATTTTGTATTGCCATGTATAAACAACTGACCGAGCCACAAAGGTACGAGATTTATCTTGGATTGAAAAGGAAATGGAGCAAGAGCCGCATAGCCTGCGAGATAGGCGTGTCGGCCTCGACAGTCAGCCGCGAGGTGAGGCGCAACGCCGACCCCTCGGGCGAGTACGTATGGACCCGTGCGCAGTCCCGTTGCGTGCGCCGCCGCCACGGTTTACCGGGGGGGCGCGGCAAGGACTCCCTGCTGTGGTGGCGTGTGGAGCGTATGATAGTGGACGAGGGGTGGTCTCCCGCTCAAGCGGCCGGCGTACTGCGCAAGGAGGGGACGCCCATCTGCAAGCAGACCATCTACAACCACGTGCACGCCGACCCGTCGGGACGGCTCGCAGGCCATCTCCCGCACCGTCTCAAATACAACAGGCGGACGCGGGTGCGTCCCGTGACCAAGGCCACCAACATCGCGGGCCGCACAAGCATACATGACCGCCCGAAAGAGGCCGACGGCACACGCTTCGGCGACTGGGAGATGGACACCATCGTCGACCCCAAGGGACATGCCATACTAACGCTGACGGAACGTTCCACCAACTTCATACTCATGGAGAGGCTCACCGAGGGGCGCAAGGCACTTCCCACGGCAAAGGCCGTCGCGAGGCTTCTGTTCCCCTACCGTAAGACACTCAAGACGATAACGACCGACAACGGGTGCGAGTTCGCCGCGCACTTGGAAATCACACGACGACTGTCGCTCAAAGGGAGGGAGAAGGTCGTGGTCTACTTCACCGACGCTTACTCCTCATGGCAGAAAGGGGCGATAGAGAACGCAAACAAGCTCATAAGGAGATACATCCCGAAACAGGCCGACTTCGACTCTTTTACGGACGCCAAAATTAAGGCCATACAGCATAAACTCAACAAAAGGCCGAGGGAAAAACTGGACTTCTCCACACCAAAGCAATGCTTCTTCAGCAATCTATGATAACTTTGCACTTGCTGGTGGACTCTGCCCCTCGCCAAGAACCATCTTGCATTCTATCCTTAACTACTTTGCCAATTGAGAAACATTCATTACCTTTGCAATCAGAAAAGGCGTTCTTTTCAATAATGCAGAAAAAGACAGATAAGGGAATTTCGCTTGTTTCTAAATCGTTACCTGTCGCAAATTCAAATTCTGTAAATCGTTTGTTTTCAGCGAGGAAGAAGTAATACTATGTCTCAAGCAGTGGAATGTTATATGTTTTCTGATTCCAGCTTCGGCTATCCATTGTTTCAGGGGATGATGAGTCATGGATTGTGTTAAGCCTTTGAAAACTTTTCCGGTGCCCCATTCGCCACACAACTCCAGTGCATCCTGACTGATGGGGAGGGTTGCCTCGGTTTCCGTTTTCTCGGTACAGATACGAATGTAATAGCCTTGGTCTGGGCCGACTTCAAAATCACGCCAGTCCAGCTTCAGAATATCACTGATACGTAGGCCTGTCATGCAGGCAAACAGGGAGGCTTGTTTTAAGACTGGAATCTTGCATGGCGTAGCCGCCAGTTTTTTGACTTCATCAAGTGTCAGATACTCTTTCTTGACCTCTTTCCATTCAATCTTTTCCAGAAAGTCGTTCAAGTTCTCACGCAGCATCTTCTCTTTGTAGGCTATCTTCAACAAGGCACGGAATGTCGAATAATAGCCGGCTGCCGAATTGCGTGAGATGTAAGCATTGGGATGATTGATCTGTTTGCATTTGAGCAGGTAATCCCTGAACTTCTCGCACAGTTCTACGGTAACGTCACCAAAGGTGCATTTGCCACCGACAAATTTCTCGAAGTGGTTGTAAACGCAATCCCATTTCTCATACTTTTCCCGTGCCTTAGTCCGGAAGTAGGCGAGGAAATCTACCTTTTGCTTGTTCTTATCCAGGAACCCGAATTCTTCATTGATAAGTGCCTGAACACGGATACAGCGGATTGCCTCTGCCTTGTTCAGCATATCCTGATTGAACATTCTTTGCTGCTCGTTCTTTGGCTTGGCATAGATATAGATGCCGAGGAATTCCCGGCGGCTCATCTTCATCGTGTAAGGATTGCGGATGGCCGGATAATAATCCAGATAAAGAGATATGCGGTCGTTACGCAATGGCTTTTGTCTCAAAGTTACGTTGGTGCATGTAAGTGTCATAGCTATATTGTTTTTTGATTAATACTTGTTTTTGTTGCAAATAAAATAGGTGTTCTAATGGTGGTATTTATCACCGGAAAATAACTTTTGCTTCATTCTATCTTTGGCGGCTCAAAGAACTTGTCCAGCTTTGCCCGCAGGATCTTGGTATATTTACCGACCTTGATACGTGGGATATTATGGTATTTCACATAATGGTAGAGCTGGTCCCGTGTCAGATTGAATCGCTCCATCGCTTCGGCAATAGTGTAGTATTTTGGTTCTTCGGGAGCTATGAGACCTTTGGCAATGTCCACATGCTTCTTGGAGTAGTACACCATGATTCCGACTTTCTTTTTGGGAATGGCATTCTTTGATACAAAAGAATAGATGGCCGTTAGTGTCATGCCGAACTTCTCCTGCATGTCTTGCGTGCTGTACCATTCCTTGATCTCAGGATCGGGAGCTTTCTTTGCAAAGTAGTCATCAATATGCTTTTTGCTCCAATAGGTTTTCCCACGTTGAAAGGTTCGTGGAATATTATGTTCCTTAGCGATATGAAATATCCAGGAATCCTTTACGCCATACTTCTCCTTGACTTCAGCTGTGGTGTAAAAGTCGGTGATGCTCTGCTTGGCTCTTGGTAGATGTTTTTTGTAAGGAGAAGCATTATCAAACAGAGCCTCGATGTCTCGTTTCCTGATAATAGTCTTTCTCTTTAACTGAACCGATTTTATCAGGTTAGTTTCTAGATACCTATAAAAGGTAGCCCTGCTGATACCGATATACTTTGCAGCTTCGCTTGGGGTGAAGAAATCCTTGTCAATGCAATCTTCTTTTTCGGTTTGCTGATTGACCATTGTTTGGAATTCGCTAACACGCTTTTGCCTTGTTTTTTCTTTGTAGGCAAGGTTAGCACAACGACGCGAACAGCATCGTGTCGAGATCTTGTGGGCAATAAATAATTTGCCACACCACTCACATTTTTTCTGAATGTTGATGTTACTAGCCATTTCATTTATCTTTTTATTTCGCCAAAACTGTATCTCTGCGTATCACTGTGTCTCACAGCGTCTCATTTTTCCACGACCTTGCCAACGAAAATCCTCAGATTTCGTGGTGAGGTACACAGGAGGTACAAAAAATGGCGTAAAAAGGCTTAGCAACGATTATCAACGATACTTGAGCAACAAAAAAGGCACCCGTAAAGAGCGCCATACTAATCGATTGTAATCGATTTAACTATTTGATAATCATGTATTTATTTACCGATGCAAAAGCGAGAGAAGATAGAACCGAGGATTTCGTTGGTGGTTATTTCGCCGGTAATCTCGCCCAGGTAGTGCATGCATTCGCGGATGTCTTGCGCTATGAAGTCGGCCGATAGGGTGGTGGCGAGGCCCTGTTGCACGCGCTGTATGGCATCGAGGGCATTTTTCAGGGCTTCGTAGTGGCGTATGTTTGTAACGATTACATCGCCGCTTCCGCCGGCCGATGTGCGGGCAATGGCTACGAGGCGTTGCGTGAGGCAGTCTATGCCGGTGTTGTATTTGGCCGATATAAAGAGGGGGATATCGGCGTCGATGGGCAGTGTATCGTAGGTGGCGGTGAGCCGTTCGGTTTGTTCCGTGTCGAGCAGGTCGGCTTTGTTGAACACCGCGATGAGGTGTTTGCCTGCACAGAGCGGAGCGATGCGCTGTGCCATGGCTGCGATTTTGGCGGGCGCATCGGTGCTGTCGATGAGCCATATTACGATATCCGATTGCCTCAGCTTGTCGAATGTGCGCTCGATGCCCATCGTCTCTATGGTGTCGTGCGTGTCGCGTATGCCGGCTGTGTCGATGAGCCTGAATTGCACGCCGCCAATGATGATGACGTCTTCTATCACATCGCGGGTGGTGCCGTGTATGTCGCTCACGAGAGCTTTTTCGTCGTGTACCAACAGGTTTAACAGGGTAGATTTGCCGGCGTTTGTTTCGCCTACGATGGTGGTAGGGATGCCGTTTTTTATGGCGTTGCCTAAGGCGAATGAGTCGGCAAGGTGTTGCAGTTCGCTGGCAATGTTGTCGGCAAGGTTTTGCAGGCGGGTGCGGTCGGCAAATTCTACGTCTTCTTCGCTGAAGTCGAGTTCGAGTTCTATGAGTGAGACAAACTCGAGCAGGTCGTTTCTTAGCATGGAAAGCCGTTGGCTGAATTTACCACGCATCTGGTTCATGGCGAGGCGGTGGGCAGCGGCTGTATTGGCGGCTATCAGGTCGGCAACGGCTTCGGCCTGCGAGAGGTCGATGCGTCCCGATGCGAAAGCCCGACGTGTAAATTCGCCAGCCTCGGCCATGCGGCATCCTTGTTGTATGAGTTGGGATATGATATGTTGTTGTATGTAGAGAGAGCCGTGGCACGAAATCTCTACGGTATCTTCTCCGGTAAACGAGTGTGGAGCGCGAAACGGAATGGCTATTACTTCGTCTATGATATTGTCTTGGTCGTGTATGGAGCCAAACAGAGCTTTGTTGGCCGGCTGGTTTTGCAGTGTTTTGCCCGGATGGATAGATGTGAAGATACTGTCGGCAATGGGTATGGCTTTGTCGCCGCTTATGCGGATAACGGCAATGCCTCCTATTCCCGGTGGGGTAGATATGGCACAGATTGTGTCGTGTGTTGTGTCAAGATTTATAGTTGCCATGATTGTAAATCAATGTTTTGTTCAATATAGTTTTCGAGGCTATCGGGAAGGTTGTAGAGGAAGTCTATACCCGTAAGAGTCTCTACGCTGTCTATAGTCACTGTGTAGGTATATAGTGGTTGTTTGGTAGCTTCGTTTTTGAATATGAAGGCTATGCCGCGAGGTGGGTTTACATAGGGCGATGCTACTACTTTGTAGAAATAGTCGGGTACTGCCACGCGGTTGCGGCCTATTGTGGGATGCGACTCTTTTACAATGGGACCGCTCACGACGATGATGGCGCTGTCGCGTCGTGCCCATATGCGTACTTTATTTTCGAGTTGTTTCCATACGCCGGTATTTAGCCCGTGTACTTGAGGACATATGTTGCTCATGTAGAACGATTCGCGCATGGCTTGTTCGTCCCATGTCATATCGGCAGCCGGAGCCATGTGCCCGCGGTCGTATCCGCTGTGGGTGTAGTCGTTGTGTCGAGGACATATGCCTTCCACTTTGGGGTCGACAAGAAAACGGTTGCTGCGTTCGGCATCGCCACGTGTTTCTTCGGCGGTGAGCTCGTATGCCACCCAGTTGGGCAGCCGCCATTGAGAGTTATACGAAACGGTGTATCCCTTATGTTCTATGATTTGGCTACGTCGGTTTTGCGGGGTTTTAGCTCTATCGAGGCTGGCTATGTGTCCTTGTACTGCTGTACCTGTATAAGCCGGTGTGTTATTTGCTCTGAAGGGCAGGGGGGATGTGTTGTCGCGCAGATATAATAACAGGAAAACGATGATAGCAATAATGACAATTACCGTTATCGTATTACGTACGATATGCCCCGTATTGCTCTGTTTCCTACTGCGGCTTTTGCCTTTGGGTCTGCTCCGTCTCTTTTTGGCCATTGGTGTTATTGGGCTATTGAATACGTTGCAAAGTTACACAAATTCTATGGGAGAATCTCCGATTGAGAGGTTCATTAACGTTATTGATTGCATATAAGAGTATGTAAGAGACAAGACAATATGGACATATGCCGTTGTTGACTGCGTAACAGGCCATGAAGAAGTCATGCCAAAACAGAGGGGGCGAAATTGGCGACTTCTCGGTATGAAAATTATTGTATTTTATCGTAGTCGGTGAGTAAAAATGTAGTACCTTTGTTGTGTATTTGGCGTGTGATGTTTTTGCCAAATATCGTTTCCTGAATTTAATAGCACTTGAATATGACACTTGTAGACAGATTTCTCCACTATGTAAGCTTCGACACGCAGTCGGATGAGCTTACCAACATGACACCGAGTACACCCGGGCAAATGATTTTTGCAAAAGCTCTGGAAAAAGAGTTGCGGCGTTTGGGGCTATCGGAGATAACACTCGACGAGAATGGTTATCTTATGGCTACATTGCCTGCCAATACCGATAAAGAACTGCCAACCGTAGGATTTATAGCTCACTTGGATACCAGTCCCGATATGAGTGGCCGTAACGTATCGCCGCGCATTGTGAAGAACTACGATGGCGGTGAGATAGTGTTGAGTGTCGAAGAGAATGTAGTGTTACGTCCTGATGAATTTCCTGAGATGTTGCATTATGTGGGGCAAGACCTTATCGTAACGGATGGTACGACTTTGCTGGGTGCCGACGATAAAGCCGGTATTGCCGAAATCATTACAGCCATGGAGTATCTGTTGGCTCACCCTGAGATAAAGCATGGGAAGATACGTATCGCCTTCAATCCCGATGAAGAGATAGGCTTGGGAGCACATAAGTTTGATGTCAAGGCGTTTGGCGCCGATTGGGCTTACACGATGGATGGTGGCGAGATAGGAGAGCTTGAGTATGAGAACTTCAATGCTGCTGTGGCACACGTTACATTCAAGGGCCGCAATGTACACCCAGGATATGCCAAACATAAAATGATAAACTCCATTCGTATTGCCAATCAGTTTGCCATCATGTTGCCACGTTGGGAGACGCCAGAGCATACCGAAGGATATGAAGGTTTCTATCATCTTGTGTCGTTTGAGGGAAGTGTCGAGAAGTCTGTATTGACGTATATTATTCGCGATCATGACCGCGACCGTTTCGAACGTCGAAAAAAGGAGCTTGAACACCTGACTCGTAAAATCAATAACGAGTTCCCCGGTTGCGCCGAGATAGAAATTAAAGATCAATACTATAACATGCGCGAGAAAGTGGAGCCTGTTATGCACATCATAGACCTTGTGTCGTTAGCTATGAAGAATGTTGGTATTGTACCCAAGGTGAAACCCATACGTGGTGGAACAGATGGTGCGCAACTCTCGTTCAAAGGTTTGCCTTGTCCTAACATATTTGCCGGTGGCCTTAATTTCCATGGCCGGTATGAGTTTGTTCCCATACAATCTATGGAAAAAGCCTCTGCATTGATTGTGGAGATAGCCAGGTTGGTAGCCGAAGCAAAATGACACCGACACTTATCGTAATTACCGGGCCTACGGGAGTGGGCAAAACAGCTACTGCTATTGAAGTGGCGCAAGCATTATCGGCTGAGATTATCTCAGCCGATTCTCGTCAGGTCTATCGCGATATTCCTATAGGTACGGCTGCACCTACAGCGCAAGAGCTGGCGCAGGTTCCTCACCATTTTGTAGGCATATTGGGGCTGGACGAATATTATAGTGCGGCTCAATTTGAGAGTGATGTAATGTCGTTGCTCCCATGCTTGTTTGCGCGGTCGCCTTATGCTGTCATGTGTGGCGGCTCCATGATGTATGTCGATGCCGTATGTAAAGGTATCGACTTGCTACCTACTATCAGTGACGAGGTGCGTAGGCGAGTATATGCCTGTTATGAGCAGCATGGTAATGACTATATGCTTGCGTGGTTGCAAGAGTTGGACGCAGCGTATTATGACATCGTCGACCGCAACAACCACAAACGTGTCATACATGCCATAGAGATATGTTTAGAGGCTGGCAAGCCATACTCTTCCTTACGTACAAACAGAGTGAAAAAACGGCCATTCCGTATCGTGAAGATAGGACTTAATTTGCCGCGAGAACAACTCTTTGACCGTATCAATCGTCGTACGATAGAAATGCTCAATACCGGAATGGTAGATGAAGCACGGAGAGTATACCCTTATCGTGCCTACAATTCGCTCAACACCGTGGGTTATAAAGAGCTTTTTGCCTACTTTGATGGTAAGATGGACTATGACACGGCTGTGGCACGGATACAGAAAAATACTCGAGTGTATGCCAAAAAACAACTTACATGGTTTTTGAGAGATGTCGATATGCGCTGGTTTACGCCAGGCGATGCCGGCATTTTACCTTATATTCGTCAGCAGTCGATGGATATTCCCGATTAATTGTATAGGAAAGTATTCCGAATGATGAATGCTTTTTATCTAATGTGCAGTTTTGGCTTGCCTTGACAAGAAAAAGGGTTTGATTATCCACACGCCCAGTCCTATACCTATGGCTGCACCTATGGCATCGGATATGAAGTCGTAGATGTCGCCTGAGCGTCCCATGTGCATGGCTTGTTGTAAAACTTCGATAACACCTCCTATTATGATGGCCGCGATAAAAACGGCCAGCATTGTCCGCGAGTCATACTTTTCATACTTTACAGGTGTATGGCGATAGTAATCGAAGCAGAAAATAAAAGTAAGTCCCATATACATGATTGCGTGCACGATTTTGTCACTTCCAGGGAAATCGAAGAAACCGCCGGTGTCGGGTACTGGGTTGGGCGCCAATGACAAATACAAAATGGCAGCAAGAACCATAACTGTAGGTATGTAATGGAATATAGATATTACACGATTCATAGGGAGAAGTTTTGTATTTTGTTGACAGTTAGGTTCAGACTATGCGGCAAAGATATTAAATTTGCACAAATCACACAATGTAGCTGAATGAAATTTGTTACCATGATTTTGTTCGTTTAATGATTGGTTTATAATATATTATGAATAGAAATTCTTTTATAGATACTTGGTTGGCTTTATCACGAGGTCAACGCCGTGCGACAATTGTTTTAGTATTGGCTATTGCCATTTTGGCCGTATGGCAGGTACGGGTATCGCATGATAAGAGGCAGCATAGCGAGGCTCCTTCCAATTATTCGGTATTACAACAAGAAATAGCGCTGTTTCGTTCACAAGCCGATTCTGTTTTACCGCAAGGAGGTAAGTCGACCTATGTACGTCATACCAGCGTAGTGCGTGATACGGTAAATACCTTCCAGAAGAGACCTTCGCAACGTGCCATGCAACCTGTACCGAGGATAAAGGATAAGTAAAAACAGTATATACTTGCGTATGAGAGAGATCGTAATTGGGAAAATCTATATCGATTGAGCTATAGAACAATAGAGTATTTTTATATTGTTTTTATGATGGTAAACAGGCTTGGTTTTACAGAAAAATTGTAACTTCGCTTCTTATAAGGAAACAGTATGCTTCTTGACAAGAAAAATAAAAAACTCACCCTTAATGCCGGTGGCAAATTGGTAGATCTGTCGCAGCCCAAGGTGATGGGTATTCTCAATGTTACACCCGATTCTTTCTTTGCCGGCAGTCGTTGTACTACCGAAGAACAGATAACACTTCGCATGCAACAGCTTGTTGCCGAAGGTGCTGATATGATAGACGTAGGCGGTTACTCATCGCGACCCGGTTGCGACAATGTATCGCCCGACGAGGAGATGAGACGTCTGGCAACGGGGTTGGAAATTGTGAGGCGCATAGCTCCCGATGCTGTTGTGTCGGTAGATACATTCAGGGCTTCGGTGGCACGCCGTTGTGTAGAGGAGTATGGAGTGCAGATAATCAACGATATATCGGCAGGTGAGTTAGACCCCGATATGTACGATATGGTAGCAAACATGCGGGTCCCATATATTATGATGCACATGCGTGGCATCCCGTCGCAGATGATGGAGGCTCGGTATCTTGCATATGACAATGTAGTGGCCGATGTATTGCAGTATTTTGCTGCGAAGATAGAACGTCTCACCCGCATGGGGGTAAACGATATTATCATCGACCCCGGATTTGGATTTAGCAAAACAGTTGCCGATAATTATAAGTTGATGAGACACTTGGATGAATTCCTGCCATTGGGCTTGCCAATACTGGTGGGTGTCTCGCGCAAATCTATGATATACAAATTCCTGGGTATTAGTCCCGAGGAGAGTATCAACGGTACGACAGCCTTACACGTCATGGCCTTGTTGGGAGGTGCCGACATATTGCGGGTTCATGATGTACGGCCGGCAGTAGAAGCTGTGAAAATAGTAATGCAAACGCTCAACGAATAAAATGTATTGTTCATGATAGATTTTGGAATTAAAGACGCCATAGATATACTTATCGTCGCCTCAATGCTCTACTACATCTATAAGATGATGAAAGAGTCGGGCACTATAAAGATTTTCAATGGTGTATTGGCTTTTATCGTTGTATGGGTGGTATTCCGCCTTTTCTTAGACATGAAGCTGTTAGGTGCTATCATGGATAAGTTTATAAGCCTGGGTCTGCTTGTATTGGTTATCTTGTTTCAAGAAGAGATACGTCGTTTCTTATTTGAATTGGGGTCGCAAAATCGTTGGAAATTTCTTTTCGGATTTTTACGTAAAAACGATAAAAACGGTACGAAACCCTACGTTATGGCAATTGTGTATGCCTGCATGAATATGTCAAAAAGCAAGACTGGCGCTCTTATTGTGGTGGAACGCAATACGCCGCTCGAAAAGTTTGAGCATACAGGCGAAATTATTAATGCCGACGTTAATACACGGCTTATAGAATGTATATTTTTTAAAAACAATCCGTTGCACGACGGCGCCATGATTATTGCTAACGACCGTATTGCTGCTGCAGCTTGTATTCTGCCGGTATCGCATAATACCGACATTCCAAAATCTTTGGGCTTACGACACCGCTCGGCACTGGGTATCAGTCAGGAATCGGATGCTATAGCAATTATCGTATCGGAAGAGACCGGTAATATTTCTATTGCACACAATGGCAAGTTCCGCCTCCGGTTGTCGGGAAAAGACCTTGAAGATATATTGTCGAATGCTTAAAATCAGTGATTTGCTCGCATATATCTTATGTAACAAAGTAGCAGTATGATGGTAGCTCCGGTACTTATTATGATGGTCGATGTAGTGAAAGTACCAAACCATGGCATTTTTTCTAAGATCGGTTGATTGTATGTGATAGTCGCTATTGTATTATTGAGTGCATGGGCTAAAATGGGGAGCCATAAGCTGCCGCTGCATACTACTAAATAGCCAAAAAATGCTCCTAATAACATACGCGGAACAAAACCGTAGAATTGCATGTGTAATGCACTGAATATAAAAGCTGTAACCCATATGGCTACATGTATGTTTATACGTTTTTCTATCATGAGCCGTTGTATTGACCCTCTGAATATCAATTCCTCTCCAATTCCCGTCAGTAAACCTATGGTGAGAATTACTACTATGAGTTGACCCACGGAGTTGATATTCATAAGCACTTCGGTAGCTTGCAGTGCCATATCTTCTTGGGCACGTAACCATTGCTCTATACCGGCCATTGACTCTGGTAGTTTTATACCCTCGTTCCATGCTATAATGCCATTCATCATAGGCATGGCAGCAACATATATGAGTAACATCATGCCTAAATGACTCCATCCGGGTAGCTTGTTAAGCATGAGTGCTTGCAGAGTGTGACCGTTGTTGAATATACGGGCAGTAATGAATGCCGGTATAATGAAGATACCTACATCTTGTATAATTGTCATAGCAATGCTCATGCGCCAAGGGTCAACTCCAGGACGGTTGAATAGAAACATGGGTATGAGTGACAGTAGAGCAAACAACAGTATTATAGCTAATAATACAATAATCTGACGAGAGAAACTTTTCTTCATTTCAAATCCTTTTTCATCAATTTGTGTGTGTATATATCATGGCTTGTATAGCCTACTATTTCTTTCCGTGAGATAAGCAGTAGGCTTTGTTTGCAAAATTATGGAAAATCTCTGAAATATTTGCCGAATTGTGACAGATTAACGTAGTAGAATTTGAGAAAACAAGAGTTCAGTAGATGACTAAAAATCGTTTTAAAGCAAAATAAATTAAAAGAGCGATTCCCTAATTGTTACCCGACTGAGCATAAAATTAAAAGTTGACATCGATATGGACGTGTCTGTTAGTTTGGTCAAAAAAAGCTCATGTGAGGACAAGGATTGACAATAAATTAACAATACAGATATTTTTAAGTTGTAAATCAAAATAAAGTCTGAGATGGTTAAATGTCCTTTGATGGATTTTTTATACATTTGCGTTTGGATAGAGAAAACTCTTCTCTTTCCATGACATGTTAAAAAAGAAGCGGTATGCTTATCTTGTACTTGAAAACGTAGGAAATTTTCAAATTAGATGCAAGGATAGCATAGTGGTTCTCACGCTATAGCGTGGGCTGCTATTATCATATCTGTGCCAAACGTTTCCTACGACCTCCAACTTAGACGTGGAAGCATTGCAGTTCCACGCTCTTGCATTTTATAACCGCCTGTAAAGGGACTGACAGGCATTGAATAGGACAACGTATATGGAACTACAATTTTGTCAAAGTTGCGGTATGCCCCTGACTGATGAGAACAGAGGAACCAATGCCGATGGAAGCCGTAGCGAGGATTATTGCGTCTATTGCTACAAAAGTGGTGAGTTTACCCAAGAGTTTACAATGACCCAAATGATAGAGTTCTGCCTGCAATTCTTTGACCAATGGAATGTGCAGGCTGAATATAAGCTGACTCCCATACAAGCAAAAGAACAGATGCTCCAATACTTTCCACACCTGAAACGGTGGAAGGAAAAGGATGAACGGACACTGGCGGAAAAAGCAACGCATTTGCTTTCCCAATGCGAGAACGTGACCATCGTTTCCATTGATGCTAACGGTTATCCACGTCCTGTACAGATGTCCAAGATTGGTGCAAAGGGTTTCCATGAGGTTTGGATGGCAACCTGTGCAGATTCCGTGAAAGTGAATGATTTTAAGGCGAACAACAAGGCGGGGCTTTGCTACGATTACTATGGGGATGGCGTTGCCATGCGTGGCACGGTAGAAGTGGTTACTGATGATGCTATCCGCAAGGAAATGTGGAAAGACTGGTTCATTCATCATTTCCCCGGTGGAGCGAGTGACCCCAATTATGTGCTTTTGCATTTCACCGGTACGGAAGCTACCTTTTGGATTAACGGCGAATATTCTCACTCTAACATCTGATATTAGACAATGATTAAAGAAATAGTCACAGATAGGCTTATACTGCGACCTTGGCAAGAATCCGATGCTAAGGCTTTATATAAATATGCTCAAGACCCTGCAATCGGGCCTATTGCGGGCTGGCCACCCCATACTTCCGTGGAAGATAGTCTGAACATCATCCGTACTGTCTTTGCTGCTCCCGAAACTTACGCAGTAGTCTTGAAAGAAACAGATGAACCGGTCGGGAGCATAGGCATCATGTTCGGGGATGGTCTGCACAGTGCCGAAATGCAGGAGAATGAGGCAGAGATAGGTTATTGGATAGGCAAGCCGTATTGGGGACAGGGTTTAATACCTGAAGCCGTGCGCCGTCTGATTAAACGATGCTTTGAGGATTTGGGAATAACTGCCGTCTGGTGCGGCTACTATGACGACAACACAAAATCTCGCCGGGTGATGGAGAAGTGTGGTTTCCGTTTCCATCATACGGAAGAGGGCAAGACTTCTCCTCTTGGGGATATTCGCACGGAACATTTTATGCGAATGACGAAGGAGGAATGGGAATCTGCTCAACATTTATCTATACGTTCGTTGGCAGAACAAGACATTCCAGAAATGCGGGAATTGTTCCGCGCCACTGTTCTTACTATCAATTCCAAGGACTACACGAAGGAGGAAGTAGAAGACTGGGCTTCGTGCGGTGACAGCATAAAACATTGGAAAGAGCTGCTTGCAAAGAACAATTATATCGGTGCGCTTGACGGACAAGGTAGAATCGTAGGTCTTTCCTCTATGAATGCTAACGGCTATCTGCACTCCATGTTTGTCCACAAGGACTGGCAAGGAAAAGGTGTGGCAACCTTGCTGCTTTCGGAAGTAGAAAAGATAGCTCATGAATACGGAGTGTCCAAAATTACTGCCGAAGTCAGCATCACCGCACGTTCTTTTTTTGATAAACGAGGTTATACAGTGGTACGAGAACAGAAAGCAAGAGCTAAAAAGCTGTATCTGACAAACTATGTAATGGAAAAGGCATTAAATGTTATCGAATAATATGGGAAACTCTGATTGGTTCAAAGGATTTGAGAAAGGAATTGCTAAACTTACAGCAGAACAAAGAGAACAATTCTTTTCGGAATGCGGAAAGAATTGTGTGAATGGCGGTACGCTTTCCGTTTATAGAAAACTCTATGAGGACGCGAAAGGTGACTTGGATGTTTTCTTTCAAATGGCAAATGATTTACCGGGAGTAAAAGGAGAGGTGGTAGAGAAAGGGCGTATATATCATCTTATTTTCTTAGCGTGTACTTGCGATTTGTGCAAGAAAGGTTATATCACTACACCTTTACTCTGTGAATGTTCCCGTCAGAGTGTCATTTATTCTATGCAAAGCCTTTGGAGAGAACAGAAATTTAATGTCATGCTCTGCCATTCCATTTTGCAAGGTAAAAGGGACTGTAAGATAAGGATTGAAGTGATATAGGGCACATCCATCTTATTAATTGAATAAAACAATGTAAGCAGGCAAAAAGAAAAATAAAGCCATTTTTCTTTTTGCCTGCTATATTTCACTATATTTGCATCCGTAAGAGTTACCCGAACAGGCAAAGCGATGCAGACCACGGCAATTGGGACAGTTGCCAACTCATTACCTAAAAACGAGGTAATTCTTCTAACTCTCTTGATTTCAGATGGGTATATTCCTTATACAGATTTACGAAAAAATTTTGGTTATTCCAAAACGAATTTATTGTATTAATATATTATTATATCAATTGTTGTTTTTACTGCATATTGTCATTGTATTGTATTAATTCTTCTTGCTCTTTCTCTCTCGCCTTAGAAAAAGAAAAAGTATGATGGAGAGCAAGCATATCAATAGCGCCCCACATAAAATTGTATTGAAGTAGAAATGATCGTAATTGAGTATATGGTGTATAGGAACAGGAGCTGTGAAATTCTTTATATCGAAGTAGACATCCGAACACACTGATATAATAAACAGCATTGTAACAACAAGGATGCTTAACCCTATTATTTTATGTTTTTTTCTCGTACTCATATATCTCTTACAGCTCTTGGGTTTTATTGTATATGATTGTTCCTTAGCAAGCCTGTGGAATGAAAGGGGGTGTAAAGATAGAAATTTTATCGAGATAATTGTTTATGAAAGATAGCCGCTCGAAAAAGAATTGGGCTGTGTTTTTACACAAAAAGAGAAACCTATTCTTGCATTTGCAAAAGAAAAGCAAGTAGCTGTGATTGGCGACTTGCATAAAACGATAGTCTTGTAGTCAAAGCCGTTGTAGAGCTATTATTGCGGGCAATATTTGCTTTATCCTTACTTTTATCATACTTTTGCACACGACAGATTTCAAGTTTCATATGAAGTGGGAGTCGTTTGTAGCCCGACGCATTTATTTAGACAAGGAGCATAGGCACGAAGTATCGCCACCAGCTGTGAGGTTAGCTATTGCCGGGGTGGCATTGGGGCTTGCGGTAATGATTCTGACCGTAGCAATTGTCGTAGGTTTCAAAAAAGAGATTCGTGAGAAAGTTGTCGGGTTCGGCTCACATATTCGTGTCTCGGCCTTTTCAAGCAATACTACATACGAGACTCCTCCTATACAGTTTTCTGACAGTGTGGCGCAGTTGTTGGCAGCCGATGAGGAGATAGTGCGTGTAGAACCATACGCTACCAAACCCGGCATATTTAAGACCGACGACCACTATATGGGTATTGTGTTGAAGGGTGTGATGCCGGGATATGACGCCTCTTTCTTTGCAACTTATCTGATAGATGGAAGTGTGCCACACTATACCGATAGTGTGGTTTCTGACAGCATCCTTATATCGCAGGCTATAGCATCTAAGTTGAATATAGGTGTAGGAGATGGGGTACTGGCATATTTTGTGCAAAATGAAGCTGTGAGAGCGCGTAAATTTATTGTTGATGGTATTTATAAAACCGACTTAAGCGATTTTGACAATCTTTTTGTGATAGGCGATGCTCGACAGGTACAGCGGCTCAATGCTTGGCAACCCGACCAGTATAGTGGATTTGAATTGCGAGTGGCGCATTACGATAAGTTAGATGACACAACTTATAGATTATACACCCAATTGCTTATGAAGCCCGATGCTTATGGGCAGCATTATTATACACAATCGGTACGTGAACTGAATCCGGTCTTCTTCGGCTGGCTCGATTTACTCGATATGAATGTGTGGGTCATCATTATACTTATGGCTATTGTGGCCGGATTTACGATGATTTCTGGCTTACTTGTGATTATACTGGAGAAAACCTCTATGATAGGTGTCCTTAAATCTTTGGGTGCATCCAATCGCTCTATTCGAGCCATCTTTCTCTATGTGTCGGCTTTTCTTGTAGGTAAGGGGCTGTTGTGGGGAAATGTTGTGGGATTGTCATTGTGCTTGATACAAAAGTATTTTCATGTACTCAAGCTCAATCCTGAGGCATACTATATTCCATACGTTCCCATAGAGCTGAATATATGGTATATCTTGTTGCTTAATATAGGAAGCCTTGTTGTGTCGATGCTGATGTTGCTTGGTCCGTCGTATATTGTAGCGTTGATACGACCGGCACAAACGGTAAAGTATGAATAGAGTAGGAGATACGATCAGTTTTCTATTTCCGATAGTTCTAGCCAGCGGGTCTCTTTTTCGTCGATAAGTTGTATCAGTTCAGAGATACGTGTAGAGTGAGCATATAGTTCGTCGGTCGATAATGTCCCGGAACTCAATTCAGTCTCTAACCGCGATTTTTCCTCCTCGAGTTGTGGCAGTAGTTTGTCAAGCTCTTCCAATTCTTTTTTCTCTTTGAACGTAAGCCGGCGTTTGCTGTTGCTGTGGGTGGCACCCGTTTCCTGACGTTTGTCTTGCTTCTTTTTCTCTTTTTCCGAGTTTTCCTGTTGCCGTTCTTTCCGCAATTTATCGGCTTTCCACTCGCGGTAATCGGTATAATTGCCTGGGAAATCCTTTATCACGGCATTCCCTTCGAATACCAATAAATGATCTACGACTTTGTCCATAAAATAACGGTCGTGCGAGACCACGATGACACATCCTTTGAATCCTTGCAAATACTCTTCGAGTACACTCAAAGTAGTTATGTCAAGGTCGTTGGTAGGTTCATCGAGTACCAAAAAGTTGGGGTTTCGCATCAACACCGTACATAGATGTAGCCGACGCTTCTCTCCTCCACTCAATTTGTATATGTAGTCGTGTTGTTTTTGTGGAGGAAACAGAAAATGCTGCAGGAATTGGCTTGCAGACAATTTGCGGCCATCGTCGAGTATAATTTCTTCGGCAATTTCTCTGATGGCGTCTATTACTTTCATGCCCTCTTTGAAGTGAAGTCCTTCTTGGCAATAATAGCCGAAACGGACAGTTTCACCGATGTCGAATCGTCCGCTGTCGGGACTAATTTCTCCTACCAGCATTTTGACGAATGTCGATTTTCCGGTTCCGTTAGCACCTATGATGCCCATCTTTTCATATCGTGCAAAGTTGTAGTAGAAGTTATCTACAATCTTCAGGTCACCAAACGATTTGCTGACGTACTGGGCTTCAAAGATTTTGCTGCCTATATATGACGACTTTACGTCTAATTTTACGGTCTGGGTATCGCGGCGTTGCTTGGTTTTCTCTTCGAGGGCATAAAAAGCATCTATTCTTGAGCGGGCTTTTGTACCCCGGGCTTGGGGCTGCCTACGCATCCAGTCGAGTTCTTTCCTGAAAAGATTGCGGGCTCGGGCTGCTTCAGCATTTTGTACCTCCATACGCTCCTGTCTTTTTTCGAGGTAGTAGCTGAAATTCCCTTTGTAACTATATAACGTATGGTCGTCAATCTCTAAGATTTGTGTGCAGACGCGGTCTAAGAAATAACGGTCGTGTGTAACCATAAGTAAGGTTACATTGCTGTGTTGCAGATAGCTTTCGAGCCATTCGGTCATCTCTATATCGAGGTGGTTCGTTGGTTCGTCGAGGATAAGCAGGTCGGGGGCGGTTATGAGAATATTGGCAAGTGCTATACGTTTAATCTGCCCTCCGGATAACTCTTTGACGGGCTGCTCGAAATTTTTGATATTCAATTTCGATAGAATACTTTTGACACGGTGCTCATATTCCCATGCTTTCAGTCGGTCCATCTCTTCTATGGCATCGTGCAAAGATTGCGGTTCATTATCGTATAATGCCTTTTCGTATCGCGATATGGCTTGAACGGTCTCATTGGGAGAGTTGAAGCAGGCTTGTAGTATAGTAAGTTCGGGCGCAAATGAAGGATTCTGCATCAGATATCCCACTTTTATGTCGCTATGAAATGTGATACTGCCACTATCGTAGTCTTCTATTCCGGCAATGATGTTCAATAAAGTCGTTTTCCCGTTACCGTTTTGGGCAATGATGCCTATATGCTCGCCTTTGGCTATGCCGAAAGATATGTCTTCAAAAAGGATGCGGTCGCCAAACGACTTTGTGAGCTTGTCTACTTGCAAATAACTTACCATAGTCTATTTTTTGTATTGCAAAGTTAGTGCGAAATTGCTAATGAGTGGGGAATGTTCTGTGGAAAAAATCCCCATTATATACACAAGATATCCTAATAAATGCTTTTATCGTGTTTTTGTGCCCAATAAAAGTCTTTGGTACATCTTTTGTCAGTATCTTTGTACGAAAATTTTTAATATAAAGAACTATGAGACGTCCTTTTCAGAATGTCAAGTCCTATTTCATCATTAAGAAAAAGACAGTAGTGATACTGGTACTTATAATAGCAGCTATAGGAGCTGTGATTTATTTTACTCGAGGAAAAGAACCCGAAAAAGTACTTCCTATCGTATCGACCGTAGAGGTGGGTAAAAGCGATGTCAACGTATATGGCGAATATGTAGGCCGTGTGCGTGCTCAGCAGTTTGTTGAGGTACATGCCCGTGTAGAAGGCTTCTTGGAAAAGATGCTTTTTGAGGAGGGTACTTATGTAGAGAAAAACCAGGTGCTGTTTGTAATAGACCAACGTCAGTACAAAGCCAAGGTCGATAAGGCTTTGGCACAATTGAACAAAGACCAGGCTCAAGAGCGTAAGACGCAGCATGACTTGGAACGCATACGTCCTCTCTATGCCGAGAATGCAGCCAGCCAGCTCGATTTAGACAATGCCGTAGCAGCGTATGAGAGTGCAAAGGCATCGGTTATCATGAGTCAGGCCGATTTGGCACAAGCCGAGATGGAACTGGATTATACTGTTGTCCGTTCGCCAATATCGGGAAATATCAGTGAGCGATTTGTCGACTTGGGTACGTTAGTAGGCCGAAGTGGTAAAACTCAATTGGCAACAGTAGTCAAAAGTGATACCGTATTGGTCGATTTCAGTATGACTGCACTCGATTATTTGAAAAGCAAAGAACGCAATATCAATCTTGGGCAGAAAGTAGAAAATCGTTCATGGCAACCTTACATTACTGTAACATTGGCCGACAATACCCAGTATCCGTATAAAGGATTGGTCGATTTTGCCGAGCCGCAAGTAGACCCGCGTACCGGAACATTTTCGGTACGTGCCGAGATGCCCAATCCCGGACATGTGTTGCTCCCCGGACAGTTTACCCAAGTGAGACTGTTGCTTGAAGTGAGGGAAGACGCTGTTACCGTACCCCTTAAAGCAGTTATTATAGAAAAAGGTGGAGCATACATATATGTAGTGCGTAAAAATAACACGGTAGAGAAGCGCTTTATAGAGTTGGGCCCTGAGCAAGATAATATGGTTGTTGTAGAGCGCGGCTTAGCTGCCGGAGAGCAGATAGTGGTAGAAGGTTATCATAAACTGTCGCCCGGAGTAGAGGTGGTAATAAACAATGAAACTCCCAAAGAATAATTTAGAGTAATAACAGAGAGTCATGAAAGTAAATTTTTTCATCGATCATCCGGTTTTCTCTGCCGTCATATCTATTGTTATAGTCATTGTGGGATTTATAGGTCTCACAATGTTACCAATAGACCAATATCCGCAAATAACGCCACCCGTTGTGAAAATCAGTGCATCGTATCCCGGTGCCAGCGCGCAGACGGTGTCGCAGGCAGTAGCTACGCCCATAGAGCAGGAGTTGAACGGAACACCGGGTATGCTATATATGGAGTCGAGCAGTTCCAATTCGGGAGGTTTCTCGGCTACAATTACATTTGATGTTTCCACTAACGCCGACCTTGCAGCCGTAGAGGTGCAGAACCGTGTAAAATTGGCCGAGTCGCGTCTGCCGGCAGAGGTAATACAAAATGGTATATCTATAGAGAAGCAGTCTCCCAGTCAGTTGATGACAATATGTCTTACCTCGAACGACCCCAAGTTCGACGAGATATATTTGAGCAATTTTGCTACGCTTAATGTACTGGACTTGTTACGTCGTATCCCGGGAGTAGGGCGGGTCTCTAATATAGGTAGCCGTTATTATGCCATGCAGATATGGGTACAGCCTGATAAAATGGCCAATTTCGGGCTGACGGTAAACGACCTGCAAAATGCCCTGAAAGACCAAAACAGCGAAGCTGCTGCCGGAGTATTGGGACAACAGCCTGTTGAGGATGTAGATATAACCATACCGATTACCACGCATGGACGCTTGTCGTCGGTAAGTGAGTTCGAAGATATTGTTGTACGAGCTAATCCCGATGGCTCTATCATCAGATTACGCGATGTTGCCCGCATCTCTTTGGAGGCTGCTTCGTATAACACAGAGAGTGGCATCAATGCCGGTAATGCAGCAGTATTATATATATATATGCTTCCGGGTGCTAATGCCATGGAGGTGGCCGAGAATGTGAAGACTGCCATGAAGGAAATGAGCAAAAATTTTCCCGATGGCATGCAGTATGAGATACCTTTTGATATGACTACTTATATATCAGAGTCGATTCATGAGGTCTATAAAACACTTTTTGAGGCGTTGTTGCTTGTTATCATTGTGGTATTCCTATCGTTGCAAAGCTGGCGTGCAACCCTGATTCCTATTGTAGCCGTGCCCATATCATTGATAGGAACATTCGGGTTTATGCTTATCTTTGGGTTCTCATTAAATATGCTCACCCTGTTGGGTCTTATTCTTGCTATTGGTATTGTCGTAGATGATGCGATTGTCGTAGTAGAGAATGTAGAGCGTATTATGGAAACAGAACATCTAAGCGCCTATGAAGCAACCAAAAAAGCCATGGAAGGGTTGAGTAGTGCGCTTATAGCTACTTCGTTGGTATTGGCGGCAGTGTTTGTACCGGTAAGTTTCCTTTCGGGTATTACCGGTATGTTGTACAGACAATTTACCATAACGATAGCTGTTTCGGTTATTATCTCTACGGTAGTAGCTCTTACGCTCAGCCCCGTTATGTGTTCGCTTATATTGAAACCTGAAGATCCTAATAAACCCAAAAATGTTGTATTCCGATATATAAACAAATGGTTGCAGATAGGTAATGATAAATATACCGGAATTATATCGAAGTTTTTGGGGCATCCTCGCAGAGTTATGACCTTCTTTGGCTGTACAATAGTACTTATCTTCTTATTTAACAAAGTAATTCCTACCAGCTTTTTACCTACAGAAGACCAAGGATACTTTAAAGTAGAGTTGGAATTGCCCGAAGGAGCCACATTGGAACGTACTCGAGAGGTTACCGAGCGTGCCATAGACTACTTGATGCAGGAACCATCGATAGAGTATGTCTTGAATGTAACCGGTAGTAGTCCTCGAGTAGGAACCAGCCAAAACAGAAGTGAATTGACTGTCATTCTGAAGCCGTGGAAAGAGCGTGACGACGAGAATATTGAGGATATTATGGCAAAGGTGCGTAAAAAGTTTGAGCAATATCCCGAAAGCAAAGTGTATCTCTCTACGCCACCTGTTATTCCGGGCTTGGGTAGTTCCGGCGGTTTTGAAATGCAACTCGAAGCCCGTGGAGATGCGACATTCGACAATCTTGTGCAAGCTGTAGATACGATGATGTATTATGCTGCTCAACGAAAAGAACTTACCGGCTTATCGTCGTCGTTACAAGCTGAGATACCGCAGCTCTATTTTAATGTCGATCGTGATAAGGTTAAATTAGCCGGAGTGCCGCTTAAAGATGTATTCTCAACTATGAAAACCTATACGGGTTCGGTATATGTCAACGACTTCAATATGTTTAATCGCATATATCGAGTATATCTGCAAGCCGAGGCTCCGTATCGTGCCCACAAAGATAATATGAACCTCTATTTTGTCCGAGGTAGTAATAACGCCATGATACCTCTTACGGCATTGGGCGATGCTTCCTATACGACAGGTCCTGGTAGTATCAAACGATTTAATATGTTTACATCATCGGTTATACGAGGTGAGGCATCCAAAGGATACAGTACGGGGCAGGCCATGCAGGCGTTGGAGGAGATTGCTCAAAAGCATTTACCATCTAACATAGGTATAGAATGGAGTGGTCTGTCGTATCAGGAGAAGCAAGCAGGAGGTCAAACAGGTCTTGTATTGGCTCTTGTATTTGTGTTTGTATTCCTATTCCTCGCTGCATTATACGAGAGCTGGTTTATTCCTATTTCGGTCTTGCTGTCGCTTCCTGTAGCAGCTTTGGGCGCTTATTTAGGAGTATGGATTTGCGGGTTGGACAACGATATATATTTTCAGATAGGATTGGTAATGCTGATGGGATTGGCTGCCAAAAACGCTATCCTTATTGTAGAGTTTGCCAAAGAACAGGTTGAAGCAGGAAAAGGATTGGTTGAAGCGACAATAAATGCGGCTCATTTGCGTTTCAGGCCTATTCTGATGACATCATTGGCATTCATTCTAGGTATGTTGCCTATGGTGTTGGCCACAGGACCTGGAGCTGCCAGTCGTCAAGCTATAGGAACGGGTGTCTTTTTTGGTATGATTGTTGCCGTAACAGTAGGTATTACACTTGTCCCCTTCTTCTTTGTCTATATTTATAAAATCAAGAACCGACTATTGCCTAAAAAGCAGAAATCATGAAACATACCCCATATATTATATTACTTATATTATGTGCCGTATTACTTACTACCGTCAGCTCGTGTAAGTTGGGTAAAGCTTATACGCGTCCCGAGATGGTATTACCAGACCGATTGGACTCGCTAACACAAGATGGCGATACTTTCTCACTGGCCGACATGCATTGGTGGGAGATATATGGCGATACAATATTGCAGCAGCTGATAGAGAAGACTCTTGCAAACAACAAAGACATGTTGTCTTCTATGGCTCGCATAAAAGAGTTGGCGGCTTTGAAGCGAGTAGATTTGGGGGCGATGTTCCCTAAATTCGATGCCAATATCTATGCCAATAGAGAAGTGGAAAATTATGGAGGAGACAGTAGAGATGATGCGCCTGAGATACACGCAACAATGCTCATATCATGGGAGATAGACTTGTGGGGTAGGCTGCGCTGGGCTTACGAACAGAGTGGTGCCGAATTGTTGCAGGCTATAGATAACCAGCGGGCATTGCAAGTAAGCTTGGTAGCGCAAGTTGCCCAATCGTATTTTGAATTGTCGGCATTGGATAATGAGTTGGCTATAGTCAAGCAGACGTTACGCGCTCGAGAAGAGGGCCTCCGATTAGCGAAACTGCGTTTTGAAGGAGGCCTGACATCAGAGACACCATATCAGCAAGCTCAAGTAGAGTTGGCTCGTACTGCAACCTTGGTGCCCGACTTGGAACGTTCCATAGCTATTAAAGAAAACGAAATAGCCCTTTTGGCAGGCGAATTTCCATATTCGATACGTCGTATGAAGATGGATGAGCATGCCGAACTTTTACCCGAAGAACTGCCGGCTGGGATGCCATCTTCCTTGTTAGAGCGGCGTCCCGATGTGCAAGCTGCCGAGAAGGCGCTGATTGTAGCTAATGCCAAAGTGGGTATAGCATATACCAATATGTTCCCACGTTTGAGCCTGACAGCCAATTTGGGTGTGGAAAGTGATGAGTTTAAAAGTTTTTTTCAGTCGCCCTATAGTTTTATCAGCGCTAATTTGTTAGCTCCGCTCTTCTCATTCGGACAGAATAAAGCCAAGTGGAGAGCGCAAGAGGCTGCTTATGAGCGTGAAGTGTATCAGTATGAGAAACAGGTACTTGTAGCCTTTAAGGATGCACGAGATGCTATTATAACATTTAATAAAAGCAAGGATGTATATAACTCACGCAAAAAATTGGAACAAGCAGCCTATAGCAATAATAAGTTGGCCAACTTGCAATATATAAAAGGTTATATAAGCTACCTCGATGTCCTTGATGCGCAACGTGGCTATTTCGATGCTCAAATAGGTCTCAGTCAGGCTATTTTAGGAAAACAGCTTGCATTGGTACAATTGTATAAGGCTTTGGGTGGTGGTTGGAAGTGATAACCACTTTACACAATGTTTTCCACGTCAATCTATGCATCAATACGATGATTATAAATTGTAATCGTTGTTGTAAGTGCTTCTGCAATAGATTAAAAAGAAGATTGTGATAATATAACACAAAAAAAAGTCAAGATTTTGTAGTTGGTATAATAATTTATTGTATCTTTGTTGCGTAATGAGAATTCAACAATTGATAAAACCAATCTCAGTTACCTTTAATCTACTATAGAAATACACTTTTGCAGCCCATAAGAATTATTGTTGATGGGCATTATTTTGATGAAAAACATGTGTTTTTGACCTTAAACAATTAATTATTAGAAGATAAATGGAAATAAACAGCAGACATGCGATGAGCATCTCTGCTGTTTTGTTTTATATACGCAACAATTTTCAGCTTGCTTTACAATCAAATGTACTTTTACTTGTCCCACAAGTTTGCAGATGAGTGGGGTAGGTGATTAATAATTGTATTTGTTTGTGGTAAGTCTATATTGGCTTTACGGGCCTGCGGAATTTGATTATGACGCGCTATGTGGTATGTTATGCCATCTTTGATAAAGAGAGCTCCTGTCTGTTTGAAATAAAAACCTATTTTTTGTTCAGCGCATTGAGCTCTCAAATGCAATATCCAATCGTAGTGGCATGGCCGAGCGTTATAGCCCGATTCGCCTCCAGCAATAACTTGTTCTATACCATTGCATGTTGGTAATGTGATATGTTCTAATAGAGGTTCACATACGATGATTTTATGGGTAATAGGAGCTTGTAAAAAGTAAGGTAACCGATGGTTGCACATCTCCTGGTTTTCTATAGTGCAACCTATGGTCACATTTTCATATCCGTTGCCCCAATCTGGTGGAATGCACAGAGACATGCGTTCTATGCGTTTGGTAATGAAAAGGAAGTGCAAGTCGCTTCGCAAGCGTACCATTTCCCATGCGGCAGGTCGCCATTCATCGGCTGTATCGAGAAAAAAATCGGAACTGAAGCATGTATATACCAGTGAACCTGACGGTATCTTGTAGCTGCCATTCCTTTTACGTTGTATTGGCAGAGAGAAAGACGCAGTTTTTGTTACCTCACGGCTGTTTTTCCCATATCGCGAATCAAAGCGATATACGTAGCAATGACGGCAACCCTCAGAGATTTTCACGCATCCATGCCAAGGATTCCATCCGCATTTATGTAACATAGTAAAACTATTTCATAACTTCGATAAGCTCGATGTTTGTATTGTCACGAAGCCTCCCAGTTTGCCAATCTATTGATGTTATGGCGTATAAGCGACACTCTTCATCGTCATTGATACAACATTTACGATATATGCTGTTGTGCAATACGGCTTCACCTACGGTTATCGTCGAATCCTTTTGTAAATCTTGCAGGAGGCTTGATATGAATTTATCCTTCAATTTATCAAACATCGGAGAAACGACTATCAACAGTCCCTCGCAGAAAGTTGTGAGTGATACCTCACGCTGGAATGGTAAAATTGAGTCTATCCTATAATCCATCGTAAGATATAAGATGTGTTTGTTGAGTAGTGAGCGTCCGCAACAAAGTTGATGTGAAAAAAATCCTCTCTTCATGTGTTTATTCATGTATTAATGTTTTCAGTAGTTTTACCGATTCGGTTTTAGGTTTCTGTATTTTTTTAGTGTCTGTTTTTATTCCGGGACGTTTTACAATTCGATTGGGCAATGTTTCCATGACATGGTAATGGAACTTTTCCATACCCGGTTTTTCGTGGATACGCAGCAGTACAATACTATCTATATACATTATATGGCCGTCGGCACGTTCGGGCATGGCAATATAGCCGTATACCGTATTCATCCTGATTGACGAGTCGCATTGTACTTTCAATTCGTTCCACCCCTCCTTTTCTATATTCCCCCAGTTGTAATTGATATTTTGTTCGTCGTGCCTTACTGCCAAATATGTGTGCGGCTTGTTATTGTCTTTGGGTACATTGATGGCATGAATTTTCAAGATAAAACGGTCATTGTGGAAAAAGTTCTCGTCGGCCATTATATCAAACGCAAATACATTTTCTCTTTTGCCCGCGTCGAAGATATGAGCCCTTTCTTGTTTCCATATATCTACAGTATCACCGGCACGGGTGAGTATCTGGGTATTGTCTTGGGCTATGAGTGTCTTTATTTCTTCGTTCTCCTTATTCAACCGTTCTATTACTTGGTCATATATTTCCATGTAGTCTTCTATATGGTTGCCATACCATACAAGAGACGAATCGAATTGAGCTTGCGTAATATTGTGTCGTTCAAATACGGCCTCACGAACAATACGCTTAGTGCTATCGTTGGGAAATTTACTATAATTGAGTGCTATGACGGCTTCCGACTTATGTACATCAACAAGTAAGTCAGTCATCTGCGCCTTACTCAAAATACCTTCTCTCTGATGGCTACAAGATACAAGAGCGAGAAGGATTCCTAACCCTATGCCTGCAAGCTCTTTTCTCATTGGTCGTTGTTGTTGCTTGTTTGTATAGAGTGGTCAGATAAAAAATATCGACGGTAAAATAGTATGATGCATATCATACCTATGGTGATGGCTGAGTCGGCAATATTAAATACCGGACGGAAAAATTCAAACAACTCTCCCCCTATAAACGGTACCCAGTCGGGCCAATAGAATTCAAACAGCGGGAAATAGAGCATATCTACTACACGTCCGTATAAAAATCCTGCATAGCCTCCACCTTCGGGGAAAAATACAGCTATTTCCGGGGGAATAGGGTCATTGAATATGATACCGTAGAACATACAGTCTATAATGTTGCCTATGGCTCCTGCCTCTAGGGCTGCAATACAAGCTATGAATCCCATGGTGTATTGTTTCCGCCGGGCGATATACCAAAGCAAGTAACCCAATGCGCTTGCAGCAATAATACGAAAGAGTGTAAGGAACAATTTATTACCAAACTCCATACCAAAAGCTGCTCCATTGTTCTCGATAAATGCAATCTTGAACCAGTTGGTTATACTTATGGTCTCTCCCAAATACATATTGGTTTTCACCAATATCTTAGTGCATTGGTCTATAAGTAGTATGGCTATGACAATGATAACAGCCCATTGTCCCCTTGTTATGCGCTTCATGCTATGAATGAATGTTTATACGGGTATAATAAAAATGACTCGGCTACACGACTCCCGTAAAGTGTCATGTAGCCGAAGAACATGTGCAATTTATTTCACGCCTTTGTTTTTAGCTTCGACGCTCAGAGTTGCATGCGGTACAGCAAGCAATCGTTCTTTGGGTATAAGTTTGCCTGTTTCACGACAAATACCGTAAGTTTTGTTTTCTATGCGTACCAATGCCGCTTGAAGGTGTTGGATAAATTTCATTTGACGTTCGGCCAAACGACCTGCCTCCTCTTTTGATAGAGTGTTAGCCCCTTCCTCCAATACTTTAAAAGTAGGGGAGGTATCAGTTACATCGTTTCCATCTGTATTCATGATGGCGGCCTTCAAATTGTCGTAATCTCTCAGTGCTTTTTCAAGTTTGGCATTAATGACAGTGCGGAACTCTTCGAGTTCGGCATCTGAATAACGAGTTTTTTCTGCCATAAGGATAAGGTTTTATGAGTTAAATATTTTACTAACGTATAGTAGCCAATAGAGTTCAGTCATATGATGTTATGCTTTCTCTATATGGATATTTATTTTCAATGTATCTAAGTCGAGCTCCATAGCATCTTCGCCGCTGACTTCGCCTATAACAATACTGTCGGCGAGTGTTTGGCGTGCGATGTATTCGCCATACTCTTTGATAACATTGTCGATAATCGCGTTATGAGCTAAGGTGATACGAATCTTATCGGTTATTTCGTATTCGTTTTGTTTGCGTATATTCTGTATACGGTTTACCAATTCACGAGCATAACCTTCTTTTTGCAACTCTTCCGTGAGGGTTACATCGAGAGCTACCGTAAGTCTTCCTTCATTGGCAACCAGCCATCCAGGTATATCTTCTGAAAGAATTTCGGCATCACCTGATTCTATAACAGCCTGCAATCCGTCTATATCAAATACGTAACGGCCTTCTCGTTCATATGAGGCGATGGCTTCCTGACTCATGCCTGTTATGGCATTGGCAAGTTGTTTCATGATTTTGCCATAACGCGGGCCGAGCTTCTTGAAGTCGGGTTTCACCCGTTTTACCAAGATACCTGCAGCATTGTCAACAAATTTCAACTCTTTGACATTTACTTCGGTAAGGATGAGATTTCTCATTGCCTCGATATGCTGTTTTTGCTGCTCATCTACAACAGGTATCATCAACATCGATAGGGGTTGTCGTACTTTGATATTTACTTTCCTACGCAGTGCCAAGACCATCGATGTAATATCCTGTGCAATGCGCATACGCTCTTCTAACTCTTTGTCGATATGAGCCGTATCACTAACTGGAAAATCGCTCAAGTGAACCGAAAGAGCTCCATTACCTGTCGTTGCGGTAAGGTCTTTATACAACTTATCGGCATAGAAGGGGGCAATGGGTGCCATCAATTGTGCTATTGTAACCAAGCAGGTGTAGAGTGTTTGATATGCAGACAGCTTATTGTCATCCATTTCGCCACCCCAGAAGCGCTTGCGATTGAGACGAACATACCAGTTACTCAAATTATCGTTTACAAAGTCTGATATGGCACGTCCGGCACGAGTCGGTTCGTAGCTTGCGTAATCGTCGTCAATTTCTTTGATGAGTGTATTAAGTTGTGATATGATCCATCGGTCTATCTCAGGACGGCTCTCTACAGGTATGAGAGGTTCTTTGCCCGTAAACCCGTCTACATTGGCATATAATGCAAAGAATGAGTATGTATTATATAGTGTGCCGAAGAATTTACGACGTACTTCCTCAATGCCTTCGTTGTCAAACTTCAGGTTGTCCCATGGCGATGCATTGGTTATCATATACCACCGTAGTGGGTCGGAACCGTATTTTTCTATTGTTGCAAACGGATCTACGGCGTTACCATGACGTTTCGACATTTTGTTGCCAAATTTGTCGAGTACCAGTCCGTTTGAAACAACGTTTTTGTAGGCTACACTGTCGAATATCATGGTAGCAATGGCATGTAAGGTAAAGAACCATCCTCGCGTTTGGTCTACACCCTCAGCAATGAAATCGGCCGGATATACCTCTCGGTTATCAAAAGCTTCTTTGTTTTCAAACGGGTAGTGTATCTGGGCATAGGGCATTGCTCCCGAGTCAAACCAAACATCTATAAGATCGCTTTCACGGTGCATGGGTTTGCCGGTAGCCGATACCAGTGTAATATCGTCTACATAGGGACGATGCAGGTCTATTTTGTGATAATTTTCGTCTGTATATTCGCCTGGTATGAATCCCTTTGTTTTATAAGGATTTTCTTTCATGTAGCCGGCTGCAATAGACTTTTCTATTTCATTGTAAAGTTCTTCTATCGAGCCGATACATATTTCTTCAGAACCATCTTCGGTACGCCATATAGGTAATGGAGTACCCCAATAACGGCTACGCGACAGGTTCCAGTCTTGCAGGTTCTCAAGCCATTTGCCAAAGCGTCCCGTACCGGTGGCTTGCGGCTTCCATCCGATTGTATTATTCAGCTCTATCATGCGGTCGCGACATGCAGTTGTGCGTATAAACCAACTGTCTAACGGGTAGTATAGAACCGGTTTGTCGGTACGCCAGCAGTGCGGATAGCTGTGGGTGTGCTTCTCTATCTTGAATACTTTGTTTTGTTGTTTCAGCATCACACACAAATCTATGTCGAGCGTAGTATCGTCGTCGGTCAGTGTATCGGAATATGCATTTTTTACATAACGTCCGGCGTATTCGCTATATAGAGCTACATTGACATTCTCTTTTATGAAATCGGGGTCAAGATCTTCTATGCAATAGAATTTACCTGTCATGTCGACCATAGGACGACGATTACCGTCACGATCTATCAACATCAACGGAGGAACGCCTGTAGCCTTGGCTACACGATTATCGTCGGCACCGAATGTAGGAGCGATGTGTACGATACCAGTACCCTCTTCGGTCGATACAAAATCGCCTGTGATAACTCTGAATGCTCCTTTTCCTGGATTTACCCATGGCATAAGTTGCTCGTACTCCATGCCTTCGAGCTCAGAGCCTTTATAGGTGGCTACAATTTTGAACGGTATGAGTTTGTTGCCTGGTTTATAATCCGACAACTCCATACCTTCGGCTTTGGAGTTGAAAAGTGACGGAATTAAAGCAGTTGCAACAACTGCACTGATAGGCGCTCCAGTGTATGGATTGTAACTCTCCACAACACTATATTCTATGTTGGGACCTACGCAAAGAGCTGTATTTGAAGGTAAAGTCCAAGGAGTAGTGGTCCATGCCAAAAATACCGGCGTACCCCATTGGCTCATTTCAGGCTTAGGATTTTTGATGGTAAATTGAGCTACACAAGTAGTATCTTTTACGTCTTTATAGCATCCTGGTTGATTTAGTTCGTGAGTACTCAATCCGGTACCTGCGGCAGGCGAATAGGGTTGTATAGTGTACCCTTTATAAAGGTATTTTTTATTATACAACTGCTTCAGCAGCCACCACAACGTCTCAATATATTTGTTGTCGTATGTGATATATGGATGTTCGGTATCGACCCAATAACCCATTTTATGGGTGAGGTCTTCCCATTCGTGAGTATATTTCATGACATCCTTACGGCAGGCAGCATTATACTCTTCAACCGATATCCGTTTGCCAATATCTTCTTTGGTAATACCCAGCGATTTTTCTACACTCAATTCTACTGGAAGCCCGTGAGTATCCCATCCTGCTTTTCTCCTAACAAGAAAACCTTTCATCGTCTTGTAACGACAAATAATATCTTTGATGGTACGTGCCATAACGTGGTGTATGCCGGGCATTCCATTGGCCGATGGAGGACCTTCATAAAATACGAAAGACGGATGACCGTCTCGTATGCTCAAACTCTTATGGAACAAATCATTGTTGTCCCATTCTTGAAGCATCTCTTTATTTATTTCCGAGAGGTTAAACCGGGTATATTCGGCAAATTTCTTATCCATATTTTCTTCTTGTTTATGGCTTGATAATAAATTGGCACGAAGGTACGAAAAAAAAGAAGAACTCGGTAATTTCTTTTCTCATTCTTGCCCAAAAATCTCAAATTCTTATTTATCTCTCTTTTTTTATCCTTTTTTTGAAGCAATTAATTATCTTTGCTCATATAAACCCAATTTTATTTATTATGCGTAAATCTATCATTTTATTATTCTTGGTGTCTATTGCGGCATTATTGCTGTCATATTCGTGCAAAAATGCAAATAATGAGAAGGATGCGGTTAACGATATCGTAGGTGTCTGGTGGGTCGATTCCATTACTACACGTTTCTATCCGACCGATTCTCTGTTGCACACATACTTCTCTGATACAATGCGTCAGAAAGTCGTATTTAATGATGATAATCTGTACGAAACTGTTGTATGGCAAAAAGGCGATACGGTACAGGCCTCTAAGATGATTTATACGTTGTGTGGAGACACTATTACCTACAAGCAAAGTAATGGCGAAACCTTGATGGAAGAATATATCGCTTTATTCTCAGATACGGCAATGGTAACACAATGCGCTGTTACATATAGTGATCATACGGCCGAGATATACACGGTCTATTATTCACGAGAGAAGAGCTCTGGCGACGCTGCAGTTGTTACGAAGAAACAGGTAGTAGATTCGCAGCAGTAATAATTACAATATAAGTATCGTGCATGATTATCGGGACTGATAATCATGCACGGTTTGTTGTATATATCTTGTAGGGTACACAAAGGAGAATATATGAATAACAAGTATATTGGAATCGTTGTGGCATGTATGGTGTCATGTTGCCTTCATATCGTTGCACAAGAGCATCCCAAGAGGGAATTCCGAGGTGTATGGTTGCCTACGGCATGGCAGTCGCGCTATGCCGAGCATACTGTAGAGGAAAACAAAAAGCAACTTATTGAGTTACTCGATGTATTGCAGGCAACCGGTATAAATGCTGTGATTTTTCAAGTGCGACCGCAAGCAGACGCTTTCTATCCATCTACCTTAGAACCGTGGAGCAGGCATTTCACGGGACGAGCCGGTAAAGCTCCGTCTCCTGAATGGGACCCTTTGCAATTTATTATAGAGCAGTGCCACGACCGTAATATGGAATTGCATGCGTGGATAAACCCGTATAGGGTTACTCTCTCGGCACAAGAAAAATTACCTAAGGAGCACTTATATTATCGCAAGCCCGAACTCTTTGTCCGTTATAACGGAAAACTTTATTTTGACCCCGGATTGCCAGCGGCTCGTGCACATATTCTTGCTGTGGTAGATGATATTGTGGCGCGGTATGATGTAGATGCTATTCATCTTGATGATTACTTTTATCCTTATCCGGTACAAGGCGAGAAATTTCCCGACGATGTGTCGTATTCTCTTTATGGCAATGGTATGCAGCGCGATGAATGGCGGCGGTACAATGTAAATCAACTGATAAGCGCAATGCACGAATTATTGCTCCATTCCTCCAAACCGTGGGTGCGTTTGGGTATAAGCCCGTTTGGTATATATCGCAACAAAAAATCGTGGAATGAGGGAAGTGATACTAACGGACTACAGTGCTACGACGATATGTATGCCGACGTATTGTTGTGGGCTAGAAATGGATGGATAGATTATTTGATACCACAACTATACTGGACGTTACAGAATAAAAATGCCAATTATGATACCTTGGTAAGGTGGTGGAGCCAGTGCGATTTGGGAAGTTGTCATTTATATATCGGGCAGGATTTGTCACGAAGTTGCAATACTCCCGATGTCGTACCAGGAAAGAATCAATTAGAGCGGAAAATAGAACTGAGTCGATATTTAGATTGTGTTGATGGCGATTGCTTGTGGTTTGGGTATCAGTTGGCAGAGGAATATCGTTCGTTTGCAGCATTTTTGTCACAAAATTATTATGCTACACCTGCCTTACTTCCAGCATATACTCACCTTGACCCAGTATTACCCAAAGAGGTGGCTTCGCTTAAAGCCAAACGTACACCATATGGTTACATGCTTGAATGGAAACCTCGTAAAACGCGCGATGAGAAACAACGGCAGATAGCGTTTGTTGTTTATAGATTTGAAGATGGCGAGACAATAGACCTTTCTTCGGCGAAGGCTATACAGACAGTCACGCGTAATACGGCTTTTTTATTACCTTACAAAGATGGCTCACAGGAATATGTTTATGTCGTTACGGCTATAGATAGGTATAACAACGAGAGCCCCCGAGGCAAGCGTATACGGGTTTTGCTATAATTGTGAATATTTTTCTATTTATATATTATACGGATTGAGTGTAAAAGACTATCTTTGCAATAGAAATAGTACTGAAATGGTAATGTATCTCTTGATAGAGATAATTTATAAATTATTCGTGTATAAAATTCAATAAGAACTGCATGGTACGAGTGTATAGTGTAAGTTCGAAGTCTACAGGACGAAAGTAGACTCTTATAGCCATTGGTCAATAAAGCCGATGGCTTTATTTTTGCAAAAATTGTATGTGATAGGGATAAAAAGAGACCGGAAAACCTCACGGCTGCCCGGCCTCACAAAACTATTCTTCTCCTATTATGTATGTATAACCGGTATACTACCGTTTTTGTTCTTTATTTTACATTTTTTACCATTTGAGACTAATTCTGAATTTGCAGTTGGGTGGGGTTGTAGAGGTTGCAAAGTCATTATATAATGCATAAAAGGCAATACTGTTGCGAGTGAAATCGAACGTATATTGTTCGCTCCACAGCCATTCGCCACTGCTGTTGCTGCTGCCATTATATACGATATATGGTAACGGCGATAATACTTCGTCGCCATTATCGAGTTGCGATACAAAATATCCTGTTACATCGCCATCATATTCCAATACTTGAGCAAGTTCTTGGGGAGCTTGGTTCCCTTCAAATACATAAACGTAATAGGAATTGAGCCCATCTACATCTCCTACAAGTTCCCATGCTGACGATGGTATATTAAAATCATATACTTTCCAGTTCAGTTCGCCGGCAGGACCTTGCGGTCCTTGTGGCCCCATAGGGCCTTCGCATGACAATAACATGGCAGCCATAACAGCTGCAAGAAATAATTTTATTTTCATATCTATAATTATATATGCATTTGAAAGTATAAAGGTAACGGTTTTTATGTTATAACAAAGAAGTAGTATTCTCTTTTAAGTGTTTTTCTATACCTGAAACCAATTTTTGGTATGTATATGCTGTAAAATCGGGAATTTCCTCGTGAGCTATCTTTGCCACTGTATGGGAAGGCAGTGTAGTAGAAAGTCCTATAACATACATTCCGGCATTCTTCCCAGCTGTAATTCCGGCCATCGAGTCTTCAAATACAATACATTGTTGAGGTGATATGCTCAGCCTCTCGGCGGCAAGCAAGTAGCACTCGGGGTGAGGTTTGGAACAAGTAATATCGTCGGCTGTAATAACGGTATCGAACCAAGACTTCATTTCTGGATGATTTTTGTAAAGATATTGCATCTTGACGTTACTGCTGCTGGTGACAAGAGCTGTCGGTATATGTCGCTTCCTTAATGAAAGGACAAAATTCTTTGCGCCAGCTATAAAATGATAAGTCAGATTTCTTTCACTCTTTGTTAAAAAATCACGTATATCTTCTTGTTGTTGTGGGTCGGGAAAGTAAGTATCAAATATTTGTCGAAGTGATTGCCCCTTAATATCATAGGCGAGATTAATATTATGAGGATAATATCGTTTTCTTATCTCATCCCAAATGCGGGTATATTCTTTCTCTGTATCTATGATTACTCCGTCAAGGTCGAACAAGGTTGCACAATTGTCCATAGTCTGTTAGATTTATTAGCATTGCAAAGAAACAAAATATAAAAATTGGCACAAAAATTATCGTACCTTTGCTGCCGGTAAAAATGCTAAAAAATATGTCCGAAAAACAAACTCCTCAAATATTAGGTTCAGCGCCCGTTAGTCGTTTATTGATACAATACTCTATTCCGGCCATTATAGCTATGACTGTTACATCATTATATAACATCATAGATAGCATATTTATCGGGCATGGAGTAGGCGCATTGGCAATAGCCGGTCTTGCGCTTACATTTCCGCTGATGAACCTGGTGATAGCTTTCTGTACATTAGTTGGTATAGGAGGCGCTACTATCAGTTCTATTTTGTTGGGACAACGCGACACTGTACGTGCTACCGAAACATTACACAACGTCTTGTGGATGTGTCTGGTTAATGCCGCTTGTTTTGGAGGGCTAACCTTTTTGTTTTTAGATGAAATCCTTTTGTTTTTTGGTGCAAGTCACGATACATTGCCATATGCCCGAGACTTCATGAAGGTGATACTTTTAGGTACTCCTATTTCTTACGTCTTTATAGGACTTAACAATGTGATGCGAGCTACAGGATATCCTACCAAAGCCATGCTTTCGTCTATTATTACGGTTGTGGCCAATGTTATCATAGCGCCCATATTTATTTTTGTATTGGGGTGGGGCATACGTGGAGCTGCATTGGCGACGTTGGTGTCGCAAGTTTTTGGGTTGGCATGGGTATTGCACCATTTCTTGGATAAAAATAGCTTTGTGCATTTCGACAAGAATTACATGAAATTCAAGTTGGTTATTGTTGGACGAATGTTTTCGATAGGTATGTCGCCATTTCTGATGAATGTGTGTGCATGTTTAGTTGTAATCATCATCAATCGTTCTTTTATACATTATGGTGGCGACATGGCTGTGGGTGCCTATGGTGTCGTAAATAGGGTACTTACTCTTTTTACCATGATTGTTATAGGTATTACACAAGGTATGCAGCCTATTATCGGATATAATTTTGGAGCCCGACAGTTTGACCGTGTGCGTCGTACATTAGTCTATGGTATTGCTGCTGGAATGATAGTGACTTCTGTTGGCTTTATTATGGCACAACTCTTCCCGGCTGCCATTGTAGGACTGTTTACGACCGATGCTCTTCTTACGGAAATGTCAATAAACGGATTGCGTATCTCTTGTGTGATGTTTACGTTCGTGGGTGGACAAATCGTTATTTCCAACTTTTTCCAATCTATTGGAAAAGCTTCGGTATCAATATTCCTGTCGTTGTCGCGTCAGCTTATATTCTTAATTCCGTTATTGATATACCTTCCACGCATATATGCCATCGATGGCGTATGGGCAAGCATGCCTATATCAGATGCTATTGCTTTTATAGTGGCTGCTGTGATGTTGTGGATATATTATCGTCGTGTGCAAAACAGGAATCGAGATAAAGCACACCGTGAGATTATATAATACAGCGAACATTATTGTATAAACAAAAGCCTAGTTCATACGAACCGGGCTTTTTTATTGTTTCATTATAAAAATAGGATTAAAAGAAATATCCTTTTAGTCCCATCAATAATCCACCTGCAGCAAGAAGTAAGATAATAATACCAATAGTACGATTAAGGAGATGTAGACTACGCACGTTGAAATGGCGACGTACCTTGTTGACTGCCGTCGTTATAAAAAACCACCATGTTACAGCACCCAAGACAATGGCTGTGTAACCTATAAGATGGTAGAAAATGTGTGTCTCAGATACAAACGAATTGAAGCGGGCAAATAATCCGATGTATAGAAATATAATGAGTGGATTAGACACTGTTACCAAAAATGCCGTTACAAAGTCTTGTGCAAAACTTAGCTTAGAGTTACCACCTTGTTTTATCTTTCCTGCCGGGTTTTGTCTGTATAGATATATACCAAAACCTATTAAAACCATACTACCTGCAATCTGCAATAATTGTTGGTTGGCCTCTATGAAATCTATGACAAACGTCATGCCAAGTCCTGTAAGGATAGCATAAAACAAATCGGATGCTGTAGCTCCTAATCCCGAGAAAAATCCGGCATAGCGTCCACGATATAATGTACGTTGTATAACCAGCATACCTACTGGGCCCATCGGTGCCGATACTACAATACCTATGATAAATCCCTGAATGATAATATTTAATATTAGCTCCATGACGTGTGTTTGCTTTGTGAGCCGTCTTTTTTAACCTTATACAGTCACAAACATACAAAAAATATCCATAAACGGGTACATGGTATTGATAAAAAGGTGTATTATATACTATTGTATGTTGTGTCATAAAAGATTATATATATGTGTGTCATGATTTGGCATATTACGCCTATATTTTTGTGACAGAAAGCAGCTTGCAATGTTTTTCTTGTATGTTTTGCAGAGTTTATATTTTTTGTTTAGTTTTGTGTCAAACAATATTATATGAAATAATAAAACAATATAGACAAAGGACATATAGAATAAAAGACATATAGCATAGTTTGTAGACCATTATTTGATTCGGTTAAATCTGGTAAATTCAACAAGGAATCTCAAATAATAGGTAAGTGTGCATGTTCCCTTAGAGGGTGCAGGCTGCTTTCTCTTATTTCGATTCCGGGCTTACCAGAGCCTAACCGAAGAGGTAAGTGAAAGATGGGTGCTGTACCCCTTTTTTATATATACCATGTACAGCCGTGAAGCCAAGTACGATAATCGAGGCATAACCTAAAATATTTATTTTTATGAAGTACTTTTTCTTCAAACACACGGCGCTTATTACTCTTTTGGTGGGTTTGGTTACATCATGTACGACTTATGATGAACAAGATGCAACTATCGTTGCATACTTGAAAATCAATGATTTATTGGAAAAGCAGCTATCCGAGTCGGCCGATAAGGAAATCGATTCTTTCGAGAAGATGTATGGAGCGCAGTTTATCTCCGATTTCTGCGGATTGGGATTGAATTTTAATAGTAATTACGACGAGGAAATCATAAATTCTTTCAGTCAAAGATACATTATAGCAAAAGATTGCTTCGACACAGTGAGACTCGAAGCTGATATCTCGGCAGAATTATGGAATTATCTTACTACTTTATATAGTGAGACCGTCCCGCCCAAAGCACAAAACGCAGAGACAGGACGCTATTATACCATATCGGAATTAAAAGCGAAGTATCCTGATTACAAGGATTTGGAAGTAGAAGATTTTTCTCCGATGGAACTGATATCTACGGTAATGAACGAGAAACTATATGAATTCTCTATGATAGCGCAAGGAGATATAAATCTACATACATTATATGTCTACTATTTAACAAGCAAAAATAAGCCTGATATAAATTATGCAGAAATTATAAAACAGAGCGGTTATACACCCGAACAGTCGGAAGTAGAACATCTGGTCTCTGTATTCTCATCATTGAGTACAGGCAACCAACCACTCTATACTCATGACGAAAAAGGGTTCAGGAGTTTTGTGACGGATTATTATGAAACGGATATGTTTTCCGGAGAGGATGCCGATGAGTATTAATTGGTATCGCACCGAATATGAAGTTAAAATATTAGCAAGGTTTTTATGAATTTATCGGTATGGCTTATATACGTTTTTGGCGTCGCTTCCGTCTCTCCCGTTTTTTATTGTTGAATGTGAGTAAAAAAGGAATATCTATTTCTTTCATTTCAAAAATATTGAATATCACATTTGGCAAGAAAGGAGTACGCTTTACGACAGGTTTGCGAGGTACCGGTATCACTTTTACCGAATATAAAAAATACAAATAACCACTAATCATAATAATTATAGCTATGGCAAACAGAAAGGAAGAAGAAGAAAAAAATTTTAAGAATACGATTTCGTGTTTGATTGGAATAACAATATTGATAATACTTATCACGATACTCTCGATGCTCGTACAGCTTATACCTGTAATAGCCCCTGTATTAGTACTGATATTCTTTTTGGCAAATTGGTATTTGTACTCGCAAGACAAACCGTTTTTTGCAATAGGTTTTTGGCTCCTCGATAGTGAAAAAGACCGATTCAAAGATGTTACCTTGTGCTTATCAGCCGCTATTGACACGAGAGACTATGTAAATGCGGCAGTAAAAAACGAGGGAATACACATTAACCAAAACGGTCGCATATCGGCAAAAAGTTATCGAGGGCAGGGATTGCAGCGAGATCTTGACGATGCAAATGCTACCATCAACGATCTTCTGCCCGTGCATACCGAGTTGGAAAAGCGCCCACAAAGACGTTATAAAGATACACGGAAGCATTATTCGCGCTTTATCGGTTTTGGCATCGCCTTTTTTGTATGGATGGTATGTCTTCTTTCCACTTCCGATAATTTAGGGCAAAATTTCAAAGCCTATTTCAGTGGCATCGGCGAAACCGGGACTTCGGGGATTTCGGCAATTAAAAATGTGTGGAGCGATGATAAAGATACTACCGAAATGAAGTCTGAAAGTGATTTAGACAAAATAATAAACCCATACGAAAATTTAAACAAAGACGAGCTGAAAGGGGAAAGTAAATATGCTTTTAATGAGATATTGTGGATGTCGTTATGCCTGATGCTGTTCGTCTATGTGGTGACATGGGCGGTTTGTATGATTGTATTCTCGGTAAAATACAAAAAACCGCCAGTGGTCGATCTCAATAATGTTGATACGTATAATGTCAGCTACGTCAAGAAATCGAAAAACAATAATAATACAAACGGATAAATATGTTATGAAATCAGAGTATAACGAAAATCAACCTGAATACTATTATGGTATAGGGACTGAAATAGTGCCGGATGGTATATTTGAACGATTTCCGGAGTTGATACCTGCTGTAGGCTGTAATTATTGGCGAGAAGACGGCGCACACAAGAAGATGCTAATGGTAGGAGAGAGTAACTATTTCCCTGATTATTCAGAAGAAGTAAGCGTATTCAAAGATGCCGGGAAGTGGTACTGTGCCAATACCGACAAATTGATACCGCAAGAAATGAAAAATGCCGTAAAAAATTGGAAGGGCTATGTAACCTTCAATAAAGTCTATAAGATTATGGGAGAGATCTTACGAGAAAGGCAAATTCCATATCAAGAGGGCCTGGACGAAGCTGCATTTTATAATTACTTTCTCCGTCCCGCACTCAATGGTAAGGATAAGGGGTTCAGACCACAATCGATTGACAAGATAATTTCAGGAATAGCACTTACCGAAATCGTAAAAAGGATTACTCCCGATATTGTGATTTTCCTCAGCAAGAAAGCCTTTATTGAATACGAATATTATCGCACACATTATCAGTCTAATAGTTATAGTACGCAATTTTATTATGTTGTACATCCCGCCTCAGCTTGGTGGTATGCTTATAACGGAAGCCTTGGTCAAAAAAAGTTTAAAGATATACTTTGCCGACATTGGCTCAGCGATAACCTATCTGTTACATCTGACCTAAATAATAACAACATCATCATGGAAAATTCAAAATATGATTTATTTGTAGAGAAACGTGCTGAGATAGAGCAAGCGCTCGGTAGTATCAGCCAACTGAAAGGAGAGATAATTGCTTCACGAAACGAGCAGGTATCGTGCTTAGCATCTATAATGAAAGAATGTACCGACGATGCTTCGTGGTGGATATACCAGTATGCAGACCTTGGTATTACATTCAATGAACAGGGACACCGAATCGGCATCGAATCGTGGTTCGTTGAGGATAATGGCAATCCATGTGCTCGTTATTATATTTGTATTACTACGTGGAAGACTGCCGACTATATACCATATAAAGAAGCTGTTTTGAACCGTTTTGCCGACTATTTGCCTCAAGAAGAATACAGAGGGAAACGTGTATATTTGCACCTTATCGACTCGATTCCCGGTAACGACTTAGATTTGATTGTAGAGAAACTTACAGATGTTTATAATCGCTTGAAGTCTATCACAACAGAGATTAAATAATAAAGCATATTAGTGTAAGAAATCAATCGCCGTTTATCGAGCCAACAGCAAGATAAGCGGCGATTTCTGCTTGCAGCCAGGTGATACCTGACAAAAGCATAGGCGGTAAGCTCCTTGTAAGGGCTTACCGCCTAATTGGTTGTAATAATATGTAATTATTCTATTGCAGCCTGCGCCGCAGCAACGCGGGCGATGGGCACGCGGTAGGGACTACAAGATACATAGTTCATGCCCAGGTGAGCGCAGAACTTAACAGACGAGGGTTCGCCGCCATGCTCGCCGCAGATACCTATCTTCAATTCGGGTTTGGTAGCACGGCCTTTCTCTACGCCCATCTTTACCAGTTGACCTACACCTTGTTGGTCGAGTACGGCAAACGGGTCGGTTTTGAGGATACCTTTCTCTTTGTATATCTTCAAGAACTTGCCGGCATCGTCGCGTGAGTATCCGAAGGTCATCTGTGTAAGGTCGTTTGTTCCGAACGAGAAGAAGTCTGCAACTTCGGCAATTTGGTCGGCTGTGATAGCGGCACGAGGTACTTCTATCATTGTTCCTACTTTATAAGCTATGCTATCGCCACGCTCAGCAAATACCTCTGCAGCTACGCGGTTTATGATTTCGGCTTGTAGCTTTAGCTCTTGTACCACACCTACCAGCGGCACCATGATTTCGGGATATACGGCGATACCTTTTGCTTTCATGTTCAGAGCAGCCTCGATAATAGCACGAGCTTGCATCTCGGTGATTTCGGGGTATGTACAACCCAGACGGCAACCGCGGTGACCCAGCATAGGGTTAAACTCTTCGAGCGAATCGCAAGCGAGTTTTACCTCTTCGAGTGTCAGTCCCATCTCATCGGCCAGCTCTTTCATGGTGGCAGTTTGGTGGGGTACAAATTCATGCAAGGGTGGGTCGAGTAGGCGGATGGTTACACCATAACCGTCCATTGCCTCGAAGATACCCTCAAAGTCGCCTCTCTGCATAGGCAACAGTTTGGCAAGAGCTATGCGACGGCCATCTTCGTCTTTGGCCAAAATCATTTCACGCATGGCCTTGATACGGTCACCCTCGAAGAACATGTGTTCTGTACGACACAAGCCTATACCTTTTGCTCCAAAACGGCGTGCTACCGCAGCATCTTTGGGAGTATCGGCATTGGTACGAACGTCTACTTTGGTGTATTTCTCGGCTAAATTCATAATAGTGGCAAAGTCTCCGCTCAAGTCGGGAGCTACGGTAGGCACTTGACCATCGTATACCTCGCCAGTAGAACCATTGAGCGAAATCCAGTCTCCTTCTTTATATACTTTGCCGCCCATTTCTACAGTACGTGCTTTGTAATCTACTTTTATTTCACCGGCACCCGATACACAGCATTTACCCATACCACGTGCTACAACGGCAGCGTGTGAGGTCATACCACCTCGAGCGGTGAGGATACCTTCGGCAACATGCATGCCACGAAGGTCTTCGGGTGATGTCTCAATACGTACCATCACTACATGTTTACGACGCTCATGCCAAGCCTCGGCATCGTCGGCGTGGAATACAATTTGGCCGGCTGCTGCACCCGGTGATGCGGGTAGTCCCTTAGCGATGACTTTTGCACGTTTCAGAGCGGTTTTGTCAAATACGGGGTGGAGCAGTTCGTCAAGCTTGTCGGCTTCCATGCGTTTCAGTACTTCTTTCTCGTCGAGGATACCTGCACGGTGCATATCCATAGCAATCTTTACCATAGCAGCGCCTGTGCGTTTCCCGTTACGCGTTTGCAACAGCCACAGTTTACCGTCTTGTATTGTAAACTCGAGGTCTTGCATATCACGGAAGTAATCTTCGAGCTTTTGTTGTGTCTCTATCAGTTGTTTGGCACACTCGGGCATAGACTCTTCGAGTGAGGGATATTTGCTGGCACGCACTTCTTCACTAATACCTTGCAGGTCGGCCCAACGGCGAGAACCTTCGAGGGTAATTTGTTGGGGGGTACGTATACCGGCTACAACGTCTTCGCCTTGTGCATTTATCAGATATTCACCATTGAAGATGTCTTCACCCGTGGCGGCATCACGTGTAAATGCCACGCCGGTAGCCGAGGTGTTGCCCATATTGCCAAACACCATGGCTTGTACGTTGACGGCTGTTCCCCATTCCTCGGGTATTTGGTTCATACGGCGATATATAATAGCACGTTCGTTCATCCAGCTGTCGAATACGGCACATATTGCACCCCATAATTGTTCCCAGGGAGAGTCGGGAAAATCTTTGCCTGTATATTCTTTGACGGCTTTTTTGAAGAGAACAACCAACTTTTTAAGGTCATCGACATCAAGAGCGGTATCGAGCGAAACGCCCTTTTCGTCTTTCACTTTGTCCATCACCTCCTCAAAGGGGTCTATATCGTCTTTGCTTTTGGGTTTCATACCCAATACAACATCGCCATACATTTGTACGAAACGACGGTATGAATCCCACGCAAAACGTGGATTACCAGACTTACGGGCCAATGCCTCTACAGCCGTGTCGTTCATACCGAGGTTGAGTACCGTATCCATCATACCGGGCATAGATACTCGGGCGCCTGAACGTACCGATACCAGCAATGGGTTGGTGTCATCGCCAAATTTGGTACCTGTAAGCTCTTCTATATGATGGATTGCATTGCGAACATCGTCTTCTATTAGTTTTACAACAGCATCTTTACCTTCCTGGTTGTACTTTGTGCAAACTTCCGTAGTAATAGTGAATCCGGGAGGCACAGGGACGCCTATTAAATTCATTTCTGCCAAGTTGGCGCCTTTCCCTCCTAATAAATTTTTCATATCGGCACGCCCTTCGGCATGCCCGTTACCAAATGTATAAACTTTTTTCATTTTGAAAAATGATATTAAGGTTATTAACGATTTTCAAATGTGAAGCAAAGATAGAATAAATAATTAGTTTCCATATATATATTGGTAAGAAATTTTACAAGATTCAAATTTTTGTCTTCAGTGCATCTGCAGGTCGAAAATAATAGTTACCTTTGAACGAATTTGTATTTATTAATATTACATACTTTTGACACGAAAAAAACAATCATTGCCATTCATTGAAAATGTAGAGATTACAGGAGTGGCAGCCGAAGGAAAAGCTATTTGCAGGGTGGATGAGAGGGTTATTTTTGTACCTTTTGCTGCCCCGGGCGATATTGTAGATTTGCAAATAATACGTAAAAAAAGGAACTATGCCGAGGCGCGTATTGTCAATATGCGACAACCGTCGCCTTTGCGAGTAGAACCTTTTTGCCCTCATTTTGGAGTGTGTGGAGGCTGCAAGTGGCAACATTTGCCTTACGAATATCAGTTACAATTCAAGCAACAGCAAGTAGAAGACAATCTGGTGCGGATAGGTAAGATAGCCTTGCCAGAGATATTGCCTATTAAGGGCTCTGCACGGCAAAGAGCGTACCGGAACAAACTAGAATATACATTTTCCAATCGTTCGTGGCTCACAACAGAGCAAATGAATGAAGATACCGTATATACCGATCGGAATGCTTTGGGATTTCATATTCCCGGCATGTTTGATAAAGTGCTGGATATAAAATATTGCGGATTGCAAGACGATATATCGAATCGTATAAGGCTCGATGTGCGGGCTTATGCAATAGAGAAAGGACTTGAGTTTTTCGACTTAAGAGCCCAGAGCGGTTTGATGCGGAATCTTATTGTCCGCACTACGACAACGGGTGAAGTAATGCTTATTGTTGTTTTTTATGAAAACAAGTCCGATGCTATAAACGACTTGTTACAACACATTGCCGATACTTTTCCTGAGATAACGTCGCTGCTTTATATAATAAATCATAAAGCCAATGATACTATAACCGATCAAGAAGTGATTTGCTTCAAAGGGCGCGACTATATTATAGAAGAAATGGAAGGGTTGCGTTTCAAGATAGGTCCTAAATCATTTTATCAAACTAATTCCGAGCAGGCTTACGAACTGTATAAAGTAGTGCGCTCATTTGCGCAGCTTACGGGTAGTGAATTGGTGTACGACTTATATACAGGTACGGGTACAATAGCCAACTTTGTGTCTCGACAGGCCCGACAGGTAGTAGGTATAGAATATGTACCCGAAGCTATAGAAGATGCCAAGTCTAATGCTGCCTATAATGGTATATCAAATACGCTATTCTATGCAGGCGATATGAAGGATCTGCTCACGGCCGAGTTTATAGAGCGTCATGGCAAGCCCGATGTTATTATTACTGACCCTCCAAGAGCAGGCATGCATGAAGATGTAGTAAAAGCCATCCTATATGCGGCCCCCAAACGTATTGTTTATGTAAGTTGTAATCCGGCTACGCAAGCCAGAGACTTATCGCTGCTTGATAATATGTATAAAGTAACAGCCGTGCAACCGGTAGATATGTTCCCACATACGCATCATGTTGAGAATGTGGTTTGTCTTGAAAAAAGGGAAAAGATAGAGGAATCAATAATCTGAAAATATATATAGTTATGAAAGAGGCCATTCAAAAGAAAATCAGTGATTCGGCTGCCGCTCGGTGGACGGCGTTGGTATTATTGGCATCGGCGATGTTTTTTGGATATATCTTTATGGATATACTCTCGCCGTTGCAAGAATTATTGCAAGTGCAACGTGGTTGGGACCCTGTAGCGTACGGCCGTTATGCCGGGTCTGAAACCTTTCTAAATGTATTTGTATTTTTCCTGATCTTTGCGGGAATTATTCTCGATAAGATGGGCGTACGCTTTACGGCGATATTGTCGGGCGCAGTCATGTTGTGTGGCGCATCTATCAATTATTTTGCTGTCAGCGACATGTTTACAGGAAGTAGCATAGAGCATTTTATGCAAAATGCCCTTAATTTGCCTAATGAATGGTGGAATGTGACACCGTTCTATAAGGGTATGCCGGCATCGGCCAAAATGTCTGCTATAGGTTTTATGTTCTTCGGTTGTGGTGTGGAAATGGCCGGTATTACAGTATCGCGAGGAATTGTAAAATGGTTTAAGGGCAAAGAGATGGCTCTTGCTATGGGTGTAGAGATGGCCATAGCCCGCATAGGCGTTGCAGTAGTGGTATTGGGCGCACCGGTTGTGGCTAATATTACGCCTGTCAATGTATCGCGACCGGTAGCAGTAGCTGTATTATTGTTGTTGATAGGGCTTATATCGTTTATCGTATATGCCTTCATGGATAAGAAACTCGATGAGCAAGGAGCCGAAGAGGAAAAAGATGATCCTTTCAAGGTAAGTGATTTAGGCAAAATATTCTCATCGAAAGTATTTTGGATTGTATCATTGCTTTGTGTGCTCTATTATTCGGCTATATTCCCGTTCCAGAAATATGCCATCAATATGTTACAATGTAACTTAGGATATACGGCCGAGCAAGCCGGGCAGGTATTTTTTGTGTTCCCGCTTGGTGCCGCTGCTATAACGCCCTTCTTGGGTAACTTTTTGGACCGTAGGGGCAAAGGAGCTACTATGCTTATCTTTGGTGCAATATTGATGATTGTATGTCACTTATCCTTTGCTTTGTTGTTGCCGGCCACACAATCTACAGCCATTGCGTATGCAGGTATTATTTTATTGGGCATATCGTTTTCTTTGGTTCCGGCAGCCTTATGGCCATCTGTACCTAAATTGGTTGACAGCAAACTGTTGGGGTCGGCATATGCCGTGATATTCTGGATACAAAACATAGGTCTCTATTCTTTCCCGATGATAATAGGGTCGGTGTTGGTATCGTCGAATCCAGGGGTAACCAATCCTTTGGAGTATAATTATACGGTGCCAATGCTGTTATTTGCATCTCTGGGACTGTTGGCTTTATTGCTGGGAATTTGGTTGAAAATAGAGGACAAACGTAAAGGCTACGGATTGGAGTTACCTAACATCAAAAAATAAATAGATACAGAAATATTTATCTCTAAAAGCACTCCGGTACATGATTTGTCATGTATCGGAGTGCTTCTATTATAAGGTCGGTATAGGCAAAGTCAAGAAAATAACTATTATGCCAGCTGTTTATAGCATATTATATAATGAGGTATGATATAAGTAGGGTAGAGATATTCATTCACGAAGGTCGTTAAATGGCGAAACAAGGGGTATAATTGGATTTTATTATGTTAGATATAACAATGGCTACTCATGCGGAGAAGTGCCGTCATAGAGTAGCCATTGTTTGTCTGTTATGAATGTCAATCAATCATAATCATATTCGAGAGAGAATTCATCGATATAAAGTACACTATTGGTACTACCTGTAAATTCATCACCATATTTGCTACTAGTAGCTGTTATAATGATATATGTAGGAATACGGCTGGTAGAGCGATATTTAAACTCCAATTCAAAGGGTTGGTATTCTGTAACCGAACGCTCAGATACCAACTGATTGTAGGCAATAATATGCGGGTCGTTAGGGTCGAACGGCTTGCGATTGTTGGGATTTGTGCGTACTTCTACACGATTATCCCAGTCTCCTAAAGCAATGTATATCAGCAAGCTGTCGGGAGCCCCCATAATATCGCTATGTAAATTGTTGGTGTAATCAATTGTACCACCATTGTATTTGTAATACCCTTTGAGTTTGGTTGGCCTATATGTGAACGGTTGTCCTAAATAGATAATTCCGTTGGTGCCTTCGACACCTCCAAATTCACCAACAAATATATTCCCGGCAGCCAATTTCCCTATACCGGCAATGCCTACAAAACGAGTTTGCAGCTTCGCAGCAAGACCTTGCACGGCATCTTCAGTAGGAACAGAGTTGCATTCGCCCAGTGTAGCTGCACCGCGGTTACCGGTATCCCACCATGGCGTACCGCCTTCGGCCCATGGTTGCCATATTTTGCCATCGAGCCACCACTCGTTGAAGCCTCCGTTCGGTAGTTCCACTTCAGGCCCCGTCGTAAAGGTAATTTCATTACTCGTTTCTCCAATGATAACGGCTCGCGCAACATACTCGGTGTTAGGCTTCAGATGCGGTACTCGCGCTGAGAAACTACTGCCTTTCGATATCATATATTCTTCGGGAACTTCTGACCATGTATCGGAAGACGCTTCTCTAATCTCAAAACGGTTGTCATTCTGTTCCAATCCATTACCATACAACCAAGCGACACAAGTCCAAGCATCTACCGAAGCAAGTGAGACATTGCTGGCAGTATGTACAACATAGAGTGTCCACTCTTCTGTAACACTGTGGTATTTTACGGTAACTTTGCGCGGACCTTCTGAAAAATCATGCAGTTCATCGACAGCCGGTGAGTAGGTAGTCAATCCCTTAGGCCCTAATACAAGACTGGTAATCTCTATCTGTTTTAGGTCGGTATATTCGCTTACAAAAACACGTGCTCGTTTATTGACAGCTTCTATAAGAGCATTGCCTACTTGATTTTTTACTGAAAACTCTCTTTCTATATCCTGCGAAGCAGAGATGGTCCACGTATAATCTTGATATATGCTCAGGACAAACTCTTTGGGTGATGTTAAGTCATGTACGCCCGTAATAGAAGGAGTAGCTTTAGCATTTTCGGTCAGTTGTGCTCCTGAAATGGTAACTTTTTGTAAGTCTACAGTGTCGGCCAAAAGGAGCGAGACTGTACGAGAATCATTGTTTATTGTAGGTGCTTGAGTCATACCGACAGCCTCTATAGAGAGAATCTGGGCTGGTATATGCGGGTAGGGGATGTCATTTTTAATGCATCCTCCCAACAGTAGCGCTGTAGACAAGCAACCTATCAATAGGAAGTAACGTGTATATTTGTTCATGAAATACGTCTTTTATATATGCACCGTAATACCGATATTGATATTGAGAATATTGATTTTGAAGTTGGCTCCGCTCGATTTAAAACTTCCCGTCTCAACATTATCGGTAAATTGCTTACTATGCTTGTAGTTCAACCCCAAAATGCCCACCGACACGTTGGCACTTATATTGTCAAATATAAATACTGATATGCCAGGGCTGAGTCCTAACGATATTTCGGTTGATAATGTTTTTGTTTCACTGCGATTTTCATTTGCCCCCTTGGCAAAAAGACTGGTCCCGCTTGTGAATGTAAGACTTGTTTCATTGAAAACTCCAAATTGCCCGTTTGGACTGATACCTACATATGTACGATAGAATATACCGGCCGAGTAATATTGAGCAGAGTATGCAAGATTTGAAAGTGATATGTCCAAATCTTCCATAATGTCTAATTTGAAGTTGTTTAAATCGGCCGATGTGCTTGAATATCCTAACTTGATACCAATACATTGGTTGTCTTTTATGAAATAACCCACAAACGGATGTATGCCGAACATTGAGCCTGTAAAGTTGAAATCTTTGATAATCAGAGCTATGTCGCTATCATCACTGTTATATCCCATGTAGGATGCTGTCAGACCACATATCCATTCCTTTTGAGGAATAAGCACATAGTTGGTAAGTCCACGGTCGAACAACTTTGCTCCCTTTTTACGAGCCGCTGTAGTATCAGTAGTCAATATGGAGCTATCGGTGGTTTCGATAGCTTTCACGGGTGATGCGATGTTGGCACAGAGTGCCGTCAGCAAAACAATTATATATTTAGTTGGTTTCATCGCCATATCAGATGTAAAAAGCTAATCCTAAACCTATTGAAAACAAGTTGATTTGGAAACTTGCCGAGGTACTGTTGGTTTTACCCATGTACACTTGGTTAGTGGCTTGAGAACTGCTGGTGTACTTAAATCCGAGCAATCCTACATTCAACTCTATTGCCATAAAGTTATTGATAAAGGCAGTAACACCCGGCGCAAGATTTATACCTATTGAGAAATTGCGGTCGAAAGAACCTTCAATAGTTTCGCCCGAACTGCTTACAATCTTGCTTTCGCCGCCACCTATGTGCAATTGGGTCTCGTTATACAACCCGAAACGCATGTTCTTACCTATGCTAATATAGTTTCTCAGAATAGCCATACCAGAGTAGTTGTGTCCCAACCGATACAGGTCGTTGATATTGAATTTTGTGTTATCGCCTAAGTTTATCTCGGCCGAATTGAGTTTTACGAGAGAGCGGTCGTAAGAAAACCGCCCTCCCGCACCAATATTATTTCCAAACATGTAACAAAACATGGGACTGATATTGAAGCTATATCCGTTGCCGTTGATACCTTCGATGATGAGAAACTGATAGTTGTTTCCACTCATTTCGGTATACGAAAGAGTACCACCTATAATCCATTGTCCCTTGGGTACAAAGGTGTATTGCTTCAGCCCACGATTTTGTGTAGAGTCTTTGGGCAATATTCCGGCTTGGATGGCAATAGCAGCACATAGCAGGAACGATATGGCGCAGAAAACTCTTTTCATGTCAATTATTTTATTCATATACAAGTTCCAAGTCGTCGAGCCATAGTATACTGCTGGAGCTTCCCGTAAAGAAATCGCCATAGTAGCTAGCCGACGCGACAATCACTATGTAAGTAGGAATGCGATCATAGGAACGATAGTCAATATTGATGGTGAAAGGAATCAAACCATCGCCCGGCGTATTGGCATCGGGGATAATTTCGCCAAACCCTATGATATGTTCGTCATTTTTGTTAAAGATGTTTTTATCTTTTGTCGTTATCCTTACTGGACTTGTCCAATCGCCGATGGCGATATATATGTTACCTTTATCGGTTGCACCCAACGGCATCTCGTCGGTCTCTGAGTAATCGACCTCACCGGTAATGTATTTATAATATCCTTTCAACTGCGACGGGCGCGAAGATATAGGCCGTCCGAAGTCTAATATACCATTCGTACCATCAGTCCCCACGTATGAGCCTGCAAATACGTTTCCGGCGGCAAACTTTCCTATTCCCAAAAAGCTTACAAACTGAGAAGACATCTTAATAGATGATGTTCCGCTATTCTTGATGCTGGTATCTTGTGTAGTTACGTTGATATTCAGTGTAGATGAGCCATGGTTGCCAGTATCCCACCACATCTCTTCATTTTCGCCATATACCAACCATGTTTTACCTGATTGATGCCAATTCTCAAATCCGGCATTGGGTATTACGAATTCGCTTTCTGTCGTAAATGTTGCAACCGTAGCCGAGGCTATACCACCACACACCGCTTGGTATTGGTAGGTAGTACCGGCTTCAAGTCCGGTTATTTCGGCAGTAAAAATATCCGATTCACCCATCGTTGCTTCTACTGTATTCCATGCTGATTCGCTGGTTTTCTTATATTGGAATGTTATAGGTTCGGACGTGGTTTTTAATAACTGGCCTCTCAGTGTTGCATGATGTGCCCAGATATCACTTCTCAGAGGATCTTGTGTCAGCACAACAGCATTCGATACTGAGATAACGAGAGTCTCAGTCCATTCTTTTCCGTGCATATCTGATGCGTGAATAGCTATTTCATAACTACCTTCGGCCAAACTTTTCATGAAAGTCTCAGAGAAAACAATGCGGGCGTTTGATACCTCTCTGTTGCCATTATACGTATAAGAGTAGGAGAGTCCTGCGTTCTTCCATGACGCCAAGACATCTTCGCTTGCCGAATAGAGGTCGATGCTGTTTGCCGGCAAGCCCATAGTTTGCATCTTGTCGCCCGATACAATCAGTGATGACAATGCCGATGAAGCATCTACCAAAATAACAGTCTCTGTTCCGGCATTAAGCTCGAAGGCCAGGGGCTCTTTTATATCAAATCCGTCACCTGTTATGTTAGGTCTTTTATAGATAACGATGTCTTCGACCTTTTCTATGGCCGACTCATCGACCGTAAGGTTGAAATATGCACCACCTACTGTATATTCTGTTTCGTTATAGTTGAATGTAAGAGCATATTTTGTAGCAGGTTTAATGTCTTGTAATGTTCCCGATTGAGTATAGACACTGCCGTTTTCTGATTTACCCGTGATAACCCAGTTTAAGTTATTATCATTAGTAGGCAAGATGAAATAGCCGATTGAGTCGACGTGTTGTTGTGTATATACAAGCGAACCATTGCTACTCGACACTGTCACTTGATAGTCACTTAGTACTGCTTTTAGTTCATCGGTAAATGCTACGGTTACCAAAGTGTTCTGTATCTTGCAAGTGATAGATGCAGTAGTAGTACTACCGGCTTTAATATCGATATTGGAACTACCTTTGTAGTAACCTGTTCTAAATGTCGCTGCCACCGAGTCGCCGCTGACGGCATCAATTCGGTATTCTCCTGCGGCTAATAGCAACTCTTGAGGCATGTTATCTAATCCTTTGTAATAACGCACCAATCCTTTGTTACTATATATTCTTACTCGGCAACTGTCGGCAAGCATATCACTTTGTGACGTAGCTGCACTGGCATGAGATGCCGTCTCGGGCACAGCGATACTCATTTTCAGAGCCAACGTACCCTCTCCAGTTTCTTGTATTTCATCGCGGCATGAACAGAAAGTGCAAATGCCGGCTATGAACAGTATGGGCAGATATGTTTTCAAATTATATTTATTCATCTTTTTTATTGCGTAATGAGGGTTAAGGTCTCTGTGGTTACATTATCTTGGTTATCGGTAGCTTTCATGATGAAATTATGTGTACCGGCACCGAGAGCCGACAACAAGGTCGAGAACTGTGTTATGTCGAACGATAACTCGTTTTGTCCTATTACCTGGTCTCCTGTCGGGAATCCGAGGCCTATAAGTTTATCCTTCAATTCGCCGGGATTGGCCAAATCGAGGTGTGTCGACAGTCCTACGCTCTCTAACTCCTCGGCCGTAAGAGTCGTAGATTCTATATCTACAGTAAATCCTGATAAAGGATTTTCGCTGGTTACCATAATTTTTATAGTAAGTTCAGGAGTTACTATCTGAGGCTCATTAATGTCGAATGTCGTCGCAGTAATTACCGGACCTTCTTCGCCCGAGGGTGGAGGAGTAGGCGTGTCGGGAGTAGAAGGCTCTGGGTCTTCTATTACATCTTCTTCAACAGGAATTTCTACGTTTTGTTCTACGATGTAGCAAGAAACATCCACTCGCAAAGATGTTGTAAAGTCGCCACTTGCCGGTTGACCAGGTTCGGGCTCTTTCAGAGAATATCGTAAAATGCGCCATTCACCGGCTTTTACATTGTCTATTTCATTATATATGGTGTCTATGTATCCGTCGATAGGTCCTGTAAAGTAGGCATACAGCCGATTACTCTCTTCCTCGACAGTAAAGTATCCGGCACGTGTCTCATCGATAGAAAAATCGAGTGAACCTAATCCTAAACCTACATTTACTTTACATTCTTCACCTATTACGGCCTGCAAGTCTTCGCTATATTCTACGGTTACTTTTACATTGCTCAACTTACACACTATATCGCCAATCCGTGTCATTTGGTCGGCTACGATAGTAAAGTTTTTCTCGGCATAGTAGTAGGGAGCTTCCCATGCAGCTGGGAGAGGTTCGTGTGATTTTACTTTCAAGAGATATTCTCCGGCTGCCAGTGAAAGGATTTCGGGCATCTCTTTGTATTTCCACTCGCCTTGTTGCACGTTCTGTGCATTATATATACTGACAATAAAGTCTTGTGTGTCGCTGTTTTCGCCACTACGTAATACTGTTTCGGTATTGTATGTAACGGCTATGGAACTCATGTCGAGTGTTCCTGTTTTGCCATCTGCCGGGTAAGCTATATTCTCTTTGTTGCATGATGACAACAATATAATTGCAGCGGCTATTAGAAATAAGTTCAATATTTTTCTCATTATGAGGTGTATTTCGTTATTGATTAATATTCGAGTCTTATGTTGTCGATGTAAAGTTCGCTACCCACAGATATGGCTTGACTTCTATTGTCGACAGTTGAGATTTGAGCCGATTCTTCAGCTTGATTATAAGAGGCATGGTTAGATGAAGTAAACATAACCTTCAAGTGCGTTGCCTTATGAGTCGTATTAGTATAAGTAACAGGAACCTCAAAGGCAGTGAAAGTAGTGGTTGGTGTTAAGGCAATTTCATTCGAAGCGAGAGTTATTGTCTCTCCATTGCCACGATATTCAACCACTACAGTAACAACACCATTGGCATCATTACCACTTGCTGTATATTTATAGTATCCTGTTAATTTGCTCGGGCGAGAGGCAAATTCAATACCTTCGTTATAAGTTTCTGTGGCCGAGGCATGGTCATAATTATATGTTCCCAAAAAGAGTTTGCCAGCGCTGCGATTTTGTATGGTGGGTGGCGTAAGAGACTCTAATGACTCGGTAAGGAAACCCCAATGGCCTTCAGGAGGAGTGCCTCCAGCATTGTCCCAAGCAACATTCCTCAGCAATACACCATTGCCGTTGACACCTGTCGTTTGCATAGTAGACGGTACCATATACCATGTATTTTTGGTTTGTGGCGATGTTGGTACTGTTTTGGGATTGACCGAACTCCAACCTACTGGGTCGCTCGATGTTACTGTGGCTGTTTCTTGTTGCCATCCTGCAACCTTACCATATCGACCGCCCTTGTTGATAGTCTCGGAATATAAAGTAGTCCACTCTTCAAACTCTCCATTAGGAAGCGAGAGCGCTGTTTCTGTAGTGATTTGCAGTAAATTACTTGTCTCTAAGTCGCTCTTATCGGCGAGACAACTGCCTTTTAGGTTGTAAGATGTACCGGCATTTAGGCCCGTAATGTTATAAACACCCGCTTGTGCCGTACAGTTTATTTTTTCCCATTCGCTACCATTCTGTTTATATATGGTTATATACTTTTCAATAGTTTCTTGATAAGTAGATTCGTCAGCTACTACATGTAACGATGCACGGTTGCTCCATACATCATAATCGTTGGCTACAAGTCGGTAAGTCGGGACAGATACATTTACGTTCTTTTCTTCCGACTCTTTTACTCCTTTATAGGTGACTTTTATGGTCTGAGCTTGTGTGGCACCTTCGGGTAATTGGGCTTGCAGATTATATGTAGTTCCACTATTCGAAAGGACTTCATAGGAAAGAGGTGTCCATGTGCTGGTAGACTCAAGTCGCATAACTTGCAGTTGCGAGATGTCTTTCCCATTAAATTGTAAAGGAATATTTATATTGGTAGAACCAAGTATGATGTCATTGACGTCGCCTATGTTGAGTTCTACGGGCGTATTGTGTATGGTAAAAGTCACAGGTTCGTCCGATACCTTACCATTTATGTCGCGTGCCGATATTGTGAAGATGTGATCGGCATCGCCGTTTTCAGCAATCTGTAAATGTGACACCATAGGGATAAAATCGATGTATCCTATTTTGTCTTTGTTATCGCCAAAGCCTTTTACAACAAGACCTACGTTATTAATAGCGGTAAGTTCCTCTGCACTCAAGTCTGTCAGCTCAAGTTCGGCAGGGAATCCGATAGATTGCAAATATGTTGATTGTGTTCGCAGTGTACAACCGGCCAATCCGGCACGAGCAGTAACCATTACACCTAGGCTTCCAGATTCAGGCGTTTCGCACTCTTGCAATTCTTTTGTTTCATTTGCTGCAATTCCGTCTAAAACAAAATATGGAGCAGGGGCTGACATCGCTTCATCCGACACATTTATTGTAATAGGTTCTACCTCTGTATCGCTATCGAATGTTATAGTAACGAGGGCAGCTCCTACACTCTCGCTTACATCAAATGTCACTATATAGTGTTGTCTTGCTGTAGCTCCCGTAATTTTAGCAGGTTCGTAAGTTGCCGATATGCCGTTGGGCTTGGTTAGTTTAATTTTCAACGAGATATCGCCTGGACGAACATATGCACTGCGGGTTTCGTCCTGGGCAAAAACGATGTCTTTGCCACCTTGCGTGTGTACGGTTGTTTCGTAATCGGTAAAATACTTGCGAAATGCTTCGCTGTATGCAATACTTATTTTTACATGTCCTAGCGTACAAGTTACTTCTACCGGAGTAGTTTCGCCATCACGAATGGTAAATTTTGTTTCACCTTGATAAAATGGAGTACCAAAGCCTTCGTTTTCAACACTGCCGTGATAAGCATAGAGTGTGTAATTGCCAGTATCAAACGTCGCATCTACAGGAATGTCGGCAATACTGTTCCATTCCTTACTATAACTCCCATCTTCTTTTGTTAATCTGATGGCAAACTCATCTGTCGAAGGAGTCTCGTCCGATTCATCAGTTTCAGAGCTTCTTAAAACAGGTATAACGTCATAATCGGGATGCAGGGAGAGTACAAAACTGCCACATCCTACGCCCGAACTCTCATTTTCTTGAGTACAAGATGCGCAAATACACGCTGCAAGCCCAAGAATGGAGAAGGTTCTTAGTTTCATATTCAATAAAAGTTTGATAGTTTCTGATATTCTTAATTATATAAAAGTTTAGTCACAAGATAAACGTCGCAAATATACACATATTTTTATTTCCTAAAATATTTTGTCTTCTGAAATTTATTTACTCCTATTTTTAAGTATATTTAATGTTAGCATTCTGGCAAAATATTATACATTTGTGATGAATAAATCTTTTTCTCCGTGAAACTATTCCGTAATATAAAAAATCGTGATATATTTTTGTTGGCAGGTATTATATTAATACCGCTACTGATATTTCTCAAAGTCAAAGGTTTGATGTTGTGGGTGGCGCTGATGATAGCCTTTCTCATACCTCGCTACATATATAGAAATTCGTCATATTATACCCCGTCGGGGCACATTGCCTTGTGCATAGCCTTTTTTTCTATGGCGATTTTCTTCATCCTTAACTATTGGCAGTCTGTAGTGCGATTAGGCACGCTTGATTCCCCTCATTTGCTCAATGATGCACAAGCATTTTACGACATGTCACGCGATTTGGCCAATGGGACAGTTTCTTCCAGTTCTCCTGTAGTTTCATATATGGGCTATCCGCTGTTCTTGGCACTTTGGGTGAAAATAGGCATTACCGATATTGCATATCCTATGATATTCAATATATTTCTGATGCTTTGCAGTATGGTCCTAATTGCTCGTACTGTATCTTTTATACTGCCAAGTAATCAAGAGGCTACTAAAATTGCAGGATATTCGATGTGTCTTATCGCTATTATTCCTAGTATATTAGCAACAGCCACAATCGTATCGAAAGAGCCATTTATCATATTCGGTTTGGTTTCGGCCGTGTGTGGTCTTTATGCTCTACGTGACCGATATAAATGCAAAAAATATGGTTTATTGCTGGCTATTGGCATTATTATATTGGCCATGATGCGTGCTACATATTTATATGTATTATTCTTTTTTGTGGCTGCCGTATATTTGCCACGATTCAAAAAAGAGGATATAAAACCTATTGCAATTATTGTAGTTACAATCATCGTGTTTATATGGATTGGATCTATTTTGATGAGTTATTGGAGAACAAGCGATTTTGTGAAAATATATGTTCATCCACGCAACTCTGTGGAGTATATTGATGGAAACAGTCAACTCCCATATGAATACATTATAGGTCCGTATCATACATATCCATTGTGGCTTCGGTTCATATTGTTGCCTATATGTACGGCAGTACAATTTATGATACCGTTCCCATTTGAGACAGTAGCGCCACAAGCAGGATTACCACTCTCTACATGGTATGTACGTCAGAGCTATCTTTGGTACGCCGCAGCCGTACCCATTGCAGCTTATTTTGTATTCTATTGGTTCCGTAAAGGAGGCATAAGGTTATCAATGTTTGCATTGGCTGCAGCGATGGCGTATTGTGTACCAGCGTTCATCACGGGAGGTACGGTATCGAGATATGCATTTTGTTTCGTTCCATTCCTCGCCATAGCAGGGGGATATGTTATCAATAATTTCCGCTTCAAACAGAGTGAACAACGACAATTGGCTATTTTTGCGTTACTCTACTTCATATTAGTATTGTTCGCCTTGTTTATAGGAGGCCATTCATACCTGATATTAAGGTATTTTTGATAGAATTTCTGCGTAACTTGTGATGAAGAGTATTCTTATCGTAACATCTTCCGACTACTTCGTAAGAGTATTTCTCCTGCCGTATATAAAAGAATTAGTCGATAAAGGATGGTTAGTGCATGTTGCATCGGCTTACGATGGAGAAGATATTCCATATATACATAGGCACATAGATATTCCGGTAAAACGGACTCCTTTTAGTCTGAAAAACTGGGAAGCCATAAAAATTCTTTCGCACGAAATAGAGACAACACAATATAACATTGTGCATTGTCATACACCGGTAGGCGCATTTATTGGCCGATTGGCGGCTCGCAATGCACGACGTTTGTATGGTACGAAAGTTATATATACGGCTCATGGGTTCCATTTTTACGATGGAGCTCCACTATTGTCGTGGTTGCTATATTATCCGGCCGAACGCTTGCTCTCAAAATATACCGATGCTATTATTACCATAAATAGAGAAGATGCCGAGAGGGTAGAGCGTCATTTTTCCAACATTCGTAAACGATATTTTCTACTTGGTGTAGGCTATGACGAAGGGCGTATAAAACCTGATAAATCACATATTGATGTGTTGCGAAAAGAGTTGAATATAACTTCTGATGATTTTGTCCTTATTTATATAGCCAATTTGATAGCGGGCAAAAATCATGACTTCTTACTCTCTTGCATGCAACGACTGGTCAAGGAAATACCCTGTTGTAAGCTGCTGTTGTGTGGCGATGGTGATATGAGACAACATATTGCCGATAGAGTAGAAATGTTACATTTGCAGCAGCATGTAATATTTGCAGGATTTCACTGGAGTATAGGCGATTACATGAATATGGCTAATGTGGCAGTATCTGCCAGCAAACGTGAAGGATTGCCATTGAGCATCATTGAAGAGATGTATAGCGGCTTACCTGTAGTAGCAACACGTATAAGAGGAATAAAAGACCTTATAGATGATGGCGTAAACGGATTATTATATGAGGTCGATGACAAAGACGGCTTTTGCAAGCATATCATATCGCTGTATAAAAATGAACAAATGAGGCAGTCTCTAAAAGAACGAGAAATAGATGGCATAGAAAAATATTCGGCGCAACAGATTGTCCCTCAAATGATGGCTATTTATAATGAGATGCTCAATGCTCGAGATAATTCCCAGGAAGAATAATTATTACGATTATCTATTAATACATCGATTATAGTAGTTTTATCAAAGAATAGCCAATATACAGCATGAATAAACCACCTAAAAAGCTGAGAGATACATAAGAGAACAAATAGAAAAGATTTTCAGCCTTGACTAACTGATAGCTTTCATTGATAAATGTAGAGAAGGTAGTAAATCCGCCACATAATCCTACTGTTAAAAATAAACGGATATCAGTACCCAGAATGTTGTTCCGTTCAAATAGACCGTAGAATAATCCTATAGCTAAACAGCCTATAAGATTAACTAACAATGTACTTACAGGGAATAAATGTGCTCCATAATTTTGTAGTAGTTTAGATATGAGATAACGCAACACACCGCCGGTAAAGCTTCCTGCGCCCACAATTAATAAAGTCTTTAGCATCTCATCCAATTATTTGTAAATATTCCATAAAGTAGGGATCATCAGCACATGTGCGGCGGTTAAAGGCTAATCCCATTGCCAATACAAAGGTACAAAATATAAATTACGTACTGTCTAATAAGCAACAATATGTTTAACAAATACCGAAATAGGACTAATGAGCTATATAGTACATTGAAAACTATGCACTTATGTATTATAACAGTCTTGTTTAATCACATTTTATGGGTTTGGTGAAATAAAATAACGTTATACTTTGCCTTGTTATATAAAAGTTTATATCTTTGTAATGGCATATTGTTCGATAAGGAGATGTGCGCATAGCGTAATTTATGGAGTTTGACCATTGAAATTATTATAATTCATCACATTATATAGTTAGGTTTAATCTATTGCAAAACATAAAGTGTGTTATGTTGCAAGAAAAAGATTAAATTTTTTGTCCAAGAAACAACACAAATTCATAACTTTTTTTCTTGAACAGTGTTATTAAAGAGATAGAATTGTGTTATGAGCTTATTTGATACTCTTTCTAAAAGTTCTTTGTTGAAGAAAATTTTTTCTTCTAGAGCCCCGCGATGGGCTATTTTGACAACAGACCTCTTCTTGGTGCTTTTGTCGTGTATCTTTATAATATTTGCCAATAACGATAATAATGGGCATGTCGTTTTCGCTTTTAATTGGCACAATTTTGTTAGTACAGCAGTTATAATATTCGTGTATGGCTTAATGAGTAGAGCATACCGAACTTATTATGGCATAATAAGATATACGGGGCCTGAGGATACTTATCGTATTTTTATCATGGCTTTTTCGGCTTCACTGACATTGTTCATAATTTCATTCTTTATCAACTTCCTTGACTTCAAATTGCTGACCTCTATTCAAGTCATAGAGGTTGGCCTTGTATCATTCTCATTGATATTACTTGTAAGAATATCAGTAAAAGAGTTGTATAATAGGATGATAAATGACAAAAATAGTAGGAAAAGAGTTATTGTATTGGGCTCAGCCATAAACTCTATCGTCCTGGCCAATGCTTTGAAAAATGAAGTAAATGGAGCTTTTAATCCTGTAGCTTTGTTGTCGTTGAAAGGCTCTAAGAAAGGCGATGATGTAAACGGTATTCCTATTGTACCTTTTAACCTTGAGAAAATTGAAGAGATATTTGCCGCGTACGATTCAAAAACATTGATATTCCTTGCTACGCATCTCGAATTGATGAAAAAAGGGTTTGCCGACCGTTTCCTTGAGGCTGGCATAGAGCTGCTCCTTCTCAACCAAATAGAAGAATTTGACCAGGAAAAAAGCAATAAGAATATTTCGCAATATGTCTACAATATAAAAATTGAAGACTTGCTCGGTCGAGAGCCCATACATACAGACAATCCCAAAATTAGCAAAATGATAAAGGGGAAGGTCGTGATGATTACCGGTGCTGCCGGTTCTATAGGTAGTGAATTGGTTCGTCAAGTTGCTGCTTTTCATGCAGATAGTATCGTATTGTATGATCAAGCTGAAACCCCCATGCATAATATGCACCTTGAGATGGCAGCTTTATATCCCTCTATGAAAATACATCTTTTTGTAGGAGATATACAGAATAAAGAGCGAGTTCGACAAGCCTATGAACAGTTCCATCCAGATTTTGTGTTTCATGCTGCAGCTTACAAACATGTACCTATGATGGAGATAAATCCTACGGAGGCTATACTTACCAACGTGCGTGGTACTCGTAATGTGGCAGACTTAGCGCTTGAATACGGGGTGGAAAAATTTGTGATGATTTCTACTGATAAGGCTGTCAATCCTACCAATGTCATGGGTTGCTCTAAGCGAATTGCCGAAATATATGTGCAGTCACTTTTCTTTCAGTCTCGTCGTAACAGTCCTCTATCGCGTACGGCTTTTATTACCACACGTTTTGGTAATGTGCTTGGTTCTAATGGGTCGGTAGTTCCTTTGTTTAAAGACCAAATAGCACACGGTGGACCTGTAACAGTCACACATAAAGATATAATACGATACTTTATGACAATCCCCGAGGCTTGTAATCTTGTATTGGAGGCTGGATGTATGGGACAAGGTGGTGAGATATTTATTTTTGATATGGGTAAGCCTGTGAAAATATATGATTTGGCAAAGAGAATGATACTTTTATCAGGATTAAAACTCGATAAAGACATTAAAATAGTAGAGACTGGATTACGTCCTGGAGAGAAGTTATATGAAGAGCTTCTCAACGATAAGGAAAAAACGACTGCTACATATCATAAGAAGATTATGATAGCACAGGTACGTCAATATGAATATGATACTGTCGTAAAATCAATAGAACCCATGATAGAGATGGCTCACAGGGGAGAGGCATATGAAATGGTGAAAATGATGAAATTGCTTGTACCCGAATTTAAGAGTCGCAATTCGGTATTTGAACAGATAGACCGTGAGATAGAACAAGAAACATTAGTCCCCGAAGAAGAACATTCGACGATAACTGAATAGATTTACTTTATAGTATTGTCTAAATAACTAAATAATAATGTGAGATTAGCGTATGGCTCAATCTCACATTACTTTTATGCGCAGACATTACATAATGTGTGCATCTATTCTTAATATTAGAGTCGAATAAAAATATTGTGAAATGCTGGTATTCATTCGATTCTTGTTTGGAAAGAATCGTTTCTTATTAAATACCACGTTGCTTGTGAAAAGATTGTTAAAGTGAAAATATATCGTGCATTTGGGAAATAAAAGAGAAAGAGTCGGGAGATATGCGATCTTCATGAACCTCAGGGGGCTCCTCCATTTCCCTGTCGCATTATAATCGTCGTATTCCCGCTCTTTCTTATACACAAATAACCTTTATTTAAGGTAAATGTTCTTAGGCAATGGGTACTTTTAGCGTTTTTTGACACTTAATACCTGTATTGTTACTAAAACAACCGATTTTATAAGAATATATTTGTTTTAAATTATATCTTTGTAGAGTTATTAAATTCATCATATTATGAAATTATTATCTATAAAAGTATGTATGTTGTTGGGCTTTGCCCTGATGACATCAGAGTGTCTATATGCCCAAAATTCAGGATTGGGAGATCTGTTAAACAAGATAGGTAACCGCACTCCTTCATCTACCACAAATACAGAAGACGAGCCCGTCCAACAAGAGTCGGGATTGGGTGCTCTCTTCAATAAATTAGGAGGTAACAGTAACGCTTCAGAAAGTTCATCTGATGTATCTGCCATAGGTTCTGCCTTAGGAGGATTATTGGGTGGCGTATTAAACCTAAATGGAGAACTTACTGTAACAGACTTGCAAGGGACATGGCGATATGCAGCACCATCTTGCAAGTTTCAATCTGAAGATTTTCTGAAAAGTGCAGGCGGAGCTGTGGTCGCAACTTCAATAGCCAATAAACTTGCTCCGTATTATGAAAAACTGGGATTCTCATCATCAAGCTATAGCTATACGTTTGATGAAAAAGGCGATTTCTCAATGACTTTTGGTAAGATTCCTCTGCAAGGCTCTATAAGTAAAGCCGAGAAAGATGCTTATTTCCAAATGGAATTTATTAAATTAGGCAATTATGCATTGGCTAAAACGCCAGTCTATGTAGAAATATCGGGCAATAAAATGCTGATGCTATACGAAATAGATAAGTTTATCGAGATGTTCAAGTCTGTAATCGGGAATTTGGGTATTTCTACATTAGATTCTATCTTTTCCTTGTTAGACGGTTACGATGGCATTCTTATAGGATTTGAAATGGAGAAAGTAAAATAACTTATAACTATAAATAGATATTATAAAAAAGGGGGACATCATATTGATTGACGCCCCCTTTTCTTATTTATATACCTGTATTACTTAAAATGAGGATTCATCCCAAGATTGTACATAATGAAAGAGTACATATCGGTTTTTTCGTCTATAATTTTATGACGAGGACGGCCAGCTCCATGTCCTGCATTAGAATCTATACGTATGAGAGTAGGGTGGGTACCATCATTGCAATATTGTAGCTCGGCGGCAAATTTAAATGAGTGCGCTGGAACAACACGGTCGTCATGATCGGCCGTCATAACAAGCGTGGCGGGATATGTAGTACCAGGCTTCATATTATGCAACGGAGAATAACCAAGTAGATATTTAAACATCTCTACACTATCGTCGGCTGTACCATAGTCGCCAGCCCATCCCCAGCCAATAGTAAACTTATGATATCGTAGCATATCCATTACACCTACTGCGGGTATAGCTACAGCATAAAGCTCGGGGCGTTGTGTCATACAAGCACCAACTAATAGTCCACCATTAGACCCACCGTATATAGCAAGTCGTTGTGACGAGGTATATCCTTCTTTTATTAGATATTCGGCAGCGGCTATAAAATCGTCAAACACGTTTTGTTTTTGCATTTTTGTACCCGCTATATGCCATTCTTCTCCATATTCTCCACCTCCTCGCAAATTAGCCTCTGCGTATATACCTCCTTGCTCCAAGAAGGGTATCAATGTGTTGTTGAAACGAGGATTGAGCGAAATAGTAAAGCCTCCATATCCATACAATAAGGTAGGATTGTTCCCATCGAGCTTTATCCCTTTTTTGTATGTCACGGTCATAGGTATCTGCGTGCCATCCTTACTCTGATAAAAGACTTGTTTACTTTCATAATTGGCTGAGTTAAAGTCTGTCTCTGGTGCAAAGTATAAAGTTGATTGATTTTTATTCGTATCTAAGCGGAATATTGTTTCGGGATAAGTGAATGAGGTAAACGAATAAAATACTTCCGGTTCGTCTTTCTCAGCAGAAATATTATTTACACTTCCAATTCCGGGTAATTCCACCTCATACTGTTTTTTACCATCGGTAGTATATACATAGAGATGGCTCATGACATCTTCTGTATAAGTTACCAACAACTGTCCGTTACCCATTACGATATTGCTTATTACATGGTTACACTCGGGGATGATTTCTTGCCACGCTTTGGGGTCAGGGTGTCTCGGATCTACCGAAACGAGTCTGTAATTAGGTGCATTATGGTTGGTAATTAGCAACAATCTTCCATCTTGAACTCCTACCATACTATATTCGTTATCATAGCCTTCTATAATACGAGTAATAGGTGATTGAGGTCGCGTTAAATCCTGGACATATATTGCAACTCCTGAAGTGCCAGCCGATTCAAAAATAATGAGATAATGTTTATCGTCGGTTACAACAGTAGAAGCATAACGGTATGGATTTTCTTCGTTGCAATAAACTTTTTTATCAGTGGCTACATCGCTACCCAATTGGTGATAATATACTGTATGGTATGTATTGGTAGCCGATAGCTCTTTGCCTTTCTCTGGCTTGAAGGCACAATAATAGAACCCATTGCCATACCATGAAATATTAGAGAATTTTATCCATTTTATATGGTCGGGCAATAATTCTCCACTTTTTAAGTCCATGACGTATATTTCATTCCAGTCAGATCCACTACGGGCAATAGAGTAGGCCAAGTATTTACCGTCTGGGGATATGGCGATTTGCGACAAGGCCACAGTACCATCTTCACTCAGTGTATTAGGGTCAAGCACTACCCTGGGAGTTGCTCCTAATGAATCTGCTTCATACAATACACTCTGGTTTTGTGTGCCGTCATTGCGATAAAAGTAAAATTTACCATGCTTTTTCAAAGGGATGCTTTCTGTCGCATAACGTGTTACTTCCGATAGCCGTTTTCGCAATCCTTCTCTGAATGGAATTTGCTCTAAATATTTATTGGTTATTTCGTTTTCTGCTCGTACCCATTCGGCTGTAGCGGCACTGGTGTCGTTTTCAAGCCAGCGGTACGGGTCAGGGACCGCAACACCCCACAGAGTGTCGCATACATTGGTACGCTTGGTGGCAGGATACTCAGGTCTGAAATTTGAAGTACATGCCGTCAATGCAAGTAATGTGCTTAATGCCATGCAATAACTTTTTCTTGTCATACGATTAAGGTTTATTATAATATAAATGTAGCAACATCATTTTAGTAAATATCTTCAATTGACTGTTTCCCATTGCTCTATGCAAAACATAGAGTAATGGGAAACGTCTATTGATATTAATTTTATACGGTTGCTATAATTGTGAGTGAGGTTACTTCTTCGATAATCCTTCTTCTTTTTGCTCTTGTACTAAAGCATCCAAAACAGCAACAGCCGTAAGATTTACAATATCGCGAGGTGCGCAAGCAATGTCGGTAAAGTGAATAGGCTTGTTAAGACCAATCTGTATGGGGCCGATCGTTTCGCCAATTCCCATTTCGAGCATCATCTTATAAGCAGTATTGGCTGAGCTTAAGTTAGGGAAGATGATAGTATTCACTTCTTTTCCCCGTAATTTATTGAAGGGGAAGCTTCTATCTCTCAACTCGTTGTTGATGGCAAAGCTTACTTGCATTTCTCCATCGATTGGTAAGTCAGGATAACGTTCTTGCATGTAACGCACTGCATTGCGTACCAGAAGAGGACTTCCTATCTTATCGGCGCCGAAATTAGAGTACGATACCATAGCCATAACCGGTTCTTGAGCAAAGAAACGTACAGCTTCGGCCGTCAAACGAGCGACATCGGTAAGTGTCTCTGTATCGGGATGACGGTTTATCAGAGTATCGGACAAAAAGTAAGTACCTTTTTTAGAATTGATAATATGCATGGCACCAAAATGGTTGAATCCCTCGCGTATGCCTATGACCTCTTTAGCAATTTGTATGGTCTCGGTATATTTTGAATAGGTTCCGGTAATGAAGGCATCGGCATCGCCCGTTTCTACCATCATCATACCGAAATAGTTGCGGTCAAACATTTTTTCTACAGCCTCTTCATAGGTAATGCCTTCGCGTTGACGCTTTTCTGTCAATATGCGAGCATAACGCAAGCGTCGGCTTTCCTCGTTGGGATGACGCAAATTGACTATTTCGAGGCCATCAAGGTCTACTCCGATAGAGGCAGCCAATTTGCTTATATATTCGTCATTGCCCAGCAATACAGGCTGACAAATATTTTCTCTAAGAGCAGTAACAGCAGCACGTAACATGTTAGCATGATTGGCCTCGGCAAAAACGACTCGCTTGCGAGGTGAGTTCTGTGCTTTTTCGTAAATATGGCGCAACATTTTGTTGTCGTTACCCATAAGGACGCGTAATTTGTGCTCGTAAGCCTTCCAGTCGGTAATGGGATGTTTGGCAATACCCGAGTTCATTGCAGCTTTTGCTACAGCTGGAGCTACCGTAATCAATAGACGAGGATCAAGAGGTTTAGGTATGATATAATCGGGACCAAATTTTATACGATTAAGTCCGTATGCAGCATTTACGACATCGGGTACGGGCTGCTTGGCAAGAGCTGCTATAGCATATACAGCTGCTAGTTTCATATCTTCATTGATACCGGTAGCGCGAGCGTCAAGAGCTCCACGGAAGATATACGGGAAACCTATTACATTATTAATTTGGTTAGGATAGTCAGAGCGTCCGGTTGCAAAAATCAAATCTGGACGCGAGGCCTTTGCTTTTTCATACGATATTTCAGGATTGGGATTGGCCAAAGCAAAGACAATCGGTCGCTCGTTCATAGATTGTATCATCTCGGGTGTTAAGACGTCTGCAATAGATAATCCCAGAAAAACATCTGCTCCAACCATAGCCTCTTCCAGCGTGGATATATTACGATCGGTAGCAAATTCGGCTTTCGGTGCATTCAGGTTTTTACGGCTTTTGGTAATGACACCTTTACTATCGAGCATAACGATGTTTTCAGGTCTTATACCCAATTTCTTATAGAGGCGTGTACACGAAATGGCTGCCGCACCGGCACCATTTACAACTAATCTGACCTCCTCAATACGCTTGCCTTGGAGCTCTATGGCATTAAGTAGTCCTGCGCCCGATATAATAGCCGTACCATGCTGGTCATCGTGCATAACAGGAATATCGAGTTCTTCTTTTAACCTTTGCTCTATTTCGAAACATTCTGGAGCTTTTATATCTTCAAGGTTTATGCCTCCGAAGGTAGGAGCAATAGCCTTAACAGCTTGTATAAATCGGTCGGGATCTTTTTCTGCCACCTCGATATCAAAGACATCTATACCTGCAAAAATTTTAAACAATAGACCCTTTCCTTCCATGACAGGTTTGCCCGACAATGCTCCTATATCGCCCAATCCCAAAACAGCTGTTCCATTGGAAATAACGGCTACAAGGTTGCCTTTTGCAGTGTAGTCGTATGCACATTCGGGATTTTTTTCTATTTCAAGACAAGGTTGTGCAACCCCTGGCGTATAAGCCATAGAAAGGTCTCGTTGTGTACTGTAGGGCTTGGTAGGTACTACCTCTATTTTTCCAGGTTTACCCTCACGATGATACTTTAGAGCTTCTTCTTTTAAGTTTTCAGACATAATTTATTGTATAATAATAGCTTTTGTTAATTCAATAGATAAAATTGAAATCAAATGCAAAAATAATAATTTTGTTGTTCTTGCGTCTCTCTTTATTTCTTTTTAAGATGACAGTAATGTTAAGAAGAATGCCGCCTGTTAAATTAGCAAAAGCAATAAAAAAGTAATATGAAAACTTTTTGTGTTTCTAAAGTTTTTACAGTACATTTGTCCTGTCTTTAGATTATAGGCATGAATACAGAGTTACAAAAGTGCATTATCAATAAAGCGACATTGCTTTTTTATAAGTTTGGCATAAAATCAATTACCATGGATTTTATAGCCAGCGAATTGGGTATTTCAAAACGTACTCTCTACGAAAATTTCAAGAATAAAGATGCTCTCATTATTGCGTGTTTGGAGCAAACACGCGAACAATACCATAAACAATTTATACATATTTCAGAAAGCGATACTAATACGATTGTGAAATTGGTACATTATTATGAGGTTATTGCCGATTTTTATAATAATACAAGTAGGTCATTCCAGCTTGATGTTGAACGAATGCATTCTAAGGTAAATGAAGAGTACAAAAACTCACGAAACAAATCAATCCTATATACTCGCAAACTGTTGCGTTGTGGGGTAGAAGAAGGAGTTATTCGAGCAGATATCGATATTGATATTATTTCCTATCTTTATAATGACCAAATGGAATGGTTTAGACGTTCAAAAGATATATACAAGTTAGAATACAAGATAAGCGATATATTGAAAAATGTTGTCTTCATCTTTATTCGAGGAATTGCAACCGAAGAGGGCAATCGTATATTGGAGACAATTCTTAAAAATAAAAACAGCAACATTTACGAAAACATTAATAAGTAACCGAGTATGAATAAAAGGCTGAGTATTGGGATTATAGTCACATGCCTGTCGAGTGGCATGATGGTTGCAGCACAAAATACGCTGCTCGCCGATTCGGTATTGGTACTGAACAAAGAAAAAGCATTGACTATTGCTTTAAGTGAAAATCCCACGATAAAAATAGCTGACCTCGAAATAAAGAAAAAAGATTATACCAAGCGTGAGTCCATAGCCGGATTGCTGCCACAAATAGATGCCGCAGCTACATATAGCAGGACGTTGAAAAAACAACAAATGTATATGTCGGGCGGCTCGTTCGATATGGGTAGTATAATGGAGGCTTTTTTAGGTCCGATATATAAAGAACTGGGGATTCCTATGCCAGACAGTGGTTCTTCATCTTTTTCTTCATCTGAAGAGGGCTTCGAGGTAGGACTGGATAATACCTATTCATTAGGTTTTACTGCTACATTACCGATTATCGCGCCACAATTATGGAAAAGTTTGGATATAAATGAGATAGATATACAAACGTCTATAGAGGCCGCACGGTCGTCACGACTGTCTCTTGTCAATCAGGTGGAAAAGGCCTATTACAATCTCATGTTATGCCAAGACTCTTATAAAGTATTGCAAGACCAATATAATAACGCCAAACTCAATGCCGAAACGTACAAGAACCAATATTCCCAAGGTACTGCATCGGAATATGATGTATTGCGTGCTGAAGTAGCTGTGCGCAATATAGAACCATCGCTTTTATCGGCCGAGAATGCCGTGCGATTGGTCAAGTTACAATTAAAAGTTCTTCTGGGTATAGACAATGACATAAACATAGTTGTAGATGATAGCCTTTCTAACTATGAGAAGAACATGTACAACATAACGATGAATATAAACCATTCGTTAGAAAATAACACCGATTTAAGATCATTAGACTTGCAAACAAAAATGCTGGAGAAAACAGTAACTCTGCAAAAATTTGCATACATTCCTACGTTGGCAGCACAATTTAATTATAACTGGATTTCTATGACTGATGGCTCTCCATTTAAAGATTTCAGATGGAATCCATATTCAACTGTGGCTCTATCGCTACAAATTCCCATTTTTTCGGGTGGTAGCCGGTATTATCGGGTAAAACAGGCTCAAGCCAATGTTGCCCAAATGGGATTTCAACGCGATAATCTTGAACGTAATCTCAATATGCAGTTAGAATCGCAAATTGATGCCATAGAAAAATGTGTAAAACAAATTGGTTCGAATAAATTGGGAGTAACACAAGCAGAGAAGGCATATACCATTATGCAAAAAAGTTTTGAGATTGGTTCTGCCACATTTGTTACTCTTAACGATGCTGAGTTGGCTCTCACAAGTGCAAAACTGTCGTACAACCAAGCAATATATGATTTTTTGGCAGCAGTTAGCGATGTAAATTTGCTGTTGGGAAATACTGATTTAAGCCAATATGAAAAAAAGGAAGACAAATAATAACTGACAAAATATGATAAGTATGAAAAAGTCAATCCCGTTTACGATTGCAGCTATTGCAAGTATCTTTTTATATGCTTGTTCGGGTGAAAAGACGGAACAGAAGCAAGAAGACACTATAGAACCTGTAAAAATAGAAACCGTAACCGTACAAAGTGTACCGCAAATAATGACATATACAGCTACCGTACAACCCGATAAGCGCAACGCAATAAGCTCGTCTATGCCAAACCGCATTAAAAAGTTGTATGTAGAAATAGGCGATCGTGTGCATAAGGGACAACCGCTTGTAGAACTTGATGCAGCCAATATTACTCAGCAGAAAGTGCAGCTGGATAATATAGAACTTGAATACAATAGGACACGAGAGCTGGTTGCTGTAGGCGGAGCTTCGCAACAACAGCTCGACCAAATACGTACCCAATATGAGGCTACAAAGAGTGCATATGATAATTTATTGGAGAATACAACTCTTTTATGCCCTGTCAATGGTGTAGTAACAGCCCGTAACTATGATGAAGGTGATATGGCATCTGGCGCTATTCTTACAGTTATGCAAATCAATCCTGTCAAGATTGTAATTAATGTGTCGGAGCAAGAGTTCCCGAAGGTAAAATTAGGTATGCCCATAGATATAAAATTAGATGTATATGGCGATGAACTCTTTCACGGAAAAGTTTCGCTCATATATCCTACCATCAATGAAGCTACCCGTACATTTGGGGTAGAAGTGGAAATACCCAACAACGACCAGCGCATCCGTCCAGGAATGTTTGCTCGTGCTTCTGTTGATTATGGGTCGGTCGATAGGGTAGTAGTTCCTGATAGAGCTGTTATAAAAAGAGCCGGTTCGGGCGACCGTTATGTATATGTATATAATAATGATGGTACCGTTTCATATGTAAAAGTAGAGTTAGGACGACACCTTGATACTTCTTATGAATTGATTTCTGGAGTCGAAAATAATGCACAAATAGTGGTTGCCGGACAAACTCGACTTACAGACGGAGCTAAAGTAAAGGTTCTTGAATAAGGTAGGAGAGGTTTGAATGCCATCTTTTTTTGAATACAAATAGATAAAGACTTGTATTATGAGTTTATATGAAGGCGCGGTAAAAAAACCGGTTATGACATCACTGTGTTTTGTCGCAGTGGCTATATTGGGACTTTTCTCTCTGCAAAAGTTGCCTATCGACTTATATCCCGATGTAGAGATGAATGTGGTTATGGTCATGACGGCCTATCCCGGCGCAAGTGCTGCCGATATTGAGACCAACATAACCCGCCCATTGGAAAATGCTCTCAATGCGGTAAGCGATTTGAAGCACTTGACCTCCGAATCGAAAGAAAACATGTCATTGATAACGCTAGAATTTGAATACGGTGAAGATATCGATGTGCTTACCAATGATGTACGAGATAAACTTGATATGGTAAAATCCGATTTGCCAGACGATTCGGAGAATCCTATTATCTTCAAGTTTAGCAGCGATATGATTCCTATCATCATCTTGTCGGTACAAGCCAATGAGAGTATGCCGGCATTGTATAAGATTCTGGATGATGCTGTTGCAACGCCATTGGCTCGTATCAATGGGATAGGTACAGTCTCTATTTCGGGCGCACCCGAACGTGAGATACAGGTATATGTCGACCCAAACAAACTTGAAGCATATAACCTTACAGTCGAAGGTATTTCGGCCATTATAGGAGCAGAAAACATGAACGTTCCGGGTGGTACGTTCGATATAGGTTCCGATACTTACACACTACGGGTAGAAGGCGAATTCTCAGATCCTCGACAGATGGAAGATATCGTTGTAGGTACATACAATGGACAAACTATATATTTGCGTGATGTGGCTATTGTTAACGACTCTGTAGAGGAGCGTGCACAAGAAGCATATAACAACGGAGAGCAAGGAGCTACTATTGTTATACAAAAACAGACTGGTGCCAACTCGGTACAAATCTCTGATGCTGTAAAAGCAGCGATCCCTCGTTTGCAAAAGAATCTGCCCAAGGATGTAAAATTGGATGTCATCGTCGACACCTCCGACAACATACATAACACAATCAACGGTTTGGCTGAGACTGTTATTTATGCTATGATTTTCGTTACCTTGGTCGTATTTATATTCTTAGGCCGGTGGCGGGCTACACTGATTGTTGTTATCACTATTCCTATCTCGTTGATAGCGTCATTTATGTATCTGTTCATAACCGACAGCTCTATCAATATCATTTCGTTATCGGCTTTGTCGGTGGCTATTGGTATGGTAGTCGATGATGCTATCGTGGTACTTGAAAATGTCACAAACCATATAGAACGGGGTAGTGAACCTCGGCAAGCAGCTGTACATGGGACGAATGAGGTCGCCATCTCAGTTATAGCATCTACGTTGACACTTATCTGTGTGTTCTTCCCCTTGACCCTTATCGAAGGCATGACCGGAGTACTCTTCAAAGAGTTAGGATGGATGGTTACCATCATTATGGTTATGTCCATTATATGTGCTTTAACTCTGACACCTATGTTGTGTTCAAAGTTATTACGTCTCCAAAAGAAGCGCTCGAAATCGTTTATTCGTTTCTACGGTCCTATCGAGAAGGCACTCAATACGTTAGATAAAGGATACGGACGTTTATTACAATGGGCAGTAGGACACCGTAAAACAGTTATAACCGCTTGTGCAACGTTCTTCATTGCCAGTTTGCTCCTCACGCAATTTATAGGTAGTGAGTTCATGCCGTCGCAAGATAACTCACGTATAGGCATCACCTTAGAAACTCCCATAGGCACTCGTACCGAAATATCGCGAGATCTCGCCATGACACTCTATAACAGGTGGATGGAAAAATTTCCTGAGATAGAGAAAGTAAGTTTTACAGTCGGGCAAGCAAGCACCGATAATACATTTGCCTCTCTCTCAGACAACGGCTCATATATCGTTACTTTCAATATAAGGCTGTGTGACCCTAATAAGCGAAAACGTACGCTACAAGAAATTTGTGACCTGTTACGTGACGATTTGAAGCTATTTCCTGAAATAAAAAAATCGGAAGTGAAATTGGGTGGCGGTATGTCCATGATGGGAGGCCAGGCAACACTCGACTACGAAATATACGGATATGATTTCACTACAAGTGACACTTTGGCTAACCGTCTGGTAGAGATATTAAGCAACATAAAAGGGTGTTCTGAGGTACACATCAGCCGAAACGATTACCAGCCCGAATATCAAGTAGATTTCGACCGGGAAAAACTTGCACTTTACGGTCTAAACCTCTCTACTGCTGCAATGTACTTGCGTAATCGTATCAATGGTTCTATTGCCTCAAAATATCGTGAAGATGGCGATGAATACGACATAAAAGTGATGTATGCACCTCAATTCCGCACCTCAATTGCCGATATAGAGAACATACTGATATACAACAATCAAGGATCTGCTGTGCGCGTAAGAGATGTGGGCACTGTCGTAGAACGCTTTTCACCGCCTACGATAGAACGTAAAGACCGTTCGCGTGTAAATACCGTATCGGCCGTCATATCAGGTGCAGCTATGAGTGAGGTCGTAGAGAAGGCTGCCGTAGAAATAGATAAGATAGAGATGCCTGCAGGTTTCAATATTGAGCTATCGGGTACGTATGAAGACCAACAAGATTCATTCAACGATTTGTTTACGCTGTTGATTCTCATTATCATACTCGTTTATATCGTTATGGCAGCACAATTTGAGTCGCTCAAATATCCGTTCCTTATCATGTTCTCCATCCCGTTTGCGTTATCGGGCGTTTTCATCGCTTTATCAGTCACCGGCAATACATTGAATATGATGTCTATGATAGGTATTATCATGCTTATAGGTATTGTTGTGAAGAATGGTATTGTGCTTATTGACTACATATCGCTCAATCGTGAAAGAGGTATGAGCATACGCCGTGCAGTTGTACACGGAGGCGAGTCGAGGTTACGACCTGTATTGATGACAACCTTAACTACCATTTTAGGTATGGTTCCAATGGCAATCAGTCATAGCGAAGGTGCTGAAATGTGGCGTCCTATGGCAGTATCGGTAATAGGAGGCCTAACAGTCTCAACCATATTAACTCTTATACTTATACCAGTATTGTATAGCTCTGTTGCCGGTAATGAGGTAAAAGGTAAACGTAAAAAATTTCATAAGAAATTGCGCCGCGCTGCTCAACTAAAAACTTCTGGTATATAATATAATTACATTCAGGCATAGAACATAAACAAGGACTATGCCTGAATAAAATTGAAGAAATAAATATGAAATCAATTTTTATAACATTCGATCAGGCATATTTCAATCGTATCATTGAAGTGCTCGATAAAAACAGTTGTCGTGGATTTAGCTATTTTGAACAAGTACAAGGTAGGGGAACCAATACCGGTACGCCTCACTATGGCAGTCATGCATGGCCATCGATGTGTTCGGCCATCATCACAATAGTACCCGATGACAAAGTAAAGCCCATTTTGAAACAGTTACACGACATGGACGAAGAAACACAACAATTAGGGCTAAGAGCCTTTGTGTGGAATATAGAAGATAGCATTTGACGACTATTTTTTATCACTGCAAATTATATCAAGGACCGTAACAAACGACGACAAGTTACAGTCCTTGTTTTTTTATTTATTGCTATTATAACATTGCATGAGACAACGACGTTTCCTTACAACGCAAAAACAGTCTATTTTCCTTTAACCGCGGGAAACAGACTGTCTTTCAAAAAAGATCATTCTATGAGAGCGTCTAAAAAGGAAAATAAAGACTTGATGGGATAGCGACATACTCAGAATGTTTAAGACTTACTTTTACATATAAACTCATTTTCGAAATATCTATTTAACATAATATTAATTATAGAACAAACGAGGTAAGAAGAAATTTATTAATATCTTTGCACATGATAACTGCAAAGAGACAGATAAATTGAAATTTAAGAATGGAAACAAGCAACATAGAGAGTAATTGGGATAATCAGGCTTTTGCTCTATTTATCGAAGAGCATCTTCATGACAACGTTGCAATGCTACGGTTGAAAAAATGGAAACCGTTACCTTTCCCAGTAGATCTTGCCATTACACAAATTGAAACTCGAAAAAAATTATCTGTAAAATTACCATCGATATACAATAAGATTATTGTGCCTTCACAGATTGCTGCAGAACAATGTTCGTCTGAGGCAACTGCTATATATAAACAGAAATTAGTCGAAGGCAAAAGTCTTTGCGACCTTACTGGCGGTATGGGTATAGATATATATTTCATGTCAGCAACAGTTGAACAAGCAGTTTATGTAGAACAGAATGAGCTCTATTGTCATATAGCCAGTCGTAATTTCTCTGCATTGGGGCGCAATAATATTTATATAATTAATGATGATTGTGTAGAATATATTAGGCGTATCGACAAGCATTTCGATACAATCTTTATTGATCCGGCTCGACGAGATAAGCAAAACGGTCGTGTATATGCTCTTAGAGAATGTTCTCCTGACGTTATTTCTATTCTACAACCTATCTTGGACAAATGTAACCAACTTATAATCAAATCATCAACTATGGCCGATATAACTCAAATACGTAAGGAGTTGGGCGACCATATTCGTTGCGACATTCACATAGTTTCGGTAAGAAACGAATGTAAAGAGATTTTAGTCGTTATTGATAGCGATAACTCGTGCGAGAATGGAATCGTATGTGCTATGATAGATAAAGACGGCAAAACGGTTACATGCCGTTTTCATCATGATATTGAAGAAAATTTGCCTTATCAGCTGGCAGATAAGGTGTTGTCTTATATCTATGAGCCTGATGCAGCCTTGCTTAAAAGTGGAATGTATAAAAGTATATCAGAACAATACAACCTCAGTAAACTACATAAAAACAGCCATTTATATACATCTGATTCATATTGCCCACAATTTCCAGGCCGATGCTTTGAAGTAATAGAAGTGTTACCTTTTGCTTCGAAAGTATGTCGTAGCATTGCTAAGAAATATTCCCTGTGTAACGTGTCTACCCGTAATTTCCCTTTATCCAGCGCACAGTTGAAGGAAAAGCTCGGTGTTAAAGATGGAGGTGATATATACCTTTTTGCCACGACCGATGTCCATAATTCGCATATAATGATTATAGGGAAAAAAGATAGCGAATAAGGATTGTCTCGATATATCCTCAATCGCAATCTTTTTTGAGGTAGTTTTTATATGAGAGCGTTTATTCGGTCTCTAAAGCTCCTATTATATCTGTAACTGATGTAAAACCGTGTCGGTTCAGATAGTTATCGATACCATCTATAACCTTTATGGTTATAGCCGGATCTATAAAATTGGCTGTCCCTATCTGTATGGCCGACGCTCCTGCCAAAAAGAATTCTATAGCATCCTCGGCCGAAGATATTCCGCCCAGACCTATTACAGGAATTTTTACTGCATGAGCCACTTGCCAAACCATACGCAAGGCAATAGGTTTGACACAAGCACCCGACAATCCTCCAGTAACTGTCGATAGCAAAGCTCTCCGACGTTCTGCATCTATTGCCATACCCATAAGTGTATTGATGAGAGATACCGAATCTGCACCTTCTGCCTCTACGGCCAATGCTATTTCGGCAATATTTGTCACATTTGGAGATAGTTTCACGATCAACGTTTTCGGATATACTTTTCGCACTGCTTTTACAACTGAGGCAGCACCGGCACATGATGTACCGAAAGCCATCCCTCCCTGTTTCACATTGGGGCAAGATATATTTAGTTCTATGGCCGGTATAGCCGGAAGCGATGCTATTCTTTCGGCAGTGGCCACATAATCATCGATGCAAGCGCCTGATACGTTGACAATAATATGAGTATCTATGTCTTTTATCTCAGGATAGATGTGCTCAGCAAAATAATCGACCCCTTTATTTTGCAAACCTACGGCATTAAGCATGCCTGAAGGCGTCTCAGCCATACGTGGGTATGGATTACCTTCACGAGCCTCAAGTGTCGTACCCTTTACTATGATGCCGCCTAAACGCGACAAATCTATAAAATCGGCAAACTCTATGCCATAACCAAATGTCCCGGAGGCTGTCATTACAGGATTTTTTAACTGTAAGCCTCCTATTTCTACTTTCAGATTTGCCATGTCAGTTGTTCTATATTAAATATAGGTCCCTCTTTACACACACATACATGACCCTGTGTAGTCTTCTCTACACAACACAAACATGCTCCTACGCCGCACGCCATTGTATTTTCGAGCGATACCTCACAAGGTATATTTTTTTGTTTGGCAACTTTAGCTACAGCCACCATCATAGGCTTAGGCCCGCAGGCATATATATACAAGAAGTCTTCGTTCCATATAGAGTGCTGCGTTACAACTCCTTTCTCGCCGCAAGAGCCGTCATCGGTAGCTATGTGTACTTTACCTATCGTTGAGAACTCTTCGAGTTGGAGTAAATCTTTTTTACTGCGTGCTCCCAATAAAAATTGAGGAGTATATCCTTGCTGCAACAGTAGCTTACCCCAGTATAGTAAGGGCGCTACGCCTACACCACCTCCGACAAGGAGCGGACTAAGGTCTTTATGGCCGGGATAAGAAAAGGTATTACCCAAAGGTACAACCATGTTGATTATCGCACCAGCAGGCATTGCAGCTAAATGTCTTGTTCCTTCGCCAGCTTTGCGAATAAGCAACCATAATTCATTTTGCTTCAGGTCGACATTATGTATTGATATAGGACGACGCAGATATGTCTTAGGAGAATCAGGTACAAGTATATTGACAAACTGTCCGGGCAACATGGGCGGCAGAGGCGACCCGTCGGTCGGCGTCAATTTCAATAAAACGTATGCATCGTGCAACGCCTTATTTTCCGTAAGAGTAAAATCGAGAATATATTTTTTCATTATACTACACGAATGTATTGTGAGGCATCCAAATCGGTCACAAAGATAAGCAAACCTTTTGAAAAAGTGTTTGGCGATCTATCGCTACTTTTGAGGAGTCGTAACCGTTTTGCTATTTACAAAACTTTCAAATGTATTGTCATCATAGAACACAATGATTTTTGTAATTCGAGGAGAATTTTTTTCTTGCGACATTGCTATTTGCATATTGTCGTTCGACGTACTTGCGGCTCTGGCTTTTTTTGTATTGGGAATATCGATGACATGTGACATACCTTTTGGTTCAACACTTACAGAAGGCATCATATCAGGTTCAATATCCATATTAAAGAAATTCAGCTCTGATTGATGATTTGACTGCTCATTATTCTCTTCGCCCGGCGAAGATGTCAGCATCTCGCCTTCGCCCCATAATAACCATACAATAGACAAATCGGGGTATGCTTGATGTATTTTCGATATAATATCGCTACTGATAGTTTTATCGTCTCTTTTATCACTACTTTTTGTAAGTTGTGAAAAGGTAGAGCGCGGAATTCCTGCGTTATCAGCAAATCGCGACGGTATAAGCCGCTTATATTCCATGTATTTTTTGAGCCTTGATATCATATAAAAATCTCCACTAGTAGATACACCATTACGAATTATAGTTCACAAATATAATCTTTATAATCCCAATTTGCAAATTTGTAATTACGAACTACGAATACATACTTTTTGTTTATCGTAATGCAAAAATAAAAAGGCCAAGCATATAAATAGTTAAAATAAAATTTATATATACAATTATAATATGCTTATAATCATTATTTTATAATATAAAAAATATCCATATATTGACAACATATTGACGATGAAAAGAAAATCATATTGGAATGTGCTTTATATATATATGCATAATCCATTATAATATAGTATATTACGACGTTAAAATAACAGTCCTATAAAAGCTTGTTTGGTGACGATTCCGTAATTTGGGATTTCTTTATTCGTATTTTTGAATCAAATATAAAAATTCTAAAGTACATATTATTATGCGTGTTTCAGAATTCATGACGCGCAAAAAATTATATAATATTAGTACTCCCCTACCACCATATTTGCTTTTTGGCAAATAGTATAAGTGATGAGATTGGGATATTTTTGTACGTTGGCAGACTGTTAGTCATACATCGAAATCATATCACCTATCATATTATCAAAACTTTGTTAGATATTATAGACCAGGTCGTCTATTATTGTATCTGGTAAATCGGCTTAGTAGACAAATCTAAGTCATGTATAGTAAAAAAAGAAAAAGGAAGAGTGTGTACCCCACTCTTCCCTATAACTCGTGTATAGCCACATGCCTTATTTATATGGCAATACCATATTGCAGCACATTTCTATTCCAGCTCTTTTTTCAAATATTCTGTAGTATAGGTGTGCGATGTAGCGCATACCTCCTCGGGAGTTCCACAGGCAAGTACTACACCTCCATTACGTCCGCCTTCGGGTCCCATATCGATGATATAATCGGCACATTTTATCACATCCATATTATGTTCTATTACTATCACCGTATTTCCTTTATCGGTCAGTTTATTCAGGACACTCAGTAATACTCTTATGTCTTCGAAATGCAATCCTGTAGTAGGTTCATCCAATATATATACTGTTTCACCCGTATCCTTTTTGGCAAGTTCAGTCGCTAATTTTACGCGTTGGCTTTCGCCTCCCGATAAGGTTGTAGAAGGCTGCCCCAACTTGATATATCCCAGCCCCACTTCTTGCAATACTTTTATCTTATTCAGCACAACAGGGATATTCTCAAAAAATTCTACCGCTTGGTTAATGGTCATATCCAATACATCAGCAATAGACTTTCCTTTGAATCGAACCTCAAGCGTTTCACGGTTATATCGCTTTCCATGACAAACCTCACAAGGAACATATACATCGGGCAAGAAATTCATGGCAATTGTCTTGTAGCCGTTTCCCGAGCAGGCCTCACATCGTCCGCCTGCAACATTAAATGAAAATCGTCCAGCTTTATACCCTCTTATTTTGGCTTCGGGCGACTCAACAAATAAATTACGGATATCTGAAAATACGCCGGTGTATGTTGCCGGATTAGAACGGGGCGACCTGCCTAAAGGCGATTGGTCTACGGTAACTACCTTGTCGACATATTCCAGGCCCTCGATAGATTTATATGGCAAGGGATCTTGGAGTGAACGGTAAAAACGTTGGCTCAATATAGGTTGCAATGTCGCATTAATAAGAGTCGATTTACCGCTACCCGATACACCTGTAACACAGATAAAACATCCTAACGGAAATTTTACAGTCACATCTTTCAGATTGTTGCCTGTAGCACCCGATAAAGTCAGGAAATGGCCGTTCCCTTTTCGTCGTTGTTGCGGAACATTGATTTTTACTCCACTCTGTGGATTCAGATAATCGGCCGTTAGTGTATGACTTCGCATCAGTTCGGCAGGAGTTCCAGCAAAGACTACATATCCCCCATTGCGTCCGGCTTGCGGCCCCATATCTATTACATAGTCAGAAGCCAGCATCATATCTTTGTCATGTTCTACGACTATAATAGTATTGCCAATATCTCGTAATGATTTCAACGAATTGATTAAACGGATATTGTCACGCTGATGCAATCCTATACTTGGTTCGTCGAGAATATATAATACATTGACGAGCTGTGAACCTATTTGTGTGGCTAATCTTATACGCTGACTTTCGCCGCCCGATAATGTCGCTGATGCACGATTCAGATTCAGGTAGTCAAGTCCAACTGTCGTCAGGAAATGCAATCTACTGCGTATCTCCTTCAAAATTTCAGTCGCTATCTTGCGTTGCCAATCATTCAATTTCTCTTCAATCGTATCGACCCACGTTGTCAAATCGGCAATATCCATAGATGCCAAATCGGCAATATTCTTTCCATCTATGCGATAATGCAGAGCCTCTTTATTGAGACGCTTGCCATTACAGGTCGGGCATGTAACCACAGAAACAAATTGTCCGGCCCATTTCTGAGCCGATGCCGAAGCCTCGCCCTGCTGTTGCATCTCGATGTATTTTACAAGGCCATCGAATGTCATAAAATAGTCTGAATAGCCTTCAGGGTCATCTTTCAGTACCAATCGGTCGTCGCAGCCATTCAATATCTCATCGAGAGCTTCATCGGGAATGTCTTTCAGAGGAGTCTTCAATGTTACGCCGTGGCGTTCGCATATAGCCTCGATTTGTCCAAATATCAACGATTTTTTATATTTACCCAATGCCGTGATACCGCCATTATATATAGAGCGTTCCATATCGGGCATTATTTTGTCTTTGTCTATTACATTGATATATCCCAGCCCCTTACATTGCGGGCAAGCGCCCAATGGCGAATTAAACGAGAAATTATGCGGTGCAGGCTCACTATAAGACAAGCCGGTCACGGGGTCCATCAGCGAACGGCTATAATGTCGCACCTCATTTGCTTCGGCATCATATATCATGATAAGTCCGTCGCCTTGTTTCATAGCAGTCGCTATGCTCTCCTTGACACGTTGATAATTTTTCCCCGTAATAATCAGTTTATCTACCACGAGTTCTACACTATGGTTCTTATATCGGTCGAGTTTCATTCCCGGCACAATCTCGTGCAACTCTCCATCGACCCTCACAGTAAGAAAACCCTTGCGACGCATTTGCTCAAAGAGCTCCTTATAATGGCCTTTGCGGTTCTTTACCAATGGCGATAATATATATACCTTTTTATTATCGTATCGCTCCATGATAAGCGATTGTATTTGCTCTTCGGTATATTTCACCATTTTCTCGCCAGAGAGGTACGAATAAGCCTCACCGATACGCGCATAAAGCAACCGAAGAAAATCGAAAACTTCTGTCACGGTACCTACCGTAGAACGCGGGTTACGATTGGTCGTTTTTTGCTCTATCGAAATAACCGGACTCAATCCTGTGATTTTGTCAACATCAGGACGCTCCATACTACCCAGCATATTACGAGCATATGCTGAGAAAGTTTCTATATATCGGCGTTGCCCCTCGGCAAAGATGGTATCAAAAGCCAGCGATGATTTGCCGCTACCGCTCAGTCCCGTTATGACAGTAAGCGAGTTTCGCGGTATTACGACATCGATATTCTTCAGATTATGAACCCTTGCGCCATATACTTCTATTTTCTCATCCCCTTTCATCTCATATTTTTCTATTTTACCACCCACTCCTTACGATGAGTCTTGTACTTACGTTCGGGTGTATAATACATATCTTTCTCTACGGGTATTTGTATAATATATTTTTTTCTGCTTTTATCTGGCATACTACGAGCCCTCAACCACGGATTAAACTCTTTCAGTTGGAAATATGTAGTACCTTGTTGTTGTGCCCATTCGGCCAGGTTTTCTATTGTTGTATCAGCTTCTACACTTCTTGTTTTTATAGGTTGATATAATTGATTTTCTTTTAGTACAAAGCCATAATCGGCAGGATGTGCAAGCACTTGCTTAATAGCCAAGATGCGAAATATGTATCGTGATGTTTCTTCATTCAAATACAAATCAATAGCACGTTCCTCACCCTGCTTCTCCACTTCAGTTGTAATACGTCCCATACCGGCATTATACGAAGCTGCGGCATTAATCCAACTGCCATATTTAGCATAAGCCTTTTTCAAATATTTGCAAGCAGCAATGGTTGCCTTTTCTACATTATATCGTTCGTCTATATAATCATTAACTTCAAGCCCATACTGACGCGCTGTTTTTGGCATAAACTGCCATATACCAGCTGCTCCGGCGCCAGAGTATGCCCGCGGATTGAAATGACTTTCGATGGCAGCCAGGTATATAAAGTCGGCCGGAATACCTTGTTTTTTCAGAATTGGCTCTATGACAGGCATATATCGGTTAGCTCTTTTTAGTGTCAATAAAGTAGTGCTATGCATGTAGCAAGTAGCTGTAAGTTCTCGCTCATAACGCTCATAGAGGTCGTATCTATTCAGCTCGATTGTTTCGCCAGCGAAACTCACTTTAGAGGGCACATCGGGAATGGAAAATGAAGACGATACATCCATTTCATCTTTCTCATTTATCACTTTAGCCGATATGAAACTGGCTGCCACTATTACCACTTCCACCAATATAACTATCGAGAAGAGATTCTTTATAAATTTATTACCCCACATCATATTATATAAAGTTATTGTTGTTTTTGCTTATTACTTCGTGAACGCAATATATTTATGTGGCCATTGCGTTTATACTCTACGCCATCGGCACCACGTGCCTCTATGACATAATAATACACACCCGGCGATACCAGTCGTCCATTATGCTTACCATCCCATCCGTCTCCCGGATTTTCACTATAATACATTTGTACGCCCCATTTATCAAAAATCCAGCATCTAAATTCCACAATCGATTTATATGCCACTTTCCACTCATCGTTCTTGCCATCTATCGTACCAGGAGAGAAGGCATTGGGCATCTCCAAACTTGAAGTACCTATTGTAATAACAAATGGTTCTCCTTCATATACACAAGATTCATTATTGCTCACAGCGACCAATCTTACATAGTAAGTTCCTTCCTCACGAAATGTATAACGCAATACATCGTCATTATACCGTCGCATAATATCAGAGAAGTCCTGGTTGCGCGAGAATTGCCACTCTACATGCGTTACAGCATCGGTATAATATGCATCAAATTCTATTTCGGCAGGAGCCGACCCTCCCAAAGACTCGGGCTGACGGTCTATCTCGTTCTCTGCATCCCGGTATGTTTGTGTTGCTATGCCTTGTGCTTCTACAGCATAAGTTACATATTCGGCCGATGTGACGCTCTGCAAGGGCAATCCCCAAGCTCGTAAAAAAAGGTCTCCTTCGACCGTAAAGGTCGTATTACACAATGGCGCCGTAATTGGATATGTAGCCGAAAATTGGTTAAGCGTTTCTGTACGAGGTATCTCTTCGTATTGCAATGCCGATTCATTCCATTGTAATGTGTTATACGAAATGGTAATATCTCGGTTTACTTCGTGTGGCAACATGCTGTTGAATGCATAATATACCATTTCATCGCCAGTGCCTTCAATGCGAACAGTCGCTACATCACAAGCCGGAGCATCTTCTGCCACAGATACCGATGATAGTATCAAAGGATACTTGATATAATCTATAATCCATACATAGTAGGGTGTACCGTTCTGAACAGCGACATAACCGCACTCACTTTGTGTGAGAGGTAGTGTCGAATAATGTGCTGTTTGTGTCGCACTTGTAATAGGATTTACCACATCGTCAAACGTATACCACGTAATAGCCGACGTGTTAGGGCCATCAAACCGTAAACTTTTTCCGGACGTACCATACACTACAATGACAGCATTCAGCCCCGATGTCGAAGGATATTCTTCGAAATAAGTATATGCAAGTCCGTCGCCTCCTTCTACCGAGAACCGCTGCGCAGTTCCCATGAAGAACGATAAGAGAAATAATAATGATAGCCCCCTTCTTATAGAATAACTCATTAGTTTCATATCATGCTTTTTTATGTAACGCATATAGCCCCATAATATTATTGGTGAGTACTTCACGAGAAACAAAAGTAATCATTTCTTTTGTAATAATATACCGCTCGGCTACATGAACTATATTTTAATACATAAACTGCATAACGCTTTGCATAAGACTACTTTTATTCATAACTTTGTAACTCTTTTTCGAGAGTGCTAAAACCAATAAAGCATGAACATCAGATTTTCTGCCATAATAGGATTACTATGTTGCGCTGCACTTGCGGCCACAGCCGAAGTACCGAACCTGCCGAAGAAAACCATCAACGGCAAGGAATTTTATGTTTACAAAGTAGCGCGTTCTGAAGGTTTATATGCCATTTCACATAAATTTGACATTTCCCAGGAAGAGATTGTCCGCTACAACCCATCTGCAAAGAAAGGTTTGAAACTCAACCAAATTTTACTTATTCCCGTAGCGACAAGCGATAATACTGCTACTGCAGAGAGCGACACCTCATTCAGTACAGAAGAAGAGGTATCGACATTCCGGCATACCATTAAACGGGGAGAGTCGCTCTACTCCATATCAAAAATGTATGGAGTCTCTATCAATGCCATACTAAATGCCAATCCTGGAACAACTCAACATATCAAGGCGGGAGCTGTACTGAATATCCCACAAAAAAACAAAAAAAGAAACAGTACTACCCTGCCCGACGTAACTCATAAAGTTACTAATGCATCGAAAGAAACAAATAATGCCGAAAGCAACGACTATACATTTCATACCATTGTACGAGGTGAAACATTGTTTCACATAGCACAACTACATCAGTGTAGTGTTGAAGACCTTTTACGTGCCAATCCTGGTATTAAGCCCAACAAACTATATGATGGTTCTGTAATAAGAATACCTCAAAAAAGCAAATATAAAGATAAACCTGTGCTTGAACAAGTATCCGATACAACATCTGTTTTACAGTATGTTACATATACTGTAAAACGGAAAGAGACACTATACAGCATTGCCAAAAAATTCAAGATTTCTGTCGATTCGCTCAAGCAGGTTAACCCGGGTATACGTACTGTCAAGCGAGGTGATAAGATAAATATACCCGAACAAAAAGTAGAGATAACAAGCCACAAAGTAGCAACGGTAACCGATGAACAAATCAACGATTTGTATAACCGCATCTATGAAAGGAAAAATGCAGAACATATCAATGTAGCTGTCATTTTACCATTTATGCTGCAACACAAACCCGATATAAAGGCTGCCCTATATACCGAGTATTACCAAGGTTTCTTGTTGGCAGTAGACAGCTTAAAACGTCAAGGCTATTCGGTGAATATATATGCTTATGATACAGAAGGGTCTCTCAATAAAGTGAGAAATATATTAAACAATAAAGTCATGTCATCGATAGACCTTATTATAGCTCCAGATAATGATGAAATGATAGACCTTATTGCTGATTTCGGTGCCCAACATGATATAAACGTAGTAAATACTTTCTCCCTTAAAAATGAGAAAGTAAATACGAATGCACGAGTATTCCAAACAAATATACCCCATTCGTATCTTTATGCCGAGACTATCGAACGTTTTATCCGACTTTTTAATACCCGTGAAGTAATATTCTTATCGAATACGGAAGATACGACCGATACATACGATTTCATACCTTTATTACAAGCCGAATTGTCTAACGCAGGCATATCATATCGCACCTGTTCCTACACAAAGACACTCTCGCAAGCCGATTTGACAACGGCCGTCGGCAATGCAACATCGGTCATATTTGTCCCAACATCCAACAAGCCCCAAGTACCCGATGCCATTCTCACTCCGTTGACAACATTTGTTGAGAGTAATCCACAATGTAAAGTCTCACTATTCGGATTTCCAAGTTGGCTTGTACAAGCTAACAGTCACCTCAACGAGTTCTACAAACTCGATACCTATCTTTTCTCTCGATTCTATGCCGACCCTGGTGACGCTCAGAAGCTCGATTTCGATTTGAAATTTAACTACTGGTATAATGACGAGATGATGAAGGCAAGTCCGCAATATGGTTTATTGGGCTTTGACACGGGTCTCTATTTCTTGCAAGCTATTGCCAAGAACGGTAAGAACTTCTCCAACTATGAATTAAATGCCAGCGGCAATGCACTGCAAACCGATTTTGAGTTTGAGAGAATAAATAACTGGAGCGGATTCATCAATAAATCGTTCTACTTTATACACTTTACGCCTTATATGACGACACAAAAAATAAAAGAATAAAACCGGTTCTGTTATGAAGAAGTTGATAAGCACATTCGTTATTATAATGATCGCCTCTATGACAGCTGTAATGGCTCAACGTGACATTACATTCGACCGCGAACTATCAGTAGGTGTAAAAGGCGGTGTAACTATACCGAATATGGCCTTTTCGCCGTCAATAGAACAAAAAACGTGGGTTGGCTATACAGCCGGACTGATGTTCAGATATACAGAAGAAAAGATATTCGGCCTTATTGTTGAGTTGAATTTCTCACAACGAGGATGGGATGAAAATTTTGAAAACGACCCTTACAACTATCGTCACACTCTCGATTATATCGAAATTCCCTTCCTGGCACACATATATTTCGGTAATGATGTAGTACGAGGCTTTGTCAATTTAGGCCCTCAGATAGGAGTATTATATAACGATAATTATCAAACCAACTTCGACATAAATAACCTACCAACATTTACTACAGAAAATAGGATAAACGAAGTATATAACCTGCCGATTGCCAATAGATTTGATTACGGTATTACTGGTGGAGTTGGCGTAGAATTGCGTCTGAAACGTCATATCTTGATGCTTGAAGGTCGTTACTATTTCGGGTTGGGTGATATTTACGGCAACCGAAAGGCCGATGTATTTAGTGGCTCTTCAGCGAATAGAGGCTTTATGATAAATCTTGCTTATTTGTTCAGAATTTGGTGAGAAAATAATTTTGTTGATAAATATATAAAATAAAAAGAGCCCTTTTGACGGGGCTCTTTTTTAATGCATGATTTTATATACCAGCTCTCGCATTAGTTCGCCTTCACTCATATTAGACGTACTCCCTATACCTTTTGAACGAGCATCATACTTGCGCAACAGAGCAATAATATCGACACATTTGTAAGCATTGTAATTGCGCATGGCCAACATATAATTACGCGCTTGAAAAGAGACTCGCAAGTTAAGTTCTTGCATAAGCCCTCGCTCACTCTTATCAGGGGCATAATAACAAATCATTAAATTGGCAAAGAAAGTAAACAGCACGCTTATGGTCACTACAAAAGGGTTGCTTTTAGGATTGCTTTCAAAATGATTTACAATTTGGTTTGCTTTATATATGTCGCGAGCAGCAATAGCATTGACAAGCTCAAAATTATTAAAATCTTTACTTACACCTACACAAGCCTCTACCCATTCCGGCGAAATCCGCGTAGTATCGGTACCCATAGACAGCTGCAGTTTGTCCAACTCTCCGGTAAGTCTTATAAGATCGTTGCCTATATAATCGGCCAACATTTGCGCAGCCTTGATGTCAATTGTCAGTTTCTTTTCTTGTACGTATGAATTGATAAATGGTATCAGTTGATTTTCATATAGTTTTTTCGATTCATATACGATACCTGTTTTCTCCAGTTCATTTAGAATCTTTTTGTTTTTTAGCGCCCCGTTTTTGTAATTGATGACAAGGACAGTACTCGTCAGCGGTTGCATAATGTAATAATGCAACAACTCAATATCACTTATCTGCTGCGCCTCCTTTACGACAACAAGTTGTCGGGCGGCCATCATGGGAAATCGCTTAGCCATTGCTATAACCGATGCATATCCGGAGACATCAGATCCATACATAATAGTCTGGTTAAAATCTCTTTCATCGTCAGTAAGAGCATTAGCTATTATCTCATCGGTAATGAGGTCTATAAAATAGCTCTCTTCTCCCATTAGAAAATAAATGGGTTTGAAGTCTTTAGCACGTATTTGTCTTATAATTTCAAGATACCTGTTTGAATCGCTTTTCGCCATATCACAGTTTTGTATTCATATAACTCTTGCAAAACAAAAGTAACTGATGTATTTTTGGGTAAAATTACTCATATAATTAGGATTTAACAAATTTACGGCACATATGATAGAGCTAAATTTGCCACCATACGCCTATAAACTCAAACAAAACAACGGATCTGTGCAGATATGGGATGCCGTACGCCGCAAATATGTTGCTCTCACACCCGAGGAGTGGGTACGACAACATTTCATCGCCTATCTCGTAGGTAGCAAGAAGTACCCTCTTGGCCGTATCGGAAACGAAATATCGTTAAGTCTTAATGGTCGCAGCCGGCGGTGTGATACGCTTGTATATGATGCCGAAGGCCAACCACTGGTTCTGATTGAATATAAAGCGCCTCATATATCTGTGTCGCAAAAAGTATTCGAGCAGGCTGTCCGTTATAATATATGTTTCCGGGTACCTTATATTATGCTATCGAATGGCATATCGCACTACTGTTGTCGTATCGATTATGATAGCAGAAAGTACAGTTTCCTTACAGAAATTCCTTCCTATAACGAGCTATGAATAAGAAAGACATTGTGCTGACAACATGTCGGCCAATATAACCACTTTTTACGTTTTTGAAAATCCACTCCCCAATAAAATAATATTCAAGCACAAATATAGACAGTGCTGAGAAGTTGTACCGGCAATCTGCCTTTCCCTTTTATCGACTAGGCCCATTATTTCTTCAGTGCAGTCGATATTATAAAAATAAAAAGAGATGGATATTTGAATCTGAATATCCATCTCTGAGAGGTGCCTGGCGGAATCGAACCGCCGTATACGGTTTTGCAGACCGGCTCCTAACCACTCGGACAAGGCACCTTTTGTTTTTGCGTTGCAAAGATAATACAACTTATTTGATTCTGCAAAGTTTCATCAGTTATTTTTATCTCTCTCCAAAAGTTTTTTTTGTGTAGGACAGTCCCCGTGCGGACATCCATTGCAACTAGTACATCCTGTGGAGTGCTTCGATGAAAAAATGCGAGCTACTCGTACTATCCACAATACTGCAACAACAGCCAAAATAACATAAACAATTATTTGTTGTACAGAACTTGTAAGCATTTATGTATCTATATAAATAATGAACCTATCTGATATATTAGAAATGCACATATCCATGCAACTGCCGTATTGTACAGAACTGCAAATAATCCCCATTTCCAACTACCCGATTCTTTGGCAATACCTATAACCGATGCTATACAGGGGAAGTATAGCAGTACAAATACCAAAAAGCTAACAGCAGATAACGGGGTAAAATCGGGACGACCGGTTGCAGGGTCTGTCTGCATCATTTTCTCTGAAAGAGTTTCTGTTTTATCGGCATCGCCCGTGTACAACACACCAAGTGTACTTACAATCAACTCTTTGGCAGCCGTACCAGAAATGAGTGCGACACTTGCTTTCCAACTAAAGCCCAATGGTTCCATCACAGGCGATATAAACCGGCCTATCCGACCTAAATATGAGTTTGCTTGCTGCTCGGTACGTTGTTGTGCTGTAAGCTCCTGTTCTTCATTGGGATGTGGATAGTAGCTCAGTGCCCATATTGCAATAGAGGCAATCAGAATAACACCGCCCATTTTTTTCAGATACTGCTCGGCTTTCCCCCACATATGTCTTGCTATGGCTTTTCCCGTAGGTATTCTATAGGGGGGCAATTCCATGACAAATGGAGTCTCTTCTTTCTTGAAGTGAAAGCGACGCAATAATTTAGCGGTAATTATAGCAACCAGGATACCTGTAAGGTATATGGCCAGGAAAGCCCATCCGGCATGGTCGGGGAAAAATGCGCCTATCAATAATGTATATATGGGAAGCCGCGCGCTACATGAGATAAATGGGTTTATCAAGATGGTAATCAATCGGCTACTGCGACTTTCTATGGTACGGGTAGCCATAATGGCAGGTACATTACACCCAAAGCCCATTACCAAGGGAATAAAAGACTTTCCGTGTAGTCCTATTTTATGCATCACTTTATCCATAATAAAGGCAGCTCGCGCCATATAGCCCGAGTCTTCCATCAGCGATATGAAAAAGTAAAGTATAAGTATATTAGGTAAAAATACAATAACACTGCCCACACCGCCTATAACACCATCGACGAGCAAGTCTTTCAACGGGCCTTGTGGCATATAGGTGTGAAGCAAATCACATAGAGCTCCAACTCCAGCATCTATCCATTCGGCCGGATAAGCGCCCAAAACGAAGGTAGCCTCAAACATAATCCACATAAGGAATATAAAGATGGGTATACCCACCACCCTATTAGTTACAAGTGCATCTATGGTACGGGTAATGCTACGCTCTTCCTGCTCGCCTTTTTGCAAGGTTTCATGAAGGGCTCCCGAAATAAAGCCGTACTTCTCGTTGGCAATAGCCTGCTCTATATCTTCTTTTAGGGTAGCTTCAATCTCGGCTCGTTTCTTTTCACACAAAGCATTCCATCGTGTATAATGCTCGTCGTTTGCCAGCAAGGAATGCACCTCTTTATCACCTTCGAGCATTTTTATCGCTAAATATCGAGGCGAGAATTGTAAATGCGTCTTGCTCTCCTTGAGTTCATCTTTCAGCTCCGTTATACCTTCTTCTATAACAGGACCTAAATTTACGTGTACATGCCTAACCGATTTGTTGCGTCGCTCATACACTTCGATAATCGTGTCGAAAAGCTTGTCTATACCCCATCCTGTACGCGATTTAGTAGGAATCATTGGTACACCAATCATATCACCCAGTAATTGGTAATCGAGCTTTGCACCGCTTTTTTCCAATTCATCATACATATTCAGGGCTATTACCATGCTATAATCCATGTCGATTAGCTCGGTAGTAAGATACAAATTCCGTTCCAAATTGGATGCTACGACTACATTGACTATCACATCGGGGGTCTCATTATTAAGATATCTTCTCACATAAAGTTCCTCAGGACTGTAAGTCGATAAAGAGTATGTACCTGGCAAATCGGATATATTGATGCGATAACCTTTGTAATTGAAATATCCGGTCTTGGCATCTACGGTGACACCACTATAATTCCCTACATGCTCGTTTGCTCCCGATGCGACATTAAACAAGGATGTTTTTCCACAATTAGGGTTGCCAACCAAAGCTATATTGATAGTTTTTCCTTTTTCCTCGGCCTGTTGCTGCAGGGTAATTTCTTCGGTTGTACCATGAGAAGTTACATCGGGCAATGATTCACCATCATCTTCGGGTATAATCTCTATCAATTCAGCTTCGCTCCGGCGAAGCGAGACCTCATAACCCATTATTTTAAATTTAATGGGATCTTTCAGCGGCGCATTCAACTCGGCAACCACTTCTTGCCCTCTGATAAATCCCATCTCTATGATTCTTTTGCGAAAAGCACCGTGACCTAAGATTTTCACTATTATGGCTCTCTTCCCTATTTCCAATTCTGATAAGCGCATTGTATAATTGATATTTTGCAAAGAATTTATTCTACTTCTTTAATGTCTATAAGATTGTTGAGTATAGCATATACCGTCAAACCTGATACCGATTTAATTCCGGTTTTTCGGGTCAGGTTTTTACGGTGTGTGATGACAGTATGTATAGAGAGATGGTATTGTTCGGCAATGTTTTTATTTGTATAACCCTTGGCAACAGCAACCAATACTTCTTTTTCTCGCTCCGAGAGCTCTGTTGACTCAACCGATTGCTCACCGGTATCAGACAGTTGTCGCAGCTTGACAGCTATCTTTTCCCGACTATCAGAAATATCAATGATAATTTTGAATAGTTTCAATACGCTGGGTTCTACATATTGATATACAAGTGCCGCCAATGCTGCTTGTGGCACTTTTGCTGCAAGCTCATCCAACTCACACCTCTTCTTCAAATCTATCACCGTGGGATTTATAACGACAATATCGGGGCGCAGCGATGTGATACGCTCCATATAGTGACCGTCTGCAATAATTGCACAAACCTCAAACCCTCTGATATCGTCTATCATCAACCGTAATCCTTGGGCTATGATAGAGTAAGGCTCTATGATAACAATACGATATGTTTTGCTATTTGTCATGACTTGATACCTCTATATGTCGAACCAGCGGTATCAACACATCATCTTCAATAAAAGTATGACGACTTAAATCATCTTCTAAAGAAAATATCTTGAACAATAACTCAGTTTGTTCGGCGGCCATCCCTATATTAGGCAAATATTTAATAAGAATATTTTTTAAGTCGCTCAACTTGTCATCTATGTTGCTGTGGTTCTTTTCAAACGTCTCGATATCATATTCGTGGTGCAGTTGTTTACCCGTCAACAAACTGCGGATGTAGGGAAAAACAGTTTTCTCTTCATAGTCGAAATGATTTAGCACTTCTTGCATATACTCTGCATAGAATCGCATAAGTATATTCCCATGTGGTGCAGCATAGTGATTAGCTATATTTTTCAAGCATTGCTCTATGGGAAGAAATTGTGATTCCATATAGTATGTGTGCGACCTCGACAAATATAACAGCAATGGCTCTACGTCTATAGCCTCAACCTCTTGTGGCGTAGGTCGGTAATTGGCAAATGAGTATATATTGCATATCATCACAAACAGTGCTGGCTGCACATCGTGCCGTTTGCATTGTTCGGATATAGAGTCCTCTCCTACACCAAGCTCCATTCCAAAACGAGGCAAAAGCAGCAGTAAGCGATAATCACACTGCACAAGTTCGGCCATCTTCATATCGGCCGTATAAAACGAAAGATTATCTTTCTTTCCCATTTTTCTTTATCAACGCACAAAATTATTTATAATTGCAGCCGCAACAAATACCAACACTTAGGTATTAGCCCCGGCCTGCATCCCCATTTGTAATGATATAAATACGAGCTGTTGTCTATAGATGAAAACAGCTCGTATTTATCGTAATATATTCTTGTCAATGTGTCAACTTTTTCACAATCGCCATAACACCAGCTGCCAACTTCTCGGCTTCGGCCTCGGTATGCGCCTCGGCATATACGCGAATAATAGGCTCTGTATTGGACTTGCGCAAGTGTACCCATCCATCGGGGAAGTCTATTTTTACCCCATCTATATCCGTAATCTCTTCATGTGCATATTCTCTTTTCACAGCAGCCAACAATGCATCTACATCGATTTGTGGAGTCAGATCAATACGCTGTTTTATAATGCTATAGGCCGGATATGTCGCTTTCAATTCGCTTACACTCTTATGAGTATGTGCCATAAGCGAAAGGAATAATGCTATGCCTACCAATGCGTCACGTCCATAATGGATAGCAGGATATATAACACCACCATTACCTTCACCGCCTATAACAGCAGCCGTCTCCTTCATTTTCTCTACGACATTTACCTCTCCTACTGCAGCAGCATTGTATTGGCAATTATACTTGCGGGTTATATCCCTTAATGCGCGAGAAGAACTCAAGTTTGAAACCGTATTTCCAGGAGTATGTTGTAATATGTAATCGGCAACGGCTACCAACGTATATTCTTCGACAAACATTTCACCGTTTTCACAAATGATAGCCAGCCGGTCAACATCGGGGTCTACTACAAAACCAACATCGACTTTCTCTCGTTTCATGACAGCCGATATTTCTCCCAAGTTTTGGGGAATGGGCTCGGGATTATGCGCAAAATGGCCAGTCGGCTCACAATTAAGTTCAATAACTTTCTTCACGCCCAATGCCTTCAGCAACTTTGGGATAACAATGCCACCCACAGAGTTGACACAGTCTATAGCCACCGTAAAGTCAGCTTTTTCTATAGCGTCTTTATCTACTAAAGAAAGTGCAAGTACCTGAGCAATATGCTTGTCGTCATAAGTATGGTCTTCTATGAGTTTACCTAAGTGGTCTACATCGGCAAAAGTAAACGCCTCTTGTTCAGCAATCTTCAATACCTGACTGCCTTCAGCAGCATTTAAGAACTCCCCTTTCTCATTAAGAAGTTTCAGAGCATTCCATTGTTTAGGATTGTGACTTGCCGTAAGTATAATACCACCACAAGCCTTCTCTCCTGTTACTGCAATTTCTGTTGTTGGGGTCGAAGCCATTCCTATATATACTACATCCCAACCCATACCCATAAGGGTACCTACAACGGTATGCATAACCATCTCTCCAGAAATACGGGCATCTCGTCCCACGACAATCTTATTGCCACTTTGTGTCGTATTATTTCTTATAAAGGTAGCATAAGCAGCCGTAAACTTGACTATGTCAAGCGGATTAAGTCCATTGCCAACACGGCCACCGATGGTTCCTCGAATGCCTGAAATAGATTTTATAAGTGCCATATACAGAAAATATTATATATTAGACGGGAAATATCGTATATCATAAAGATATGGTGTAACAGAAACGAGGTCGTCGTTAGAACCTGCTTTCGACTTTACGAGCAGATTGACTCTACAATTTTTGTTCAGATAGTAAAGCGGCAATTGTATTCCCGTGCCATATTGAGTAGTCGACCCCAATGTCTTATTCTTGAAATTAAAAGATAGAGGCGATGCAAGACTACTATCGTTGCCCGATGGTACCTGGTCGCCACCGCTAGCCCACGTGAGCAAGTTCAAGCGAGAGTATCTGAAATATATTACCTCATTGTCGTATGCCATGCCGGCATTTCCTTTATCTATTACCTGCATAAATACGTTACCATCGTCATCTATCTGATAGTAAGGAGCCGATGGCCCTACTTCAAAATTATTATCGGCAGGGATAGTATAAATAACCTGATAATTTGCCAAGAATTTGTCTACCGCTTCGCTTTCTTCTTCCAGTAATTCGGAATATGATTTTGTATCGTCGCAAGAAGTGTATAGTAAATTACAAAGCGACAAACAAGCTGCAAGTGTCAAAAATTTTACTGCTTTCATTTTTATCATCTTTTGTCGTTGTTTCTTATGGTTCTTTTACACAATAAATAGGTAGTATTTCTTTAAAACGAGCTATCGCCTCGTCTATTGTACCATAAAATTCACCACCGGCAGCATTCATATGACCACCGCCGTTAAAGTGATTTTCTGCTATGGTATTAACCGGAAATTTGCCTTGCGAACGCAATGAAATCTTGATATAGTTGCGATCTTCGCGTATAAAGGCCGAGAATCGTATTCCTTTTATACTCAACGGCACATTGACAAGCCCTTCACAGTCGCCCTTTTGAAATTTATATCGCTCCATCTCAGCTCGTGTCAGGCTCACCATAGCAGCTCCATACTCAGGGAACAATTCCATTTTGTGACATATCGCGTAGCTGTTTAACAACAGCTTGTTGGCTGTCTGTGTATTACATACAAGTGTATAGATACGGTCTTTGTTCACACCCATCTTTACAAGTTCAGCCACTATGTAATATATCTCCGGGTCGTTAGAATTATATGTAAAGTTGCCTGTATCTGTCATCATACCTGTATATATGGCTTCGGCAGACGAAAGGCTCATTTTATCTAATGCGCCCATTTGATATATCAACCTGAATATCAGTTCGCTAGTACTCGATATTTTAGGGTGCGATACTATAACATCACAGAAATTTTCAGGACCAAGATGATGGTCTATCAATACTTTTTTGGCCGTCGCTTCCTGAAAAGGAACTGACAATTTATCTATACGATTTAGAGCATTGAAGTCAAGCGCAAATATCAGTTCAGCATCTTTCAAAACCGCTTCAGCTTTTTCTGCCGTTTGAGTATATATAACGACATCGCGCATTCCAGGTAAAAAAATGAGATTGCGTGGCGGCATATCAGGTATAACTACCGTAGCTTGTTTGCCCAGACCTTTTAGGAAATGACATAATCCCAAGGTAGAGCCCATAGCATCACCATCGGGCGATACGTGACATGTAATTGCAATCTTCCCATATCGAGCTATAAAATCGCTTATGATGTCGAGCTTGCGCTCCGATATGATATTCGTAATCATTTATATCGTTTTTTATTCACTCGCAAAAGTATAAAATATAATCGAATAAACGAAAGAGAGTATGTGTTATACATATAATTCCTTTTCTTCCAAAATAAGTGAAAGACATTAGCTCTATAGAATTTCACATAACGCTTTATTCCAAATTGTCCCGTTTGCACTATCTTTGCATCGTAGAAATTGAGTATATATATGTCGAAACATACAAGAGAGGAACAGTTGGCAGCTTTCGGTCGACTGCTTGATATCCTCGATGAATTGAGAGAAAAATGCCCTTGGGACAGGAAACAAACTAACGAAAGCCTTCGTCCCAACACTATAGAAGAAACATACGAACTGTGCGAGGCTATTATACAATGTGATAACGAAGCTATCAAAAAAGAGTTGGGCGATGTGTTGTTGCACGTGGTATTCTACTCTAAGATAGGCGACGAAAAAGGTTTATACGACATTGCAGACGTTTGTAATGCCTTGTGCGACAAATTAGTGTTCAGGCATCCACATGTTTTCGGTAATGTATCGGCCGAAACGTCATCGCAGGTAGAGCAAAATTGGGAACAAATAAAGCTGAAAGAAAAGGGCGGTAACAAAACTGTCTTAGCTGGAGTTCCTAAAGGATTACCAGCCCTTGTAAAGGCTTTCCGCATTCAAGAAAAAGCTTGTAATGTAGGATTTGACTGGGAACGACGCGAGCAGGTTTGGGATAAAGTAAAAGAGGAGTTGACCGAAGTGATAGAAGCCATGGAGCGCAATGACGGTAATGATATGGAAGCCGAAGTTGGCGATTTCATATTCAGCATTGTCAATGCAGCTCGTCTGTATAAAATAAATCCAGAGAATGCATTGGAAAGAACCAATCAAAAATTTATTCGGCGGTTTAACTACATAGAGCAACAAGCCCATGACCAACAAAAAACACTCAAAGAGATGTCGTTGTCAGAAATGGATGCCCTATGGAATGAAGCCAAGGCATTAGGATTGTAAAGAAACGTGCCCATGAAGGTATGTATTGCCGAAAAACCGAGTGTTGCTCGTGATATAGCCGATGTATTGGGAGCAAAATCGCGTCGCGATGGTTATTACGAAGGGAATAACTACTGCGTCACATGGGTGTATGGACATTTATGTGAATTGAAAGAGCCTCACGAATATAACGAGCAGTGGAAAAGGTGGAGCCTAAGCTCACTCCCCATTATTCCGCAACGATTCGGCATAAAACTAAAAGAAGATAAAGGTGTAGAAAAGCAATTCAAAACTATAGAAACTCTGATATCGCAAGCAGATAGCGTTATAAACTGTGGCGATGCCGGACAGGAGGGCGAGCTCATACAACGATGGGTCATGCAAAAAGCAGGATGCAAGTGTCCTGTATATCGTTTGTGGATTTCGTCTCTTACCGAGGAGTCTATCAAAGAAGGATTTGAGCACCTGAGACCACAACAAGAGTTTGACCGATTATATTTAGCCGGACTAACACGAGCTATCGGCGACTGGTTATTGGGCCTTAATGCTACCCGCCTCTATACCCTACGGTACGGAAGGGAAAAACAGGTCCTATCTGTGGGTCGTGTACAAACCCCCACCCTGGCACTTATTGTCAATAGGCAGCTGGAAATAGAACATTTTGTTCCACAACCATATTGGGAACTTAAAACGGTATATCGTGACACGACATTCTCGGCAACTCACGGGCGATATAATCAGGTGGAAGATGCTCGCAAAGCATTAGAAAGCATCACAGACAAGCCGTTTGTCATTACCGACGTAACAACTAAAAAAGGGAAAGAGGCTCCTCCACGGCTATTTGATTTAACAAGTCTGCAAGTCGAATGCAATAAAAAATATTCATACTCAGCCGACGAGACACTACAACTGATACAAAGCCTGTATGAGAAAAAGGTTACGACCTATCCTCGTGTAGATACAACATATTTGAGCGACGATATTTATCCCAAAGTACCGGGTATATTGTCGGCTCTGACGCAATACGACACCCTCGTAAAGCCGTTGTTGGATATGTCTAAGTTGCCTAAAAGCAAAAAAGTATTCGATAATAGCAAAGTGACCGACCACCATGCCATCATTCCTACAAACATCAAGGCTACAAATCTTACAGACCGCGAGAAGACAGTGTATGACCTTATTGCAAAACGTTTTATAGCAGCATTCTATCCCGATTGTCAAGTGTCGAATACGACTGTAACGGGCGAAGTTGAAAAAGTCGGTTTTAAGGTAACGGGGCGACAAGTACTCTCTCCAGGATGGAGAGTAGTGCTGGGGAAAGAGTCTCCTACTGAAAACACCGTGGTAGAAGAATTACAAATCTTACCTGCTTTCAAGCCGGGTGAGAGTGGAGAACACACCCCGACACTGGCAGAAAAGCAGACACAACCGCCCAAGCCATATACCGAAGCCTCTTTGCTGCGTGCCATGGAGACGGCAGGGAAAACGGTAGACGATGAACTATTGCGCGATGCGTTGAAAGAGAATGGCATAGGTCGTCCATCGACAAGAGCTGCCATCATAGAAATATTATTCAAGAGACATTACATCCGTAAAGAACGCAAAAGTCTCATTGCCACACCTACCGGTATTGAATTGATACAAACAATAAAAAATGAGCTGCTAAAATCGGTAGAACTTACAGGACAATGGGAAAATAAACTACGACGGATAGAACGTGGCGAATACGAACCAGCTACCTTTCTGGAAGAACTGAAAGCTATGGTTAAGGAGATTGTTGTGACCGTGCTGAGTGACAATACGGGTAGCATCGCCGTGACAGAAGCCACTGAAAAACCTCAAAAGAGAAGTGCCACACATAAGAAAAACTCAGCAGTAACCAAGCCATCTAAAAATAAGGTTCAAACAGAAAATGCTTCTAAAACAGATGTCATTTACTGCCCGTTGTGTCATACCGGTACTGTTGTAAAAGGGAAAAATGCATACGGATGCAACAATTGGAAGAGCGGATGTACTTTCCGCTTGCCATTCGACACATATGGCGATAATCTGACCTCTGAAGAAATTACTGAAATCATAAAAAAACTCTATAAGAAATGAACGACAAAATGCAAGACGAATGGTTTCCGCTCGTAGACGAAACAGGACGAGTCATTGGAAAAGCAACCCGCCATCAATGTCACGATGGCAGTATGTTGTTACATCCCGTCGTACATTTACATATTATCTGCAACGGTAAGCTATATTTGCAAAAAAGGTCTAGACATAAAGACATTCAGCCCGGGAAATGGGATACAGCAGTAGGTGGCCATGTAGACTATGGAGAGGAAATAGAGACTGCCCTACGGCGCGAAGCTCGCGAAGAGCTTGGAATAACCGATTTTACACCCATACATAATTTCACATACGTTTTCCGTTCTCCGATAGAACGAGAACTGGTCTATTCATATCGAACAGAATATTGCGGCAACCTATCGCCAGATCCTGGCGAACTTGAAACGGGTCGCTTCTGGGAGTTACGTGAAATTACCGACAATATAGGGAATAAAATCTTTACGCCCAATTTCATCCACGAATTTGGACTCTTACTTCCTTTATTATAAGGCTTATTCGCATACATCGGCTACCGTTGCATCGGTAGCCTTTATTAAATCTGCGGGTGCTATTTTTATCTGCAATCCACGTACTCCTGCACTTACATATATATAATCATATGACAAACAACTATTGTGCAAGAATGTAGGGAAGTGTTTTTTCATACCTATAGGAGAACACCCCCCTCTTATGTATCCGGTTGTAGGTAACAACTCTTTTACATGCAACATGGCTGCACTTTTATTGCCCGAAATCTTGGCTGCGGCTTTCAGATCTACCTCTTTATCGCCTGGTATGACACACACAAATATTCCAGCCTTATCGCCTCGCAATACGAGAGTCTTAAATACTTGTTCTATTTTTTCGCCCAACTCGGCAGCCACATGATCTGCAGCGAGGTTTTCCTCGTCTACAACATACGGTATCAATTCATATTTCAGCCCCATCTTGTCAAGTAACCGGGCTGCATTTGTCTTATTTATTTTTGTCATTACATCAGTTCTTTATCTGTCATCCATTTGAAAATAATATGATACACCGAACGACGCACTTCCTTTCGCGATAGCACAAGGTCATGCAACCCGCCGGCAATAGAGACCTCTTCAACATCATTACCCAGCAATAATCCGTAACGCGCAATATCATCGACATTGAGTACGGCGTCGGCCTGCTGAAACTCGGGAGACCACTTCTCTCCTGATATGCTTTTACTGGAAAACAATACCAGCACTGGACATAGAATATCCAATCCTGCATGTACTTTGTCGTGACCTTTATCGATAGCTCGTATCCAACTAAACCGTTGGCCAGGCGCTTGTAACATTTTCCAATCGGTATTGAACGTCCACTCTCCATGATAATCTTTCAACAGGCTCTGTCCATATACCGATGGATTCTTTTCATCGGCCAGTGTCGCATCAGGCATAAAACTACCTAACCACGATACAAGAGGAATAAGGAAATTACGGTATGTAGCATTAAAATTCCATTCGAGAAACGGGCTGTTCAATATCAATCCATTCACGGGTAAATTATTTTTACGTTCATCACAATATAATGAAGTTATCAAACCTCCAGTAGAATGCCCCATCAGCACAATCTCTTTATTACCCTCATTTTTAATAGTACAAACGGCAGAGTCTATCTCTGTAAAATACTCACTCAAATCTCGTACCTCGAATGGATATTGCCCGGGTAAAATAGACCGCCCGTATTTTCGCAAGTCGAGAGCATAAAAATTAAATCCCGAATCGACAAACTGCTGGGCCATCTCTTCTTGGAAAAAATAATCGTTGTATCCATGTATATACAAAATAGCCCGTTGCGATATAGTATCGGCTTTTTCCCGCACAAGCGTAGCCACTACTTTACCATGATAATCGTCGGGCAAAGAATATACATGTTGTTCAAATCTACCCCCCAATACATCAGGAACATAATATGACTGTGCCTGCGCTACTGCGACAAGGCAAATCATGCCGACAATAATAAAATACAACGTTTTTTTCATAACTCATGCTCCCTTTATTTTTTCTGAATCCTATTTGCTTTCAAGCGAATTCCTTAAATTTTCAAAGATTCGCATAAGCACATGATACGAAACTTTTATATCCTCTTGAGACAAATCGGCCAAAGCCTCTCGGATAACAGCAAGAACCAGCGGTTTAGACTCTTGTTCAAGCTCCTTTCCTCGCGGTGAAAGCTTTATAATATTAATGCGGCGATCGGTTTTACTTGCTATACGTTGTACACAATTGAGCTTTTCAAGATTGTCTATCAATCTCGTCATACTGGGTTTGTCTTTGAATGTAGAGTTGCACAACTCCTGCTGAGTAACTCCATCGCGTGTCCATAAATAGTATAAGACAGTCCATTGCTCGGGAGTAACCTCAATATTTTGTTGTCGAAAAGCTCTGTACAATCGGCGGTTAACTGCGGCCGATAATTTACCACTGATGAGAGCAAACAGAAGTTCGGGATGTAGTAATGAAAAGTTTATGTCCATAATCGTTGCCATTATAACCGTGCAAAGTTACAACAAATAATAGAGACAAAAGATTGATAAATGGCAAAAATTGGCAATAATGTACTCCCCTCTCTTAATATATCATGAGATTATGACTACACCGATTTCAAAATAAGCAACAAAATAGACTATAAAAATTTGTCAGATAAAAAGAAAGTATTAACTTTGCACCGCAATTTTTACAAACCAATTATTAATAACAAATTAGTATGAATCATTACGAAACCGTTTTCATTTTAACTCCCGTTTTGTCTGCCGAGCAGATGAAGGAAGCGGTAGAAAAATTCGAAAAGATTCTCACTGACAACGGAGCAACAATCGTCAACACCGAGAACTGGGGCTTGCGCAAACTGGCTTACCCCATTCAAAAGAAGACAACAGGCTTCTATACTCTCATTGAGTTTGACGCAGAACCTACGTTGATAAAGAATCTTGAAATCAATTTCCGCCGTGACGAGCGTGTAATTCGTTTCTTGACATTCAGACAGGATAAATTTGCTGCTGAATATGCTGCCAAGAGAAGAGGCTTAAAAGCAAAAGCAACTACTAACGAAGAAGTAAAGGAGAACTAAACTATGGCACAAGCACAATCTGAAATCAGATATTTGACTCCCCCATCGGTAGATGTCAAGAAGAAAAAATATTGCCGTTTCAAAAAGAATGGTATCAAATACATTGATTATAAAGACCCTGAATTTCTCAAGAAATTCTTGAACGAGCAAGGTAAAATATTGCCACGTCGTATTACAGGAACCTCTTTGAAATTCCAACGTCGTATTGCTCAAGCCGTGAAAAGAGCTCGCCACTTGGCCTTGCTTCCTTATGTAACCGATTTGATGAAATAACTTTAACGTAGGAGGACATCATAATGCAAGTAATATTGAAAGAAGACATAGCCAATCTGGGCTACAAGGATGATGTAGTAACCGTTAAGGATGGATATGGTCGTAACTATCTCATCCCGAAAGGTTTGGCTGTTATCGCTTCGCCCTCGGCGTTGAAGGTATTGGCTGAGAATCAAAAACAAAGAGCTCACAAACTCGCTAAAATCAAAGCAGATGCCGAAGCTATTGCTGCAGCTCTTAACGACCTGACAGTAGTTATTTCTGCTAAGGTAAGCGATGCCGGCACTATCTATGGTAGCATTAACAGTGCCAAAGTTGCCGAGGCTCTTAAAGAATTAGGTCAGGAAATAGACCGTAAGAAAATTATCATCAAAGATAATATTAAAGAAATCGGTCATTACACTGCCACTATCAAATTGCACCGCGAAGTTTCGGTAGAACTGCCTTTTGAAGTAGTTGCCGAAAAAGTAGAGGAGTAAACATAAAGCCCATAAATATAAAAAGGCGATGTCAGTTTTTGACATCGCCTTTTTTTTGAGCATACTTATACTCTCACATCTTCTCAATAGCCAAAATCATGCTTTAAATAGGATGTTATGTTAGGATATAATTGCTACTTTTGCACCGCATTTTACAACTATGACAATTCAAGAGCGTATATATCCTATCTTAGAGCACTATTGGGGCTATAAGGAGTTTCGGCCACTGCAAGAAGAGATTATCACGTCGGTCCTTAATGGACATGACACTCTCGGTCTTATGGCTACAGGCGGAGGTAAATCGCTCACATTCCAGATACCGGCACTTGCATCAGAAGGTACATGCCTTATTATAACACCTCTAATAGCTTTGATGAAAGACCAGGTAGACAACCTGCGCAATAGAGGTATCAAGGCGACTATGATAGCTACAGGTATGAGCCGACGTGAACGCAACATAGCTCTTGAAAACTGCATCAACGGCGGATATAAATTTTTGTACATATCTCCCGAAAGAATAGCAACAGAGATGTTTATCAATCGTCTTCGTGAGATGAACATTTCTCTTATTGTTGTAGATGAAGCTCACTGCATTTCACAATGGGGCTACGATTTTCGTCCTTCTTATTTGAAAATCGCATCTTTACGCCAATATCTACCTCATGTCCCTATTCTTGCATTAACAGCATCGGCAACTCAAGCTGTTGTACAAGACATTCAAAAGCAACTACTCTTTAACAACGGGCAAGTTCTACGCAAAACTTTTGCCAGGCCCAATATATCGTATGTGGTAAGAGTCGGAGAAAACAAGCAACAACAACTTTTCCATATTCTGGAAAGAGTGCCGGGTAGTGCTATTGTATATGTACGCAACAGAAAACGCACCAAAGAGATTGCCACACTCCTGACGCAAGCAGGGTTCTCTGCTACCTACTATCATGCAGGCCTTTCCACTGAGGAGAAAAATGAGCGGCAACAACAATGGAGTTCAGGTAAAATACGTGTCATAGTGGCTACCAACGCGTTTGGCATGGGCATTGACAAACCTGATGTACGGGTAGTCATACATATTGATGTTCCCAACTCTCCTGAAGAGTATTATCAGGAAGCAGGACGTGCCGGACGCGACGGGAAACGCTCATATGCTGTGCTACTCTATTCCAATAACGACAAAATAACATTAAGGAAACGCATTACTGAGTCATTTCCACCCAAAGAGTTTATTTTGCAGGTGTATGACCGCGTGTGCAACTTTCTGAATGTGGCTGTTGGTGATGGAGCTGAAATGATATACGAATTTAGCTTAAACAACTTCTGTCAAACATTTAATATACAACCATTCCGCACAGTAAGTGCATTACAAATCTTAACTCAAACAGGCGTATTGGAGTTTATTGAAGAAACCGACTCCTTATCACGTGTGATGATGATGATGCGCCGCGATGAGCTATATAATCTATCGCTCGACGAGTCTACCGATAAGGTGCTACAATGTTTATTAAGATCATACACAGGCCTATTTGCCGATTATGTCATGATTCACGAAGAAATATTGCAAAACAGGCTGGGTATGTCTTCACAAAGTATATATGAGTCATTGCTTCTGCTTTCGCGTATGCATGTATTGCATTATATTCCACGTAAACGGACTCCCTATATATACTATCCTATACGTCGCGTAGAGTCACGCTATATTACTATACCACCAAGTGCTTATGAAGACAGAAAGAAGCGAATGGCACAACGTATAGAATATATGATAGATTATGCCAATGCCAGGTCGTGCCGCAGTGCCATGTTACTACGCTATTTCGACGAAAAAGCGCCCGAATGTGGTTGCTGTGACAATTGTATAGCACAAAGAGCTACCCCACTTACCGACGAACGTTTTGCCCAAATCGTCTATGCTGTAAAAGAGCTATTGAGTAATGGTAATAAAATCGATTTACCGCGAATAGCCGAGCTGTTACCCTATCCTCAAGAGCAAATCATAGAGGTAGTAAGAACGATGTGTGATGAAAAGATATTACGCAAAGATGGAATCTTCATAGCCATATACGAATAGATAATAAAATATTATTTTGAAGATACATTCGCATTTAATATACAATATAATAAATATCTTATTTATAACATTATAACTACGTATGATTAAAGGAATTTGTATTATTTTGCTATTTTACTTTCTAGGCGAGGTTGCAAGCTACTTTATGAATGGTTTTATACCAGGTAGCGTGTGCGGAATGGTACTGTTGTTTGCTGCTCTTATGATGCGTATAGTTCGTCCCGAACAAGTGAAACATGTATCACGCATACTTACACAAAACATGGCTCTCTTTTTTATCCCTGCCGGAGTAGGTATAATGGCTAACTTTGGTATTATAGCCGAAAATTGGCTTGCCTTGGCAGTCATTGCAGTAGGTACTACCATATTGGTATTACTGAGTGTGGGAATATCTATGCAAATCTTAGACAAACGCATTAAATAGAATACAATATCTTATTATATATGAGAGAAATATACACTTCTACTCCTGCCATGTTACTACTTGTCGTGGGTAGTTATTTTATAGGGACGCTTGTATATAGACGTGTAAAATCGTCGCTGTTTCATCCGGTAGTCATAGGACTGGTATTAGTAATTGCCGTATTAATGCTACTCCACATAGATTATGAAACATTTCATCGCGGTAGTGCTTTTATAGATTTTCTATTGGGTCCATCGGTTGTAGCATTAGGCTACTTGCTATATGAGCAAATGGAACATCTCAGAGGACATGAAACGGCTGTATTTTTTGCGACACTGATAGGCGGCTGCATAGGTGTAACAAGCGTCATATTATTAGGCTATTGGTTTGGCATGGACGAGAAAATCATATCGTCGTTGCAACCCAAATCGGTTACTATACCTATCGCTATCTCCTTGTCGAAACATTCTGGTGGGATACCGGCTTTGACAACTGTTGTAGTATTCTTCTGCGGAGTTTTAGGCAGCATCATAGGACCATGGCTTCTCAACAAATGTCGTATAAAGAATCCCATAGCCCGCGGTTTGGCGTTAGGGTCGGCATCTCATGGATTGGGTACGGCTCGCGCTATAGAGCTTGGAGCCATAGAAGGTGCCATAAGCGGCCTTGCTATCGGGCTTACAGGTATTGTAACCTCTTTACTCATTCCATTTTTCGAGTGGTTAATGCGTTGACCTCTTTCCCCGACTCTATACAATTTACGATAGGTTCATTAAATATCGATAAGCCTTCAAATATTTGCGTAAGCGCTCTACATCAGTATCGCTTATGACAGAAAGACGGCGCACATCCATATTATCAGTAAGGTCACGTAACTTCACCTGTACGGCTATGGGGTTACGTGCTACCTTCTCGACATACTCTTCGTAAGTGTCTTCGGGTGCATGAGTAAGGCTGCGAACAGCCTCTACAATCTCGGGAGGAAACTGTGTTGCCAAATCGGCAAGCGTTACAGTTGTGTCTTCCACTACATCATGCAATACAGCTGCAATCTTCTCTTCCACAGTATTACAAGCCTGCATTACCCGCAAAGGATGGTTTATATATGGCATACCGGCTCTATCTTTCTGTCCGAAATGAGCTTGTGTTGCCAACTCTATGGCTCGTTGCAATAACGGCTGATACGACACGGCATTCAACTCTGTTTGGGCAAGAATCTCCCCCGAGAGAGTATATACAACAATAGTTCCGTTGTCATATACGGCAAATGTTGCCGGACGATTATCCTTTGGTAGAGATATGGAACCAGGATTGCATATCCATATCCCTTCATCATTGCGAGTCAGCTCCCACCGATGAGTATGTCCGTACAAGAAAAGTGATATATCGCTAATATGAGGCATATTATGTGGAGTATACAGATGTCCATGTGTAAGGAATAGCATTGCATCATTATCAAACAAAGTCGTATAGCTTCCTTGACATGGGAAGCGTAAAACCATTTGATCTACTTCACAGTCGCAATTGCCTCTGACTGCAATTATCTTATCAGCATACTCATTCAGTCGGTCGGCGACCTCCTTAGGAGCATAACCCTCTGGCAACGGATTGCGAGGACCGTGATACAGTATATCGCCCAACAACAAAATATAGTTGCATTTTAACTGCTCAAAATATGGCAATACAGCATCTAACGCTGTAAGCGACCCATGTATATCCGATATAATAAGATAACGCATGATATTATAAGATATTAAAGATTCCGGCTCTCATTAGAAAACATGCCGACCTACAGTGTTATGCAGACTCTGGTCGGCCTTTCTGTACAAATTTAATAAAAAACATACATGTGATATGTTCTTTTTTATCATTTATGAAACAAGAACTTATTTATATAATCGAAAGATAGTAGTTCTCTTACCAGCAATTTTCATACTCCTACCCTTTTTGCGTGTCTATGCTGATTTTTAATACCAATGTGCCACTTTCTTGTAGCTGTTTCAAATCGTCAGGAGACAATTCGATTGTCACACATTTCGTACTGAGTTTTTTGTTGACAGCAACATGACTATAGATATTACCTATAAAATCGAAATCCAATATTTCTGATATACGAATAAGCCGCTCTATGTCGATACTCTTACTTTTTATAATTCCATATATAGTGGTACGGTCGCAATTAAGCCTGCGAGCAAATTCGGCATAGCTCATACCCGCACGAGCTATTTGTTGTGCTATCGCAGAACCTATATGAATATCCTTCAGGTAACGACCCATAAAAAAAGTGTGGTTACAATCATTTACTGAACTGAGGCCCTGGTAACTGCCCTACACAAATAAACGCTGCACCACACCCATCTATGCTGCATAGGTTTGTACCTATAACACATACGAGCGTACTTTTTGCAGGCCATATCTTTGTGTAGTTAAGAATTTACCAGATTCCAGTTCAAAGAAAACAGCTTACATATAAAAACATATGGCAATTACGCATAACTGCCAGTTGCAAAGATACAAACATTAAAATAAAAATGGGCTATTGTAAGAAAATGTTCATCACAACAAGCCGTTGTTTTTTATCACACAAACTGTTGGATATTATCACGATTTTACTCATATCTTTAGAAATTCGATAGATATATTTGTAAAAATAAACCTTTAATAACATCGCATTATGAAAAGACTATTTTACCTCTGTATTCTTATCGGGAGTATCTTTATTTCACAAACAGCGTGGGCACAAGATATTATTATCAAACGCAATGCCGATGAAATAGAAGCTATTGTAAAAGAGATAGGAATCAATACTGTTACATACAAACGATATTCAAATCCCAATGGGCCCGATTATACGATATCTAAATCGGAGATATTCATGATAAAATATGCCAATGGCGAAAAAGAGGTTTTTACTGACACACCGTCGGTCGAAGAGCAAAAACAAGCTGCTGAGGCAGAGATGCAACGTCGCGAGAAACAACGCAGAGACTCTATCTTGGTACAAAGAGCCGAGGAACGAGAGCGTGAGTATCGTAACATGACAGGCCGACATAATATCAAAGTCATGGTCAATGCTCCGGGGTTGATGGCAACAAGTTTTGAATCAATAGAAGGTTATCATGAAGCTTATGGTATAGGAGGACAATTCAATTTCAATGTCTTGTATAACCTTACTTTTAGTGATTATACCGGCGATTTTGGTGCCGGATTAGGTATTACTACCTTTATTGGTTCTTTCGATGGTTTTAGCACCAGCAATTCAACAAATATTACATATCTGACTATTCCAGTAGAGGTAACCTGGCGTACAAGAAAATTCCATTGGGGCTATTCAATCATCAACGCATTCCTTATCAATCATAAATATGTTGGGGAAGAAAGTATACCTATAGAAAATTCGACTTTATGCCCTTATAGATTGGGAGTATCTACCAATTTAGGATGGAGTGTCCGTAAACTTGACATTGGCTTCTACTTTACCTGGTGGGCAAGCAACATGTGGAGCGAAAAAGCTTTTAATGAAACCAGTAGATATAATCCTTCATACGAATTCGGATTCCACATTGCTTATCGTTTCAAGATAGGATAACATGAAAAAAAGACTTGCTTTACTATTCCTTCTTGCCATTGCAGTCGCGTCAGTGGCAGGACAAGATGTAATACTCACACGCACTGCCGAGGAGATAAAGGCGAAAGTTATTGCCATAACCGACGAGTCGGTAACCTACCAATTGCAAGGGCAAACGGTAAACCGTGTTATACCCTTGACGGATATTTTCATGATTAAATATGCCAATGGCGAAAAAGAGGTTTTTACTACGAGTAAGAGTAATACGGCCAATATACAAGTATCTGACAAACCTCGTGCATTGCGTCAATACCGACTACTCGACCTCTATGATGAAAACGGGGTTCGAGGTATTGTCGTAAAAGTATATGACAATGGTTATCATGGTACCATCATGTCTCTTGAACAGAATCGGTTAGCATTTATGAAATATATCGAAGCATTTTCCGCTACTGCATTAGGTTTATATAATACCGACAACGGAATGGAAAACCAAAAGCAACTACTTGATTATCTATCTCAGAGGAACCTACTCACAATAGACGACTTTCCAGCCATGAAATGGTGTATATCGCTTGGCGAAGGGTGGTACTTGCCAGCTCGTAATGAAATGGGTAATATATTAGCTCATATATCGTTGGATAAAGATATAAGTTTGGAAACGCTCAATCAAACGATAAGAAGCTACAAAGGCGAAAAGCTGGAAACGTGGGATTCGTATGTCACGTCGACAGAGTCGAAAACTGAAGGCAATAGAATCAATGCGATATTAGTATCGAATTATTTCATAAACTATTCCGAATCGACGTGGTATCAATGGCGGTGGACACCCGCTTTTGTTCGTGCATTCTACCAATTCTAACTCAACCCGACGGAACTGTACGGGAACATTGTTTCTGTTACAGTTCCGTTATTTTATTTCTTTTTCTTTATTTCTTCAAAGAAAGCATCGCAGGCTTTGGCATCATAACCGAGGGCTTTGGCATATTCTATATCACGTGCAGCGGCACTCTCATCGGAACGCTCAACCTTTACCCAAGCTCGTAACATATAGATAAAAGGATTTTGTGGATCGAGTTTCAATGCCTTCTCAATATCTCTGTCGGCCGACGAAGGATGCCCGGCAAGCAAATGTGTCTCGGCACGACCAATATAAAGTGATGCGTTATCAGGATTATGACGTATCACTTGATTATACATTTCTATAGCTTCGGTATAATACCCCTGTGCCTTAAAAAATACAGCAAAACCTATGCGTGCCGTACTACTCGCCGGGTTTATGGTAAGCATCTTTTCCAAATCATTACGACAACCTATCGTATCCCCTTGTTCAAGATATATCAATGAACGGTTATACAAAGCATCCTCGTCTGTATCATCAAGGAGCAAAAGACTACTATAATCTTCAAGCGCTTTATGCAGACTGTCCATCTCGGCGTACAGAGCTGCTCTATTACGCAATACAGCTATGGAACGTGGAGACATGAAGAGTGCCAACGAATAAGATTGTAACGCCTCATTATACTTGCCACAGTAACGTTGTACGGTACCCAAATTAGATAACAACAATCCATTTTGAGCATTGGCCGGCTCAGTCTTCAGCGCACTGAGAAGGGCAGTTTCTGCTTTTCCCCAATCTTCGGCCTTAATATACTCATCGGCTTTTTCAATCCATTCATTATAGCTCTGTGCCAAGCTTACACTCACAGAGCATACAAGACATACAAATATGACAAATACTTGCTTTTTCATGCAGTAAAGGTAACACAAAACCTGCTAAACCATCGAGAAACGCACCTATTTTAACCAAGAATTATGATTTTACTTCGCATATTATCAATTTCAAACGAGATATAGAATCTATCGATTTTATTGTAGATAATCTGAAAATGCGGTAACTATAGCTAACCGTTTCGTTTATTATCGTTATTTTTGCAATCCGTACAATGTTTCAAACACTAAAGACTAATGAAACGGCTGTTATCGCTCCATATACTCTCTTTTTTCATCAGTTGTTTATTGACAGCTTGCCATAATCAAAATGGCGAGCCGGACTTACCACACGACAACCGAACTGTATTGGTATACATGTTGGCCGATAACAATCTTGCTACAACATATAATTACGACCAAGACAATATCCGCGCCATGGGTGATGCTTTGGCTCAAGCCGATATAAACGGTCATTTGGTTATTTATTATGCCGGAGCAGATGCAGCTCCTACCCTACAAGAAATAAAACACACCGGAAACAACCAATACACTATAGAAGTCGTAAAAAGATACGATAACAGCAACGTATCTACATCGGTAAATACCATTAAAGAGGTAATACATGATGTAAAGGATTTGTACAATACCCGTAGTTACGGACTTATCTTTTGGTCGCATGCAACAGGATGGTTACCACAAAATCATTTATACACCAGTAGCTTACATCGTGCTCCATCATCGTTTGGGAAAGAAGGTGATGATAATCTCACCATTGACATCAACAATCTACAACAGGCATTAGATGGTAACTATTTCGATTTTATACTGTTTGATGCATGCCTAATGGGGAGTGTAGAGGTAGCATACGAGTTACGAAACACATGCCGTTACATCATTGCTTCGCCTACCGAGACTTTAGGGAGCGGATTTCCTTATCGCAATATCACGCCACTATTGTTTAATGATGAAATAGACTACGAGCAAGTATGTAATTGTTATTACGACACCTATATAGCTCCGGGCTCATTGGAAACAGGAACGATAACATTGATAAAAACCGAAGCCTTAGATCGCCTGGCTACATTGTGTAAAGAAACCATCCGACAATACGATGGGAATATATCGACATCGTCGATACAGTATTACGACCGTACCAATCCTCATGTATTTTACGATATTGACGATTATATGCGTCACATAAGCGATGAAGAGATGTACACAGCATTTACAGAATGTTTAGCCGAAGTTGTACCTTATAAAGCCGCAAGTGCTACATTTATTAATATTCCTATCAGGCACTATTCAGGATTAAGTTGTTATATTGTGGGCAGTAGTAATGACTTTGTCATAGAAGAGTATTATGCCCAATTAAAATGGTATAATTATATATACAAATAAAACAATGATGTATCAGTTTTTATTGTCTCTTGCAACAGACATAATACCGGTCACTACCGACAGTATACAAAATACAGGTTCGATAAAGACGCTTATAAAAAGTTTGTCGGGTATGACAACGGAAGAAATCATAGAAGAGATTATCTCTTCGGCGATTCAATTGGGTCTAAAAATACTTTTAGCCTTAGTTATCTATTGGGTAGGTAAATTCATTATAGATAACTTATATCGTTTCGTACAGAAAGCCTTATCACGAAAGAAGATAGACCAAAGTGTAAATACTTTTGTACTTAGCTTGGTACGTGTTGTTCTGATGCTTCTACTCATTGTGATGATTATAGGCGTATTAGGTATAAACACCAGCTCATTTGTAGCGCTGTTTGCATCTGCCGGTGTTGCTATAGGTATGGCTCTGAGCGGTACGTTACAGAATTTTGCCGGAGGCGTAATGATACTACTCTTCAAGCCTTACAAAGTAGGAGACTTTATAGAAGCGCAAGGTGTTTCAGGAACAGTAAGGGAGATACAAATATTCAATACTCTGTTGGCAACAACAGATAATAAAACGATAATCATTCCCAACGGTAAGTTGTCAAACGAGACAGTAACCAACTACACACAAGCCGGAACTCGACGAGTAGAATGGGTATTCGGTATTTCATACGGCGACGATTACCAAAAAGCAAAGGAGCTGCTCGATGTCTATATAGCTGAAGACAAACGTATACTGTCGACTCCTGCCCCGATGGTAGCCTTAAGTTGCCTGGCCGACAGTTCAGTACAAATCACAGCTCGTGCATGGGTGCAAGCCAGCGACTATTGGAGCGTGTTGTATGATATGAACGAACGAGTATACAGTGAATTCGGTAAATATGGTTTATCGTTTCCTTTCCCGCAAATGGATGTGCATATAATTGGTAAATTAGACAACTAAGCGATTGCAAGAAGGCAACTCACAAACGTTATATAAGCATGGCTACAATTATATAAGCGGCTCCTGCAAGAAGCAACAAGAGTACAATACCCGATATTCTCATAAATTGTGCCCAAGGACCGAAGTCTTCTTTACTATGTCTTTTAAGGTGCTCGTTTTTTTGTCTTAGCATACTATTTTGATTTTGAGGATTTATTAGATAATAACAAATCTCTCACTTAAAAAGTTCCCTCATGTAATAAAAATACCAACTTATATTATACTGCCATAAATAAAGTTGTGACGCTTTAACTTTGTAACAACCTGATAATCTATTTATTCTGTGCATTAAAACTTAGTCGGGCGCCCCTTTTATCTCTTTCTCAGTGTCTTTAACGTATTAGAATTAACAAAAACAAGGCTGTGACAAAAGGAAGATTCTGTCACAGCCTTATAGATGATACAAAAATTATTTTACTTTTGCAACTACAGCTTTAAAAGCCTCAGGGTGGTTCATTGCCAAATCGGCAAGCACTTTGCGGTTGATTTCAATACCTGCTTTATGCAGGGCACCCATCAATTTTGAATACGACATGCCTTCAAGACGAGCAGCAGCGTTGATACGTTGTATCCACAATGCTCTGAAATTGCCTTTCTTATCCTTGCGGTCACGGTAAGCATAAGTAAGACCTTTTTCCCATGTGTTCTTGGCAACTGTCCATACATTGCGGCGGCAACCATAGTAACCACGGGTGAGTTTCAGGATTTTCTTTCTTTTGGCTCTTGAAGCGACATGATTTACTGATCTTGGCATAGTTTTTTCAATTTTTGAATGTTAGCGTCGTCTTGTAACGATCTTTGTGCTAAAACACTCGGTTAATAAACTTTTTTGTAACTACTTATTTTAAAGAAAACTTTCTGTGGCAATCTTACTTCATACCGAGCAAGGCTTTTACATTGGCAGTATCGGCCTTAGAAAGGATGGTGAAATGGCCCAAATTCCTTTTTTGTTTTTTCGTTTTTTTAGTAAGAATGTGGCTCTTGTAAGCGTGTTTTCTTTTGATTTTTCCTGATCCGGTAAGGGCGAACCTCTTTTTGGCACCGGAATTAGTTTTAACCTTAGGCATTTTACTTTTTAATTTTAGTGTTACATTATATAAATAATACGGACAAACCGTTTATTTGTTCTTTTTAGGCGAAATCATGATAATCATGCGTTTGCCTTCCAATACAGGCATAGTTTCTACTTTGCCATATTCCTCGAGATCATTGACGAATCGCAGTAGCAATACTTCGCCTTGCTCTTTGAAGAGGATAGAACGTCCTTTAAAGAATACATAAGCCTTTACTTTTGCACCTTCTTTCAAGAACTCTTGGGCATGCTTCAGCTTAAAATTGTAGTCATGATCATCGGTTTGTGGTCCGAAACGAATTTCTTTCACAACGACCTTAGCTGCTTTGGCCTTTTGTTCCTTTTGGCGTTTCTTCAGCTGGTAGAGGAACTTATTATAATCCAATATTTTACATACCGGTGGTTCGGCAGTAGGAGAAATCTCTATCAAATCGAGCTCCATCTCATCGGCTATGCGCAATGCTTCTTGTATAGGATAGATTCCTTGCTCTACATTGTCGCCAACCAAACGCACCTCCTTGGCACGGATGTGATTGTTGATGCGATGTTGTTGTTCTTTCTCATTACGACCCGGATTACGTTGAGCGCGAGCAACAACTCCGGCGGGTTTCGGTTTTTTCTCCATTCAATAATTTACCATTGGTTTATCATATTCTCTACTTCAGCAGAGATTTGCGCGGCAAAGGTAGCAATTTTTACGACACCTTTATCACCTTCGCCCTGTTTTCTTACTGAAACTTCGCCATTTTCTGCTTCTTTTTCTCCTACGACAAGCAAATACGGTACTTTCTTCAATTCTGTATCGCGAATCTTTCGACCGATTTTCTCGTTGCGAGTATCAACAAAAGCTCTGATGTCGCTCTTGGCCAACTCGTCAGCAACATGCTGTGCGTAGTCATTAAATTTCTCGCTGATAGGCAATACGGCAACTTGATCGGGTGTGAGCCACAAGGGGAACTTACCTCCCGTGTGTTCTATAAGAACAGCTACAAACCGTTCCATAGAACCGAAAGGTGCACGATGTATCATTACAGGACGATGTTTCTGATTATCGCTGCCCATATATTCAAGTCCGAAACGCTCGGGCAAGTTATAGTCTACCTGTATTGTACCCAACTGCCAACGACGACCTATGGCATCTTTCACCATAAAGTCTAGTTTTGGTCCGTAGAAGGCAGCCTCGCCATATTCTACACGTGCTTGAAGTCCTTTTTCCTGACAAGATTCTACAATAGCGCGTTCTGCTTTTTCCCAATTCTCATCGCTTCCGATATATTTTTCGCGATTATTGGGGTCACGGAGCGAAATCTGGGCTTCATATTCCTTGAAATCAAGTGCATTAAATATGATGAAGATAATATCCATCACTTTAAGGAACTCGTCTTTAAGTTGGTCAGGACGACAGAAAATATGGGCATCGTCTTGCGTAAAACCTCGTACCCGCGTTAATCCGTGCAATTCACCACTTTGCTCATAACGGTACACTGTTCCGAACTCGGCAAATCGCAAGGGAAGATCGCGATATGAACGAGGTGATGTCTTGTATATCTCACAGTGGTGAGGGCAGTTCATCGGTTTCAGTAGGAACTCCTCACCCTCCTCGGGTGTATGAATAGGCTGAAACGAGTCTTTACCATATTTTGCATAGTGTCCCGATGTTACATACAGATTTTTGCCGCCTATGTGAGGCGTAATAACTTGCAAATAGCCGAAACGCTTCTGTATGCGACGCAAGAATTGTTCAAGACGCTCACGAAGGGCAGCACCTCGTGGTAACCACAAAGGAAGACCGGCTCCAACGGCTGGAGAAAAAGCAAACAATTCGAGTTCTTTACCCAGCTTACGATGGTCGCGCTTCTTAGCCTCCTCGAGCAATGCAAGATATTCATCAAGCATTTTTTTCTTGGGGAAAGAGATGCCATAAACGCGTACCAACTGATTGCGTTTCTCATCGCCACGCCAGTAAGCACCTGCAAGCGAAGTTATTTTTACAGCCTTTATCACACTCGTATTGGGAATGTGCGGACCACGGCACAAGTCGGTAAATGTGCCTTGTGTATAGGTTGTTATTTTACCATCTTCCAGCTCTTCTATCAACTCTACTTTATATGTTTCGTTTCTATCACCAAAGAGCTTCAACGCATCGGCTTTCGATATATCGTGTCGTACAATAGCCTCTTTACGAGCAGCGAGCTCAAGCATACGTGCCTCTATGCGAGGTATATCCTCTGAGGTAATAGATTGTTGTCCTGGGTCTACATCATAATAAAAGCCATTTTCTATGGCAGGACCTATACCAAACTTGATGCCAGGATACAACTCCTGCAACGCCTCTGCCAAAAGGTGTGCCGATGAGTGCCAAAAAGCATGTTTACCCTCGGCATCTTCCCATTTGAAAAGACGTAAAGCAGCATCTTTCTCTATAGGGCGCATCAAATCCCACGCCTCGCCATCGACAGAAGCCACCAAGACCTCTTGTGCCAAACGCGGGCTGATACTTTCTGCTATGACTAACGGCGTTACACCGCTTTCATACTCTTTTACCGAATTGTCGGGGAAAGTAATTTTAATCATATCTTTTTTATTACTAATCAATTATAAATTCAATCTTTGTAAAAGCGAGCGTCTTCACGTACCTCACGTTTTTACGAGCGACAAAGTTAACAATTTATTCTGTATGATTTTCATCTCGATATACAAAAATCTTTTGTACTCAACGATATATCAAATCTAACTCTCAGCATTTATATAGAAATACTTACCATAGCACAAACAGTCGCAGAATATGACTTTGGCCTTATCCTCACTTTCAAAGATTGTAACCTCGTTGACTCGATTATGCCCTACTATCTGCACGTACCCTCGTAATGGAGTGGTAAGTTCGCTTCTATCAGCCCAGAAGATACCGCCATGTCTACCATATCTACCACCTCGTGCATAACCTACACGACACAATGCACTCATTTGTTCTTCTGTAGGATTATTAAGCTGTTCGGCTATCTGGCGGGTATCATCGCCTCTAAAATCTTCTTGCCACCACTCTTGCGAAATACCTGCATGGGTAAAAATCATATTTCCTTTCTGGTATGCGTATTGAAAAAGATTAAGATTATGGGAAAATAATTGCGATACCTTACTATATATTTCATAATCTATACGCGTACCTATTGTGGCATAATTGCTAAAATAATGCATATCATGGTTACCCAACAACAACACTATATCATCAGGATGTGTTTTCTTCAAATCCATAATATCACACAGATTATCGAGCAATACATTATGAGGGATATAAGTATAAGGGTCTAAATAATCACCTAAAAATATAATACGACAATCGGGGTGAGCTTCTACAATATCCCTCCAATTACCATTGCCGTGTATATCTCCTATAGCAACAATAGGTTTCTTTGCTATTTCTGTTTTATCCATTTGTAATAGCTACTTTTATAACTCCATCTTGCCTATTCTCAAACACTCTATATGCTTCATCTATCTGAGACAACGGAAAGCGGTGTGTAATAAGCGGTGTGGTATCTATTTTGCCATCGGCAATAAGTTGCAGTATCTCTTTACAGTCACACCCATCTACTCCACCGGTCTTAAAGATTAGGTTTTTCCCATACATATCGGGCAACGGCAATATCTGTGGATTATCGTACAATGCCACAATAGTAACAATAGCATTAGGACGCGCGCACTGCCATGCCAAACGGAATGTATCGTCGGCTCCGGCCACCTCCATCACCACATCGGCGCCACCATGCTCACTATGGGCTAATACGGAATCGATACACTCTTGTGGATTAGTAATCAGGATGTTGGGATAATGTTCTCGCACAAAACGTATGCGCTCGGGAGATTTCTCGCATACAATGACACGTTTAGGATTATGCAACAAGGCACACTGTAAAGCACATATGCCTGTAGGCCCCGCTCCAATAATAAGCACAGTATCATCAGGCGTTATTTCAGAAATGCGTGCTGCCCAAAAACCAGTAGCCAGGATGTCACCGACAAAAAGGGCTTGCTCATTACTTACACTATCTGGAATACGAGTTAAGCCGCAATCGGCATATGGCACACGAACATACTCGGCTTGTCCGCCGTCTATGCGACAGCCTAATGCCCATCCTCCGTGAGGGTCGATACAATTGTTTACATACCCATGTCGGCAGAAAAAACAGTCGCCACAAAATGTTTCTACATTGACTACTACCCGGTCGCCCTGTTGCACATTTGTAACGCCACAGCCTACACTCTCTACCACACCGACCATTTCATGCCCTACTGTAATGCCAGGAACAGCTCGCGGAACGCTGCCATGCTTGATATGTAAATCGCTCGTACAAATACTGCTTAGCGTCACACGTACGATAGCATCGCGAGCATCTTGTAATTGAGGCAACGGTTTTTCTTGCAAACGAAAGTAGTCTCTTCCTATATATGTATATGCTAGCATATTCTTATTTTTTGATAGTTATCTTTTATTTGATTATTCGGTTACCATAATGCGCCTCAAATTCCGACACCATTTTACTTAAATCGTCTGGCAGATACTTCATCGCTTTATCAGCAATATCGTTGGGTACTCCGTAAAAGGCCTCGGCTATACTTCCGGTAATGCAGGCCAATGTATCACTATCGCCACCTATAGATATAGCATTACGAATACTATCTATAAAATCAGTTCCATCTATAAAAGCTCTAATGGCTTGAGGAACTGTATCTTGACATGTTGCACCCCATACATAAGACGAACGTATTTCATCACAAGTAAAATCTAAGTTATAATCATACTGCGACTCTATAGCCTTACGGATTACCTCCTTACTATTATTTTTTCGAGCCAAATAGATACACAGCGCCACAGCCTGAGCCCCTTTTATACCCTCCGGATGATTGTGTGTACAAGCAGCCGATATACGAGCTGCTTCAAGAGTTTTGCTTTCTGTGTCGAATGCCCATCCTACCGGTCCTACCCGCATTGCCGACCCATTACCACAACTATTATACGGTTCAAGACCTTGACCTCTTTGCGCACGCTTTACCCATGAAATGAAGCCTTCACCATAACCACCCATAGGATATGGATAGCGTATAGCATATGCCACGTAGTATTGCTCAGGTGTAGCACCATGCAACAGCCAATCGGCCGTAGCAACAGTAAGAATAGTGTCGTCGGTATAATCCTTTTCTGATGTAAAGAGCTGAAAATCTTTAGTATGAATATTATCAAACTCATAGATACTTCCTACAATATCTCCTATAATTGCGCCTATCATATCTTTTATATATTTTCATTACTTTATTTTTAAGACAAATGAATGCCTACTGTCCTGAACAAAGATAGCGAAACAAGAAGAAAATAGAACGGGCCTTTTATTATTTCTTTCAACTAATAATCAACAATAACGCGGTAACTCCATAGAAGGAATTACCGCGTTATAAAACATATAAGACGCTGGCTCATTAATATTATTTTATTTCCAGCTCTTCTTTCATATCAAGCTCGTTGCGCTCTTTGTCAAAGAATTTGTATTCGAGCAATGCGAGCGATTGGTCGGGTATGATTTTAAATCGGAACGAATATTTTCGTTTCCACTGCCATTTAAGGGAAAACAACCCACCTTTATCGATATAAGCTGCTACGTAAGGATGCAGATGTAGCGTGAAGTCGTTTTTTTTCAGTTTCAATACCATGTATGCTATTTTATCTTCGAGTCGGTCGGTAAATAGCATCGACGGCGCTATAATACCTTTTCCATGACAAGTCGGGCACTCCTCGCTTGTCGTTATGTCGAGAGCAGGCCGAACTCGCTGGCGAGTTATTTGCATGAGCCCAAATTTAGTCAAAGGCAATATGTTGTGGCGGGCACGATCGTTAACCATAAGTTCACGCATACGGTCATAGAGTTTTTGGCGATTATCGGCATCGGCCATATCTATAAAATCTATGACAATAATTCCCCCCATATCTCTTAGCCTCAATTGCCGGGCAATCTCCTCTGCGGCATTCATATTTACCTCTATGGCGTTACTTTCTTGGTTGGTGGCCGATTTTGATCGATTTCCACTATTAACATCTATGACGTGCAACGCCTCAGTATGCTCAATGATTATATATGCTCCGCTTTTGAAAGAGACTGTTTTACCAAACGAAGATTTCACTTGCTTGGTAAGCCCAAAATTATCGAAAATGGGCAATTCACCTTCATACAGTTTTACAATACCTTCAAGCTCGGGAGCTATGACACTTACGTAATTATGTATCTGCTGGTACGTAGCTCGGTCATTTACATATATATGTTCAAATGAAGGGCTGAAAATATCCCTCAGCATTCCTACTGCCCTACTCGATTCTTCATACACAAGAGCCGGTGCTTTGGGTTTCTTTCTGGTTTTGTCGATACAGTCTTCCCAACTTTTCACGAGCGACTTCATCTCGTTGTTAAGTTCGGCGACACGCTTTCCTTCGGCAACAGTACGCACTATAACCCCAAAATTCTTGGGTTTAATACTTTGTATGAGCTGTCTTAGACGAGCTCGCTCTTCGTTAGATTTTATTTTTTGTGATACCGATACTTTATCGGCAAACGGAATAAGTACTAAATATCGCCCAGCAAACGATATCTCTCCTGTAAGACGTGGTCCTTTGGTAGAGATGGGTTCTTTGGTAATTTGCACAAGAACTTCTTGTCCTACCGTAAGGGCATCGGCAATGGTGCTATCCTTATCAAAAGGTTTCAGCATAGTAAACTTGGATAGCGACACATTTTTCTTATTCTCACCTCGTTGGGACTTTATATACGCAGCACACGAGGGAAAACTTGGTCCCAAATCGAGGTAATGTAAAAAAGCATCCTTTTCGTAACCTACATCGACAAATGCAGCATTCAAACCCGGCATTAACTTTTTGACGCGTCCCAAGTATATATTCCCTACGGCATAGGGCGTATTATGAGGTTCTTTTTGCAGCTCAACCAGACGCTTGTCTTCGAGCAACGCAATAGAGACCTCTTGGGGTTGTACGTCAACTACGAGTTCAGATGACATAATATTATTTTTAGGTTACTATTATAGAGGAAGGAGTTTTGAGGCCTCCTTCCAAGGCCTTATTCAAACACAAGTATAATTAGAAGCAGAAAGAACAAACTTATGACAAAAACCATCAGTAAGTTTGTTCTTTTCTGCACTTAAACTTAAAAGTTTTGTCACAGCAAGAATTCAATTATTTCTTCTTATGACGATTCTTTCTCAGTCTTTTTTTACGTTTGTGCGTGGCCATCTTGTGACCTTTTCTTTTTTTACCGTTAGGCATAGTGTATTATTTTTTAAAGTTCAATGAAAAATCAGCGACGAAATTATATTTTGACAACTTATTTTACGTTGTTCATAAAAGTCTTTGCAGGCTTGAAGGCTGGGATATTATGTGCGGGTATGATAATGGTGGTTTCCTTTGAAATATTACGAGCTGTTTTCTGTGCACGTTTCTTTACAATAAAGCTACCAAAACCTCTCAAATATACAGGTTCACCTTTACTCAAAGAATCTTTTACAGTTTCCATAAATTTCTCGATAGTTTCAAGCACTACGGCTTTTTCAATGCCAGTGCTCTTTGAAATCTCGTTTACGATGTCAGCTTTTGTCATGTCTGTAACGTTTTACGATTATACTAATTATACATTTCTAATTTTTTGAATTGCAAATATATAGCTTTTTATCGTAATAGAAAAAGCCTCTACCCTTAATTTTATGTCTATTTAGGGTATGCTATTTTTTATGCTATCTGCAAAACGGATGCAAATATCGTGATTTTTTTCGACTTAAGCTATAATAATGACCTATTTTTTATAGCTTATTCGGGTATCTTTTCGCAATATAATTTATACAAGGCCATAACTTCGCGCACATACGACACGGTTTGCCTTCCCATCAAATATCCAAACCGGCACACTTCGTCGTTAAAGTATTCGGGATTGGCTTTCATAAGTATAGCATTTTCCACTTCCCCGGTCCACACATCCGGTTGCATATTATATTTCTGCGCCAAGGCAATAGCGTCATATACATGCCCTAAGCCAGCATTGTACGAGGCAAGAATAAAACACATCTTTTCGTGTTCATCATTTATCTTCTCAAAACTCTTCTCAACGCTTACCAGCGATTTTGCGGCCGCCATTACATTGGGCTCAGGATATGCAATACTGTCGGCACTCAAGCCAAATGCCGCTGCCGTAGCGGGCATTAATTGCATCAATCCTCGAGCACCAGCCCACGAAACGACACTGGTATCAAATCGCGATTCGTGGTAAGCTATCGCAGCCAGCATACGCCAATCCCAACCTGTCTTTTTAGCAACACGTTTAAATATATCATCATATTTCGAGATACGACCATCTTTTACCGAAAGCATTACACGCGACGATGAGCGTTTTTCTTGTTCAAAATAACGTTTCGATATAGCTTTATATCTTTCAGAAGTTCCATTCTCTTCTACCCAACGGTCTATCTCTGCCGCCAAATGAGGGGCATCGGAACGTACTGCCCATTGCGAACGTTGTGGAAAACTTACGGCCAGTGAAATATTGATGTTAGGATAATATGTGCGGTTGAGTCGTGCCAAGTTTTCATCGGCCAATGTATAGGGGATTTCTCCTCTCGACACCATTTCAATAAGGTCTTCTGTCACAACGGTATCACGATTGATACAATGTATATTGATGCCCCCACCCAACTCTTCATTAAGGTTTCTGATACGTTCTTCATATTTCGAACCTCTCTCTACATACACATCTTTACCAACGAGACCTGTCACATTGGTTATGAGCGGTTTATTGCGTGTAGATTGCACCAATACTTGATACGAAACAACTTCAGGGCCACAATATATCATGTTTTTTTTCATATCACCGGTAACAGGCATTTCGTAGGCTATCACATCACCCTCTCCCTTCAGCAACATCTCCGTCAAGTGTGTGATGTTGTCAGCTACAGTCACAGTCGTCAGCAAGTTATTATCATCGGCAAACCGCTTTATGAGTTCATATTCGTAACCACGTTCCTCCCCCTTATAGAAAAAATAAGAGGTAGAACTATATAACGTAAGTATCCGTAATTCGCCACGCGCCTTTATTGAGTCCCAATCACACGCACCGCTATCTGAGTCACCCTTCTTATGGCCGCTACACGCGACAACAAGTAATGAGAGCAACAGAGATAACAATACAAATATAGGAGAAGAGAGTCGGCGCATAGGCAATCACAGTCGTAACTTGTGCGATATATAGTCTTTCATCATCTCTATGGCAACAGTATTATGCCCACCTTGTGGAATAATAAGGTCAGCATATCGTTTGGTAGGCTCTATATGTTGTAAATGCATAGGGCGCAGCACTCGCTCATACCGTTCCAATACCATTTCAACGGTACGACCACGTTCAATAATATCACGATTGATAACCCGAATAAGCCGCTCGTCACTATCGGCATCGACAAATATTTTTATATCGAGCATGCTTCGTAAAGCCGGGTCGCAAAGGATAAGAATACCCTCGACGATGATAATATCGCGAGGTTCTACATGAATTGTTTCAGGTAACCGAGTACAGGTAAGGTACGAATAGGTAGGTTGTTCTATTGCCTGTCCATTTTTTAGTTGCTTCAAATGAGATACCAATAGTTCCCATTCTATAGCGGCAGGCTCATCAAAATTGAGTTTTTGCCGCTCTTCGAGAGGCATATCACTATTGTCACGATAATATGAATCCTGTGGAATTACGGCGACTTCTCCCTCCTTAAAGCTCTCTATTATCTTACGCACAACGGTCGTTTTTCCCGAGCCTGTGCCTCCTGCTATACCTATTACTATCATAATATGATTTTTTCTATATAACCCGTCTAAGAAAGAGTATTACGCTTTTATTCATAAACAAAATGCCCAGCTTCCGACTCGATAATAAGTTCGTTATGAGGAGCATCTTCTACATAGCCGATTACTTGTGCATCTATACCAAAGCTACGAGCAATCTCAATCACTTTCAGAGCATCTTCTGAGGCAAGATATACTTCCATACGATGTCCCATATTGAACACCTTATACATCTCTTTCCAATCGGTACCCGACTGCTCTTGTATGGTTTTAAATAGAGGCGGTACCGGGAACAGATTGTTTTTCACCACGCGCTTGTTCTCTACAAAGTGCATTACTTTGGTTTGTGCACCACCCGAGCAGTGTACCATTCCATGCACGCGGGGTCTCATTTCATCAAGCATTTTCTTAATGACAGGAGCATATGTGCGTGTGGGAGATAGTACCAGCTTACCAGCATCGAGAGACACCCCTTCTATTGCATCGGTAAGGTGTAATTTCCCTGAATATACCAAATCTTCAGGAACGGCATTGTCGTAAGTTTCGGGATATTTTTCGGCCAAATATTTCGCAAACACATCATGTCGTGCCGAGGTGAGGCCATTACTGCCCATGCCCCCATTATATTCTTTTTCGTACGTTGCTTTTCCATACGAAGCCATACCTACAATTACATCGCCGGTTGTAATGTGTGCATTATCTATTACGTCGGCACGTTTCATACGGCATGTCACAGTAGAGTCTACAATAATAGTACGCACAAGGTCGCCGACATCGGCTGTTTCACCACCTGTTGCATACGCATTTACGCCCAACTGACGCAAATCGGCAAGCAGTTCTTCGGTTCCGTTTATTATGGCCGAAATTACTTCACCTGGTATCAGTAATTTGTTTCGCCCGATAGTTGAAGATACCAATATATTATCAGTAGCTCCCACGCAGAGCAAGTCATCGATATTCATAATAAGGGCATCTTGTGCTATACCCTTCCATACCGACAAATCGCCGGTTTCGCGCCAATAGGCATATGCCAAAGACGATTTTGTACCTGCGCCATCGGCGTGCATAATATTGCAATATGCAGGATCACCTCCTAAAATATCGGGGATTATCTTGCAAAAAGCCCGGGGGAAGATACCTTTGTCAATATTCTTAATAGCATTGTGTACATCTTCTTTCGATGCCGACACGCCGCGCAAGTTGTAACGTTGGTCGCTCATAACTATAAGTGGTATAAATTAGTGTACGCATTGTGCAGCCAATATGTGTTGCGCTACTACAATGCTTATCATAGGCAAAATTAATTCAAAAAAGCGTCATATGCAATATATAAAATATATTCACACAGCAAGGATATACAAAACGGGCAAGTACCACACTTGTATGCACTCGCCCGCTATATTATCATTAATCCAATTTCAGCACAGCCAAGAAAGCCTTTTGTGGCACCTCTACTGTACCTATTTGTTTCATCCGTTTCTTACCCTTTTTCTGTTTCTCAAGCAATTTACGCTTACGGCTGATATCGCCACCATAACATTTGGCTGTAACATCCTTACGCACAGCCTTCACTGTTTCTCTTGCAATAATCTTGGCACCGATAGCAGCTTGTATGGCTATATCGAATTGCTGACGAGGTATGAGCTCCTTAAGTTTTTCGCACATACGTCTTCCGAAGCTTACCGCATTATCTATATGCGTCAGAGTAGACAGAGCGTCGACGCTCTCTCCGTTGAGCAGAATATCGAGTTTAACAAGACGACTTTCGCGATAGTCGTGTATATGATAATCGAAAGAGGCATACCCTTTAGATATGCTTTTCAATTTATCGTAAAAATCTATCACTATTTCGCCCAAAGGCATATCATAATAAAGTTCTACTCGGTTACCCGATATATATTCTTGCTTGATAAGCTCACCCCGTTTCCCAAGGCACAATGTCATAATAGGTCCTATAAAATCGGTTACCGTTATAATAGATGCTCGTATATATGGCTCTTCGATATGATCTATTAACGTAGGATCGGGCAAACCCGAAGGATTGTGCACCTCTGTTTTATTACCTTTTTTGTCATATACGATATACGACACATTAGGCACCGTGGTAATAACATCCATATTGAATTCACGGTCGAGACGTTCTTGCACAATCTCCATATGGAGTAATCCCAAAAAACCACATCTGAACCCAAAACCGAGCGCAGCCGAAGACTCGGGCTGGAATGTTAAGGAGGCGTCATTAAGTTGCAATTTTTCGAGCGATGAACGCAGATTTTCAAAATCTTCGGTATCTATGGGATAGACGCCGGCAAACACCATGGGTTTTACCTCCTCAAAGCCATCGATGGCAGCATCGCAAGGGCGCTCTACATGGGTTATCGTATCTCCTACCTTAACTTCGCGTGACGTTTTTATCCCCGAAATTATATAACCCACATTACCGGCGCTTAACATTTCGCGTGGCGACATATCGAGTTTTAATACTCCTACTTCATCGGCATCATACTCTTTTCCTGTAGCCACAAATTTTACCAAATCGCCTTTGTGTATCGTACCATTGCATATCTTGAAGTAAGCAATAATACCGCGGAAAGGATTGAAAACCGAATCGAAGATAAGGCATTGCAGCGGAGCATCTGGATCGCCCAGTGGTGCCGGTATGCGCTCTATGATAGCAGACAGAATCTCTTCTACACCCACACCTGTCTTGCCACTTGCACGGATAATATCTTCGCGTTTACACCCCAACAAGTCTATTATCTGGTCTTCCACTTCATCGGGACGGGCACTGTCTAAGTCTACTTTATTGACAACAGGTATTATCTCGAGGTCATTTTCTATGGCCATATACAAGTTCGATATAGTTTGAGCTTGTATACCTTGTGTTGCATCGACTATAAGCAAAGCGCCCTCACAGGCAGCAATAGAGCGTGAGACTTCGTAAGAAAAATCGACATGCCCCGGAGTGTCTATCAGATTCAGTATATATTTTTCGTTCTTATACTCATACTCCATTTGTATGGCGTGGCTCTTGATTGTGATGCCACGCTCCCGTTCCAAATCCATATCATCGAGTACCTGGTCTTGCAAGTCTTTACCAGCAACTGTATGCGTAAATTCAAGCAAACGATCGGCCAGAGTACTCTTGCCATGGTCAATATGAGCTATGATACAAAAATTCCTTATGTGATTCATTTATCAGTGTTATCGTAATCTTATTTAGTTGCCCATTTCTGAAATGAACTTAATACGTACGAGGCGTATTTCCTCCTCGGTATAATCTTTGCCAAACTCGTTGATGGCATCCTCCAAACTATCGCTTTCGCTTTCCTTGAAGTAATCGAATATCTCTTCTATATGGTCATCTTCCATAATTTCACGCAAGAAATAATCGATATTAATTTTTGTACCCGAGTAAACTATGGCTTCTATCTCGTCAAGTAATTCATCGAAATCTAAGTCTTTCGATTCGGCCAACTCATCGAGTGCCACCTTGCGATCGATAGCCTGAATGATAGATACTTTTAACTTCGACTTATTGGCTATAGTACGTACTCGCAAATCCTCGGGACGTTCTATCTCATTCTCCTCCACATGAAGCTTTATTACCTTAATAAACTCCTCGCCATAACGTTTAGCCTTACCGGCTCCTACGCCAGGAATATTTTGTAATTCTTCTAAAGTGATAGGATATGTCGTTGCCATTGCTTCGAGCGAAGGGTCTTGGAATATAACGTAAGGAGGCAACTCCAGTTTCTTGGCCATCTTCTTACGTAAGTCTTTCAATATGGCAAACAATTCGGGGTCTACAGCACATGCTGCCCCACCCTTCATTGGGACTTCTTCCTCTATCTCATCAAAATCAACATCTTTTACAATCTTAAACGACTGAGGATTATCCAAGAACTTGTGTCCCGACTCGGTAACTTTTAGTAAACCATAGTTTTCTATATCTTTCGTCAAATAACCTGCTATGAGAGCTTGCCTTATGACTGCATTCCACGTCTTTTCGTCTTCGGTTTGGCCACATCCAAACACTTCAAGGTCGTCATGACGATATGCGGTTACTTGATTGGTTTTCTTTCCCATAAGCACATCTATGACATGCTCCGTTTTAAATTCTTCTTTCAAAGCGAGTACCGTTTCAATAACGGCACATAAGAGGTCTTTTGCTTCCACTTGTTTTTTAGGATTTAAGCAATTATCACAGTTGCCGCAATTATCTTCATTATATTCTTCGCCAAAATAATGAAGCAATAACTTACGACGGCACAGTGATGACTCTGCATAGGCAGCCGTCTCCATAAGGAGTTGTTTGCCTATTTCCTGTTCGGCAATAGGCTTGCCCTGCATAAATTTTTCGAGTTTCTGAAGATCTTTGTTTATATAGAAAGTTATGCACTGGCCTTCACCGCCGTCACGACCGGCCCTACCTGTCTCCTGATAATAACCCTCAAGACTTTTAGGAATATCATAGTGTATTACGTATCTAACATCAGGTTTGTCTATACCCATTCCAAAGGCGATGGTAGCCACAATGACATCTACTTTCTCCATCAAGAACGCATCTTGATTTTCTGTTCTTGTTGCAGAGTCCATGCCGGCATGATATGGCAATGCTTTTATACCATTTACTTGCAGCAACTCTGCAAGTTCCACCACTTTTTTGCGGCTTAGGCAATAGATAATACCCGATTTCCCCTCTTGTTGCTTTATATACTTTATAATGTCTTTGTCTACATTAGCAGTTTTGGGACGTACTTCGTAATAGAGATTGGGACGGTTGAACGATGACTTGAAAACCGTTGCATCGGTCATCCCCAAATTTTTTTGTATGTCGTGTTGCACCTTAGGAGTTGCCGTTGCCGTCAGGGCAATGACAGGACGTACACCTATTTCATTGATAATAGGTCTTATCCGTCGATATTCAGGACGGAAATCATGCCCCCACTCCGATATACAATGGGCTTCATCGACAGCATAGAACGAAATATGCACTTGCTTGAGGAACTCTATATTTTCTTCCTTGGTAAGCGACTCGGGAGCAACATAGAGCAACTTGGTCTTACCCGACAATATATCGTTTTTTACCTGTTCTATGGCTGCTTTGTTGAGAGAAGAATTGATGAAATGCGCAACACCATCTTCCTCGCTAAAGTTACGCATGGCATCTACTTGATTCTTCATCAAGGCAATGAGCGGAGAGATAACAATAGCAGTACCTTCGAGCATTAATGACGGTAATTGATAGCACAAAGATTTACCACCGCCAGTAGGCATCAATACAAACGTATCTTTCCCTGCTAACAGATTCCTTATAATTGCTTCTTGATTACCTTTAAATGTATCAAATCCGAAGTTACGTTTTAATGCTTCTGTCAAATTATCTTTCTTAGCCATAGTCCTATATTTGTGATGACACCTTTGAAAAGCCGGGTATTCTATTTACCTCAAACAAATTTATAAATATCTTGCGTTCTACGCCAAGTTTTGGAAGATATTTTTTTATTGAATGTGCAAACGACTGGTTTTAGCAAACTTTTCTTCGGCATATGGCAACGTGATACGAAGCTCTTTATCCTTAGCCGATGGAACTTCGTACATGGCGTCAATCATAATAGATTCTACAATCGAACGCAGGCCTCGAGCCCCCAACTTATATTCTATAGCCTTATCTACAATAAAGTCCAATACTTCATCATCAAACGAGAGTTTTACTCCATCCATAGCGAACAGTTTGACATATTGTTTGACAATGGCATTACGCGGCTCTACAAGAATTCGTCTCAAGGCATTACGGTCGAGAGGCTCTAAATAGGTAAGAATAGGTAATCGTCCTATAATCTCGGGAATGAGACCAAAAGAGCGCAAATCTTGAGGCGCAATATATTGCAACAGATTGTCGCGGTCTACTTGGCGTGCAGCTTCATTATTATAACCTACTACATGAGTATTGAGACGCATTGCTATCTTACGCTCTATCCCCTCGAATGCTCCACCGCATATAAAAAGAATATTTTTTGTATCGACAGCTATAAGCTTCTGTTCGGGATGTTTACGTCCTCCCTCTGGTGGCACATTTACAATAGACCCTTCGAGCAATTTCAACAAACCTTGCTGTACACCTTCACCACTCACGTCGCGAGTTATCGACGGATTGTCGCCCTTACGCGCAATTTTGTCTATCTCATCGATAAATACAATACCGCGCTCTGCTGCCTGTACATCATAATCGGCAGCCTGCAACAATCTTACCAACAAGCTTTCTACATCCTCTCCAACATAACCGGCTTCAGTAAGCACCGTAGCATCTACTATAGCAAATGGTACTTTAAGCATCTTGGCAATAGTCCGAGCCAAAAGCGTCTTACCGGTACCCGTACGCCCCACTAAAATGATATTCGATTTTTCTATTTCAGTATCATCTTTGGCATCGGGCTGCAATAATCTTTTGTAATGATTATATACTGCCACCGACAAATAACGCTTCGCATCGTCTTGTCCTATAACATATTGGTCAAGGAATTCCTTTATCTCTACCGGTCGTGGAAGCGTAGCCATATCTAAAGCCCACTTATCGGGCAATTGCTGCTTGCCTTGTGACTGTGTGGCATTATCTAATAAACCTTTTTCTTTACAATACTGGTACGCCATCGTTATGCAGTCTGTGCATATAGCGCCACCATACATACCTGTTATAAGAGTCCTTGTGGGAGACATGCCTCTCCCACAAAGACAACATACATCCGAATCTTGTTTTTTAGCCATATATTATTTTTTCTCTCTTACCAGCACTTTGTCTATCATGCCGTAGGCTTGTGCCTCTTCGGCAGTCATCCAATAGTCGCGGTCAGAATCTTTCCATACCTTCTCATAATCATTGCCCGAATGTTCTGCTATGATTGTATACAATTCTTTTTTCAACTTTTGTATCTCTCGGGCTGTAATTTCTATATCCGATGCCTGGCCTTGAGCACCACCCATGGGTTGATGTATCATCACACGTGAATGTTTCAAAGCAAAACGCTTACCCTTAGTACCTGCTACCAGCAAAACCGCTCCCATAGAAGCCGCCATGCCAGTACATATGGTCGAGACGTCGCATCCGATATACTGCATGGTATCGTAAATACCCAAGCCTGCATATACCGACCCTCCAGGTGTGTTGAAATAGATTGATATATCTTTACCGGGATCGGCCGAATCTAAATAGAGCAATTGGGCTTGTATCACATTGGCCGTATAGTCATCTATGGCAGTACCTAAGAATATTATACGATCCATCATCAATCGCGAGAAAACATCCATTTGAGTTACATTCAACTGACGCTCTTCCATAATGGTAGGCGACATATAACTGCTGTTTATATACTGGGCATATTGGTCAAAAGCGAGACCGTTTATACCTCTTTGCTTTACGGCAAAGTCTCTAAAATCGTTATTCATATCTTTTTATGGTTTGTAGTTTCTACGTTCAAAGATAATAATAAATTCAGTTTATACACGCCATATCTCCTCGCCCGCAACCTTGTTTATAATATATTACTAATAGTTGCAGAAATCTATCATGCTACAATAATTATAACGACAGCCCGATACACATGGTTGCATACCGGGCTGAAAATATAAAATTGAATATTTACGCTTCAAAAAGTTTGCCGAAATCTTCTGCCGAAATCTCTTTTTCGTCGAGAGTAACAGCATCCTTTATGGCATTCTGTATCTTCGCTTCAGTAGCACGATCTATGAGTTGATTACGCGAATCTTTGTTCTTAAGCATCTCTTGCGAATAATTAGCAACCACATCATCGGGCAGATTACCCATGCCATATTGTGCAAATTGCTGACGCGTTACACTTAATGCAAGAGCTTTCAGGTCTTCGTCATCGACTTTTACCTCAAAAGCGCGAGCGATATGCTCTTTGATAAGATGCCACTTAAGGTCGGCTTCCATCTTAGCAAATTCTTCGTCGATATTTTCGGCTGTATATTTCTCATTGGTAGCAATAAGCCAACGTTTCAAGAAATCTACAGGAAGCTCTACTGTTCCTGCCTTCTCTTCCAATATCTTACGGGCATCTACTCCAAAGCGATAGTCACTCTCGGGAGCCAATTGTGCAGCAATCATCTCACGCACTTTTGCCGTATATTCTTCTTCATTCTTTACAGCATCCTTACCGAAAACGCCATCGTAGAACTCTTGGTTGTGTTCGGCAGGTTGCAAGTGCATAATTTCAGTAACTGTCAACTCAAAGTCACTCTTTACATCGGCAGCTTTCTCACGGTCGATATTGAGCATCGATGACAATTCTGCTACAGACGACTCGCAGGCAGCATCAGGATTAAACACAACTTTATCACCTACTTTTACAGCCGAGAATTTAGCTTTCTCATCACCCTTCAGATACTTGGGCGATATTATAGTAGCATCTACTACTATACCACCCTCTTTGGCTACTCCATTCTCGAGCTCTACCATAGAACCTTTCACAAGATCTGACTCGTCGCTCAACGCATCTACTGTTACTTGTTTGCCTTGACGTGCACGGAGAGCCTCGTCTTGCTTGCCAACCATTTCGTCCGTCATGGCTATTTTATAATAAGGTATGGTGATACTCTTGTCTACCGTAAGATTTATTTGGGGAGCTAAAGCAATATCAAAACGGAATGTGAAATTCTCGCCGTTTTCAAGGTCTATTGTCTGATCTTCGGCTGTCATAGGCTCTCCCAGAATATCCAATTTATTATCGCGGATATAGTTGTAAAGCGACTCCGACACCAACCGATTGATCTCCTCAGCTTTAACGGCCTTGCCAAACATCTTAACCAACATGCTGAAAGGCACATGGCCCTTGCGGAAACCGGGTATATTAGCACGATTACCGTAGGCACGAAGCGATTTATTTACTTTCTCTTCATAATCGGGCTTTTCCAATTCTATGGAAATAATGGCGTTCAGGTTGTCGATGTTACTGTGTGAAACGTTCATTTTTAACGATTACTATTTAGTTAATATTCAATTTGCTATTAATAGGCTCTCACCTCAAAAAGGCAGCGCCATAACAGGAGCGCAAAATTACTGTTTATCTTTCTATATTCAAATAATTATGCTGTTTTTTTTTCACTTCCGTTTTTTATCTCTTCATAACGGTTGTGTCATCGACTTCCCTATTTCCGGCGCACGTCGCTCATGAGTTTTTCATAAAACTCATCGAGTTCTTTATCCATCTTTTCCCAAAAATCGTCACCCAAAAGAATATTTTCATGATCTATGGTGAATATTTCGGCTATCACATCCATATTCTCATCTACAAGCAATAATGAAAAGGGTGCATCATAATCGAAACTGTCAAACAAGCCATATATTTCGGGAATATTTACCGTCTCTTCAAGCAAAGACGCAAAAGATTTCATTCTATCATCTGCACCTTCGGCCGTTTTCCATTCTTTCCATCCATCCAACGGCGTCGATAACAACACATTATCGGCATCGTCATATATGACAAATTGAGGCTCGTCATCTTCTTGAACACGAACATACATATCGCTCAGCGTGACTTGCTGCGACTGCAAATTCATCAATGTACTTGTAAAAGCATTCATTATGCTTTTACGTAATGTTTCACGAGGCGTATCCATGCTTACTATATATTTTGTTTTCAAAGGTACAAATTTTTTCAGAACTCAACAAAACAACAGACCATGCAAACTATTTTTATATTTACACAGGTGTAACTCTCCTTAACGGCTCTTTTATTGCAAAAGATGCTTTATCTTTGCGCCATAAAAACAAGCTTGTCAACCAAGATAATTAAGTTTATAGTCAATGTCTGCATCGATATATATGGATGACTTACAACCTATTGTATCACAAAAAGTAGAGCCAAGACGACCCATAGTCATAGCGGGCCCGTGTAGTGCCGAGACAGAAGAACAAGTACTCAATACGGCACGGCAACTATCAGCCCAAGGTGTAAGGATATTCCGAGCCGGCATATGGAAACCTCGCACCAAACCTGGGAGTTTTGAAGGTGTTGGTAAGGAAGGGCTAACGTGGCTGAAACACGTAAAAGAAGAGACCGGCATGCTTGTTGCTACCGAAGTTGCAACCAAGCAACATACCGAGGAAGCCTTAAAAGCAAACATAGATATTTTATGGATAGGTGCCCGCACTGTATCCAATCCTTTCTCAGTACAAGAAATAGCCGATACCTTGTTGGGGTACGACATACCAATTTTGATAAAAAATCCTCTCAATCCCGACCTCGAGTTGTGGATTGGAGCCATAGAACGCATCTATAATGCCGGTATACGACGTATAGGAGTAGTACACAGGGGATTCAGTTCATACGAAAAACAAACTTATCGCAACCCTCCCCATTGGCATATTCCCATTGAGTTGCGATTGCGCATACCCGGCCTCACTGTACTGTGCGATCCGAGCCATATGGGTGGTAAACCGTCACTTATTGCACCATTGTGCCAAGAAGCCATGGATTTGGGATATGATGGTGTTATGGTAGAATCTCATTGCAACCCTACGGCTGCATGGAGTGATAAAGAGCAACAAATAACGCCCGAAGCATTGGGGCATATCATACGTTCTTTAGTAATACGAGATACGACAGAAGCAACTGAAACTCTCTCTGAATTACGGAGACAATTAGACATGCTCGACGAAAAGTTGCTCAACATCTTATCGCAAAGGATGAGTACATCGAGAGAGATAGGCCGATATAAGAAAGAACATAACATGAAAATATTACAAACCCAACGTTACGATGAAATGCTCAACAAACGCATAGCACAAGCCATAGAACTGGGGATGGATGGTAATTTTATGAAAAGAATTATTCAAGCCATACATGAAGAATCGGTACGTCAACAAATAGAGATTGTAAACAGGCCCTAAAATATAAAGCTGATATAATGAGTAGTAAATTCAAAGGATACCTATTAGGGTGTATCGCTGCTGCCTCGTACGGCATGAATCCACTCTTTGCACTACCTCTATATAGTGACGGCATGGACCCCGACTCGGTACTCTTTTTCCGATACCTTTTTGCAATTCCCGTATTGGGTATCATGCTGAAAGCCCGTGGCAGGTCGTTCCGTTTGCATCGCACCGAGATAGTCCCCATTATTTTGTTAGGCTTATTGGTCGCTATCTCCTCTTTGACCTTGTTTGAGAGCTACAATTATATGGAAGCCGGTATTGCTTCTACTCTACTATTTGTCTACCCTATTTTGGTAGCTCTCATCATGACTGTTGTATATAAAGAAAAACTTAATACCCTGACAATATTATGCATACTGCTGGCCTTGGGAGGTATATCAATGCTTTATAAAAGCACTGATGGTTCTACCTTGAATATCGTGGGTGTTGCCTTAGTGATGGCTTCGGCTCTCTCCTACGCACTATATATTGTAGGGGTAAATCGCCCCAAGCTGCAAAATGTTGCGACTTTGAAACTAACATTCTATGTGCTTGTGTTTGGAATTATCCTATTTTTTGTACGGGTAAAATTCGGTACAGAACTACAAGTCCCTCATAACTGGCATCTTTGGGGCAACATAGTTGCTTTAGCCATATTTCCTACAGCTGTATCGTTCTTATGCACTACCCAAGCCATACAATATATAGGCTCTACGCCAACAGCCATTTTGGGGGCATTAGAACCGCTGACTGCCGTATTTTTCGGTGTAACAGTATTTGGTGAAGTTCTTACCGTACGTGTGAGCTGCGGCATTATCATGATTGTCACAGCCGTAACACTCATTATCGCAGGCAGTAATGTGACCAATTATTTGATAAGATTCAGAAAATTATTTCCTCGAATACCACATATAAAGAAAAAATAAGAGCTATGATAATACCTTGTGCCTTAGAATGGAACCCGGCCATAGACTTGTTCAATATAGGAGTACTGCGAATACGCTACTATTCGTTGTGGTGGCTCATAGGACTTGCCGCCGCCTATTTTATCTTGCAACACCTCTATAAACGGCAAGGACTGTCGAGCAAAGATTTTGAGAAACTTATTATATACGGTTTTATAGGAATTGTCGCAGGGGCAAGATTGGGGCACTGCCTCTTCTATGAACCGGGATATTTCCTGGCTCACCCGTTAGAAATCATTCTGCCTTTCGGCACCGATGCCAACGGGAACTACACCTTTACAGGTTATTTGGGATTGGCAAGCCACGGTGGCACTATTGGCTTAATGATTGCTCTGTGGTTATATTCGCGCAAGACCCGTATCGATATGTGGCAAACACTCGACAACATTGCCATAGCTACCCCAATAGCGGCATGTTGCATACGCATAGGTAATTTTTGGAACTCCGAGATTATAGGGCGGGCTACAGGTAGCGATTGGGGTATTATCTTCTCGCAAGTCGACAACATACCTCGTCATCCCGCACAACTCTACGAAGCCATAGCTTACCTGATTATCTTCATAGGAGGATACTTGCTATATATGTATAAAGGCAAAGAACTACACCGCGGATTTTTCTTCGGATATTGTCTTACAACGATTTTTGCATTCCGCTTTGTGGTGGAATTTGTCAAGGAAAACCAAGAAATCTTTGAGGAGGCCATGCTCTTCAATATGGGTCAGCTGCTCAGCATCCCCTTTATCGTCTTAGGATTAATCTGTTTGCTATACAAAGGAATAGGGAAAATAAACCTCACCGGCAAAGCGTCGCACAGATGATGGCTATAAACACACAGTGAGCTATATAAAGTTTTTGACTAACTTTGTGCGAACTCATTATACCATCTACTCATCATTGTCATAATGTTATCAATGGCCAATAGTTATAATCAAGAAATAGCCCAAGATAGCCCGTCATGGGGTATTGTAGCCGTATGCTGCGCACATATGAGGTCTGAACCAAGGCACAGTTCAGAAATGATTTCACAAGCTACCATGGGGACTCCCGTACAGATTCTGACAACTACAAACGAATGGAGACGAATCATGACGCCTGATGGATATTGTGGGTGGATGCACTATTCGTCGATAGCAACTAAATCTGCCACGGAGATGCAAATGTGGAAAGAAAGCCGTAGATATATCTTCACAGGTATGCAAGGATATATCTACAACACATACGATGGCAACGAGACACACCCGGTGAGCGACCTTGTGTTAGGATGTATATTCCAACAATATTCCGAAAACGACGTCAATGGATATATCGAAGTATTGACACCTGACGGACGCAAAGGATATGTGCATCATGACAAAGTAACCGATTTCTACTCATGGTCACATACAAGCCCCGATATGGACCGTCTCGAAAGAGAAGCTATCATGATGACGGGAACTACCTACCTCTGGGGTGGCACTTCTGTAAAAGGAGTTGACTGTTCGGGCCTGGTTCGTATGCTCTATTTTTCACAAGGTATTATATTGCAGCGCGACGCTTCACAGCAAGCTGGTACAGGTGACGTTCTTGATAATATCTCTACACCAGAGGAATATCAGAAAGGAGACCTTCTATTTTTCGGCAATAACGACGGCCGCATTAATCACGTGGCTATTTACCTCGAAAATGGAAAGTATATACAAAGTTCGGGAAGAGTAAAGACAAACAGCCTCTCTCCTTCCGATGACACTTTTGAAGATAGAAAAATATTGGCAGCCCGACGTATCATCACCGCTATAGGAACATCTGGCATCATGCACGTTGCTGAGCATCCATGGTACTTTTGATAATCGACTATCTATGAATAAAACCGAGTTTATACAACATAGCAACTTAACATCCATACCCCCCAAAGACGGGTCGGGTGACAATACATGCCATGTTATACAAAAAAAAGGCATGCAACTCTCGTTCCGTCCATATCGACTTGACCTGATTCATACCTTTACTGTATCGAAAAATTCACGCAACCATACACCCGACGTTCTCACATTTTTAGAATATGATGGAGTAACCGGCTATGGCGAAGCATCCATGCCTCCATATTTGGGCGAGACGCAGGAGAGTGTTTGCGCATTCTTGTCGAAAGTAGATTTATCACAATTTACCGACCCCTTCTGCATGGAAGAGATTCTCGATTACGTAGAACATGTTGCTCCGGGCAATCCTTCGGCTAAAGCTGCGATAGACATAGCCTTGCATGACCTTGTCGGAAAATTATTGGGACAGCCATGGTACAGAATATGGGGCCTATCACCACAAAAAACGCCCTATACATCGTTTACAATAGGCATAGATACCCCTGAGATAGTCCAGCAAAAGGTAGGAGAAGCTTCTCCTTACAAAATATTGAAAGTAAAAGTTGGCGTCCCCAACGACCGATTGACAATAGAAACCATAAGAAGCTTAACCGACAAGCCCATTTGTGTCGATGCCAATGAAGGATGGAAAGATAAACACAAAGCTCTCGAAATGATAGAATGGCTCGCCTCTCAAAATTGTCTTTTTGTAGAACAGCCACTACCCAAAGAGATGCTTGAAGAGACGGCCTGGCTCAAAGAACATAGCCCGTTGCCTATCATTGCCGATGAGGCTATACAAGGGCCCGACGATATTGTCCATATCTATGGCGCTTACGACGGCATAAACATCAAACTCATGAAAAGTGCCGGCATATACAAGGCATATCGCATGGCTATCACCGCCCGTACCATGGGCATGAAAGTAATGATTGGTTGTATGACCGAAACATCGTGTGCCATATCGGCAGCTGCACAACTATCGCCCCTCGCCGATTGGGCCGACTTAGACGGGAACCTCCTTATATCTAACGATTGCTACAATGGCATGCAAATTGTTGACGGGAAAATCACGCTCGACAATACACCCGGCATAGGAGTTTCACCACGTTAATACTTTTATATATGAAGCATTTCAGTATTCTATTTGCCCTTCTATGTCTCTTCTTGGTATTTTTTACCGGATGTGATAAGAAACGCGATACCATCGTGGTACCGACCGAGAATCCTACTCGATTTGTCGGAGCCGATTTGTCTCAGTGGTTGGTATACCAAGAAAACCATGCCATATATACCGATAATGGCCTACCGATAGAGAATATTCCGCAATACTTCTATGACAAAGGTTTCAATATAGCACGTATCAGACTATTTGTTGACCCCGACATGCAGAGCGAAGCCTGCCAAGATATGGCATACGTCATAAAGACAGCCCGAGTTTGTGTTGATGCAGGCATGCTGGTGTGTCTCGATTTCCATTACTCTGATACTTGGGCCGACCCCGGTAAACAATATACGCCAAAAGCATGGACATCGCTCACTCCCTCCGAAATGGCAAAACAGGTTTATAGATACACTCGCGAAAGTCTATCTACCTTAAAAGGACATGGTATTGTACCATCACAAATACAAATAGGCAACGAAATAACGGCAGGGATGCTGTGGGAAAGTGGCCGTGTAAGCGTATGGGATGAACCCTCCAATACGCCCGCACAATGGAATAACTTACTGTCGTATCTGAAAAATGCATCCCAAGCATGCAGGGAGATATGCCCCGATGCACAGATTATTATTCATACCGACCGTGGCGGCGATAGTGAGACTGCCTTGCGCTTCTACCAAAAAGTCTCTGATATTGACTACGATGTCATTGGGCTGAGTTATTATCCGTTTTGGCACGGCTCATTGTCACGACTCGCAACGACCTTACAATCTTTGCAAGATGCATTTCCCAATAAGGAAATCATGATAGTAGAGACAGCCTATCCTCACCAAAAAAGTGACTATACCGAGAACGGCAATACGACATGCGACTATCCGTTTACCCCCGAAGGACAAGCAACTTTCCTACGCGAGCTCGTGCAACTACTCAAACGATACGACCAAGTGACCGGTGTATATTATTGGTATCCCGAAGAGACTCTTGTAGAGCCATTCTATGCTCGGATAGATTTACACCGTGGATTATTTGACGAATATACGGGCGAAGTATTGCCAGCTATAGAAGAGATGAGAAATTTTTGACCATAGCCATAAGAAATGATTTACGGTAGCCGACTAACTCTTTTTATAAACTGTCGGCTACCGTAATATATAAAGCAGATACAAATATCACTACTTACATCCGCTTGGATATCTCTTCTGTCGTTATAATAGTAAACACAGCCTTACCATCGGGTGTGTAATTTGGGGCCGCAATGGCAAACAAATCGCCTATAAGCCGTTCCATCTCTTCACCCGACAATACTTGTCCCACAGGTATAGCAGCCGTCTCGGCCAATGATAAAGCCAGGCGCGTGAAAATATCATCTGCTACAGAACGTTCTTTCGACTCTACGGCAAGAAACATTTGTTCTAGCAACACCTGAACATCGATTCCCTCTATACCCACAGGAACACCACAAACCGAATATGAACCGTTACCCATGTCCGATATATCAAATCCCAGTTGTTGCAAGACCGGTTGTATCTCATCCATTAGGACAGCCTTCGACGGATTCAGATGAATCAGCTCTGGATATAATATTTTCTGTGACGGTAACTGATTTTGCTTATCGCGTCGCGCCATATATTGCTCAAAAAGAACCTTGACATGAGCCCTATGCTGGTCTACCAACAACAGTCCAGTTTTGGATGGAGTCACAATATAACGCCCTTTAAATTGCAAGAACAACGATGTTGTCATTGTCATATCGAAATTCATGCCAAGGCTCGGTTGGCGCGTTTCATTATCATTACTACCGATAGAATCCGCATAGTAGTCTGCAGGTTGTAACGATTGAGGGGTACTATCCTCTCCACTGGTAGGCAAGTCGTCTTTGGCATCGTTAAATCCGGCATAAAGTTTCTGCCAGTCATAATCGGGGCGTTTTACCGATGAGCCCCCTACTCCGCCAGATTTTTTAAACGGGCTATATGATGGGTCATATCCACGCGACGGAGGTGTAACATGGCTAACTGGTGTAAAGGCCGGTATATCAGGAGCATCGGCCATATCGAAATCGATAGAAGGTGCAGCACAAAATTTGCCAAGGGTTTCCTTTACAGCCGCCAACACGATAGGCCATATTGCCTGTTCGTTCTCAAACTTTATCTCAGTTTTGGTAGGATGTATATTTACATCGATAGTATCGGGCTCGACTGTAAAGAATAGAAAGTAGTTGGGCATTTCATTGGCTGGAATAAGCTCCTCGTATGCTTTCATGACGGCCTTATGAAAACCGGGATGACGCATGTAACGCCCGTTTACAAACAAATATTGCAAGGCTCCACGCTTACGTGCCGCCTCTGGTTTCCCCACATAACCATTTATGGAAACAACCGATGTTTGTACCTCTACTGGTAGAAGTTGCTGGTTGAAACCTTTTCCAAAAAGTGAAACGATACGCTGGCGAAGTGTTCCTGATGGGAGACGATATAGCTCTTTATCGTCATGTATCAATACAAACTCCACCTCAGGATTTGCTAATGCGACACGTTCAAACTCGTTGATTATGTTACTCAACTCTACCGATTCCTTCTTCAAGAACTTTCGACGAGCAGGCACATTAAAGAACAAGTTCTTTACAGCGAAATTGCTGCCAGGCTGCATTGCTATACACTCTTGCGACTCACATTTCGATGCTGACAAGCGCAGGCATGTACCCAATTCATCCTCGGTACGTCGCGTCCGTAACTCCACTTGAGAAACAGCCACAATCGAGGCCAAGGCCTCTCCACGGAAACCCATTGTATGCAACGAGAACAAATCGTCGGCCTGACGGATTTTAGATGTCGAATGCCGTTCAAAAGCCAGTCGGGCATCAGTCTGTGACATACCTATGCCATTGTCTATTACCTGTATAAGTGTACGGCCAGCCTCTTTCAGGATTATACTGATATGCGTTGCCTTGGCATCAATGGCATTCTCTACCAATTCTTTCACAACCGAAGCAGGCCGTTGTATCACCTCACCGGCAGCTATCTGATTGGCAACAGAATCGGGCAAAAGATGTATTATATCGCTCATGACACAACGTTGTTATAAATTGAATTTATGTCCCCCAGTACGCTCCTCGGTTGCTTCTGACGAATTTACAGCCGAGGATGTTTTCCGGTATATATCGTGAGGGCCTTGGGGGCGTTCTGCCTCATACCATTTATACCGAGGCAAATATATTATATCTTTCTTTAGCTTTTCCATCGGATACATGCGTCCAGTAACAAGCGGCCACATAATCATCTTCTCCATCTTGTTATCACGCAAAAATATATTCAAGAAACTTGCATCGGCATTAAACATACCTATTAATGTAGAATCTTCTTCTTGCGGGAAAAAAATGGTCAACACATTGCCCGATGTCTCTATGCGTCGCATTTCACCACCTTCAAAAAAGGCCTTCATCTCATTACCCGCCATCTGGTCATAATAGGGTCCCTCTTTCCATTGGGTAGCAAAAGCCGAATTGATTACATGCGCCCTGTCGATAGTGGAATCATTGAAAAACAACCGTATGGTATCGCCCCAAATTTGTTGATTTCCACTCCACATAATCGGATTATCATACATCGACAAGGTCGTGTCGCGCGCAACGTATTGCATAGAGTCACATACGCCTTGCGCATCTACCCGGTAAAACCGCACGCCATAATAAGCCCTCACAATACGGGTAGAGTCTATATCGATAAACGACAACAACGTATCGGCATGGAGGTACAGCGTATCCTCTCGCGAATACTCCATGACACGTGCACTATCGGTAGCAAATGCCAAATCGGTCAACTCATTATAGAAACCATACTGACCTTCCATAATGATATATTGCAGGGAGTCGACCATGCGCATATTACCAAAGGCCTCGCCAAAGCCACGATTCCGGTCATAATATAAAGTATCTCCCGTAAGCGAACGATTGTCACCAATAAGCAACGAACGGTCGAGAAGCATGGCATGATCGGCCTCGGTATCATACCATCCGTTGGTCGTTTGTATTGTATTGCTATCCGATACTATTGTCGAAGGGCCATGCAAATAACTTATCTTGGTATTGGTATTGTAGGTCAGTGTATCGGAATATATCACATACTTGTCGTTAGTAAGCACAACCTCATAATTAAAAATAGCATCTTTCGTGTCGGGCGAATACTGTCCGTAGAGCGATGTTAGTTCATTCTTTTCATCAACAATAGAACCACCATCAAAAAAATATCCTATATTAGGACGCATCTCATAATTGAGGCTGTCGGTAAACAAAGTAACATTGCGATTTTCCATGCGCACGTTGTCTCGCAAGCGCGCAATCTGCTCATTACCATCAAAATACAGTACGTCACCATATATAAACAACGTATCGCCTTGCTCCATGCGTACATTGCTGAAGGCATCAAGGGAGTTATTAGCCTCGTAAAAATAGGCACTGTCACAATACATGTACATGCTATCTTTACGGAATTGCACGTTCCCATGTAATACCCGGTAATCAGCACTTTTATCGGCATCGAAAGTAAGTGAGTCGGCATGGAGAAGATATACTTTCTCTTTCTTAGCACTTCTACTGTTGGTGGCTGTCACCTCCGATTCCTTGGGCAGGCCCCATACCGTCGACGCACATAAAATGAGAAGAAGCAGAGGGAATAGAGAAACTTTCTTCATAGCAGAATATCAAATACTACGTGCACGGAGGTAAATTAGCGTTCCTTTACCCAACCATCATGCTCAAAATCGCAATTACGCCACTCCTTTTTAATTCTGACATACGTTTCACGCTGCTTCTGTGTAACCCATTCAGTCAAAATCTGTTGTCGTTTATGATTCTCGAGCATATTGGCAATAACCTGATAATCGGTAGACAAATCTGCTTTATGAACCGGACGTCGCGAGCGCAACTTTACAAGAACCACCATCTCCTTGTTGTTTGACACATCAATGGTAGTAATAGGACGAGAAATCTCGCCCTCTTCCAAACCTGCAACAGCCTTAGCAATATCTTGCGGCAGCTCGCTCATCTCGAAACGAGTAGAACCGGTATTTGTATTGGTCATCAAGCCATCGTTATACCGGGTGTTTTTGTCTTGCGACACGTACGGAACTATCGATTCAAAAGTAAATTTATCATTCATTATATCGGTACGTATCGAGTCTAACGTATGCACAGCTTCATCTATATCGTTCTGAGAGACATGAGGTTTAAGCAATATGTGGCGACAATTTATTTGATCCCCACGTTTCTCTATGAGCTGTATAATATGAAAGCCAAACTCAGTCTCGACAATCTTAGAAACTTTTTTCGTGTCTGTCAAGTTAAAAGCCACTGCAGCAAACTCAGGTGCCAACGAACTTTTTACTAAAAATCCGGTCTCTCCACCTCTAAGAGCCGAGCCGCGGTCTTCAGAATTTAAGATGGCCAGTGTAGAAAATTCACGCTCGCCCGAGTTGACCTGCTCAGAAAACTCGCGAAGGCGAGCCTTTACATTGTCTATCTCCTGTTGAGGCACCTTGGGATATATCGAAATAACCTGTACCTCTACTTGCAATGGTATTGTGGGTATACTGTCGGACGGAAGTTTATCAAAATATTTACGTACTTCGGCAGGCGTTACTTTTACATCTTTCACCAATGTGCGTTGCACCTCTTGTACAATACTGTTATTGCGCACAAAATCGGCCAACTCTTCACGTATAGATGTCATGGGTTTTCTAAAATACTCCTCAACCTTCTCTTTAGAACCAAGTTGGTCAATAAAAAAATTGAGCTGAGCATCGACACGCTGAAACACCATACTTTCATTGACCGTAATCGTATCCAACTTAGCCTGGTGCAGATATAATTTTTGCACAGCCATCATTTCTGGAATGACACAATACGGATCTCCATTGATTTTCTGGCCTTCATATTGCATCTGTTTTATTTGAGTTTCTACCTCCGACTTGTATATGGGTTCATCTCCTACTACCCATACGACTTCGTCTATAACATTATTCTGTGCCGACAACGATACTACCGAAGCTAATATCATGCCTATTGCAAAGCTAAAAGATTTCAGTTGGCAATTCATAAGTATATTATTTATCATTTTTTCACATTCTCGGTAACAGACAACGTGTCACCATAAAAATACTCAATACGTCCCTCTCGCACAGCATCATCATACACTTCGTGCTTTAACTCCTCGTTAAACTTCACACGCTTGCGGTTAGTCAATATCTCGATTATACGCTGACGCGCAAACTCGTATGGCATAACCGACTGTGCTGTAAGATATTCGCTAATATGCAATAAATAGATATTGTCATTCTGCGTTACTTCAAGATTTTTATGCTGTCGTAAAAAAGAGTCATCGTTACCAAAATCATATGGGATATTATCTTTCACATCGTCAAACCACACCCAATGGTCATAAAAATAGTCATACCCAATGGCATTCTTAATGGCGTACTTCTCTATTTTTTCTACGGCACTTTGCGCGCCCGATGCGACCCATGTACGAAGCGACGACAACGAAGGCGCATTTTTGGGTACTTTCAGCAACATTCCCTTCACAATAGCTTTATGCAAAGTAAAATGCGAGCTGTTCTCCTCGTAAAATAATCGTATAGAGTCTTCCGGTATATCAGTTTCCACGCGCTCGTCGGCTAACCGGCTACAATATTCATAGACAAACAGGTCGCGCCTATAATCGTCGACAAGGCGATCTAACCGCTCGACATCGGGTAGATTTTTCAGCGCTACATCATACAACAAAACAGACGACACCCAATCGTCGATATATTGTTTGGTAAAAGCAGCTCTGTCCTCAGGGCTCAAACCGGCTGGCATATCGGCTTCAAGTTGTCGTTGAGACAAAGTATGATTACCTACACGCACCAACAAATCTTTTGTGTCGGTTCGATTATCGGAGCATCCCCATGCTGCTAGCATGAGGATGCTCACTATCATTGTATATAATATACCTTTCACTTTTTATGAGCAATCATTCGCTCCTAAAAGTACAACGAAAGAATCAGATTCGTTTATTACTTAATTGTTTTTAATACATCTTCGTTTATTACAACCGTTGCCTCATCGTTAAGACGTTCAACCCACTGTTTTTCGAGATATTCTTGATAATCGGCCGTTACTTGTCCACGTACATCGGTATAAGCCTCAGGCTTTTTCAATTTTTTGCCTGTAACAAAAACAACAGGCAATTTTTCATCTCGTTGTGCAGGCTCACCTTTGAATATCAACTCATCGACAATAGCATTATCTCCTTTGACGAATAATCCCTTCTGAATAGAAACTCGCGTCAAAGAATCGGTATTAAACTCTTTCTCTATTTCTGATACAGAATCGTCAAATGAGAACTTCTTCATGCGTTTTTTTACCTCTCTTGCTACGGTATCATTAGCACATGATACTATAAAACCTTTATAGCGCGGTTCGTCCCAAGTATATCTTTTTTTATTCTTTTTGAAAAACCGGGCCAATCCTTCGGTGTCAGTCGATGCCTTTCCCCACACCTCTTTATTGCTTATCTCAAAAAGTAACATTCCATCGCGATACTCATTGATAAGGTTACGAAAATCGGGATATTTCTTATCGAGATTTGACTTTTCCAACTCTATCACTCCTTGAGATGCCAGACGATCTACAGTATTAGCTACAGCCTGCTTGGCATCTTGGGTAGCAAAGATACGACTCTTCTCGAGTGTTGCAGCAACATCCGATGCTGTTATCTGCTTGTCACCATAGGTTGCCAATACGGCATTACTTTGCTCTAATGTCGCTACGAATGCAGAATCTGCTTTCCCTGTATGGCTTAATGCTGCAACTTTTTCCAATTGTACTGAATCACAGCAATAATTATATTGTTGTTTCAATTTAGCTATCATAGATTCTCGCGCCATACTGCCGCGCTCATCTCGGGCGATACGTTGCTCAAGAGAACTTCGCATCTGGTCAAATGGCAACAACGAACGGGTATCCAGCAATTTTATAATATGGAATCCGTACATAGAACGTACAGGTGCCGATATGTCGCCTTTCTCCTTCAATGCAAAAGCAGCATTCTCAAACTCTTTAACAAAATCGCCTACACCACACCATGGGAGCTCACCGCCACGACCAGCATTTGACTTATCATCCGATTTTTCTCGTGCCAGAGTTGCAAAATCAGCTCCTTCTTGCAATTCTTTATATATCTCGTCGGCTTCTGCCTTCTTGCTGGCCACTTCTTCAGGAGTTGCATTCTTAGGTACCTGTATAAAGATATGGGCACACAAGCGTTCCCCCATATCGGGACGCACATTGTGTACTTTTATGATATGATAGCCGAAACGAGTCTCTACTAAATCTGACACTTCACCAGGTTTCATCGAGAAAGCTACTTTTTCAAAAGGATATATCAACTTTCCACCTTTTACATAACCAAGATAGCCACCACGGCCTTTAGCACTGGGATCGTCTGAATATTTCTCTGCCAGAGCAGCAAAATCGGCTCCGGCACGAGCTTGCTGCATCACCTCGGTAGCCTTACGACGTACTTCTTCGCGAGCTGAAGCATCTGGGAGGTTCATGGTCGAAAAAAGGATATGACTCATTTCCACATTCACTTTGAGACGGTCATAGGCTTCGTGCAAAAGTTTCTCTTCCATCTCACGGTCTATCAGATAGGGCTTTGCCAGTTCGTCTCGATAGCCGTTCAATTCGGTGCGAAATGCAGCTGTTGTATCTATATGAGCTTTCTCGGCAGCATCTACTTTAAGCTTATAATTGATAAAAAGAGGTAGATATTCGTCGATACTATTGGTATCTACTTGCTGCCGATTGTTCTTGTGGTAGATATACTCAAATTCCGATTTCGTAATATCTTTTCCATTGATTGTCATCAAGACAGGGTCATTCTCTTGAGCCCTGGCTAACATGCTTAATCCGGCAATGACAAATGCCGCCAACATCCATTGTCTTTTCATTCCTTTATCTTTTGCTTAGCCCATAACCATGAGCATGTTACTATTTGCTTTTCTATTGTCATAAAACGGGACAACAAACAAAAAATTGTCTGTCGCCCCGATATAAATAATTCTTAGTGCAATACATCACAGACTTTATCCGCGACTATAATTGGGAGCCTCGCTCGTTATGTTTACATCGTGCGGATGGCTCTCGGTTACACCGGCGGTCGTTATTCTCGTAAATTTGGCATTGTGTAACTCTTCTATATTGTGAGCGCCACAATATCCCATACCCGAACGCAAACCACCTATCATTTGATAAACGACCTCATATAACGTACCTTTATAAGGCACCCGTGCAGCAATACCTTCGGGCACAAGCTTCTTCACATCGTTTTCGCCCTCTTGGAAGTAACGGTCTTTTGAACCTTTCTCCATTGCTTCGAGCGAACCCATACCACGATATGATTTGTATTTACGGCCATTGTATATGATAGTTTCGCCCGGCGACTCCTCTACGCCAGCCAACATTCCGCCTAACATTACCGAATATGCTCCTGCCGCCAAAGCCTTGACAATATCGCCTGAATATCTGATACCTCCATCGGCAATCAAAGGAACGCCTGTACCCTCGATAGCTTTTGCCACATCATATACGGCCGAAAGTTGTGGAACTCCCACTCCGGCAATAACGCGGGTCGTACATATAGAACCCGGACCAATACCTACCTTCACGCCATCGGCTCCGGCTTTTACCAAATACTGAGCAGCTTCGCCTGTAGCAATGTTACCTACTACGACGTCCAAGTCAGGATACTTGGACTTAACTGCCTTCAATACGTCTACGACGCCCTTGCTGTGGCCATGAGCCGTATCTATAACTATGGCATCGACACCTGCTTCAACCAAAGCATCGGCTCGTTGCATTGAGTCTTTTGTCACACCTATACCAGCAGCAACACGCAGACGCCCCAGTTTATCTTTACAAGCATATGGTTTATCCTTGGCTTTGGTAATATCTTTATAGGTAACCAATCCAACCAACCGACCATCTTTATCGACAACGGGCAACTTTTCTATTTTGTATCGTTGCAGTATATCGGCTGCTTGTTGCAAATCTGTTGACTGAGAGGTTGTAACCAAATTATCTTTTGTCATTACATCATCGACCAAAGAGTCTAAATTACGCTCAAAGCGTAAATCACGGTTAGTTACTATACCCACCAGCTTTTTGTCTTCATCGACAACAGGTATACCGCCTATGTGATACTCTTTCATAATAGCCAGAGCCTCAGCTACCGTAGAGCCACGAGTAATTGTCACAGGGTCGTATATCATGCCATTCTCAGCACGTTTTACGGCATGTACCTGTCGAGCTTGCTCGGCAATAGACATATTTTTATGTATCACACCAATGCCACCCTCTCGCGCTATGGCAATAGCCAACTTTGCCTCGGTTACCGTATCCATAGCGGCCGAAACAATGGGGACATTCAAACTGATATTGCGTGAAAACCTTGTCGATAACTCGACATTACGGGGAAGAACTTCGGAATAGGCCGGTATAAGAAGTACGTCATCAAACGTAAGCCCATCCATCACTACCTTATCTGCAATAAATGACATAATGAAGCATTAAATTTTATTGCATGCAAAGATAAACATTTTTGCAGAACATATCTAGACACGATGAGCATTTTTACTATTTTTATTATGAATAAAATCTTCGCCATGTGCATACAGCTATCCTATACATAAAACCGGCCGATGCGTCACGCACCAGCCGACTGAACATATAACAAGTATGATGAAAAGGTTCTTCGCTACAAATATAAGTAAAATATTTTTATATACAAACATTTTCGCGATAAAATCGCGAAATAAATATAAAAATTTAGTCACAACGACTATTTTTACTATAATCAGACAAAAGAAATAGTTTCTAACACTTACAACAAATAATGAAATCTTGCATAAAACTATTATGTTTCATCAACAATATATCGCCCGATGTAAAAACGCACATGTAAATACTACTATTATTAGCTTGACTGATGCAAATGCAAAGAGTTTCAATCAAACACTACGCGCGGATTCATCAATGAAGGAGACCTCCATTCCATACCATAATCCCTCAAAACGCGAGCTTTTGTCGTCCAATAGGTAAAGCAATGCCCCATTCGCTTAGGCTCATCGGCCAACTCTTCATTAACCTTCGCTTCAACCTCGTCTATAACCCTCTCCCATAACTCGGTATACTCAATCGGGTCTACTTTAAGGAGTCCATCGGCTGGCGCCCTCTTTATAGCATCTATCTTATCGCTACTCAATAAATCCAATATATCTGTTTCTACAACTTTATACCACGTATCACACTGTGTCAAGAGCGAAAGGTTAAGCATCTTTTCGGCCATTGCTTCGAGCTCCTCCCTGTCGGGCTCAGGCAATAGTTTCTCATAACCGATTCTCAAGACAAGGAGTTTCATCATCAAACGCGGATGCCCTGTTCCTTGCAAGCAATAACATATACGAGCTATCACCTGCGAATACGCCTGCAACTTTTCGGCGTCTTTCACAAATAACCCTACAAGCTTATCGTATATCTCTTGAGCCAATGGAGCTATACACCAACCTTTAGATGTATGCCAATATGCTTCGGCAAGCAAACAATCACACATCAGCAAATCGTCGAGATGACACTCTTCATAGTTATCATTCAGAAGCAATGTGCGTATTGTTTCAAACACTGTACATCCCAGCTTATAGTACTCGACACTATCGGCCTCGACACTATCTTGGATAGAGAGAATCCGCTCTATTTTGTCTTTTACCGACAACTCTTTATTCTCTACTACCAATTTTATATCAGTTTCTCTATTCATGCCCTCCGATACATTACATGGATATCATAAATCCTCGCACACGCGAGAAGCATTTTTTTTTCAAATCATTGGGAGCTATCAAAAAATAGAAGACACCATCGTCCATAAAACGAAGGGTAAAATCATCAGCTTCATCTGTATCTACCTGCAACAATACTTTCCACCCTTCACATGGAGCATCCCAGTCATCCCACGGAATCATAAAGGGCAAACCTAACAGTTTGTGACCATCACAATCTTCTCTTCCCTTGTCACTATATTGCCATTCTATACGCCGGCAAGGCAAGGCCATAGGCATATCGTCTTCGTCTATGAGTATTTTTGTTTCTATGCGCGGCAACTCTTCAGGAGCAACATATATTACTCTGACATCATCTGCAGGCCATACACCTTCACCCGGGACATCGGGGTCGTCATAACCAAGATAATAATCTATGCGGGCAAAAAAACACAACAATCCTTCTTTAGGAAGGGGTGTATCATATATAGCCAAGTCAGAACAATTTATTTGGCAAATAAAGGTCAACGGATACTCTTCTCCATCCTCACCTTTGTAATGTGGATATTCTATATCAACCGGCAGCTCAGGATTTCCCCACCATTTGCTTTGTCCAAAAAGCTTATCATCACCGGCCGGATGCAAAGAGATTTTTACTGTCATATTACTGCTTTTTAAAAGTTAACTCATCCTCACAATATAACGCTATCGGTTTTTCGTTTTATCTGGTTTGAAGATAGCATTCGCATTATTACCTGGAGCCGATCTGTCTACCGATACTGATTTTGTTGCCATATCAGTATCATCGTCAAGATTATTCTCATTTAATTCCGTCGTATCGAGCGCCTCGTTCGTATTGGTTTCATCGTCAGCATGAGCCTCTTCACAAACTGTCAAAAGAATAACACTTATATTATCCCGTCCTCCAGCCTGTTTCGCAGCTGTCACAAGAGCCTCTACATCGGCATTGCCTATCAATAACGATGCTATTTCTTCATCAGAAAGCATATCGCTCAATCCGTCGGAACATATCAAAAACCGGTCATCCGATATAAGCTGAGAAGTCATCTCCTCAACATCGGCAAAGACTTTACCACCAGCGCCCAACGAATTGTATATCAAATTGGATGGTTGTGACATATCGCCTGTCAGTTCACGCATGGAGTGGTCTACCGATAGCTGCTTGAGCATACCATTTCTAAAACGATACAAACGGCTATCGCCTATATTGATACGGAACATTTTACCTTCATACGCAAACATGCCTACCATTGTCGTTCCCATCCCGGCATACTCGCGATGTTCATCGCCAAAACTTATTATCTCGGCATGCATCTCTGCAACCCACGACTTCACTCGAGCGACCAGCCTGTCGACCGACAACCCGGCAGGCAATCCGGTAAAAAAGGAATCAAAAGATTTTACAGCCATTTCACTGGCTATCTCACCACCTTCGTATCCGCCCATACCATCGGCCACAATTGCCGTAAAACGCGACATAGGCTGTAACTCTATTTCAAAACTGTCAACAGCATCTCTATAAAGCCCTCCTGTCAGCAAGGCGATATCTTCGTTGTTGGTACGTACACTTCCTACATCACTTGCAACCTGACACTGTAATATCATAACTTCTTCATTTTTATTCTACAATAAATTCGAGCGTAGCTATACGGACTTTATCTCCAATAGAGATAGGAGCCGGGACATTTGCCGATAAGCTATTACCATTGACCATTGTACCATTGGTAGACCCCAAGTCGGTAATAGTCCATCCTTGTGCCGAGGCTGCAAGACTGGCATGAGTTCCCGATACATAAGGTTGATTACTAAACAACTGCGCATATTCGCCATTACGACGGCCGATGATAGCTCCATCTTTCAACATAAGCGTAATACCGGCAGCCCGGCACACCAACCTTGTAGCTACCACATTGTCTCTCAAGGTCGATTGCATCCCAGGCTGTGCAGATGGCTTTGATGTCGATTGGCTCATATTCCCACCTGTCGCTACAGGAGGTTGTTGATTGGGAACAGCACTATTACTACTTGCCGGCGTTCCATTGGCCGTGTTAGAAGCAACCGGCTGTGACGACGCCCCCTTGCTGGCCGGGACAAGAGGTGTGCGGCATTTAGAACAAAATTTACCTTTCCCGAAAATATGACATTTGGGACAGTACATCAATTCCGCACCGCATTGATCACAATAGAAACTATCGTTTTCTATATCTTTACTACAATGAGGACATTTTACGAGATCACTCATATCAAAATGGTCTTAATAAATCGATTATCGGGCTTATATCACCCATAGTTACAAACATTGTTATCTATACCGGTAAATGCCATTGCCATGCCGACGCAAGCTTCTATTTACCTGCTCTTTTACTCATTCTCCAAAAACAATAGTTTTATTGAAACGCAAGGCAATACGCCTATCCGATTCTAACCATTGCTGCATTTCTGACGAGCTTCCTGCCGCAATACATACTACACGACCTTTGGCCTCATCTAAATTTGCTATTATGGCATCCATGGCTTCCTTGCCGAAATAATCATTATCACCCAACTTAAGAGAATGAGCATTACCGATAAATAACACTCCACCATTCGCTTTTTGGAAAGTATTATTTACCAGAGTCTTCGACATCCCTACGTATGAACCTACAAGGTCGGCTCTCGACACGGTCACCACTTTATCGGTAGACAACATACCCTCGGCAAATAAAATCTCAGCCATCATACGAGCTGCTGTACTCATATCTGCCACAGAGTCGCCCATAAAGAGATAATTATCGAAAAAACGACCCATATTTCCACCTCGGTTTTTCTCCATTCTTATATCAGAGACCTTGTCCTCTATTTCTTTCTTAAAAGAATCGTACCCCGGCAACTGAGCCAGCATTTCTTTATAATCCATATAATCAATACAATTAATTGTTAAATTATTAAACAAGCATATCTTCTGCCCTTAATTCACAGAACATCATTTTATCGAAATCAGGAAGCTCCATTGCTTTACGCAAACGAGCACTTTGGTTTATCTTCACTTTTGCAAAATAGTTATTCACCTCACGCGCATTACCAAAATTGCGGCCTTTGTTGCGACAAAGAGTATCAAAGTAACTACGCATTGCTTTCTCGGCATCTGCATCGAGGGTCAGGTGATCTTTTTTGGCCTTGTTTAAAAATATCTCTGATAACTGGTCGGCATTATAATCCTCGAATATGATGGTTTTATTGAACCGTGAGGTCAACCCGGAGTTCGTATCGAGCCATTTTTGCATCTCGCGTGGATAACCGGCCGCAATACATATCATCTTACCCTTATAATCGAGCAACATTCGCAACAATGTCGCCGTAGCATCTTTACCGAATCCTTGAGGTCCATCATCGAGCGAATATGCCTCATCGATAAACAATACACCGCCTATGGCGCGTTTCACTACCTGCTCGGTCTGTTTACCGGTCTGCCCTATATACCCGGCTATAAGGTCTTTGGCCGTAACATCTACAACCTTGTTGCTTGGCAACATACCTAACGAATAGAAGATATTGCCCATGATGCGTGCCACGGTGGTTTTTCCCGTACCAGGATTACCTATAAACAGGTAGTGGTCTGATATTCCCTCGAATTTCTTACCCAATGCATCGGCTTTGCCACGCTCGATGTTGATGTAATCGGCAATACCTCGCACCTCGTCTTTTACCGCGTCAAGACCTATCAGATTGTTCAATTCTACCAGACACTCGTTGACATCGACTTTCTTAGGCGGATCGTACGGTATATCGCTCGCTTCTATTGTCAGATACATATCAGGGGTCATATTTTCATTCATATGTGCCACCAAACGGTCTGATTGTCGTGAACGCGTACGGTCAAACAACTTCACCATCTCACCGGCATTTCCAAAATTCTCGTCTTTGGCCGACACCATCTCGTCGATACACTTCTCCAAAAGTTCTTCGGCTTCGGGCGTGAACTTATAGTTCTTCTTGGTAGCCAACTGCTTATAGATGGTACGCAACTCATCGGACGTATAGTCTTCGATATGTAGGAAGTGCGTAAAACGGCGTTTCAATCCGGGATTAGCATTGTTGATGAACTCTTCCATCTCGGCACGGTATCCGGCTAAAATAACAACGAATTTGCCGGCATCGTTGCTCATGCGTGTCATGAGCGCATCTACAGCCTTCGCACCGTTTTGGTCTCGACCGCCGCCGGCATCAAACGGCATCAGGTTATAGGCTTCGTCGATAAAGAGGATGCCGCCCATAGCCTCGTCACACGCCTTGTCTACATTGATAGCCGTATCTTCAATATACGAACTTAGCAGACTTTTGCGCTCACGTTGCACAACTTTATCTGAAGGCAACAACCCTATTGCCTTGAATATCTCGCCCATTTTGCGTGCAATGGTTGTCTTACCAGTACCGGGATTACCTGTTATTACCAAGTGTACTGTAGGAGCCTCTGCTCCTGCCAGTCCCAACTCCATCATGCGGCGGTTAAGCATGATTTTATTGGCGATAGAGCGTATCTCCTTCTTCACGCTATCCATACCTACGAACTCATCGAGTTCTTTCATGATGTCATCTACGTTCTTTTCTTTGGTAGCTTCATCACCCTCAATGTCCTCACGGGTCAATACATACAACATCGAAGCATCGTACTGAGGTGTATTTCTGATTGCCTGTAATCTCTTGGCCTGATTCTTGACAGCATTATCGTATGTATTGCGTACTTCTCGTGCGTTACCAAAGTTGCGTGTACGGGTAAGAAACATTTTTTGGAAATAGTGCTCTATACGTTCATTCGCCTCTTCATCCAAAGTAAAGCCGCCCTTCCTTACCATTCCACGGAATATCTCGGTAAGTTCTTCGGCAGTATAGTCGCGGAAATTGACGGTCTCATTGAAACGAGAGGTCAAGCCGGAGTTGGTACTCAAAAATTCGCCCATCTCTTTGGTATAGCCGGCCAATATGACAACAATCTTTCCGCGATTATCCTCTGCTAACTTCAACATTGTATCAACCGCCTCTTGACCGAATTTATCATTATCGCCTTGCACCAATGAATATGCCTCATCGATAAAAAGAATACCGCCCATAGCTCGGTCGAATGCGGCCTTTACCTCTTTGGCTGTTTGTCCCACATAATTCGATACCAAATCTTTTCGCGATACCTCTACCAACTGCCCGACTGGAAGTACATCGAGCGAGTTAAGAATATCAGCAAAAATACGAGCAATGGTTGTCTTACCAGTACCGGGATTGCCGAGAAACAGGAAATGGTCTTTGATTTCACGTTTGGCATCGGCGCCATTTCGTTCCCTATCCATATCCATCTTATTGACAATCTTCTGTACCGTCTCCTTTATCTCATCTACGCCCACAAACTCATTGAGTTCGGCCATAACCTCCTCATAAGTCTTAGGCCGGAACTCCTTACCGGGAATATCTTCGGGAATAGCAACCGGATTTTTCGATGTACTATCTCGTTCGCTAAGACAAAGCAAGATATTATAAGCCTTCTGTGCCGCCAGGTGTCCGTTACCAAAACTGTCGCCGCAATTACGCTTTTCATACTTGAATACACGGTCGAGCTTCTCTTCAGCATCGGTATTGAGTGCAATATGATACTCATCCGTCAATATCTTCTTACATATTGCGACAACATCCTCAACCGTATAATCTTTCAAATCGAACTGATATTGGAAGCGATTACGGACATCGGGATTGGCCGACATAAACTTTTGCAAATCGGGAAGACCAGAGAGTATAACGATTGGCTTACCCTTCCACTTGGGCATGCTGCTAAACAACTTGTCGAGCTTTGAAATAGTATCTGACTTACCCGCCGGTAATAATTTTTGAGCATTCTCTATGCACAAAATACCATCTTTTACTTTCTCGATATTGGAATCCCAGTTTTTTGAATCGGAGAAATCTGTATAATCTACTGCGTCAACAATTGTAAGCTCAGGAGATTTTACGATGCCAGACGCATACAGCAATTTATGGATAACCCGGGCCAATTTTGTTTTTCCAGTTCCTGTATTACCGGTAATGATAATATTCAAATCCATGCGGAATGTAACGCCACTGTGACGAGAACGCGCCTGTAACGCCTCGCAAGTATTGATGATTTTGCGCAACTGCGCCTTGATGTCGTCCATTCCAACCAATTCTTTTAGCGGTTCGGCCGATTTAGAAATTACGCACGAGCCACACCATTTACAATAGATGGCTTCATTGCGGTTGGGCTTATTGCATTTGGGGCATGTTATAGACATAATTTATACTTATTTGCTAAACGATATTTTTACCTGTTTCTTGGTCGTATAGTTTTCATACATTCCTTCAAACGACTTCAAGTCGTCGCTCAATATGGCATCGTAGCGGCCATCCAAATTACCATTCGACACTACGTCATCGAAGTGTATGAGTTTGTTTTCCATATCGACAGTTCCTTCGAGTTGCTCGGCAATCATATTGGAATACTGTACGTTGATAACTGCTTTCAGGCTGTCACCTTCAACCTCAGTAATTTCGAGTGTTGCCGGACGGCCTTCAAACGTACCTGTCCACTCACCTTGCAGTGCCGATTCGGCAACTGCCCCATCTTTCAACGGAAGAGCGCTGCTCAATGCCGGCGTGAAGAGGACGAACACGTATGCCAATCCACAGACCAACAGAATAACAGGTATTGCTCTGATAGCAAACGACTTCATATTTGTCTTCAGATAGTCGACATAGTCGTGCGACGCATCGGCTATTGATGAGTCGAAATAGGTTCCAGCCTTTGCCCTATAAGTAAAATGCAGAGGTTCAAGACCACTCTCTTCAAAAGAGGGATTAAACAATAATTTGTTTGCACTTCTTTTAGTTGGCAATTTTAGATAGCAACTTCGCAAGATATAGAAACCTAATAGAGCCAACAATGCAACCAGGACCCAACGAGCCACCGGCATTATCAACTCTAGGGCGAAGTATACCGCATAGTAAACAACAGCTGCCGCTATCAATCCTATTATCACACTACCAAGACACGAGTCAAACTCTCCTACAAACCACACAACCAAAGTAAACAATATGGTCATGCCTATGATTGCCGGAGCCGAAAATCCATTCAAAGGATTACTATCGAAAGGCAAACCGAACCATATCAGCGCTACAATAAATGCTATGATAGGAACAAAACATAGTATACCTAACAACAGACGCATCAACAAGAACCATCCGTAAGCCGTTCGCACTTTCTTTTTGTTACCCTCTACAATACTGGTGGCTTTTCTGAAATTTGATACGTTGACATTCTTTTTATCGAGTTTCTCTATAAACTCAAGATACTGAACCGTAAGTTTCTCATACGTAAATTTCTGCGATAGGTCGACAAACGGATCTTCTTGGAAGAAGGTCGCAATCCATTCTTCTAAGTAATGATTGTTGAGTTCTTCTTTTATTTCGCTCGAAGGAACTTTTTTCAGTTCATCCAACGATGTAACCAATATCTTGCTCTTCGGGAAATAATAATACGGTTTGAAGTCGAGCCCTTTGATGGCTTTGAATGCGCCGTAAATCCAGCTATACGGACCGTTCTTACGAGTATTCTCCTTTGACTCCACATCCATGCAATAAGAAATCCAGTCTATTTTATCGTCATAAATTTCTTTCGACTTAAAGTAATAGTACAACCGGGTGTCTTTGATATCGGTGAGGTTTCTGATAATAGTATCGGGTTCGCCATCAAGCACCAGATAATCGATAAGACAAAGATTTATGTAATCGGCAACCTGTGAATGTGTAAAGTAGTAATCGGAAGCAGTCTCGTCCAACTGCAATGAATATGACACCTTGGGATTGAGACTGTACAATACGTACCATGTAAGCGACATATTTGTATTATCGAGTCCACTTATACGGCTTCTTATTTTACCTGCTACAGCCGGATCTCGCTGTGCCAACCATACAAAGAACATTTCGCTGCGCAAATCGTTCCAGCTATCGTCGTCGGGGACTGATTGGTAAACAGCTCTCACAACATCATCCCCGTCGTTACATGCAACTTTACTGCCATCTTCCATAGATATATAAAATGGCATTTGCGGGTTGAGCGCATAGATAAGTTGCCAAAGAGCTCGTCGACTGTCGGATTTGAATAATTTGGGATAAGTATCGGAAATACTCTTCAGACCACTTACATTCAAATATATATACAAGGCATCATTGGGATTGGCAAGAGCCTTGCTATAATATGCAAAATTATCTACCAACGACTGGGCAATCTGTTCGGTGCTATCGAGACGGTTGCCCTTTACATCTGTATAAGGCATCGCCGGGTCAAGCATATAACATGCAGCATATAATCCGGCCGTTTTATCTTTCGGATAAAGCGTTTCTACGATACTCTCTATATTTACCGCCAATTCGGGGCGTTTGGCATCGTTAAACCATTTTGTCATCTTACCGGTATAAAGATACTTGACAGCCAGCTCGGGGTCGGCCAACATAAAGGCAGCTAGCTCCTCGGGTGTATGTGCCACCTGCTTTTTACCGGAATTAAATACGATGTTGAGTTGAGCCTCATCGGGCTCTGCCTTTTCATCTTTGAAGATATTTTCGCCTTTTGCCCAACGTACGATTTCGGTAAATCCGCAACGTTTATTAGGCATCAATCGGGTAAGAGCCTTTATCAATGACAACGTGTGAACCGACATATCGGTAGGATATGGTAAAGTCTCGTTGAGTTTGTTTTTCAACAACACCGATTCGCTACCTGCGATGTTAGCCTCACCCATCCATATACTCAACAAGGTAATGCCCAAAGAATAATAATCGCTCTTTATATCAATCTCGGGGCGTTCACCGGGAACGTGCGTATAAAACTCAGGAGCTGCATATATAGGCGTACGCGCCGTGTCAACCCGGCAAGAACCATTTTGCGGACATTTAACAGCAATACCAAAATCACCCAATACCAAAGAGGTTTGCGACTCATCAGTAAAGAAAAAGTTTCCGGGTTTTATATCACGATGCAATATATTATGCTTATTCAAGAAATCTATCGAGGAGGCCGCCCGAATAGCAATCTCCCTGAACTTTTCCTCGTTGCCACGCAAATTGATTTTATCGAGAGAGCCCCCCGAACAGTAATTCATCAACTCAAAGTCGAGTTGCTCATCGGTACGCTTGGGATTAGTCCAATATCCATGTGCAATAATATCTACCAACAACCCGCTACCAGCAACTTTGTGTATCATTTCGAGTATCTCATGGTCGGGATGCTGTCCATAATAATAGAGTTTCAAGACATATTGCTTTCCATTGTTTTCGACCAACAAAATGCGGGCTTCTCCCGATGATGTAGAGAGGACCTTTATAGTTTTGTAGGTAACTCCATTAAGGAGATATTCCGACTCGAATTCTTTCGACGACTCTTCGAGTTCTTTCATTTCTCTCTTTACCGAAGCATCATCGCCTGCAGGCCGCAGCGTTTTATCGGCCACCTGTGCCGTCAAAGTTTTATCTATTGCCGCTTGAGGTTTCAATGTCTTATCGGCTGGTGCATCCGGTTTTAATGTCTTGTCGGCTGCCATGTCCGGCTTCAATGTCTTATCAGCTGGTGCATCCGGCTTTAATGTCTTGTCGGTTGCCACATCCGGCTTCAACGTCTTATCGGCTGGTGCATCCGGTTTTAATGTCTTGTCGGCATTATCTGGATTTTGCGCATTATTACTCATCTTGTTGATTTATATATCGTTAGTTATTTTATTCTTGGTATTGATATGTTTTTTCGGTCACAGTAATATCCCTATATGTCCATGTACCTCCTAACTCGGGCTGTGCACACTCTGATGGTTGGTTATGATAACAACCGCATAAATTGCATATCCAATATTCGGGAACTCTTTCTTTCCGAGTCGTTATCACTGGTAATTTTCTGGCAGAGTAATAGTTACGCTGTTCCTGAGGTGTCAAGCCCGGGTCGGGAATAAGTTCACTCATGGCTTTTTGCATCTCGGCTACCTTCGATTTGTATATGGCTATTGTCTCTTCGAGCGAAACCGTGTTTACTGACAGTTGCTTACGCTCTTTCTGCTGTTGTTTAGGCTTTTCTTGTTTCTGCTCGGGAGTATCAGGTATGTTTCTCACCATATTAATCAGATCCCTATATTGGTCGAGCATAGCCTTATCTTCGTCGCTCAATTGCGGCAGTTCGGGTGCTGTTTCCGACGAGCCTTGCTCTTGTGCCTCCATAATCTGGTCTTCCAATGCAGCAAGCTCTTTGGCCAATGTCAGCATACGTTGGAACTTGGGGTCTTTGAGAGCCTTCTCCACCTCACGGTGCGCCATATCATTCAGCGGCTCATTACAGTTCCGACAGAAACTGCGGAAATTGAGCGTATGACATTTCGGACATTCTATGCCACCTCGCGGGTTACCGCACTCGGGACAGAAAGTATCTTGCTCATCCAAATGCGCTCCGCAAAACGAACAGGCATCACCATGTAACGGATGACCACAGGATGGACATATTTCCCAATTGGGTTGCACAATAGTTCCACAAGAAGGGCACTCCCCTCCCGATAAACTCATACCACACTCCTCACAAAAAACATCATTTATGCCACACATATGACCGCAGTTAGGGCATTTCTTCCCATACTGGGCTTCAGAAGCGACTTCACTTTGTTGTTTTTCATGGGTTTTCTGCTGCTCTTGATATTTATACTGTCCCATATAATTAAGTAATTTATTATATCAAAATGTTACTAAAAAATTTTCAGGAATAAGGGTCACAAGCACTATCGTTGAAATAATAATCTTTCAACCACTCTTCGGCCTCATTATTGCCTTTATCGGCGGCACGATGCATCCACTCGGCAATCAATTCAAGTGCTTCCCAATTTTTTTCTTGTATATAGAGAGCTACTGCCAACGCAGCCTCTCCTTGGGAATCCTCTCCCCGGGCAGCATGCAACATCTTATCTGGTACTTCTACCTCATATGTTGTATTCTCATCGTATTGATATGACAACAACATGATTTGTTTTGTTTTTTAAGAGTTTGTACAAAGATATTAAAATTCAGCAATATCAAAACAGTATTCTTTAATATAACACTTCAAAAAATGAAAAATAAACTTTTAGCTACATTATATGCAAACATATTCATTCTTCCATCATATGATACGCATCGACTCTTACTCTATTTGAAGTTTGTGCCAAACGCCGCACCGTATTATTATCTGTTTTGGCCGGAATAACCTCCATACAATATCGACAGAACTCTGCGTCGGCCAGGTTTGTTGCTTTTCCCGTATCATCAGTTAACAACACTTTCACATATACATCAGAGAAAAAGTAGCGATAATATTCACCCGTCTTGAATAAAAAATTACGGATATCGCCTTTTACAAGCTCTATTTGTCCTGACATGCCGGCCGAGTTTCTACTCTTACACACGATACGTTTAAGTACTGCATCGGTATACTCTTCTCCTATTTCATAAGGGATATAATTGTCGGGCATACCGTCCAGTGGCAACGTCAATGATTCGACAAGCTCAAACACGTCTGTCGCAACACGCTTATAACACGATACTATCAACTTCCTATTATCGCATCCCAATGGTATGGCAGGTTCTTTTTCGGCGACAAGTTCCAGTCCTATGCTTCCTGTTGTATAGGGGGCTACACCATAATCTTCTGACCAAAACCCTTGTTTGGATGTAATGGAAAAATCGCCTTCCTGGTACCAACCTGAGAGAGAATCATTGTCTACATTATCGACCATGATACGCCCCCATGCGTAATAAAACGAATCAAAAAACAAAATCAGATTTGAACCTTCCTGTACATTCTTTCTCGGAATCAACTTGCTTTCGCTATAACTGTTATTTCCCGAAAAATCATGTGTGGTATGACTAAGTGTTACTTTTACATTCGTCCATGGAAGTAACAACTTACAATCTACGGGATTGAAAAGGAATTTCAAACGAACATATGCCCATATATTGGGCTTATATTCACAGAAATTATCTACATACGTTTTATCGTTCAATTCAGCAGGAGAATACCACATAACACCATATTGTTCGAAAAGTACATTTTGTTTAGCCTCCCAATACTCTTCAGACGTAGGATTTAGCTGATTACCCATCTGAATTTTGTACATCTCTTCTTTTACTTTTCCTTTTCTGTAGCAATAGCAATCGCAATAATACTGCGCTATTTTTTGCTCAAGCTCTTTTTTATCTATTGCCTGATAAACAGTATCCAATTCTATAGCATCGCGAGTTACAGCATACGTCTTCATAAAGCCAATATTCTAGATCGTTAATTCAAGGTAAAAGTCAATAACATTTTTCTCAATCGCTCACACTGCTCTTCGTTTCCCATCGCACTATATCTATTTATAAGCAATTCATAGAGCGCCTTCAACTTCAATGCAATCGATTCGTCAGGTAATAAGTTTCTATATAGTTCTATAGCCTGCCAATAGCGGTCTAACGCTTTGTTTATAAAAGGAACAAACCAATAAAATTCGGCAAACTCCACCATGATATCGGCCATAGTCTCATAGATTTTCTTGTTGTCGGTTGTTTTATCAGCGAGATTTTTATACTCGGCAATAGCATCCTTATATGCATCTTCTGCCAAAATCTTACGTGCAAACGTATCGTATACCCGAGCTAACATATATGTAGCTAATGCCAAACCATTGGTTTTGGCATCGGGCATCTCGCGGCTAATGACACGTTCGTTTTCTACCGCCTGTTCCATATAGGACATAGCCTTCCACGAATCGCGGGCTCGCATGTATGCGTATCCCAAATAGAACAATCCATTGGTATAACGCGGAAAGTACTTTTCTCGATTTTCCGATGCCTGCTTTTGTCGTATTTTAAGCAACTCCTCTTGCCGGCTTATTTCCTCTTGCACAAGGTTATCGTCATACATCAAAAGCTGAACATAAATACCAAGAAAATCGGCATAATCGGACTCTGTTGCAGATATCTTCATAGTATCATAAACAGAACGACAGAACGCTATGGCTGCATTACGTTCTTCTACCGCTGTATCCATCCCCATGGAAGAGAATTTATCATGTACATCACTCCATGATTTCAAAATTTTTTCAGAAGATGTGTTTTCCATATTACAAAATGAGCACAACTTTGAAATGAAATAACAAAATATTTAGACGTGGTAACAGGGCGAACTATATCTACCTGCCTTAAACTATGTTATGACATGCCACCACAATTATAATGCAATATTCGTGAATAAAAATAATAAAAACAAATATTTTTTATACTATTTGTCGGAGTACTGTGAATATATGATTATTTAACACATAAAGTTATAAAAAACCGGATAGAATAGCCTACTTTTGCAAAGTCAAGATAGCAAAACGGGAAATAACATTCAATTATGGCACAAAAATCTTTTAAAGAAATCAACGAAAGTTATAGCATAAAAGAAGCTATAACAGAAGCAAAACGCTGCTTAAATTGCAAAAATCCATCCTGCCGCAAGGGTTGCCCCATAGAAAACGACATACCGGGTTTTATACACCAACTCTCTATGGGTAATATGGGAGCTGCCATGAGTATTATCAACGAAAAAAGTAATTTACCGGCTATATGTGGCCGTGTGTGTCCTCATGAAAACCAGTGCCAAGGACACTGTGTATTGTATGCCAAAGGCAAAGGCATTCAGATAGGCAAACTAGAGCGTTTTGTGGCAGACTTCGATACAGACATGAGCCTGCTCAGGGAACGGCTACCACAAAAGACACGTGGCAAAGTGGCCGTAATAGGATCTGGCCCTGCCGGTTTGACAGTTGCAGGCGATTTGGCCCGCCAAGGTTTTGGTGTGACCATATTCGACAGCCAAGAGGAAGCCGGAGGTGTATTGATGTATGGCATTCCCGAATATCGTCTTCCCAAAGCTGTAGTACGCAAAGAGATAGAAAAAATAGAGGCCCTGGGCGTAACCTTTGTGCTCAAGTGCGTTGTCGGTCGGGATATTACAGTTGACCAAATGTTTGAAATGGGCTACGATGCCATCTTCATTGGTACTGGCACCTCACTGCCTAACGACCTGAATGTTCCGGGAGCTAAATTGCATGGAATTGTGCAATCGTCGTATCTGCTACACATGGTAAGTATCTACAACCAAAATATTGTAGATCGTTCGCATGTACCTATGAAGATTGGCGAAAATGTAGGTGTTATTGGTTGTGGTAATGTTGCCATGGATGCAGCCCGTACAGCTCTACGTATGGGAGCTGCCAGTGTTTCCATCATATACCACCGTACTGAAGCCGAAATGTCGGCAACACCTTCGGAATACCAAGAGGCCGTGAAAGAAGGAGTCAAGTTCCTGTGGCAAACTTCTACCAAAGAATTTATAGGTAATGAAGAAGGCAAAGTAACAGGTATCCGCGCCGATACCCCCGATGGTGAAAAAGAGATTGCATTCGATCGCATATTTCTCGCCATAGGCTCACGGCCTGCCAATCGTATCGTCTCTACAACGACAGGTATCGATGTCGATAAATATGGCTATGTAATTATAAAAGAGCGTCCTTATGGCATGACCACCCGCAAAGGTGTCTTTGCAGGTGGTGACGTAGTACACCATCCACAAACCGTTGTACTTGCCATGAAAGCTGCCAAACAAGTGGCCGCCGGCATTGCCCAGTATATCGATGCCGTAAAACTGCTCGAAAGTTAAAGCCACCATCCAATCGCTATACAGCGACGTTTTTAAGAAAAATTCTACCCCCTTTGTTTGCCAATGTTAAGGCACTACAAAGGGGGATTTTATCTATAAAAACGAGTCATTATCTCAATTGAGATACCAGAGTATCGTCAAAATTGTACGGCAAGCCGTAAATTAAGCTGGCGGCGGGTCAAATAATTGGGCACAGCATACTGCACATTGTTTACATCGGTAACCCATGTATAAGAATTGACATTGGCAAAATCGAATATATTAAATACGTCAAGACCTATCGTCGCTCCTTTAATATGTCGCCAAATACCATATTTCGACCATTGTTCATCACCGCCTATAAGGATGTAGGAAAGTCCCACATCGACGCGTTTATAAGCCGGGGCGCGATAATAACCGGCCGTACGGCCTTTCAATGGCGAACCGAAAGTTAGTCCATCAGCCCAAATGGCTTTCAGACTAATCTTAAACATGGGCAGTTTGGGCACATAGTCTTGGAAAAATAGCCCAAGACTATACCGCTGATCAGTAGGCAACGGTACCTTCACACCATCAATAATCTCTTGCGTCTTCATAAGAGACACGCTGAGCCACGAGTCGGTACCAGGCACAAACTCACCATACAATTTGAAGTCTATGCCAGCTGCATATCCGCTTGCCTCATTCACGCCACTATACCACAACTTCACGTTATTCGCCTCATAAGGTATAAGGTCATTGAGTTTTTTATAATACATTTCAAGCGAGACCTTGAAGGGTCGGTCCAAAGCCCTGAATGTATAATCACCGCCTGCAACCACTTGTATAGATTGTTGTGAACGTATCTGGTCGTTTAGATGTACGTAGAAGTTATTACGCCCATCGCCAATCGTGTCGCGGAACTCTTTATAGAATGGAGCTTGATAATATACACCACCCGCAACTCTGAATGTAAAACGGTCATTTCGCTCGGGTATAAATGTCACCGATGCCCGCGGACTGACAATACATTCGTTATTGAAGTCCCAATACGAAGCTCTTATACCTGCATTGAAATAAAAACGGCCTATAGACGACCGCAAACGGTAAGTATCTTGCAAGAAAGCCGATATTCGATTAGTCGACAAATCGTTTTGCGACACGATATTATAAATCATTTGAATATCGTTGCCCACATGTGGCAATGTGTATCCGGCAGAGTCGCGCATCTCCCACTCTCTCAAATAATCGTATATCTGCTCTTTATTGTACGTTACCCCCCATCGAATATCGTTAGCACCTACGCGGTGCGACCCTTTAAGTGCCACCGACATAACAGTTGCAATAAGTCGGTTGCGTGCATGTTCGTGGTATGTACCTACTCCCAAATCGCCCTTAGGAGCCTCTTCTGCAGTCGAAGCTCCTGTACCAGCATCTCCTGCCAACTCATCGAGCCAATATTGCCCCGCAATATCGTACGACACATATTCATTAGAACGGAATGCCGAAAGTTGCAACGACAGTTGATGATTTTTGGCCGGATTAAAAGCCAACGAAAGCGAACCGAAATAGGTCTCGAAAATATCTTTTTCCTGTCCGTCAAAATAGACCTTGAAACTTTTTGTATCGTATGCCGTACCAAAAGAGGTAGTCTGTTCGGTAGGTGTAAAACGATAATTATTGATAGCTATATTGCCTAAAAAAGCAACCTCCCATTGAGGGTTGAACTGATATGTCATATAGGTCTGATAATCGAAATACGACGGGTCATACTCACCTTTTACATCAAGTGAACTCAACAACGAAGAATTTGTATGATACCTTATACCATGTAACTGTGTAAATTTTCCTGTACTATGCCCCACCGAAGCTGTTGCTCCAAGGAAACTTCCCGACAACGAAACTTCGAGTGCCTCGGGTCGCTTATACCGTATATCGAGTACCGACGACATTTTGTCGCCATATTCGGCAGAAAAACCTCCCGACGAAAATCCAATTGAAGCCACCAAGTCGGGATTGATTACACTCATACCCTCTTGTTGACCCGAACGCACCAACAATGGCCGATATATCTCTATACCATTGATATACACAATATTTTCATCGAAATTTCCGCCACGTACCGAATATTGCGAGCTCAATTCGTTGCTTGAATTGACCCCAGCAAAAGTTGCCAGCATCGACTCTATACTACCTCCTGACGCATCGGGTACCAAACGAAAGTCTTTGGGATCGATGGTTTGCATAGTACCTTGTTGACGGCGGAACTCGGTAACAACAATATCTTGTAAGCTGAATGATTTTTTTTGCAGCTGCACTTCAAGTCGCACTTCGCCCGACGGGTTACGCAATATTCGTTCTTCCTCTCTATATCCTAAACAAGAATATATAACCTTTACCGTATCGGCCGAAGCCACTTTCAGTTCATATTTTCCCTCCAAGTTGGTCGAAGTACCTGTCGTCGTACCCGCAATGCGCACTATGGCCAGCTCAACCGGCTGATTGTCGGCATCTATAACACGACCGCTTATCTTTACTATGTTTTGGGCCATCGTGGGTACAGCCACACACAGCACCATTACACAAAATAATATTCTATATTTTATCGACATGTAATTTATCTGATATTAGAGAAGCAATAATTTCTCATTTTACAATAACGGTAATTTTTGGTTTTGCGTATAATTAACCTCAAAAAATCACTTTGGAGCAACAAAAATAGTCGTATATTTGCATATATCTTAGAAAAAACATTATGGAAAATTTTCACGAACTACTGCTGACACGCCACAGCATACGCAAATATACCGACGAGCCTATTGCAGCCGAAGATGTAAAAACCATACTTGAAGCCGGATTAATGGCACCATCTTCTAAACGCTCCACGGCATGGAACTTCATTGTTGTTGAAGATAAAGAGATGTTGAGACAACTGTCGGAATGCCGCGATGCAGGTGCGACCCCCATTGCCGGGTCGGCACTCACCATAGTTGTCACAGTAGATATGACTCGCAGCGGAGCATGGGTCGAAGACGGCGCCATAGCAGCAACCTTGATGCAGTTGCAAGCCCACGACTTAGGGCTGGGAAGTTGCTGGATACAACTACGCAATAGATTTATAGGAGACGAAGCCACCGAAGACTACGTACGCGATTTGCTCTCTATTCCTGAAGAGATGGGCATTCTTTGTGCCATAACCATAGGCCACAAGAATGAAGAGCGCAAACCTTTTGATGAAGACAAAATGATGTGGGAAAAAGTACACATCGCACAGTGGTAAGATGAATAACAACAACCTCATACCAACACAAGAACGCATCGTAATTATTGGAGCAGGCAATATGGCAACGCAACTTGCCTTAGCTCTCGATAATGACCATTGTAAAATCGTACAAATATACAATCGTACCCTTTCAGCAGCTGCTGCATTGGAGCAACAGTTGCGACAAGATGTTGCGGTAACCGACGATATAACAGCTATATGTAACGATGCTACACTTTATATCTTTTCGGTAAGCGACAGTGCATTACCCACTATCATAGACAAAATACAAGGTAACGACGCTCTATGGATACACACGGCCGGAAGCATGGAGGCTGATATATTCAAGAACAAAACATCACAATATGGAGTATTATACCCCATGCAGACCGTACATAAAACGAGAAAAACCGATTGGCAAGGCGTACCTATCTTTATTGAAGCATCGAACGACCAAGCTCTGCAAAGGATAGAAGCATTGGCATCGTGTATATCGGGAAATGTGTTGCGTTGTGACTCAGCACAACGCAAGGCGGTGCATTTGGCAGCCGTATTTGCCTGCAACTTCTCAAACCATATGTATGCCATTGCCGCACATCTGCTCGAATCACAAGGATTGAGTTTCGACGTCATGAAATTACTCATTCGCGAAACTGAACTGAAGGCCGAGCAGATGCCTCCACTCAAAGCACAAACAGGCCCGGCCATACGCCACGATGAGAACGTCATGAGAAAACACCTTGCTCTACTCGAAGGCACACCCGAAGCCGAGCTATACCGGCTGATAAGCCTAAATATAGAACGATACGGGCAAAACGGAAACAATAATTCAAACATTAACCCAACTACCAAATCATGAGCCGCATAGATTACGACCTTTCCCTCATAAAGGCATTCGTTTTTGACATTGATGGCGTATTGTCACCCTCTACAATACCATTATTCCCGGGGCAAGGCCCTACCCGCATGGTTAATGTAAAAGACGGTTATGCCATGCAGTTTGCAGTCAAGTCGGGTTATCCCATAGCTATCATTACCGGTGCGAGAGGTGAGACCTTGGAACAGCGATATGCAGCACTCGGAATCAAACATGTATATATGGGAGCCGACATAAAGATAAATGTATTGCGCAGCTGGCTCGATGAGGTAAAAATTAAGGCAGAGAACGTATTATACATGGGCGACGATATTCCCGACTACGAAGCCATGTGTGCTGTTGGGTTGCCTTGCTGCCCAGCAGATGCCGCGCCTGAAATATGTGCCATCGCCAAATACATTTCGCCCATACAAGGTGGCTATGGCTGTGCCCGCGATGTCATAGAACAAATACTGAAAGCTCAAAACCACTGGATGCAAGACGAAAAAGCCTTCGGTTGGTAATCAAATTCCCGTCAGAAAACTCATTTTATGCTCGATAATCTTGCCCATTACCACATATTGCTTGCCAGCAACTCGCCCCGACGTCGTGAGCTACTCTCAGGCATCGGAATAGAGTATGAAGTAACAAGTCTTCCATCGGTTGACGAATCATATCCATCCACTCTTAAGGGTGAAGAGATACCCTTGTACATTGCCAAAGAGAAAGCTGACGCTTACCGCCAATTGATGGATGACTCAACCTTGCTCATTACAGCCGATACCATTGTATGGCTCGATGACAAAGTATATGGGAAGCCTGCATCTCCCGACCATGCACGAGCCATGCTCCACGACTTGTCTGGACGCACACACACTGTCATTACAGGCGTTGCTATAACCACTATGCAAATGCAACGTCTGTTTGCCACGTCGTCACACGTTACTTTTGCACGTCTTACAGACGAAGAGATAGACTATTACGTAACGCGTTACAACCCCCTGGACAAAGCAGGGGCATACGGCATACAAGAGTGGATAGGATATATAGGGGTAACAGGTATAGAGGGTAGCTATTACAATGTGATGGGACTCCCCATACAACGCCTCTACCAAGAGTTGAAGAAGATATAGGAAACACGATAAAACTGTTATGACAAATAAACGATATTTATTCATATTATTAATCATTCTATTTTTAAGTATGAGTTGTGAATCGAAAAAAGCTACCAGCAAGGAGGCCAACGACAATGTATGCGTTGATATAGAGACCACAATGGGTCACATAAAAGTAAAGTTATACAACGAAACGCCTGCCCACCGTGACAATTTTATAAAATTGGTCAAAGAAGGATACTATAATGGCACACTCTTTCACCGGGTCATCAATAAATTCATGATACAGGGCGGCGACGGCGACTCTCGCAACGCCAAGCCAGGGCAACGACTTGGAATGGGAGACCCGGGATACACCATACCGGCCGAGTTTGTATATCCTCGCTATTTTCATAAAAAAGGTGCTCTGGCAGCAGCGAGGCAGGGTGATAATGTGAACCCCAAAAAGGCTTCGTCGGGCTCACAGTTTTATATTGTGACAGGAGATGTTATTCCCGCAGGACAAATAGGGCAAGTGGAGCGACAACTACAAATGCAACAAGAACAAGCCATCTTCAACCAATTGGTAGAAGCACACCGCGACGAAATACTTGCTATGCGACGGGCACGCGACACTCAAGGATTACAAGCTCTACAAGACCAACTTATTGCCGAAATGCACGAGCGAATAGCACGTGAAGGAATTGCCAAACTTTCTGAGGAACAAAAACAGGCTTACACAACCGTTGGCGGAGCACCTCACTTAGATGGAGCTTATACCGTATTTGGCGAAGTAATAGAAGGCATGGATGTAGTTGAGAAAATAGAAAAAGTTGCTACCGACTCGGCCGATCGTCCCAAAGAAGATATAAAAATAATCTCTATGAAGATTATGCAATAAACGATTCGGAACATGATAAAGGTAGAAAAATACCTCCTTCCAAACGGCTTGCGGGTATTGCATCACTACGATAGCAATACCCGTATGACGGCAATCAATATACTGTACGATGTTGGCTCGAAAGACGAATCTCCACAACGTACCGGATTTGCCCATCTATTTGAACACCTCATGTTTGGAGGGTCTGTCAACATTCCCGACTTCGATACGCCCCTGCAACATGCCGGTGGCGACAACAATGCTTGGACCAGCAACGACATCACAAACTACTATACGATAGTTCCCACCCACAATGCCGAAACAGCTTTTTGGATAGAGTCTGACCGTATGTTAGGTCTTGCATTCTCTGAGCAAAACCTGTCTATACAAAAACACGTAGTAATAGAAGAGTTTAAGCAACGAACCCTCAACCAACCATATGGCGATATTTACCAATTGCTACGTCCTCTTGTATACACGGTACACCCCTATCGTTGGCCTGTCATCGGTAAAGAAATAAGAGATATTGAAGAAGCAAGTCTCGACGAGGTAAAAGAGTTTTATTACACACACTATGCCCCCAATAACGCCATCATGTGCATATCGGGCAGCTTGGCACTACAAGATGCTCTTGCACTGAGTGAAAAGTGGTTTGCCCCCATAGCCGCCAGGTCAATAGCACCACGTATACTTCCTATAGAGCCACCGCAGAAAGAGCCGCATATACTGCATGTGGAGCGCAATGTTCCATTAGATGCTATTATCAAGGCATATCACATGTGTGGCAGAAAAGACAACGACTATCAGGCTTACGACATACTCTCTGACATTTTGGGAACAGGTGCTTCGTCTCGCCTATACAAAGAACTTGTACAGAACAGACGGCTCTTCAATAGCATCGATGCCTCTATAAGCGGTGACATAGAACCCGGTATGTTCATCATCAACGGCAAACTCAATAAAGGTATCTCCTTTGAAGAGGGAGAACAAGCCATTACCGACGAGTTAGAGAAATTACGACAGGAATATATAGGCGAAAGGGAGATAACAAAGGCCGTAAACTGCTTTGAAACAGAATATTTTGTATCGAACATGAACTATGCCGATAAAGCCGCCAACTTGGCTTACTACGAATTATTGGGCGATGCTAACAACATAAATACAGAAACGAATAAATACCGTAACCTCACCAGTGAGAAGTTGCGACAATGCTCCCGCAATATATTCACACCATCAAACTGTTCTACAATATATTACCATTCAAAATCAAAATAATTAGAATAAGTTTATATTTGCATCAACTTATTAATCATCATATTATATTATATAAGAGTAACATTACATAAAAATCAAGTTTATTTTTTATGATTTGACAAAATAATTTTATTACTTTGTCAAGTCCAAATAAATGGATTGATAACATAAGCAAAAACATATAAAGATGGAAAACACCCATTTAGATCCCGTCATCCCCAGTGATGCCAACAATCTTCCAAAACAAGAAGAAGAATTGAAGAGTGCCGAAGCAGAAGTTACAACAGAAGTTACGCCCATGAGCCGCGAAGAGATTATCACGCGCATAAGCGAACTTGTAAACGGCCCTATAGAAGAAATAAAGGATGAAGTAGACACTCTCAAACAAAACTATTACAAAACAAAACGAATAGAGACAGAAGAAGCGTACAAAACATATATAGAGAGTGGGCAACCTGAGTCGGGCTTTGTTGTACCTTATGACCCTTACGAAGAGCGCCTCAAAGAGCTGCTGGCTACATATAAAGAGCGCAAAGCCCTCTACCTGCAACAATTAGACAAGCAACGCGAAGAGAACTTAGCTCGTAAAAATGCCCTACTCGACGAGCTCAAAGCTATCATAGACAATCCCGATGAAGTAGGTAAACAATACCAGCGCGTGCAACAAATACAGCAAGAATTTAAAGACATCACCGATGTGCCTGCTCCTGCCGTTGCCGAGTTGTGGAAAAAATACCAACTTTACACCGAACAATTCTATGATTTACTGAAGATAAACAAAGAACTGAGAGACTACGATTTCAAGAAAAATCTTGAGCAGAAAGAGGCTCTCTGCAAAAATGCCGAAGAGCTTACTACACAGGAAGATGTAGTAGCTGCATTCAAGCAATTGCAAAATCTGCACAATGAGTGGCGTGAAATAGGCCCGGTAGCCAAGGAGCTGCGTGACTCTATATGGGAACGCTTCAAAGAAGCATCCACTATAATAAATAAACGTTACCAAGCATTCTTTGAAAATCGCAAAGAAGAAGAAGCCAAAAACGAATCTGCTAAAACCGCTTTATGCGAAGAGATAGAGCAACTCGTTGCCGAGCTGCCCAATATAACACGTTATGCAGCATGGGACGAGAAGACTCAAGCCATCTTAGACATGCAACAAAGATGGAAAAACTTAGGCTTCGCCTCACGCAAAAACAATACAGCCCTTTTTGAACGATTCCGTTTAAGCTGTGACAAATTTTTTGCGGCTAAAGCCGAATTCTTCAAAAAGGCCAAAGAGAGCATGAATGCCAACCTCGAAAAGAAGCGCCAACTTTGCGAAAAAGCCGAAGCTTTGAAAGATAGCACCGATTGGAAAGCTACCAGCGAAACACTGACAGCTCTGCAAAAGGAATGGAAAACAATTGGCCCGGTAGCCAAGAAATACTCCGATGCTGTATGGAAACGCTTCAACGAGGCTTGCGACTATTTCTTTGAACAAAAGAAGAAGGCTCTCTCTTCGTCACGAGAAACAGAAACGGCCAATCTCAAAATCAAACGCGACATCATTGCCCGTCTAAAAGCCATCAACGAAGATATTGATGATGAAACAGCCCACAAGATGCTTAAAGAGGCTACGGCTCAATGGAATGCCACAGGTCATGTTCCCTTCCGAGAAAAAGATAAACTCTATAAAGAATATCAAGAGACTCTCGATACCCTGTATGAACGCTTCAATATAAGCCGCAATCGCAACCGTATGGCCGACTTTACCAACAGCATACAACAGATGGGCGATAATGCGCAAGACAAACTATACAGAGAGCGCGATAAGCTTATGCGCATATACGAGGCAAAGAAAAACGAAATACAAACGATAGAGAATAACAAAGGGTTCTTCAATCTTTCGTCGTCGAGAGCCGAACATCTTGTCCAAGAATTAGACCGGAAAATAAAGAAATTACGTGACGAGATGGAGTTAGTAGCTCAAAAAATAAAACTTATCGACGAAAAGTTACAGTAATTCATACATCTGTTGGGGCTGTACCGAATAAAATCGGTTCAGCCCCATACACACAGTGTACGCAGGCGGCGCAGAAAGTGAGCCGAAAGACTATGTACCTTTGACATATCGCATTGCACGAGGGTTGCCTACTATAAAAGTATAAAAACACTTTATACAGATACCTCTTGTTTGACAAGTATCTCTCTATGAGTGTTACCTGTTGCTTATCGTAACACGCTCTCGTACACACCAACAATCTTACGAAGAGAAAGCAATGCTTTCCTTCGGCAATACCATGAAATAACTGACTATATACAGAATATAACAAATAAGATGGCAACGAAAGGAAGATACGGACGTTATTTGCGCATATTGGTCGTATTGGGCGATTTTATATGTATCAACTTGGCATATTTGCTATCGTGCAGAATATTCAATTTCGATGATGGATTCTACAATCCCACGATATGCTCATTGATAAATATCGCCTATCTACCCATCGCCTTTGTTTTTTCCCAAATACACAACCAACGTATTGTATATGCCAATCACACGGTAAAGACAGCCTTAGAAGCTACTGTATCTCATGCCATACTCTTTTTAGCCCTACTCTATTTCTTTACCGAAATTTCAGAAACCAAGGCACAATATATACTGAGTTTCTACGCTATTTTTGTATTCTTTCTACCGGCATGGTGGATACTGGCCCGCAAAGTACTAAAAATATATCGCAGTAAAGGATATAATTTCAAACGTGTCATCATTATCGGCTCGGGGCGCTCGGGCAAGTTATTAGAGGCAGAATTATTATCAGATACAGGCTACGGATATAAACTCATGGGAATTTTCGACGACAATGAAGAACTACGGGAGACCCACCCTTTATATCGAGGCACTACTGCCGATGTCGAAGACTTTGCTATCTTGAACAACATTGATGAGATATATTGTGCCTTGCCTACCAATGCCGAAGAAAAAATACTATCACTTATGCTTTTCGCAGAAAGCCATGCGATCCATTTCTACATCATTCCCGGTACAACCCCTTATATTCACCGTCGTCTTCATTTCGACCGCATCGGAGATGTACCAATTTTAAGTATCAGACAAGAACCGCTTGAAAGCCCCATCAACGAGGCCATAAAAAGAGGATTCGATATTCTTTTTTCAAGTGTCGTATTATTATTTTCGCCTATCATATTTATCCCGGTTGCCATAGCCATAAAATGCTCATCGCCAGGACCTGTCTTTTTTAAGCAAAAAAGAACGGGACTGAGAGGTAAAGAATTTAACTGCTACAAATTCCGCACCATGAAATTAAACAATAACAGTGACAAGGTGCAGGCAACCAAAGACGACCCGCGCATAACACGCGTAGGAGAGTTTCTTCGCAAGACAAGTATCGACGAATTACCCCAGTTCTGGAATGTGCTGAAAGGTGATATGTCGGTCGTAGGCCCACGACCTCATATGATAAAGCATACAGAAGAATATTCAAAACTGATAGACACATACATGGTACGTCACCTCATAAAACCCGGTATCACTGGTTGGGCTCAAGTAAATGGCTACAGAGGTGAGACAAAAGAGCTTTGGCAAATGAAGATGCGCGTACAATACGATGTGTGGTATATAGAAAATTGGGATTTTTTCTTCGACCTGAAAATTATTTATCTCACAGTCCTCAACGCTATCAAGGGTGAAAAAAACGCTTACTAAAACTTTGCGGATTCAAGAAGTTGCTTCTTTATCATCCTGATTTTGATGATAGGTTCTATATAGTGTCTTATATGAAAGTATATGCCATGTAACACCCACTCCTACAGCCAGCAATAACAGCGCCACCCACAATCTACCCACAAAATAAGCCGAAAGCGATAACGTAATCCATAATGTAGAGATAGCTATAATTTTCACACGCAACGGTATGGCACGATACTGACGAAAAGTTACCACCACCTTGTTAAACACCGGGATAGACATCGCCCAGTTATAAAGACGATGATTGCCCCTCAAGAAACAATAAGCAGCGAGCAACCATAAAGGCGTAGTAGGTAATAACGGAAGGAACAGCCCCAATGCTCCCAGCACCAAAGCTATCGAGCCCACAATGCTACACAATACCTTCATGCGCAGCTATTTATCGTACAGAATACTCGTTGGTGAGATGAAACCCACGTAACAACTCCTCGGTCATGAGGCGTTTCTTGCCCGACAATTGCAATGATTCTATGCGCAAAAAGCCATCGGTACAGGCTATCTCAATACTTTTCTTTCCATCGGTACGCAATGTTCCGGGAGTAAGATTATGACAACACTCATGACGTGAAGCCTCAAAAATCTTTACACCCGTCGTCTGCCCGTCAGGAGCTACCCACTCGCACCATGCAGCCGGATAGGGTGATAATCCTCTCACTAGATTATACACTTGTTCTACCGTGCAATGCCAGTCTATGTGACAGGTATCCTTGAATATTTTAGGGGCAGGCTTCAATACACCGCCTGCAGCCAACTCTTCCTGTGCCACAGGTTTTATCGTACCTGCCAATATATTATCAACGGTCTCACACACCATCTCGGCGCCCAATACCATAAGTCGGTCATGTACAATACCCACATTATCTGTATCGGCAATGGCAATACGCTTCTGCTGTATAATCTTACCGGTATCTATCTCATGTGTAAGGAAAAAGGTTGTAATACCAGTCTCTTTCTCACCATTTATAATAGCCCAATTGATAGGTGCGGCGCCACGATATTGGGGCAACAACGACGCATGCAGGTTGAAAGTACCCATAGGCGGCATATCCCATACAATCTGAGGCAACATCCGAAATGCCACAACAATCTGCAAGTCGGCATGGTACTCACGCAAAGCCTCTATAAAAGCAGGGTCTTTCAGACGCTCGGGCTGCAATAACGGCAATTGATGTTCCATTGCATATTGTTTGACGGGCGAAAACTGTATCTTGTGCCCACGCCCGGCAGGTTTGTCGGGCATTGTAACCACGGCCACCACGTTGTATCCGCGTTCAACCAAAAGCCGCAAACTCTCTACTGCGAACTCGGGAGTACCCATATATATAATACGCAAATCTTTCTTTTCCATTCTTTTTCAGCTTATTAATCTTGTGAATAGTGTACCAGCACACGACGATATGAATTGAAAATCTTCGATTTCGACACAAATCCTTCATATCGTCCCTCCTCATCGACCACAGGAAGATTCCACGCATTTGTGTCGTCAAACGTCTTCATTACCGTCTCCATATTCATGCCCAACATGATACGGGCCGGTGGTGCACTCATAAACTTGCGCACCGTCATGCGCTTATATAACGTAGGGCGAAACATGATGTTGCGAATATCATCTAATAAAACAATTCCCAATAGACGGTTTTCATCGTCAGTCACAGGGAAAACATTACGATGCGATTGTGAAATAACTTTCACCATATCGCCCAACGTCATTTGCGGATGCACCACAAGGAAATCTTTTTCTATAACACTATCCATCTTCAACAGCGTAAGCACAGCCTTGTCTTTACTGTGAGTAAGTAACTCACCCTTCTTAGCCAAACGCATAGTATAAATACTATGCTTCTCAAAGATGCGTATAGTAGCAAACGACACTGTAGAGGTTATCATCAGCGGCAAAAACAGGGCATAACTACCCGTCAGCTCCGCCGTAAGGAATATAGCCATAAGTGGAGCATGCATGACGCCCGACATGACACCGGCCATTCCCATGAGTGCAAAATTCTTATTGGAAAGATGCGGTGCAAAATCGAATATGCCCGAAATATAAGCAAAGAAGAATCCGGCAAAGCAACCTACATACAAGCTTGGTGCAAATGTTCCACCCACACCACCGGCGCCATTGGTAGCCGCAGTCGCAAATACTTTCAGAAGAACTATCAGCAAAACAACACCTGCCATAATCCACATGTTGTCTCGCCAGGCATAGAAAATACTGCCTTGTGTAAGTTCCTCGACATTACCCGACAGAAGTAACAAGATAGATTCATACCCCTCGCCATACAGCGGTGGCAACAAAAATATGCACAGGCCTAATATGGCCGAACCAAATGCAAACTTCTTCCACGGACCACCCAACATTCGGAAACGGTCTTCGAGCCAATTCATCATACGGGTAAAGTACAACGATACGAAACCACAAAAGACACCCAGCAAAATCACATGTGGAATACGTTCTATCATGAAAGCCTCAGTCTGCACGAAACTAAATTCGGCACTCGTCCCCGTAAAAATATACGAAACCGTCACAGCGGTGATGGACGATATGAGCAGTGGAAGTACCGATGTTGTAGTAAGATCAACCATCAATACTTCGAGCGTAAATAGCATACCAGCAATAGGAGCCTTGAATATGCCTGCAATAGCCGCAGCCGCGCCACACCCGACCATAAGCATAAGGATATGAGGCGGCATTCTGAATAAGCGTCCCATATTTGAGCCAATGGCTGCACCTGTATATACAATAGGAGCCTCGGCACCTACCGAACCACCAAAACCTATCGTTACCGAACTTGCCACTATCGAAGTGTACATATTGTGGGGTTTTACTCGACTTTTCTTTTGCGAGATAGCATACAGGACGCGTGTCACACCATGCGATATATCATCTTTCACTATATAACGCACATATAAACCTACCAATAATACACCTACAATAGGATAAATAAAGTACAGATAGTTGGCACCATCGGGTACCATGTGTGAGATAAGGAGTTGCTGTATCCATGCAATTAGCTGTTTCAGCAAAACGGCAGCAAGGCCTGTGAATAAGCCCACAAAGAGACTTAGCATCAGTACAAAGGTGCGCTCACTGATGTGTTGCTCTCTCCAAAGCAACACCCGCATAAACCAATCTTTATTACCGTTATTCTCTATCGTTTCCATCATCTTTGCTCTACATTCCTCGTCCGCTCAAAACGGTACGAATCGTGTATATTATTATTTTCAAATCTACTAACAACGACATATTCTCCAAATAGATAATATCATATTGAAGTCGTTGTATCATTTCGTCTATATTACGGGCATAACCATACTTCACCATACCCCACGATGTAATGCCAGGACGTATTTGATACATCAGTGTATAATATGGAGCTTTCTCCATGATTTTCTGTATGTAATATTCGCGTTCGGGTCGTGGGCCTACGATAGACATGTCGCCTTTCAATACATTCCAAAATTGGGGGAGCTCATCGAGACGATATTTACGCAGAATCTTACCGATGTTGGTAATACGTCTATCATTAGGGCTCGACAGGCGAGGCTGTCCGTCCGACTCTGCATCGACATACATTGTACGCAACTTATAGAGCTTAAAGGGTTTGTGATGATACCCTATGCGCTCTTGGCTATAAAATACCGGACCTTTTGAATCGCGCTTTATCAATATAGCGAGTATTGCTATAAGAGGCGATATAATAAGTAACGCTATAGCCGAAACGATAATATCGGATAATCGCTTGATGTTTTTCTCACCCTCTGAGATAGCACATGTGCAAACGTCGACAAACGGTGTACCAAGAATATTCGATAACCTCACACGCCCCAGCAACCGATAGAAATTGTCATTTTGTATCTTAATAGGCCTATTCAGCGGGAAGAGCTTGTTGACGACATTGTTGAGTCTTGTATGATTATTATCATCGAGCGACACAATAATCTCTTTCACGTCAAGCTCATCACACAACGTTTGCAGGTCATTGTCGGGATAGACCGGAGCATCGAGCAGACGAGAGCATCCCCCCTCGCCTATGTCTATATATCCAACGATATGGTAACCCAATGACTCTTTGCGATTCTTTAAGTCGTTCATCAATTTCGCAGCCTGTCTTCCGCAACCTACAACAAGTGTATTAAATTCCCATTTGCGAGAATGTATCTTGGTAGTAGCATCGGCTGTTATAGCAATGCGTCCCGAATAGACACAAACAAACTGTATGGTAAACAGCAGCAGCAACAACTCGTAATTCTCGGTACGTAATGGTGATATATCGTTGATAAGAGCTGCGAAGAATAAAAATAGAGTATTCACCATGACCGATACCACAGTAAGTAACAGCTCATGCAACCGCGACTTGAAAAAGGCCTGATTATAATAACCCGACAAATAATATACCGCCATCATAATCATAGGGATATAAAGTTGTCCCCACAAAACATTGGCCGAAAGTAAAAACCGTGACAACTCAATATAGCCCGACTCCACGGTAGGCATATAGAACCTACCTATATTGAAGAGTAACCATGCGATATTAGACGTCACATAGTCACACAAAACATATTTTGCTATTTGGGCTTTACTGCTTATCACTCGCGTATCACTTTTATCAGACCACCTTTACCTACTTTAATGATGCTCGATGGCTGGGCTTCTCCCGCTTCATCTTGCCGCGCCTCTACGATATAATCGACAGCTTGTTTGATTTCATCTGAAATTTCAGCAAAATTGCGAGGCGACTTGTCACCACTTACATTGGCTGATGTAGAGACTATCGGTTTTCTAAACCGCCGGCACAATGCTTGCGAAAACGGTTCTTGCGTAACACGAATACCCACACTCCCGTCTTCGCCCAAAAGCTCGGATGCCAAATTGCGTGCTCCCGAGTATATTATCGTAAGAGGTTTGGACGATAACTCTACCAAGTCCCATGCAATATCGGGAATTTCATCAACATAAAATTCCACTTTTGCCATAGAATCTGTAAGCACTATAAGTGCCTTATTATCAGACCTTCTCTTTATTTCATAAACCCGACGTACAGCATCGGAATTGGTAGCATCACAACCTATGCCCCATATCGTATCGGTAGGATACAGTATCACACCACCGCGCTCCATAACCGCACAAGCTTGAGCTATATCCTCTACTCTTGTTTTCATATTCTTGTTTTTACTCTTTTTGCAAAGGTACAGAATAGAGCTCCTATAACAAAACATCGCACTAAATATTTTTGTCCTATTGCAATAAATACATACGGCATGCAACGCATTGCATATTCATAAAAAAAGCGTATATTCGCTGCACCAAACGACAAAGTGCATGTTCTTATTCAACAAGAAGAAAAAAGAAAGCCGTCCTTACAAAATAGGCCTTGCATTAAGTGGTGGCGGTGCGCGAGGTTTTGCCCATGTAGGTGCATTACAGGCCTTTGAAGAGTATGGAATAAAACCCGATATTATCGCCGGTACAAGTGCCGGTTCTATCGTAGGTTCTTTGTATTCAGATGGCTATTCCCCACAAGAAATCATGAAAATCTTTGGTCACATGGACTTGCATGAGCTTATTGAGGTCACATTACCCCGAACAGGCTTCTTAAAATACAACAAGTTCATCGAATTTTTACGCCATCACCTCAAAGCCCAACGTATAGAAGAGCTTCAAAAGCCTATGCTGATTGCCGTTACTGACTTCGACCACGGGAAAAGTGTCATCTTCGACCATGGCGATCTCGCCATCAGTATAGCGGCGTCCTGCTCTATTCCCATCGTCTTCTCTCCTATCGAAATAGATGGCATCAACTATGTCGACGGTGGTGTATTGCGTAACTTACCAGCCACACCGTTACGCGATAAATGTGATGTAGTTATCGGTGTAAACGTTACCCCCTTGCAACGTGAAAAATATTCACATAACATCATCGCTATTGCCGAGCGGGCATATAACTATCTCGCGTGCGGCAATGTTTTTCCCGATATTGCCTTATGCGACATACTAATAGAACACCAAGACGTGGGCGATTACAACGTATTTGATTTGAAAGCCCAACAAAAAATTGCCTCACTTGGCTATAACAGCGCTAAAAACGTATTGGAATCGCTCACCGAAGCACAACGCAAACTATTAAATTTGTAAACACGCTTTTCATCATGCAACAGAAAATCATCATATACCAAGTTCTACCACGGCTCTTCTCAAATACCTGCGAAACTTGTGTTCCTCACGGCTCAATCGCACAAAACGGTGTAGGCAAACTCAACGACTTCACCCCCAAAGTTTTGTCGGAAATAAAATCATTGGGCATCACTCATATATGGTATACAGGTATTATAGAACACGCTACGCAAACCGATTACAGTCAATACAACATACGCCCCAACAATAAATATATTGTCAAGGGAAAAGCCGGCTCGCCATACGCCATTAGCGACTACTATGACATCGATCCCGACCTCGCTACAGATGTTCCTAACAGGATGAATGAGTTTGAACAGCTTGTAGCTCGTACTCACGATGCCGGCATGAAAGTCATCATCGATTTTGTTCCCAATCATGTTGCACGCGAGTACCATTCAGACCAATTACCCGATGGTGTAGCCAACCTTGGCGAATACGACAATACCGAGAAACAATTCGACCCCAATAACAATTTCTACTATATACCAAGACAACGTTTCTCTCCTCACTTTTATATCGGGCAGGAAAGTCCCGATGCATATTATGAATTCCCGGCCAAAGCAACCGGCAACGACCACTTCGACGCCTACCCAGGCATAAACGATTGGTATGAAACTGTTAAACTCAATTACGGTGTCGACTATCTGGCTTGGCGACAACAGCATTTCGATCCTATACCCGATACATGGATAAAAATGCGCGACATACTGCTGTTTTGGTGCAGCAAGGGGATAGACGCTTTCCGTTGCGACATGGTACACATGGTACCGGTAGAATTTTGGCACTGGGCTATAGACATTGTCAAGCAGAAATATCCACACATACAGTTTATTGCCGAGATATACGACCCTGGATTATATGAATCGTATCTCAACTACGGAGGATTTGACTTTTTGTACGACAAAGTAGGATTGTACGACAAACTGCGGGCTATATTATGCAACGATGTATCGGCAGCACAAATTTCATACTGCTGGCAAGCTCTCGACGGCCACATAGACCGTATGCTGAATTTTCTGGAAAATCACGACGAACAACGCTTTGCCTCGGTGCAATATGCCGGCGATGCATCAAAAGTGCTGCCTTCACTCGTCGTTTCGTCTATGATGAGCAAAGCGCCTTTCATGATATACTTCGGACAAGAATTGGGAGAACCGGCTAACGATGCCGAAGGTTTTAGCGGGAAAGACGGGCGCACCACCATCTTCGACTATTGGAGTGTTCCAACAGTACGAGCATGGTACAACAACGGCAAATGCAATATCACACGGCTCTTGCCCGAGCAACGCTCCTTGCGCAAATTATACAAAAAAGTCCTCACCTTATGTAATAAGGAGAAAGCCATTTCGGAAGGCGCATTCTACGACTTGATGTATGTCAATTTCGGGCATAACCACTTCGACCCACATCAGCAATATGCCTTCTTACGATACTGGAGAAATGAAATATTGGTAATTATTGTCAATTTCGGGCCATACAAGACACAAGTTTCCACATATATCCCCCAACACGCCATAGATATGATGCAAATCATTCCTGGACGCTATATGGCAATCGAATTGTTGGAGAAAACTCACGATGAGAAAGATTTACAAGCCGATACGCCGTTTATCACAGAGGTAGATGGCTATGGTGCGGTGATATGGAAAATAAAGGCGGCCCAAAAAACGTCGATACCTACTACAAAAATATGACAATGATGCTACAATAAAAGAAAAACATAACGTACCTTTGCAGCAAAATCAACCACAGCACACTTTCATAGTAACCATTATGAATCAAACTACTCCTTACAAGGTATTTTCGGGTACCAATTCACACTATCTTGCCGAAAAGATATGCAATAGTCTTGGATGCGAACTAGGGCAAATGAACATACAGCATTTCGCTGATGGCGAGTTTGCCGTATCTTTTGAAGAATCGATAAGAGGATGCCAAGTATTTTTGGTACAATCGACCTTCCCCAACTCCGATAACTTAATGGAGTTGCTTCTCATGGTCGATGCGGCCAAACGAGCATCGGCAAAATCAATTGTTGCCGTTATACCTTATTTCGGATGGGCACGTCAAGACAGAAAAGACAAACCGCGCGTCTCTATCGGTGCCAAACTTATTGCCGACCTGTTGAGCGTGGCAGGTATCAATCGTCTTATCACAATGGATTTGCACGCCGACCAAATACAAGGATTTTTCAATGTACCGGTAGACCACTTATACGCTTCGTCGGTATTTATCCCTTACATTGAATCTCTTCACTTGCAAAACATGGCTATTGCTACGCCTGATGTAGGTGGTTCGAAACGTGCCAGCACCTACGCCAAGTATTTCAACGCGCCACTTGTATTGTGTCACAAAAAGCGCAACAAACCCAACGAAGTAGCCGAGATGACTGTTATTGGCGAGGTAGAAGGGAAAGACGTCATATTAATAGATGACATGGTAGATACAGCCGGCACAATAACCAAATCGGCCAACCTGATGATTGAACGAGGAGCCACTTCGGTAAGAGCTATCGCCAGTCATGCCGTCATGAGCGACCCTGCATCAGAACGAGTTGCAAGCTCTCAGTTGTGTGAAATGATATTTACTGATAGTATCCCTTACACAAAACATTGCGATAAGGTTCATATCATTACCATTGCCGATTTGTTTGCCGATACTATACGTCGCGTAAACTGCAACGAATCTATCTCATCGCAATATCTGCTGTAACAGAAAGATTGACAAGAATATTCTCATAGAGCTGTGGCGAATAAAAAATTCGGCCACAGCTTTTTTATTTCATCACTCCAACAATATCGGCAAAAAGTATACCTCACAAAACCTACCCGCTGCTACTACAAATAAAATAAAACAATACGTTTTTTCTGTACTCAACGGTCCTCTACAGCCCTATCTTAGCGACCGTACATATTGATGAAATTTTTTCTGAGTATTTTGCGCAATACAAGTTAATGACTATTTTTGTAAAGACAACCTTGTCTATGTCTGTGCCAATATCTACTGTCACAAGAGTAACGAGTATTGCAACTATACAAGGAGACAACAACTAACAACATAATACGAATGGAAGAAGAGAAGAAACAACCTATTGAGCTCCCAGAAAATGCGTTCAGGGAGTTAAAAGAGGGTGAAGAATACACCCCCATTATGTCACCCGACAAAAACTATCCCGAGGTAAACGCATGGTCGGTATCATGGGGTATTGTTATGGCAGTCATATTCTCGGCTGCAGCGGCCTTTTTAGGATTAAAGGTAGGTCAGGTTTTTGAAGCTGCTATCCCTATCGCAATTATTGCTGTAGGCCTATCAAACGGATTCAAACGTAAAAGCGCATTAGGAGAAAACGTCATTATCCAATCTATAGGCGCCTGTTCAGGAGTTATTGTAGCAGGAGCCATCTTTACACTGCCCGCTCTTTATATTTTACAAGACCGCTATCCCGAGATAACCGTCAACTTCATGGAGGTATTCCTCAGCTCATTGTTGGGAGGTATTCTCGGTATTTTATTCCTGATACCTTTCCGCAAATACTTTGTCAAAGATATGCACGGCAAGTATCCCTTCCCCGAAGCCACAGCTACCACTCAAGTACTCGTGTCGGGCGAAAAAGCCGGAGACCAAGTGAAGCCCCTTGTTATGGCAGGTCTGATAGGCGGATTATATGATTTTTGTCTTTCGACATTCGGATGGTGGAGCGAGGTACTTACCACACGTATATTACCGTTTGGAGAAACAATTGCCCAAAAAGCGAAGATGGTATTCACTGTCAACACCGGTGCCGCCGTATTAGGTTTGGGATATATCATAGGCTTGAAATACTGTATGATAATTTGCGCCGGTTCGCTTTTCGTATGGTTTGTAATCATCCCACTATTGGGTATGACCAGTGTAGACTCTATGTTTCTCAGTGCCCTCGAGCCCGAGGTTATTTTTAGCAATTATGCCCGCTATATAGGTATAGGCGGTATTGCCATGGCCGGAATCATAGGTATTGTAAAATCTTGGGGCATTATCAAAGGTGCCATAGGACTTGCATCGAAAGAACTCACCAACAAAGGCAGCGAAAGCACCACCAAAGTTCCGCGTACACAACGTGACATCTCTATGAGAAATATATCGATAAGTGTAATTTTTGCTCTTATCCTCATCTTCTTGTTCTTCTATATAGGTGTTATACACAACTTCACTCAAGCTCTGGTAGCATTTTTTGTTGTAACCATTATATCATTTTTATTTACCACTGTTGCCGCCAATGCGATAGCCATTGTAGGTAGCAACCCGGTATCGGGTATGACACTGATGACACTAATTCTTGCATCGGTTGTCATGGTGGCAATAGGCCTGAAAGGTACCAGCGGTATTGTTGCAGCCCTCATCATAGGTGGTGTGGTATGTACAGCATTATCAATGGCAGGAGGTTTTATTACCGACCTTAAAATAGGCTATTGGTTAGGCAGTACGCCCGCCAAGCAGGAAACATGGAAATTCTTGGGCACTTTAGTATCGGCTGCAACAGTTGGCGGTGTAATACTGATACTGAACAAGACTTACGGGTTTACCGGTGAAAATGCCTTGGTTGCTCCACAAGCAAACGCCATGGCAGCTGTCATAGAACCTCTCATGATGGGCGAAGGAGCTCCGTGGTTGCTCTACGGTGTAGGTGCCATATTGGCTCTTATTCTTAACCTATTAGGTGTTCCTGCCCTTGCCTTCTCATTAGGTATGTTTATCCCGCTGCAACTGAATACGCCTCTTGTTATTGGTGGTCTTATAAGCTGGTTCGTAGGTAACCGCTCAAAAGATGCGGCTCTCAACAAAGCTCGCCTCGACAAGGGTACGTTGCTTGCATCTGGTTTTATCGCCGGTGGTGCGCTGATGGGTGTAGTAAGCGCCGCTATACGCTATGCTGGATTTGAATACAGCTGCGAATGGAGCGATGTTGTCAAACAATCACTCGGATTGATAATGTACTTAGCCATTATAGCCTACCTCGCTGTATCGAGTATGCGTGCTAAAAAATAGCAGGACACAAGGCATCGGTATAGATACCGATGCCTTGCATTACTTTCCCCAATATAAGAGTATCTTTAAGAAACAGACTATATTTCTATAACTATGGACAACACAGAAAGGCAAAAAATAATAGAACTCGTAAAACACGAAGTTGTGCCCGCCATAGGCTGCACAGAACCCATTGCCGTTGCATTGTGTGTAGCGAAAGCTACCGAAATATTAGGTTGCACGCCTGAGAAAATAGAGGTGCTTTTAAGTGCAAACATTCTGAAAAATGCCATGGGTGTAGGTATTCCCGGAACGGGTATGATAGGCCTGCCCATTGCCGTTGCATTGGGAGCATTGATAGGAAAGTCAGAGTATCAGCTCGAAGTACTACGAGATTGCACCCCCGAAGCTGTAGAAAAAGGGAAAAAGCTGATAGAAGAACACCGCATAGACATAAAACTAAAAGAAGGCATTACAGAGAAACTCTATATAGAAATCAATTGTCGAGCCGGTTCTCATCAAGCAACCGCAATTATTGCAGGCAGTCATACTAACTTTGTATATACATCATATGACGATAAAGTATTGTATGACAACAGAACACCATCGGGTGAACAAGAAACCGACGAAGACGTAGGACTTACAATGCGTAAAGTTTATGACTTTGCCACTACTGCTCCCATAAGCGAAATACGGTTTATCCTCGATGCTGCTCGTCTCAATAAAGCCGCTGCCGAATTTGCCTTCAAGGGTAATTACGGTCATTGTTTAGGTAAAACATTGAAAGGCAACCTCGAATGCTCTATAATAGGTAACAATATTTTTACTCACATTTTGTCATACACCTCGGCTGCCTGCGATGCCCGTATGGCTGGAGCTATGATACCGGTCATGAGCAATTCGGGAAGCGGCAATCAAGGTATTGCAGCCACTATGCCTGTACTAATTTTTGCCGAAGAAGAGGGAAAAAGCGAAGAGGAGTTGATAAGAGCATTGATGTTGAGCCATTTGACAACGATATATATCAAACAAAGCCTGGGACGCTTATCGGCACTTTGTGGCTGTGTTGTTGCGACTACAGGGTCGAGTTGCGGTATTACTTATCTGATGGGCGGAAACTACGACAACATAACGTACGCCGTAAAAAACATGATTGCCAATCTTACCGGTATGATATGCGACGGTGCCAAACCAAGCTGTGCTCTGAAAATTACGGGGAGCGTATCTACTTGCATACTCTCTGCACTGCTCTCCATAGAAGGCCGTTACGTTACATCATTAGAGGGTATTATAGAAGATGATGTAGACCGCTGCATACATAATCTTACACGCATAGGTTCGCAAGGAATGAACGAAACCGACCGTTGTGTACTCGACATTATGACCCACAAAAAATAGACTAAAAAGGCATAGAGGTATAACCCCTGCCCTTACAGGCATAAATACATAATAAAAGGGGCTGCGCTAAATGAAGTATCGAGCGCAGCCCCTTTTTCTATTTTAATGTAATCAATATACGACTACTTTCTTGTTGCCCATAAGATATATACCTTGCGGCAGGGTAACCTCTGTAGTTCCGGGCTCTACTGTAACGACTTTTACTAAAACACCATTTGTGCCATATACAGGCAGTGTGCAAGCTGTTTCGGCCTCAACCACAACTACGCCAGCTTTCGACCATACCTTCAGCCCATCATTTTGCACTTTCTGAAGAGCATCCAATATATTCCAACCACTTATTACATCGGTCACTTCGGTCGATATCGATACCGATGCCGAACGGTTGCCATCGAATGACTCCCATGCATAACCGTTCCAATATTTATATTGTACATCAGTAACATCCGTAAGGGTATAAGAGAATGTTCCATCACCATTATCAGTCATAGCAACAGCATCTTCCGTACTCCAACCTTGGAATGAACCTACCATATAACACTCGGTTGTACCAGCTGGCACGGTAACGGTAAAGTGAATATCACCCGATTGAGCGTCTGGTTCATAAATCATTGCCCACCGTGCCACTACATCACTCGGAGTATATGTACGGTTACTTACTGATGCACCCTCGGCAGTAAGTTCTTCATACTGCCATCCCGGGCCACTACAATATTTATATCCGTCTGCCTCGGTAGCATCACCCATCGTTATGGTATAGTGTGTATCGTCGATACGCTCCATTTCCTGATGCAACCACCCTGTCATATCCCCCGCAATGTAACATGCTTTCGTTCCTTCGGGAACCGTAACAGTATAAATGAGGCCATTACCGGGATTAGGATTATACACTGCAGCCCAATTGGCTACGACATCCGATTCGCTATATGTTCTATTACCTATTTCTGAGCCATCGGCAGCTTTCTCTACATAGGCCCAATCGGGACCACTGCTGTATTTGTAGCCTTGTGTCTCAGTTGCCTCAGGCAAATCTATTGTATAGTGCAAAGCATCGACCTGTTGCATTTCGGTAAACGACCATTCGTTCATGTCGCCGGCAATATAGCAAGCTTGCGTACCAGCCGGAACAGTGACATTATAGGTAAGAGCCGATGCACTCAATGCAACGACACAACCCAAAGAGAGGAGTAATGTTTTTTTCATGTGCATATAATTTTTAAGATTATTGTTATACCACAAATATATCGTATATATACCTATTATTGTACTATTCTATCGTTTTTTAGAGCATAAATTATATGCAAACGTTTGCCATCACTCTTTTAGATGTTTCATACAGACTATTAACGAGCGTTATAAAAATATAGACCAATTCTATTTAAAACCCGGATATTGAAAATTTCAGTAATTTTGCGCCTCAAAATAAAAACATTACATATGACCACACATACACGCAACACAACCACTTATCTACTGGTATCCTTAGGTATGGCATCGGCGATGGGACCTTTCGTTACCGACTTCTATCTACCGGCACTGCCCCAACTTACCACTGTTTTTTCTACGACCTCGTCGGCCATACAGATGAGTCTTACCTTATGTTTGATAGGTCTCGCCATCGGGCAGCTGTTTATTGGGCCCCTCAGCGATAAGTATGGGCGCAAAATGCCTCTTATCATATCGATGGTCATTTTTAGCCTGGCTACGCTATGTTGCCTCTTCACAACCAACATATATATATTTTTAATATGCCGTTTCTTGCAAGGCTTGTCGGGAGCCGGCGGTATCGTTATCTCTAAATCGGTAGCCTCTGACCTTCATACCGGCAAAGAATTGGTACACTTCTTCGCCGTATTAGGATGCGTACAAGGTATAGCTCCTATCTGTGCACCATTTTTAGGTGGCGTATTACTGAGCGTTTCCGATTGGCAAGGTATTTTCTACACCCTTTTTGGCATAGGTGTCATTCTGTCGTTGATATTTATACCCTTTCAAGAATCTCTTCCCGACGAACGTAGACAGAAAGGAAACATATACAGCAGTATGAAACACTATAAGCACTTCTTCACTCACAAGCAATTCATGATATATGTTGCCATTCTTACAATTGCACAAGGTATTCTTTTTGTCTATATATCATCGTCCACTTTTATTTTCCAACAAATCTACGGTCTGAGCGCACTACTATACGGCGGATGTTTCGGACTTAACTCCCTGGCCATTATGGCTGGTAGCCTCCTCGCAGGACGTATCGGCGACCCTACCCGAGCACTCAACATAGGTGAACGCGGGGCTTTCGCTACCGTCATAACTACAGCCGTTTTCATTGCCATTCAGCTACCATTTGTATTCGTTGAGTTATCTATATGGGCTATGCTGTTTTTTATGGGGATTATCTTTACTATGGCTACTACAGTTGCGCTGGATTTAGAACGAAATAATGCAGGTAGTGCATCGGCTCTCATTGGGTTCTTTTCATTTTTGGCAGGAGGCATTGCCGCACCTATCACAGGTATAGGCAACATGCTCTATTCTACGGCAGGTATACTTGCCGTTTTCGGTCTGTTATTACTTTGGGTTGGACACTACCGACGTCATGTAAATACGGAAGATACCACAAAATTATCTGCTACCAACGACAACACGAGTCTGTAACAAGTGTCATCACATACACATATCATTCTATTATCATCGTATCGTATGCCATGACAACATTGGGTGGCAATAGTGCCGACACATCGCTGTGCCGCCCCATTTGATGGCTCATATGCGTAAGGTATGCACGACGGGGCGATAACCGTTTTATGAGAGCCAGCGCTTCGTTGAGAGACTGATGCGAAAGATGAGGTGTACGACGCAATGCATTGATTACCAATACGTCGAGGTCTTGTAATTGTTGCATCGTAGTATCGGGTAATGTAAGGCAATCGGTTATATATGCCACATTATCTATACGGAAACCCAGAATAGGCAATTTATAGTGCATTACCCGCAACGGAATTATCTCTACTTGCCCCACGTGGAATGGTATATCTGGCTCGATAGTCTGCATCTCAAAACGTGGAACACCTGGATATGGATGCTCGTTGAAGCAATAAGGTATACGAGCTTTTATATCATCTATCACCGGTTGCTCGGCATAGATGGGAAGGGGACGTTCTATACAATAGGGTCGCAAATCATCCAATCCGCCACAATGGTCGTAATGACTGTGCGTTACCAATAAAGCATCGACACGTGCAAGATGTGAACGTAATGCCTGATAACGGAAATCGGGACCGCAATCTATCAATATTTTAGTTTCTCCAACCGTCATCAATACCGATGACCTAAGCCGTTTGTCATGAGCATCGGGACTGGTACACACTTCACAAGAGCAATTTACTTGAGGTACGCCGGTTGAAGTACCCGTTCCTAAAAATTCTATTTGCATCATCTCTTATATTCTGTCAGCCTATATAATTCACTTCGGGTTTTATCGCTATATGAAAGGTATCCCATACCGAGTGGGCAATATCGGCAGCAAGATGCACTACGTCATCGGCCGTTGCACTGCCCGTATTGACAAGCACAAGACATTGCCGAGGATATACCATCGCCCCTCCTCGTGACTTACCTTTCCAACCTAATCGGTCAATGAGCCAACCGGCCGGCACTTTCACCGTTGTGTCGTCAATGGGATAATGAGGCATATCAGGATAACGAAGCAACAGGTCGCTGTACAAGCTACGCGATATGACAGGATTAACAAAGAAACTGCCGGCACTACCCATTTCGCTTGTTTCGGGAAGCTTACGACGACGTATCTCTATAACGGCATCACGTACCGACTGTAAAGTAGGATTTGCGCCTACGGCCTGACGCAAATTGCCATAATCAAGACGGAATTGAGGCTTACGACTCAACTTATATGTCACAGCGGTAATTATGTATTTACCTCTGAGCGATTGTTTGAATATACTATCGCGATAGCCATATGCACACTCATCAGGCAAAAAATTGCGCAGGTGCCCTGTTGTCACATCCACAGCTTCAACACCACTTATTACATCGCAAGCCTCTACACCGTATGCACCTATATTTTGCACCGCACTCGCCCCCACTTCACCGGGAATATACGATAAGTTCTCTACTCCGCCCCAGCCTGAGGCTACACAATACGCCACAAAATCGTCCCATACGACGCCACTTCCGGCGCGTACCTGTACACTGCTGCTATCTTGTTCGACAAGCTCCATACCTCTGATAGCCGAATGTAACAATACGCCTTGATAATCATGCAAAAACAGCAAATTGCTACCTTGTCCTATAGGCATGAACTTGGTACTGCTTTTATGCAAGTCGTACAGCAATCCTTGCAATTCTTCAACAGAAGCATACTCTTGCCATCCCATCGCTTGGGTAGGGATGCCAAATGTATGACGATTGGTAATATCAATATAACAGTCCACTGTCGATTGGTTATCCATACACTACGTTGTATTTATTGACGGAAAGCACTGAGCAAACCATCGGAAAACAACAAATAAGTACCAGTATTATATATCCATTGCTCTTTCAACCCGCTATACGTAGGTATCTTCACTACTTCCGAGGGGAGACCCAACGCAAGACGGCACTCTTCCTTGGTCATTCCAGTGATAACTTTTCCCCTTGTAATAGCATTCCACGCTTCATCGCTAATACTTTCGTACTTGGCACGTGGGTCGGTAAAAGAGAAAAGGCGGTCAAATGTAAGTATCTGGGTATAAGATGAACTTTTAACCGACATAAACACCTTTCCCGTGTTGCCTTGCTCGTCTACAAACGAAAGCGCTAACGGCAATACACTATTACCAGGCGAGACGGCAGTAACCGTAACGGGTATCAATTTACGAGAAGTAAACAACTGGTTATCTTCGTCATACCATTGGTTGGTAAGGATATAGAGTCGTTTACCCAGAAACAAATCGCGAGCCGTTGCCACATCATCCCAATCGACAAACGAAGGTATCAAAGGCGTATATTCCATCGCTGCTATCTCGTCTATCGACTTACCTGTTGCATAGGTATATATGGCACTATCGCATCTGAATACAAGCGTCACGAGCTTTTTATTGCCGTATAGATTCTCTTCTCTATAGCCTTCATACACAAATGTTTTCCCTTTAAGTCCGGTCGTCGATAACGAGGCATTCTCCTCGGGGCGCAACACTGGCGACAAACTATCGTCGACATAAGCAAAAGACTTACCCGGCAACCACGACTGACATCCATGCTTTACAAAATTGTTTTCCATGATAAGCTCTTCCTCGCCTTTTTCTATTTTCTCCACTACGGCATCGTCTATCTTGGGTGTAGACTCAGTTGCCGTATAACACGACGAAAGCATTACAAAAAAAGCATACAAAAACAACTGTATAAATAGTTTACGCATCGATATGACTTTTAGCTACTTGCAAGAGATTTGTTTCCGATATGAATGAGTGGGTAAAATTAGTAATAATTTGCGAAACCATGACATGCAACAATCTTCAAAAAAGCGTAGCACAATGTCGTTTTTCATAAATTATATTGTATCTTTACGTCGCAAAAAAAGAAGGTAATACGTAAAAGCCTTGCATCGGTCTCAACCGGTAAATTACCCCTATGAAAAACAACAACATAATACAACAAAGAGCATTTCGATTTCGTCGGTGGAGCCGGCATCGATATGCCGTATTTTGCAGCATAGGGCGTTACGTCAATATAGGCCAACTATCGAACCGCATTGCCGATGCATCTACCTACAAAATCAAGCGCACATCTTCACACATTATTTTTCACAATCCTAAAAAAGAGGATACCGACCCAACAGAACTTTCCGATGCTCCCCCACTACTCGAGCTTACAGAGAGCCTGATTGTTTTACCAGTTCTCACGTCAGAAAGTTGCCGAGGCGGCAAACAGTACCCTCATACAGCCTTTCAAATACTATCCGACAAATACCGCAGGCGAACGACAGTCCGTCAGCCATCGTTATCGTCTGCCCAAGCATTTCGTGACTTCTCTTACATAAATCACAGATGTTCTGAATTGTTCTGCGCGCTAAGTTCGGTACAGATGCGTAGCCATACCGTTCGGTACCATGCCTTAGTCGATAAAAACAGACATACTCATACCATTTATATACCTAAAGTTTCATTTTATGACAATCAATGCATTCGATGCCGCTCATTTGTGGCATCCCTATACCTCGGCATTACATCCACTGCCAACTTACATGGTAAAACGTGCCGAAGGCGTATATATAGAACTCGAAGATGGACAGCGTCTCATCGACGGCATGTCGTCGTGGTGGGCTGCCATACACGGATATAATCATCCTGTACTCAACGAAGCTGCCACGCAGCAACTGAAAGAGATGTCGCATGTCATGTTTGGCGGCCTCACCCATCGTCCGGCCATAGAATTGGGCGAAATACTGCTATCAATCGTCCCAGACAATATGCAACATATATTTTATTGCGATTCAGGCTCTGTATCGGTAGAGGTAGCCATCAAAATGGCACTACAATATCACTATTCACGCGGCAATCGCACTCGCGACAATCTCCTGACCATCCGCCGTGGATACCACGGCGACACATGGAATGCAATGTCGGTATGTGACCCAGTCACAGGCATGCACTCTATTTTTGGAGGAACGCTACCCAAGCGATACTTCATAGATTCGCCCTCTTGTCGATACGGCGACGAATGGGACGAACATTGTACCGATGAGCTTACTGCGGCGATGGAAAGACTGCACACTTCGCTTGCAGCCGTCATATTGGAACCCGTAGTACAAGGTGCCGGAGGTATGTATTTCTACCATCCGCAATTTCTGCAGACGGTGCGCCGATTATGCGACCAATATGGTGTACTGCTGATATTCGATGAAATAGCAACCGGCTTCGGACGAACTGGGAAACTCTTCGCTTGGGAACATGCCGGAGTAAAACCCGATATCATGTGTATAGGCAAAGCCATCACAGGAGGCTACATGACATTGGCAGCAACTCTTGCTACGCACGATGTTGCAGCTGCGCTTTCTGAAGGAGAACCAGGGGTATTTATGCATGGCCCTACATTCATGGGCAATCCTTTGGCTTGTGCGGTAGCCGTGGCCTCTACCCGACTGCTTCTATCGGTCAACTGGCAAAAACGCGTAGCTGAGATAGAACAACAACTGAAACGCGAGCTTGCTCCTGCAGCCGCATTGCCGCAGGTAACCGAAGTAAGAGTTCTGGGTGCCATAGGTGTAATAGAGATGAAACAGCCAGTAAACATGGCTACAATACAACGACAATTTGTAGAACATGGTGTATGGGTACGCCCCTTCGGCAAGTTGGTTTATATCATGCCTCCCTACATTATCACATCACAACAACTCTCGCAACTTACAACAGCCTTACTTGCTGTAGTAGAAAAGCAACCTTTATGAAATCATACAGCGAAGCATTGGCAGAGCTACGTCGCAACGGCAGGTTGCGACAACTCACTGAAACCGAAAGTAGCCAAAGTCATATTGTACGCAACGGAGTGTCTATGCTCAACCTGTCATCGAACGACTACCTTGGCATTACACAGGAAGAGTCGTTGTGGCGTGCATTTTTAGAAGAGACACCAGTCACACGATTACAGCCATCGGCAGCGTCGAGCCGGTTACTTACAGGTAATCATCCGGCATACTCAAGACTGGAAAAGCTATTGACACAACTGTATGAGCGTCCTGCTGCTCTCGTTTTCAACAGCGGATACCATGCCAATAGCGGCATACTGCCGGCCATAGCCGACGAACGTACGCTCATTCTTGCCGACAAGTTAGTTCATGCAAGTCTCATCGATGGCATGCACCTCGGACATGCGCCCTACATACGATATCGCCACAACGACTACCAACACCTTGAAACACTGCTACGTGAGAAAGCTCACAATTTCGATACCGTAATCGTTGCGACAGAAAGCATTTTCAGCATGGATGGCGACATATGTGACCTTCGGAGATTAATTGACCTGAAACGAGAATTTCCCAACGTCATGCTGTATGTCGATGAAGCACATGCCATTGGCGTAAGAGGCCAACGCGGACTGGGATTATGCGAAGAGTACAATTGTATCTCCGACATTGATATGCTCGTTGTCACTTTCGGTAAAGCAATAGCCTCGGTAGGCGCAGCACTGATTTGCAACGAAGAAATAAAAGAATGGCTTGTCAATACGATGCGTCCCTTCATCTTCACCACGGCCTTGCCTCCCATCAATGTAGAGTGGACTCATTATGTACTGTCACACCTCGACGTATTAAGCAATAGGCGTCACCATCTGGCAGCCATTGCCCAAAGGGTAAACGACGCTATAACCCGTTGCAAAGGAGATACCGGAAGTCGCAGCCATATCATTCCTTACATCATCGGAGATGCCGCCGAAACACAGGCCGAAGCTATCAGGATGCAACGTCTCGGGTTCTACCTGATGCCCGTAAGGCCTCCTACCGTACCGGCTGGCACATCGCGATTACGCATATCTTTGCATGCCCTCTGCAGTGATGACGATATAGAGCGACTTATCGCCGCCTTAACCCAAAACAGCACCACATGGAAATAGAATATATCATACGCGAAGGGAACCGACGGCTCTTACTTTTTTGGGCTGGTTGGGGTGCCGACATACGGCCATTCGAAGCTCTTCGTCAGGTACTTCACCAACAAGATTGTTGTATCTGTTACGACTATTCTACCCCACCATACCCCGACGATATGACCGAGTGGCAACAATACGACGAGATAGAGCTGTATGCGTGGTCGTTTGGCGTATGGGCTGCCTCCACATGGCTATCTTCAATCGCATTACCCATTACGCGCGCCACAGCCATCAATGGCACGCCATTCGGCATAGATGACACACGAGGCATTGCCCGTAACGTATTTGACGCCACGTTAGCTCGATTGGACGATGCGACATTGGAAAAATTCGACCGCCGCATGTGTGACGACAATACCACCCTGCAAAATTATAGGCTTGTGCATCCAACTAGAAAGATTGCGAGCTTAAAGCAGGAATTGCAGGCTCTAAAATACTATATCCGCAGTTTGCAAAAAAGGAGAGACTTCTCCTGGTCGAGAGCCATAATAGGTACTCGCGACCGCATTTTTTTACCTCAAGCGCAAGCTCAAGCATGGAAAGAATACGGTACCCCCATCATCATGGAAGAGATAGCTCACTATACCGACTTTGCCAGCCTCATTGCCAATGACACCATAGACAAACAAAAAGTAGCCAAACACTTCAGTCGTGCTGCCGAGAGTTACGATGCAGCCGCAGTCGTACAACGCGATATGGCACAGCGATTGCTATCGCTTTTACCCGAGAATTTCGATGCACTCCACATTTTGGAAATAGGATGTGGCACAGGATTGTTTACCAAATTACTGGCTCAACGTTTTACAACAGCCCATTTTACAATCAACGACCTATGCCCTACTATGTGCGACATTGCTACGCAAGCCATTACCAACTACACAACCTGCATGGCCGGCGATGCCGAACAGATTGACTTTCACGACACATACGGGCTGATAACATCGGCTGCTGCCATACAATGGTTTAGCAATTTACCCGACTTCTTATCACGCATCGAAGCATCTCTCGATAACGATGGGATAATCCTATTCTCCACCTTTGGCAGCGACAATCTTAAAGAGCTGCGCCATACAACAGGCAAAGGGCTACCCTACTTTTCGAGCGAAGTGCTACAAGAGATTTTCGAGCGCTACTACACCGATGTATCGGTCGTTGAAGAGAGACACACGCTCACGTTCGATTCTCCCATAGAAGTTTTACGGCACATGCAACAAACCGGTGCCAACGGACTTACCGGGACTCACTTTTCGCTTCGCCGCTTTTCAGAACAATATCAGGCTCTTTATGCTGCCGAAAACGGCAGTGTAAGCCTTACATATCACCCTATTTATATAATTGCTCGTAAAAAACACAACGTATGAAAGGAGTATACTTCATTACCGGCATCGACACCAACATAGGCAAAAGCTATGCCACCGGATGGCTTGCCCGCGAATTGATGCAACGCAACGTAAAAGTAATCACACAAAAACTGATACAGACCGGGAACGACACTATATCGGAAGATATTGCACTACACCGCCGTATCATGAATGTAGCTCAACTCTTTCCCGAAGATTGGGAACAACTTACCTATCCTATTATATATACTTATCCGGCCTCTCCTCACTTGGCTGCCGAGATTGACCACTATACAACCGACATGAGTGTGGCGACCCGTGCTACACAAGTGTTGGCATCACGATATGATGTAGTACTACTCGAGGGGGCTGGTGGGCCTATGGTGCCACTCACACGCGACTTGCTTACCATCGACTATGTTGCTGAACAGGGTTACCCCGTGATACTTGTCACATCAGGCCGATTGGGTAGCATCAATCACACGCTGCTATGCATCGAGTCAATTGTTCGCCGCGGATTACAATTGCACAGCATCATATACAATCGATACCCATCGACCGATACCATTATAGAGAACGACACCATAGACTATCTGCGTAACTTCCTTGCCAATAACTATCGCGACACGCTTTTCTTTGAAATGCCAGAAATCACGATAGCCGATAAAAAAAAGCCCTAATTTTATAACCTGATAAAAACAAACGTTTCGGCCTGTAAATCAGATACAATCAATGCCATGCCGAAACGTTTGTTCTTTTCATAAGGTTCACCGAACGAAAACAGGTCGATAAGGTTGCCAACCTTCTCTTCCTTTTGATTAGGTACGGTCTGGCATAAAAAAATCGAGCAAGCATATTCGTCTGCCCCCGTCTTTCAGTATCTTTGCCCCAAGAACGGTAAAATCAAAACCGTACACCATTATGAAGAGATATTTTATATTTACGGCCATCCTATGGGCTATTCTTCTACAGTCTTGCGAGCAACAACCTGCATCGTATTCGTCCGACCAAGAGATAAACTATGCCGATGCCGCATGTTGGTACAACGGCAATGCTCTAACCAGTGACAAGCAGACAGATATTTTCTACGTAGTACCCACTTGCATATGGGACTATACCGATAGCAACGGCGTATCGCATCACCACATGGATATTTTTAACAACGAACAACGCGCCCTTGTAAACCCGTCGATAGAACTTGCCAAACGAGTATTGAGTGACAGTTGTAACTTCTATGCGCCCTACTACCGACAAATAAGTATGGATAGCTGGCTTACACTCGATACGGCACTTATAGAACAACGATTTGAACTCGCATACCACGATGTCGTTGAGGCCTTCAGATACTATATGCATCACTACAACAACGGACGACCATTCATCCTTGCCGGACACAGCCAAGGTGCAAAAGCCGTCATAGAGTTATTGAAACACGAACTTACCGAGGCTACATACCAACAACTGGTAGCTGCATACGCCATAGGCTATACCATCAGTAGTGAGGAAGTAAATGCATATCCCTTTTTACGTCCCGCACAGCATGCTACCGACATAGGAGTCACCATACATTTCAATAGCGTGACACGACCCGATGCCGTATCGCCACTTTTTGCCGAGAACAAAGTCTGTATAAATCCTATCAATTGGACAACCGATGCTACCCCAGCCCAATCGTATCAAGGCTTTACCGCTACGATAGATACCGCAATACATACAATTATCGTACAAGGAGTTGACGAGGCTGCCTACTATATTCCAAGTGTAGCGACATTACTACCCAAAGGCAATTTACACGTATATGAGTTTAATCTCTATGAAAACGACCTCAGGAACAACGTTTCACAGCGTATAAAAGCCTACTTCGACAAGCACACGACGAACGTCCCAGCACTTTATGAACAGGAGATACGATAATTTGCTCTTCGACTTAGACGGCACCTTGACCGACCCGGCTAAGGGCATCACACGCTCGGTAGCCTATGCCTTGCAAAAATTCGGTATCCACGTTTCCGATATGCAACAGCTTTATTACTTCATAGGGCCACCCTTGGACGACTCTTTCAAAATATTTTACGGTTTTGACAACGAACAGGCTCAACAAGCTGTACACTACTATCGAGAGAGATTTTCGACATGCGGTTGGCATGAAAATAAAGTTTACGACGGCATACCCGACCTGCTATCTTCTCTAAAAAAAGCAGGCTATCGCCTTATGGTAGCCACCTCGAAACCGACACCTTTTGCTATTCGCATCTTAGATTATTTCAAACTATCGACATATTTCGACTTCATAGCCGGGAGCGGACTCAATGGCGAACGTCACAATAAAGCCGATGTAATAAATTATGCACTGGATTGTTGCCATATTACCGACTTGACTCGTACAGCTATGATAGGAGACCGCAAGCACGATGTCGAGGGAGCCCGACAAGTTGGAATAGATTGTATAGGCGTACTCTATGGATATGGAAGCCGAGCAGAGTTGGAAAATGCAGGAGTACATCGCACAGCTGCCTCGATAGAAGTATTGAAAGAAATATTATGTTCACCTCTACAACAAGCTTCCCCCGTGAAATAGAGATACGACCTTGTTAGAATAACTCTGCACGATAATCTACCAGCCACACATCGCCACTTTTCACCATATTCAGCAACATATTCAGCACCTCTCGTTCCTTACCGCGGCTGTCTTTAACAAGAACTTTCCCTTGCACGATATTGGTCGTATCTTCTGGCATAAAAATCTGCGCATGAGTAACCTTAAAACGAGCGTTTCCTGTACGAAGTTCTTCGCTCTGACTACCCACCCACTCGGCAAACATAGCTATTTCAGAAGCCGATGCAGGCGTTGAGAGCATACCTGCTTCGTCGAAACGGGCATGAATCATATCATCGGCAAACTCTTTGGCAACTCGCAAAGGTTCGTTCTCTACCGTCTCTTGTCTGACAAACCATAAACAAGGTAAAGCAATAGCAACAAACGCCAATGTCAGTTTTATAGCCATAATCTGCCGACGGCGGCGTTTCCTCAAACTTGTTTTCTTCTTCTTTTTTACCATACGGGCACAAACTTACAAAAAGGGCGCTATAATCGTACTTCTACCTGTGTAAAGAAATGTTACACTACATCACTATCTTTCATCATACATGGTAATATTTTGTAACTGAGAGCCGCTATGCAACTCGAAGGTAATTGAGGATGCAACATCTTGTATTTGACATACAAACCGGTAAGATAATATATTGTTCCAATAACGTATGGCTTGCTACACGAGAGCCGCATAACTCTATTGCAACGATAAAAAAACAAAAACTCCGTTTTTCATTTTTTATTATAATTACCTTGCATTATCTTTGTTCTGGAAATAGAAAAGCTAAATATCTTGCTGATATGCCTTTATGAAAAGATATATGTTAGGCTTGACAAACAAAAAACGTATTTTTCTGTTTTCTCAATGCCCGTCATGTACCCTCCATACGGACAACGTTGCAACATAGGAAAACAAAAACTTTGTTTTTCTTTTCGCATTGCACTTACCATACACTATCTTTGCACAGAAATGTTTAATAATAAAATATGGAAGATACCCAACTGTTACAAACCATTATCGAAGGAATACAAGAAAAAAAAGGTCACGACATTACTACAGTAGATTTCACCAATATCGAATCAGCTTCGACTCGTTATTTTGTCATTTGTCAAGGCAACTCATCGTCGCAAGTAGAGGCCATAGCCGACAGTGTACGTGAATATACTCGCCAACACACGGGGATAAAACCTTACGGCTATGAAGGCTATCGCAACGCACAATGGATTATTATAGACTACGGTACAATCTTCGTTCATATTTTCCAACCCGAGGCGCGCAACTTCTACCGCCTTGAACAATTATGGAACGATGCCAAATTGACAGACATAGCCAATGTGGAATAGTTTTTGCTGTATGCATGACTAACAGCTTTTTTTACATGCAACAAAATGAATAATAATAGCAATAACAACAAGAAGAATTTTTTTCGCTTCAATCTGGCGTGGCTTTACATAAGCATTGGATTGGGATTGGTAGCGATATATTATCTCAACAACTCTTCAATATCGAGAGAGGTAAACTGGACTGAATTTGAAAAAGTTGCCCGCGACGGCGGCATTAAGAAGCTGGTCATTTTCACCAAAAAAGATTATGCCGAAGCTTTTCTCACCGATTCTGCAGCGACAGCTATCTACGGAGAGAAATTCAATCCTAAAAATGGCACGGCCACCATTACAACCAATATCCCATCGAGCGACAGCTTTTCAGAGACCTTACAACGCTGGGAAAAGGATTTCAATTTCTCGGCCGATGTAACTTACGAAAAGAGTAGCGATATAGGTGCTATTTTATGGTCGGTAGGTCCTTTTATCTTGATTATTGTCTTTTGGTTTATCCTGATGCGACGCATGTCTAACCCCGGCAGTGGTGGCGGTGGTGGCGGTGGTGGCGGTGTTTTCAGCGTAGGAAAATCTAAAGCCCAACTTTACGAGAAAGGAGATACTCGCGTTACTTTTAACGATGTAGCCGGTCTGTCAGAAGCCAAGCAAGAGGTAGAGGAAATAGTAGAATTTCTGAGAAATCCGCAACGTTATACCGACCTTGGCGGTAAAATTCCTAAAGGAGCTTTGTTGGTAGGACCTCCGGGAACTGGTAAAACCCTATTGGCCAAAGCTGTTGCAGGAGAAGCTGATGTGCCATTTTTCTCACTGTCGGGTTCCGACTTTGTAGAGATGTTTGTAGGCGTGGGTGCTTCTCGTGTTCGCGACCTTTTCCGCCAAGCTAAAGAGAAAGCCCCTTGCATCATCTTCATAGACGAAATCGATGCCGTAGGACGTGCCCGTGGCAAGAATCCCAATATGGGGGCTAATGACGAACGTGAAAACACCCTCAACCAATTGCTTACAGAGATGGACGGTTTCGGGTCGAACAGCGGTGTCATCATACTCGCAGCCACCAACCGTGCCGACATCTTGGACAAAGCCTTGTTGCGTGCCGGCCGCTTCGATCGCCAAATCTATGTAGAATTACCCGACCTAAACGACCGTAAAGCTATATTCCACGTGCATCTGCGCAATGTCAAAATCGACGACTCGGTCGATGTAGACTTGCTGGCTCGCCAAACGCCCGGATTTTCGGGTGCCGATATTGCCAACGTATGCAATGAGGCTGCTCTTATTGCAGCTCGCAAAAACAAGAAATCGGTACAGAAACAAGATTTCATGGATGCCGTAGACCGTATTGTAGGTGGCTTGGAAAAACGGTCTAAAATAACTACCGAAGAAGAGAAACGCTCTATTGCCATACACGAAGCCGGACACGCCTCTCTGAGCTGGCATCTGCAATATGCCAATCCGTTGGTGAAAGTAACCATCGTACCCCGAGGCAAAGCATTGGGTGCGGCATGGTACTTGCCAGAAGAGCGACAAATCACTCCGCGCGAGGCATTGCTCGACGAAATGTGTGCGACGCTGGGCGGACGTGCTGCCGAAGAGTTGTTTATAGGCCGCATCTCTACCGGTGCAGCCAACGACCTGGAGCGCGTCACCAAGCAAGCTTATGCCATGGTAGTATATTTCGGCATGAGTGAACGACTTCCCAATTTGTCGTACTATGACTCTACTGGTCAAGAATATGGATTTACCAAACCATATAGCGAGACAACAGCTCAACTTATCGACGAAGAAGTAAGTCGTATTATCTCAGAACAATATGAGCGTGCCAAACGCATATTGAGCGAACATGCCGAAGGACATGCCCGCCTTACAGACGTTCTACTCAAAAACGAGGTAATATACACCGAAGATGTAGAAAAAATATTTGGTAAACGTCCGTGGAAATCGCGTTCTGAAGAGATTTTGCAAGATGATGATGCTGAGAAGTCCGACCATAAAGAGGAGAGTCAAGCCGACGCATCTGCAAAAGACAGCAGTGACACAAATTCTACAGAGAATACACCTCACGGTGCATATACATCAACCTCCACAGCCGAATCTACCCCCGGTTCAAACGAAGCATCTGGCACAGGAACGGTTGAGAAAGACGAAAAACAAACGCCCTCCGATACAAGTAAATAAGATAACAAGGAGAAACGATTTGTCACCCCAAACGATGGAGTCACTTCGATGAAGCGGCTCCATCGTTTTTTTGTAACCCATTCATATAAGCCCTATTAACCATAGCCACAGCACAAAAATCAAGCTCAAAAAATGCCACGGTAAAGTATATCGCTCTCCCAAATATAATTTATATGTCAAATAATATACTTACCTTTGGACGGTATCTTGGACTATATATAATATGGATAACAACTATTTATATCTCATATACGGCATGAATATTATGTTTTACTTCATGACGTCATGGATATTCTGGATGAAAGGTAATGATCGACTTTCAAGGTTGGTCATGATTCTGATGTCCATATTAGGTATAGAATGTACAAAAGACCTTTTTTTCTTAGGTGAAACCGGATATTCAAGTGAAAATTCATGGATGCTTGTTGCCGCAATAGATATGGTGGCTATACCGTTGTACGCATTTATACTCAGAGAACTGTGTCAACCGGGAAAACTCACCACTCGTGAAATGATCCTGCACGAAATTTCATTTGCCATATTCCCCTTACTATTTGTCATCACAGGCAATAAGCTATTCTATAACATAGAAGTAGCCTGGGCTCTTACGTACGGAATAGCACATGCCATATGGGCTATATTTGCCATTCCACGTTACAACAGGCTACTAAAAACAACCATATCGTACGACCAGAATGTCAATCTCGGTTGGCTCAGAATCGTACTGGTTGCATTCATCCTTATACTAAGTCTTTGGCTCCTCAATTGCTACGTGATGGACTTAAATATCGAGGCTTTCTACCTGGCAGGGACAATGCTAATGTGGATGTTTATCTGTTATTTTATCTACAAACACGAGTCGGTCTTAGACGAACTGACGCTTACAATGGCCAACGAGGAGATAGAAGAAAAGAACGACGACACGGAAACAGATTTGCCGGAAATAGAACGCCAAATTCAGTACCAATTTGTCACACAAAAATTATTTCTCGACCCACACTTACGTCTCTCTGATGTTGCTCTCAAGGTAGGCACCAACCGCACCTACCTCAGCCGCTTTTTCAACCAGGAGAAAGGGCATACCTTCTACGACTATGTAAACGGGATGCGACTCGACTACGCCGAAAAGCTGTTGCTTACAACGCCCGATTCTTTGGCCAAGATTGCCGAAAGCTCTGGGTTCAACTCCCTCTCCACCTTTCGTCGCGCTTTTGCCACTCGCCACAACTGCTCGCCTGCCGAGTTTCGCCGATTTCACAATTTCCAAAAAGAAACAGAATAAATCCCCAATACACTATACAGTTTCCATCTGTTTATCAACTATCTATCCATCTTAAACATGAGATTACAATACAATTTGTTCTCTTACGTCTCATCATACATATAATTAAATTTATTTTTCTACAACATTCGGTCATATTCGCTATATCGCCGTTCCAGTAACTGCGAAGATACAATCACGCCCTTCTCCTACATAAGCCCTCCGGGATGAAGCATAATTATAATCTACAAAAATTTAAGTTACTTCTTTTTTCGATTTATGTTCATTTACATTATCTTTGTAATGTTTAATTCTAAATCAAAGCCTATGATATAAAAACAGATAGACGACATATCGTATAAAAGCGTTAGCTTGTTATTCTCGTTTCTAAAAATCGCCAAATTTTGAAGAGACACCCGAGAGTAAAAGTTAATGCTCACGCTGCATAGCGTGGGCTTTTACTCTTATTTGGGTGTATGGTGTTTGGCGATACCTTAGAAACGAATCAAGAGTCGGAGTCCACGTTTTTTATATAGCAACTTACCGTTTTTATACCGTCGCACACCTTTCAGACCATAGTGGACCCCGCAAGCAATTTTACGAGTAACAAACTCTTTCGGCACCGGATTGATGTGCCGAACAAAAGTTTTAAACATGGAAACTAAAAAATTACGCTTGTTATCTGTGGCATTGTTATTGCTGGCAACGGGCGCGACACAAGCCGATGAAGTAGAATACATGCTTATACATGCCTATCTGCCGGCTTACGATCAGTCGCTTTTGCTCGATAATATAGACAAAATCACTTTCAGCGACGAAGGTATTGAGGTGGCACTATATGATGCCGATAACGTGGCAGTCCCCTTCGGGCAATTCCGTTCAATTACATTCAGTAATAAGTCTTCAATAGAAGAAAGCCCTATCAACGGAGCAATGCGCGTGACTTACCGTTCCACTGATGCCACTGTCGTTGTAGAAAGCCCGTTACCCATCAAGACCATAGGTATCTACAATCTGCATGGCCTTGCTGTGCGCCACGAGTCACCACACAGCGAGCAGGTAATTCTCTCGCTTGACGGATGTCCCCGGGGCATTTACATCGTTTTGGCAGAAAACGGCGAAACAACAATAACCCGGAAAATAGTAAAAACCAACTGACAATCTTAAAATCATGAAAGCATTGAAACTCATAGCACTCCCGTTACTATTCGTGCTGACGGGTATCGTCTCAACTCCCACAACGGCACAAGAACGCACGTTCGAAATTTACCAAAACGGTACAGTTCTGTATTCCGTGCCGATTGCCAGTATAGACAGTATAAAGATAAACAAGGTGCTCGCCACCCCGTCGACGCTAAATGCCGTTGTCGAAGAGGAGAGTGTGGTACTTACTTGGTCTGCTGTAACAGGCGCCACCTCCTACGAGGTATTTCGTAGCCCCGACAACGTAATCTACACCACCATTGCCTCCGACGTGACCGGCACTACCTATACCGATGCCACACCACTTACGGGACTCAACTATTATAAAGTACGCGCCCAAAACGACGAACTGACAAGCGACATGAGTGCTGCGTCGGCTCCTGTATCGTTTGGAGGTTCGGCAATAGAGACAGGCCTGTATATGGGCATTATTGGTTTCAACCAAGAGCTGAAGACCAAAGAGATAAGCATTCTTGCGCCCAATACCAAGAGTACATTTACCGGCTTTGTGACAGGCATGAGCCCGCAAAACGGAACCCTGCTCTACTATGCCGTAGATAATGCGATAGACCGTCTCGCTGCGGCCGTATTGCCTAACGACCTCGTAAATGTATCGATAGTGACCTTTACCGACGGACTCGACCAAGGGTCTGTAATGATGAGCCCGCAATACTCATCGGACAACGAATATCTCGCCGCCGTGAACGAGCGCATTGAAAATGTAAAGATACAGGGATTGCCTATAACGGCATATTCGATAGGACTGAAAGGTAACGACGTTACCGACGAAGCGCAATTCATGGCCAATCTCGAAAGCCTTGCCAGCTCTCCCGAAAATGCCGCCGAGGTGAACAGTATGGAGGAGGTTAACGCCAAGTTCCAAGAGATAGCCGACAGCTTGTACAACAGCAGCACTTCGCAAACCATAAGCCTGATGATACCGGGCCAAAGCAATGGCACCGTGATACGTTTCACCTTCGACGACGTAACCGATGCTTCCGTGTCGGAAATGTTTATTGAGGGTACTTTCTCATTGCAAGACCGTTCGCTCAAGAATATTCGCTATGAAGGGCTCACATGCGATAGTGGCGAGAGCGTGACAGGCACACAAGACGGCATCTTCGTTACCTTCTCGTTTGTAGGCTTGCGGCAAACCTCGGGTGAGACCGTCCCCACGGCCCACATCAAGCAGTGGAGTTATATCCCCGCAACATCGCAATGGCAAATCAACTCAGAGTTTACCCCCGAAGGCAACACGGTTACCACGGTAGAGCGCAAGAGTGCCGTCATCATGCTGGTATTGGATTGCAGCAGCTCGTTAGGCAGCCAATTTACCGACATGCAGACCCACGCCTGCCAATTTATAGAGAAAATGGCCGAGAATACCGAAATCAGTACCGGCGGTACAGGCAGCGGCGGTGGCAGCATCGGCGATGCCGAAATGGACGTGATAGCCGAATTGTCATTCGATGAACTGGTTTACGTCGAAGGAGGTACTTTCCTGATGGGTGCACAAAACGATTATGAACCCGAATACGATTGGCAAGGAGTGCAAAGCAGCCGTTCGCTCAATTATGATGCCTATGCATATGATGATGAATCTCCTGTTCATGAAGTAACCTTGTCACCCTACTATATAGGGCGATACGAAGTGACGCAGCAATTATGGGAGTATGTGATGAATTACGAAGGCACTACACCCGACGGAACCATGTTGGTTGCAGTAGGCAACGGACCGTGGTTGGGTGACCAACCATCAACTACCTATGGTAAAGGGGATACCTATCCGGCTTACTATGTATCGTATGACGATATAGTTGATTATTTCCTGCCGCGACTGAATAAGATAACCGGCCGCACCTTCCGCCTGCCCACCGAGGCGGAGTGGGAATATGCCGCACGCGGTGGCCAGAAAGACGAATATACCCGCACACACACCTCTATGACACCCACCACAGCCTCTACCGGCACATATTATTGTTATGCCGGCAGTAACAATCCAGATGAAGTAGCATGGTTCTCTGGCAATTCAGGGAGCAAAAGCCATCCGGTTGGACAAAAAGCTCCCAATGCCCTCGGTCTGTATGATATGAGCGGTAACGTTTATGAGTGGTGCAGTGATTGGAATAGTGGCTATTCTTCATCTCCTCAAACCAACCCACAAGGTCCTACTGGAGGAAGCCGTAAAATTCTAAGAGGAGGGGGGTATGATATTATTTACTCATACGATACAAGAATTACATTCAGAATGGGGGGCGAGCCTGATAGTCGTAACTCATATATGGGTTTTCGCCTTGCGTGCTGTGTAGAGTAAGCATACCTACCAACCCACAAACGTATCTATCTGCCCGCCGGACGCTGTACCGGCGGGCAGTGTTTTTGGGGTAGACAGATGGGAAACACACCAATCTGTTGAGATGAATGCGAAATGTAGCCAAATCCTCATGAAGGCAATACCCAAAGCCCGCCTTGCTGTTTTTACCGTCAATACTTCTTATCATCGCGAAAAAATCGCTAACTTTGCAGGCTATATTTTTGTAGGGAGTTTTATATCCCGTCAACGAAGACTATATGGAGTTTACACTGCAACATACAAATAGCGAGGGCTGCGCACGCGCCGGCAAAATAACGACCGACCACGGCGAGATACTGACGCCCATATTTATGCCCGTAGGTACGGTGGGCGCCGTAAAAGCGGTGCACATGCGCGAGCTACGCGACGACATCAAAGCTCAAATCATCCTCGGCAATACCTACCACCTGTACCTGCGTCCGGGCTTGGAGATTTTGCAACGCGCCGGCGGACTGCACGGCTTCAACGGATGGGAACGCCCCATACTGACCGATAGCGGTGGGTTTCAGGTATTCTCCCTATCGGGCATCCGCAAGCTCACCGACGAGGGTGTACACTTCCGCTCGCATATCGACGGCTCGAAACATCTGTTCACGCCCGAGAATAACGTGGATACACAACGCATCATAGGCTCGGACATCATGATGGCTCTCGACGAATGTACGCCGGGAAATGCCGACTACGCATACGCCAAGAAGTCGTTGGCACTGACCCAGCGCTGGCTCGAACGAGGGTGGAAACATTACAAGGAGACCGAGGGATTGTATGGTTACCGACAAGCCTACTTTCCCATCGTACAAGGTTGTGTCTACCCCGACCTGCGTCGCGACGCCGCGCACCACGTGGCCGACTTGGGCGCCGACGGTAATGCCATAGGCGGCCTTGCCGTGGGCGAACCTACCGAAAAGATGTATGAGATGATAGAGGTGGTAAACGAGATATTGCCCGCCGACAAACCCCGTTACCTGATGGGGGTGGGTACGCCTGCCAACATCTTGGAGGGAATAGACCGCGGTGTCGATATGTTCGACTGCGTAATGCCCACGCGCAACGGACGTAACGGCATGGTATTCACCTCGCGCGGTATCATGAACATGCGCAACCGCAAGTGGGCCGATGACTTCTCGCCACTCGACGAGGAAGGTACGTCGTTTGTCGACACAGCATACAGCAAAGCCTATTTGCGCCACTTGTTTATAGCCGACGAGATATTGGCCATGCAAATAGCCTCGATACACAATCTGGCATTCTACGTATGGCTGTCGCAAGAAGCCCGGCGACATATACTCGACGATACTTTTACCTCGTGGAAGCGCGAAATGATAGAACGTGTGACTACGCGATTGTAACACCATTAACTGAGAAGACAACTCATGAAGGTATTCAAGATACTTGACCTGTATATCATCAGGAAATTTCTTGGTTCGTATTTTTTCTCAATAGTGCTCATTCTTGCCATCACTATTGTTTTTGATACGAACGAGAAACTCGATGCCTTCATGAAAGCTCCGTTAAGGTCAATCATATTCGATTACTTTCTCAACTTCCTACCCTACTTTGCCAATCTGTTCAGTCCGCTGTTCACATTTATCGCCGTCATATTTTTCACCTCTAAACTTGCCGATAACAGCGAGATTATTGCCATACTGTCGAGCGGGGTTAGTTTCAAGCGACTCTTCATCCCCTACATGTTTTCGGCTGCAGTCATTGCAGCCATCAACATTGTGCTGAGTTGCTACATCATCCCGCCATCGAACATCACGCGCATAGAGTTTACCAATACCTATGTACGCAACAAGCGGGTCGACTACGCCAGCAACATACAATTTATGGTAGAACCGGGTGTTGTAGCCTATATAGCTCGCTACGACAACAGCAACAAGATGGGCTACCGCTTCTCGTTAGAGACATTCGAGGGGAAAATACTCAAATCGAGGCTTACAGCACAGACCATCACCTACGACTCGGCCTATCAATGGCATGCCAATAACTATGTAATACGTAAATTCGATGGCATGCGCGAAACCCTAACACGCGGTACACGAATAGACACAACTATAACCGTTACCCCATCCGATTTCCTCATCTCGCCCACCGATTGCGAGACCATGACATCGCCCGAACTCGTAAAATATATCGACCGACAGCGTGAACGCGGTGTCGCCAATATACAAAGTTTCGAAATAGAGTACCACAAGCGTTTTGCCATGGCAGCAGCAGCATTTATACTGACGGCAATAGGCATGTCGCTCTCGTCGCGCAAAACCAAAGGGGGCATGGGCATAAATATTGGTATAGGGCTACTGCTCAGCTTCTCATACATATTCTTCTCAACGGTAACATCATCGTTTGCCATCAGCGGTGCCACCTCTCCGGCACTGGCCATGTGGATACCCAATATACTCTACGCCATTATAGCTGTACTACTATATAGGACAGCACCCAAATAACAAGAAGACAAACAAAATACAATCAATATAGTATATAAGATAAGATGGAAAAGAAATTCAAGCGAACTTTGGTGACAACGGCACTCCCCTATGCCAACGGACCGGTACACATAGGTCACCTCGCAGGCGTTTACGTTCCTGCCGACATTTATACTCGTTACCTCAGACTTAAAGGCGAAGAGGTAATCATGATTGGAGGCTCTGACGAGCACGGGGTACCTATTACTATCAAAGCAAGAAAAGAAGGCGTATCGCCACAAGATATTGTAGATCGTTATCACAAACTCATCAAGGAGTCGTTCGAAGAGTTCGGCATATCGTTCGATATATACTCTCGTACAACGAGCGACATACATAGTAAAACGGCATCTGATTTTTTCCGCAAACTCTACGACAAAGGCGAGTTTATAGAAAAGGTTACCGAACAATATTACGACGAAGAGGCTCAACAATTCCTCGCCGACCGATACATTACCGGTACATGCCCCCACTGCCACAACGAGCATGCTTATGGCGACCAGTGCGAAGCATGCGGCTCGTCGCTCAGCACAACCGACCTCATCAATCCCAAATCGACCATCAGTGGCAGTAAACCGGTACTACGTAAAACCAAACACTGGTATTTGCCTTTGGATAAGTGGGAGCCATTTTTACGCCATTGGATTTTGGAAGAACATAAAGAGTGGCGTCCCAATGTATATGGACAATGCAAATCGTGGCTTGACCTTGGGTTGCAACCCCGTGCCGTGAGCCGCGACCTCGACTGGGGTGTACCTGTACCCGTTGATGGCGCCGACGGAAAGGTGCTGTATGTATGGTTTGATGCCCCCATAGGCTACATATCAAATACGAAGGAATTGCTGCCCGACTCGTGGGAAAAGTACTGGAAAGACCCAGAGACAAAACTCGTACACTTCATTGGCAAAGACAATATCGTATTCCACTGCATCATATTCCCCACAATGCTTAAAGCCGAAGGGAGCTATATACTACCCGATAATGTACCTGCCAACGAATTTTTGAATCTTGAAGGTGACAAAATATCGACTTCACGCAACTGGGCTGTATGGTTGCACGAATATTTAAGAGATTTCCCCGGTAAACAGGATGTACTACGTTATGTACTGACGGCCAATGCCCCTGAAACAAAAGATAACGACTTTACCTGGAAGGACTTCCAAGCACGTAACAATAGTGAACTGGTAGCTATTCTCGGCAACTTCATAAATCGTGCCATTGTACTTACACACAAGTATTTCGATGGTAAGGTACCTGCAAGAAACACTCTTACCGACTACGATAAGGAAACCCTTGCCGAGATAGGCAAGATAAAAACAGCTATAGAAAACAACTTAAACAATTACCGGTTTAGGGATGCACAAAAGGAAGCTATGAACTTGGCACGCCTTGGTAATAAATACCTTGCCGAAACCGAGCCTTGGAAACTTGCCAAGACCGATATGGAACGCGTAGCTACGATTATGAACGTAGCCTTACAAATTGCAGCCAACATATCGGTAGCCTTTGAGCCGTTCTTGCCTTTCAGCGCTGCCAAAATACGCCGCATACTCCACATGGATAGCTGCCAATGGGATATGTTTGGCAACGACAGTCTGCTTGAAGCCGGCCAAGAAGTCGCTGAACCCGAACTTATCTTTGAGAAGATTGAAGATGACGTCATTGAGGCACAGATGAAGCGACTCGAAGAGATAAAAGAGGCTAACAAACGCAACAATTGGCAAGCAGCACCGGTGCGCGAGAATATAGAATTTGACGACTTCACCAAATTAGATATCAGAGTGGGCAAAGTATTGGAATGCACCAAAGTACCTAAAGCCGACAAACTGTTGCAATTCCGCATCGACGACGGATTGGGTGGTCGCACCATCGTATCGGGCATTGCCAAGCACTACGCCCCCGAAGATTTGGTAGGCAAACAAGTTTGTTTCGTAGCCAACCTTGCTCCACGAAAACTGCGTGGCATAGAATCGCAAGGTATGATACTGAGCGCCGAAGATGCCGACGGAAGATTGGTAGTAATCACTCCCGCCGACGACGTAGCTGCAGGCTCTGAAGTAAAATAAATCTATAACCAACTTTACCTTGCCGGCGTACAAGGCGTCACCACTCGCACCGATTACTATCGGACAACACCGCCTTGCACGCCGGCTTACTTATAAAATCATATTGTCATGGCCGAAGTATTTCTCTATAACTTGCACACCCCTAAAGGTGCTGTAATAGAACAACTTTGTACAAAACTACGTATTAAGTGCCGACATATAGACCCACGCGACTATTTGGAACGCCTCGGTTTTATAACCGGGTCTAAGGGATTTGAACGCATAGGCATTCCATTTACCGGTAACGCATTCGACGACGAAATGATGTTGCTGAAAAATTTTGAGGACGATACCCTCGACCATTTTCTAGACGCTTACCGAAAGGCTGGCATAACCCCTGTCATCTTAAAGGCAGCCCTAACCTCTACTAACATACAATGGAATACATTGCAGCTTTATGAAGAGTTGTCGCGCGAACGTCGAGCTTTTGAATCATACATGAGCACGTGGACGAAATAGAGTTACAACGGAAAACTCGCCATGCCTTTGCATGGAACATTATAGACCGTATAGGTGCGCAACTTATAACGGTAGCCATCAGTATTGCGTTGGCTCGGCTATTAGACGCGGCCGAGTATGGGCTGATAGGTGCTCTTGCCATCTTTACAGCCCTATCGTCGGCTCTCACCGATAGCGGCTTTTCGTATGCATTGGTACGAAAAACCGACATTTCCGACGATGATTACAACACTGTCTTTTATTACAATCTTGTCATTGCCATCATACTCTATGCTGCAGGATATGCCGGAGCTCCTCTAATAGCGGGCTTTTTTGGACAGCCACTGCTTATTCCCGTTTCGCGAGTGCTTTTCGTTGTATTTATACTCAACGCATTGTGCCTTATACAAAATGCCAAGTTGGTAAAAGAAATAGACTTCAAGAAGATAACCCTTATCAATATCATTGCTATTGTAGTATCGGGAATAGCAGCATTGGCAATAGCTCTTTCGGGTGGAGGAGTGTGGGCATTAGTAGCACAAACAGTAATACAAAGCTTCGTAAAAGCACTACTGCAATGGATATGGGGAAAATGGCGTCCCCAACTTAAATTCTCGATGAAATCTTTCAAAGAGATGTATGCTTTTGGCTCTAAGCTAATGATAGCCAATGTACTAAATGTTTTATTTCTCAATCTGTACTCGGCAATTATAGGACGTATTTACTCCAATCGCGAACTGGGATATTATACTCAGGCCGATAAATGGAGCAACATGGGTATCACAGCCATTAGCGGCGTGATACAAAACAGCACCTACACCATATTCAGCAACATGCAAAACGACAAAGCACGACTCTTGCGCAGCTATCGTAAAACGATGCAACTGACGGCTTTTGTCGCTTTCCCGACCTTGATAGGGCTGGCATTTATGGCTCGTCCTTTTATACTGATATTGCTGGGCGCCAAATGGGAAGCATCTATTCCTTTGTTTTCACTGTTGCTGATAGCCGGTATTTTCAGTGTCCTTACAACCGTCAACGGCAATTATATCCGCATAGCCGGCAATAGTCACACTGTATTGCGTCTCGAAGTGTTGAAGATTATACTCTTCATCATTGTATTGATATGCACATGGCACCTACCCATCATAGAACTTATGTGGGGCATGGTAGCCACTCGCGCCCTCGTGTATGTTACGAGCATTGTCGTCATAGGCAGGCAAGTCGGTTATCCGTGGTATCAACAACTACACGACATCATGCCCTCGTTCGGCATCAGTCTGCTGATGGTATGCTTTGCCTATCCGGTTTCTTTTTTCGTCGAGAACATCTACTTGCTTTTCGTATTACAATTATCAATATGTCTTCTCTTCTACTTTATTGTAAATCGTTACATACAATTGCCTATCCTCAATGAAGTAATGGAAAATATCAAGAAGATAGGACAGTGACGAAAACGATTGCACAAATTTATCCTCAACTTGTTTTCATTTCATTTTTTTTAATTTATTCGCTATTATAGTTTTGTAAAAAACTAAAACGCTCTTTTATGAAAAACACTAATTACATTGCACGTAACCTACTATTCGTAATTGCTCTTTGCACGAGTCTATGTGCAAGAGCAACAAGTGCTTTCGTTGGCGAACGCACCGACTTCCGCGACGAAACCATCTATTTCGTCATGACCACACGTTTCTACGATGGCGACCCATCGAACAACACGCACTGCTGGGATGGCAACAACCCGGGCGACCCGGCTTGGAGAGGCGACTTCAAAGGTCTTATCGAGAAACTCGATTACATCAAAGCCTTAGGATTCACCGCAGTGTGGATAACACCGGTCGTAGAAAATGCCTCGGGATACGACTACCACGGTTATCATGCTCACGACATGAGCAAAGTAGACCACCGATATGAGTCGGACGATGTAAGTTTCCAAACTCTAATAGATGAGGCACACGCGAGAGGAATGAAAATCATCCTCGACATTGTGCTGAATCACACGGGGAACTTCGGTGAAGCCAATCTGTGCCATCTATTCACACGCGATTGGGATGGCGTACAATCCGATATCAACGACTGTATGATACCTATCACCGAGAAAGACGGCGGTCGCTTGCCCGACAACTACAACGACCTGCCCGGAGCCGCACAATACTCGGCGCGCCTCTCGCAAATGAAAAATACCACAGGCGTCAACTACGACAACCACAACTATTGGCACCACTTAGGCACAGGATGGAACTGGGACGAACCCGGACGATGGTTCGGACAGATAGCCGGCGACTGCGTTGACTTGAATACCGAAAATCCGGCCGTATATAACTATCTGATAGATTGTTACTCGCAGTTTATAGCCATGGGTGTCGACGGCTTCCGTATAGATACAGGCGGTCACATTCCCCGTCTCACTTTCAACAAAGCCTTTATACCTGCATTCCTTGAAGTTGCCGAACAATATAAGGACAAACGGCTGAACGGCTGCCCGTTCTACATGTTTGCCGAAGTGTGTGCCCGTTACAGCTCTATATGGTACCGTGAGCAACCCTGCCTCTCGCCACTATATTATACATGGAAAGAAGACACAAACTATGAGTGGGACAATAACGCAGAATCTTGGGACAACATCGTTGCCATGGAAGGCGATGCCTGCCGTACACATACCAACCATGTATCGGTTTGGGCATCGGCCGAAGGCGATGGAGAAATAGATGCACAACGCACCTCGCAAAACGCATTTTTGGATGGCAACAGCTATCACACCCCCGATTACAGCCAAAGCTCGGGACTCAATGTCATAGATTTTACCATGCACCATAATTTCAGGAGTATAGGTGAGGCATGGAACGTAGCCCAACCCCAAAACGACCAATACTACAACGACGCTTCTTTCAACGTCGTATATGTTGACTCGCACGACTACGCTCCCAACGGCGCACCCGAGAGCCAACGGTTTGCACAAGGTACCGACGCATGGGCTGAAAACCTCGCACTCATGTTTACCTACCGCGGCATACCCTGCCTCTACTACGGTAGCGAGATAGAATTCAGAAAAGGCAGCCTTATAGAGCCCGGCGGCCCCAATGGTATACCTCTGAAAGAGTCGGGACGCGCCTACTTCGGCGGTTATATCAAGGGTGATGTTACCGTCAACGACTTTGCCGATTGGGAAAATGCCCAAGGTAACATAAATGCTACACTAAACTACCCTCTGGCACTGCACATACAACGTCTCAACCGCATACGTATGGCCATCCCGGCACTGCGCAAAGGACAATACAGCCTCGACGGTTGCAGCGGCTCATACGCATTCAAACGCCGCTATACCGATAGCACCACCGACAGCTACGTACTTGTCACCATATCGGGCAATGCTACCTTTACAGGCATAGAAAACGGTACATACGTAGACGCCATCACCGGCAAAACAGAGGTTGTAACCGACAATACCCTCACAGCCACCTGCTCAGGAAAAGGCAACATGCGCATTTACGTACTCAATACCGACAAGACGCCTGCTCCGGGCAAGGTCGGCGAGGACGGCAAATGGCTCTACGACACGGCACCCGTAACGACCGAACAACCGGCTTATGACGGTACCGAAGAAGAAGATACAAGCAACGAAGGTCCTCTCCCCGGCAGTGGAGATGTAGGTGGAGGCGATGAACCTGTCATAGAGCCTTGCATCAGCGGTAACGAACAATGCATATTCTTCGAGAAACCTTCCCATTGGGGTACCCGCGTCTACGCATACATATATTATAACGGCACCGATGGCGTAGTCATGGTAACCGGGGCATGGCCGGGAACCGCTTGCACATCGCTGGGTAACAATATATATAAATACTCTCTGCCTGAGGATGCCGATATCATCAACTCTACCGCACAATGGTATGTTCTTTTCAGCGACGGTAGCGGCAACCAAACCCAAGGCGACCCCGGATTTGAGTGTGAAGACGCTGCTTACTATACGGTAGACGGATACAGCAAAACCATCACAACCGCCTGCACCTCAATAACAATAGCAGCCGAGACAAGCAAACAGCTCGTTATATTCACCCGCGGGAATAATCTGTACGTAGACACGCCACATGCCCAAACACTATATATATATGGTATAGACGGGCGACTGGTACGGGTTGTCGAAGCCACGAAAGGGCTCAACATGATAAAAGGATTGGCACGCGGCATGTATCTCGTCAATGGCAACAAAGCCATCGTACAATAACGGGGAACTGCACCGTAATAAATCATCACATAACAAATGGGATATATTCCTTCCGTTAAGGGAATATATCCCATTTTTTTGCATCTAATACCAGGAGATTCCGGCGAAATTAAGACACGCAATAGTTACAATTTTGTAACAGGATTGTAACATTATTTTTCTTATTTTGCACTCGTATTTTCAAGGACATCACACAATTCAGCTTTCTATGGAAAGGATTTACCTCTTTTGTGTAGGCATACTATTTATTATTGCCGTATTCGACCTGATGGTCGGAGTAAGTAACGACGCTGTAAACTTTTTACAATCTGCCATCGGCTCAAAAGCCGCATCATTTCGCACAATTCTCATTGTTGCGGCGATAGGTATTTTCATAGGAGCATCGCTCTCTAATGGTATGATGGATATTGCGCGTCACGGTATATACCAGCCACAATATTTCTATTTCGACGAAATCATGTGCATCCTGCTCGCCGTGATGCTGACGGATGTCATTCTGCTCGATGTTTTCAACTCTTTGGGACTACCCACCTCTACCACGGTCTCGATGGTCTTTGAGCTGTTGGGCGGTACGTTTGCCCTGGCGCTTATCAAAATCTACCAATCGGACGGTGTATATGGTTTGGGCGAACTCATCAATACCGATAAGGCACTCTCTGTTATAGTAGCCATTTTTGTATCGGTAGCCATAGCATTCTTCTTCGGCATATTGATACAATATCTGGTACGTTTGCTGTTCAAATTCAATTATACGAAACAGCTCAAACGTTACGGAGCCCTGTTCGGAGGCTTTGCCATCACGGCCATTTTCTACTTTATCTTGTTCCAAGGCTTAAAGGGCTCATCGCTCATGACCCCCGACAAACAGCAGTTTATACAGGCTCACACGTTTGCCATCATGGGGATATGCTTTGTTGCATCGACGGTAATCATGTTCATCCTGCAACTCTTCAAGGTAAATGTACTCAAAATCGTCGTTATGGCAGGAACATTTGCTTTGGCACTCGCATTTGCCGGCAATGACCTTGTAAACTTCATAGGTGTACCTTTGGCCGGCTACTCTGCTTACACCGATTTTACGGCCAATGCCAATGGCCTGGCAGCCGACTCTTATCTGATGACTTCTTTATGCAGCTCGGCACAAACCCCCATCGGATTTCTCATTGCCGCCGGCGTCATAATGGTAGTCGTATTGTTCACCTCAAAGAAGGCCCATAAAGTGGTGCAAACCTCTATCGCCTTGTCGCGCCAAAACGCCGGCAACGAAGGTTTCGGCACATCTCCTATCGCCCGCCAACTTGTACGCATATCACTGAACATGGGTAATGCCGTCTCCAAGATAACCCCTACCCCCGTGAAACGATGGGTAGCTTCGCGATTCGACAACAGCGACGCAATCATAGCCGATGGCGCAGCATTTGACTTGGTAAGAGCTGCTGTCAATCTCGTTTTGGCAAGCTTGCTCATAGCTTTAGGTACATCGCTGAAACTGCCTCTTTCTACCACTTATGTAACGTTTATGGTGGCCATGGGTTCATCATTAGCCGACCGTGCATGGGGACGCGAGAGTGCCGTATTCCGCATAACAGGTGTTATATCGGTCATTGGCGGTTGGTTTGTTACTGCCGGTGCAGCCTTCATAAGTTGCTTCATTATCGCTCTCATACTCTACTACGGCGGCTTTGTAGCAACATTTATCCTCACAGCTGTAATCCTGTTCATCATCATACGCAGCCAACTCTCTTTCAACAAGAAGATACACGACGAAAGCGAGACAACCGCACAAATCGTACTCAACAACCAAGATGCCAACGAGGCTCTCCCGCTAATGCGCCGTTACAGCAGCGAAGAGTATGCCAACTTCTTTGACTGGTGTACCGATATATATAGTCGTACCATCAATGGCTTCCTCCAGGACAATAGCCGCCTCTTGCGTAAGACCTATAATGATGTGAAGACCGAGCGTCAGGTATTGCATATCGTAAGGCGAATAGGAACCATAGGTCTCTCCCAGATGAAGGAACGCGACTGGGTAGACAAGGGATTGTATCTGCAACAAGGCAACGAAATAGCTTTGGATATATATCATGCCATGAAACGTATGGTAGAACCTACATTTGAGCATATCGACAATAACTTCGAGCCCATAGACAAAGCACAAGCCGACTCGTTTGTCGGAACCTCAGACCGCATCGTGTCGTTCCTTGCCCTATGCAAAAAAGCCATAGAAGAAAATGACGAGAACAACATTCTCATCTATAACGAAGGTAACAATATCATACGAAACATATCGAATATCAAGCGTGACGAAATGCGACATTTGCGCGAGACATCGGCATCGAAAAAGGCCGATATGGTATTCCTCTCGATACTGCAAGAGTCACAAAATATAGTCGCATTCAGTATCAACTTGCTGAAGGTAAGCAACAAATTCCAGAAAGTATAAAATAGTTTTATCTCAATCATCGAAGCCCGAAAAGAGTGTATAAAAGATACTCTTTTCGGGCTTTCTCTTTGTTGGTTTAGTCAAAAATATGTAAGTTTGTAATGCCGTACATGACACCTCAAGCATATACTATATCATTACTTTCCAACCAGATATTATCTTTATGTCATATAAGAAATTAGCCATATATGCTTTTGCGCTCACTTCATTGTTCACTTATGCCTCAGCAGCTGAAAAGAAAGCCCAAGGTACCCCCATCGTAACACCTCTATCGGAAGAATACCGTCCTACTCAAGGATTGCAAGGACGGCATCTTGCCATTTGGAACAGTCATGGGCTCTATTATAATCAAATAGAAGGTGAATGGCAATGGCAACGTGCACGATTGCTGGGTACGGTAGAAGACCTGCACACAACCGACTACGTATTGTCATACCTTGTACCTATGCTCGAGAACGCAGGAGCTTATGTCTTCTTGCCTCGCGAACGCGATACTAATCCCATAGAACTCATTATAGACAATGATAGCCCCGGCACAACGCAATACTGCGAAACCGGCGCATGGAAGAATGGCTCTACACCCGGATTTGCATACAAACGGGAAACATATGAAGATACCATGAATCCATTTGTTGATGGTTCATATCGATACACTAAAAGTGTCAAAGGCAAAGCAACTGCCTCGGCAACATGGCAAATACCTATTGCTGTTGATGGGAACTATGCCGTCTATATCTCCTTCAAAAGCGAAAGCAACAGCACCAAAGATGCACACTACACTGTGCATCATGCAGGTGGTGAAACCAGTTTCTCTGTAAACCAGACAATGGGTGGCGGCACATGGATATATTTAGGAAATTTCGAATTTACCATTAATGGAGATAATCGCGTAGTCTTGGACAACCAATCAGATGTAGCAGGACGAACCATTACCGCCGATGCCGTAAAGGTGGGCGGTGGCATGGGTAACATAGCCCGCAAACCTTGCCTTGAACCTCGTAAGCCTACCAAAGAAGCTCTCAATAACCTGAAAGCCCAGCAAAAACGAGATGCCCGCCGCAAAAAGAAACGCAAAAAGAAATCTCCGGCAAAGGCAAACCACATACACTCGGCACACACCAGCGAATATCCCCGTTACGCCGAAGCTGCTCGCTACTGGATGCAATGGGCAGGCGTACCTGATACAATATACTCAGATACCGGAGGCGACAACGACTATTACGACGATTTGCGTGGACGAGGTTATTGGCTCAATTACTTATGCGGAGGTTCTAAAATCTTACCCGACAGCGTTGGTCTGCACATTCCTCTCGACGCTGCACTGGCATTCCACTCCGACGCCGGTAACGAACCGGGCGACTCTATTGTAGGAAGTATGGGCATATATTATACCGGACGAGGTAAAAAAGAGCGTTACTATGCTAATGGTACACGGCGCACAGAGTCACAGCAATTGGCACAATGTATTCTCGGCCAAATATCGCACGACGTCAGACAAATTGAACCTCGTTGGACTATACGTAAAGACCGCAATAAACGATATGCCGAAGCTCGCATAGGCGAGGTTCCCACTTTGTTGTTAGAGTCTATGTCACACCAAAACTTTACCGACATGCGTTACGGACTTGACCCTCGCTTCAAGTTTATCATGAGTCGCGCCATCTATAAGGGCTTATTACGATATTTGTCAAAACGAAACGGCACACCCTATGTCGTACAACCCTTACCGGTAAGTCACATGGCACTACGTTGGAAAGGTGTAGACCAAATAGAGCTCACATGGCAAGCCGTCTCCGATACTATTGAATCTACTGCACAACCTACCTGCTACAAAGTATATACTCGCTGCGACCGTTATGGCTGGGATAACGGCACGATAACGACCGAACCTCGTTATAGCCGACCGTTAGACCCCGACGTAACATATTCGTTCTACGTCACTGCCCTCAACAAGGGTGGAGAGAGTTTCCCATCGGAAATACTCTCGGCACGCCGTGTGCAAGGCTCACAAGAAACAGTTATGATAGTCAACGCTTTCGACCGCATATGTGCCCCCACGGCTTGGGAAGACACAACCGGAACATACGCCGGGTTCCGCTATGACATTGATGGAGGGGTGCCCTACCACCACACTGTGGCATACACCGGAGAGCAATATGAATTTAATCGTACAATAGAGTGGAAAAGCGACGACGACCCAGGATTCGGCGCAAGTAAAGATGACTACGAAGGAATGAGCAGCGCCGGCAACACGTTCGACTATCCCATTGTTCATGGCGATGCAATAGCCCGCTTGGGATATTCGTTTCTCTCGGTATCTGACGAAGCTGTAACCGACGGCATCGTAAACCTCAACTACTACCCATATGTCGACGTAATTATGGGGAAAGAGCGTACCACTATTTTCGGTAACGACTCTACGCGCAACGATTTTACCTGCTTTACTTCCGAAATGATTGATGCTCTCAGTGGTTATTGCGACTCAGGTGGCCGACTGCTCATTAGCGGAGCATACGTAGGACGAGATGTCTGGGACAATAGTATTGCTACCGACAAAGCTCGTATGTTTACCCAAAGAGTCATGCACTACAAATGGGGAGAATCGCACCGGTCTCATAAAGAGACTTTGGCTCGTAGCATCGTACCAGGATACAACCATGCTACTTACCGATGGGAAGGTCGTCCCAACGAAAAATGTTATGCTGTAGAAGAGACCGACGTGCTATTACCTGTTGGCAAAGGAGCTGCAACATTCCTGATATACAGCAACCACGACAGTGCTGCTGTCGCTTACGACAACGGGATATATAAATGCTGCACTATAGGATTTCCTATCGAAGCCATCATTGACGAAGAGAACCGAAACGAAATCATGAAAGAGATATTCCAATTCTTTAATCATCAACAAAAACCATAATGTTACCTATCACCTGCTATATAACCGACAACGAAATAGGGAATGCAACTCTACTGACTGCTACATCGCTGGCTACAGCGGGTGCAAGCCGCATAGTAAGGTTACATATGCCCTCTTGCAACAACAATACTAGCGACTGCATCACATTACAGGCCGGGCTGCAAGCAACCATCACCTTACGGCAAATTGCCGACGACTGTCGTACCCCCTACCTCGCCATATACGATAAATTTTCGCCTCTCGATGTATATCCACATGCGCTGCACCGCATGACACAAATTGCAGCCGACAGCTCGGCAGGCATGGTTTATGCCGACTATTACAAATTATGCAACGGAGTGATGCAAAAACATCCGGTCATAGATTATCAGGTGGGAAGCCTACGCAACGACTTCGACTTCGGCAGCCTTATCGTATACCACACCGATACACTACGTAAAGCCTTACAAGACACTCAGGAGGAAGAGTACAACTATGCAGGCAGCTATGCAATCCGATTGAGCATAAGCCGTATCTCACACATAGCCCATATTGCCGAGATGCTTTATACCGAAGTAGAAGAAGATATGCGCACAAGTGGAGCTAAACAATTCGATTACGTCAACCCTAACAACCGTGAGGTACAGATAGAAATGGAGAAAGCCTGTACCACACATTTGCAACGTATAGGAGCTCTGCTGCTGCCCGATGATATAGAGGAGGTACCGTCGGCTACCGACTATCCTTGTGAGGCATCGGTCATTATTCCGGTATATAATCGAGTGCGCACGATTGGCGACGCACTACAATCGGCGCTGCAACAAGCAACCGATTTCGATTATAACGTCATAGTGGTAGACAACCACTCCACCGACGGAACAACTCAGCTCGTCGAACAATACAGCAACGACAGCCGACTGATACACATCGTACCACGCCGCACCGACCTGGGCATAGGCGGATGTTGGCAACTTGCTATCGACGATGCCAGATGCGGCCGTTATGCCATACAACTGGACAGCGACGATTTGTATGCCGACAAAACCACATTGCAACAGATTATAAATTGCTTCAAGGCCGAAAAATGCGGCATGGTAATAGGTAGCTACGATCTTACCGACTTCGATTTGCAACCTCTCCCTCCGGGTCTCATAGACCATCGCGAATGGAGTAATGACAACGGGCGGAACAATGCCCTTCGCATCAACGGACTGGGTGCACCAAGAGCTTTCGAGACTACCATATTGCGCCAGACTGGTATTCCCAACGTAAGCTATGGCGAAGATTATGCTTTGGGATTGCGCATCTCGCGACGCTACCGCATCGGGCGCATTTATCACTCTCTCTACCACTGCCGCCGGTGGGAAGGGAACTCTGATGCTGCACTGCCAGTAGAACGCATCAACAGCAATAACTACTACAAAGACCAATTGAGAACATGGGAATTGCAAGCCCGCATAGCACACAACAAACAAAAATGACACCGACTGCTACCATTTCGGCCGAGAAACTAACAGAACTTTGGCAAAGCCAAATAGACAGTTGGGAATTGGCCCGCAACAACTTCCAGGCCTTATCGGAGGCTCTCAAAAGGAGTATAGATACCTGCGGTGTATGCGTGGGTGTGCAATACAATCCCGGGAGACTCACTTCGGTATCATCGAAACCGCAAATCCAACAACCTAATCGATGTTTCCTATGCCGCGAGAACAGGCCTCAGGAACAAGCCGAAATAAGGTATGCCAACGAATACGCTATTCTTGTCAACCCTTATCCCATCTTCGACCGCCACTTTACCATAGCATCAACGACACACACGCCACAATGTATAGACGGCCGCATGACACATTTGCTCGACCTTGCCCGGTCATGTGCTCCATACACTTTTTTTTATAACGGGGCAAAGTGCGGGGCTTCAGCCCCTATGCATATGCACTTCCAGGCAGGTATACCAGGCTACTTACCCATAGAACGACAATGGCGCGATGCTACAAAATACGAAATAGCATCGCTACCTCATGCCGGTCTTTATCGTATCGATGGCTTGTTACGGGCTATATTTCTACTTATAGCCGACAGCAAAAACGACGCATTACTTCTGTGGGAGAAGTTATACCATGCACTACCGTCCGTCCCAGAGGAAGAACCGATGATGAACATCATAGTGCGCCACGAAGAAATGCAATGGGTCGTACTCATATTCCCACGCCACAAACATCGCCCCGACTGCTATTATGCAACAGGCGAAGCACAATATCTGATAAGTCCGGGAGCTGTAGAAATGGGGGGTGTCTTCATCACCCCAAGATATGACGATTACGAAAGACTTTCAGCTGAAAAAGTGTGCGAAATCTATACCGAAGTATCGCTTTCGCCCGCAGAAACAGCCTCAATATGCAAAAAGATATGATACAAGAGCCCGACATACACGTAGGCATCATGGCCGATAAAGTTATAGCTGTCGTCTTCAACGGGACGTATCGTCTCCATGAAAACACCTACACCGGCACACAACTATTTACGCTATCTGACAAAGAGATTGAATGGAACAAAAAGAGATACGATTCGCTCTTTTTTATCCCAAGCAACGAACTCGACGACTCGTTTACCCTGCAAAACGTAACCATAGGTATAGGTTTCCATTGGCAACAATGCGAACCGCAACAATTTCGAGGAGCATTGCAACTCATCATAGAAGGAGACCGCATAAGAGTCATCAACCATGTGAAAGCAGAAGAATACTTAAGAAGCGTCATTTCGTCAGAGATGCGTGCCACCTCATCGGCTGCATTATTGCAAGCTCACGCTATCATATCGCGTAGCTGGCTGCTAGCACAAATTGCCAAACGGGCTACACTCGAGGCTGATACTACACCCTACCTGTCGTGCCACGAATCGACCGACGAAATTATTCGTTGGTACGACCGTGAAGAGCATGACCACTACGACGTATGCGCCGATGACCATTGCCAACGCTACCAAGGCATAACGCGTGCCACTACGGCTGCCGTAGATGCGGCCATCGACTCTACCTATGGCACTGTACTATGTTATAATGATAAAATTGCCGACGCACGCTTCTCGAAGTGCTGCGGTGGAGTGACCGAGCTGTTTGAAAATTGCTGGGAAGATGTACCGCACCCCTACCTCACAGCCATAGGCGACAATGCAAGCGGCATCATACCCGACTTGCACGACGAGGCTGCAGTTGCTCACTTCGTCATGACACAACCCGATGCTTTCTGCAATACCCATGACCGTGCCATCTTATCGCAGGTACTCAACGACTACGACCTTTCTACAACACATTTCTACCGCTGGAAAGTCTCTTACCGGCAAAAAGAGCTTACCGAACTTATCAGACGACGAGCAGGCATAGACTTTGGCACGATACTCGACTTACAACCCCTCGAACGAGGCTCATCTGGACGTATTGTCCGTCTTCGTATCGTGGGCAGCCACCGCAGCCTTGTAGTAGGTAAAGAGTTAGAGATACGACGCTGGCTCTCCGAAAGTCACCTGTACAGCTCGGCATTTATCGTAGAAAAAAATGAAAGCAACGGTGAGATATGCTTTACTCTGCACGGCGCTGGCTGGGGACACGGCGTAGGACTATGCCAGATAGGTGCCGCCGTAATGAGCGAGCGCGGCTACCGCTATGACGAAATATTAGCGCACTACTATCCTGGTACCACATTGACACAACTATATACTCAACAATGAGAGAAAAAAATCATACACAACAATCGGCATGGAGTTGGATACCGACTCTCTATTTTGCTGAAGGACTACCCTACGTCGTAGTGATGACACTCTCGGTCATTATGTACAAACGATTTGACATATCAAATACCGACATTGCCCTCTATACCGGATGGCTCTACCTGCCATGGGTTATCAAACCCTTATGGAGCCCATTCGTAGATTTACTCAAGACAAAACGATGGTGGATAACCCTCATGCAGCTACTTGTAGGCGGAGGTTTTGCTGCTATAGCCTTCACGCTGCATCTTCCCCACATGCTGCAAATAACGCTGGCTTTCTTTTGGCTGATGGCTTTTGCATCGGCCACCCATGACATTGCTGCCGACGGCTTCTACATGCTGGCACTAAACGAGAAACAACAAGCTTATTTTGTGGGTATACGCAGCACCTTCTATCGCATCTCTACGATTGCCGGACAAGGACTGCTGGTTATTTTGGCCGGTGTATTGGAAGATAGCACAGGCAGCATCCCGCTCGCATGGTCTATCACCTTTATGGTCATGAGCGGGCTATTTATAGGTTTATTCCTTTATCACCGTTATATTCTGCCACGCCCCACAAGTGATCGAGCCACAGCTGAAAATATGACAGCACGCAGCATCTTCACCGGATTTGCCCACACATTCGTTACCTTCTTCAAGAAACCGCACGCAATATCGGCAATAGCCTTCATGCTCCTATACAGGCTTCCCGAAGCATTTTTAGTGAAAATGACCAATCCTTTCTTGCTCGACCCTGTTGAGAAAGGAGGTATGGGGCTATCAACCACCCAAATAGGTATTGCTACCGGTACGCTGGGCGTATTAGGACTCACCATAGGAGGTATCGTAGGAGGTTTATGCGCCTCTCGCGGAGGACTACGACGATGGCTATGGCCTATGATGTGGAGCTTGATATTGCCTAATCTCGTTTATGTATACATGGCATACATGCATCCTGCCATTTGGATTATAGATATTTGTATCTTTGTAGAACAATTTGGCTACGGCTTTGGATTTACGGCTTATATGCTGTTTCTCATCTATTATGCCGACGGAGAGAGCAAAACGGCTCATTACGCATTATGTACCGCCTTTATGGCCTTGGGCATGATGTTGCCAGGAATGGCAGCCGGATGGTTGCAAGAGCTGGTAGGCTACCGCATGTTTTTCGTCTGTATCATGCTGTTCTGTCTCATCACCATCGCCGTATGTAGTTGTGTAAAAATAGACAAACCACAAGAAACAAAACATGAAAATGAATAGAACGACTATTGCCACCATCGTATGCCTATGCTGCTTGCTTACTATCGACTGCCTCGCCGAAGCCAAGGTAAAAACCGGCATTGAAGTACTTGCATCACAGCATTTCGCGCCCCTCAAAGGCAAACGAGTAGGACTGATAACCAATCCTACAGGCGTTGACAGCAACCTGCGTCCTACCATAGACATACTCTTTGAAGCCCCCGAGGTTGACCTTGTCGCTCTCTATGCACCCGAACATGGTGTGCGCGGCAACATTTATGCCGGAGATAAGGTAAGCAACAGCCGCGACACAAAGACAGGCCTACCCGTATATTCTCTTTACGGCAAGAGCCGCAAGCCCACTGCCGAAATGCTACGCGGTATAGATGTATTGGTATACGACATACAAGATATAGGCTGTCGTTCATTTACATATATCAGTACTATGGGACTTGCTATGCAAGCAGCTGCCGAGCAAGGCATAGAGTTTATGGTACTCGACCGTCCCAATCCGCTGGGAGGTAACCGCGTTGAGGGATGTCCCGTAGAAACAGGTTATACTTCGTTTGTAAGCCAATATCCTATACCCTATATATACGGACTTACCTGCGGTGAACTGGCTCGCCTACTCAACGGCGAAGGTATGACTGGCACAAAACCTTGCAAACTCACCGTCATAGCAATGGAAGGATGGACTCGTGATATGGATTTTGCCGATACAGGACTGCCGTGGATAGCTCCATCGCCTCACATACCACATGCCATATCGGCATACTACTACCCCATGTCGGGTATCGCTGGTGAGTTGGGTACTCTCTCTATAGGTGTAGGGTACACACTACCCTTTGAACTCTTTGGGGCAAGTTGGGTCAATGCCGATACTTTGGCCGACAGACTCAACGCATTGAAATTAGAAGGAGTCGTATTTCGCCCCATACACTACACCCCGTTCTATGGTGCACAAAAAGGTAGCAGGTTACAAGGCGTACAGGTACATCTGGTCGACCGCAAAACGGCCAGACTGACCGAAATACAATTTTATGTCATGCAAGAGATGGCCGCCTTGTACCCCTCGCACAAACCATTTGCAACGGCCGAAGAGTCGCGACTGAAAATGGTTGACAAAGTGTGTGGTAGCAACAAAATACGTCAACAGTTCACCCGACGTTATCGCTGGGAGGATGCCCGGCCTTATTGGGAGAATGGAGTGAAAGAATTTAAACAAAAATCGCAAACATATTACATATACAAATGAGCATACTCATAGCCGATAGTGGATCGACCACAGCCGAATGGGCGCTTATAACGGATGATAGCCCCACACAACTGATGACAACTACAGGCATTAACCCAGTACACCAACATGATGAAACAATACAGCGCATCATCGCCGACGAACTGTGCCCGGTCATGCGTAAAATACAACCCCGACATATCTATTTCTATGGTGCCGGCTGTATTGGTGATAAAACAAATCAACGACTCACAGCTGTGCTAAGCGACTATTTCCCTAACGCTGTTATCGATATAGCAAGCGACTTGTTGGGAGCTGCTCGCAGCTTGTGTTGCCACAATGAGGGTATTGCAGGCATCTTGGGAACAGGAGCCAATTCGTGCCACTACAATGGAGAATGCATCGTAAGCAACATACCGCCACTCGGATACATTCTTGGCGACGAAGGAAGCGGTGCAGCCATGGGCAAAGAGTTTCTGCGCCGCTTATTGCGCAACGAGTTAGACCCACAGATAGCTCTTGATTTCTACTCCGAGTATAAGACCGATTACGGTCATCTTATAGACCGTATATACCGCCAACCAGCAGCCAACCGCTACTTGGCCAGCCTGTCGCCGTTTTTAGCAGCACACATCGACCACGGTGAAATATACGCTATTGTACACGATGCAATTCGCTCCTACTTCGAGCACCACATCATGCGATACGACTACCGCCACCTTACCGTCAACCTTACCGGCTCCGTAGCCTACCACTATGCCGATGTAATACGTGACGTAGCTGATGAAAAGAACATAAAGATAGGTCATATAACGGCAACGCCCATTGAGGGGCTGACCGAATATCACAGTACTAACAACCTCATATAAACGCACTGCATGCAAGCCGCACTATACCTGATACCTGTCACCTTGGGTGATACCGATCCCGATCGTGTTTTACCGACCTATAACCGCGAAATAATTGCCGGGATACGCCATTTTGCCGTAGAAAACATACGCTCGGCACGCCGTTTTCTACGCCGGTCGAACCGCGATATAGACATAGACTCGCTTACCTTCTACACCCTCGACGAGCATACCCGCCCCGAGGAGATTGCGGCATTTCTTGCACCCTTACGTGCCGGTGAGCCTATGGGTATCATCTCAGAAGCAGGCTGTCCGGCCATAGCCGACCCGGGTGCCGACCTTGTAGCAATTGCTCAACGCGAGGGGTTACCTGTAGTGCCTCTCGTAGGGCCTTCATCGATATTGTTGTCTCTGATGGCCAGTGGGTTCAACGGACAAAGTTTTGCCTTCATAGGCTACTTGCCTGTCGATGGCGACGAGCGAGCACGAAAGATACGACAAATAGAACAACGAGCCTACCAAGAGAACCAAACTCAAATTTTCATAGAGACGCCCTACCGTAACCACCGACTTATCGACGAACTTGTACGCCACTGTCGCCCATCCACTCGGTTGTGCGTCGCATGCGATATAAGCTGTCCTACCGAAGAGATACACACCCGCACCATTGCCGAATGGAGCAAAGCGCGGTATGACCTGCAGAAACGACCTGCCATCTTTTTGATATATAAGCCTTAAGAGTACATACACCAATACAAGTCGTCACAAGCCATCTTCTTACGACACAACTATGTCAATAATGTAGGTATATAGAGCTTAGGAAAATACGTACACACCAACTTGTTTGTAAGAGATACATAACGACAACTGACCTACCCCTTTTGCAATAAAAGCTTATTTGATTGGTGAAATATGGCTGGTCGATGAAAATAATAGCCATAAAAAACGTATTTTTGCACACTCTTAAAAGGAACGACAATGTTACTGCAATATATGAGCTTAGCCAGCGGCAGCAGCGGCAACTGTTGCTATGTGGGGACTGACGACTACGGCATACTAATCGATGCCGGCATCTCGACAAGAAGCATCAAAAAAGCTCTGAAAGACAATAATATCCCCATGGAAAAAATCGTGGCCCTCTGCATCACGCACGACCATGCCGACCACATAAAAGCCGCGGGAAGTTTAGGCGAAAAAATGGGGATACCGGTATATACTACCGCAGCCATCATGGCAGGAATGAACCGCAACTACTGCATGACAGACAAGATATACAGTGCACACCGCGAAATCGTGAAAGAAGTGCCCTTTATGATACGCGACTTTGAACTGACAGCATTTGAAGTCCCGCACGACGGCTCGGACAATGTGGGTTATCGCTTGCGTTATGGCAACCACACTTTTGTATTGGCCACCGACATGGGACACATCACCGAGACAGCTGCTCGATACATTACACAAGCCAATTACTTGGTAATAGAGGCCAACTACGATGCCACCATGTTGCAAAACGGACCATATCCCTTGTATCTGAAACGCCGTATCGTAGCTCCCCGTGGACATATGGACAACGCCGAAACAGCCGAGTTCTTAGCCACTCACTACACTCCAGCTCTAACGCATATCTTTTTGTGCCACCTAAGCCTGGATAATAACCATCCGCAACTTGCATACAAAACCGTAGAAGGCCGGTTGTATAGAGAAGGCATCAGAGTTGGAAAAGATGTACAGCTCGCCACTTTGGCGCGCAACCATCCGTCAGACTTATATAACTTCGAAAAATAATATACCGATAACAAGGCATAAATTTTTGCTAAAATATTTGCAAAATCCGACAAAAGGCCTTACCTTTGCAACCGCAATACCGAAAAAGGTATGACTCCGTAGCTCAGTTGGTAGAGCAAATGACTCTTAATCATTGGGTCGAGGGTTCGAGCCCCTCCGGGGTCACTAATGAAGGGTAGTTTTTCAGACGTTAGGATGATGAAAAACAAATGAATAAAAGAGGTAAACTATAAATAGTTTACCTCTTTTTATTTTCTTAGCTTATATGCTCTACAACGGCCCAATATGGAACTGCCAGCAGTTAACGTAGAAATATAATCTACTACTCTTAATTTATTACAAACAAGAATAATCCTATCGGTGTTATACTGTTACTTGACTATCTTGTAAAACTCGCTACCTTTACTATACATTCATAAACCTATGGCTATATATAGCCAAACATAAGACAAGACTATGAAACCAAAAATATCACATAACAAAAATAACTGCCGTTTTGAAACCGTTGTAGATGGCTACACCGCATACGTAGAATATGTAATAGCCGATAATACAATAGATATTATACACACCATAGTTCCACGTGAGATAGGAGGCAAAGGTCTTGCAGCCGCTCTTGTAGAAGCTGCTTACAGGTATGGAGATAGCCAAGGACTGCAACGGAAGGCTACTTGCTCGTATGCCGCAGCATGGCTAAAACGACAAAACAACTGAATAGAATATTACGTATCGAACCATTACCATTATATACACGGTATATTTTACTTCTATTGATGCCTACTCCTTAAATCGAAAAACTAACTGATAATCAATAGTTAATTATATTTATGCAATAAAATACCAGTTTTTCCATATAAGAGCTGTATCATCTTATAATAAGCAGATAATCAGAATTATTTTTTAAGAGCATTTCATTTATCAAAATATAAAACTAAAATATACAGCCAAATACTTTCCAATATTAAAAATTTATATATTTTTGTATATAGGTGTAGCTATCATGATATGCCTATAAATCGATATTTTTACTGCTGACAACCATCTATTAACTCATAAAACGGAAACATATGGGATTTATCAGAGACATTATTTTAGGCCCTCAGTGTTTATATTGTGGGGAACGGACACTACAAGATGAACCCAATGAAAAAAATTTTCCATTTAAAATAAAATATTGCAGCTCCTGCGGACGATACCAGATTCACAGAAACAGACCTCATTGTAAGTATTGCGGTACTTCACTATCGAAACTTATTAAAGATGAGGAAGGAGTTGTGCGTCCAAGGTGTCCCCTATGCGGATATACATGGAACGAAGATAAATAAGTTACATGTTTCCACACGACATATCTCTATATCCAATATGCTGACACAAAATTAATCAAATATCACACCAGGATTCATAATGGCAGGGCTACGCCACTCTATGCCATAATATTCAGACAAGACATTCGCCTTTGTATTCCAGTATGAGAAACAGAATCCCATGCCGCGAGGTTCGTCGGACAAAAGCTCACCGACCTTCTTTTCTACATCATCGATAATGCGTTCATATTCGGTACTCCACTCTATCGGATCATGCTTCAAATTGCCACGCTGTTCGATGCTTGCAAAATCGCCACTGTCGGCATATTTTATGTTGCGGTAGTAGAATGATAATTCATTTGAAACGTGCTCACAAATACTCATATCATGCCCGGTTTGTGCCTCAATACGTCGCAGCACCATCAGCTCAAAATCCAATAATTTCAGCTTCAGTCTGGGTCTCTCGAAAATCGTATCGACCATTCTCGATACCGCCGAGTAAAGACGCTCGAGCATGTGGTCGTAACCTTCGAGATATGTTGCAATATCAAGGAACTCTTTGGCCAACGAGGAATTTTCCCATTCACGGGATTGTTTTCTCAGATTCTCCTCAGCAACAAGTACATCGCCACAACACACCTCCCAATAAGCATCAATAGTAGAGCCATATCCATCCCGTTTGAGCCCCTTAACAGCTTCACGCGCTTTTTCGAGTTCTTCTCTGTAATTGATTGTTTTTTCCATAATTTTTTAACCAGTCTATTATTGGGTTACAACTTCAAATTCATACCACCACTTATGGTTTCCATCTAATGAGTATGTACACGTACGTATCATTTTGCCTTCATCGACAGTATATATGGTGTCTAACTCTACAATTACTCCGGTCGGTGTTTTCTGCTTGAATGTCACTACATGAGTGATGACAGAAAACAATACCTCACCGGGAGTGAGTTTGTCTATCTCGAATGTATGTTCTTCTTGCGACGAGTAGCTCTTACCTGTAACTTCACATTCACTTTCTTCAAAATAGGTTAACTTAAATAATCTTGCCATATACTTTAGATTTTAAAATTTGTGCCAACACTATAATTTTTATTTCGATAGCTCGAGATTAATTAGCCAATCTGTCAAAACTAATATGAACAAATATAGGGATTTATTTCAGAAAAACATACCATTCAAAACAAAATAGCTTATAGCATGCAAATTTTAATAGGTATAAATAGAAAAGGGATTGCCGATTTTTCGGCAATCCCCTTTCGTTTATCAATCAAAGAATTAATCAATAACCCATCTCGGCCTCTATCTTTGTAAGATTAGCAGCATCGTTAAGGTTATAGTAAATACCACGCAACGCTACCATATACTCACGCTCGTTGGGGTCGAGGCTGTGAGCTTTTTCGTAATAAGGCAAAGCTTTGCGATAGAGAGGCAATACCTCGGCTTCGCGAGCTTTATTAAAATCTACCGTGTTGACGATCGACTCACTCAATTTGTTATTCTTCTCAATAGCTCTATTGAAGTACATACGACCTAGGTTGCCTAATGCAGCAGCATACTCGGGACGCAAAGTTATCGCTTTCTCAAAGCAAACAATAGCTTCGTCGATGTTACTCTCTGTTTCATAGAGTTGACCCTTTACGTTCCACAATTCGGGGTTCTCGGGGTCACTGGCAATAATAGCATCTATTGTAGAAAGAGCCTTCTCGTATTGGTTTGTAAAAATATAAAGGTTAACCAAACGCAAGCTATAGAAAGTCTCTTTTTGCTGCGTTTTTGTACCATCGGGATGTTCAACCTCAACCAATTCGTTCTTGAAGAGTTCATTACCCTCTTGTAATGTAGCTATAAGATTAGCCGTATCTTTGGTTATCTCATACTCACTTACCAAATATTTATAAACGTCGTTTTGCGAATAGCCGTTACCCTTAGCTCTGTTAAGTGTTTCTATAGCCAACTGATGATTACCGGTTTGCATAGCTGCAATAGCACTATTAAACTCCAGCATGGCATATATTGAGTCGGCAGGCATCTTCTCAGCCTCGGTAGCCATGAAAGGAAGGTCGCGTATTTGCAAGAAGATATTCCAAATATCGAGAGCTTCCTGATACTCTTTTTGATTGAAATAGTATACTCCGCCTTGTATATAACCATCAGAGTTAGCGAGCAAATCTCTACGAATGTTTTTGAGGTATTTAGGTTTTACCTTACCTTTTTTATTGGGCAATGTATCAAGTGCCACAGCTTTAAGATAGTATTTATACTCATTAGAAAGAGCGTTGTACATCTCATTTTCTTTGGCACTCAACCCCAATTGCAACTGGCTGTTTTCCTTGTCGAAGAAGCGTTGTTCTATGTCTCCGGCAACATACCACGTTTTTGCATCCGACACAGTCTCTTCGTTTGCGAGAGCCTCTTGAATGTCGGCACGAGCCTGCTTAAAATTAGGCTCCTCCAATTTAGCTTGGCTCCATGCCTTATTTACGAGACTTTTTTGAGCAAAAGCCGGTGAGAGAGCAAGGAGCAACAGTGAAGCTGTCAACAATGTTTTTCTCATAACCAATAGATTTAGAGTGTTTATAATTTATTTAATGTTTAATCATTGAGCTATTTCGGGATCGTCACAAATGATTTGATCGTCGTCGGTAGTCTCAGAAAGTACTTTACATACCGATGCGATTTCGTCGTTTCGTTTCTCCAGGTTAATAAGCTTAACACCTTGTGTGGCACGTCCCATAACTCTTACGTCCGATACTTTCATACGTAACGTAATACCTGATTTGTTGATAATCACCAAGTCGTTGTTGTCCGTTACATTCTTTATAGCGACTAACTTACCAGTCTTATCGGTGATATTCATGGTCTTCACGCCCTTTCCGCCGCGATTGGTTATGCGGTAATCCTCAGCGATAGAACGTTTGCCATATCCTTGTTCAGAAACAACCATGATGGTATCTTCTTTCAGGTTATTGACAATAATCATGCCCACAACGGCATCGTCGCCACCATCGAGCGTCATACCGCGTACTCCAGTGGAAATACGGCCCATCTCACGAACTGTACTCTCGTGGAACTGGATAGCACGGCCATTGCGGTTGGCCATAACAATATAGCTATTACCATCTGTAAGACGTACTTGTATTACTTGGTCGCCCTCTACAATATTGATAGCGTTAACACCATTTTGTCGTGGACGAGAGTATGCATCGAGCCGGGTCTTCTTTATAGTACCGTTACGCGTACAGAATACAAGGTAATGTGTGGTGTTATATTCGGGATTCTGCAATTGTTTCACACGAATGAAAGCGTTTACCTTATCATCGGGCTCAATATTGAGCAAGTTTTGTATGGCACGTCCTTTTGAGTTTTTAGCGCCCTCGGGTATCTCATATACCTTGAGCCAATAGCATCGGCCCTTTTGCGTAAAGAAGAGCATATAATTGTGCATCGATGCCGGATAGATATATTCTATGAAGTCTTCTTCTCGCGTATCGCTTCCCTTGGCACCCACACCGCCACGGTTCTGTGCATGGAACTCGGTAAGAGGAGTACGCTTGATGTAACCGAGATGCGAAATGGTTATAATCATTTCTTCATCGGCATAGAAATCCTCTGCATTGAAGTCCTCACCCACATATACTATGTCGGTGCGACGTTCGTCACCATATTTATCTCGTATATCTATAAGTTCGTCTTTAATGACTTGCATACATACATCGTGGTTTTCCAATATCTCTTTGAAACGACGTATCATATCCTCTACCTGACGATACTCGGCATGCAGCTTGTCTTGCTCGAGACCGGTGAGCTGACGTAAACGCATCTCTACGATGGCATTGGCCTGACGGTCGGTGAGTGCAAAACGTTCCATTAACCTAGTGCGAGCTTCATCGCCACTTTGCGATGAACGGATTATGGCTATAACCTCGTCGATATTGTCGCTGGCTATTATCAATCCTTCAAGTATGTGTGCACGCTCTTCGGCTTTTTCCAAATCGAACTTGGTACGACGTATAACAACTTCATGACGATGCTCTATAAATGCTTCAAGGAGTTGTTTCAGATTAAGCAACTTGGGTCGTCCGTTTACAAGAGCTATATTATTAACACTGAATGACGACTGCATGGCCGTCATCTTGTACAGCTTGTTCAGAACTACATTGGCATTGGCATCACGCTTAATATCTATGACAATGCGCATACCATTACGGTCGCTCTCATCGTTGATATTGGAAATTCCGTCGAGTTTCTTTTCCTCTACAAGGTCGGCAATACCTTTAATAAGCTCAGCTTTGTTTACTCCATAAGGTATTTCGTGTACTATAATCGACTCTTTATTTCCGTCGCTCTCTATCTCGGCTTTGGCACGTACGATAATACGTCCCCTACCCGTTTCGAAAGCCTCCTTCACGCCCGCATAACCATATATGGTAGCACCTGTGGGGAAGTCGGGAGCTTTCACATATTGCATAAGTTCGCTTACTGTAAGCTCACTATTGTCTATTAAAGCGACAGAAGCATTGATACACTCTGTAAGGTTGTGAGGCGGCATGTTTGTAGCCATACCGACTGCAATACCCGACGCACCGTTTATAAGCAGCTGAGGTATGCGGGTAGGCAACACTACCGGTTCCTCAAGTGTATTATCGAAGTTGGGAATAAAGTCGACCGTACGTTTATTTATATCGGCCAACATCTCTTCAGCTATACGCGAAAGGCGGGCTTCGGTATAACGCATGGCAGCAGGAGAGTCACCATCGACCGAACCAAAGTTACCGTGACCATCGACCAAGCAGTAGCGCAATGACCAGTCTTGAGCCATACGAGCCAATGCCAAATATACCGATGAATCGCCGTGAGGGTGGTACTTACCAAGAACTTCACCGACGATACGGGCACATTTCTTGTGGGGCTGATTGTATGTGTTGTTAAGCCGTTCCATTCCATACAAAATACGACGATGAACCGGCTTAAGGCCATCACGCACATCAGGTAAGGCTCGCGCTACGATAACCGACATAGAATAGTCGATATACGACGACTGCATCTCTTGCTCGATGTTGACTTTTATAATTTTATCCTGATCTAACATGTTTTTGTTTTGTTTTACATTATAATTATAGCACTTGCGTCGCGCCCAAAAGAAGTGAAGCCTTTAATTTTAATAAAGAACAGGCAAGGCAGCTCTCGCAATAGCGTACAAAGATAACCATTTTTCAACCAATCGACGACACCCGTTACCGTTTTTTATCACTCTGAATGAAAAAAAACGGCACAATATTTGTTTATAAAGAGTAAAGAGAAAAATGATTATACATTGATTTTCGGACAAAACCATTACCTTTGTCTCGAAGAGAAAAGAGAAGATTTTTAAGGAGAAACAGATTGTATGGAAAGAAACTTTTCAAATCATGCCAAAATAGTATTGGGATATAGCCGTGAAGAGGCAGCTCGCCTGCAGAATCACGACATTCTACCCGACCATCTGCTATTAGGCATCATTCGCGACGGCGAAGGCAAGGCTATGGAAGCTATAACAACCCAGGGGCTCAACCCTCGGTCGCTGAAGCATGCCATAGAAAACGAACTTAACGCAGACAACGATTATGTAGACCCGCGCGAACTGACAGTCAGCAAAAGTACCGACAAGATACTGAAAATGAGTATGCTTGAGTCAAGAATATTGCATAGTGACGAGACTGATACCGAACATATTCTATTGGCAATACTAAGAGACAAATCATCAATTTCCGCTCGCATACTCAATAATCACGACATTACTTACGAGAGTGTCATGTCATTCCTAAGGATGCGTAACACCAATACCGACATGCCCGGTACAACGATGGGAGCCGGATTTGATGAAGATGAAGAGGATGATGACGAGCCTCGTTCATCATCGTCGGGTAAAAGCCGCCAAGCAGAGACAACGACCGCCCGCGTAAGCGAAACGCCGGTACTCGACAACTTCGGCTCTGACATGACACGAGCTGCCGAAGAAGGCAAGTTAGACCCCGTTGTAGGCCGAGAACGCGAAATAGAGCGTTTGGCACAAGTATTGAGTCGCCGTAAGAAAAACAATCCTGTACTGATAGGCGAGCCCGGTGTTGGCAAATCGGCCATCGTAGAAGGCTTGGCCTTGCGTATCGTGCAGAAAAAGGTATCTCGCGTATTGTTTGACAAACGTGTCATCTCGCTCGACGTAGCCTCTATCGTCGCCGGAACGAAATACCGCGGACAATTTGAGGAGCGGGTAAAAGCCATCCTCAACGAGCTTACGAAAAACCCCGATATCATCTTGTTTATCGATGAGATACATACCATCGTGGGTGCAGGTGGCGCTACCGGTACTCTCGATGCAGCCAACATGCTGAAACCGGCATTGGCACGGGGCGAGATACAGTGTATAGGAGCTACCACTCTCGACGAATACCGTAAAACTATAGAAAAAGATGGAGCCTTAGAACGTCGCTTCCAGAAAATCATGGTCGACCCCACTACTCCCGAGGAAACCTTGCAGATACTATACAATATAAAAGACCGCTACGAAAGCCATCATAACGTTACTTACACACCCGATGCCTTGGAGGCTTGCGTAAAGCTGACAGGGCGATACGTAAGCGACCGCAACTTCCCCGACAAAGCCATAGATGCGCTCGACGAGGCCGGCTCGCGGGTACATATTACCAATATTGTTGTACCCAAGGAGATAGAAGAATATGAAGCGAAAATCGAGGAGGCGGCTGCTGCCAAACTAAAAGCTGTAAGCACACAGAACTACGAGCTTGCAGCAAGTTACCGTGACCAAAGCCGTGTGCTGCAAGGCCAACTCGAAGAGGCCAAGCAAAGATGGGAGAAACAGCTCTCGGAGCATCGCGAGGTAGTTGATGCCGAGAAGGTGGCCGAGGTTGTTGCCATGATGACGGGAATACCTGTGCAACGTGTCGCAGAAGGCGAAAACGCGCGTCTGCTACATATGGCCGACGAGCTGAAACAGATTGTCATAGGTCAAGACAGTGCCGTAGAACGCGTTGTAAAAGCCATACAACGCAACCGTATAGGACTGAAAGACCCCAACAAACCTATAGGTACATTTATGTTCTTAGGACCTACAGGTGTGGGAAAAACGCATCTTGCCAAGAAACTTGCCGAGCTCATGTTCGACAGCAAAGATGCTCTTATACGTATAGACATGAGCGAATACATGGAGAAATTCTCCGTTTCGCGACTTGTGGGTGCACCTCCAGGATACGTAGGCTATGAAGAGGGTGGACAATTGACCGAGCGCGTACGACGCAAGCCTTACTCGGTGGTACTACTCGACGAGATAGAGAAAGCAAATCCCGACGTATTCAATATTTTGTTGCAAGTAATGGACGAAGGTAGGCTTACCGATAGTTTAGGTCGGCAGGTCGACTTCAAGAACACCATTATCATCTTGACATCCAATATAGGTACACGGCAGCTCAAAGACTTCGGACAAGGTATAGGTTATGCCACACATACTACCGACGAGAAGGAATTCTCGCGCAGCGTAATACAAAAGGCTTTAAATAGAGCCTTCTCGCCCGAATTCTTAAATCGTGTAGACGACATTGTGATGTTTGACCAACTCGATAAAGAAGCCATATACAAGATTATCGATATAGAGTTGCAAAGCTTCTTCAAACGAATCGAGCAACAGGGCATCAAGATGGAAATAAGCGATGAAGCCAAAGCCTACATTGCCGAAAAAGGATACGATGTACAATTTGGTGCACGCCCACTCAAACGTGCTATACAAAAGTACCTCGAAGATGAGCTGGCCGATATGATTCTGCACAACAGCATAAAAGAGGGCGACATTGTAAAGGCTACCTTCAACAGTGAAACTCAGAAGATAGAACTGCATTGCGAATCTTCCTTAACAACAAGCGAGTGACAAGAAGTCATATTGACAATACAAACCGTCAAAATGTCAGATACCCGGTATCTGGCATTTTTTTTGTCGATGAAAAAACAGAAAAAATTCTTAAAACCCAATATTATGCAAAAAGGTACAATCGGGGTAACGACCGACAACATATTCCCCGTTATTAAAAAGTTCTTATACAGCGACCACGAAATATTCTTGCGTGAAGTAGTATCGAATGCCGTAGATGCCACGCAAAAACTGAAAACACTATCATCGGTAGGCGAATTCAAAGGAGAGCTGGGCAACATGGATGTACATGTGTCTATTGACAAAGAGGCCGGCACTCTTACCATCAGCGATCACGGTGTGGGCATGACTGCCGAAGAGATAGAGAAATACATCAACCAGATAGCTTTCTCGGGAGCCGAAGAGTTCCTCGAGAAATATAAAAACGATGCCAATGCCATTATAGGCCATTTCGGTCTCGGATTCTACTCTACTTTCATGGTTTCTAAAAAGGTAGAGATACGTACCCTCTCTTATAAAGAAGGTGCACAAGCTATCATGTGGAGTTGCGATGGATCTCCGGCCTATGAGATGACCGATATAGAAAAGGCTGAACGTGGTACCGATATTGTACTATATATCGACGATGAAAACAAGGAGTTTCTCGAGCCGCAACGCATAGAGTTGCTCTTACGCAAATATTGCCGCTTCTTGCCCGTACCTATCGCTTTCGGTAAGGAACAAGAATGGAAAGACGGGAAATACGTAGACACCGACCGCGACAAAATAATAAACGATACCACTCCTGCATGGACTCGCAAGCCTTCTGACCTGACTGACGAGGACTACAAGAAGTTCTATGCCGAGCTATATCCGGGTCTGGACGAGCCGCTCTTCTGGATACACCTCAACGTAGACTATCCCTTTAAGTTGACAGGTATCCTCTATTTCCCCAAGATAAGAAACAATATAGACATAAATCGCTACAAGATACAACTCTATTGCAACCAAGTATTTGTCACAGACTCAGTAGAGGGTATTGTACCTGATTTCCTGATGTTGTTGCAAGGTGTGATAGACTCGCCCGACATACCATTAAACGTTTCACGGTCATACCTGCAAAGCGACTCGAACGTCAAGAAGATTTCGACATATATCACCAAGAAGGTAGCCGACCGCTTGCAAGAGATTTTCAATACCGATCGTAAGCAATTTGAGGAGAAATGGGATGACATAAAGCTCTTCATAGAATACGGAATGCTCAGCGATGACAAGTTCTACGAACGTGCCACCAAATTTGCACTTTTCAAAAACACCGAAGATAAATACTACACCTTCGAGGAATACAAAACTCTCATAAGCGGCAACCAAACCGATAAAGAAGGTACTACCGTATATTTGTATGCCACCGACAAAGAGGCTCAATACAGTTATATAGAAACTGCTCATGACAAAGGTTACGATGTTCTTCTGATGAACGGGCAACTCGATGCTCCCTTCATCGGGAAATTAGAGCAGAAATTCGAAAAAAGCCGTTTTGTTCGCGTCGACAGCGATGTGATAGACAACCTCATACGTAAAGAGCAACCCGAGAAGAGCGACTCTTTCAGTACACGCCAACGCGAAGAGATGACGACTGTATTCAAATCACAAATTCCATCTATTGATAAATGTGAATTTATGGTTATGTTCGAGTCCATGGGCGAGCAGGCATCACCCGTCATGGTTACGCAGAGTGAATATATGCGCCGTATGAAAGAGATGGCAGCCCTACAACCCGGTATGAGTTTCTACGGAGAACTGCCCGACAGCTACAATCTGATTATCAACACAGACCACCCATTGTGCAAAAAAGTGCTGAGCGATACGGAAAGTAGTTGCAACGACCGACTCACTCCTGTGTTTGAGCAAATTGACGAAAACAACAAAGAGATAACCCGTCTGAATGAAGCCCGAAAAGATAAGAAAGACGAGGAAATTCCCGTTGCTGATAAAGAGGCATTGAAAGCTGCCGAAAGCAAAGCTACAGATCTGCGCAAAGAGGAAGAAAAAATTCTATCGGAGTATGCCGGTCAAACGCCGCTGGTAAAACAACTTGTCGACCTGGCTCTGTTGTCCAATAACCTGCTGAAAGGCGAGGCTCTAAGCCGCTTTATCAAACGTTCGTTTGAATTATTGTAATATTCTCTTTATACCATTCAATACGGGGCTGTATCGGAATTTATCCGATACAGCCCCGTTACTTATATCTTGGTCTTAGCATGATGTTGAATAATGCTATGATTTATCCGACTTCCGCGGTGAAACGAAGTGCAGGATTAAACATCCTATTACACCTGCCAAAATAGACGCCGATACAATACCCAGTTTAGCCTCTTCGAGATGTTGCTGCATGGCCGGCATACCATCACCAAACGAAAGATTGGCAATAAAAAGAGCAACCGTAAAACCTATACCGCCCAATACGGCCGCCCCCGCCAACATAGGCCACGATGTATGTGCCGGCAGTTGCGATAACTTGGTTTTGACAAGCAGCCATGAAAAGAGGAATATCCCCGTAAATTTACCCACAAGCAAGCTCACCAACACCGTAAGCCCCACTCCGTGCGTAAAAGCAGCTATACTAAATGTTCCCAAATAGATACCGGCATTGGCAAAAGCAAAGAGTGGTATGATAAGATAGTTGACAACCGGCTGTAGCGTATCCTCCATGTCCTGCAACGGACTTATCACTTTATCGGAAGCCGATTCGATACGTTTCAAACGGTCTAACTGTGCCTTATTCAGTATATAGGCTTCCCCTACCGGCTGCTTTTCCGAAGGGAACCGACTTATATCATCGCGAATGGAAGAGATATATGTTCCGGTTGCCAAAACGGGACGAGCCGGAATACAAAACGCCACCAAAACTCCGGCAATAGTAGGATGTATGCCCGAGTGGAAAAAACAATACCACACAACACCTCCCATTGCAAAATAGAATAGTTTGCTCTGTATGCGTAACTTACCTCCTATCCACGTAAACAGAAGCACACCAAAACCTATAGCCAGATACCACAGTTGCAAGTGTTCGGTATAGAAAATGGCTATAACTAATATGCCGCCTATATCATCAACGACAGCCAAAGCGGTAAGAAATATCTTCAGTGACAAAGGTACTCTGTCGCCCAGCAAAGAGAGGGCTCCCAATAGAAAGGCTATATCTGTAGCCATAGGTATAGCCGCACCTTGCAGATAGTCGCTTCCCCTGCCTAACAACATAAAAATAAGTACCGGGAATAGCATGCCTCCTATTGCGGCTACAATAGGTAGCAAGGACTTGCGCGGTGTCGACAACTCGCCTACAAGAAACTCGCGCTTTATTTCGAGACCTATTGTAAAGAAAAATATCGCCATCAAGGCGTCATTGATAAAGTCGAGAAGTGTCATGGGCATACCTCCATGACTGAAAGGATTAAACCGTCCGACCTGTAATATTACAGGCTGGTCCCAAAACGAAAAGTAGATATCGCGCAATGGCGTATTGGCGACAATTAAGGCCAATAATGTAGTTACAATAAGCACATTACTGCCACTCACATAATTCTTTATCGATTTTTTACTAGTAAAATGAATGTCGTGTATCATCTTCTTATAGTCGTTTTATATCATAAAACAATCTACCGTTGTTTACCGATGTAACGACTACGATATTTAACATTCACCCGGCAGCAAGAAAAGATTATAACTCAGACTTTCTACCCTACTACATACTCTATAAAGAACAATCTATATCATTTCTTCTTATGAAGCGCTATGCACGCTTTATACCGTTTCAGAGAGTATCACAGCTGTACCACTGCACGAAACCATCATCATATCGCCTACTGTTTCATAATCTAAATCAATTCCTATGACAGCATTGGCTCCCATGCGAATGGCCTCGTCGGTCATCTCTTGCAGAGCTGCATTCTTGGCTTTTACCAATACCTCTTCATACGATTTGGAACGACCGCCAAAGAAGTCGCGGATACCGGCCATAAAATCACGTATAACATTGGTTGCAAAAATTGTTTCACCCGAAACAATACCACAATATTTCACTACTTTCATACCTTCAATCGAAGGTGTCGTTGTCAATAACATTTGCTTTTGTATTTGCTTAATAATAAATTATCGTCTTATCAGAATGCCTCAGCCACGCTGAATACGAAACCACCGGTATGTTTGCCAAATCCATAATCGACCCGCAAATTGACATTGTGCTTAAATTCAAACCGCAAACCTAATCCGTAATTAAACAGGAGATGAGACCACTTAAACCCTCTAAATGATGGAAATACCGTACCACAACCACCCCATACCACAGCGCCCAAGCGTCCGTAAATACGTTGGCGCAATTCAAGTTGCAGATTTACTTGGTTATTGTCGGTGTATCGGCCGGCATAATACCCTCGCATACGAGCTCCGCCAGCTCCCAACTCGGCTCGCAAAGGCCATGGAACATCATCACCGTTATAAAGGCCATACAAGTCTACGGCTAAAACGCCACCCTTCCACAACTTGCAGTAATAGTCGAAAATGAGTGTAGTAGAGAAATATGTCTTTCCTGCATTGCCAAACGGTCTGGGATACACAACCTCTTTGAGCATGAAATATAATCCCTTGCTCGGATTGAGTACAAAGTCGCGTGTATCATACTGTAACGAGAGCCCCACACCGGTAAAGAAATACGAATCCTTTTGTCCTTGAAGGTAGGACATGTCATCGATAGACGAGATGAAAGAGTAATTAAGGTTGAGCGTCGCTCCTACATAGAGAGCCGAAGATATTTTATATATATAGTCGGCATTGAATTTAAGTTGGCGACGAGTATATTTTATCATGGCATTGGAGACACATGCATCATATGAGATGCCCCAGAAATCGAGAGGCTTATTGGAAAATGCCACATCGTATATAAGGCGCGAATGCCTACCCTTGAAATTGGTATTGCCTTTGAGCATAAAATTATAGAAGCCTGTAAGCGAAGCATTAGCAATAAACGATACGTCGGAGGGTTGCATTATAGAATCGGTACGGTCTAAACGATACAACCCGGTAATCATACCTCCTATACCAAAACTTGCCTCACGTGTATAAGAGGGCGTAACAGCAAAACTAAAATCTATGGGTTTCTCGAAAGTTTTATCTGCATTACCACCTATCAGCTGACGAATAAAAGCTTTTATAAAGTTATCCTTCTTAGGCGCCGCTACCGTATCGGATGGTTCAACGGGTGATGTTGAAGGTAATGTGTCGGCTTCTTCTATTACGAGGATACTGTCGACAGGATTAAATGGCTCGGCAAGCTCCTCATCTATATCCGTCAACTCCTGCGACCTGCAATACAACGCACTTGAAAGCAAGAGTATTATCAATATTACATAACGTACAGCCATCCCTAATACTAAAACTACATTGTCATCTTCCGAATCTGTATGCTACCCCAAAGCTCGTCGTCATCGGATAAAACGAAAACTTATTGCTGTTGGCATCTAAAACATTCGATATACTTATCTTATATGTTATGTTGATTTGTAAGCCACACGGCATTTCATAACCGGCCAAAAAAGCAAATCCAGAATTTGAATCGCGCATCGCCGATACGGCATTTTCCGAGTCGATGGCATATAAATCTATTTTCTTGCCATGAAACCACGCTGTCGCACTAAAACCGAACTCGGTATATGGCCCGGCTCCTACATATATGCGATGTCCACGACCGCAATTCCACACATACATAGCATAAATAGGTATCTCCATACCCCAATAACGAATTCGATTGTTCCCATCTTGCTTAATATAGGAATTTTTATAATGAAATAACAACTCCACACTAACGGCAAAACGAGATGATACGTCCAATTGCAAAAAACCGCCCGCAGTCATTCCAGCTCGCATACTGCTACTTACACCGGCATGAGGTGAAAGAGAATATTTAGACATGTTGGCCTCCAGTTTGGGACCGCCAGAGAATTTCAGCTTACGTGGCTGCTCCTGTGCCTGCACTAATACCGCTAGGCACAAGATAAATATCGAAAGGAGAGCATGTCTTTTACTCATTACGTCAAATTTTAAGAATAAGTTTTTTGAGTGGTGCAACCATGCACAAAGCAGGAATTCATGTCGGTACAAAACTTTTATCCAGGCACAACAGCTTCCTCACTCACAGCCGCTTCTACGCTCTATATTGTATTCTATACATATCATGTCGAGCCCATATGGTTTGCTCTTGGCACTATATTCAATACAACAAAGCACTCAATACAAACGTGGGGATGCAGCCTCATATATCTATTCGGCTCACCCCCACTATATTATTGATTACTGCAATAGAGACTACTTGTTTATCTCTTCAGCTGCGATACCGGCCAATTCAGGGTCTACCATAATACGGCCGCAATATTCGCATACAATAATCTTTTTATGCATCTTAATATCGAGCTGACGTTGCGGGGGAATACGATTGAAACAGCCACCGCAAGCATCACGTTGGATATATACCACAGCAAGACCGTTACGTGCATTTTTACGAATACGCTTAAAGGCCGTAAGCAAGCGGGGCTCTATCTGTGTCTCGAGTTTTTTCACTCTTTCACGTAATTTCTCCTCATCTTGCTTTGTTTCAGTAACAATATCGTCCAGCTCGGCTTTCTTCTCTACTAACATCTTAGAGCGGTCTTCGAGCAGGTCGTGGTTTTGTTGCAACTCCTCATTGCGATGGTCGATGGCAGAATTTGCTTCACGAATCTTCTTTTCCAGAGCCTCTATCGAGAGTTCTTGATACTCTATCTCTTTATTGAGTTTGTCAAATTCGTGATTGTTACGTACTCCGTCGAGTTGTGTTTTGTAGCGCTCTATTTTATTATGAGCTACATGAATATCTTCATTAAAAGAAGATATGTCTCTGCGATAAGCCTCGATATTATCCTTGTACTTTTCGATACGGGTCTCGAGTCCGGCTATTTCGTCTTCAAGGTCTTTTACCTCAAGAGGCAACTCTCCGCGCAGGGTTTTAATACGGTCTATTTCCGAATATAACGTTTGCAACTCGTAGAGCAACTTCAACTTATCCTCTACTGTGTACTCTTTTTCTTTTGTCTTTTCAGCCATTGCTTACAGATATTTTATCGGATTTGTTTCTACCTTTGAAAGATGGACTGCAAAGGTAGAAAAATTTTTTCTAATTACATCGTAAATAATCTCTTTTGTGTGCCTTTCACTCTCATAATGACCTATTTCGGCCACTATAAGCCTACCTGCATAGTCGTGGAAACGATGGTAGCCTCCCATCTCACCGGTCACAAATAGCTGCGCCTGACGCGCACCGGCGATATCGGCCAAAAAACCACCTGCTCCTCCACACAATGCTACACGCTTTATAGGCGCATTGCTTTGCGCAGTATGGCGTATACTGTCGCAACCCATAATCCGTTTCAATTGCATCAGGAAATCAATTGCCCCACACTCTTGCGGCAAATTTCCTATCACACCACTACCTGCTGCCTGCCACTCGTTTTCGAGAGGAATAATGTCGTATGCAGGTTCTTCATAAGGATGAACAGCAAGCATAGCTTTCAATACCCCGGCCAATCTATAACGCGGCAGTATCACTTCAACCCTATCTTCAGGTTCATGGTGTATAACACCTACTTCACCACAATAAGGATGAGCCTCAGCTCCGGGACGGAAAGAACCTTCGCCTTGCATTACATAGCTGCAACAATCATAATTGCCTATACTGCCGGCTCCAGCCTCACACAGCACCTGCTTAAGTTTTGCTGTATGAGCACTCGGCACATAAACAACCATTTTTACAAGCATCGAGGTAACAGGTTGTAAAATCTCTACATCTACAAGCCCCAACATTTGAGCCCAATAACGATTGACGAGAGTAGCGTCCAGATTGGTATGAGCCGCGTAGATAGAGATACCGCCTCGCAGGGCTTTCATTACAACACGCTCTATATAGGTATTGCCCGTAATACGCTTCAAGCCCTTGAAGAGCAAGGGGTGATGCGATACTATTAGGTTTGCCCCCATAGCCAGAGCTTCATCTACTATTGCCTCCGTCACATCGAGACACAACAACACCCCGGTTACTGTAGACGCAACATCGCCTACCTGAATACCGGCATTGTCGTAACTCTCTTGTAAAGCCGGAGGCGCTACTTGCTCTATGATGCCTATGATATCCCTTACTGTAGCCATCGGTCGCTGCTCTTAATCCTTTTTGAGGCAAACATTGATACTCAACTCATCGAGCTGTGCCTGAGATATAGGAGAAGGAGCATCGAGCATAACGTCACGACCAGAGTTGTTTTTGGGGAATGCAATGCAATCACGTATAGAGTCGAGACCTGCAAAAATCGATACAAAACGGTCGAGACCGAAGGCCAAACCTCCATGAGGTGGTGCTCCGTATTTGAAAGCATTCATCAAAAAACCAAACTGAGCCTGTGCTTGCTCCTCGGTAAAGCCAAGGACTTTGAACATACGGTCTTGCAGCACACTGTCGTGAATACGGATAGAACCGCCACCAAGCTCAGTGCCATTTACCACCATATCATATGCATTCGCTCTCACAGCTCCGGGATTCGATTCAAGCATATCTATATCTTCAGGATTGGGCGATGTGAAAGGATGGTGCATTGCATAGTAACGCTGCGTCTCGTCGTCCCACTCGAAGAGCGGGAAATCTATTACCCACAGAGGAGCATACACGTTTTTATCGCGCAACCCGAGACGTGAACCCATTTCAAGGCGCAATTCACAAAGAGCCTTACGTGTCTTCATCGTTTCACCGGCAAGAATCAGCATAAGGTCACCGGGTTGTGCGCCGAAACGTTCAGCCCACTTTTTAAGGTCATCGGCAGAATAGAATTTATCGACCGACGACTTAAAGTTACCATTGGCATCGTAACGTACATATACCAAACCCTTGGCCCCCACTTGCGGGCGTTTTACAAACTCGGTCAGTTCATCGAGCTGTTTGCGCGTATAAGTTGCACAACCAGGGCAGCATATACCAGCCACAAAGGGTACACTATCAAATACAGAAAAGTTTTTCCCTTCTGTAAGGTCTTTCAACTCTACGAACTTCATGCCGAAACGAATATCGGGCTTATCGCTTCCGTAGTATTTCATGGCATCGGCCCATGTCATACGAGGAAATGGCTCAGTAAAGTCGATATTTTTGATATATTTGAAAAGGTGCTTTGTCATACCCTCAAACATTTGAAGCACATCTTCCTGCTCTACAAATGACATTTCGCAATCTATTTGGGTAAATTCGGGCTGACGGTCGGCACGCAAATCTTCATCTCTGAAGCATTTTACAATTTGGAAATAACGGTCGAAGCCCGAAACCATAAGCAACTGCTTCAAAGTTTGGGGCGACTGCGGCAGAGCGTAGAACTCGCCGGGATTCATACGCGAAGGCACTACAAAGTCGCGCGCGCCCTCGGGTGTAGACTTTATAAGCACAGGAGTTTCAACCTCGAGGAAGTGATGTGCGTCGAGATAACGGCGAACCTCGAAAGCCATTTTATGGCGCAATTCCAAATTGCGACGCACTACCGAACGACGTAAGTCGAGGTAACGATATTGCATACGCAAGTCGTCGCCACCGTCGGTGTCGTCTTCTATCGTAAATGGAGGTACTATAGAGGCGTTGAGTACATTGAGTGTATCGACGATAATCTCTATCTCGCCGGTATCCATTTTAGGATTCTTATTGCTACGCTCGGCTACCGTACCTATTACTTGAATGACATATTCACGTCCGAGTTTGTTGGCGCGGTCGCACAACTCGGCATTTACCTCTTGGTTAAATACCAACTGGGTGATGCCATACCGGTCGCGCAAATCGACAAAGGTCATACCGCCCATCTTACGGGTGCGTTGCACCCAACCGCAAAGTGTGACGGTAGAACCCGCATCGGCCAACCGTAGTTCACCACATGTTTTAGTCCTGTACATATTCTATATGATATTATAGGAATTAAGTTATATTTCGCGTTTTATGCAGCCCCGAAGGAGGCTACGCTTACATCTTACAAAAATACGACAAATGTCGTTACCAAAGGGCGGTAGACAGTATATTTTTTTGTATCGGCACCAATTTTGCCCTCAACTGTTCATAATAACAGCCTCAACGACGTGGCGCACGACGTCACCATGCTTCATCTCATCGACAAGCACATCTATACTGTTGCAAACAAAGCGCCGATTATATATACAATACAACAAAAAGATATAATATGGCGGCAGGAACGGCCAACAACACGCTATCGAAACGATCTAGCCAACCACCATGCCCAGGAAGAATGTTGCCCGAATCTTTTACGCCCATGGTACGTTTGATAAGCGATTCGCATAAATCGCCCCATGTACCAAACAATGAGCATGTGAGGGCAAACCCCATCCACTGCCATAAATTGAGTATATCGAAGTATAGAGATGCCAACACACCTATACCTACCGAGACTATCAGACCTCCCCAAAAGCCTTCCCATGACTTTTTGGGTGATATACGCTCAAAAAGTTTATGCCGCCCCAATGTACATCCTACCAGATAGGCTCCTGTATCGTTGGCCCATATAAAGACAAAAAGAGCCAACAGAATAAGCGGCGTATCGAAACGAAAATATAGTATATTACATAACGAGAAAGGCAACGCCACGTATATTTGCCCAAGGAAACTATACGCCCACCCTTCCAGAGGACGCTCCTTTTTGTCATACAACTGCATGATAAAACGGATAAGGAAATAGAGCAAATAGGGTGCCGCTACTATACCACCTTGCTTGAAGTCACCGGTTTCATAGGCATACATCGTAAAAAACAACAGTACAGCACCTATAATATCTATATTGGTGGTACTCTTGCGCACAGGATGCAATGGAGCTACCAAACGATAAAATTCGGCAACAGAAAGAGCGGTTATAAGAGCGAAAAGTACAGCAAAGCTATACTCGCTCCACAATATACAGAACACAATAACAGCGACAAACAATGCACCTGTTACAGTTCGTACAAATAATGATTTCACAGCTAACATCTCAACAGTACACTTCTATAATGTATATGAGCTGTCCTTGTAGTCAAGAACAGCCGCAAAGATACGAAAAATTCAGATATTTCGTATCACGAGAAGCCCTTGCACGCAAGATTTAGGTATTTGTAAATGATATTGCTTAAAAAAGTTTTCGGCCTCCTCACATTAACAGCAAGAAAGCCGAAAATTTTATTTTTTCAATAGAAGGATTAGGTTGATACAAAAATCGAACATCACGATTTTAGCATTGGCATTTTGAGCTATATCGTTGTTTGCATCCTCCAGTAGTTTTCTTATATCCAACACATTGCGTTCGTTTATGAAGGGAGCGAAACGAGACGAGAACTGCCTTTCCTTTACGTTCATGTAGTTCAAGTCGGGATATGCAAGGTTATAGATATAATTTTCCCGTATCATGCGCTCGGCATACGATAAGAAATGGCGTATGCGCTCACGGCCAAATCCGGCCACTTCTTCGCTCCACTCTTTGAGGTCTTTAATGCGCCGTGCATAGGCCAAGCGCATAACCTTCACAAAGAGATCGAAGTAAGCATCTGTCTCTTCATTGAGCGAAAGAGCTTCACAAGCATGCAAATAACTACCGCCCGAAAGAGCAGCCACAGCCCGTGCATCGGCCTCACTCACTCCATACCTATGCTGTAATGCCTCGGAAATGACATCGACAGGAAGGACATGCATGGCTATTCGTCTCATACGCGATACTACCGTAGGCAACAACTTAGTGGGCTCGTTGCTTACAAAGAAGAAGTAAGTATGAGGCGATGGCTCTTCCAACAATTTAAGCAACTTATTGGCACACTCGGCATTCATCCGCTCGGGCAGCCACACTATCATAATTTTGTAGGGCGAAGAGAGGCTCTTCAGGGTCATCTTATGCCAAATTGCATCACTTTCATCGGCATAAATGGCTGCCTGCTTATTATCGGCATTGATAGCTTTCAACCATTTGTCGATTCCAAAGTAAGGATTCTCTTGTATAAAATGAGTCCATTGCGGCAAATAATTGTCACACAAAGCTTTCTTCTTCTCCTTACCGCGTACGATAGGAAATACAAAATGCAAATCGGCATGTGTAAGGGCATTATATTGCATACAAGAGGCACACTTACCACATGCATCGTCAACACCGCGATTGGTGCAATGTATATATCGGGCATAGGCCATAGCCATAGCAAACTTGCCTATACCCTCAGGGCCACAAAAGAGTTGTGCATGCGCCATACTGTCAGTTTGGACAGTGCGTATGAGACTATCTTTCAGGGTATCATGCCCTACCACATCGCGAAAAAAGAACATGGCACCAAGCGGTATTCAATAGAGAAGTTACGACTACGAAACCGAAAAATAGATTTGCCGAGTCTCTATGACATTGGTGTAATCACTCAGTCCCAACGACACCCACGAGTCATCTTGCATGGGTAAATGTAAAGCATCTACTTTATTTTTTATATCATTACAAGCCGACTCAAACCAACTGCGAGCATCTTTTTCAGTTCGCAACTCGGTCTTTGCGCTTTCATTATACTCGGCAACGTACTCGTTCACAGCAATTTGCAACATCAGATTTGCTTGGCTGCTTGTACTCATATCGCTTACTTCTATGCGATATGTCGATTTCACATTCTCGTCGCAACCTGTCAACACGAATGTCAGGAGTGCGGCGGTAAGTAGAAACAATAATCTTACTTTTTTCATCTTAAACTTATATTTACAAATATATAATCAAATAGATAACTTGCGCAGTGTATTCAGCAACTCACGATTGATAGGTTTGTCATATTTGATGGCTTTGCTGAATGGAACATACACTATTTCGTCGTTACGGATACCTACCATCACATTTCGCTGCCCATCGAGCAGAGCATCTATGGCTGCTGCACCCATACGACTAGCCAAAATGCGGTCGTGAGCCGTTGGCGAACCGCCACGCTGTATGTGTCCTAAAATTGTCACACGCACATCATATTGCGGATATTCGTTTTTCACCCTCTCGGCAAGATGCATAGCACCACCCGTAGTTGGGCTCTCGGCTACGAGCACAATACTACTGTTTTTCGATTTACGGAAACCATTCTTTACCAGCTCTTCCAACTGGTCTATCTCGGTAGATATTTCGGGAATAATCGCAGCTTCGCACCCAGTAGCTATGGCGCCATTAAGGGCAAGGAAACCGGCATCTCGTCCCATCACCTCTATAAAGAAAAGACGTTCGTGAGAAGTAGCCGTATCACGGATTTTATCGACAGCCTCCATAATAGTATTAAGTGCCGTATCGTATCCTATGGTATGGTCGGTACCATACAAATCGTTATCGATAGTTCCCGGCAACCCGACTATGGGGAAATCATATTCTTGTGCAAAAATACGCGCGCCTGTCAACGAGCCATCACCACCGATAACTACCAAAGCGTCGATATTTTCTTTCATCAACGTATCGTAGGCCTGCTTGCGACCTTCGGGAGTTTCAAATTCCTTGCAGCGGGCTGTTTTGAGGATGGTACCGCCATGTTGTATAATATTACTTACATTTTCGGTTCTGAAAGGAACTATTTCACCGGTAATGAGGCCTCTATAACCCCGATAGATGCCTTTTACTTCAAAACCATTGTAAATAGCCGAACGTGTCACTGCGCGAATGGCAGCATTCATACCGGGGGCATCACCTCCCGAGGTGAGTATTCCCACACAATTAATTGTACCCATATTACTTACCCATTGATTGTTTGTTGCTTTTGCAAAGATAACACCTCACTACGTTTTATTGTCTAAGCATAGCTGCAGTAACACTTTGCACCTACAAAGATAACGAATAATAAAATTTACTGCCCTATCAGCACGGTAAATTTATTTTTTACTTTCATTAAATCTGCGTCGATGGCAGTCATAATGAAACATAATACCCTCACATCCATTATCAGAACTCAGACGTAAAATGGAATCGTATGTGAGGAAAATCACTCTGCGCCATCTGCAATACATACCCCGAATCGGCCATAAAGACATCACGACCCTCTTTATCGGCACAGATAAATTGGGCTTTACGACGTTTGAAATTGTTCAGTTCCTCTTCATCGTCACTCTCTATCCAACAAGCCTTATATAGATTGATAGGTTCCCAGCGGCATTGTGCACCATACTCGTGCAGCAAACGGTATTGTATAACCTCAAACTGCAATTGTCCTACTGTACCTATGATTTTTCGGCCATTGAAACGGCTGACAAACAGCTGAGCCACACCCTCATCCATCAGTTGGTCTATACCTTTCTGCAATTGTTTTGCCTTCATCGGGTCGGCATTCTCGATATATTTGAATAACTCGGGCGAGAAACTTGGCAAGCCTTTGAAGTGTAATTCTTCGCCTTCGGTAAGCGTATCACCTATCTTGAAATTACCGGTATCCGGCAATCCGACGATATCGCCGGGAAAAGCCTCATCGACCACCGATTTTTTTTGTGCCATAAAGGCCGTTGGACTACTAAAACGCATCATCTTGCCGCTACGTATGTGCTTATAGTTGGCATTACGTTCAAAATGCCCCGAACAAACCTTTACAAAGGCGATGCAACTACGATGGTTCGGGTCCATGTTGGCATGTATCTTGAAGACAAAACCTGTGAATTTTTCTTCAGAAGGGTATACTGTACGCTCTACTGCATTGACCGGACGCGGAGCTGGTGCTATTTGCACAAAACAGTCGAGTAACTCTTTGACACCAAACATATTGAGAGCTGAGCCAAAAAATACAGGCGCTAATTTCCCCGATAGATAATCGGCAACCTCAAAATCGGGATAAACACCATTGAGCAACTCCAAATCAGCGCGCAACTTTTCGGCCTCAGTAGCACCGATATATTCTTCAAGTTCAGATGACTCTAAGTCTACCTCTACACGCTCGGTAACGACTTGCTTATTGGGAGTAAACAAATTGAGATTATTCTCATACATATTATATACCCCCTTGAAGGTTGCCCCTATTCCTATAGGCCATGAAAGAGGACGCACGCCTATTTTCAACTCGCTCTCCAGTTCATCAAGAATATCGAAAGCATCGCGACCTTCACGATCAAGTTTGTTGACAAAAACAATAACCGGCGTATTGCGCATACGGCACACCTCCATAAGCTTGCGGGTCTGTTGCTCAACGCCCTTGGCTACATCGACAACAATAATGACACTATCTACAGCCGTAAGGGTGCGATAGGTATCCTCGGCAAAATCTTGGTGACCGGGTGTATCGAGAATATTTATCTTATAATCGCCATAGTTAAATCCCATCACCGATGTGGCCACCGATATACCACGTTGTTTCTCTATTTCCATCCAGTCGCTGGTAGCAGTCCGTTTTATTTTATTGGATTTCACAGCTCCGGCTATGTGAATAGCACCACCAAAAAGCAATAGTTTCTCGGTAAGCGTTGTTTTACCGGCATCGGGGTGACTTATAATTGCAAAAGTGCGGCGTTTAGCTATTTCGTCAGTAAGAATACTCATTGGGTAATTATATATGTATGATTGGTTAATTCTGAAGAATAGTAATTATAACTCCAACTCTCCTTTTTTATCAAGATTGTATTTTTCGGCAAGAGTCATGATGAAGGCCGATATATCTTTCATTGCTTTTTGCGTTTCGGGACTTATCTCCTTATGTTGCAAGCGTAGCAAAAGTATGCCATATAAGGCATTGAAACAGGTCTCCAATTCTCCTACCGAGTCGACCTTCGATTTAGAACGCAACTCTACAATATAGGGCAATGCCTTGTAGAAGGCTGCCGTATAGAAGGGTTCTCGAGGCGAACGCAGCAGTCGAAGGTGCAAATCGGTAAGCTCTATAATAACGTTTTTGTTGATTTGCAAATGGCCCTTCTCTGTCACACCCTCGGTACGCATCATATCGATCAGGCTCTCGTACCAGTCACGCAATTGCTTGCGTTGCTCATCTGTCAAGCCGCTATACTGGTCTATAATTTCGTGCTGTATGCGGTCAATATCCAACTGGCTGGCACGTATTATATCCTCTATCTGCCACATATAGAGCAGGTACTCGGCAATATTTTCTTTTTTCTTGGCACTTGCTGTAAACATATAGTCAAAAACTATAATTATAGTAATAGGGCAACGCATGTCCATATCTACAATATAACACAACGGAGTGCAGATAGGCTCACAGCGACGCCTTTTCGGGATGCAAAGGTAATATAAAAATGCTTACCTTTGCGCGCAGCTAACAGTATATGAATAGAATGAAGGTAAACTTATATTGGCAATTATTTACCACGTTTTTCAAGATAGGAGGCTTCACCTTTGGCGGGGGATGGGCTATGATACCACTCATAGAACGTGAAGTGGTAGATAAATATCATTGGATAGAAAAAGAAGAGTTCTTGGACGAACTTGCTGTAGCTCAATCCATGCCAGGAATATTGGCCGTAAACATATCGGTGTTGGTAGGTAACAAACTTCGAGGGTTGAAAGGAAGCCTCATTGCGGCAACAGGTACAATATTGCCCAGCTTCGTAGCCATATTACTGATAGCCATATTCTTCTCTCATATTTACAACAACCCTACAGTAGCCAGTATCTTCAAAGGAATACGTCCTGCAGTGGTAGCCCTTATTCTTGCTCCGGTCATTACAACGGCCAAAGCAGCTCACCTAAAAAAATGGACATTGCTCATACCCGTAGTAGTGGCACTTGCCATTTGGAAGGGAGGCATATCACCCATCCTCTTTATTATTTTAGGGGGCTTGGGGGGCTATTTGTATTACCTTCTCTCACAAAAGCGCAAAAGCACAAAAACAAAGAAACAAAACGAAACGAGTAGACAACGATGATAGTATATCTGAATCTTTTTCTCACCTATCTGAAAATAGGGTTGTTCGGATTTGGTGGAGGCTACGCAATGCTATCGCTCATACAGCATGAGGCGGTAGAGGTTGTGCATTGGGGCGAAGAATCGCCATGGATAAGCCCTACTGAATTTACCGATATTGTAGCCATTTCGCAGATGACACCTGGCCCCATAGGCATCAACAGCGCCACATACATAGGCTATACAGTAACAGGGAATATATGGGGTTCGGTGATAGCTACCTTTGCCGTATGCCTGCCATCGTTTCTACTGGTGCTTATGGTAAGCCGCTTTATCCTTAAACATAAAGACCACCCTATTATAAAAAGCATATTTGCAGGACTTCGTCCCGTAGTGGTAGGCCTGATAGGTGCAGCCGCTCTACTGTTAATGAATCGTGAAAATTTTACCGACAATACTTTCAGTATCGCAATTGCAGCCATAGCATTTGCCCTTACTTATTTTACCAAAGTACATCCTATCATGGTTATTGTTTTAGCAGGAATTGCAGGATACATTATTTATTGAACTCACATTTATGAAAACATACGAAGAGCAAATTTCAGAATTATACAACCGGTTTCCTATGTATCAACAGGTAGGAGCCGGAGCCTATAAACCGGGATTGGAAAATGCCGAGTGTTTAGACCATTATTTCGGTTATCCTCACCGTCAGTTTAAGTGCATACACGTGGCCGGTACCAACGGGAAGGGGTCGACATCGCATCTACTGGCTGCCATACTTGCATGCAGCGGTTATAAAACAGGATTATACACATCGCCACACCTCACCGACTTCAGAGAACGTATCAAAATCAACGGTCAGATGATTCCACGCGAGCAAGTATCGGCATTCCTTACACAACATGCCGATGCGGCCTTCTCTTTCAGGCCATCGTTCTTCGAGTTGACAACCTTTATGGCATTCGACTATTTTGCATCGCAACAGATTGATGTTGCCGTTATAGAGGTAGGCTTAGGCGGTCGATTGGATACAACCAATGTAATTACCCCCGAACTGAGCATCATCACTAATATAAGCCTCGACCACGTACAAATGTTAGGACACGATTTACCAAGCATTGCACGCGAAAAGGCCGGTATCATAAAGCAACACATTCCGGTAGTGATAGGCGAAGCTACGACCGAAACAAGAGATGTATTCGACGAGAAAGCCTGGTCGTGTAATGCTCCCATTTTTTATGCTGAGGAGAAAAAACGTTTTACACAAGCCGAAGCTCTGCATCAAGGATGGCTATACAAAAATACGTTGGCTGGCGATATATGGGGCGAACTGGGTGGAGAATACCAAAAGAAAAATACAGCGACAGTACTTACAGCCATAGAAATACTGAGAGAGAGGGGCTTTGCCATCACTGACGAAGCCATAAAAGAAGGTTTTGCCCACGTAACAACCCTCACCGGTCTACAAGGCCGTTGGCAAATAGTATCGACTTCGCCTACCGTAATATGCGACACAGGGCACAATACCGGCGGTATGCAATATATCGCAAAACAATTAAACGGAACTCCTCACAAAGAGTTACGTATAGTCATAGGCATGGTCAACGACAAAGATATTTCGGGGGTCATAGCCATGTTGCCAACCCAAGCTACCTATTATTTCACTCAAGCGTCGGTAGCCCGCGCCATGAAAGCCGAAGAAATTGCCCGCATAGGAGCAGAACACGGACTGAAAGGGACCATCCATACCACGGTCGCCGAAGCATACCGGGCTGCACGTGCCGACAGTAACAGCGACGACGTCATATTTGTAGGAGGTAGCACATTTGTGGTTGCTGACTTCCTTAAAGATTGTGTTGAGAAATAACCGGCCGAATCGTAATTGCCTGCTACTTATCTCGTGGAATAAGCTTTTCCAACTCATCGACAATACTCGACAGTTGGGCACGAATAGCGTATAGTCGTTCTAAGGCATCCTGTTTTTTCATTTCCGGATGACGACGACGTTGCAAATGCCGTTTTACCCCCTCGATAGTATACCCTTCTTGCTTGACAAGGCGATAGATAAGACGCAATTCATGCATATCCTCTGCGGTATATTTACGGGTTCCTCCCCTACTCTTGCGAGGATTGACCGTGGGCAACTCTTTTTCCCAATACCGCAATGTCGAGGGTGGTATATCGAGCATACGAGACACCTCGGTAATAGAGTAAAACATCTTTGCATTGCCATCACCGGCATCATTCTTATCCATAAAATCAATCCATTACACGTCCTTGGTTCTCGGCAATCTGTATCATGCGGTCATACTCCTCGGGCGTAAGATCCATAAAATAGTAGTTGACAGGATTCTGCACCTGACCTTTATATATTACCTCATAATGCAAGTGAGGTCCTGTACTTTTACCGGTATTACCTACCTTGCCAATATTTTCGCCTCTGACAACTTGCTGTCCTTTTGAAACCATAATCTGGCTCAAATGAGCATAACGGGTTATATATCCGTATCCGTGGTCGAGCACAATGGTATTGCCATAACCTTGCTGCCAACCGGTTTCCTTGACAACAGCATTACCCGTAGCATATACCGGCGTGCCAATAGCTGCGCTGAAATCCATACCTTCGTGAAACTTACGAGTATTGTAAATAGGGTCGACACGCCATCCATAACCCGAAGCGGTATGTTTAAGATCTTTATTCGATACGGGCTGAATAGCCGGCAAATGCTTGATACGGTCTTCTTGCTGGTAAGCTAAATCTACCAATTCATTAAACGAATTGTTTTGCACGTATAAGTTGCGATACAAGAGATCGACTTTCCTCGTCAACGATGCCACCAACTCTCCGTCGGGCATACGCAACAATTCATCATAACGAGCTGTATTGCCGCCGGCATTACGCACATCGTCGGCAATAGGATCGGCCTGCAATATAACACGATAGAGGTTGTTATCGCGTTGTTTAATATCGTCCAGTACAACCATAATATCGTCGACACGACGCGAGAGAAGCTTGTATTGCGACTCTAACTGAGCATTCTCATATTGGAGTACTCGCTCCTTTGGCGAACCGAAAAAGAAATATATTACAAGCAACAATATGGCACCCAAAAATGCACTAAGCAAAAGATGTCGTATTACCGACCAACTTTTCTTCCATAGGGAGTGGCGCACGGGGTCGTATGTAAGTGTTTGAGGATTAAATATATAAAATCTTCTCTTTCCCATTTTCCGTTATTTCATAAATGAGCATGACCGCTTATAAAAAGAAAAAAGCTGATAGCTACATACTTTTTTGATGCCTGATAGGCACAAAATTAATATTTTGAGCTATTTTTGCAAACGGTTTTCAAAAATAAATTTACCTTGCCAGAACATTGTTCTACGATGTGATAATATAACATTTATTATAAAGTTTATGTACACAGCAAAAGAAATAAGGGAGTCCTTCAAAGAATTTTTCCGCTCAAAAGGACATCAAATAGTCCCTTCGGCTCCCATGGTAATAAAAGACGACCCCACGTTGATGTTTACCAATGCGGGCATGAACCAATTCAAGGATATCATCTTGGGCAATCACCCCGCCAAATACCACAGAGTAGCCGACTCACAAAAATGCTTGCGCGTGAGCGGAAAGCATAACGACCTCGAAGAGGTAGGACACGACACATATCACCACACTATGTTCGAGATGCTGGGCAACTGGTCTTTTGGTGACTACTTCAAAAAAGAGGCCATCGACTGGGCTTGGGAATATCTTGTAGACGTACTTAAACTCAATCCCGACCGCCTTTATGCCACCGTATTTGAGGGCTATGAGCCAGAAGGACTTGAACGTGATAACGAAGCGGCCGAATACTGGAGCAAACATCTGCCCCAAAGCCATATAATCAACGGAAACCGCCACGACAACTTTTGGGAAATGGGCGAAACCGGTCCTTGCGGTCCTTGCTCCGAAATACACATAGACCTGCGTAGCGATGAAGAGAGAGCTGCTGTAGATGGCAGGTCGCTTGTAAACCAAAACAATCCGTTGGTCATAGAGATATGGAATCTTGTATTTATGCAATACAATCGCAAAGCCGACGGCACATTAGAGCCTCTGCCTGCCAAGGTTATAGATACCGGCATGGGCTTTGAGCGCCTGTGTATGGCTTTGCAAGGAAAGAAATCGAATTACGATACCGACGTATTCCAACCTATCATCACAGCTATAGGCAACATGTGTGGCAAACGTTATGGCGAAAACGAACAAGTCGATGTTGCCATGCGTGTCATTGCTGACCATATACGTACCATTGCTTTCTCAATTACCGATGGCCAACTGCCGTCGAATGCTAAAGCAGGCTATGTAATACGCCGTATTTTGCGCCGTGCCGTACGCTATGGCTATACTTTCTTAGGCCAGCACAACGCTTTCCTTTATCGCCTTATAGACGTACTTATAGAAACAATGGGCGATGCTTATCCTGAATTGATTGCCCAAAGAGACCTCATTGCCAAGGTGATAAAAGAAGAAGAGGAAGCATTCTTGCGTACATTGGAAACCGGCATCAGACTGCTCGACAAGATTATAGCAGATACCAAAGCACAAGGCAAAACCGTTATCGATGGTAAAGACGCCTTCACCCTATATGATACCTACGGATTTCCTCTTGACCTTACAGAACTGATTCTCAAAGAGAACGGTATGACGGTCGACACTGCTACTTTCGACAAAGAAATGCAGCAGCAAAAGGAACGCGCCCGCAATGCAGCCTCTGTAGAAACCGGCGACTGGATAACACTGCGCGAAGGGGAACCCGAGTTTGTAGGCTACGACTATGAAGAATGCGATGCCCGCATATTGCGTTACCGTAAAGTAAAACAAAAAAATCACGAGTTCTACCAGATAGTTCTCGACCGCTCACCTTTCTATGCCGAAATGGGCGGACAAGTTGGCGATAGTGGTATGCTTATCAACGGCGACGAAAAGACACCCATCGTAACCACCAAACGAGAAAACAACCTTGCAGTACACATAAGCGAGACTCTGCCGCAAGATGTAACAGCAACTTTCCGTGCTGTCATCGATAAAGAGGCGCGCATGGCGACATCATGCAACCACTCGGCAACCCACTTACTGCACGAAGCATTGCGTGAGGTACTGGGCAAACATGTCGAACAAAAGGGGTCATTTGTATCGCCCTACTCATTGCGTTTTGACTTTTCTCATTTCCAGAAAGTAACCGACGAAGAGTTGCGCCAAGTGGAGAGATTGGCCAACGCAAAGGTACGTATGGCCATTCCTCTTGACGAACACCGTCACATGCCTATTGCCGAAGCGCGCGCTATGGGTGCCATGGCTCTCTTCGGAGAGAAATATGGCGAAGAGGTTCGTGTAGTACGTTACGGCACATCAATAGAGTTATGTGGAGGTACCCATGTAGCCAACACCGGCAACATAGGTATGATACGCATCTTGTCTGAAAGTTCTATCGCCGCAGGAATACGCCGTATTGAGGCCATCACGGGGCTACAAGTAGAAGAATCTATGAACCGTCTGCAAGATACGCTGAAACAAATAAGTTCTCTTTTCAATAACGCTCCCAACCTACGGCAAGCCATAGAGAAATATATCGCCGAAAATGCCGATATGCGTCATCAGATAGAAGAGTTTGCACGCGAAAAATCGGCTATGATGAAAGCTGCCATGATAAAAGAGGCTCAAATTATCAACGGCATACACGTTGTCTCATACAACGGTCCTATAATGCCTATCTTAATTAAAAACATAGCTTTTGAGATACGCGGTGAAATGCCGGAACAAACTGCTTTCATTGCCGCCACATTCAATATAAATGATAACAACAAGCCCTTGCTGACTGTAGCATTGAGCGACGACTTGATAGCTAAAGGGAAGAACGCCTCGCAAATTGTGCGCGAAGCAGCACGCCTCATACAGGGTGGCGGTGGCGGTCAACCCCATTTTGCTCAAGCCGGCGGTAAAGATTACGAAAAGCTTTCAGAAGCATTCGAAAAGATGAAAGAGCTGGTAACGGCATAAAGCTGCCTACCGTCATATCGATTATTTCTTATGCTATATAAACAGGGTGCGTCCTATACAAGACGCACCCTGTTATTTTTTCAAAAGATGTCAACGCGCTACAACAATAACAGTTACCATATTGCCAACAATAAGTCAGTACAATTTTCACTAACATACTTGTGCATAACCTCAAAAAAACGGCGGAGAAGTTCTTCTTCTCCGCCGCTGCATAACTATCTGGAAATAGCTTTAGATGCCCAAATCTTTCTTGAAGGCCTCAATCTTGGCATCGGCCAGTTCGTTGGCCTTGTCATAATCGGCATAACTACTCATAGGGATACCGCGTACTTCCATGTAGAACTTAATCTTGGGCTCCGTACCTGAAGGACGAACCGATACCTTATCGCCCTCGGCCGTAAAGTATTGCAATACGTTCGATGTGCAAGGCATATCGAGTTTTGTCACATTGCCCTTGTCGTCGGTAGCCGTGAGAGACTGATAGTCTTTTACCAAAACAACCGGCGAACCGCCTAAGGTCTTGATAGGATTCTCACGGAATGATTTCATCATGGCAACAATCTTTTCAGCTCCTTGTTTGCCTTTACGTACGACAGATACACCTTTCTCTTTCGAGAAACCATATTTAATGTAGATATCTTGTATCATTTGATACATGGTCATTCCACGGTCTTTAGCCCATGCTGCAATTTCTGCCATCAACGACATTGCCGACACGGCATCTTTATCGCGAACAAAGTCCTCGGCCAAGAAGCCATAGCTCTCTTCGCCTCCACCGATGTAGCGCTCCTTGCCTTCCAATTCGCGTATTACAGCAGCAATCCACTTGAATCCCGTGTAGCAATCGTACATCTTTATGTTGTTACGTTCGGCAATTGTCTTAATGGTTTCGGTGGTTACGATGGTCTTAACGATAAACTCGTTACCCTGCAAAAGGCCACGCTCCTGATAGGTAGTCATGATGTAGTTGAGCATGAGCATCACTATCTGGTTACCATTAGCCAATATCCACTCGCCTTTGTCGTTCTTTACAGCAATACCAATACGGTCGGCATCGGGATCACTAGCCATAACCAATTCTGCATTTGTCTCTTTAGCACGTTTCACTGCAAGGTCGAGAGCTGCAGGCTCCTCGGGGTTGGGCGAAACTACTGTGGGGAAGTCGCCACTTACCACATCTTGCTCCGGTACGTGTATAATATTGGTAAAGCCGAAATTCTTAAGAGAAGCAGGTATCAAACGCACTCCTGTACCATGTATTGGGGTGTATACAATAGGTATATCGTGATGTTTGGCAATAACATCGGGCGAGAGTGAAAGAGTCTTGATACGGTCGAGGAATATCTTATCTATCTCCTCGCCTATGATTTGTATCAGCTCAGGATTGCCCTTAAATTTAATGTCGGCAATATTGGTTATCTTGTTCACCTCTTCTATGATACCGGTATCGTGCGGAGCTATCACTTGTGCACCATCGCTCCAGTAAGCCTTGTATCCGTTATACTCTTTGGGATTGTGCGAAGCCGTAAGGTTGATACCGGCTTGACAGCCCAACTCGCGAATGGCGAACGATACCTCAGGAGTAGGACGTAAGGCATCGAAAAGGTATACCTTGATGCCATTAGCTGAGAATATATCGGCCGAAATCTCGGCAAAACGGCGACTGTTGTTTCGGCAATCGTGTCCTATGGCTACAGAGATAAGTGGAAGTGAAGCGAAATTTTTCTTCAGATAGTTGGCCAATCCCTGTGTTGCAGCACCTACAGTATAGATATTCATTCTGTTAGTACCGGCACCCATGATACCACGCAAACCACCCGTACCAAATTCCAGGTCGCGATAGAAACTCTCTATCAACTCAGTATGGTCGGGATTATCGAGCATTGCCTTTACGGCAGCACGTGTTTCTTCATCATAACCTTCACCAAGCCACACTTGTGCTTTGGCAGTTACTTCTTTCAATAAAGCATCGTTTTCCATATTGTATTGTTTAATAAGTTAATCAAATATGACTGATTACATTTCTAAAAGGTAAGCGCAGAGGCAAATGTTTTTGCTGTTATCTGTCCGAATCTGCCTAACTGCCACTACATCTCACAAATGTAGTGATAAAAACCGATTAAAAACAAATACAAAGGATTTTTATTACATTCCTTTTTGTCACCTTATATTTATCTCTTTTTGCAAGAATTTGTCGCCGGTTCTCCTAACAACATCCTCGTAATACTCGCGCGAATAGCCGGGGAAAATTACGCCATCGGGCATACCGTAATCATTGGTACGGAAAGTACCGTCGGGATTCTGAGCTTTGATATTACCATCGAGGAACTTCACCATAAGAAATTCGCCCAACTTTTTCCATTGCGCCGTACTATTCATGGCAGCATCGTTGCTGTAGCGGGTCAGATAAGCTACTGCTTCGGCTGGATTTTGGTTATACAGTGCCAGAGCCGTGCTATCTACGGTGGCTATACTATTTTCAAAGCCATTTTCCAACTCCTCCTGTACAGTTCTTATATCGCCTATCATCTGATTATAGCGTGCATATGCCATATTGGCCACCCAGTTGTGTACCCAGAATGCCGACGTCCACGAGAATTCGTACATAGAGCCGTTTTCGGGACTGAAACAGAGCGGCACTTCGGTCACACTGCAATACATGGGTACATATACGCATGTGTTGGCATCATCGACACCAAACCATTGTATACCACCTATGGCATCGGGTAAGTTACGGCGCATCTGAGCTACCAAGGTAAAGCCCGTTTGCTGGGTAGCAATGGCACGCTCATTGAGATAGACTTTACCATCGACCTCGAACGTCATGGGACGGAAACGATATGGTGCATAAAACGGTCCACCACCTATGTCATTGTGCATATCATAAGGCGTACCGTCGAAATGGTCGCGCATGGCATCTTTCATTTCGCGCAATGTAAGTTTGCGAGAAGGTCGTATATAGAGGGGGAACGGGGTTTCGCTTTCGCCCTCAAGATAGCGCAAATATTTGTCCATGTTGCTGTCATAACGACGGAAGAAGCTCCACACCCGAGCCTCACAACCGCGCAATGCGCCATAGTCGAGCACACCATAAGCCTTAGAGAAGCTGAAATCTTTGTTGACGCCATTGAAATAGCCCTCCTCACGGGCAAAAGATATGACGTCGGGCGAATAAAGGCAATTTTCAGGGTCGTCGAGGGGGAACTGATGAATGCGGGGATGGTTGGCATGTCCCGAAATACAATCATCGGGAATACGGATGGCTACCCATACGGCACCTTTACGACCCGACCCCTTACCTATCATCTCCATAATCCACGCTTCATTGGGGTCGGCGATGGAGAACGACTCACCACTGCTGTAATAGCCATACTCTTTTACCAGGTCGGTCATCACCTGTATAGCTTCACGAGCTGTGCGCGCACGTTCCAGTCCCAGTTGTATAAGCGTACCGTAATCTATGAGACCCAGTGTATCGACCAACTCGGGACGACCGCCCCACGTAGATTCGACGATAGCCAACTGGTGCTCGTTCATATTGCCGTTTACGGCGTAAGTATGCGGCACTTGGGGGATGGCACCAAGAGGCTTGCCGGTATCCCACTCTACGATTTGGATATCACCGGGCTGCCAGTCGGCAGCGGGTGTCGATGTGAGCGCACCGTAAAGCGTGTGCGAGTCGGCCGAATAAGTAATCATGACACTGCCATCGACAGTGGCACCGGCTCCGGCAATAAGACCTGTACAAGCCCATGCCCCGGCAGGGAGAAGCATTGCAGCAAACAAAACTGATGTTATTCTCTTCATAGATTTTTAGGTTAAGCGTTTTTATTTTACCATGTAAATGTTCGTTTCAAAACTTTGCGGTTGCCGCACATGTCAGTGACCGTCATCACAAGACGATGCGAGCTGCCCCGTGTAAGCGGCGTATTTTTCAGGCGGCAGGTGAGGCGGCTGCGTTTGGCGTCATACTCAAAGAGGCAAAACATGCCGTCTATCTCGCCCCTGTACGAGGCGATGCCGCTGCCGGCATCTGTTATTTTCAGCGACACCACGCCGTTGGCACCCCACTTCGCCGAGTTGAGGGGTGTAATCGTCGGCGGTACCGTATCGGCCGCCACAGCATACGTTCCCAAGTCGCGCACACGGGCTACATACCACCCCGCATCATAGCGGCCTACAACGGGCGACTTGCGGCCGTTGCGTATATACACCATATAGTAGCAACTGTCGGGCAGCGTGTCACAAGTAAGTTTCAGTGCCAGTTCACCCCACGTATGCAGGGGTACTGTCGGCTTGAGTACCTTGTGTAATGCCGAGTAGTAGCGGGTGCTCTCCTCGGCACTATGGGTAAAAGTGACATCTTCGTATAAAGCGCCTTCGGGCAAAGAGAAACGCATGTCGTCGGTTTCGTAACTATTGGCTCGGTCATAGGCAAAGAGCTCACCCGTTGCAGTACGACGTACCGTTTCACCGGGCGTACCTTTTATGGTGAAACGCACTGTCGAACGGTTACCATAGTAGTCGGTCAACTCGAAACGCCCCCGATAGGTACGTGCCTCATCTACGACAAAAATGCCGCGGTTAGATACATCGCCATATACCGTAGAAAGGTGGTTTCCGGGTGCTATGTAGGTGCGCATGATAGTCGAGCCATTGTTGCTGCGCAGCTCATCATAATCGATAAGGGCATTTACATAACGTGTCTCGGCAAACGTGATGCTGTCTACCAACGACTCATAGAGCAGCGAGTCGTCAATCCAGCATTTCACCGAACGCACACCGTAGATATTCGATGTACCGCTCATGCGGTCGTAGGCCTTTATACCTACCGACACTTCACCCCACGCCGTAAAAGCTGCTGTTGTATATACATTGCCTCCCTGCGCCTGCAACGACCGTACCGCTTTGCGATGCTTGCCGTCTACTACGCCATCGTGGGGATATAATGCCAACTGTCGCGGCTCGGGTGCTCTATTGTCTTTTATCTTGCGGGCAAACCACGGCAGCGGGTCAAGTGGCGACTCGCTCTCGGTATGACGCACCTCGAAATGCAGGTGTGGACCACCCGACGAACCGGTATTGCCACTCGTAGCCACACGCATACCGCGGGAAACGGGTATTGCGCCGGGAGGCAGCAAGGTATCTATGGCAAAACTCTCGCGCTCGTATTGCATTTCGCGCACACGGTCGGCAATGAAAGGAGCGAACGACAACAGATGCCCGTAAACCGTCGTATAGCCCGACGGATGTGTAATATACAATGCATTTCCGTATCCCCACGGCGAGATGGCGATACGCGACACATAACCGCTGTCGGCCGCAAAGACCGGCAGGCCGGTACGCCCCTGCGTCTTGAAGTCGAGCCCCGAATGGAAATGATTGGGACGCAGCTCGCCGAAATTGGCACTCAGCACCAACGGAATATTCAGCGGCGAAACGAACGTCACATCGGGACGATAAGCCCATGCAGCCACTACTGTGGCCAACAAATATAGCGATAGTACGATTTTCTTCATGTAGATGGCAAAGATAGTGCAAGGCGAGCACAATAAAAAGCGAATGACGAAGTTTTTCGCTTTTCATGGTCGAGCCGAGGCCTATGTTATGGAAAAATAGTGCAAGGCGAGCACAATAAAAAGCGAATGACGAAGTTTTTCGCTTTTCATAGCCGAGCCGAAGCCTATGTTATGAAAAGATAGTGCAAGGCGAGCCTCCCTCCTGCAACGGCACATTGCATATCGCAGACTCTCCCCTATGGCAAGCCACTATAAAAAAGCCCCGCGGAGACCATGTTCCGCGAGGCAAAAGTACGATGGCGGTAAGTCGCCGTATCCTTATCGATATAAACACGATGGCGGGTTACACTCCACCCTTACCGGATAGCAACTTTATCTACCTGCACACTATTGTTGCAGAGGACACGCACTACATACACACCATCGAGGTCGGCTACCGAGAGTTGTTGCACAGCCGTAGCACGTTTCACCTCCCGGCCTGCAAGATCATACAGCGTCACTTCATCGGCAACATCGCTCAGATACAACACATCGCCTGCCACATACACACGGCTGTCACGAGCGCTCACGCAGTTTACTGCCGACACATCGTTTATCTTGAAAGCCGGCGATAATATCTGGGTCTGTTTGTTTCCCGTCGGGTCGGTAAGCTCTACCTTCAGATCGTACCACAGCGTTTCGCTCTCGACATTCACGACATCCAAAGCACCACGATAGAAATAGCCGAAGGCCGGATAACGATACAAATCGGGAATCTCTTCTACGGGCAATACCTGCCAAGACTCGGTTCCATACGGAGCATAGCTCACGGCTACCGTCATTTCCTTACAATCGAAGTAACCACTATAATATTCGCTATAATAGTTATAATTAAAGTCACCACCGGCAAACTCCAATACGCCATCGGCCGGTCGCTCAAAGCGGTCGGTGACACGACCGTCGGTATTGCAGAACTGCAACATCTGCAAAGTAGGAGCAGTCCAGTCTTCTTTCGTGGCATCGTAATTTACCTGCAAGAAACTCTTCCCTTGCAAACCATCCACCTCGACATTCTCATTCAGCAAAGTCAACTCATACTCTCCCTTCGGTTGCTCCCACATATAGGGAAATCCCAATTCCAAATACTCCACCGTACTGTCACAAACCGTTTCGCCATTATACTTCAAACATACATCGGTGAAAATATCACTTGCCTCCAATACCTCTCCATAGCGACCCAACCAGCAGGACGAAAGTTGCGACATGTCATTTTGTGCATAATCATTATAGTAATTCATGGCCATAAAAGCATTAATAGGAGCGCACTCTCCCAAAACGATAGGATTGGCAGAATCTAACAAGTAGCTAAAACGGGGATGCCCGGGATACTCCAATATAGGAGCATTTTCGAAAAGCCACTCAGGGAATGTCTGGAAAGCATAATTCCCATATACATCATGTCCCTTATTGACATACTCAAACGCCTGCTTGTCGGCATGCCATACTACCGGATTGCCAATAATACCTTGCCTATTCATCTCTTCAATCTTAGAATGCACCAACAAGTCCAATGCGTTTTCATCGGTACCATCAGACAACGGAGCATCTATATAAATGCGGACAGGCTCTCCTTTCTTAATCTTAGAATAATTTGAAAAACCGCTCCAACCGCCCAACTTTTCACCTTGAAAGATTACTGTTGTATTAAATCCTATATGATACTCGAAATTATCTTTAGATAACGGTGTAGGTGTAAAATATTGCTCATATAATTTGTAATCGGCAGGATTATTGTTGAGTTCATCAACATCAGTACCATGAATTATATATCTAATTACATAAAACGCATTATCTTTCGCTTCTATAACTCTCGTCTGTGCCAACATATAACGATCACTCAAATCGGATATATAAAAATCAAATTGACGCTCCGGATTTCCCATACTAACGCCATCTATTATCAAATCTCCACCACTATTACCAACATAACTATGTACTACTCCATAACCTTTTAATATTATATATCGTGTATAAAACGCGGAATGATAATTCCCCTCCTCTATTATTGTTGGAATATAATCTGGAGCATCTTGTGTCCTCACATCTGGGACAAAATGATCTCCCTCGGCATTATATGCATTTATAACAATATGATTATTCGCTTCAGCAAAATCTATGGGTAAAGCTATATCTGCAGTAATATCTACCAGTTCTTTTATCATTGTTACAATGCCATTAGACATCCTTTGTTCATTTAAATTATTCATACAAACAAGGACATCATACGTATCTGGAGCTACAGAAACAGGAATATTATTCAAATTGACATCTTCCCAAGGAGTTACATTCATAAATGTATCGGTATTATAAATAAATATACCCGTGAGAATATAATTTTCGGGACAATCGATAGAAATTGTCAGCGTCACATCGCCCTCTTGCGCTCCTTGCGCCACAGTCTTACGGGGAATATACTGCACGATATTACCGGCAATCTGTTTCTTTTCGTATCCCGATAACGAGGTACCCAAATCGAACTTATAGGTACTGCCCTTACCATTGAAGTCGGGAGTGAAACACTCTGTTATTATCGGTTGCACTGCCAAAGCTCCCATCGTGCCGGCCAACCATAAAGCGACAGATAAATAAATGTTTTTCATAAGCGTTATTATTAGTGGTTAGTACCGCAAATATAGGGGGTACAAAGCAAGTGCGCATAATAAAACCGGGTGACAAGTGGGGGACACAAGACAAATATCAATCATGAAGTGGTGAATTGTATACTTAAATGAAGAGAAGAAAGCCATTTTTCTTTACATTTGCAACATGAACCGATATATAGCTTTTTTTCTATCGTTATTCGGAACCCTTTCTGTTATAAACGTAACAGCCCGTACAGGGTGGAAACCGGTGGAGCAACAACACGATTCGCTGGTGCAACTCATGGACATGCAGGGTGACAAGGCAAGTAAAGCACATATCATAAGCGAGATGTACGATGTGTGCCGTCGGCATCCCGACCTGCGGGCACTGACGTGGCGCACGCTCTACTTCGATGCGCTATGCAACCCCGATACTGCCATCCGCGCCAAGTTGCTGCAAGCCGCCGCAGCGATGACAGACTCCAACCGGTATCGCTACGATTATATGCGCATAAAACTGCTTGGAAGATATTTCACTTCACAAAATTATGTAGAAACATATAAAATCATCAAAGAGTGCCACCGCTATTTCTGCGAGATAGGCGACTTGCTCTATATGGGCAATACGTATGTGGAGCTGGGCAACATTTTTATGCTCTTGGACGAACCCGAAAAAGCCCGGGATGCATACATTGCCGCCGACACAATATATCGTCACATAGGCCGCACCGACTATATACTGCGCAACGAGCTGAATCTTGCAAATTTTTACCGCAGTATGAACAAGAATGAAAAAGCGGTAAATCTGTTGCGGAAAATCGCGAATGACGAATCGATACAAACAGACACCTCGTTTATAATAAATGTATTGCTGTCGCTCAACAGTTACAGCGACTCGATAGCCGAGTGCGACAGCACATCGCTGCGAGCCAAAAACCTTGCAGATATTTATGGAGAAAAAAAGCTGATATTGAAAAGCCATATAAACCGAGGTGCGTATCACTTGTTTTACGGCGATATTGACAGCGCACAGCTCTACTACCAATGTATCCTCGACCAATATGCAAGCGCAAACGGCAATCACCACATTCTGGATGCATGCCTCACGGGACTGACCCGCCTATATGAAATCACAGGAAAGACCGATAGTGCATATATGAGTCAAAGTCGGCTGCTGGCACTGAGAGACTCGGTAAGCCGTGAGAATGAATTGCAGAAAATCCACCGCATCGAACTGGGGTATGAGATAGAGAAATACGAACTGGAACTGAGAAATGCCGAGCAACGTAACCGCACAAAACGCCTCGTCACGGCAGGAATTCTTATCGTAGCACTCTGCCTGTCGACTACGGTATGCTACATATTATATAACCAACGTCGCAAAGAGCGGTTGGCAAAGCAACTGAAAGAGAGCGAAAACAAAGAGCTTGCCACCCGACTGGAAAACGAGGCCCTGCAAAACGAACGGTTCCAAGCCGAGATAGAGTCGCAAAACCGCGAACTGGCATCGAATGCCCTGGTTATGAACGAGAAGAAACAGGCGCTGCACGAAATGGCAAACGTTGTGGAAAAGCAATGTACCGATGGCAACATCAGCAAACAGGCAGCTACGGAACTGCAACAGAAAATAAAACTGCATATAGGTCAGGATAACGAATGGGAAAACTTCCGCATCTGCTTCGAGAAAGTCCACCCCTCGTTTTTCGTGCGGCTGAAAGAACTGTTTCCCAACATCTCGGAAACCGACCTGCGGCTATGTGCCTACATTCGCACCGGTATGGGCAACAAGCAGATAGCTACCATGCTGGCCTTGCAACCTGACAGCATAAAAAAATCGCGCCACCGCCTGCGCAAAAAATTGGGACTGCCGATAGAGACGTCGATAGAGGATTTTTTACGGTCGATATAGTCCCCTCTCTCCTACTCGGGGCGAACGAAAAAGGAGAAATTAACACTACCGTATGCACGATGCTCTACAAAAAACGGATGCGAAGAGAAATCGTTGGCACGCGAATGCTCCAATACAAAAAGGCCACCGGGACGGAGGATGGTTGCCTCATCGAGCACCTTAGAGGGTATGGAGGGAAGCTGTGGAAGGTCGTAAGGAGGGTCGGCAAAGATAAAATCGAATTCCTCGCGACACGCAGCCACAAAACGGAATACGTCACCTCGCACGGGCATGAGGTTGTCGTCGGCCAACTCTTTCTGCACTTTGAGGATAAAATTATATTGTACAGGATGTTTCTCTACACATACTACCCGGCTACAACCGCGCGACAGCAACTCAAAACTGATAGCACCGGTACCGGCAAAGAGGTCGAGTGCCGAGAGCCCTTCGAAATCGAGACGGTTCTCGAGTACATTGAACAAATTCTCGCGTGCAAAGTCGGTCGTGGGACGTGCCTTGATATTGGTAGGGACATCGAAACGGCGACGCCCGTATTTTCCTCTTATAATTCGCATAACGATAAAGCTGTAAGGTCAAAAGGTAATTGCATGGCATCGCTGCCTATGGTGTGGCGTTGCGACGGGAATATAACAGGCCCCACGGTGAGGATGTAACGACGCAACAGCGTAGCCAACTCGCGTCGTGCCACGGCATCGCCGGCAATCTGCACCTCATCGGTCTGCTGATTCAGCCCCAACTGCTGCCATACGTTGAGCAGATGATAGGCAGCATCGCCGGTAGTGGGAGCGACAAAGGTATTGGCAAGCAACAGCCCCTTTTTGTCGAAACATGCCACCTCCATATTGCCGTCGTAGAGTTGTACATACACCTTGGCAAAATTACCCACACGGCTTTTGCGATAGAAGTATTCGCACAGGGGCGCCAGCGGGTGCAGTATGGCAGGCATCCCGAATGTACGACGCAAAAACGATGTCACAGCTCCGTCGGCAGCAGAAAGCATCGAGGCTCCTACATAGGGCAAACGGCTCTCTAAAACCTCCTCACCCTCGATAGCCGGATAGACGGCACGGAAAAAGGTTTCGGGCGAAGCCTCGGCTGCCACATCAATGGGAACAAGCAGAAACCGCTGCGTAGGCAACAATACATACACCTTCTTGAAGGGCTGCAACAACTCGTCGTGAGAGTAAACAGTCCGCTCTATCTCAGACAGGAACGATGCCGATGCCGAAAAAACGTCGCGCCCGCATACCAGAGAGCCGTCGATGGCCGGATGGTAACAGGAATAAATCATCTCGCGAGGCGTAATGCGCAGCATCAGAATATACTGCGAGGTATCGGTAGGCAATTCGTGCGGCATATCATAAAGGGTGTTGATTACAAATATTACATTTATATGGCTTTGTTTGCAAAAATACAAAATTACAACGGTATTACGGAACGAGAGGCCGATTTTAGAGGGAATTTTCATAGCCGACTACTCTGCACAGCACAAGTAAGCCCAATTCACGATTATATTACTTACATTTGCAACAGCAATTTCTTTCAGCAAGAAACAGTAATCATATGTTATACGAAGCTCTTGCCACACAGGCCTGTAATAATCTGCCATACGTTCCCAACGCACAACAAAGCGAGTTGCTGTTGAGGCTGTCGCGCTTCATCCTCACGGGGAGTGACAACGAAATATTTCTGCTCACAGGTTACGCTGGCACGGGCAAGAGTTCGCTGGTCGGCGCTTTGGTAAAGGCGCTCACAAACTTGGAACATAAAACTGTCTTATTGGCACCTACGGGTCGTGCCGCCAAAGTATTTGCCCACTATGCCGGCCATGCAGCCTACACAATACACCGCAAGATATATCGTCAGCAACGATTCTCACCCGATATGAAAGGGTTTCTTGCGGGTAATAATCTGCATCACGACACACTCTTTGTCGTTGACGAGGCCTCTATGATAAACAACACGCCGGGCAACGACTACTATGGGTCGGGGCAGCTTCTCGACGACCTGATAGAGTATGTATATAACGGCAACAATTGCCGACTGTTGCTCCTTGGCGACACGGCTCAGCTTCCACCCGTAGGTCAGAGCGCCAGCCCTGCCCTCTCGCCCGAATGTCTCGCTTCATACGGACTGAAGGTGACAGCCTACGAACTGAACGAAGTTGCCCGACAGACAAGCGAGAGCGGCATACTTTATAATGCCACAATGTTGCGGAAACTGATGCAAGAGCACAAGGGCGACATACTGCCGGCTCCCCGTCTGCGACTGCAAGGATATACCGACGTGGAGAATCTGAGCGGTGAGTTCCTGATAGAACGGCTGTCGGACTCGTACGACCACGTAGGCATGGACGAGACCATCGTGATAACACGTTCCAACAAACGGGCGGGCATATTCAATCAAGGCATCCGCAACCAGATACTCTACCGCGAGGAGGAGCTCACCGCCGGCGACATGCTGCTGGTAGCCAAAAACAACTACTACTGGGGCAAAGAATATAAGGAGATAGACTTCATTGCCAACGGCGATATAGCCCGTGTGGTACGTGTGAGAAAGCACTACGAGATGTATGGCTTCCGCTTTGCCGACGTGCAATTGCAGTTTCCCGACCTCGATGTGGAACTCGACGTCCGTATTCTCTTAGACACGCTCACGAGTGATGCTCCGGCCCTATCGCGCGACGAGAACGAACGGCTCTACACTGCCATTCTCGAAGATTATACACACATTGCCTCACAACGCGAACGGATGCAACGGCTCAAAGCCGACCCGTGGTTCAATGCCCTGCAAGTAAAGTATGCCTACGGCGTAACGTGCCACAAGGCACAGGGTGGACAGTGGCGACACGTATATATAGACATGGGATACATTGACCCGCAAAACCTCACACTCGACTTCTACCGCTGGCTCTATACCGCCATGACCCGCGCCACGGAACATATATACTTCATCAACCTGGGCGAAGCATTTATCGAGGGGTAAGGCACGTATACAAAAGAATCCGTATTACATGACAAAAATGCACATCAGAAAAGTGAGCCGATGCACCGTGGCTGTGCATCGCAATTTACAATAAAAGCGTAACTTTGCAGCTCCATCAAGTGCAAAGATGTCACTACCATACCAGAAGCTGGAAACAGTGTTGCGACAGCTGCGTAAAACAGGGAAAAGAAACTGCGACGCAACTCATGCACGAACCATAGAACAAGTTATATGAAAGCCAATCGCGAAATACTACGCCTTGCCATACCTAACATTATCTCTAACATCACCGTACCACTGATGGGTATCGTCAGTACGGCCATTGCCGGGCATTGGGACAGCGAGCATTCGGCTGCTGTCATAGGGGCATTGGCAATAGGCGTATCGATATTTAACTTCATCTATTGGAATTGCTCGTTTGTGCGCATGGGGACGAGCGGCCTCACGGCACAAGCCTACGGTGCCGGCGACCGCGCCGAGTGGACTCGTATGCTGGTGCGCGCCGTCACGGTAGCCGGTGTATTGGGGCTAGCAATATGGCTGTTGCAGATTCCACTGGGACAGTTTGCACTGTGGATGATGAACGGCAACGAAATGGTCAGAGACTATTTCTATGCCCGCATCTGGGCTGTTCCTGCAGGCATCCTGCTTTTCGGGCTGAACGGATGGTTTACCGGAATGCAAAATGCCGTTATACCTATGTGCATTGCCATAACAGTCAATGTCATACACTTGGCATGCAGTTTTGCATTTGCCTTTGGGCTCGACCTGGGCATTGTAGGTATCGCCTACGCATCGGTAGTAGCACAGTGGAGCGGCGTAGTGCTAGCTGGCGTACTGTTGCTGCTGTTCTTCCGCCATACCTTAGTAAAGGTGGCATGGCGCGATATATTAGACCGCCATGTATTACGCCGATTTTTCTCTATCAACGGTAACATTATCATACGCACTTTTTGTATCGTGATAGTCTACACGTTCTTTACAGCCATATCGGCACGGATGGACGAGGAGATTCTCGCCGTGAACACACTGCTGCTGCAACTCTTCACACTCTTCTCTTATATGAGCGACGGCTTTGCCTACGCCGCCGAGGCTTTGACAGGCCGTTTCACCGGAGCACGCGACGAAGCATCACTACGACTATACATTCGCCGCTGCATATGGTGGAGTATAGGCATAGCACTGCTTTTCGTAAGTATCTACATCATATGGTGGCGTGACCTGCTGGGCATCTTTGTCGACACATCGCACAGTAATGCTGCTGAGCTAATAAGCCGTGCCGGCGAGTACATTGGGTGGATTATCGTCATACCTTTGGCCGGGTCGGTACCATTCCTGATAGACGGAGTGATGGTGGGAGCTACACAGACACGCATCATGCGAAACACCATGCTATTGGCAACGGTTGCCTTTTTTGCTATTTTCTACGGGTTCCTACCCTTTATAGGCAACAACGCACTATGGCTCTCATTCATGTCATTTATGATACTGCGGGGTATATTCCAATACGTAGCGACACACCGACTGGAACTGATATATCGAGTATAAGTGCATAAACAATTCCACGTAAAAACGCCCCCGACAATATAAAAAACGACAAATCTTTTTCACATCTACAAGGTATAAAAAAAGAGGAGCGTGCGCGCAACATACGTCAAGCACCCTCCCTTCCCATTGTAGACTGAGAAGATTAATTACATAATATTATCGGTTTACCCATCATTTCAACCGGCGATAGCCATAGACAGCCAGGTCGCCCAACTCCTCCTCGATACGTAGTAGTTGGTTGTATTTTGCCATACGGTCACTGCGGCTAAGCGAACCGGTCTTTATCTGCCCGCTATTGGTAGCTACAGCAATATCGGCAATGGTGGCATCTTCGGTTTCACCCGAACGATGCGAGGTAACTGTCGTGTATCCATGACGATGTGCCATCTCTATGGTATCGAGCGTCTCGCTAAGCGTACCTATCTGGTTGACTTTTATAAGAATAGAGTTGGCGCACCCAAATTCTATACCCTTGGAGAGGAACTGTACATTGGTTACAAACAAATCGTCGCCGACCAACTGACAACGCGAACCTATCCGTGCAGTCAGGCGTCGCCACCCCTCCCAATCGTTTTCGCTCATACCATCTTCGATAGAGTCTATGGGATATCGGTCTATCAGCGACTCCAGGTAAGCAATCTGCTCATCGGCAGTACGCTTCTTGCCCTTGGCGCCCTCAAAAATGGTATAATCGTACATACCATTACGATAGAACTCAGACGAGGCACAGTCGATGGCAATTTTCACATCATTTCCGGGCTCATACCCGGCTTTGCGTATGGCCTCCATAATAGAGTCGAGCGCCTCCTCTGTATCGGTAAGAGCAGGAGCAAAACCGCCTTCGTCACCCACAGCCGTACTCAACTCACGGCTATGCAACACCCGCTTCAAGGCATGAAATACCTCGGCACCCATGCGCAGTCCTTCGTGGAACGAAGATGCTCCCACCGGTCGTATCATAAACTCCTGAAAAGCTATAGGAGCATCACTGTGCGAACCACCATTGATAATATTCATCATAGGAACCGGCAGCACATAGGTATTGACGCCCCCTATATAACGATACAACGGCATGCCCAACGCAGCCGCTGCAGCCTTGGCAACAGCCAGTGACACACCGAGAATAGCATTGGCCCCGAGGTTCGATTTTGTAGTAGAACCATCAAGCTCTATCATCTTCATGTCAATAGCTCTTTGCTCATATACCGAGCATCCCTCAATGGCCGGAGCTATAATTTTTTGTATGTTTTTGACGGCTTTGAGGACACCTTTACCTCCGTAACGTTTTTTGTTACCATCGCGCAACTCCAAGGCTTCATGCTCACCCGTCGAGGCTCCCGATGGCACTGCGGCACGCCCCAACACACCATTTTCCAACACTACATCCACTTCAACCGTGGGATTACCGCGAGAGTCGAGTATTTCACGACCCGTGATTTTTGTAATTTTCATAACTATCCATTCTAAAATTCGCTGCAAAAATAGCCGTTACTCAAGGAGCATTCAATCCCCATAAATAGCTATTTTATGAGTATAAATCACCTCATGATGCTATTATAACAAATTGACTGATGAAATGATACCGGCCAATATATTTTTTTGACTTAAATAATATTACTCTATCTACAACCTACAACAATTTATAAAGCCCCATATACTCGCCATGAAGCATAATACATTTACAAAAAGTCACCTGTCATTGAGTCTTTTCAGACCCCAACAGGTGACACGGACATGAAGCAAATCTGTTTATTTCTTACCTATAAAAGATGCTACTACCTGGCTTCTTACTTTATGCCAACTGGGCATCTGTTTCAACCCTCGGCGAATAGGTGCATCATACAATAAGAACAAGAGCAAAAGAAGTATACAAGCATACGCCGCATAGCCATACATCTGCTTAATGCTAATTTCTGTCATTTGTGTAATGAACGCATTCATATAATCAGGCAGATTAACCATCATACGACTTGTCACCACGTTGTCAATGGCAGCTCCATACCGCGCTATATTATCAGGCAAACAATAAGCTAACCCTCTTGTATAAATAGCAGCACCGATAACACCGCCTATAACCATATGTATCATATTAAATACCGATAGGGCCTGAAAAAAATGCTGGAATGTCATTATCTCCTCCAAGCAAGTCATAAACGTTGCACTCAACACGGCATATGCAAATCCACGACATACCGTTGGCAAACATAATTGTGAAAAAGAAATCTCACTCGATAGGGTAAAATAAAATCCCAACAAATAACAAATAACTCCTATCAGTCCGATAATAAGCAACCGTAAATAAGGGAAACGCTTCACATGCATCCACCAATAGGCAAACAGGCAACCCGACACAACACCTACCAGCATAGACCAGTCCAACTGGACACTTGTCATCGCGCCATAGTGCATGACGCCCTCAAAAAATGCCTCTTCCAACACATGCTCCGTAGCAAGCAGCATCTCGACCAAAGCAATAAGTATGAGAATAGGAAACAAATAACGATATGTCCACATCTTTGGCTCGATATATGGGTGATGGATAGACAGCATGCGCCCTATACAAACCACCAATGTAATAGCCGCTATAATACTGAGCTGACATATGACGGGGCTATTCCACCAATCATAGTAATCGCCATAATTGAATATATAGGTAATTTCCAATATAAGCACAGCCCACAGAATAGCGCCCAACCAGTCGACTCCCAACAACGGAAATTTTCTAAACATCCTGATACGACGTACACAAATAGTCAGTATCAGAAGGTCGACAATCATAACGCCACTGATAAACAGCTGCATGTAATCCCAATGATAATAATACATCAAATATGTAGCCAGTAAATCAGACAGCTGCATACTTCCTAAGATTACTATATGCAAAATGGGGAAAAAAGAGGTGAAGTCGCGTGTCGGTGTTATCCAAAGCTGTATATTCGACATACACTCAAAAGTTCCTTGAATCTTGCATATACCCTCCACAAAACAAATAAACCACAACAAAGGCAGAAATGTAACGTGCGGGGCTATCATATTGCAAAGCAATACACCGGCTGCAGATGCAAGCAACAGACTTTTGTTGGTAAATCGGAACTTCATACGAAACAATAAGGGGAAATAGATGGCCATCCCTGCCAGATTGGCATACAGACACATCAGTAAATCCTCCCTCATAAGGGCCGTTTTACCCATCATCTGATTGAGCGTTCCTATATAAAGTCCACCTGAGAACTGGAATGTTGCTGCCATAAACAAATATATCCATGGGCGTATTTTCTCAGGTACAAACGCCCTAAACATGGGCATTGAAAAAGAGAATGGTTGTACCGATGCACTCATATCAATACTTTACTTTACATTCCACATTGAAGCCAGCCCTTAGCTTGCTTACTTTTTCTGCATCATTACCTTGCAAACGGATGCGGACCGGTATTCTTTGCTCCACCTTTACGAAGTTGCCCGTTGCATTGTCCTGCGGCACCATAGAAAAAGCTGCTCCCGTAGCATCAGATATAGACTCTACAATACCATTATATACAACACCGGGTACAGCATCGGCCGTAAAAGTTACAGCAGCACCTTCCTTAATATTGGGAAGTTGTGTTTCGCGGTAGTTGGCTATAACCCACAAATCGCTATTGTCTACAATATCGACCATAGTTTGTCCCGATTGTACCAACTAGCCTTCATGTATATCCTTGCGACCTGTTACGCCATCACACGTAGCAACAATCACGGTATACGACAAGTTAAGTCGCGCCAAGTCTACGGCAGCTTGTGCCAAGCGAACAGTAGCCTCATTCTGACCTAAACGATGAGTTTGTTCTTCTTTAGTCAGAGAGGTAGAATGTTTTATACGAAGTACTTGCTCATACCGGGCATTCACGGCATCATAAGCTGTTTTTATATTATCATATTGCTGTTTTGTTACGGCATCTTCTTCCAGCAGTTTTTTATAACGTTGCAGTTCTCGTTCGGCATTATCCTTCTGTACCTTCACTTCTTCAATCGTTGCATCATTAACACTCATATTATTTTGCGTAGTTGCAATACCTGCCGTCGTTGCCTTCTGTCCTGCCAGTGCATTAGCCAAGTCAGCCTCAGCCTGAGCAAGATGCAACCTGAACTCCGAGTCTTCTATCACAAGCAAAGTATCGCCTTTGTGTATAGGCTGATATTCCTCGAAATAGATTTTCTTGATAAATCCCTGCACTCGTGTATTGATAGGTGTAATGTGTTGCTTAATCTGTGCATTATCGGTATATTCAACATTTCCAAGATGGATAAAACGAGAACAAACGTATACTAATCCTATCAGTAATAATGCTATGATAACTGCATTATAAATCAATTTCTTTGTTCTTCTGTTAATCATGACGATATTTCTATTTATTGAATTTATTATAATGTATGTGTGATATATTTCATTTTATAGTAATTATATACGACATTGATACGTGCATTCACCAGTCCCAAATCAGCACTTAGTTTCATATTGCTCGCATCCAACATATCTGTAAGCAGTGCCATCTCATTTTTATACCGATTATCGGTAACACTATAATTCTCATTGGCCAACCTTACACTGTTTTTCTGTGTCTCTAAATCGGTAAATGCCGTCAGGAAATTTACGAAACCTTCTTGTACTGCATTTTCAACCTGTTCCTGAGCCAACTGATGTAACTCTTGTGCACGACGCACATTCAGTCGGGCTTGTTTAACCCTATGGTTATTCTTGAAAAGAGACGAGATATTGTATTTAATGCCAACCCCAACATACCAATAATTAAAATTATTGTTCAATACCGGCACTTCTATCGTAATAGGACCATCCAAATGGTCGGCAGCAACGAGAGAAATATGTGGCAGAAGCTCCGAGCGCTCCTTTTTTACTATCTGCTCATTCAGTTTAATGGCTGTCAGAGCTTGTTTCAAGCCTATGTTATTAGCAGCTGCCATCTCTTGCCAATCGCACTCGGCCAATGAGAATATCTGTTGCTCCAACAAGGTCGTATCAGGAACAATCTCTGTGCTATCGGGCAAATGTAATGTTGTGACCAGCTGATGATTGGCAATTCGCCTGGCACTTATAGTCCTGGTCAATTGCAAATTGAGCTGCTCTTTTTGCAACTCATAACGAGTAATATCGTTTTTCAGTACAGTGCCTTGCTCTCTACGAGCTACCATATTGGCTATGACTTGGTTGGTCAACTCGATATTTTTCCGCAGGACAACAATCTGATTGTCAAGTTTATATAGATTCAGATAATGACCTACCAACAAAAACCGTATTTCCTGAACATTCTTTTGCAAATCGAGCTCGGCCAACAACTTACTCATCTCAGCCTGCTTGATGCCACTACTTATAGCACCTCCTGCATAAATTACTTGTTGAGCTTCCAATGCAAAGTTATTACCAAAATGTGGCATATCAATCTCCATGCCATTGCTAAAATTTCTGTCCCACATCTCTCCGTTTCCCAGATAGCTGGCCGACAGAGAAACATTTACATCGGGAAGCCTCTGCGCTTTGGCAGCCTTTACAGCCTCGGTTGCCGCTTCTGTTTCGGTTTTATAGGCTTGAATACTTTTACTCTGTTCGTCTGCAAGGACAAACAATTCCTCTATCCCCATCAACCTGGTTTGGGCACATACATGCTGGCTGCATAATGCTGTAATACATAACAGCATTATGAGCCTTTTCTTTTTGCTCATAAATTAACTGATTATTTTATTATTTTTAAATGAATACGACTTATATAATAGAGACTACAGCCACTAAATCAAAAAACCCACCCCCCATGAATGGAAATCATCAATCTTATTTTTATAGCGAACTGTATAAGCCTTCATTTTTCTCTTATTCTTGTTTTCGACCGCGAAATTAGAGAAAAAAGAGATAGAATGTAACCTTATACACCTCGTTTTTTCTATTATTTTAACAGTTGAGCATATACATATTTATGTGATTGACAGAGTGTCGTAACACTCCGTCAATCACCTTCTTCGAGGATAAAAATATCTTCTACCGGTTTACCAAAATAGCGTGCAATTTTCAGAGCCAACGGTGTGGATGGGAGGAAATGACCTCTCTCAATAGCAACAATCGTCTGACGGCTCACGCTCACTGCCTCGGCCAACTGCTGCTGCGTAATATCGCGCTCGGCGCGCTCTACCTTAATTCGATTTTTCATCGTCGAATACTTTTCTGTAATGTGCAATCATAATCTTGAATACCAATAAAAATACAACGGGGAAAAGGCATAAATTGGCAATCATGAAATAAAGATAATACAAGTTATTGATGACCAAGGTACACACAATCAACAACCCCACATAAACATAGAGCGACATCATCAACGCTTGCAACCTGACGGCCTGCACCATCTCGTCCTCTTGTCGCTCACGCGAACAACAAATAAAAATAGCCCCTATCGCTATGCCCATAATGGCTATATCGTTTACAACAACACCTACCACACCATTCAACGACAGAACTTCAACAAGAATCAACACTCCTATTATCAAACACGGGACAAACAATATCCACCCGATTACCCGCATATAGTGCGGCAAAAGAATCGTTTTCATACAGAATAAATTTTGCGGTTAATTACTCAATGCCACAAAAGTAAATAATACATTACATAAAGTCAAGTATTATTTACTTTTTATTCTTAAAAAAATTTCTACTGACGATGCTGCGACACAAACATCAGCAGGCAATCGTAAAAAAGAGGATGAATCCGAGTCACGGATTCATCCTCTCTTATAGAATACAGGCTATGTAGCCTCACCATTTTACCATATTATAACACGCTCTTCGGGGGCCATATACATGGGGGCACCCTCCTTAATATCGAATGCCTTGAAGAAAGAATCGATATTACGCAATGCAGCATTTACACGCCAGCGTCCCAACGAGTGCGGGTCGGTCTTGGTGCGGAGGCGAATCTCTTCATCGGTAATATTACCGGCCCACAACGTAGCATATGCAAGATAGAAACGTTGGTCGGCTGTAAACCCGTCGATAGGTGCAGGTTCTACGCCATTAAGCGAGTTGCGGAAGGCTGTATAAGCTACGCGCAAACCACCTTGGTCGGCAATGTTCTCTCCCAGCGTAAAGTTACCGTTGGCATGTACTGTATCTACAACAATTATCTGGCTGTATTGAGCTGCCAATTTATCAGCACGCTCTATGAAACGCTTAGCATCATCTTCTGTCCACCAGTTTGTCATATTTCCATTCTTGTCATACTGACGACCCTGATCGTCAAATCCGTGTGTCATTTCATGGCCAATCACAACGCCAATGGCTCCATAATTAACAGCATCATCGGCATCGGCATTGAAGAACGGCGGTTGTAGAATACCGGCCGGGAAACATATTTCGTTAGTAGTAGGATTATAGTAAGCATTGACCGTTTGAGGTGTCATTAACCATTTGTCTTTGTCTACCGGTTTGCCTTCGTCGGCAAGTTGATAACGGTTTTCAAACTCACATGCACGCAATACATTTACCAAATATGACTCCTCGGGATTAACTTCCAAGCCATCGTAATTGCGCCATTTATCGGGATAACCTATCTTTACATGGAAAGTAGCAAGTTTCTCCTGAGCTTTCATTTTAGTTGTATCACTCATCCACTCGAGCGAATCGATATGTTCAGAGAGTGCTTTTTGCAGATTGGCAACCAATGTCACCATACGCTCCTTCGACTCGGGTGAGAAGAATTTGGCAACATACATCTCACCAACGGCTTCTCCCAAGAAACCATTCGGTACATTAAGAGCACGTTTCCAACGAGCTTCTTGCTCTTGCTTGCCCGAAAGAGTACGTCCATAAAAATCGAAAGAAGCGTCTGCAAAGTCATCGCTCAACAAACCTGTCGCAGCATCGGCCATGTTGAATGTAAGATAGCAGCGGAAATCTTCGTCAGAGAGTGAACCCAACAATTCGTTGGCTACAGCCATAGCACGAGGTTGGCCTACGTTGACAGCTGCAACCGAGTCGAGACCGAGAGTAGCGAAATATGTATCCCAATCGAGATTTTTGTAAGCAGCCTTTACCTCGTCAATAGTCATCTTGTTATAGTTTGCCTGCGGATTGCGCAACTCATCACGTGAGAAGGCGGCCTTTGCCAATGCAGTCTCTATATTCATAACTGTCTCTACAGCTTTCGAAGCAGAAGCCTCATCATATCCGATGAGCGAGAAGAGACGAGCTATATATTTTTTATAACTATCACGGATGGCAAGAGTAGACTCATCGTCGAGCAAATAATAGTCACGATCGCCCATGTTCATACCGGCCTGGTACGTACAGAATATATTCATGCTGCTATTCTTATCGTCGGCACCTACATAGGGAGCAAAGAAAGGAGCCGTATTGCGCAAATGCATCTTAGCCAAAATGACAGCCTTCTGTTCAGGAGTCGTTACAGCCGCAATCTCGTCCAAATAGGGTTTCAATGGAGCCGCACCTTCTTTATTGAGGCGCACGCTGTCCAAGCCCAATTTGTAAAGGTCGCTTATTTTTTGTTCTACACTACCTTTTACAGCTTGAGTCTTGCCCATATCCTCAAACATAACGCGTAACCGCTCTTCGTTATCGTCAATGAGCTTGTCGAACGAACTGAAACGCGAACGCTCGGGCGTAAGAGGGTTCTTAACCATCCATCCGCCGCAAGCATACTGGTAAAAATCGTCACTTGCCAACACGGTAGTATCAAGGTTGGTCAGGTCAATACCCGGCACTTTGCTACTATCAGTGGCCTTTGGTGTACATGCGCCTAAGGTTACAAGCGCAACAGCCATTGAATAAAATTTCATTTTCGACATCATGTTCATGTGTTTTTTAAGTAATTATAATTGCGTTTTCAACATTTCCAACTCTTCATTCTCTTTTTCCCACAACGTCATCGCCTCATCGAGAGATTTTTTCAGGCGGCCGTGTTCTTCGTAGAGAGCTACATCGGCAGCACCTTCAGGCGTACCCAACTTGCGTTCTACCACATCTATGGCATACTCTATTCCCTCTATCTCCTTTTCACGGTCGGCTACGGCACGTTCGAGTTTCTTTATTCGACGAGCTTGCTCCTTCCGCTCCTCATACGATATTTTAGAGGCAGTTTTCTCTATCGGAGGCTGCTTATCTGACATTTTACGGTCTGCAATCGGTTTCTCCAACTCTTGCAAAGAGTCTATTTTTTTCTTCTCCAAAAAGTCATAGATGCCACCCAAATGTTCTTTGACACGACCACCACCAAACTCATATACTTTCGATACCAACCCATCGAGGAACTCGCGGTCGTGCGATACTACTATGACAGTACCGTCAAAATCGGCGATAGCACTTTTCAGAATATCTTTGGTTGTCATATCGAGGTGGTTGGTAGGCTCATCCAGGATAAGCAGATTGACCGGCTCAAGCAGCAAGCGTATCATGGCCAAACGAGTCTTCTCACCGCCCGATAAAACACTCACCTTCTTTTCCGAAGCTTCTCCTCCAAACATAAACGCACCTAATATATCGCGTATCTTGGTACGTATATCACCCACTGCCACACGGTCTATGGTATCAAACACCGTAAGAGAACCATCGAGCAACGATGCTTGGTTTTGGGCAAAATAGCCTATCTTTACATTATGTCCTATCTTTAGTGTACCTTCAAATGGAATCTCACCCATGATGCACTTTACCAACGTCGATTTACCCTCACCGTTCTTACCCACAAAAGCTACTTTTTCGCCGCGTTTGATAGTAAACGTGGCATGCTCAAACACGGTATGGTCGCCATAACGCTTGGTTACATCGTCGGCAATAACAGGATAATCGCCCGAGCGTGGAGCAGGTGGGAAACGTAAATTGATGTGCGACGTGTCTATCTCGTCGACCTCAATACGCTCTATTTTTTCAAGTTGTTTGATACGCGATTGTACCTGCACAGCCTTGGTAGCTTTGTATCGGAACCGCTCTATAAACGCCTCGGTATCCTGTATCTGCTTTTGTTGGTTTTCATAGGCACGTTGCTGCTGGGCAAGTCGCTCACGACGCAATTCTACATATTTCGAGTAATTGACCTGATAATCGTAGATACGCCCCATAGATATTTCGATGGTACGATTAGTCACATTATCTATAAAAGCACGGTCGTGCGAAACGAGCACAACAGTATTGGCTCTTGTGGCAAGGAAATTTTCGAGCCACTGTATAGACTCTATATCAAGGTGGTTGGTAGGCTCATCCAGCAAAAGCACATCGGGCCGCTGCAAAAGAAGTTTGGCTAACTCTACCCGCATACGCCATCCGCCGCTGAACTCGGAAGTAGGACGGTCAAAATCACTCCTTAAAAAGCCCAAGCCCAAGAGAGTCCGTTCCAACTCGGCCTGATAGTTGGAGTTTTCCATCAGTGCATATTGCTCGGTAGCTGCCGACACACGCTCTATGAGCTCCTGATAATCTTCACTATCATAATCGGTACGCTCAGCCAGCTCTTCGTTCATGCGGTCAATACGCTTTTTCATCTCTATAACGTGAGCAAATGCCTGTTCGGCCTCTTGCCTTACGGTGCGTACATCACTAAGCTGCATTTGCTGAGGCAAATAACCTATCGTGAGGTCGCGCGGACGATTAACAACGCCCGACGATGGAGCCTGCAACCCTGCAATAATCTTAAGCATGGTAGACTTTCCGGCACCATTTTTACCTACCAACGCAATACGGTCTCGCTTATTGATGACGTACGTAATGTCATCGAAAAGCGGATTACCACCAAACTCAACCGAAAGTTTTTCTATCGAAATCATTATTCAAACACTATTACGATGCAGCCGATGCTTCATTTTGCGCACTTCCCGAAGCGTTACGTTGGGATGATCGTCTGTGAGAATGCCGACGTTTGCCAGCCTCATTTCCGGTCGGTTTTTCAGCATGCCGAGCCGTAGCATCAGTCGAGGCATACCGACGTCGAGGCATTCTGCGACGGTCTCCGTATCGTTTTTTCTTAAGGTCGCAAGGTTGATATACAGGAGCCTCTCCAAGTGATGCAGGCAGTGTCTCTTTCTCTATTTCATAACCAAGGAATTTCTCTATCCGAGCGAACTTTTCCTGTTCCTTTTCCGATACAAAAGTTATGGCGCTGCCCTGGGCATTGGCTCGAGCTGTACGACCTATACGATGTATATAGTCTTCGGGATCGTGAGGTACATCATAGTTTATCACCAATTCTATTTGGTCTATATCTATACCACGAGCCACAATATCGGTAGCCACCAGAATATCTATTTTACCGTTTTTGAAATCAAGCATTACCCGGTCGCGGTCTTCCTGCAACAAATCGGAATGCATGGCGGCGACTTTAAATTTCTTCCGCTTCAATGTAAATGCCACCTCCTTACACTTCATCTTAGACGAAGCAAATACTATCGTTTTACCCGCTATAGGGTTAGCAAAGATATGCTCGATAATACCTATTTTTTGCGTCTCATAACAGATATAGGCACTTTGGTGTATAGCATCGTTGGGTTTCGACACAGCCACACTCACTTCCACCGGGTCATGAAGTATGTTTTTGGCCAATTGCCTGATTTTTGGAGGCATTGTGGCTGAGAACATCAACGTCTGACGCAGCTTCGGCAGGTATGAACATATGTCCATTATATCATCATAAAAGCCCATATCGAGCATACGGTCGGCCTCATCGAGAATAAAATATTCTACACCCGATAAATCAATATTACTTATCTTCAAATGCGATATAAGTCGACCGGGAGTAGCTATCACAACATCGGCGCCCAATTTGAGTCCTCGTTTCTGTTGCTCCCACGAGGCTCCATCACCACCTCCCGATACGGCCACAGTAGAGATAGGTGCAAAATACGAAAAGCCTTCAAATTGTAAATCTATCTGTTGTGCTAGCTCTCGAGTAGGTGTTACGATAATGGCACGAACCTTATTATTGCCCGAACCGCTCAGTAACAAGCGATTCATCAACGGCAAAATAAATGCGGCCGTTTTACCTGTTCCTGTTTGGGCACATGCAATCATATCTTTCCCATCCATAATCACGGGAATAGCCTTCTCTTGCACCGGAGTTGCTTCTCGGAAGTTCATTGCATCGAGACCTTCCATAATCTCCTCTTCGAACCCAAATTCATCAAATGTCATAGACTTTTTTACTCTTTTACCGTACAAAGGTAATAATTTTTCTTATGTAGCCTCAAGCTGCAACCTCCATACAAACAAATAGAAAGATAAAAAATTGGCAAAATATTTTATATGAGGGAACAAAACAAGCACCTCATTACCTATTATATTGTAACTTAATGATTACAGCATACCACATACGAGGAAATGCTGCCACGTTAAGTGGCGTTAAGCTGCCAACTTTCTTATTAAAAGAGCTTAAATAAAAGTCAATGGCGATACAACCCAAAGATTTATGTGTTAATTTTAGCATGTGAAAATATTAAAACAAACATGTATTTAACACTTTAATCATTATAATCATGAACAGAACAAAGCAAATACTATTCACATCGGCTATAGTAGTGGGAACATGCTTTGCCACAGCATCTATTATGTACCATTACATGAAAAAGTATGATGAAAGCATCAATAACGAACCACTCGAAAACAGCTATGCCATGCCGACAGGTTATGTCCCGGTATCGCAACGAGCCATAGAAACAGACTTCACCCAAGCAGCCGAGAACACGGTAAATGCTGTTGTAAGCATACGTACACTTTCTACACCAACACAATCAAGCAGCCGCTACAATGACCCGTTCTTAGAATTTTTCTTCGGACCGGGACGTATACAACCCCAGCCACAACCCCGTGGAGGATTAGGCTCTGGCGTTATCATTTCGCCCGACGGCTATATTGTGACCAACAACCACGTTATACGCGATGCAGATAAAATAGAAGTAACCCTCAATGACAACCGCTCATTCAACGGTCGCATTATTGGTTCCGATGCCAATACCGACCTCGCTTTGGTAAAAATAGAAGCAACAGACCTTCCTGTCGTACAATTCGGCAACTCAGACGAGCTGAAAGTTGGCGAATGGGTACTGGCTGTAGGCAATCCCTTTGGACTTACCTCAACCGTAACAACAGGTATCGTGAGTGCCAAGGCTCGTCGCATCAGCGATAATGTCACCAATCAAATGGGTATAGAATCATTCATACAGACCGATGCAGCTGTCAATCCTGGCAACAGTGGCGGCGCATTGGTTAATACGGCCGGCGAATTGGTAGGTATAAACACAGCCATTTTTTCCGAAACCGGCAACTATGCCGGATACTCATTTGCCATACCATCGAGTATAGTTAGCAAGGTAATCGCCGACTTACGTCAATACGGTACTGTACAACGTGCTGTAATGGGTATAGGATTCCAAGAGATCACTTCGTCGCTGGCCGAAGAAAAAGGTATTGACATCGTAGAAGGTGTGTATGTTGGTGAAGTTCACGACCTGAGCGCAGCCATGGAGGCCGGAATAGAAATAGGTGATGTCATCACAGCCATCAATGGTGTAAAAATCAAAAATGGAGCAGCTTTGCAAGAACAGATAAGCCGCTACCGTCCTGGTGACAAAATAAAAGTTACCATAAAGCGTAACAATAAGGAAATAGAAAAGAGCCTTACACTCAAAAACAGCCAAGGCAACACCGAAATGAAAAAAGCTGTCGACTTCGGCTCATTGGGCACGAGTTTCAAAGACCTTACACGCCAGCAAATGCAAGAAATGAATGTACGCAGTGGCGTACAAGTAGTTGGACTGAAAAACGGCAAATTCAAAGATGCCGGCATACGCGAAGGCTTTGTAATACTCGAAGTCAACGGACAAAACATACGCTCGGTAAGCGATATGGAGACTATATTCGATAGTATCGTACGCTCTAACCAGCTACGCAAAGTGATGTTTATCACAGGTATTTACCCCACAGGCAAAATCATGTATTATGCCGTAGACTTATCGGACTAAAAACTGAGTACCATCAACCCTGATACTATCTGCCGGGCAGGTATAAACTTCCCGGCAGTGAAAACGTCATAAAAAAGCCCATATAAGGCAAAAATGCGAACAGCGGCACACTATTTGCGGTTAAGATACAAAGGGAACTCAGATGCACAAAAAGATGACATAATGTCATAAGAAGCCAAAAGTTCACCCGAAGGCTTGTATTTAACAATGTTTTACATGCAAGCCATAAGATAAAATCGTATATTTGCAGTTCACATCAAATAGAAGATGAGACAACTAAAAATTACCAAATCAATTACCAATCGCGAGAGCGCCTCTCTTGACAAGTATTTGCAAGAAATAGGACGTGAAGACCTCATTACCGTCGAAGAGGAAGTAGAGCTCGCTCAACGCATCAAACAAGGCGACCGTGCAGCATTGGAAAAATTGACCCGCGCCAATTTACGTTTCGTCGTATCAGTAGCCAAACAGTATCAAAACCAAGGATTAAGCCTTCCTGATCTTATCAATGAAGGTAATCTTGGCTTGATAAAAGCTGCCGAAAAATTTGACGAAACTCGTGGTTTCAAGTTTATCTCCTACGCCGTATGGTGGATACGTCAGTCTATTCTGCAAGCCATTGCCGAACAGTCGCGTATCGTAAGATTGCCCTTAAATCAAGTTGGGTCGCTTAATAAAATAAGCAAAGCCCTCTCGAAGTTTGAGCAAGAAAACGAGCGTAAACCTTCACCCGAAGAGCTCGCCGAAGAGTTGGACATTCCGGTAGACAAAATTTCAGACACACTGAAAGTATCGGGACGACACATATCGGTAGATGCTCCTTTTGTAGAAGGTGAAGACAACAGCCTGCTTGACGTGCTGGTGAATGACGACTCTCCTATTGCCGACCGCTCGTTGATAGATGAGTCGCTCTCAAAAGAAATCGACCGCGCGTTGCAACTGTTGCAACCTCGCGAAAGAGAGATTGTAAAAATGGTCTTCGGTATAGGTTGTCAAGAGATGACTCTCGAAGAGATTGGCGACAAGTTCGGTCTGACACGCGAACGTGTACGCCAAATTAAAGAAAAAGCTATCAGGCATTTAAGACAAAAGGCTCAAAGCCAGTTATTAAGATCGTATTTAGGATAATAAGCCTGGGAAAAAGTACGGGGCTGTCTTCTTAAGGAAGGCAGCCCCTTTTTCTTTCATGATAAGAAGCTCTCTATAGTGACCAATATGCCCCCAATTATTATTAGCATCAATATATAACGCAAAGGAACCGCCATCTTACGTTTGTAGAAGATTGGCGGTTCCTTTTATAATTACTTGGTTGTAGATATTGGGAATATAATGTTTTATGATTTACATCGTTACCTATATCATCTGACTATCAACTTGTATGAGGTTTCTCCACACACAACAATATACAAGCCTGTCAGTCGAGGACGATACGTTGTGTATCTATCTACATTTACAACTGCCTCAAGCATACCTTGTGCATTATAAATCAGTGCATCGTACGGTTTATCACTTTCTATAACAATGCCATCACCTGTTACATAGGCTCTGACATCAGATACCTGCATACTCGATACGGCTCCCAAACCTGGAATTTCTACCTCTATTTCATTTGAATAGGAACTCTCATACTCTCCGTTGACGGCTTTCACTTTATAATAATATGTACCAGCCATGAGTCCCGTCAACGTATATCGCGTAGACGTAATATACTTATACTCTTGCTCGAAATTATCACTTTGAAGATGTAATGTATAACTCGAAGCTCCCGACACCGGCGACCAATAGGCTGTAAACCCTTCATTATTAATACCACCGGCAGATGTGGCCACAGGTGCAGCCAACGTCGTATTAGGAGCCCCTCCCATAAAGTCAAAAGTAACGACACCATTCTCGGCATCATACGTTATATTCTCTACCGGCTTATCATCGATAGTCGTATTGTATATCTTCATTGCCGGTGTAGATGTCGACGTGAAAACATTATTGCCTGCATAAGGATACAAATCGCCCTCAAGACTTCTGCTGCTGAGAGAATTATCGGCAGGAACAATTTGTATACGTGGACGGCGGCTGTTGACATTGACCGTATTATTATTCCACGCAGTAGCATCGTAATCTATTTTTACAATCATCATACCTTCCGATGGTAACCCCACGTCCCAACCTTGCTGCAAACGAGTCTCGAACGTAAAATATTGCTTATCATTAGCCTTCACCTGATAGGCCTTCTCGTTATCTCCGATGTAAGGCAATACGACAGATGACGGTGTTGTAAGCTCTTCTATATCGAGCCAGCCACAATAAGCACGTTCGTAGGCCGAATATCCTACCGGGGTACGCCCATCCTCAGCATAGCATCCATAGTCCATGATGCTCCATATGTCCATGCCAAAATTGTAGCTTTGGGTATCGTATATATCGGGCAAACCTAATGTGTGGCTATACTCATGGCAGAAAGAGCCTATACCATCGAGAGAGCTACCCGATGTACCACTCAGCTCCGACGAGCAGGCATACATATCGAGCCGCACACCATCTACCGACACTGAACGTCCGGCTCCTTGATAAACATACCACATATGTGGCCACACAGTCCATGCCGGAGCGCCACTACTCTCGGAATAACCCGCATATATTACATAAACGAGGTCAACCCATCCATCACCATCGAGGTCATAATCCGACATATTACACAAGCCCTGTGCCGACGCTTTTTGACAGGCCTCTATAATAAGTTCTTCGGGGCGCAAATCGTTACCACTACGGTCATTACCCCCATAGTACGATGCATTGTTGTCGAGAGTGACAGGACCTACCACATCGAAATTAGGCTGGAATTTCCCATAACTCTGCGCCATAAAATAGTCACGAGCCGAACCGTAAGCCCCCATATAATTATTACCGTGCTCATTCATGATATTGTCTATCGCCTCTCGTGTACTGGTCGGTTTAAATTTTACATCCTGATATTCCGCAAGAATTATGATACCCCGTACCTCATTTACATCGGTAGCCGAGTTTTGAGCTATACGACGCATAGGAGCTTTTCGTACCGTTATCTGCTTATCTTTTTGTTCACGAGCTGCAAGATACAGGTTTTGCAAACGCTCCTGTACAACAGCATCGTTAATGCGGGGCAAAGATGCATCGACCGATGTATCGTCATCAGAAGCTACATACTCTGTAGCCACAAGTGCATTATCGCCGTCCCAACGAGCATACCTATAATATCCATCGGCACACTCTACTACAAATGCGCCCTGCGACGTAGTCATATAATGTAAATGCTCGTCGCCTTGCAAACGTACCGATACAGTAGTACCATCGGGCTGTACAAGCTGAATAATGCCGGGTTGCGCCGGCTTAGCTCCAAGAGGTGCCGTGCATACCGCATAAATGGAGGCAGCGGCAAGAAACAATTTGATTCTCATTCTCATACCTGTCTTATTTATAATGTTATTATGGATTTATTTATACAATTTAGATTATGACAGTATCCCCCACCTGCATTGTGCCAAAGCATCGTCGTTCTGACAAAATGCATATATTCAGCGGAAGATTTTTCAAGACAGCATAAAATGTGCGATATTACCATCGCACCCATACATAGTATTAGGCGGTTTCTGAATAAATATGAATACAAATGAAGATAGTGGCTGCCATGCGTTTTATATCCACGTCGCAACCATAGACAAACTATTCGTCAGCCTCGTAGAAACTTATATCCTCCATCAGCAAATCGCGCAATGCGTCACGATTGAGAATAACAACTTCTGTAGGTGTATAATCTATAATTTTTTCTTGCTTCAACTCGGCAAGCGACGAAAGCAAAACGGCACGTTGCACGCCGAAGTAACCATACAAATCGCGTTGTTTTGCAACGATGCGAATATCGGTAGCATTGCGCTGCGTAAGAGAAAGAATCCAAAAAGCAATATGCTCCTTCATATCGCCGGTACTTATGGAGAGGATAGCCTCCTTGTTTTTCTGACTGCGACGCGACAATATATTGAGCATATTGATGAGGAAAATAGGCTCGTCACGCATGAAGGTAATGAAAGTGGCCTTATCGATTTGCATCAAACCGGCCGAACCTATTGCATAATAATTTGCAGGATAATGCGTTGTGCGTCCAAACATATGCTCGGGAGCTATAATATCTGGTGCATGTAACGTCTGTATCAGTCGTACTTTTCCATCGTAAGTACACATTTCGCATCGCAAACTGCCAGAAAGAAGAAATTTGAAATGCGTACAAGACTCAGAACGCCCTATGGCAAGCTCGCCATCGTTATATTTCAAGAAATGGAAACGGGTCTTGTCTATCAACTCTGACAGCTTACTCCTGCTTACACCTTGAAACAAAGGCAATTGCATTAAGGTCTGATAAATATTCTCCATTGTTTGATTGTTTTTAATATTCAAAAGTATAAAATGAATTTTTAGCATACAAGATGTGGAGGCAAAAGAAGTTCTTTGTTTAGAAAGTATTTATTTATTTTTTTTTCCTTAACTTTGCGACCGATAACCTTAAAAAACACAACCTACTATGAGCAGCGACGTTTTATTGCAGCTAAAAGAGTTTTTCAACGCATTCTCATTCCAAGAATCCATCAGTTCGTTTATCATTATGTTTGCCGTCATAGATATGATAGGTCTCACACCTATCATCATAGACATGCGGTCAAAAGGGCAGTTTATCGACGCAGGTAAAGCCGCCATCTACTCACTGTGCATGTTCTTGATATTTCTATTTCTCGGAACATCTATATTAGGACTATTTCATGTCGATGTAGCATCGTTTGCCATAGCCGGCTCGTTGGTGCTTTTTGCCATGGCTGTAGAGATGGTTTTGGGTATAGAGATATTCCGCAACGACGGCCCCGGCGGTAAAGCCGCTACAATGGTACCCATAGTATTTCCGCTTATAGCAGGAGCAGGTTCGTTCACAACACTCATATCGCTACAATCATTATATAGCCTCATCAACGTACTTATAGGATTGTTACTCAATATCATAGTTGTATATGTTGTTCTATCGAAAGTAACACTTCTGGAACGTCTCCTTGGCAAAGGCGGTGTATACGTGGCACGAAAGTTTTTCGGTATTATCCTCCTCGCTGTATCAGTAAAGATGTTCCTTGAAAACCTTGCAAAATTCATGCAATCGGTACAATAGAAAAAACTAAAGCACTTCTCTCGGGAAGTGCTTTTTTATTGTGATTTTACTCGACATCATAGGCATGATATCATACTGAATTTCAAGTTATTGCAAAAACAAACTTATAGAATAATATTTTTTTATTTCTACATATTTGTTTTTTCAATATGAAAGTTATAAATTCGTATCACAAAAACAGCTCTTCGCATGCAGTAGAGCGCCTGAATAAGTTAACCTGATTCTTTGAAAATATGAGTTACCTTAAATTTGACAAAAGACTCATGATAAACCTCGAACAGTCGCTTCGCAAGGAATTGCTGCGCACCAATCGTTCGGGAGCTTATCACTGCACCACCATTGTCGACTGTAATACCCGTAAGCAACACGGCTTACTGGTAATACCTATCCCCGAAATGGACGATGAAAGCCACGTTTTACTATCGTCGCTCGACGAGACTGTCATTCAACACGGGGCATCGTTCAACTTAGGATTGCATAAATACAATGGCGATTGCTTCAGCCCCAACGGGCACAAATACATTAGGGAATTTAATTGCGACTCGTCTATACAGACAATGTACCGGGTAGGAGGTGTAATTCTTACCAAAGAAAAAGTTTTTGTCGAGCACGAGAACCGTATCCTTATCAAATACACGTTGGTCGAAGCTCATTCACCTACGACATTGCAATTCAGACCGTTTTTGGCATTCCGCCCGGCAAACACCCTTTGCATCGAAAACGACGCTCTTGACCCCTCTTACGAAAGTGCTGCCAACGGTATCAGTTGTTGCTTATATCATGGCTACCCGCGGCTATATATGCAATTCAACAAGCAAGCTCAATTCATATCTGACGCACATTGGTATAAAGGCATAGAGTACCTCAAAGACCAAGAGCGCGGCGAGCCATTCCGCGAAGACCTCTATGTACCCGGCTACTTTGAGTTACCCATAAAAAAAGGCGAAAGCATTATTTTTTCGGCAGGCACAGGCGAAGCATCACCACGTACCTTATCGAGAACCTTCACCAACGAAGTTGCCAGCCGTACACCGCGTAACAGCTTTTTCAATTGTCTTAAAAACTCGGCGCAACAATTCTATTTCAAGAAGGGTAAAGACCTATATATTCTTGCCGGCTATCCGTTTTTCGGAGTGCGGGCACGTGACGAATTCATCGCACTACCTGGCTGTTCGCTTGCAATAGACGACGTAAGCGCTTTTGAACAGACAATGGCCACTGCCGAACGGGCATTACGCCATTACATGGAGTGTGGAGAGACCGACCCGGTAATAAAAGACATAGACGTACCCGACGTCATGCTGTGGGCTATATGGACCATACAGCACTATGCCCATGAGATAGGGTCGAAACAATGCTACGAACGGTACGGCTCATTCATCGCCGACATATTGAATTACATCATCGAGGGTCGACACCCCAACCTCTTCATACACAACAACGGATTGCTCTACTCCAACGGAAAAGAACGCCCCATATCGTGGATGAACAGCATGCTAAACGGTGCGCCTGTAACTCCCCGAAGCGGATATTTGGTAGAAATAAACGGATTGTGGTATAACGCATTAAAGTTTGCTGCTCAGCTCCTTACAGAGAACAATGGCGATATAGCGCTTGCCGACCGTTGGAATGCATTGGCCGATAAGAGTGGTGCTTCATTTGTATCGACATTCCTCAACGACTACGGTTACCTGTTCGATTATGTAGACGGCAATATGACCGACTGGAGTGTACGTCCCAACATGCTTATTGCCATCTCACTCGAATACTCTCCTCTCGACCGCAGACAACGCAAAGGAATACTTGACATCGTAACCAAAGAATTACTCACCCCCAAAGGCATACGTACACTCAGCCCCAAAAGCTACGGATACCGTCCGTGGTATGCAGGGTCACCCGAAGAGCGTGCATACGCCTATCATCAAGGCTCTACACGTCCTTGGTTGATGGGAGCATATGCAGCAGCATACCTGCGCATCTTCGGTGTAGGAGGCGTTTCGTTTATAGAACGCATGCTCATAGGCTACGAGGATGACTTGTCTGACAAATGTATAGGCTCACTCTCTGAGATGTTCGACGGCAACCCACCCTACACGGCACGTGGAGCCATTAGCTTTGCCGCCAACGTAGGAGAAGTGTTGCGCGTATTACACTCATTAAAGAAATATAATGTTTGATTAAAACAGATATACCTATGAAAGCACTCATGTTTGGGTGGGAATTTCCTCCGCATATTCTCGGCGGCCTTGGCACAGCAAGTTATGGCCTTACCAAGGGTATGGCCGAGTGCGGTGGGATGGATATCACCTTTGTAATACCAAAACCATACGGCGATGAAGATAAAAGTTTTGCGCGTATCATCGGCGCAGGAAACACGCCGGTAGCCTGGCGTGACGTAAGCTGGGACTACGTGCAAAACCGCTATGGCTATTGTATGGACCCTCAACTATACTTCGACCTGAGAAGCCATATTTATGCCGATTTCAACTACTTAAAGACCAACGATTTAGGATGTATAGAATTTTCAGGCCGTTACCCCGACAATCTTCTGGAAGAAATAAACAACTACTCTATCGTAGCCGGCGTAATAGCTCGTACCTTAGACTTTGACATCATACACTCGCACGACTGGCTCACCTACCCTGCCGGAATACATGCAAAACAAGTCACAGGCAAACCGTTGGTAATACACGTGCATGCTACCGACTTCGACCGCAGCCGTGGCAACGTCAACCCTACGGTATATGCCATAGAACGTGACGGAATGCTCAATGCAGATCATATCATCTGCGTGAGCAACCTTACTCGACAAACCGTCATTGACAAATATCATATCGATCCGGCCAAAGTATCGACAGTACATAACGCCGTGACACCTCTTAGTGACGAAATAAAGAGTATAGTAATGCCCCACAATACCAAAGACAAAGTGGTAACTTTCCTTGGGCGTATTACGATGCAAAAAGGCCCCGAATATTTTGTGGAGGCTGCAGCCCGTGTACTCAACAAATCGCACCACGTACGCTTTGTCATGGCTGGTAGCGGCGATATGATGAACCAAATGATAAACCTTGTGGCCGACCGTGGCATATCCGACCGGTTCCACTTCACGGGATTTTTACGCGGTAAGGAAGTTTACGAAATGCTCAAAGCCAGCGATGTATATATCATGCCATCGGTATCGGAGCCGTTCGGCATATCGCCCTTGGAAGCTATGCAAGTAGGCGTTCCCTCTATCATTTCAAAACAATCGGGTTGCGCCGAGATTCTCGACAACGTAATCAAAGTAGATTATTGGGACATCGACGTCATGGCCGACGCCATATACTCTATTACACACAACCCGGCCTTGTATGAGCACCTACGTGTCGAAGGCGAAGCCGAGGTAAATGAAATAAAATGGAAATATGCCGGACAAAAGGTGATAGACATATATAACAAGGTTCTGCAACAATACCACAAAAATTAAATTCCATAAATAGCCGAAATAAAAAACCTAATATATTATGAAAAGTATCTGTTTGTATTTTCAAATCCACCAACCATTCAGGTTAAAAAGATACCGCTTCTTTGATATAGGAAAAGACCATTACTATTACGATGACTTTGCCAACGACGACATCATCACACGCATAGCACGCAACTCCTACATACCTGCCGTAGAGGCCATGAATGAGATGGTGCACACGTCTGGTGGCAAATTCAAGGTTGCCATCTCCATCTCTGGCGTAGCCTTGGAACAATTGGAAATGTACGTTCCTGAACTGATAGACAGCCTCAAAGAGCTGGCTAAAACAGGTTGTGTAGAGTTCCTTTCAGAGACCTATGCCCACTCTCTCGCATCACTTGCCGACGTCGAAGAATTCCGTGCACAAGTACAACTACATGACGAAAAAATATACAACCTTTTCGGACAACATCCCAAGGTATTCCGCAATACCGAACTTATCTTCTCTGACGAAATAGCAGGTATGATTTCGGGATTGGGATTCAAAGGTGTTATCACAGAGGGAGCCAAACATATATTGGGTTGGAAGAGTCCTAACTACCTGTATAACTCGATGGCTTCTCCTCGACTGAAGATGTTACTTAAAAATGACACATTTAGCGACAATATTGCCCGCAATTTCTCAGATTTCGAGTGGAGCGACTACCCACTGACTGCCGAGAAGTATATCAGTTGGATAAAAGGGCTACCCGAGGAAGAACCTCTCGTCAACCTCTTTATGAACTGTGAAGTATTGGGTGAAAGCCAACCACGTGAAACAGGTATTTTCGAATTTTTCAAAGCTCTGCCCCGCTTTGCCGAGGAGGCCGGCATAGGCTTCATATTACCCTCAGAAGCCATTGGCAAGCTAAAGCCCGTAGATGCACTGTCTATACCATACCCTATATCTTGGACCGACGAAGCCCGCGACGTGAGTACATGGCTGGGTAACCGACTACAAAACGAAGCTTTCCACAAGCTATATAACTTGTCGGAGCGCGTACGCATGTGCGAAGACCGCCGTATTAAACAAGACTGGATATACTTACAGGCAAGTGACCACTTCTTCTATATGTCGACCAAGTATGGTTCCGGTAAAAGCTCTTACAGCCCCTACGACTCGCCATTCGATGCCTTTATCAACTACATGAACGTACTAAGCGACTTTATTGTACGAGTAGAAGAGCAATATCCTGCACAGATAGAAAATGAAGAGTTAAACTCACTACTCACAACCATACGCAACCAAGCAAGTGAGATAGAAATGCTCGAAAAGGAACTAAAGTCGGCACGTACCGATAAACAAGGAGCACACACTGCCAAGTCGACGAAAACGACTAAGACGCCTGCTAAATCGGCCAAGAAAACCAAGAAAACCGAAACCACAAAAGAATAAGGCAGGATATCATTAATTAAAAAACAGAACAAAAAACGGAGTGTCTGCCAAATAAAATGCCAGACACTCCGTTTCCACCTTTTAGAAACTACAATATGACAACAAAATTTTTCCCCGAATCGGAACTCATCATCAACGAGGATGGTAGCGCATTCCACATACACATCCGCCCCGAACAACTGTGCGACCGCATCATAATGGTTGGCGACCCTGGTAGAGTAAACCTCGTAGCCTCATTTTTCTCCGAAAAAACATTCGAGGTATCTAACCGCGAATTTCACACCATCGGCGGTATCTATAAAGGGAAACCCGTCATGTGTATCTCGCACGGAATTGGTACCGACAACATAGATATTGTAATAAATGAATTGGATGCTCTCGCCAATATCGATTTTACCACACGTCACGAAAAACCAGAGCATCGTGCCCTGACAATAGTAAGATGCGGCACATGCGGAGGGTTGCAACCTCACGTACCCATAGGCTCATACATTATATCAGAAAAATCGATAGGATTTGACGGAGTACTCAATTTCTACCGAGGCCGTAATGAAGTATGTGACCTCGATTTTGAGAAAGCATTCTGCGAATCGGTACAATGGAATCCCCTTTGGGCCAAACCTTACGTTATCGATAACGATCCCGAACTGATAGCACGTCTCGAAGATAACGACACAGTTCGCGGTGTCACCATATCGGCAAACGGTTTTTATGGGCCACAAGGTCGTGAATTACGAGTTCCTCTTGCCGACCCCGACTTAAACAAAAAAATAGAACAATTCAAATACGGGAAATATGTCATTACCAACTACGAGATGGAAAGCTCGGCTCTTGCCGGACTTGCCCGCCTCATGGGACATCATGCCGTAACTATTTGCATGGTTATAGCTAACCGCTTGGCACAACATGCCAACTCGAACTACAAATCGTCTATAGGCGACATGATAGAAAAAGTGCTCGACCGAATTTAATAAACTTCTTATAACCACATATATGTATAGCGATCCTAAAGAATGCCTCTATTGCCAAAACAATAAGGCTCTGCACGACCTGATGATAGAGATAGCCCATCTGACAGTATCACGCGTATTTCTATTCAAAGAACAGACCTACCACGGCCGTTGCCTCGTCGCATACGACAAGCATGTAAACGACCTGAACGAGTTGTCGGACGACGAACGCAATGCCTTTATGGCCGATGTAACCCGCGTAACAAGAGCCATGCAACGTGCATTTAATCCAGAAAAAATAAACTACGGAGCTTACAGCGACAAACTCTCGCATCTTCACTTTCACTTAGCTCCTAAATATGTAGACGGGCCAGATTATGGCGGCACGTTCCGTATGAATCCTGATGAAACATACCTCACTGATGCCGAATACGAGCAGCTCATTGCCGAAATAAAAAAATACTTATAAGAGAGGCTACATTTAGAAGAAAAAATTTGCAAGTATCGCATCTAAGCCGTACCTTTGCACCGCTAATGCAAAAACTAATAAAAACAATTTTAAATGGCAACAAAAATCAGATTACAACGCTTCGGCCGTAAAGGCTACGCATTCTATCAAATTGTAATTGCCGATAGCAGGGCGCCACGTGATGGTAGATTTATTGAAAGGATAGGTTCTTATAATCCGAACACTAATCCTGCTACAATAGATTTAAAATTCGATCGTGCTTTGTATTGGCTCAACGTCGGCGCACAACCCACCGACACAGTTCGCAACATTCTCTCTCGCGAAGGCGTATTACTGAAAAAGCACCTTTTGGGTGGCGTAAAGAAAGGCGCATTTACCGAGGAAGTTGCCGAGCAACGCTTCCAAGCATGGTTGGCTAACAAGCAAAATGCTACTTCGGCATTGAAGCTCAAAGCCATCGATGATGCTAAGAAAGTTGCTGCTGCTCGTTTGGAGGCAGAAAAAGAGGTGAATAAAGCCATCGCAGAACGCGTGGCCACCAAGAAAGCTGAGCTTGCCAAAGCTGCTGCCGAGGCCGCCGCTGCAGCTGCTGCAACCGAGGCTCCTGCCGAGGAAGCTGCTGCCACAGAAGCTCCAGCTACTGAAAATGCTGAATAATATTCCCCTCCCGCAAGGGATGTGAACAAATACAGCAAAAAGAAATCCCCGTCCTTTAAAAGGATGGGGATTTTTTATATCGCGAAACGATATTCAATCATAAAAATACAATTACTACCCAAAATTCTTAGCCCGATATAGCATCCGGCTACCAATACATTCTCTTACTTACTACTTATACGACGATTGCAAACCAGCTATTCTCCGGTAACTTTCAGATACTCATCAGCTACTTCACAGAGGGTTTTATACCACTCCTCACCCATGCAACGAATCAAAGGCTCCTTCAGGAATTGATAAACTCGTACCCTTTCGCGTCGTCCTAAGACCTCGGCAGCCTTACAAATCTTCCATCGGTGGTAGTTGAGCGCAGTATATCCATTTGCCCAACTTTGCACTCGCACAGGATAAAGATGACACGAAATAGGCTTAAAAAAGGCAGAACGCCCCTCACGGTAGGCTTTCTCGAGTGCACAATAACAGATGCCATTGTTACCATAACAAGTAAAGACACAGTCACGTCCGTCGACGATAGAAGTCACAAGGTCGGCCTCCTCATCAATATAAGCAACTCCCTGCTCTTGTATTACGGCTTGGGCTGCGGGGCTGAGGTCTTCCCATACAGCCGGCAACGCTGCTTCTATAGCACGACGCTCATCGGGTGTAATAGGAGCTCCTGCATCACCGTCGATACAACACTCTCCTCGACATGCCTCTATATTGCATACGAAAAAGCGCTCTATAATGTCGAGCGAAACGAGGGTATTTTCTATTTGTAACATAGTTTTGTAAAGATATATAAATGGTGCGGATTAAACCTATTCGCAGAACAATTTTTTTGAGGTTCAATCCGCACCATGTGCGAAATCAGAAACTAAAAAAGTTTAGTCTTTTATCAGATCTTTACCCGTCATCTCAGCTGGTACAGGCAAACCCATAATATGCAGCAAAGACGGAGCTACATCGGCCAAAATACCGTTCTCTACGGTAGCATGTTTGTTCTCTGTCACATATACAAAAGGTACAGGATTGAGCGAATGAGCAGTATTAGGAGTACCATCACCATTGAGAGCATGGTCGGCATTACCATGGTCTGCAATGATTATAACTTCATAACCGGCAGCCTTAGCAGCCTCTACAGTCTCATTAACACATTGGTCTACAGCCTTTACGGCTTTTTCTATGGCTTCATATACGCCGGTATGGCCTACCATATCGCCATTGGCATAATTAACAACAATAAAGTCGTACTTTTCAGAACGAATAGCCTCTACCAATTTATCTTTCACTTCAAAAGCACTCATCTCGGGTTTCAAGTCGTAAGTTGCCACCTTGGGAGAAGGCACCAAAATACGTTCCTCACCTTCGAAAGGAGCTTCACGGCCACCATTAAAGAAGAAGGTTACATGGGCATATTTCTCTGTCTCGGCAATATGCAACTGATGCATACCCTTAGAAGAAAGATATTCGCCCAGCGTATTTACTACATTCTCCTTATCAAAAAGGATGTGTACGCCCTTGAAAGAAGCATCATAGGGAGTCATGCAATAATATTGTAGCCCGGGGATAGTGTGCATACCTGCCTCAGGCATATCTTGCTGTGTCAGCACAATAGTGAGCTCCTTGGCACGGTCGTTGCGATAGTTAAAGAAGATAACTACATCACCCTCTTTTATGGTACCGTCAAACGAAGCATTGACGATAGGCTTGATAAATTCATCGGTAACGCCTTCATCATAAGATTCCTGCATAGCAGCAACCAAGTCGGTAGCCTTTTTACCCTCACCATGTACCAACAGGTCATATGCAACCTTGATGCGCTCCCAACGCTTATCGCGGTCCATGGCATAGTAACGGCCGATGATAGAAGCTATCTTACCGGCACTGTGGGCACAATGCTCCTGCAACTCGGCAATAAAACCTTTTCCACTGTGCGGGTCGGTATCACGACCATCCATAAAGCAATGAATGAAGGTATTGTCCAATCCATATTCACGCGCAATGTCACAAAGTTTGAAGAGATGCTCAAGAGAGCTGTGCACGCCACCATTAGAGGTAAGCCCCATGAAGTGAATATTTTTCTTATGATCGCGAGCATATGTGAATGCCGAAACAATCTCAGGGTTTTTCAATATGGAATTATCGGCACAAGCACGATTTATTTTCACCAAATCCTGATATACAATTCTGCCGGCACCAATGTTAAGGTGTCCAACCTCCGAGTTACCCATCTGACCATTGGGAAGCCCCACATTCTCACCACTGGCTTGCAGTTGTGAATGAGGATAAGTAGCTGTAAGATAGTCCCAATATGGTGTAGGAGTGCAATAAATGACATCGGCCTTCGAGTGGTCACCCAAGCCCCAGCCGTCGAGAATCATCAATAATGCTTTTTTACTCATAATCTATAAATTTTGATGGTTATTAATACCTTGAAAATCCAAGCGCAAAGTTACTCATTTCGGCCGAAAACAGTCCTATCCAACGGTAGGTTTTTATACTTGTTTATACTCCTATATACAACATACTGAAGCGAAACAAACAATACTCTATCACTTAAATACAACATTCGAGGGCACAGCAATTGAAAATCAGCTGTGCCCTCGAAATATATTGTTTCTACAGGTTACTACTTATAGATGCTATCAGGCTTTATGTGTACCCTGTTCCAAAGCCAATGTAATGGTGGGTTGGTCACATACTTCGCTCGGACCAAAGTATTGGATAGGACCGGGATAAACATAAGACGTCTCTTTAGCCCATTGGTCGCGGTGAGCAGCAAAGTATTTGAAGGGTTCGCCCTTGAGATTGACAAGAGCTTTTTGTATTACAGGTTTCATCTCGCCGTGACGACGTTCCATATTCATCATCATAGTTACAGGAACACCTCCGGCAATCCATTCCGATGCAGGATGTGTAGTATTGCGTACACTGGCCATGTAACCGGTCTTGCCTTCACCTATAAGTAACGAAGCTGTGTAACCGAGCGAATAGCAATAGTCGGCATCGAAGTTCGACGGAGCTGCGCAACGGCCTTCGTAGCCGAAGAAGTGGTATTGTGTGGCAAATTTGCCATTATACTTGCCGCCATCTTTCATGTAAGCCAACTTGCGAGCAACCATTTCACCGAGAAGCTTTTCGGTCTCGATGAGCGAAACTTGTACGTTTCCATGCGGATCGCGGTCGAGTGTAAGCTGACGTGCAACACCCTCGGGGAGACTTGCATATATGGCAGCATTCTCAGGAGAGATGTGTTCTATAATATATTTTATCTGTTCGCTTTGAGGTACAGCTGCATATTCGTCGGCATGCAAGGCAAGGAAATCATTAAGCTCACTGATGAGTCGTTTCATGGCAGGAATAAACTCGATAAGCCCCTCGGGTATGATAACTGTACCGAAGTTGTGGCCTTCGGCAGCACGGGCGGCCACTATGTTAGCTATATAGCTTACAATACCGTCGAGAGTCATTTGCTTCTCTTCTACCTCTTCTGAGATAAGGCATACATTAGGCTGTGTTTGCAGGGCGCATTCGAGAGCGATGTGCGAAGCCGAACGTCCCATCACTTTGATGAAGTGCCAATATTTCTGAGCCGAGTTGCAATCGCGCTCTATGTTACCGATAACCTCGCTGTATACTTTGCAAGCAGTATCGAAACCAAACGAAGTCTCAATCATTTCGTTTTTCAAGTCGCCATCGATAGTCTTGGGACAACCTATCACTTGTATGCCGGCTCCTATTTGTTTGTAATACTCAGCCAATACACAAGCGTTAGTATTAGAGTCGTCACCACCGATAATTACCAATGCTGTGATGCCCAACTGACGCAATATCTCCAAACCGCTATCGAATTGTGCTTTTGTCTCGAGTTTGGTACGACCCGAACCGATAATATCAAAACCACCCGTGTTACGATATTCATCGATAATATCAGATGTAAGTTCTATGTACTTATGCTCTATAAGTCCGGCAGGACCGAGGAGGAAACCATACAAACGGCTGGCAGGATTCATAGCCTTCAAACCGTCAAACAGTCCCGATATCACATTGTGCCCACCGGGAGCTTGTCCACCCGACAAGATAACACCTACATTAATAGCCGGATACTCGTGAGCCTCGCCTTTTTCAAAGCGCAAAACAGGCATTCCGTAGGTATTGGGGAAAAGCTCAGCTATCTCACTTTGGTTGGCAACCGAATGCGTGGCAGCACCCTCTATGCAACGCACTCCACCTTTTATTGCATCGGGCAGCTTAGGAAGGTACGATGCCCGGGTAATTTGTAAAGCACTCTTTTTCATCCTATTACACTTTCTTTTTTTACTTAAAATGAATACTTTGTTTTGCCCGCAAATTTATCGTTTTATTCTCTAAATCGCAACACGGCATGTACTAAAAAGAAAAAATAACATAACAATTAATACTTTAAGCTACAAGTGGCGAGTATTCATGCAAATGTTATTGCCTCAAAAAGAAAAAAAGCGTACCTTTGCAGCCGTAAAAGCGTATAGCGTGTCTTACGCTGCCAAAACTTTACACTCATATATAACATAAAAGATTTAAGTTATGGTTTATTCACATGAAGTAGAACACATGTGTGTTGTAAAAAAAGGGCCTAATCATGGTCCCGCCCCTATTCCCGAAGAGGGACGTTGGGTGAAAGCTAAAGAAGTGGTAGATATTTCGGGCTTAACACACGGCGTGGGCTGGTGCGCACCCCAACAAGGAGCTTGCAAACTTACGCTCAACGTAAAGAACGGTGTGATACAAGAAGCCCTTGTAGAAACTATCGGATGCTCGGGTATGACCCACTCTGCTGCCATGGCTTCTGAAATACTCCCGGGTAAAACTATTCTCGAAGCCTTGAATACCGACCTCGTATGCGATGCCATCAACACGGCCATGCGCGAGTTGTTCCTGCAGATTGCTTATGGTCGTACACAATCGGCCTTCAGCGAAGGAGGCTTGATGATTGGTGCCGGCCTCGAAGACCTTGGCAAAGGTTTGCGCAGCCAAGTTGGTACCATGTATGGCACGCTGGCCAAAGGTCCGCGTTACCTTGAAATGGCCGAAGGCTATTGCAAACGCGTTGCCTTGGACAAAAACGACGAAATCATAGGCTACGAATTTGTACACCTGGGCAAATTCATGGATATGGTAAAGAAAGGCGAAGACGCCAACGAAGCATTGAAGAAAGCTACCGGTACTTACGGTCGTTTCTCGGCCGAGCAAGGTGCAGTAAAATATATCGACCCACGCCAAGAATAATATAAGGAGGAAGCAACTATGATTAGAGAAGTAAAATTTGAAAGCCAAGACCGTCGCATCAAGCAAATACTTGCTGCCCTGAATGCAAACGGCATCAAAGATATAGAAGAGGCTAACGCTATCTGCGAATCATACGGTCTCGACCCTTATAAGACGTGCGAAGAGACACAACCCATCTGCTTCGAAAATGCCAAGTGGGCATACGTTGTAGGTTGTGCCATCGCCCTGAAAAAAGGTTGTAAATCGGCTGCCGATGCTGCCGAAGCCATAGGTATAGGTCTGCAATCATTCTGCATCCCCGGCTCTGTTGCCGACGACCGCAAGGTAGGTTTGGGTCACGGAAACTTGGCAGCCCGTCTGCTCCGTGAAGAGACCAAATGCTTTGCATTCCTCGCCGGTCACGAGTCATTTGCCGCTGCCGAAGGCGCCATCAAGATTGCCGCCAAAGCCGACAAGGTACGTAAAGAGCCGCTTCGCTGCATCCTCAACGGACTGGGCAAAGATGCTGCACAAATCATTTCACGTATCAACGGTTTCACCTACGTACAAACCCAATTCGACTACGCTACGGGCGAGTTGAAAGTGGTTCGCGAAATACCCTACTCTGAGGGCGAGCGCGCCAAAGTACGCTGCTATGGTGCCGACGATGTACGCGAAGGCGTAGCCATCATGTGGAAAGAGGGCGTAGACGTATCTATCACAGGTAACTCTACTAACCCCACCCGTTTCCAACACCCCGTTGCAGGCACGTACAAGAAAGAGTGCTACGAGCGCGGCAAGAAGTATTTCTCAGTAGCTTCGGGTGGTGGTACAGGCCGTACCCTGCACCCCGATAACATGGCTGCCGGCCCCGCTTCTTACGGTATGACCGATACCATGGGCCGTATGCACAGCGACGCCCAGTTCGCCGGTTCTTCATCGGTACCCGCTCACGTAGAGATGATGGGCTTCCTCGGTATCGGTAACAACCCGATGGTAGGTTGCACCGTAGCTTGCGCCGTTGACGTAGCTACTGCTTTGAGCAAATAATAAATCTTATTCCCATAACGAGAGAATGACTTGAATATAAATCATTCTCTCGTATTTTTATACCTGCCCATATATCTATTCCAACTTTACGGGCATCACCAGAACTTGCATATAGTTCCTCTATCAGTTTAGAGACGGACATCATAAACACATCGTAGCGTTTGTATTTATTACCCGACTTCGTTAAATTTGCAAGTGTTTTCTCAAACACTTGCGCATAACACATACATATCTCGTAAAACAATGGTTATAAACAGAATACACAACATGAAAAGAATTGCATTTATTATTATGCTTGTCTTCGGCACTCTGCTTGCAGGTTGCCAAAAAGAAGACAAGACAACGACACTCACAGGTTATGACGAAAGTCGTTTGTCCCTGACCGCATTTGCCGACAATGCCTCGATTGAAGGAGGGTTCACATTCACCGCTGCCGCCGACTGGTACACACAAGTCAGTTATGATACTCCAGTAAAATCGGGTACAAACGAATGGATAACCTTAGAGCCGGCTAACGGCAGTGCCGGCACGGTTACCATCAATATCGAATTACAACCCAATACAACAGGAACAAACCGCACGGCAACAATCAAGATAATCTGTGGAGATACGGTTTTAACCATAACCGTCACGCAACGTGCCGATGATGCACCTTCTACCGGAGACCCGACAATTCCCGGCACATTCGATCCGGCTATAACCATCACCAGCATCGAATCGACATCAGAGTGGAATGGTAATGCCAAATTCTACTTCGAATATGACAGTGTATTGATGTCAAACGGACTTCCCCGCCTGAAAAAGATGTGGACTGACGATGCAGAGGCAGAAGATGCCAATGGAAATGTCACGAGAGCGCATGCCGAATATATTTTTACGTATGAAAACAATACCATGATCGCTACCTCATATATGGATGGGACATTAATAGACCGTCAGATAGCAACCATCGGCAACAATGGCTATATAGAACAGCTTGTAAAAGAATCGGAAGGAGCGGTATCATCCAAACCTTACCGCAGATATGCGCCTGCTGCAAACGACATTACTTTCATCACCTCATATACATTCACATACAACAATGAGGGTTATCTTGAAAAAACCGTTGAAACATCGGACTTCTCGAGTTCTGTATATAATTTTGATTTCTCGTGGAACAACGGCAACCTCTCCCAATTGAACTGGGATAATGGCAACGACTATCTTTCGTACACTCAATTACCTGTGGCGAAAACATCGTTAGATATGACAGGTGTCATATTTGGCTTGATTTCCACATCCGAGGGGCTGAATTTTGCATACGGCAATTCGGTATTCACCATCATTGGTATGATGGGGAAAAGCAATACCAACCTGATTGATAAAATAGAATCTACCGGTACATCTTATCATAATGTCCGCTTCGATTATGAAACCGACAGTCGTGGCCGCATTGTAAAAATCACAGCTACCGAAATAAATAGCGGCACCAACACACCCGGATACGATGGCACCCGTAGCGGTGTTGACGAACCCGATGTATGCATATTTACATATGCCCAATAAGTTTAGCCCAAAGGTTGACAAATATTACCGATTATCAATCCCTGCCATAAGGCAGGGATTTTTTGTGTTACAAAAATGTATCTACTCTGATACGGGCAATCCAATCGACAAAAGAGCCTACAACAAAAAGAAATTAAACTCTTACATAGGGTACATATTGTTTGTGTTTGTATTACCTTTGCATTATGCGACTTGCTATACACCATATCGATCACGGAGGCGGTATCGCCATCACCATTCTTGCCATTGCAATAGTGGCAGGTGTACTGCTTTTTGCCAAAGGCGACAAAGTAGGCAGTTATGGCGATACAACGCAACAGGGTATCGATGTGTCGCACCATCAGGGATATATCGATTGGGAGATGGTTGCAGCAGATGGCTCAGTGAAATTCGCTTATATAAAAGCTTCCGAAGGGACTACTCACCAAGATACGCGCTACGACTATAACATTACCGCAGCACGCGAAAGAGGTATAATGGTAGGTAGCTACCACTACTTTCATCCTGATGTACCGGTAAACGAGCAAATAGAAAACTTCATGCAGATAATAACGTCTTACCCGCAAGACCTCGTCCCAGCCATAGATATAGAAGAAAGTGGTGATATGTCGCCCCAAGAGGTATGCGACAGCGTAGCCTGTTTTGCTGCACGCCTGCAAGAACTGTGGCAGGCCCTACCGCTTATATACACGCACCAAAAATTCTACAATGACTATTTGCAAAATAACTTCAACAAATACCCTCTGTGGATAGCACGATACGGGTTCTTTTTCTTCAAACCGTATCCCAAACTCGACGATAAACGTATGCCTGCTTTATGGCAATATAGCAATCGCGGAAAAGTGGATGGTATAAAGGGTCGCGTAGACTTAAATACTCTATGCGGGAACATTAAACTATACGACCTGAAATTAGTCAAATAGATATAATCATAAAAGGACAAATATGAAAAAGTATCTTATTATGCTACTTCTTATTGTCGGATGCCTCTCACCGGCTGCTGCTGCGAAAGGATACGACATTGTAGGCGTGTATCACGATGCCGAAACAAACATTCCTTCTACAAACAAAGTCATTACCGACGACGGCCGAATAGGGAAAGTAATGATGGAACTGATTCCTGCCATTATACGTGAACGTTCATATGACGTTACAGCCGTACGGATAGCCGAGAATGTGTATAAGATTGAAAGCAGCGACTTTCACCTTCCTCTCTATATAGAATTGCGTTCATGTAAAAAGAAAGGCGAACGCATGCAAGCCCAAATGACCATAGACAATATGAAGGGAAGTGTAAAAGGTACGCTTACATTCAAATAACAATACTACTCATAAAGCAGGCAGCCCTGAGAATCATTCCGTTCTCAGGGCTGCCTGCTGTTTCTCTCTACCGAAAAACAGTTATTACTTAGTGTTACCTATTTGCCTACATGAAGATGAAAGTAACGGCGCATAAACCATATATACACCACACACAACACGGCAAGCACGGCAAAGAAATAGATGGGGCGATATACCACAGGAGTAGCAAAAAGGCCTATTGCTATCACAGCCTGCACAGCCATGTATAGTGCACTGACGGCGATATGCGGCCAGTGCAACTCATTGGCAAGAAGCTGATAGAGGTGCTTGCGATGTGGTAATCCTATATTCTCGTGCAGCATGAGGCGATGTACAATGGTGAGTACGCTGTCTACTCCATACACCAGCAACAAAGCGAGGTAGGTAAGATCGTGCGTTGCAAGAATGAGCAAGCCCAAGAAGTAAACCAAAATAAACGCAATACCTACCGACCCCACATCGCCTGCAAAACAACGTGCTTTGGGGCGGAAATTATAATAACAAAAAATCACCACAGAGAATGTAACAGTGTGCAACAGCTCTTCAGGCACAACAGGCTCCGGCAACACATAACGGTTTGCATAAGCAATAGCAACAAGTATAACCAGGCTATATCCGCCGGTAATGCCATTAATACCGTCCATAAAATTATAGGCATTGATAGTACCCATGCAAAAGAACAGTGCTATCACAATGTACCACCATGGCTCACCACCAAACAGATGCCACTGGAAAAAGAGCAGCAACATGGCAACAAGATGTACTGCCAAACGGGGCAATTGACGCACACCCCTTACATCATCCCAAAAACTAATTGCACAGATAAGTGTCAAACCCGCAAAGAAACAGCTGTATTCACTCCATTGCAACGGATGGAACAGAAACGACAAAAATACGCCGACCCAAAATATAATGCCACCACCTCGTAAAGTGATGCGGGTATGCGAACTGCGCTCATTGGGACGGTCTATAATGTTACACTTGTCGGCTATGCGAAAATATAACTCCTCTGCGGCAAAAAGCAAGACACATAAAAGAGGATAATACCAAGATATGGATTGCATAATTTACTTACGGCTTCAATTGACAGGGGACGTCTCCCTTATTATAGTGTGAGATATAAAGAATTATGAATTAGCGATATAACAGTACATTACATGGCCATGCTCTGCGATAATTGGATGACCTACGTCGGGTCGGCAACAAACGGGGTTATTGCCCGAGGAGTACAGAGAAATGCTTTATGTGCATACTGCAACAACGGATAGTCGCCACGACTGTTGCCATATGCAATAAGGCTGAAATTCTCACGAGGATAGACGGCTTCAACTCGCCTGCGTTTCTCCTCGCCATTACAGTTAAGCCCCTCGAAAAGTCCGGTAAACCGATTATCCGTTACAGCCATGCGTGTAGCTATGACAACCTGTATACCATTGCGTACAGCCCATGGTTCTATCCATACAGAAGGACTTGCACTGGCTATTGCTACTTGATGTCCGGCCTCTTGATGATTGCGTAATACTTGCATCACACGGCGATTGATACAGCCATCGATAACCGAAGTAAAATCTTGTACCCTGACTTGCATATCGCTACAAGTGATGCCTCTGAAACAAGGTAGCAAAACAGCCTCTTTCACAGACGAAAGGTCGGTTGCCTTACCTCTCAGCCTATCTATGCCAAAGCGCCACAACGCAGGCAACTGACGTAGCATGGCCGAGGCAAACGCCCCCTTACCCTTAACAAAATCGACAAACAGTGGTAATGTATCGCGGGTGGTAATAGTACCGTCGAAATCGAAAACGGCAACTGTGGGCTTATCCATATATAATGACGGCAAACGACAAGAGCCAAAGCAAGATACATAGTTGCAAGAACCTGTCACGCAACAAAATACGTGTAGGACTCCAACTCTTCGCTTCGACCAATGTGAGTTGTAAATAACGCAATATACCTGCCAAGACAAAAATAGTGGTCATGTATACATAGCGGCAACCCAGTCGCTGCATAATCTGCTCATCGACGGTATACATAATATAACACACCAACATCACAGCAGCTACCAAGGTAAGCGTAGCGTTGAGGAACTCTCGATTATAAAAAACTACGTTACTACGCAACTCTTCACGCGTTTGCTCATAATGCAACACGTCGTCACGACGCTTGGCAAGCGCCAGAAATAGTGCCAACAGAAAAGTCATAAGCACTATCCAATGCGAGGGTGTTATGCAGGCAGCCTCAGCTCCTGCCATAATGCGCAATACAAAACCGGCTGCAACAATCATAACGTCGAGCAACGAAATGCGTTTTAACCCGAAACAATATGCGACATTGAGCGCATAATATATCATAACGATATACAAGGCGCCTCGGCTATCTGTTGGCAGACACAGGCCTAGCGATAACGCCAACAACAATAAAACCACGTGCAATACTATCGCCGTACGCGACGGCACCAGCCCCGCAGCTATAGGGCGATGACGTTTTTGGGGATGTTGCCTGTCGTAGGCAACATCCCTCAGGTCGTTGAGTATGTATATACTACTACTGATAAGGCAAAACATCACAAACGCAACCATGCATGGCCACAACCTATCGAACTGCAAAAGGGTATGGCCGAAAAAGAGAGGCAAGAACAAGAAAAGATTCTTGACCCACTGTGCAGGGCGCAATAATGTGATGTACGCTTTCATTTATAATTCGCCTCTAAGATACCAACGATAGAGTTTCTCTACACCTTCCTCTATCTCTATGCGGTGATGCCAACCCAGGTTGTGCAGTTTTGTCACATCTGTGAGCTTGCGCATGGTTCCATCGGGTTTCGTTGCGTCAAAACGCAATTCACCGGTATAACCCACAGTCTTCACTATCAACTCGGCTACACCACGAATTGAAATTTCCTTACCGGTACCTACATTAATGTGGCAATTGCGTATATCTTTCTGTCCGGGTGCATAGGTATCGACAAAATCGACATGCTCCAGCACGTAAACCGACGCATCGGCCATCTCCTCACTCCAAAGGAACTCTCTAAGCGGCGTACCCGTACCCCATAGAGTAACAGCATCGGCTGTAATGCCATAACGCTCGAGGATAGCGGTGATGTCGTTTTCTGAAGCTTTTCCGTCGACCTGCTCTACAGGACGAATATCAAGGTCTCGTCTTACGGCATCCCAATTACCCGTGTGCAGAAGATGAGCCAGGTGGATTTTACGAATCATGGCAGGAAGCACATGGCTGTTTTCGAGATGGAAATTATCATGCGGACCATAAAGGTTGGTGGGCATGACAGCAATATAATTAGTACCATATTGCAGGTTAAAACTCTCGCACATCTTCAATCCAGCAATCTTGGCAATAGCATAGGGCTCGTTGGTATATTCAAGCGGCGATGTGAGCAAAACCTCCTCTTTCATAGGCTGGGGAGCCTCACGCGGATAGATGCATGTACTGCCTAGAAAAAGCAGCTTCTTTACTCCATGACGGAAACTCTCGCCAATGACATCCTGTTGAATTTGAAGGTTTTGATAGATAAAGTCGGCACGATAACGACTGTTTGCCATTATACCACCCACATGTGCGGCAGCAAGTACTACATACTGAGGCTGTTGCTCATCGAAGAAACGGCGTACAGCGACGCCGTCAAGCAAATCGAGCTCCTTGTGAGTCCGACCTACCAAATTGGTATACCCCTTGCTCGCCAAATTATTCCAAATGGCCGAACCTACCAAGCCACGATGGCCGGCAACATATATTTTGGCATCCTTCTCCATATCAAATTTGCGATTTAATATGTAATTTCTTTACAAAGTGCATATCATGCTCTACCATGATGCGTACCAATTCGTGGAACGAAGTCTTGCGAGGATTCCAGCCCAAGAGCGTTTTTGCTTTTGTAGGATCGCCCAAAAGTTGTTCAACCTCTGCCGGACGGAAATATTTGGGATCTACCTCAACCAGAACACGGCCGGTAGCCACATCAATACCTTTCTCGTCGACGCCCTTACCTTCCCAACGAAGCTCTATTCCCACCTCTTTGAAGGCCAACGTACAGAACTCTCGTACCGTATGATACTCACCGGTAGCTATGACAAAATCTTCAGGAGTCTCATGTTGCAGGATGAGCCACATACACTCGACATAATCTTTGGCATAACCCCAGTCGCGTAACGAATCGAGATTTCCCAAATAGAGCTTGTCTTGGAAACCTTGCACAATGCGTGCTGCGGCCAAAGTGATTTTACGGGTAACAAAGTTCTCGCCACGACGCTCACTTTCGTGATTGAACAAGATACCATTAACAGCGAACATGCCATATGACTCGCGATAGTTCTTGGTAATCCAGAAACCATATTGTTTGGCTACCCCGTAGGGCGAACGAGGATAGAAAGGCGTGGTCTCCTTCTGTGGAATCTCTTGTACTTTACCAAACAGCTCGCTGGTTGAAGCCTGATAAATACGGCATTTTTTTTCGAGACCGAGGATACGAACGGCTTCAAGCAAACGGAGTGTACCCACAGCATCGGCCTCGGCAGTATATTCGGGAACATCGAAGCTCACCTTTACATGGCTCTGTGCTGCGAGGTTATATATCTCGTCGGGTTGAATCATCTGTATGATACGAATCAACGACGAAGAGTCGGTCATATCGGCATAATGAAGATTAACCAACGGTTTGTTCTTCATATCGCGCACCCACTCATCGAGATAAAGATGCTCTATACGACCAGTATTGAACGACGAACTACGACGTAGCGTACCGTGAACTTCATATCCTTTTTCTAACAAAAATTCGGCTAAAAACGAGCCATCTTGCCCGGTAATACCTGTAATAAGTGCTTTCTTCATTTTATATCGGTTATTTGTTTTTATTTACGAAACTTTCTATGGTAAGCCGCAAGCCATCGGCAGCATGCACAGGCATGGTATCGATGGAAAGTGCTTGTTTTATCTTATGGTTGCTCACTACATAATTTTCGGTGAGTTTTCGCAACCGTTCGGGATTAAGCGGAAGATGTAGTATTCCACCGACACGTGCCAAACCCGTCATTACACCTTTTTCGACATGCAATAAACGAGGCTTCTTGCCCAATACACTGCATATAACAGTAATCAGTTCGTTGGTAGAGAGGCTCTCATCATCGCCCATATTGTAGACGCCTCCGGGAGCAGTACCCTCAATAAGGCGACCTATAACGTAACAAAGATTATCGACACTCGTAAAGGTGCGTCGATTGTCGAAAGCCGCCAACGGCCACGGCATTCCGGTGCGTACCACATTATATAGCAAGTTGAGATTACCTTTATTTCCCGGACCGTGTATCATGCAGGGACGCAGAATATACACCAGCTTCCCTCCTGGTAAGCTATACACACCATCGGTAATGCTTGCATGTGAACGAATATACTCCTCGGCTGCAAGTTTGCTTTCGCCGTAAGGTCCTTTGGGCGAAGGCACTACCTCTTCGGTAAGAATTGTATTGCCAACCGTATCGGCTGCGGCCTTGACAGACGAGAAAAAAATAAAAATACGAGCCTGAGAAGTAAGAAAATAATCGAAGATTTTTTTCGTCAACCCGGTGTTAATATCAAAATAGGTCTGAGCAGCAGCTTTGTTTTTAGTATCGTGAGCCTTACCTGCCAAATGAATAATAGCATCGACAGGTGGCAGAGAACCGCTGTCAAGGTCGTTCCACGAATAAGTGGCTACAACCCCATCCTTATGAGGTGCCACAATGTCGAGACCATATATAGAATGCTTTGCAGCATGGGCACGCACTAAATTGCTTCCCACAAAACCATGTATGCCAGTTATGAGCAAATTCATTTTTTATCGGGATTTAAGTACTCAAATATTTTGATGAAATATTTCATCATAACCATGGGCATGTTAGTATAGATGCCATTTTCGCGACAGGCACGTACTATCTCACGATTGAGCAGCCAATTGCTGCGCCACGACGAGGTACTGGCACCACCAGTACGCATCTTTATAAAATCATACGCTAAATATCTGGCACACAATTGATATGTATAAAGAAAGCGTATGAGTAGTTCATAATCGGCTGCAATACGATAGTCGGTACGGTAATAGCCATAATCATCGAAGAAATGACGGTAAGTGAAGAACGTAGGGTGAGCCGGCATCCAACCATACCGAAACTTACGAGGTGTAAAACGTTGTGAAGAGTAATAACGGATAGTACGGTTTAAGTCGTCGGGTCGTACAAAACGGACATCTCCATATACAGCTTGCACAGTAGAATCGGCAAAACATTCTGCTACACGTGAAATAACGTCGTCGTGGTTGTAGAAATCGTCACTGTTGACGGTACCCACGATATCGCCTGTTGCCATACGTATGCCTTTGTTCATAGCATCGTATATTCCTTTGTCAGGCTCGCTTATCCAGCGCATACGACCATCAAAACGGGGCTCGTACGACTGCAACAAAGTTACTGTATCGTCGCTAGATGCACCATCAACAACAATATACTCTATATCAGCATAGTCTTGCGCCAAGACGCTCTCTATAGTGTCGCGTAGTGTATGAGCGGCATTGTATGTAGCTGTGACAATGCTTATCTTCACTCGGCCGAAAACTCTTTGATACGTTGTTCTTCGCTCAACTGGCATATCAGGATGGTATCGTCTTTCTCAGCAACGATATAACCATCGAGACCTTGTATGATAACTTTCCGCTCCTCTGGAACGTGTACCACACAGTTTTTACTATCGTACATCTTCACATTGCCTACCATGGCATTGCCATTGGCATCGTGCGAAAGATGAGTGTGCAACGATCCCCATGTACCCAAGTCGCTCCACCCAAAATCTGCAGGCAGAACAAATATATCGGGCGATTTCTCCATAACGGCATAATCGATGGAAATACTCTCGCACTGCGGGAAAAGAGATTTTACAGCCCCTTCCTCAGCAGGCGTATAGTAATAGGCTTGTAACTCATCAAATATGGCTGCAAGAGCCGGACAATAACGTGTTATGGAATCGACAATAGTATTGACGTTCCACACGAAGATACCGGCATTCCAAAAATAATTACCCGCTGCGATGTATGATTTAGCCACCTCAAGAGTGGGTTTCTCCTTAAATTGGAGAACCTTACAAATATCTGTTCCTGACAACCTGTCTCCGGCAGCGATGTATCCGTAGCCTGTCTCAGGGCGATTGGGACGAATACCTATTGTCACTATGGCATTGCTATCGGCCGTAAAATCGAGAGCTACTGAAATGATGCGGCGATACTCGACAGGGTCAAGGACCAAAGCATCACTGGGCGTAACTACAATATTGGCATCGGGAAAATGCTTCCGTATCTTCCATGCAACAAAAGCAATACACGGAGCTGTATTACGACGACAAGGTTCGGCTAGTATATTACAAGTAGGAACATCAGGCAATTGTTCTTGCACCAATGGCACATAATGCTCTGAGGTTACCACCCATATATGGTCAGGAGGACATACGCCGCTAAAACGGTCGACCGTAAGTTGCAACAAACTACGACCACATCCCATTACATCAATAAACTGCTTGGGACGCTCGGGTGTACTCATCGGCCAAAAGCGGCTTCCAATACCACCGGCCATTATAACTACATGGTTTCTGTTATTCATGATACTATCTTTTATTGTTGCAAATATAGTGAAATGAGAGAGTAGAGACAAACGGAAATGACGTTTTTGAATTAACCGTTACGAAACAATGTCCCATAGTCCTTCAAAATACATAATATTTTATATTATAATCCATTGTAATACATTTCATCTTAATTACCGCCTACCCCATTAATTACAAAACTATATTATAGTTATGCCTTATATAATCCTTAATTTTCTCACGGTCGTTTCCACAGGCTTTTTTTATTTCAAAAATCTTGGCATCGACTAACGTGCGATACCACCAACCTTGCAGAAAATGCCATAAGAAACCTTCCTTACCTTCTAGAAAACCGCCTTTCAAAAAATAGCGTAAGCAAAAATACATGAAAGCTCGCCAAAACAGAGGCATCCGAGCATATTTCTGTTTCTTAGCACGTTTTATAGCAGCCTGCTCAGCGAGAAACGACGATGATTCGTGTGGCGGGAATAAGATATATTCAAGATCCAAAAGCTCTACTGCCTCACGAGTAGCGTAGCCGTTATGTTTTTCTATCCACCACGAAAGATTATGCAAATTATGATCACAAAAGTCATTATCAAACGTAACACATTCACCCTCTAACAGACAAATATGTTCATCCATCAGACGTTGTTCACACACAGCTTTACCATAGCGAAACAGCCGTAATATCTTCACCGGATATGTACCACGTCGCATCCATCGCTCTAAAAAGATATGCCTACGCTTCAATTCTATGCCTGTTATATTACATGGCAAATCGGGTATTTTAACCTGCATCTCTACAATTAATGCCGGCAAAAGATATTCATCGGCATCCAAGCGCAGTACCCACTCCGACTTTATGGGCAAATTATTTAATGCCCAATTAAACTGAGCGGCCTGATTTCCAGGCCACTCGTGGGCATAGACTTCGGCTCCTAACGACTGTGCTATTTCAACCGTGGCATCGGTAGAACAACTATCCACAACAAATACTTTGCAGGTAAACGGCAACACATTTTCGATACACCGCCGTATGTGCATTTCTTCGTTATACGTTAGGATTATAACTGAAATATCAAGCATCGCGTAATACTCTTTTCTTGATAAACTGAGCTGGATTTCCAGCTACTACTGTCCAGGGTTCTACATCTTTCGTAACAACAGCCCGGGCACCTACGACAGCCCCTTCGCCTATTGTAACTCCCATACCCACAAAGGCATCGGCAGCAACCCATGCCTGTGAACCAATAATTATAGGAGCAACTATAAGAACATGGTTAGGATCTGAGATATCATGCGAGGATGCACACAAATACGATTTCTGCGATATGGTAGCATGATCGCCAATCGCTATCATAGCCGTATTATAACAATCTACCTGGGGAGCCAAACAGGCGTAATCGCCCATGACCAAATTCCAAGGAGCCCAAATGCGGACAGAACTATATACATGCACTCCCTTCCCTATTTTTGCTCCAAAACATCGAAGCAAAAAATTACGCCACAGAGAAAAAATGTTCGATGAAAAGGGACGAAAGAGTAACAAACAAACTATATTCCACGCCAGTCTTCCTATTCGGTTTCTCCAACTTAGTCTATTCTTATACTTTTGCAAAGTTACTTCACTCATACACACAATCAGGTTTTACGCCTCCCAAGAGCCATTCATACACACTCTTCATTTGGGCAGCTACTACTTCCACTGAATAATGGTTTATAATAAGTTGACGGCCACGTTCGCCCATCGCACGACGTTCTTCTTCCGTCATCTCTATGGCCGCACGCATCGTAGAGGCAATGGTATCCACATCGTTATCGACCCACCAGCCGCAGCGATAAGTATTCAGTTCCTCCCACGGTGTACCCTTACTTGCCATAACAGGGATATATCGCACAAGAGCCTCTGTGACTATATTACCAAAATTTTCAAAATCACTTGGGACAAACAGATATGATAACGACCGCAAAGCAGTTTCTTTTTCTTGCCCCGACAAAAAGCCGGTAAACCGAACATTAGAAAGATGCAATCTTTCAGCCTCCGACTGTAAAAAGGCTTCATACTCCTTGTTGCCGCCCCCGATAACTACCAATTCACAACATGAAGCACTCGTCCCCAATGCTGCCATGGCATACAATAACCGCTCTATCCTCTTTCGTGGATGTATCCTACCTAAATAACCAATCCGCACTAGTGATTGGGGAGGAAATGATAAAGGTGGAAAATCAACAACCTCTATCGGGTTAGGTATAACCACAACAGGTTTTGTAAAGCCCAACTGGCGATAAAACTCATACTCTTCCCGACATGTAGCATGTATGCAGGCAGCTTGTTGTAAATCGCGACGTTGATATAACAACATAGATAATCGTTTTATCCATGCCGAACTTTTCAGGGCTTGCGGGTACAACATGCCACGCAACGAGATAACATATGGTTTCCCCTTACGGCAAGCTTCTATTGCTGTAACATGTGTCGGATATTGCCACACCCCTTGTGCATGCAAGATTTCAGCACTTACTGTCATATTATGCAGGGCATTCGCATACTCCCGGGAATAAGCAAAACGCTTATCGTGTGCAGCTTCTATCGCGTGGATATATGCATCTGTCGATATCAATGTATCACCTTTCACATCGGGAGAGTACGTGAGTATCTCTGCCTCCACCCCAATCTGTCTAAGCCCCTTGACCGTCAATAAAGTACTCAATGAAGGGCCTCCGCCATACATACTTAAACCCGATATGGTATGCAATACTTTCATATCTTGTCTTAAAATTGTGAGTTTATCCTATTTTCAGATAAGTAATACCTCCCAACTCTTCGGCCGAATAGACATTGCGACCATCTATCAAGACAGGGTTAGACTTCATAGCCCGGCGTATCACTTTCCACGATGGCATACGGAATTCTTTCCACTCTGTAACATGGAAGATGGCATCGGCATCTATCACTGTATCGTAGAGATTACTTGCATAGCTGATGCGGTCTCCTATGCGACGACGACACTCATCCATTGCAACCGGATCGTATGCCGTAACTTGGCAACCTGCCGCCAAGAGGCTTTCTATAAGTACCAACGAAGGAGCCTCACGCATATCATCGGTCTGAGGTTTAAAAGCCAGTCCCCACAAAGCTACCTTCCGTCCTGCTACATCACCATTGAAATAGCGAACAAATTTCTCAAAAAGAATATTTTTCTGCCGTTCATTCACCGCTTCCACCGCATTCAGCACCTGCATGTTATAGCCATGCTCCTGAGCTGTATGTATCAACGCCTTCACATCCTTGGGGAAGCAACTCCCGCCATATCCACATCCAGCATAGAGGAACTTGCTACCAATACGTGTATCGCTTCCTATACCCTTACGTACCATATTAACATCAGCGCCTACCAGCTCGCACAGATTGGCTATATCATTCATAAAAGATATACGGGTCGCCAACATCGAATTAGCCGCATATTTCGTCATCTCGGCCGAAGGTATATCCATAAATATAACCCGGAAATTATTAAGCAACATTGGCTTGTAAAGGCGCGTCATAAGTTCTTGCGCACGCTCGCTCTCCACACCCACCACTACACGGTCGGGCTTCATAAAATCATCTATCGCAGCACCCTCTTTCAGGAACTCTGGATTGGAGGCCACATCAAACGGTATATCTACTCCGCGACGTTGTTGCTCCTCACGAATTACAGCTTTTACCTTTTCTGCCGTGCCTACCGGCACCGTACTCTTGGTGACTACTAGCACATAGTGATTCATGTTGCGACCTATAGTACGTGCGACCTCAAGCACATAACGAAGATCGGCACTACCATCCTCATCAGGAGGTGTTCCCACCGCGCTAAACACAATCTCCACGTTATCGAGCACCTTCGTAAGGTCGGTAGTGAAGTGCAACCGCCCTGCTTTTACATTACGTGCTACCAACGTATCGAGATTAGGTTCATAAATTGGTATCTCACCGGCCAAAAGACGACCGATTTTTTTCTCATCTACATCGACACAGGTGACATCAGCACCCATCTCGGCAAAGCATGTACCCGATACAAGACCTACATATCCGGTACCAACGATAGCTATGTTCATAATAATATTTTATTCTTTTAACATTAAATCAACTCCATGGTGCGACCGGTTTTTCTTGTCGGTCTCCATAATAATAGGTCAAGACTTCAAAAAAATAGTCTCCTTCAATTTGAGGAGTAATTTTTTTAGACCACATTATAATCCTATTTTTTTCTTCAATAGAAAGCGGACCTCTTTTTATTTCTGTGTCTAAACAATTTAATAAGGCGTTTTTGTTTCTTGCTGGATATACTTGTCCTAGGAACTGTCTATTTTCTATTAAAGAGTGTGAACCACATGCATTGGAGACAATTACCCTTAGTCCTTGAGAGATTGCTTCATTTACCACGCATCCCCAACCATCAAATTCAGAAGGAAGAATTAATACATCAGATAAAGCTAATTCTTGTTGGACCTTATCAACAGGCATATTACCTAAAAAACGAATCTGATTATTATGCCCAATTTTATTGATAATCTCTTCTTTTAACTCACCATCTCCAATAATAACCAACGAATAATTGTTATGAATTTTTTTGAAAACGTCTAATAACTCTATTATTTGTTTCCTTTTATTAAGCTGACCAACAAAAATAAATTTAGTATATTGATGCTTATTCAAATCTATGATTGGAATATCATAATAAGGAGAATATATAAACTCAAACATTTTTTCTTCACTAACACCAGCTTTTTTATACGCAGTTATAGAGGATTTTCCTGTACAACCCAACGCTTTAATATATTTACCTACTCCTACGTGAAATATGTACCACCATTGAATTCTTCTCAAAAAACCTTTCATTCCCCAATAAGGATATTGTTCCTGAAATAAGGAAATACATTCTATTTTATTTGTATTAATGTATTTAAGAGCTAGATACAATAATTGTGAAATGTTATTCGGCTTAAAATAATTATTTATATGTAAATACAATTTTGTCTTGTTAATCAATCTTTTTACATCATCATATGTTTGAAGCAATATAATTTCTGCGTTAGGAACATGATATATGCCTAAATCTCGGAAATTATAATCTAAAACAGCAACAATAACATTCTGTTTCTTAGATATTTCATTTATAACTTGAAAAAAATGAGATCTAATACAATACGTCCAAAAAACTAACCCTTGAAATTTATTCATAAACCACTAAAACAATAACTTAACTAAAATCAATATACCATTCGCTCATTTCTTTGAAAATACAATGTAGTATTTATATCCAAACTTTTAATTTTTTGGGCAGGACTTCCGGCATATAAACAAGCTGTCTCTTCAAAAGATTTTGTTAAAACAGCTCCTGCTCCCAATACACTATAATCCGGTAATTTTGTTCCAGGCAATAAGATGCAACCTGTTCCCACAAAACAATATTTTCCTATATGTATAGGATGTGCTTCTTGCCTATTTTTATACACATTGATACTATGAGTAAGTATCTGACTTTTTATTCCTGCCACAGTCGTAAATGCTCCTATGTAAACACCTCCGTTACAATCTATAAAATGGCGACTTGTCAATGTTGAACATTCCTCCATAATCAATACACACTTCCTAATTTTTACTGCTTGAAAAACTGACTTATTCGATGTAGGAAATCCTGTAATATACATAAGATTTCCCACTGAAGAACATTTATCCATTTTAAAAAGATCTATCCTTTTGCATATTACCAAATGTCCTATTCGGGTTTGTTCATCCATTATTAGACTCCGTGCCATTATTATAGAATAACCAATATAAGCACTTTTGGCTATCTTGAACCTGAATAATTTATTCAACAATATTCTACGAATTTTCCATGGAAAGATAAAGAACAATATCTGTATTAAAATCATACTCATAACCATACTTCATAATAGTGTTTTCCTATATATCTTCTATCTAATAGGCGAGATATAAATTGTTTACTACACAACTTATATATTCTAAACATAATACTCCAACATATTCCAGACTTAAACATTGGATATAATTTCCAATGTTGTTCTATTTCTCTTTGACGACTTTTTTGCCTCTCTTCTATTTCAGATTTATTCTCGTTATTCACAAACATATAAGAAGATGTTTTTGCTTTATCGTGCATTCGTAAAGCCCAACAATATTCATCTATTCTATGGAACTTTACACCATTTACTATAAACCTATCCCATAGCTCCATATCCATAGAATAATGAAAATTTTCTCTCATATATCCCAACTTTTCTAACAGATCTTTATGAAAGAAAGATGTAGGTCCGCCTGCACTATAGAATCCCTTTTTAGGGAAAAAATTAGTCCAGTTTTCCATTTTTCCTACTCTAAAAATAACTCCTTTTTTATCTATCCAAACAGTATTACCCAAGAACCATTTACATGAGGGATATTTATGAACATACTTATTCAACAAATGCAACGTTCCTGGTAACATCACATCATCGGAATTCAACCAAGTCAAGAATTCACCCGTTGCCATCCGAAAGCCTTCATTAAACGCAGCACTTTGTCCTCCATCCGGATGGCTACGCCAATATGTTATCTTATCAGCATACTTTTTAATAATATCGACACTACCATCGGTAGAGCCTGCATCTAAAATAATAAATTCTAAATTAGTATATGATTGGTTCAGAACTGATTGTATAGCTTCTTCCAAAAATGCTGCCTGATTAAAAGAAGGCATTACTACCGTTATTTTAACAAAATCTGTTCTGTACATTCTTCTTTATTTTATTATTCTTAACCTCATTAATTATTAATATAATTGCCGTAACTACAAATGCATTACCAATCCTATTAGAGAATGGTGAAAACAAAATATTATATAATAATAAAATAGTAGAAATCAATAAAAAGGGTGTCAGACAAGGAACGTATGTAATTCCTCGTACAATAAAAACTATACATATATATATAACATAAATCCAAAAAGGAAGAGACAGTATTCCGCCATAAGTCCAAAATTGGATTAGATAAGAATGACCTCCCAATAACTTGGAAGAATCATATTCAGTACCCATCATCCGACCAAATTCTTGAATATACCCATGATTATCTTTCGCATAAGGACCATATCCCCAAATTGGATCTTTCAATATAACATATAATCCTTCAAAAGTAACCATTCGACTTCCCATCACTATATTATCATTATCTGTTTGTAATTCATATTTATATTGTGCAACTTCTCCTAATATTCCATTCTGTGCCATATATTCATAACTAGATTTTATCACAAACGCTGCACCAAGGAGTAATATAAAAAATGGGATAATATTTCTTTGTAGCTTACGCAATTTGTAGAATTTATTATCTTCCGTTATTACACCTAACCATAACATTATAACTGCTGCTAACTCATACACCAAAAACAAATGACGGGAATCTCCAAATAAAAAGAATACTCCTCCAAAAAACATTATTCCTATAGTCAATTTCGGCATCCTAGCATATAAAAATGCTACAAGAAACAAAAAAATTGGGGCATATTGATATGCAAACAAATAAGCGTTAATATCTAAGCGTTCAGCTAATGAAGTTTGTACTATTTCGGTAGGATCTACTACAGAAAGATACTGAGAAGAAAATTGAGTAAAAATCGTGGAGGTTAGTAAAACGCTTACCATGTTAAAGAATACATAATAAACAATACGTTTTATGTTATCAGACAATAACCAAAAAACAGCAATTAAATCAACTACAAACAAAAATATGGTAAAAAGCCACTTTGCCGTATTAATAAACGTAGATCCATTTACTATACTCGATATAATAGATCCTAGAAAAGCTAATGCACTTAATAATAATAATATCTGGAACTGTTTATTATGTTTATATGAAACCTTTCTTGTTAATAAAATATAAAAAGCAACTAACAATAGCACTATTTCAGATACGCATAGAATTCCTATAACTCGAATATAAAATCCTGAAAAAATTCCTATAAAAAAGGTGAGATAATCTTTTATATTCAAAGATTTACTAATCATAATCCACTTCAATTTTATTTAATCCACACTCCTTTCGCAGAACAATTCAAAAGTTTCCTCAGTTGAACCTGCGCAAAGATAAATTGAACCAAGTAAACTACTGTCGGTACAATCATAGCTCCTAATATCCCATACTTCATACATAAGAAATATATAAGTGGCACCGATAAAATAGCTGAAACAACATATATTATTGTTTGAATTTTTAAATACCCAATCCCATTAATTAAGCTCATCGACATTGTTGATTGTGACAATATCCAAATATATATGGACATACATATTAAGATTCCCCACGAAAATGTCACAGAATCTCCCACCCACCACCGCATTATATAAGGCGATACTATCAGCATGATAGTCAAGGGAAGAATGGAACAAAAAGATATTAAAGATAACTTTCTAAATATATTCTTCATCCAAATATAATCCTTACGTGTATATGCATCTGTAAACGCACTCCAAAATGGCATTAAAAGTATATTTATCACCATTAAAATAACACTAAAGTATTTATAAGCTACATTATACTGAGTTACAGCAATGGGGCCAACAACTCGGGTTAGAATAAGATTTGTAAGTTGAAAAGTAAAAAGCATCGAGATCTGAATAATAAAAAATTTTATACCTAAAGAAATAATATTTTTTGTCAATCCAAACTCGACAAATCGAAAAGCCGGTGCAACAGACTTATATTTAGTATTGAACGCTATAATAGATATTATCAATGTTGTAATACAAGGTATGCCCAGTAATATCCATGAAAGCAATAAAAGGTTACCATATTTGACTGTATGTGTAAGAATTACTATAAATGCCAATACTAATATCTGACCTATAGTAACAATAAAAGCTGAAAGGGCTGGTTTTTGATCTGCATTTAATAATGTATTAAATACATGCAAGACCATTTGAAAACAAAAGAATACTATTAAAACATCAAAAACAAGTGTCAAATTATAATCCTCAGATAGATTAAGAATCTTTCCCCAATCTAAAAATTGATTTATCACTAATGCCAAAATAGCTACGACTGAAAATATTATACCTAACAATACATAAGTTGTAGAAACATATTTCCGCGCCAACAACATATCCCCATTGGCCTTTGCCTCTGCGTATTTATTGCGAAATCCATTAGCAAAACCTATATCAAAGTACGACATCCAACCAACAATAGAACTTACCGTAAGCCAAATTCCATATTGTTCAGATGAAACAAAGTTTATGGTCAATGGTACAAGCGCCAATGATACAAATATCGCTATAGACTTATTTAAGAAAGATCCCGCAATATTTTTCTTTGCAGCAACTGAGCGGGCATTTCCTCTATTTAGATATTCTTTTACTTTCTGAACAAGAGAACTCATTTCAATCCAAAATATTTGGCCGACTTGTCGCCCACGACTTTTGCCAACAGTGATACAATGGCATAACTGATGGCAACAACAAGAAGTATACGAACGAATTGGCTATGAAGAAATGGGTAAAAGAGAGTATTACCAAAAACGAAGTCGACAGACTTTTTGATAAGTACCAATACATATATGTGTATGAGGTATATCCCAAACGAATAGTCACCGATGCGCGAAAGGAGGCCGGCCGGTTGTTGCGGGTCGTGGTTTTTCAGTACCAAGGCTATGATGGCAGCGGCATAGAACATGGAGCTGAATTTGATTTGAGAAACAGCTATCCACGGTAATTTAGTTTCTAATAACTGCGACTCGGCCAAAGAGAGGTAGAGGGTCAGCAATAGCAAGGCGACGAGTGTCACGTTGCTTACACGCAGAGTGATGTTTCGTTCTCGTACTACCATACCGGCATAATAGAAACCAAACCAGGCCGGGAAAAGAGCACAATAAAGTGGAAAGCGACTGCCTGTAATATAGTCATATAGGTACATTATAGCAACATAAACCGGTGTGACAGCCCAACAAACGAAGTCTACTACACGATTGTCCTGTTGTATCAATTTTATCAAAAACGGGGTGAGCAAGGTAAGTTGCAAAAGGACACTCAAGAAATAAAGTTGCGGAGCAGCTCCTCCGAAGAAAATAATCTTTATTATCTCGTACGTGTCGAAGTCTATCTTACGTCCACCCAGAAACCGCAGGGAGATTCCATACACAAGTAGAGCGAATATTGTCCACAGGCAATATGGCAGCCATGTACGCAACGTGCGTTTTTTGAGAGAAAATGTCTCTGTCTTGACAAAATATCCTGAGATAAAGAAGAAGACAGCAACCGCAAAATTAATGACTTGCTGTGAAATGTTCACTCCGGAAACAGGTGGTATATGTATCATGACAACGGCTATGATACACAACCCTCGTACGGCTTGCATGTAGTTGTCGCGCGGTGGTAAAGTTGTCTGTGTACAAGTTGTCATGTTCTTCATATATAGGCAATAGCTCTTCCAGGAAGATATTTCAATACAACATTTCGATAGAAAGAGTTTTTATAAACCTTGCATCTGTATAACTATAATACACACAATGACTATGCATTATGAATATCCGATTTATCTTTTCTCATACATCTCCTCGTAGTACTTCTCATAGTCGCCCGAGGTGATGTTGTCCATCCACTCCTGGTTGTCGAGGTACCACCGTACGGTCTTCTCGATGCCCTCTTCGAATTGCAAACTGGGCTCCCAACCTAACTCTTTCTGCAACTTCGTCGAGTCGATGGCGTAGCGCTTGTCATGTCCGGCGCGGTCGGTGACATAGGTGATGAGGTCCATGTCTTCGCCTTCCCGGCGTCCTAACAGGCGGTCGACGGTGTTGATGACGACTCGGATAAGGTCGATGTTTTTCCACTCGTTGAAGCCGCCTATGTTGTAGGTATCGGCTGTCTTGCCTTTGTGGAAGATGAGGTCGATGGCACGGGCATGGTCTTCGACGTAGAGCCAGTCGCGAACGTTCTCACCTTTACCGTAGACAGGAAGGGGCTTGCGGTGGCGTATGTTGTTGATGAAAAGTGGTATGAGCTTCTCGGGGAATTGGTAGGGACCGTAGTTGTTGGAGCAGTTGGTTACTATCGTGGGCATGCCGTAGGTGTCGTGGTAGGCACGGACGAAGTGGTCGCTCGATGCTTTGCTGGCCGAGTAGGGGCTGTGGGGATTGTATTTGGTTTCTTCGTAGAAGAAGTCCTTACCGTAAGCAAGATGGTGTTTTGACGACGAGGCGGTTGTCGTAAAGGGCGGCTCGATGCCTTCGGTATGGGTCATCTCCAGCGCCCCGTAGACTTCGTCGGTGGAGATATGGTAGAAGCGTTTGCCTTCGTATCTCTCGGGGAGTGACTCCCAATAGAGTTTGGCGGCTTGCAGCAGGCTGAGGGTACCCATGACGTTGGTACGGGCAAAGGTGAAGGGGTCTTTGATGCTGCGGTCGACGTGGCTCTCGGCTGCCATGTGGATGATGCCGTCGATGTGGTATTGACACATTACCTCGAGCATCTTATCGAAGTCGCAGATATCGGCGCGCACGAAGGTGTAGTTGGGTCGCTCTTCTATGTCTTTGAGATTGGCCAGGTTGCCGGCATAGGTCAACTTGTCAAGGTTGACGATGTGGTACTCGGGATACTTGTTGACGAAGAGGCGCACTACGTGCGAGCCTATGAAGCCGGCTCCGCCGGTGATGAGGATATGTCTTGTGTAGGAATTCATTGTTACTGTTACTGTTACTGTTGACGTTGGAGGTTGTCGATACACTGTTTCAGCGAGTCGGTCCAATAGGGGATTTTCAGGCCGAAGGTTGTCTTTATCTTGGTCTTGTCGAGTACCGAGTAGCTGGGACGTACGACCTTCGAGGGGAACTCGTCGCTGTGGCAGGGTTGTATGTCGCAGGCGGTGTGGCCGGCATACTCGGCGATTGCTTTCGTGAAGTCATACCATGAGCAGACGCCTTCGTTGGAGTAGTGGTAGATGCCGTCTCGCCCTTCGTACTTGCGCTGCTCAACGATGTCGTAGATGGCGGCTGCCAGGTCGTAGGCATAAGTGGGGGTGCCGGTCTGGTCGAAGACGACCTTCAGACTGGGTTTTGTAGCCGTGAGGTTGAGCATCGTCTTCACGAAGTTCTTCCCGTACTCGCTGTACAGCCAGGCCGTGCGGATGATGAGGTAGTGACAGCCGCTGCGGATGACAGCCTCTTCGCCATGCAGTTTGGTCTCTCCATAAACGCCGGTGGGGTTGGCTGCCTCCTCTTCCCGGCACGGGGTGTTGTTCTTGTTTCCGCCGAAGACGTAGTCGGTGGAGACATGCACGAGTAGTCCATCGTTTCGGCGGATGGCTACAGCCAGACTCTCTACGGCCTTGGCATTGAGAAGTTCGGCCAAAGAGCGGTCGTCTTCGGCCTTGTCGACATTGGTATAGGCGGCACAGTTGACGATGACTTTCACGTCATTGTCGGCTACCATCTTTTCTACGGCTGCCGCATCGGTGATGTCGAGCTCGGCGACATCGGTGAAGATATAATGGTGGGCGCTCTCTCGCGATACGATGCGCATCTCGTTGCCGAGCTGGCCGTTGGCGCCGGTGACTAGTATATTCATTGCTTGAATTCGGGATAAAGGTTGTCGTTATAATCGAAGGGAGAATCGAAATCGCGTAAAAGGGGATGTTTAGTGTCCTTGTCGCTCAGCAGGGCTTCGGATACGGGGATGCGCCAGTCGATGCCCAAACTGTCGTCCTTAATACTGATACCGCCGTCGGCTTGCGGGGCGTAGAAGTTGTCGCACTTGTACTGGAAGACGGCTGTCTGGCTCAATACGGCAAAGCCGTGGGCGAAGCCGCGGGGAACGAAGAACTGGCGGTGGTTCTCTTCCGACAGCTCTACGGCGACATGCTGCCCGTAGGTGGGTGAGCCTTTGCGAATGTCGACGGCTACGTCGAGAACCCGGCCGCGGACGCAGCGTACCAGCTTGCTCTGTGTGTAGGGCGGACGCTGAAAGTGCAGGCCTCGCATCACGCCATAACTCGACATGCTCTCATTGTCTTGTACAAATCGGATGGGGCGTACCTTCGCATCGAACTCGCGTTGTGAAAACGATTCGAAAAAGTAGCCTCTGGCATCCCGAAAGATGTGCGGCTCTATAATTACTACGCCTTCTATATTCGTCTTTATGACTTCCATCGGTGGTTAATCAAGATTTTCTTTTCCGGTATAGTTTATCTCCCTAATTACCTTCATCAGATACTGCCCATACTGGTTCTTTAGCATGGGGCGGGCTATCTCTTCTATCTTTTCCCTGCTTATCCAACCCTTGCGATAGGCAATTCCTTCGAGGCAAGCTATCTTCAACCCCTGGCGCTTCTCTATGACCTCTACAAAGATGGAGGCTTCGGCCAGGGAGTCGTGCGTACCGGTGTCGAGCCATGCAAAGCCTCGTCCCAGTGTCTGCACCTTCAACTCTCCCCGTTGCAAATACTCTTGGTTGACAGACGTTATCTCCAGCTCTCCGCGTACCGAGGGCTTTACAGCAGCAGCTATATCCAGCACACTGTTAGGATAGAAGTAGAGTCCCACAACGGCATAGTTCGACTTCGGATGAACGGGTTTCTCCTCTATCGACAGGCAATTTCCTTCGGCATCGAACTCGGCCACGCCGTAACGCTCCGGGTCGTCGACCCAATAGCCGAAGACGGTTGCCTTATCGGACTGCTCGGCATTGCGGACCGCCTCCTTCAACAAGGCCGAAAAGCCTGTCCCATGAAAGATGTTATCGCCTAAGACCAGACACACGGCATCGTTGCCGACAAACTCTCTGCCGATGATAAATGCCTGTGCCAGTCCGTCGGGTGACGGCTGCTCGGCATACTCGAAGCGGACACCATAGTCACTACCATCGCCCAACAGGCGGCGGAAACCCGGCAGGTCTTGAGGGGTGGAGATTATCAGTATTTCGCGTATCCCCGCCAGCATCAACACCGAGATAGGATAGTATATCATCGGTTTGTCGTAGATGGGTAACATCTGCTTGCTGACGCCTTTGGTTATCGGGTACAGGCGTGTGCCTGAACCCCCGGCCAATACTATTCCTTTCATGGCTAAATATCTTGATGAATTCTAAAAAAGGACATTTGTCCTATTTATCAGAAACGTGTTACTTACAATACCTCTCCCTTTAACCCAACATGTGAGCCAATTCTTTTTATTTCTACTTTTATAAAACATTTACATAATGCTATAAAAGCAGAGTATAATATACTAATTCTTTAAGAATCTGCTCGTTATAAACATTTGACAACGATATTTGGGCACGCTTCGCGGTCTTCAGTGTCATCACAGAAGAGCCCATTGATACACATTCATGCTTCAGACCGTACTCAAAAAAAATTAATAACAGTCTTAAAAATAAATCTTATTCGGTACAAAGATAACTCTATTAGTTAGGATATACAACAATATCCCCAATTATCAAACTGCTTGGCATCACCCAATTTATATACCCGAATAACCATTTTTGTGTTGCGACAAAATATCTTCAGCCGGTAAAAATATATTTTCCTCATCCTCAGAAGAATATAACATATAACAACCTGCCAAAGCTCCGAAAGTTACAATAACAACAATGCATCGCAACACTCACCCCACACAACAAAAACACAATATATACAGTTCAACAGACTCTAACATATTTTACCGCAAAACAGCTTCTTTCTCTCGACAACAAAAAACAACTCTTGCAAAAAACATTTCAAGTATCGTAATAAATAATAGCTACATCATTGACAGTATAATAAGAAAAAGAAACGGACATTCTAAAAAAGCATTTTATATCATAGATAATATACTGATAATACGCACATTATATAATCAAAAAAGTATTACAACTTACTACGTGTATTCTTGTCTTACGAAGCTTAAAGAAGAAAGAATGCAAAAATGAGACATTTTTTTCATATTAAAGCACATCTCATTTTATACAGTAGCTACAATTTATAATAAAGAGGGCAGCCTCTTCAGGCCGCCCTCTTCCATTTACCCCACTTCACAGTGGCATTTGGCATTATGAAACTGAATTTACTCTTTTTGCTTTTGTTGCATTGCAAATATACGTAAAAGCCCATATTACTTCCAAACATAATCAAAAAAATATTAGTTATAAATTGTAAATAGGCCTGCAAAAAGAATACTTACAAATTGTAACTTCGTTATTTTCAACAGCGAGAACATCATGACTCAAAGGTAAAATGACTATACCCTTCTACATACGGAGAATTTTCAACAATTCAACTCTAAAGAGCAAAACCGTCTGTCTTACCCGCTATTACTCTTTTCAATACACTTGTAGAGTGACAAGCGAGGTGATGAAGACAGCCCTCTCCCCTCCTCTATTTACGCCATGCGGTTCTTATAATCATCGTAACCAAACGTACGCCATAATTGCAAATTGCCATCGCTTTTGAGCAACGCAATAGAAGGATGTGACACTCCATTAAACATTGTTGTCTTTACAATGGTATAGTGTATCATATCTTCAAAAATGATACGCTCTCCTATCTGCAACTCATGGTCGAAACTCCAATCACCCACAAAGTCGCCGCTAAGGCAAGAATTTCCGCCCATACGATATACCGGCATACCAGCCGTAGGCTCTACTGCCCCACGTATGGCAGGCTTATATGGCATTTCAAGACAATCGGGCATGTGACATGCAAAAGAGGCATCCAGTATAGCCGTACGAATACCATGATTTTCCACAATATCTACAATAGTAGTCACCAATACTCCTGTTTGCCAAGCAAAGGCACTACCCGGCTCCATAATAATCTGCAAATGCGGATGACGCTCTTTGAAGGCAAGCAGGGTTGCTATAAGATGTTCTACATTGTAATCTTTACGAGTCATCAGATGCCCGCCCCCCATATTGAGCCACTTCACTTGTTGCAGCCACGGCTCGAAGCGCTTCTCCACGACTTGAAGTGTACGTTCCAAGTCGTACGACGTCGACTCACAAAGCGTATGAAAATGCAAGCCTTCTATACCTCGTGGCAAAAGAGGCGGTAACTGCTCGGCCACTACACCCAGGCGCGAACCGGGAGCACAGGGATTATACAGCTCGGTCTCTACGTCTGAAAACTCAGGGTTGATACGGATTCCGCACGAGATATGGCGTGGATAGGCAGCCACCTTCGCAGCAAAATGCTCGTGCTGACGCAAAGAGTTAAATGTTATGTGACTGCTACATCGCATTATTTCGTCGAAATCGGCATCGGTATAGGCCGGCGAATAGGTATGAGCAAGCGATTTCATCTCCTCTAAAGCCAAGCAGGCCTCGTGTACCGAACTGGCCGTAGAACATTGTATATACTCACGCACTATCGGGAAAGCTTTCCATAAGGCAAAGGCTTTGAATGCGAGTATAATATCTACTCCTGCACGCTCTTTTACAGAACGTATTAACGCGAGGTTGCGACGAAACAAAGTCTCGTCAAGAACATAACAAGGCGATGGAGCCTGCAATAATGCATCTTGCATGATTATATTATTTATGAATTAATGATAGTAAACTTAGCAAACTTAAGCAACAGTTGTTTCCGACCCACGTGCACAAACTCTACGGTAATCTTACTATTATCGCCAGAACCTTCGATAGCTTGTATTGTACCCTCGCCAAAACGGTCGTGACGAATACGAGTTCCTATGCGAAGTTCTCCGACTTGCGACTCCATACGCTCGTGCTGCTCGGTAGTCTGTGAAGGAGCATCGGGCACAACAAGACGACGCGAATTCTCGACAGGCCGCATCCGAGAAGATGGTGTAACCGTAAACGAAGGACGCCGCAACGACGACTCTTGAGACACCCCCATTCCATAGCTTCGCTCTCCTACCGATGGACGAGACAAATTTTGTTGCCATCCGGCCGGCAGTGTCACATAACGTACGTCCAAATCTTTGATAAACCGGCTAGGTCGGCATGTATTGGTCTTTCCGTTGCGGAAACGAGTGGCTGCATAAGTAAGTATGCAGTTTTCGCGAGCACGAGTGATGGCGACATACAACAGACGTCGTTCTTCTTCAATCTGACGTTCATCGTCACCACACATAGCCGATGGGAAAAGCTCCTCTTCGAGTCCAGTAATAAAAACATTGCGGAACTCCAATCCCTTTGCAGAGTGAATGGTCATAAGAGTAATCTTGTCTTCATTAGCCTCATCGCCCCGGTCTTGGTCGGTAATAAGAGACACTTCAGCGAGGAAATCGGCAAGGGAGACTTGTTCGTTACCCTCTTCGCGACGCAGTACGAAAAATTCCTGTACACCATTGAGTAATTCTTCGATATTCTCCTGTCGGCTGACATTTTCGGGCGCATTCGACGCATACACATCGTTCATCATACCCGACCGCCGAATAATCAACTCAGCCAGTTCAGGCACGCTTTTCTGTTCAGCTTCGCTTCTGAAAGCTTCTATCAAATCGCAGAATGCCGCTATTTTGCCTCGTGTACCACTATTTACAGAGAGGTTATATTCCACCGGATGCGAGATAACATCCCACACACCTACATTGTGAGTCTGAGCACAAGTCACTATTTTCGATACCGTAGTCTCACCAATTCCCCGTGCTGGGTAATTGATGACACGCTTCATTGCTTCCTCGTCGTTGGGATTGATAACCAGACGGAAATACGCTACGGCATCTTTTATCTCTTTATGTTGATAAAACGACAAACCACCATATATGCGATATGGCATATTACGCTTACGCAAAGCCTCTTCCAACACACGCGACTGGGCATTTGTGCGATATAATATGGCGAATCCATTATAAGGACAGCTATCGGTCAGGTGCATTTCCACTATACGGTTGGCCACCATAAAAGCCTCCTCAAAATCAGAATAAGCCGTCAGCACGGCCACCTTACTACCTTGCTCCTTTTCAGAAAAAACACGCTTGGGAATTTGCTCTTTATTTTTACAAATGAGACTGTTTGCCGCATCTACAATATTGCGGGTTGAACGATAATTCCGTTCCAACTTATCGATGTGCAATCCTGGATACTCGTCTTTAAGATGTAAAATATTACCTATGTTGGCACCTCGAAACGAATAGATACTCTGCGCATCATCACCTACTACACACAGACGTGCCCCGCCATCCTTACACAAGCGATTGACTATGAGATGTTGAGCAAAGTTAGTATCCTGATACTCGTCGACCAATATATAACGAAACAACGAACGATAATGCTCGGTCACATCGGGGAAATCGCGAAAGAGAATGTTAGTATATAACAACAAGTCGTCGAAGTCCATTGCTCCGGCACGGAAACAGCGGTTCCAATACGTATTGTATATACTATATAGCATAGGTCGTTTCTGGCGACGGTCAAGTTCTCGCAACTCATTATTAGCCGCATAAGCAGCCGGTGTAATAAGCGCATTCTTGGCATTGGATATAGCGGCCTGTACGGCATTAGGTTTGTATATCTTATCGTCAAGCTGCATCTCCTTGATTATCGTCTTGATAAGCGAACGAGAATCAGCCGTGTCGTATATCGTAAAGTCATGTCTGAAACCTATCCGCTCGGCGTTGGCATGGAGAATGCGCGAAAATATAGAGTGAAAGGTACCCATCCATAACCGGGCTGCCGTAGCATGACCCACCAACGCAGCAACTCTCTCTTTCATTTCATTGGCCGCCTTGATGGTGAACGTGAGTGCCATTATATGATACGGCTCGTATCCTTGACTGAGCAAATAGGCTATTTTGTAAGTGAGCACTCGGGTCTTGCCCGACCCTGCACCGGCAATCACCAATTGCGCACCATCGGTATACAGTACTGCGGCACGCTGTGCATCATTAAGGTCTTGCAATAAATCTTTTTCCACAATATAATATTTGAGCGACTGCAAAGGTAGTGTAAAGTAGCTGAAAAATCAACTTAACCAATACATGATACATCGTAATGGATAGGCTCTTGAATGGCACCGTAAAAAAGGGAATTGAGGCACTTTTTTCTGCAATTATGGTAGCTGCAAAATTCGACTGAACTTCTATCTTTACATCGTCTAAAAAGTTCACAACTACTTTATTGATAAAAGTATAACATTCATGACAATAGAAGAATATATCAGTATAGCCAATAGACAAGAAGTATTGGACAGCCCCGAAGTTTTAGCCTTCATGCGTGCACAGAGTGATGAGACTCGCAAAATAGTATACCAACTCAATAGTAAATACCACTCTCCCAGCGAGGTACGCGAGTTATTCTCACAAATCATAGGCAAGCCCGTCGATGAGACATTCTGTCTCTTTCCTCCTTTTTATACCGACTTCGGCAAAAACATCACAATAGGGAAAAACGTATTTATCAACGCCTGCTGCCACTTTCAGGACCACGGTGGCGTAACGATAGGAGACAATTGCCAGATAGGTCATGCAGTGGTATTCGCCACACTCAATCATCTGTTTCCACCCCGTCTGAGAGATAAAACACATCCTAAACCTATCGTTTTGAAAGATCATGTATGGATAGGCTCCAACTCTACTATACTGCAGGGTGTCACTATAGGCCGAAATGCCATCGTAGGAGCCGGCAGTACTGTGACAAAAGATGTCCCCGACAACGCCATTGTAGGCGGTGTTCCTGCCAAAATCATACGTTATCTGACCGAAGAAGAGCTCAACGGCTGAACGCTCTTCTTCGCGTCACAACAGCCCCAATATCGCAAGGACTTATTTTGCCCCGGGCAGACTATATAGCCATGCTATCTCGTCGCGCCACAAAGACTCGTCGGGTGTCTCCAATATAAGCGGGATGTTATCGAAACGACTATCTGCCATCAACAACTCAAAGCAGCGTGCACCCAACACACCTTTGCCAAGACTTTCATGGCGATCGACTCTCGAACCCAAACCCTTTTTGGCATCGTTGAGATGCATTCCCTTCAAATAGTTAAATCCAATGATGCGGTCAAAGTCGTCCCACGTTGCAGCAAAACCTGCATCGGTAGCAAGGTCGTAACCGGCAGCATAGGCATGGCATGTATCTATACACACCCCTACCCGCGACTTGTCTTTTACTTTTTCTATGATAGTAGCAATATGTTCAAAGGCAAATCCTACATTCGTACCCTGACCTGCCGTATTCTCTATAACTGCTGTGACACCCGCCGTATGGTCAAGAGCAAGATTTATCGAATCTGCTATACGCTCTAAGCACGTGTCCAAGTCTATCGCCTTCAGATGACTGCCCGGATGAAAGTTAAGCAATTTCAGCCCTAGAGCCTCACAACGCTGCATTTCACCGATAAAAGAATCGCGAGACTTGGTGATACCCTCTTCCTCAGGATGTCCCAAATTGATAAGATAACTGTCGTGAGGCAAAATATGCGCAGCATCAAAATCATATGCGGCACAGTTTTTCTTAAACGCCTCTATACTACGCTCGGTGAGCGGTTGTGCCATCCATTGCCGTTGGTTTTTGGTAAACAAAGCAAAAGCCTTTGCTCCTATCTCGTGGGCATTGACGGGGGCATTTTCTACCCCGCCTTGCGCACTTACATGTGCACCTATATATTTCATACGTCGATATTTTTCTGTTCTTACGGGCGAAGATATAAGAAAAAAGCGGATGTGCCAAATTTTCATCAAGGCACATCCACTCTATACGGGTTTGATACTTACGTATGAAGCTTTTACTTATATATCGCTTTCTTTCCTGCCAATAACGTATTGCGCATGAGCGACACAATAGTCATAGGTCCCACACCGCCTGGAACAGGTGTAATGTAAGAACAGCGTGGCGCTACCTCATCAAACTTTACGTCGCCCGTCAGTTTCCAGCCGCTCTTAGTCACAGTAGAAGGCACGCGTGTAGTACCTACATCTATCACTACGGCGCCCTCTTTCACCATATCGGCAGTAACGAAGTTGGGGCTTCCCATGGCAGCTATAATAATATCGGCCGTGCGGCATATCTCCTTCAGATTGGGAGTTGCACTATGGCATACTGTCACGGTGGCATTACCGGGATAGGTCTTTTGCATCATCAACATAGCCACAGGCTTACCCACGATATTGCTACGCCCCAGCACTACGCAATGCTTACCTTTTGTTTCTATTTTATAGCGGGCAAAAAGTTCCATGATACCAGCAGGGGTTGCCGAAACGAAACAAGGTAAACCGATAGACATACGGCCTACGTTGATGGGATGAAAACCGTCGACATCTTTGCGGTAATCGATAGTCTCTATTACTTTCTGTTCGGAGATATGACGCGGTAAAGGAAGTTGCACGATAAAACCATCGACATCGTCATCTTGGTTCAACTCTTCAACTTTGGCGAGCAGCTCCTCTTCCGTTACATCTTCTTCGTAGCGGATAAGCGACGATTTGAAACCGCACTGCTCGCACGCTTTCACTTTGTGCGCTACATACGTCTCGCTTCCGCCGTCGTGTCCTACTAAGATGGCGGCAAGGTGCGGGCGTTTGCCTCCTGCAGCACAAATCTGTTCTACTTCTTGCGCAATCTCTTGCTTTATTTGAGCAGAGATGGCTTTCCCGTCAATCAGTTGCATAAAGGATAAGATTAAGGTTATTATATATTGTTATTTACGGCGCATTCCCTTCATGGCTCCTCGCATACCGTTTTTACCACCTTGAGTGACCATGCGCATCACCTTGCGGGTATCGTCAAATTGTTTTATCAATCGATTGACCTCTTGCACCGTCGTACCACTACCTTTGGCAATACGCTGACGGCGCGAACCGTTAAGTATGCCCGGATTGGAACGTTCGGCCGGGGTCATCGAGTAGATTATTGCCTCGATGCTCTTGAAAGCATTATCATCGATATCCATATCTTTAATGGCTTTGCCTACACCAGGTATCATAGAAGCAAGTTCTTTGAGATTACCCATTTTCTTTATCTGCTGTATCTGAGCCAAAAAGTCATTAAAGTCGAATTGGTTCTTGGCAATCTTCTTCTGCAAGCGGCGAGCTTCTTCCTCGTCATATTGTTCTTGTGCACGCTCTACCAACGACACAATATCGCCCATACCCAATATACGGTCGGCCATACGTGAGGGGTGGAAGTAATCTACAGCATCGAGTTTCTCTCCCGTACCTATAAATTTGATAGGCTTATTTACCACCGTGCGTATCGAAAGGGCTGCACCACCACGAGTATCACCATCGAGCTTGGTAAGTACCACACCATCGAAATCGAGCCTGTCGTTAAACTCTTTAGCCGTATTCACGGCGTCCTGTCCCGTCATAGAATCTACAACGAAGAGCGTTTCACCGGGATTGATAGCAGCCTTGATGGCAGCAATCTCTTTCATCATCTGCTCATCTATAGCCAAACGACCGGCGGTATCGACAATTACCAAATCGAATCCATTCTCACGGGCATATTTCACGCCATTTTTGGCTATTGCCACAGGGTCTTTCACCCCCTCTTCACTATACACGGGTACCTCTATCTGCTCACCCAGTACCTTCAACTGGTCGATAGCAGCAGGACGATACACATCGCATGCCACCAGCAACGGACGCTTGGCACGCTTCGACTTGAACATTTTAGCGAGCTTACCCGAGAATGTCGTTTTACCAGAACCTTGCAGACCCGACATCAATATTATAGCAGGCTGACCGTTAAGATTAACATCGGCCGTATCGCCACCCATGAGCGTTGCCAACTCATCATGGACAATCTTTACCATCATTTGCCCAGGCTTGACAGCCGTCAGCACATTCTGGCCCATTGCCTTTGCCTTTACCGTATCGGTAAATTGCTTGGCAACCTTGTAGTTAACATCGGCATCGAGCAAGGCACGACGCACATCCTTGAGCGTTTCTGCTACATTTATTTCGGTGATTTTTCCCTCACCCTTCAGTATCTTAAAGGAGCGTTCTAACCGTTCGCTAAGGTTTTCAAACATAGTATTTGTGTCTATATATGTTATCAATATAAATTACCGGGCAAAGGTAGTAAAAATAACCCGAACCCTCAAATATCAAATCGTTATAAAGCATATTTCATAATTATACCGACGTAGCATCGGCCTCCGACATAGATGATATGTAAATAATAATAATATTTTTTCACATATGGCGATGCAAGATTTGCCCGTTATGGAGTTTATATAATAAAGCATAAATATTACTTATTAATACCACTAAGCAAACCATTATGAAAAAAATGAGATTAAAACCGGTAGTACCGGCCATATTGCTTGCCGCATTGCTTCCCATGCTACATTCATGCTTAGACAATGACGACAATTACTACATAGTATACAATGCCCCCAATGCCATTGTGACCGTAAAGCCTATCGAAAACGGAGCCTTCTACATGCAACTCGACGACAGTACGACTTTACTACCGGTCAACATGGAGAAATCGCCTTATGGCGATAAGGAGCTACGTGCTTTAGTTAGCTGCTACGAGGTAAACAACCCCGATAAGACCTATTCAAAAGCCGTACATGTAAACTGGATAGATAGTATCCTCACCAAACCGACGGTAGCCGACCAAGGTACCCTAAACGATTCTCTCTATGGCAATGACCCTGTTGAGATTATAAATGACTGGATAACCATTGCTGAAGATGGATATCTAACCCTAAGATTCAGAACAAAATGGAGCGGTAACGGCATTACGCACCGTGTAAACTTGCTTACCAATGTTAACCCCGAAAATCCCTATGAAGTACAATTCAGACACGACGCCCATGGCGACATCTGCGGAATATGGGGCGACGGATTGGTAGCTTTCAGGCTGAGCGATCTACCTGATACCAACGGTAAAACGGTAAAACTAAAACTCACATGGAACTCATACGACGGAGAGAAGAGTACCGAGTTTAACTACTGCACTCGCAAGAGCACCCCATCGCCCATTAACATAGCCGAGACGAAAAGCGACATAGTGCTACAATAACGCGTCGACATATATTTGCTAAAACGATGCTTCGACGTACTTTTGCATCGAAAAAAACTTGCTGCACTATCTTCGCGACCGACAGCCTTACCCAAGGCTCGGCAAAAATATGAGATGACAAAAACGAGTAATGAGAAAGAAGTCGTGCAAAAAATCCTTCATGGCGATACCAATGCCATGAAGGAGCTGTACGACATGTACATTGGTCGTCTCAACGCTATATGCTCACGTTATATTACCGACAAGGAAACCGTAAGAGATGTATTGCAAGACAGCTTCATCAAAATTTTCGAGTCGATAAGCTCATTTGAATATCGCGGAAGTGGCTCACTGCTGGCTTGGACAACGCGCATTGTTGTCAACGAGTCTATTGATAAACTCAAAGAGCAAGAACATTTCGAATGGATACACTCCATGAAAGATGTTCCTGATATTCCCGACGACGAAATGCCCGAGATAGAGTCTATTCCACAATCGGCTATCATGAGAATGATACAATCCTTACCTACAGGCTATCGTACTGTATTTAACCTCTATGTTTTTGAAAACAAAAGCCACAAAGAGATAGCCTCATTACTCCACATCAAAGAGAGTACATCGGCATCGCAACTATATCGTGCAAAGGCAATACTCCGCGAAGAAATCAATCGCTACAACCAGTCAAACACATAAACGTATGGAGAAAAACTGGAATGACAAAATGCGGAAACGCATGGAAAACTATGAAGAACCTGCCCCCGACGGTTTGTGGGAGAATATAGAACGCGCTACGAATATCCATAACGATCCTGTCTCACTGCGACCCACAAAGCGCCATACATGGCAACGAATAGCAGCTGTGGCAGCTACACTGGCAATAGCCATAGTATGCACGCTGTCTCTGCTTATCGTAGATAACCATACGCCCCTTACGTCCGACTCTACAACAAAGGTTCTCGCTCCATGCCAACAATCAGAAGAGCCCGTACATTTCCATACAGAAGGCTCGTCTTTAGCCCACTCAAATCCCCAACACATTACCTCTCACCCCACAGTCGAGGCCAACATCCCATCCGTATCCTCAACCGATACTACTCCCTCTCTCATACCTCAATATGATACACAAAAACCACTCCTGACAGATACCGGCGACACAACAAATCATACACCAAAAGCTCTGCCCAGGCATATACTTACTCAAGACAACAACGACCTTATTGTAACACAGCACATAACAATGGCCAATCGACCCTCCAAGAGTTTTACCCAATGGAGTGCCTCGGTATTTCTGTCAAATACAACTTCCGGTAGTCATACATCACAAGGTTATGCACAACTGTCGGCCTCTAACAATACCGCACAAGCCTCCATGCAATATGCCAACGAAAACAACATGCTTCCATTAATGTCAATCATACACTCCAACGCACGCAAAGCATGCCAAAGTAAGACTAAACACAGCCAACCATTACGAACTGGTATCACCGTAAGATATAACATAGACCACCGATGGAACATCGAGAGTGGCATAACATACACTATGCTGCACTCGCAATTACAATCGGGTAGCGAAAGCTATTACTACCTCTCAAAACAAACACTGCACTACATTGGCGTACCGGTAAAAATCGGCTTCAATATATGGGAAAACCGCTGGTTTCTCTTCTACGTATCGGGCGGCATGACGATAGAAAAATGTGTCGACGGAAACATCACCACCGACTACGTTATGGAGGAACGTTCTACAACAAATACCACTCCGATAAGTACCAAACCATTGCAATGGTCTATCAATGCAGCAGCAGGAGCACAATTCAATATACTACCCCAACTTGGTCTCTATATAGAACCGGGAGGCAGTTTCTACTTTGACGACGGCACGGCCATAGAAAATATTTACAAAGAAAGACCACTCAATTTCAGCATAGAGTTAGGATTAAGAGTCTCTATAAAATAAGCCACACACTCCCTCACCACCACGAAATAATGCCCTTATTACAGACAAAATAAGGGCAACTTCTAATGGAAGTTGCCCTTGCTTAGTTGCGGGGAAAGGATTCGAACCAATGACCTTTGGGTTATGAGCCCAACGAGCTACCACTGCTCCACCCCGCGATGTTTACGGCTGCAAAGGTAAGGCACTTTTGAGTAGAATGCAATAGCTTTGCCCTATTTTTTGTATTAAAAAATATAAACAATCTCATAACATGCAATTATACAAAGTGTTGCGCAACACTTCTAAAAACATAAAAACTCTACTGTCTGTATAAACTGCAATAAAACCGCTACAATGGCTTGAAAATTATAATAAAAGTATTACTTTTGCGCAACAACAGTTTTACTGTGCAAACAGTTATAAAGTAATAAGGTAGAAAGATGTCTGACGCTACATACCAACATATCGTAGAAGAAGCACAACGCCTATTTGCCCAAAAGGGTGTCACCAATACGACGGTTAACGACATAGCCGTGGCTTCGGGGAAAGGTCGTCGCACGATATATACCTACTTTAATAATAAGCAAGAGATATATCAAGCGGTAGTATCGACAGAAGCCAACAGAATGTATGATCGCCTCTCGGCTGTTGTGAATAAGGATATGCCACCAAGTGAGAAATTCGAGAGCTATATAGAAGCCCGGCTCGAATGTATCCGTGAGGTGGTAGAACGCAACGGGTCGCTGCGCGCTGAGTTTTTCCATGATATATGGGAAGTTGAACGTGCCCGTAAAAAGATGTCGATACATGAGTTGGATTTGCTGAAGCGCATTTTGGACGAAGGGGTATCGAAAGGTGTCTTTATCGTACACGATACCACCGTAGCAGCTTTCATCCTGCACAGTGCCCTCAAAGGTCTTGATGTACCATATATATTAAATCATTTTGCCAAAGTGGGTGTAGAGCGCTCACGGATGCGAAGCCTTATTGCCGACTTTTTACTGTACGGCATCATGAAATAGGATTGAAAAGGAAACAGATTATACCAACATGCTCCACCTTCCCTACACGGGAAATGGGGCTTATTAAAAAACTGATAAAATATGAAATTGCTAGAAGGAAAAACAGCTGTCATTACAGGTGCAGCTCGCGGTATTGGTAAGGCCATTGCCTTGAAGTTTGCTTCAGAAGGTGCCAACGTTGCATTTACCGACCTCGCTATCGACGAGAACGCCAAAGCCACCGAAGCCGAAATTGCTGCCTATGGAGTGAAAGCCAAAGGCTATGCCTCGAATGCTGCCAATTTTGAAGAAGCCCACACCGTTATTGCCGAAATTCTGAAAGATTTCGGCAGAATAGACATCCTCGTAAACAATGCCGGTATTACGCGCGATGGTTTGATGATACGCATGGACGAGAAACAATGGGATGCAGTCATAACAGTGAATCTGAAATCGGCATTTAACTTTATACATGCCGTTACACCCATCATGATGCGTCAAAAAGGTGGTAGCATCATCAACATGGCATCGGTTGTAGGTGTATCGGGCAATGCCGGACAGGCCAACTACTCGGCATCGAAAGCCGGTATGATAGGACTTGCCAAATCTATTGCCAAAGAGCTGGGCTCTCGCGGCGTTCGCGCCAATGCCATAGCTCCGGGCTTTATCATTACCGATATGACTGCCAAACTGAGCGACGAAGTAAAAGCCGAGTGGGCTAAACAGATACCTTTGCGTCGCGGCGGTACCCCCGAGGATGTTGCCAATGTCGCTACATTCCTCGCATCAGACCTTTCATCATATGTCACCGGGCAAGTAATACATTGCTGTGGCGGTATGAACATGTAAAAAATTGTCTCAAAGATTCGAGGCGCGTTGCCATAAACAGGCACGCGCCTTTTTTTGGCTCAGTCAACTGCCTTGCGACAAAAAAACAACTACCTTTGCAAGACATGGAAATTTTATACGAAGACAATCATATTATCGTCGTCAACAAAAACTGCCACGAAATAGTGCAAGGCGACAAGACCGGTGATACACCATTGAGCGAGACATTGAAAGAATGGCTCAAAAAGAAATACAACAAGCCAGGCAATGTATTTGTGGGGGTTACACACCGTTTAGACAGGCCTGTGAGTGGATTAGTGCTTTTTGCCAAGACAAGCAAAGCCTTAGCCAGGCTCAACGAAATGTTTCGGAAGGGTGAAATAAAAAAAACTTACCTTGCAATTGTCAAGAATCGGCCACCACATGACCAAGGAACTTTGATACATTATCTAGCCAGAAACGAAAAGAATAACAAAAGTATCGCCTACGATACGGCACGCCCAGGCACGCAGCGTGCCGAACTAACATACCGTCTATTGGCCTCAAGCGAGCGTTACCATCTGCTCGAAATAGATTTGAAGACCGGTCGCCATCATCAGATACGCTGCCAACTGGCGCGTATGGGATGCCCCATTAAAGGAGACCTGAAGTATGGTGCAGAACGGTCTAACCCCGACGGAGGTATATCCTTGCTCGCGCGGCGCATTTTCTTTGAGCACCCGGTATCGCACAAAATCATAGATATTGTTGCACCAGTACCCGATGAAAAGCTGTGGCACGACTTGGAACAGATAGCTGCTGCAAGACTGAACAATAATCAACAAAATGTCGAAAAAGAAGAGATAAACGGCCTAGAGACCAAGTAAATATAAAAATTAACACTCAAAACTTGTATTTCTCGACATGACGTATTACTTTTGTAATACAATAATTGATGAGAATTTCGGGTCGCACTCAAGTAGATTGGGAAACTCATCAAATTTTATGAAATACCGAGAAAAGCTTTGCGTCCTAATGGCGGGCCACGCCTCGAAAGAGGTTGCTTAGCACGGTGGATTACAAAGGGGCGGAGGCACTCAAATCCTGTTTTTTCGGAGTTTCATCGCATTCTTCGGTGTGACCCTTCTTATAAAGGCATCGGCCCAAAGGGGTCGATGCCTTACTTATATATATGCACAATACAACGGTAAAATATGAGACCGACAGATAAAACCAAACTACTATAGATAATGAGACATACCATTGCGGCGCTCTTACTTGCCTCTACAATAGCAAGTCTGGCACAAAACACAACTTACATGGCCTTAGACGGCACACCATTAGAACAACCATATTCCGACAACCGTCCATACATGGAAATGTATACTCCCGAGAATCCTTGCGGAGCAGCTATTATCATTTGCCCCGGAGGAGGGTATCAATACAAAACCATGGATTACGAAGGCCGTAACTTTGCTCCCTTCTTCTGCAAAAACGGTATTACAGTATTTGTATTGAGTTATACATTGCCTTATGGCAATTATGAAGCACCGTTGGCGAGCCTCGAAGAAGCTATGCACGGCATCTCGCAGCATGCACAAGAATGGAAAATCAACGTACAACGAATAGGTGTCATGGGCTCATCGGCCGGCGGACATTTAGCGTCGACTCTTGCTACAACTTTCCATGCCGATACTCACCCAGCGTTCCAAATATTGCTTTATCCCGTAATTTCTATGGATGAGACTATTACTCATGCAGGGTCGCGTACCCGTTTGCTTGGCGAACATCCTGACCCCTCCTTGGTAAAACAATTCTCTAACGAATTACAAGTAAAGACCAATACACCACCCGCATATATCATGGTAAGCCAAGACGACAATGCTGTACCCATAGAAAACAGTATACGCTATTACAAGGCTCTTACCGAGAAGGGTATTCCAGCCGAACTACACATTGTTCCTACAGGAGGACACGGCTGGGGCTCACGCGAAACCTTTGCTTACCACAATATGTTACTTACAACGCTGCAACAGTGGTTGGAAACCTACGTGATTAAATAAACAATCATTCATACAGGTTACCGATACCGGGCACACACAACTAAAATATCAATATCAACAGCCGATACTATCTACGTCGACAGTACAATTAATACCTCCAAACAACAATGATATTCAACGAAAATAATTATGAAACCAGCCGCAGAGGATGTATTGAAGTAATATGCGGCTCTATGTTTTCGGGCAAGACCGAGGAGCTTATACGCCGCCTTAAGCGAGCTAAAATAGCCCGTCAACGAGTAGAGATATTCAAACCAGCCATAGACAAGCGATATTCTGAAGAAGACATAGTATCGCACGATAGCAATGCTATACACTCTACGCCGGTAGACAATTCTCACAGCATACTGCTCATGACAAGCGATGTAGATGTGGTGGGTATAGACGAAGCGCAATTTTTTGACGACGGGATAGTCGAAGTGTGTAGTGAACTCGCAAACAACGGCACACGTGTAATCGTGGCAGGTCTGGACATGGACTTTCGTCGTATTCCTTTCGGCCCCATGCCTGCCTTGCTCTCTATTGCCGATGATGTAACAAAAGTTCATGCCATATGCGTAGAATGTGGTCATATTGCCAACTATTCCTACCGACTTGTCGATAGCGACCGCCGCGTCCTTTTAGGCGAAAGGAATGAGTATCAACCACTCTGCCGCAAATGCTATCTGAAATACGAAAAAGAGAAGGAAAAGGAGAAGGAGAAGGAAAAAGAAAACCCTCACACTTGACGCATGCTCCTCAGGACAATGAAAAAGATGTGGCTATCTTTTAAGGAAACGATTCAAAACAAAATGGTATTGCAACAATGATAGACTACTTTAAGCGTCCCTTTACCTTCGACCGCGTTGTACGCATTGTCATTATTCTTATTATAATTATTGGCGTAATTCTGCTCATAAACAGACTTAAAGGCGTATTGCTGCCTTTCTTTGTAGCATGGCTCATAGCCTATCTGATAAACCCTCTGGTAGAGTGGAACCAACGTGTCATGCGGTTACGCAAACGCGTTATAGCAATACTATTGACGCTGGCCGAGATTATAATCGTACTATCAGCTATATTTGCGCTGATAGTACCCATGATTATCAAAGAGACACAACATCTCTATAACCTTGTGGCTGTATATGTAAGTTCTACACAAGAGATACCGTTCTTCCCGCAAGAACTGCAAGAAACCATCAAAAAATACATCTCGCTCGAAAACATTGGAGCATTACTCAGTCGTGAACAATGGAGCGAATTGGGTCGTAATGTGTTAATACAGGCCTACAACTTACTCTCGTCGTCAATACATGGACTCATAACCATTATAAGCTGGAGCATTGCCATACTGTATGTATTCTTTATTTTACTCGATTACGACAATATTATTAATGGTTTTGGGCGCCTCATTCCACGGAAATACCGTAAACCCATATTCCGTGTAGGCAACGATGTAAAAGAGAGCATGAACCGCTATTTTCGCGGACAGGCTTTGGTTGCCAGCATCGTAGGCGTACTACATTGCATAGGCTTTCTTATAGTAGGCATCCCTATGGCTATACCATTAGGACTGCTTGTCGGTCTGCTCAACATGATACCATATATGCAAATACTAAGCTATATACCAGCAGCACTACTCTGCGTCATAGGTGCGGCCGATACAGGCGGGAATTTTTGGTTGCTTGCACTAAGCACACTGGCAGTATATCTCATCGTCCAAATCATACAAGATGGATTTTTAGTTCCTCGTATTATGGGTAATGTCACAGGTCTCAATCCTGCCATCATCTTACTCTCACTCTCTATTTGGGGTTCTTTGTTGGGTGTAATAGGTATGATTATAGCACTTCCACTTACCTCGCTGCTCCTCTCTTACTACCAACGCTACATAGTTCCGCCAGAAGACGAGAAAGAAAATGACATTACAAGTAACAGAGAATAAGTTAATTAATATTCATTAACAAAATAAATACCCGCATAATTTTGCTAATCTAAATATAAAGCATACCTTTGCAACGCCTTTGAAAAAGGGCACTACTGATGATTCGCTAGCTCAGCTGGTAGAGCACAACACTTTTAATGTTGGGGTCCTGGGTTCGAGCCCCAGGCGGATCACAGAAAAAGGAGCAATTATTCCACGAAGGATAATTGCTCCTTTCGTTTATACGTTCAGCAATAACCTGCGGCCAAGAGATGCGCATAATCGGCTAGCCCTCTATTCAAACTAATGGCATAGTCGACAAAATTCAGGATAAAAATAGTTGAAAAAACTTCCTAGTCGCCCCCTTCCTCTCTCAACATTTCCATCGGTTAATTACAGCGCCGATTAAGTCAAAATTTAGATACCTCACCAGTGGGAAACTACATACAAAACAAAAAAGAGAAAGCCACTCGGTAGTGACTTTCTCTTTCTGTAGCGGGATCGAGAATTGAACTCGAGACCTCCGGGTTATGAATCCGACGCTCTAACCAACTGAGCTATCCCGCCATCATCTGTACACCTTTTTCATAAATGCGGTGCAAAGATACAACTTTATTTTTTACCTGCAATAGCTAAAATGAATATTTTTCATTTTTATTTTGCATACACCCTATTTTTGACCTTTACGGTACTGCTCTACATATTACCTACATTTTCCATTTCCATCCATTTTCAAGAAACAGCATTCAGTATTACAGTCCAATACAGTCACTCAAAAGACATGCTATTGTAATAGTTCTGTAACACATATTGTCTTAAATTTGCAACATTAAAAAAATAGACTTATATTAGCCTACTAGAATTTAACAAGAAAGATATAGACCTTACTAAAAAATCTATTTATGAAAAGAATCGCCATCCTTCTCATCGGGCTTGCAGTAACATGGGCTCTCCCAGCACAAAGCGAAATAGCCATTGAGAACGACACCCTGTCTAAAGGCGTGTACAGTGACGAACAAATAAGCGAAATATTACGCAACATGCCCAATATAGAAGTTGGCAAAGGTCTGACGTTCAAAACAAAAGACGACAAATACAAACTCACATTGAGGCTTCGCATGCAGAGCCTTGCCGGCATAACGCTCAACGACCAGCTCTCGGTAACACAAACCGAGGCCTGCATCAAACGCCTCAGATTGCGCTTCGACGGACATGTATTCAGCCCCAAGCTCACCTACTCTATCCAACTCGGATTTTCGCCCTACGACGCCAAATTGCTCGGCAACGGCAACATGAACATCATCCGCGACGCCATGCTTTACTACGTACCGTCGGCCAACTGGAACATAGGATTCGGCCAAACTAAAATACGAGGTAACCGAGCACGCATAAATTCATCGAGTGCCCTGCAATTTGTAGACCGCAGCATTGTCAACTCAGAGTTTAACCTCGACCGCGACTTCGGTCTTTTCGGAGAATATTACAACCACATAGGTAAAACATTCCAATACGCCGTGAAAGCTTCTATCACCACAGGCGACGGGCGCAACTTCCGCCTCTCTACCAATAGTGGCCTTGCCTATACAGCACGTGTAGAGCTCTTCCCGTTGGGCCGGTTCAAAGCGTTGGGCGACGTTACCGAAGGTGACTTTGAGCGTGAGGAGACTCCCAAAGTGATGATTGCCGGCGCATACAGCTACAACGACCGCGCAGCGCGTATACAAGGAGAAAACGGAGACGAATTTATCGACGGCAACCGCCGCTCGCTGCAATCGTACTTCGTAGACTTTATCTTCAAGTACAACGGCTTTGCCTTCTACACCGACTTCATGGGACGGATTTGCGATAAACCGCTCATATACCAAGACGGACTTGTAGAACAAAACGTATATACCGGCATGGGACTCAACGTACAGGCAAGCTACATTTTCCCCAAGAACTGGGAGATTGCAGCCCGCCACTCGACCCTCATGCCCGAAGCCCAGGTACGCCCATACGTAGGCTACAAGACCTACAACCAAGCTACCCTCGGCGTTACCAAATATATCATAGGGCACACACTGAAAGTACAGGCCGATATATCCTACAACTACGCCACCGAAGCCATTCCCGCCGTATTCCAATACGACCGCTGGCAAGCTCGCATCCAAATAGAGGTGGGTATCTGATGCTCATCCTAAACCTCTAACTATTGGAGTAATTAAGTCTTCATAATATCTTATACAGCCCGGTAAAATAATATAAGTATTTTACCGGGCTGTATACGTTACATCCTTAGATAACGTAACGCTCTTTGGGGGGCAGAAGCATACACTCCGACACAAGACGACATCCCGACCATGCAAAATAAAGCAAGTATATTTTGCATGGCTCTATACTTTTCGTATATTTGCCATACATTAGATTTCGTCTGATGTATTTATTACAATTATAACTCAATCGCCTCTGAATCACCACCTCGGAAATGAAAGAGTTATTAATAACACACATTGAGAAGCCGTCCGTATAGGGCGCAGACTTCTCGCTTAGTGTGTTATGGCTTGTGGTGAGCCAAGAGGCGTAGGCGAAAGTCTGCGCTTTTCTTTTAGTTAAACGTATGCTATTGCCTATATCTGAGAATTATATGTTTAACTAAAAAATAGGCCAAATGAGCACCTTACCCAGATTGCCATGTACAAACATTTTATTGTCTAAAATTCCTCTGGAACCACCCCCGTAAGACGATTTGAAGACATAAAGAGAATAATCGTATCACAAAAGAATCGCCTTTGTATTCATGCAAGACTTGGCTATAATACTATATGAATATAAAATCCGATAGTATTATTTTATACACAATCTAAACAATCATATCTACTATAAATAAACTAATTCTTCCACTAAAATTAATATCTATGAAACGTAATTTATTTTTTATCTTAGCAGCAATATTAATATCATTGAGCCTCTCACAAGGGTCTTTCGCAGCAGGATTTGAAAATCCTTACAAAATACAAGTCCGTCGCTTGTCGTGGTTTAAGCCGGAATATCTCACAATTACGTATGCAGGAACTTTTAACATATTAGAAAAATATGGTTATTACTCATTCGATCCATCTACCGGGAAGAAAGGGACACATAATTTTACCATGCCCAAAGATAAGACCATTGCAAATCTATCCTTATTCAACCATTTGACTCACAATAAATATAAAGACCTGTGCTGGGAACCTATCGAGAATTTATTCGGATGTTTGACGACAAATCCTCAAATATCGACCTATCCTGCTATATATAGTATTGTACTTAAAGTTGACAGTATAGATGCAAAAGATTGGGATGAAAGCATGTTCTATAAAACCGTAAGAGATGGGAAGCGGCACGAAATAGAATTACTATCATTTAGTGGCAAAAATTACACAATTACAATCGATGACAGCTATATTCCTCCTTACGGCGAATTATTGGAAGATAAATTTTATTCAGATACTTATAAAACAATATTTAGTAACACTCTGAGCGATTATGAACGAGGTGATTTTCTCATACATCAATATTACGAATCGGGCAAATTGTCTATACTATGGGACAAAGATGTCGATTGGTCAAAATATAAAACGTATGATTTAGCACTGAGAGGAACTGACCCATTGACCGATAAGGAACTATTTGAAATTATCTCGAATAACCTATCTAACGGCAATATGAAAAGAGATACCGATAATCCCGATATTATCATAACCATATCAAAAAAAGCAAATGAGAGTATATCATACGCTTATGTCCCTCCAACGAGTAAAGTAGTAACTACCGGGAGCCACACCAAAAGAGTATATAACTGGGTAGGACAATTTCAAGAGTATCGTACCATCAACGATGCAGAAGTCATCAGAGAAGGTGGATATGAAAAAGAATTGGCACAATCTTCAATATTTTATGAAGTCTGCATGTTAGATGCCTCTAAACTCGACAATACCGTTCCTCCTATAATTTATCAATTAAAATACGACTGGACTACCAATAGGAAGATAGATGCCATGAATATCTATAAAAGTCTCTCTTCTTATGTAGAAACACCTATCATGGGAGTACTAAAACCGCAGCATTATAGCATATCCCTTACCAAACCTAAATACAAAACTTATGATAGCGGAACGATTTACTATATACATCCCGAAAGCGAAGCATATATGGAACACGGATTAAGAACAGGCGATCGTATAAAGAAAATAAAGGTAGTACAACATGAATATGCAGAGATACAAACTATAAGAAATAAAAAAAAATATAAGATAAGGCTCTATGGATACTATCCATACTCAGAATTATCTAATTTTAAGGAGTTCTTGCCTCTTGAAATCGTAATCTTACGAACATATTATATTCCTGACGATATATAAAAGACTTATCCTTCCAGCATAAAATAGTTGTGTCAGTATGGCTAAATAGTTATTATTACCATGCTGACACAACTATTTTAGTATTCTCGAAAACAGAAAATTCCAAGCCATTTACAGAACTCTTAGCATCTATTTATTTCTCATACCTTTCAATATAAATGCCCTTGTTTTAATTATTAACCTTTGAACATTAATAGGAGTTCTACGACTCGATAAGATAAAACAAAACTTATTTTATCATAAAATATAAATTACATTCAAATCGACACACTGTTCTTATCTTATACAAATGATGTATAATGATGCCCTGCAAAATATACTTACTTTATTTTGCATGGCTCTATACTTTTCGTATATTTGTCTTTCCCATCTCACGCAAGCAACCGTTAGTAGGTTGCATATAAATGGGGGAAGAAATCGTATAAGACTAATCAATAAACATATAGTGTTATGATAAACAAAATAAACCAAACGGCAGCCTACTTGAAGGCTCTTGTGGACTATCGTCCCGAAACAGGTATTATTTTAGGTACAGGTCTGGGACATCTCGCCGACCATATTACCGACAAAGTGGAAATTCCCTACGAACAGATACCGCACTTCCCCGTATCGACTGTAGAGGGTCACAGCGGCAAGCTCATCTTCGGCCATCTGGGAGACAAAGAGGTATTGGCCATGCAGGGCCGCTTCCACTTCTACGAAGGGTATGACATGAAGCAGGTAACCTTCCCGGTTCGCGTCATGAAAGCAATGGGCATCAAGACGCTGTTTGTATCGAACGCAGCCGGCGGTATGAACCCGACATTCAAGGTAGGCGACATCATGATTATCACCGACCACATCAATCTCTTCCCCGAGCATCCGCTGCGCGGCAAAAACTACGAAGAGCTGGGCGCACGCTTCCCCGACATGAGCGAAGCATACTCAAAACGACTCATCGCCAAAGCCGACGAGATAGCCGCCCGCAACCATATCAAGGTGCAACATGGAGTATACGTTGGCACACAGGGTCCTACATTTGAAACCCCGGCCGAGTATCGCTACTTTGCCCGCATAGGAGGCGATGCCGTAGGTATGAGCACCGTACCCGAGGTAATCGTGGCACGTCATGCAGGTATGGAAGTATTTGCCGTATCGGTCATTACCGACTTGGGTGTAGAGGGTATTGTAGAGAAATGCTCGCACGAGGAAGTGCAAAAAGCCGCCAACGCAGCCCAACCGTTGATGACACAAATCATGAAAGAACTTGTAACCGAGTGCTGACACAATGGAAAATCGGAACAGAACCGAAATCGCAACTCTGGGTGAATTTGGCCTGATAGAGAAACTTACTGCCGATATAAAGCCCGTCAACGAATCGACACGAAAAGGCGTGGGCGATGATGCCGCCGTACTCCATTACGAGGGGCACGAAACGCTGGTAACAACCGACTTGCTGCTGGAAGGCGTACATTTCGACCTCACCTATGTGCCGTTGAAACACTTGGGATACAAATCGGCAGTGGTAAACTTCTCCGATATTTATGCCATGAACGGTACTCCGCGACAAATTACCGTCTCGCTGGGAGTATCGAAACGATTTTCGGTCGAAGACCTCGAAGAACTCTACGCAGGCATACGCCTGGCCTGCCAAACTTATGGTGTTGACCTTGTAGGAGGTGACACATCTGCTTCTATGACCGGACTCACCATCAGCATAACCTGCATAGGTGAAGGAGTTGCCGGCAAAATAGCATATCGCAACGGCGCACACGAAAACGACCTGATTTGTGTTAGTGGCGACCTAGGTGCTGCGTACATGGGATTGCAGCTACTCGAGAGGGAGAAGCGTGTGTTTGCTGGCGAAAAGGACTTCAAACCGGCTTTCGACAACCGTGAGTACCTACTCGAACGCCAGCTCAAACCCGAAGCTCGCCGCGATGTGATAGAAGCTCTCGACAAAGCCGGTATCGTACCTACAGCCATGATGGATATTTCAGACGGACTTTCATCTGAGTTGCTACACATATGCAAGCAAAGCCACGTAGGATGCCGCGTCTACGAAGAACGTATTCCCATCGATTATCAGACTGCCATGATGGCCGAAGAGTTTAACATGAACCTTGTTACTGCTGCCCTCAACGGAGGCGAGGATTATGAATTGCTCTTCACCGTGCCACTGCCGCTCCACGAAACAGTAAGTGCCATACCTGGTATAAAAGTAATTGGCCACATCACGGCACCCTCATTAGGTTGTTGTCTTATCACTCGTGACGGCAATGAAATAGAGTTGCGGGCACAAGGCTGGAACTCGCTGGCCGAAGAATAACATAAGATTGTCGACATGATATTATTATAAGGGTGACCCTTTCATGGTCTATATGACTTTGGGGTCACCCTCATAATTTATTCGTATAACAAAAACATGTCGCAGATAATGCGGCAGCTGATGTTTCTACAAAAGCTACCATTGCTATACAAAGTGCCCATTTTCTACAGGCGCCCCCCTATTCTATTTTCAATCCAGGGCAACAAACAAACACATCTCGGCCACCCTATCACATGACATCGACCGAACGTATAAAAGATTCTATCGTCTCATTATCTTTAAGAGGCAGCTTCTTTCTCAATCTATAACGCGCTTTCTTTATTGCCTCGCTTCCTACCGAAAGGACTCTGGCCAACTGCTCATTAGACATTCCTATACAGATATAGGCACATAGGTGCATCTCCTTCTCGGTCAATGACGGAACGCGCTCCTTTAATTTGACAAAAAATTGAGAATGCACTTGCTCAAAACGTAATTTGAAAAACTGCCAGTCATCATCGGCACTCATCTGAGAACGAATCTGACTTCGTAACACTGTTGCCGTTGAAGGATTAATATTTCCGGCCTCCCTCTCCCTATTTATTTTCTTGTTCAACTCATCGAGCAGCCTGTCTTTTTCAGTTATCAAAAGAGCCGATGAAGTTGCCTCCCTGTTTTTACGCTCTATTTCATGCTGATAATTTTGATTTTTCAAATGTTCATTTTCCAAGCGCATCGACAACTCTATATTCTCAAGGGTCTTCAACTGCTGCTCCATTTCAGCCCGCTTACGTTTATTTTGTACAAAGGTTATCAAGTAAGCGGCAATTGCTACAATAGCCATCAGTACAAGAATAGATATGACAACATACATTTGCTTCATCGACTTTTCATATTGCAACGTCTGTTCATAATGACGTATGCTCTCGCGATTCTCTGCAATTTTCACTTGATTGTATCGTTCGATAACCTTGAGTGAATCATCTATACTTACATGTTGCGATATATAATAGTATGCACTATCCCACATTTGCTTAGAGGCAAAAATATCAGACATTATCTTGCAGCCGGCCGAATACATCTCAGAGGCTCCTATCTCCCCGAAATAATCTATTGCATCGTACATATGAAACAATGCCGAGTCTTCTAAACTGTGCTTCAAATAATCATTGGCAAGATTCATACTCGCCAATGCAAAATTATATTTATCACTTTGCTTTCGCGAAAATTCATACGCCTTATGCACCAATTCCGATTGCTCTTTTGCATCACGAGCATGCCACTGTGCCGAAAATAAGACCAAAACCATAAACGACGTATCTTTCTGGCACTCTTCAGATTGAAGCAACCCTTTGAGCAACGTATATGCATCATCTTTTCTATCTAACATATCCATTGCATCGGCTATCAAGAGCCTATTAACCTGTTGCTTGCTAGGCATCTTCAATATTTCAAATAACGAATCAGATTCCTGAAGATATTTCAACGCTTGCTCGGCATCCTCGGCCAAAAGGGAAATATGTCCTAAAGAAAATATCGATAAAGCAAGGTTTAACGTATCTTTATAAGCAGAAAAGACTTTGACGTTATTCCTTACACGCATATAGTCTTCTATTTGTTGCCCATATCCATTATTTATAGATACATATGCTTGCCACAAACGCGCATAATCATACGGCATACTTATAGAATCTGTTGCAGAAATAGCCGAATTCAATATGCTTTTAGCCTCTTGAGTTTCACCTTTTGCAATAAGTAAATTCGCATGCCAAAATTGGGTACGCAAAGCCTCGGCTTGCGGTGCACCATCAAGCTCCGACATTTCCCCCATCTCTACCAAAATTTTCTCCATTTTGGGCAGAGACGAACGGCCTTTCTGTTGCAACAGCTCCATACTATCATTTAACACATCAAACTTATCATTAACCGACGGCCAATGAGATGCCGAAAAAAGCGGCAAGGAACATATAAGGCAACCGACAACAATGATACATCGCAACATAACACAAATTCATGGTATATTTCTACGCAAATGTAGATAAAATAGGCGTTATGAACAAGAAAACGACAACTGTCCACTTATTGTCCACTTGCATTATTTGTTTGAGCCACGCTTGCCGCTTTATATTTGGCTTGCAATTCTAAAACTATGTAGTATGAAAAATTTATTCCTTATCATCATGGCAGCATGTACACTGCCAATTTTGGCCACAGCCAATGTCAATAACATTGTTACGACACAAAGAGGTCAAGTCCTACAAGTTCCAGACACAAAACTGAGCGATGTGATAGTGTGTGGTAGTGTCATTGAAATGAATAAAAACGGAGAAATTACTCCAACACCTATTTTCTACAAAAATAACAAGCTACAACAACCGGCAAACGGACAAGCGAGCCTGGTTCCCGTAACATTAAAAGCCGAAGGGCAACTCTTAGAAGTGTTATGCTCGTATTATTTAATGGACAGGAACAATTACACGTATGGCTCGTTCGACAGTGAGTCCATTACCATAATGGTACCCGAAAGTGGCTCCGATGTACTCATCAGCGCTCCTGTCGAGAATGCTTTATATATGCTTGTCTACCATATCGACCCTACTGTATCGACAGAAGTAAGATGCAACCTCGCCGATGCTACAAATTATATAGGGTTCCGCCCCAAGGACATTAACGGTGAATTACTAACTTGGCCGGTTGGAGAAAATACATCAAACGGAGGAGTCTCTTATACGCGAGAAGGAAATATTGTAAATGGTGGAGTTATGAGTATCATCTATAATAAGGCTCAACTTATATCAACATATCTACTATACTCATATCCGTATATACCCTCTTCTTTCGCCAACCCCGATATATATTTCGGCGATATATACACCAATCTTACAGAAAACGATTCAGACTACATATTCACCAATAGCACTATCTTAGAAAAAAATGATGGTAACATATACACTACCGGTATATGTACCACGCCATTATCTGGCAATAACACCCTATCAAATGATTACACCAACTACGCATGTTATAATCCTGTTATAGAACCAAGCCCCGCATATGAAACTTACACCCGCGAAAGCAACAATATGATTAGTGTTGGTAACTATTACAATGGAGGGTTTCTTGTAGGATTCGGAGAGGTCGATACTGACTTTGCCAAAGTATGGAGTTCGGGAAATAATACAAAAGACCATAATTATCATTGGGGCATCAACTACGAACTATACGAAACAGACATCTATAACACAAGTACGCCTTTTTACATACGAGAAAATAATGAAAACATAATAGGATATAATCCTATGGAACCACTTTTCGGCAAATGTATCGACAGTAAATCTTTTTTGAACTATACACCATCACAGTTACGTCAGAACTATGGCTCAGGTCCCGCATACATTGGCATATACAATCTTATGCTTTACATGCCCGAATACAATATGGCCGCCAGTGAATACACTTACAGTAGCGGCGGATTGCTTGGAGACAAGCGTCATGCAGACTTCCTATCATCCACAGTCTCTGCAACATACAACGGCGAGACCATCGTCGAGGAGTGCAAGGTATCGGAACTGAATAAAAAAATGGAATCGTGGTATACTAAACAAAATCCAGCCGGAATACTTGATTTTACCTACAAAAACAGGAATTATACATTGGATAATATAGGTGGAGAAACTACAACTATCTTGCACATTGATATGACTCAGGAAGACCTGACAGCACCCACATTGAGTGGCATATTGGTACGTGACGCCGATGGCAGCGTGGGATATGCATTTGAAAAACCCGATGGCGCAAAACTCTACCTTTCTACCATAGACCTAAACTACAACGAAATCACCGGCAACTTCGACAACTATACAGCTCCCGAATCTGTAAAAGTTGAATATTCATTTCATGGCAATAATCAGTGGACAGAATTATCGACCACACAAATTGGTTATGAACTTGACGAATGTTTCGGCTTTATCTACGAAACCGACTTAAGTGCAATTTCAATCTCTGAGACCAATAGCTTATATGACCTGCGCATCACGCTCAGCGATGCGTCGGGTAATACCATGACAGAAACTATAAATCCCTGCCTAAAATTTTCTTCCACAGGAGATGTTGATGCCATAAATGCCTCTTTACAAAAAGAAGTACGCGAAATAATCTATTTCGATTTAACTGGCCGGCAAGTTATCAATCCAACCGACGGTATTTACATTCAGTCAATCAAATACATTGATAACAGCATAGAAAACAGGAAGATAGTCGTTAAGGATAAATAAGACTAAACAGCAACCATACCTTTTGCTATAGCTGGCAGGAATTAATACAGCGACCTCAGGGAATACCAATCTATTCGTCCTGAGGTCGCTCTTTAGTTATTAAGAGGTAATATCTAAAACAAATTTTGCTCAATTACATTTCTCAAGCCTTTTACCCCATACTCAATTATCAGACCTATAGAGCACCTTCATTTAAGGCTCTATAAATAACGGTAAGGAATAAGAGTATGGCTAAGACTTCTCGTCCTTTTCTACTTCCTCAAAGTCTATATATTCAATCTTTGCCGGGTCAATAACCTCTTTTGTATCATAACTCGAATATGTTTGTTGCGTCTCATCTGTATTACGATTGCGCGACGAATTACGATTATTCTTATCACGGTTACGCCACGATACCCAACTTCTGCCCAAAGACATAAATAATATCACGGGAAGTAAAAACACAAGAAATATAATAGGCAAAAGAAGCCCTCTGAATAGGCACATATATTTATTCTATTTAATTACAGTTACTGATAAAGTATCAAAATCTATACCGAATACAAAAGTATGAAATAATGTCAGTTTTTCACCATCTTTCTCCCATAAAATAGACAAAAACTTCTCGCTATCAGCACATAATAAGAGAATTAAATCACCTGCCACAATAATTATGATAAATTTTCCAAAGCCTCCTCACTATACAAATAGCAGTAATAGTCCTCAAACGACAAGGCTATTACTGCTATAAATAACGATTCCACATCACAGACTCAAAGAGATGGAGCACCTATTTGCCACCTATATTTCTACTCCTCTTTGAGTAAACCGGGACGAAGGCGGCGAGTACGCTCCAAAGCTTGCTCATATCGCCACTCGTCTATCTTGCGCTGGTGTCCCGACAATAAAATGTCGGGTACACGCCACCCCTTATAGTCGGCAGGTCGTGTGTAAACAGGCGGAGCCAAAAGATTGTCTTGAAACGAGTCGCTCAATGCCGACTGCTCATCACCGATAGCTCCGGGTATAAGACGGACCACTGCATCGGCTATAATAGCCGCCGGAAGCTCCCCACCCGTCAGAACATAGTCACCCACCGATATTTCGCGAGTGACCAGATGTTCGCGTATGCGATAATCTATCCCTTTATAATGGCCGCAAAGAATAATGATATTGTGCAGCAACGAAAGTGAGTTTGCCATAGGCTGGTCGAAAAGCTCTCCATCGGGCGAGGTGAATATCACTTCATCGTAATCTCGTTGTGCCTTCAAGGAGGTAATAGCCCGGTCTACAGGTTCTATTTGCATTACCATTCCCGCCTCGCCTCCAAAGGGATAATCGTCGACGCGACGATGCTTGTCGAGTGTATAGTCACGCAAACTATGCACGGCAATTTCTACAAGGCCTTTGTTCTGCGCGCGTTTTAGGATAGAGTTGTTTAGTGGACCATCAAGCAACTCTGGCAAGACTGTCAGTATATCTATGCGCATGGAGCAATAATCTTATTACAGCAACATGCCAGCGGCTACCTCTTGAGCTACCTTTTTACCAACAGACTGTTCTACAAGTGCAAGAGCAAAAGCCATTGCCGACGAAGGACCGTTTGCCGTAGTTATATTACCATCGACCGTACAACGCTCACCAGTAACAGCAGCTCCCAAAAGATTAGCTTCAAAACCGGGATAACAAGTAGCCTTACGACCGGCAAGCAAGCCAAGCTTACCTAACACAGAAGGAGATGCACAGATAGCTGCCGTAGGCTTACCCTCCTCGGCATGAACCTTCAGTAGGTGACACAAAGTATCGCAGGCCGCCAAATTGGTCATGCCGGGCATACCGCCGGGCAATACCAGCCACTCTGCATCGGCATAGCGAGCAACTTCACCTATCATACTATCGGCCACAACAGTTATACCATGTGAACCTGTTACATTTTTATCGTGAGTCACCGATACTGTTTCTACGGGCATACCGGCACGACGCAATATATCTACAACTGCGAGGGCTTCCATTTCCTCGAAACCTTCAGCTAAAAAAACATACGATTTTTTCATACGATTGAATTTATAGAGTTTGTTTTGCAAATATACGAAATGGTAAGCGCTGAGACAAACAAAAAATTAGTTTTCGAAATGTTTTTGTCTCATTACATCTTATATAATACCATTTTAACAACAAGATATTCAAACATGTTTAATTTTCTTTATCCCCCCTTATTAATATGTGATTTTGATGATAAGTTCCGTATGAACCTCTTAAGCATAAAGCCACAAATATTCTTCTATTTTTATCCATATTGTGTATTTAAATGAGTCTATTATTTTACCCAATGTTCGGGTAGAAATATCGGTAAATTGTATACTAACTCTAAAATCAAATTCAAATAATTTTGCAGTAGAAAAAATTTGAGAACAAATAAATTAAATCATGATGAAAACCAAAATAATGATTGCGCTTGTCGCACTGTTAATTAATGGAACTACAATTATGGCACAGGAAAAAATCAAGCAGACTGCTGGCCGTGACCAGCTTGGGGAATTTGCCCCCCAATTTGCAGAATTGAATGATGACGTACTATTCGGAGAAGTTTGGAGTCGGACAGACAAACTCGGTCTTCGTGACCGCAGTTTGGTAACTATCACTTCACTCATCAGCCAAGGAATCACAGATTCATCACTGACCTACCACCTTCAGACAGCCAAACAAAACGGCATTTCACGTACCGAAATAGCAGAGATTCTCACTCACATTGGTTTCTATGCCGGATGGCCTAAGGCATGGGCTGCTTTCCGATTGGCCAAAGATGTATGGGCAGAAGATACAACAGTAACAGATGCCAAAGCCGCTTTCCAACGGGAGATGATATTCCCTATTGGTGAACCTAATACGGCATACGCCCAATATTTCATTGGCAACAGCTACCTGGCACCTATCTCACGTGAACAAGTATCCATATCAAATGTAACTTTCGAGCCGGGTTGTCGCAACAACTGGCATATACACCATGCTAAAAACGGTGGAGGACAAATGCTCATAGGTGTTGCCGGCCGAGGCTGGTATCAGGAAGAGGGGAAACCTGCCGTTGAAATCCTTCCGGGTACAGTAATCCATATTCCTGCCAATGTAAAACATTGGCACGGAGCTGCAGCAGACAGTTGGTTTGCACATCTGGCTTTTGAGATTCCCGGAGAAGAAACATCCAACGAATGGCTTGAACCGGTATCAAACGAAGAATATAGTAAATTGAAATAAATTTTATAAGAATAAATCATTATGGATACTAATTTGGTTTATGACATGTATGTTCCTACCCGCGTCATGTTTGGGGCAGGAATGTTAAACCAACTAGGCAAACAACCCATGCCTGGGAAAAAAGCTCTGATAGTAATTTCCAACGGTAAATCTACTCGTGCAAACGGATATTTGGCACGCACCGAAGAGCAACTGAAAAAAGCCGGTGTCGAATCGGAAGTTTTTGATGGGGTTTCACCCAACCCTACAGTTGCCAATGTAAATGCTGGAGCAGAAGCCGCACGCACGACAGGATGCGATTTTCTGGTTGCATTAGGAGGCGGAAGTGTCATGGATTGCACAAAAGCCATTGCAGTTATGGCAACAAATGACGGCGATTTGTGGGATTATGTTGCTGTAGGATCCGGGAAAGGACATCCCATTCCTAACACGCCGCTACCAATTATAGCTATCACAACAACGGCCGGCACTGGGTCGGAAACCGATAGTGCCGGAGTCATCACAAAGGAAGACACCTACGAAAAAGCCTTTATCGGAGCTCCCAGCCTATATCCATGTTTGGCAGTTGTCGATTCCGAGCTGATGCTCAGTGTACCTGCCGGATTCACCGCCTATCAAGGTTTTGATGCACTGTTCCACAGTATCGAGGGCTACATTGCCAAAGGAGCTAATCTGATGAGCGACATGTATGCTCTGACCGCCATCGAAAACTTGGCCAAATACCTGCCACGCGCAGTGAAGGATGGTAGCGACTTGGGAGCCCGTACTCATGTAGCCTTTGCCAATACACTTTCTGGAGTTGTCATGTGTCTGACTCTCATTACCAGTGAACATGGTATGGAACATGCTCTTTCGGCTTATCATCCCAACCTCCCACACGGTGCCGGACTGATTATGATTAGTCGTGCATACTTCTCATATTTTGTTCGCAACCATGCATGCGATGAGCGATTCATCCGTATGGCCCGCGTCATGGGTATACCCGACGCCAACAAAGCAGAGGATTTCATTACGGCTCTTACTCGCTTACAAGAGGCGTGCGGTGTTGCCGACTTGAAAATGTCTGATTACGGTATTTCTTTTGATGAAGCAGAAAAATTCATGCGCAACGCACGCGAAGTTATGGGCGTGATGTTTACGAGTGACCGTATTCAAATGACCGATACTGACATTGTCGGTATCTATGAAGAATCATGGCGATAAAAAAGTCCTGTCTGATAAATACAATTTGTTATCAGCCCCCACAACATGGGGGCTGATTCGTTTTAAACCTCCGTAAATCTGCAACAGAGGTATATTGTTCGTTTATTTATATACCATTTATATTTTACGGCCTAGTCGACAAAAATCAGGATGAAAACATAGGTTTCATATCACTATTTCATAATTGCCGACGCAGCACCCGACTGTTCGCCAACTTCATTCCCTCGGTTCACTTTCTTTCCATATCCAAACGTATAGGTGATAGACAGATTCAGGCGTTGATGGAAGTTGTTGCCTTCCACAAGCTGAGTCTCGGAATAGAGAGGCGTTGACAAGAGATTGGTAGAACACAGCCAATCGTTCCTGAACATGTTCATTCCACTGATACGAATGTTCCAATTTGAATGACTCCATCCGGCAAGAACCTGATAAAAATCACGGTCTTCATAGATTACGCCCCGATTGCCCTGCACTGTGAGACTCCTTGTCTGATATGCAACCTGGAAATAAAAGTTCCCCAGATAATATGTTGCAGAAGCACTGCAATAGAAAGGAGACCTGGAAATATCGAAAAGCCCCGTCATACGATAAAATGAAACGGAAGGAGAGGCTGCCAGTTGCAGATTCCCGTTGAGGAGTCTGTAATTAAACGACAGGCCTATCTGTGTCCGGTTGTACGCACCATCCGTTTCAAACGTACGAAGCAGGGCCTTGCCATCCTGATATAGTTGGTAAACCGGTACGTACAGGTTGTATTCGCCGAAATACTGCATAAATGCCGAAGCAGAGAATGTATTGGTCGGTATCCAGTTGTACGACAGGTTAAAAGTCACTTGCCTGGATAGTCCGATGTCGGGATTTCCTGTATAGTACATCAGTTCGTTCTGCTGAAGGACATTAGGCGTTTTCTCACTGGCCCCGGGATAATTTGCTCCAAAATGGAAGAATGTACGGAATGAATGTTTTTGAGAGGGAGAAAAACTGGCAGACACATTCAGCAGCGGATAAACTTCCTCCACTGACTGATCGTTGATTTTGTTCTTTTCCCATTGCAAGGCGGCATCGGCTCGGACGTTCCATTTGTCATTCGAGAAATTATAGCCCAGTGCAACACCTGCATACGTATCTGAAAAATCGTTGTCGTAGGGCGATGTACCGTAATAGCTCACATCATTAGTGGTCGATCCAAACCATGCCCGCATGAAAACGCTTTGCTTGTCGGCTATCTTCTTGAACAGTGTGGCACTTCCCCGAAATTGCCATACATCTTCCTTTGAATTATTCGTTATGCTGGAACTACCCGGCAGTGATGTCTGATAAAGATAGGTATAATTAGTATGTCCATAATTTACTCCGGGAGAGATACTAAGGTGAAAGTCGCGCGGAAGGATAAAATAATAATTGCCCGACCAGACAAGATAATAGCTGGTATAAGGCTCGTTTTTGTAATAAGAATAATCGGTATTTTGCTGGGGTACAAACGACAAGGCACCCCTTGTCTCTGATAGAGGAGACTGGTCAAAATTGAATCCGATGGTATTGGCTATCTGTATATTGTCGGTGTCGTATATGGCTCGGAAAGTGACAGGGTATTGATTGTACTTGAAGTGAGCACTCTCCAGGGTTTCGTTTCGTGTCGTCTGATAGAGTTGCCCCTCTTCATTCTGCAGGCTGTAAAGACCAGTGATAGAAGAACCGAAATGATTTATATCGTGATTGGAAGCTCCGGCATACAAATCGTAGGTCATACGTTTGTAGACAAATTTGGAATAGACCGAAGCCCGACTTGAGAGTTTTCCTATGAGAAAATTTTCATTCAATGTGGCCTTGGTATAACCTCCATATTCGTACTCCTGTACAATAAAATTTACTACGTGCTCATTACCTTGAAAACGAGGGTCGGCCGGGAAGTCGAGGTATTCTACCTGTCGTACATCGGATGTAGATATTCCTTCCATTTCTTCTGCCGAGGTGGGAATATAATTGATGTATATGGCCACGCTCTGTCCGGTCGGCGTTGTAACCGTATTGTCCATCAGGTTAATGTTGATTTGAGGGATGGCGAGCTGCTTCAGAAGGTCTATCGCATTTTGTGCGGAACTCTTCTGGCTGACTGTCGGTGTGAAGGTAGAAGAGATAGCATCGGTACGATGCATCTGAGCTTTCACAACAACTTCATCCATTTCTATGGTAGATAAACTGTCTGAAGTTTCCTCTACAGGAGTCGGTTTGTTATCGTGAGTTTGACTCATACCCTTTAAGGAAAAGGTACATGCAATACATAATATCAAAGAGACACGAATCATATATACTTTACAAAAATTACGAATCCTATAATGCATAGTCTGACCGAACCGATTTTTGTCAAAAAAACCTACGCTACCAAATTGAATACTCGAGTTTGCGTAATTAAATTAAACTTGGTACATTTACAAAAAAAAGAGACATGAATATTAAATTTATAATATCAATATTACTTCCTTTTTTGGCACTGCAAATACAAGCTCAAAATTATAAATATCATACGACATTTTCAAACATTTCTCAAACCGCTCTTCCACCAGATTGGAATATCAATGGAGATAGCCACCAATTTACCATAGGTTCATTAAACAGGGATAAAGGTAGAGCTTTGAAAATTTGTGGAGTCCGCGATTCTATAGCTCCGTCGATTTTGACGTTAACCACATTACCCGTCAATCGTGAAAACAGCGTTACATTTTCAATGCGAGTAAGAACTCAGTCGGAAAACGATTCACTGTTAATGGTTGTATCGGCTATGGACACAATGGCCATGCAGTGGATAAGAGGTTCTATCGACTGGAAAGATTATACAGTAAGCATTCCATTGAGTAACAATAGCCAGATAATGGTGCCGCAGCTCATGTTTCCCAGTACAGGGCCATATTGGATTTCCGAAACGACTGTGGAAATGACAAAAAGACATATCCGGCCGAAGATGACCATGAATTTGATGCGGGCTCGGCTATTGACACAATACCCACCGATAAAAACAGCATTGACAAATTGGCCTTACTCGGTAAAATATGGGGGTTCTTGAAATATTATCACCCCATGGTCTGTGACGGCCAGTATAATTGGGATTATGAGTTGTTCCGATGGTTGCCCGAGGTATTGAAATCCGATTCTAAAACAGAGGTTTGTGAATTTGTATTCAACAAAGTCAGTGCCATGGGGTCGTTGGATAAGTCGGATAATATAAAAAATGATTTTCCTGCATGTGACTCTTTGTACTATTCAATCCCATCCTTCCAATGGTTGAGTAAAATAGCACATATACATAAGCCTTTATACGATTTGTTGGATTCGATAAAGCATGCCGACCGGTCTAAAACCATCTATTACTATAGCAAGGGCGTGAATTCCATGAATTCATTTCCAACAGAAGCTAAATATGGAGAGAACCCGTATCCCGACGCCGGCTTTCGGTTGTTGGCTCTTTATCGATATTGGAATATTATAGAATACTTCTATCCCTATCGTAAAGATATTACAGACAAGAGATGGAACAACGTTTTAGATAAGTTTATACCCCTGTTTGTTCATGCCGAAAATGCGGAAGAGTATCGCTCGACCATTGATTATCTGGGGACTTACTTAAAGGACAATCACACCTCCCGACAGTATTCCGATTCAATACTGCCATCTGAACTGAGAAATTTCTATTTACCTGTTTTCTGGGATTTTGTAGAGCAGAAACTTACCGTAACCGACAACTTCGATGGCCAGACTACGCTGGAAAAAGGCGATGTGATTTGCCAGATAAACGGTGTGAATGTAGAAGACCTTGTGAAACAATATGCAAGAATAATCAGTGCGTCGAACGAACGGTCACTATTATATGCCATTTCTTTGGATCTTATTCAGCAAAAGGATTCCGCTATTGACTTGAATATAAGACGAAATAATAAAACACTGAAGGTATCCATATCGGGCCTGACCTCAGAGAAATATTTCCCGCTAAAGGCTAAATATTTTTCCAATGCTCCTTATTATAAATGGTTATCTGACAGTATCGGCTATTTTTCGCCAATCGGTCAGTACCGTAGCGACAGCCTGTCACTCGTCATGGAGAAGTTTAAAGATGCAAAAGCTATTGTTATCGATATGCGGAACTATCCCTGTGATTTATTGCATCATTTGGCCGATTATCTTCTGCCACATCGTATCGGTTGTACTCGGACTACTTCTGTGGTGCAAAATTTTCCGGGTGTTATACTGTGGAATGACATTCAATATTTTGGGAAAGACAATCCCGACTATTACAAAGGAACGATTGTCGTACTTATCAATGAAAAGACAGTAAGCATGGGAGAAAGTATTGTGGCCATTCTACGGCACTGCCCTAACGCCATTCTTGTCGGCTCATCTACGGCAGGTTCCGATGGTCCTATCTCCACATTTGTTCTGCCGGGAGCTGTACATGTAAGGTTTACCGGCGAGGGATTTTATTTTGCCAACAAGGAAGGCATACAAAACATAGGCATTTCGCCTGACGTGAATGTCGGTATAACGCAAAAAGGAGTTGCTTTAGATATAGATGAATTACTTCAGAAAGCCCTTGGCATTATAAAATAAAGACCTTATGATACTACTTGATTACACCTTCCTTCTCCTCTCCATGCACAATACAACACTGTCTTGAAAAAAACAAGTTCTTATCAATAGTATCCCGTAAGATGTACGATAAAGATGATATTTATATCGAGAAGTATAAATCTCAGAAATAAAAAGCTTGCGTATTTTAGAATAAGTGATAATTTTGTCGTGAAAACCATACTGACAATAAAATCTTAAAACTATGATTAGTAAATTTACTCATTTAATAAAGGGAACCTATATAGTATTTTGTTTGGTACTATTTATTATGATACCGATTTCAATTCAGGCACAATCGAAAATAAAATCAATAAATACCTTAGAAGATAAGATTTATGGATTGAGTCTCCTATGGTCTGAAGTGAAATATAATTTTGTAAACATCGACCATTTGGATTTTGATTTGGACAGTCTTTACCGAGAAACGATGAAACGCGTAATAAATACAAAGGATGACATTGCGTATTATAAAGAGCTTGACTACTTTTTGAATCGCCTTAATGACGCCCATACCCACCTGTTCGACTATCCAGAATCGGGTTATGAGGAAACGGACTATCCTAATTACGGAACAAAATATATTGGCGGAAAATATTACTTCATTAAATATAAAAAGGATTGTCCCTATTCTGACCCAGACCTACTTGGTGCTGAAATTGTTGAAATTGCCGGATTGCCTACAGATCAGTATGTAGAGAAGTTTGTGCTACCAAGCATCACAGGTTCGACATTGAAATATAAATTGAATCAAGCTGGCCGTTTATTGTTAAATGGCTTGGAAGGCAGTTCTATCTGTGGAAAAGCAATATGCCGAGATGGTAAAATGAAGACTTTCGATATCGTACGCAATGGGGAAGCTATTCGCAAAAACGACGATGTATGGTTGCCCGAAGACGAGTATTCTTTTTATACTAACGAGGCTGTAACTTTAAATTGGAAAGATGATATTGCCTTTTTGAATATCCGCCGTTTCATTCCCGAATCAGTATGCAATGATATAGACAAGGCAATGGCAGAAATCAATGCACGTCAGTGTCGGGGGGTAATCATAGACTTGAGAGGGAATACAGGTGGAATAACTGATGTAGCATGGAGGCTGCAGATGTACCTTACACAAGCTGACACAATACGTTCTTTTGGTGCTCAGACAAGAATAAACTCCGGTTATGGCCGTGCTCAGGGTAATTATAGAAAAGAATATGAAGATTTCTATCTGTACAAGGCTTACAAAAATGAACCTTCTGAGCTGATATCAAAACCAAAAGGAATAAAGGCTTTGAGTTGTCCTGTTGCCATATTAATTGACAATAATAGTTTTTCTGCATGTGAAGACTTCCTTATAAATATTTATGAGATGCCTGACAGGCCTGTTCTGATTGGAGAAGAAACAGCCGGTTCAACTGGAGCTCCACTTGTTATAGAGCTACCTCATGAAGCCATGGCCCGTATATGCACACTGAGACCACTATTCCCATACAGCATGAAACCTTTTGCAGGGAAAGGAATTATTCCTGACATAGAAGTAGTTCCAACTTTAGAGGAGACATTGGATGGTAAAGATATTGTAATGAATAAAGCTTTACAATATATTCAAAATAAGAACTAAATAAAAAGGGAGAACCTGACGGCGCGATGCCGAAAGATTCTCCCTTTTTACTATTCATTTACCAATAATATTTACCTTCTCGAAAACATGTACATAAAATACCCAAACAGAGGATTCGAAAAACAAATAATGTACTCTTACTGAATAAATAGATATATCTAAATCTAGCTCATTCGCCTCTTTTATTGTTACTGTTTCAGAAATCAAATGGAGTTTTAGCCCCCCGTTGAAACATATAACTGAGATATTTCAGTTTCGCTTTATAAACAGATACTCAAATATCTATAGGTTATTGTCAATTCCCCCTTAGGATAGCATCCTTGGTTGATTTGTCAACAGTAATATCACCCCGTTTTGTCTTTTTGCCATAGCTGAAACTGTAGGTCAGTTTCAATGCTACGTTGCATCCATTTGGCTCACTGAATGTCCGGGTATCCTGATTATAACATCCGTAATTCATAGTTATATGTTCTTCGTAATATTTGCTGAAAGGATTTCTTACCAAAACTTCAATATCCCAAGATTTATGCGTCCATCCAACTTGAAGTTCATATACTGGCTTGATTGTTACAAAATAGGGACCTCTGATATTGATTGCCTTGTATGGCGTACGGTAATTAAATTTGAATCGCCAACCTTTCAGTAGATAAGTTGCAGAGAGTTTTGCTCTAAGAATGTTTTTTGACAAATTATAAATATCCCCTCTCACCATATTATATTCTTCGATAGCTGTAGCACTAAATCGTAAAGTATTGTTGAATACACCATAAGTCAGTGTTGCAGTCAACATATTGCCATAGAAAGTACCATCATTGACTGTTGTATTATAAATAATGTTATTGTCTGCATAATATTTGTGGACTATGTTATCAAAATACATAAAACCATTGAAAGAGGCATTGAATGTAAAGTTTCCAAATTGGCCATTGTAAGATATAATATTTCCGAATGCCTTCAATGGCTCGGCATCGGGATTACCCTGTACACTTTCAAAGAAAGATACCGGCACGGTCATAGAGTTTTTATTGGAAGGGTCAAACAATGTGTGTACGAAGTATCCGTTCAGATTCAGTGAATGATTGCTGTTGAAAGCATAATTTCCTCCATAAAAGGCGACCGGATTACAATAATTATAGTGATTTCCATTCAAGACAATATGTGAATTGGCCAAACCTGCAGACATATAATAATAATATTTTTTGCCGGAATGACTGAACTCCAAAAGTCCCTGGCTTACGTCGGTTGACAAATTCTGAGTTCCTGCGGATGAACCGCTATAGACATCATTATATGTCATATGGTCATGAGATAGTGTTGCCGAAAATCTCATATTGTTCTTAAATGATTTGGCATACATAGCGTCAGCTGATATACCATAATTATCTTCATCTACAACAGATGAAATGGTTTGACCGTCTTCGCTATATAAGCTTGAATATCTGTTCTTGCCCAATGAAGCAATACCTCTTATACTCAAACTTTGATTATGAGGAAGAGTAACAGAATAATTTGCATAAAAAGAGGGATACAGATTTCTTCCGGAAGTATTTTTGATTTTTTCTGCCTGACTTTCGATAAAACCGGTATAAGATGTATTTTGTATAACATCGTTACCTGGTTGCTCCTGTCTTTTAAACGAGATATATGAATTGAATTTATATTTATCACCAACTGATGCCACTTTCAGTCTTATCACTTGATTGTTATTTCTATACAACGAACTTTGATTGATGGAATTGCGCGTCAGTTCTTTTCCATCTAGAAATGTGAAACGTTCGGTTCCCTCTGTATAACTGGAGTAACGCGACCAGTCACCAGAAGCTATCAGAGAAAAACTCCATTTGTTTTTTGTGAAATCAGTAAATGCAGTATAGTCTCCATTTTTATAGACAAATCCTTGCTTGGCTGATATATATACATTGCCTCCGAAATCTTTAGGCTTAGTTATGAAGTTAATCAAGCCCGCTTTCCCTGCATACTTGCCGCTTGGCGAACGTATATATTCTATCTTTTGGATGTTTTTTGATAATAAGGTTTTCAGCTCTTCCTGTAATACTTCCATCCCGTCTATACAGACGACGACTTCACCGCCTGTCACAGTTGATATACTTTTGGCATCAGAAGAGACATCAAGTCCAGGAATCTGCATGACACTCAACAAATCAAATCCGTTGATACTATACTTTTTCTCCAACTCCGTTGGTATCAATATAGACTTTTCTGCTTTTTCTATCCTTGTATTGCCTTTAACAACCACTTCATCCAAATTCTCAGCCTTTTCTTGAAGGACAATATCAGCAAGAATTATTGTCTGTTTCAAATTTATGTTTACTGTATAAGATGTATAACCTAAACACGAGACAGACAGTCTGTAATCACCAGCTGGCACATCATCAATCTGAAACCTTCCATTATTATCCGAAATACACCCCCTGACGAAAAGCGTATCATTCAGAGAACGCATGGCTACTGCCGCACCTGTTATGATATTATTATAGTTATCCTTGATTCTTCCCTCCACACTATTTTGTGAATAGACATAACAAGGATATATTATCATCGATAAAATAGCCAATATTTTAAGTAAATGAAATCGCATATACGTCGAATGATGTTTAAGCTACTTTTTATAAGGGATATTGATTGTACTAATTGAATGTCAACGAATTATTTAATATGAGGGAAGTAGATTTTCGTTTACATTAGTAACCACCCGAAAAACAATACTGTCAGAAGAAGTACAATAGCTATAATGTTAATTGTAACCCCCAACAGTTTGTGTTGGATTTACTCTCTTTCAATGCTCTCACAAGGTTGATTATTGCAATTATGAGCAATACCAACATGACAATATAAAACATAGTCATCACAAAATTGTGTACAGATTGATAACGGAATACAAATATAAAAATTTCATGAAATCTTCAACTGCATGGTAGGACATTATATAACAAACAAATAAATAAAGATTCCTACTGGGATAAGCGACAGACTGGTAGCAGTTTTTCTGCCTAACCTTCCCCAAAAAGATGACAAAGCACATGTATTGACAAATGTGGAACAATGATTTACATATTGCTGATAACCAGATGGTTTATATTATTCTCTCTAAATTCATCTGTATTCTGGCAAATTTTCTTATATTTGTAAATGCTGACTCACGTAATCTGCAAGAAACTGAGTTGACAAGCAACAATTATCAAGACCTCACAAATTTACGTTCAAAACATATCGCATGAAAAAATTTCTATTTATATTGTGGATGCTTACTCTCCCCTACTTATGGATACAAGCTCAAAATAACGAACCATATCGCACCCGTTCATTCGGGTTTGACTGGCGCACCATACAAGTACAGGTCGAAGACAATCAATTGGCTCCTCCTGTAATCACTTTAGGTGAAGCCAACCGCATTGTCATATCGTTCGACCATCTGGCAGAAGACGTAACTTACCTGCAATACAGTATTGTACATTGCGATGCCGACTGGCGCCCATCGCAACTCTCTGAACTGGAATACATGGACGGAATGAATACCAATAATGTCACCGACTATGCATTCTCTACCAATACATTTGCCCACTACGTAAACTATCGTATTACACTGCCAAACGACGATGTACAACTGACCAAATCCGGCAACTATGTGGTATTGGTATATCCCGAATTTGAGCCTGAAAACGTTGTATTGCAGGCTTGTTTCAGCGTAAGTGAGCAATGTGTAAACGTAGGTGCCGGTGTCACCTCACGCACCGATATAGGCTATAATACAGAATATCAGCAAGTAGATGTTACAATATCGCATCCTTACTATCAAATACGCGACCCCTTCAACGATCTGAAGGTACAAGTATCACAAAACAGCCGCTACGATAATGAAGCAACAGTTACCAAGCCTCTGCGTGTTATGAACGATGTAATATACTACGAGCACAACCGTGACCTTATATTCCAAGCCGGTAACGAATACCGACGCTTTGAGATGGTATCTATACGATATGCCGGTATGGGCATTACCGATTTACAGTATTTCGAGCCTTACTACCATGCCTTTCTTGCAGTAGACTATCCTCGCTACGGGTCGAGCTACTTCTACGACCGCACACAATACGGACGGTATGTAATACGCGAAAGCAATGCCTCTGACAGCAACCTGGAAGCTGATTATTTCGTAGTACACTTCACATTAGACGAAGACAAGCTACGCGGAGGTAACGTATATATCGACGGCGCACTCACCGGACATTTGTACGACGAGAACTCTCTCATGCAATATAACGAAGAGACACAACAATACGAACGAGTACTGTTTCTCAAACAAGGCGCATATAATTACATGTATCTTTTCATCCCCGACGGCAGCAATCAGGCAACGACAGCCCCCACCGAAGGGAACTATTATGAAACTGTAAATGAGTATCTTGTGAAAGTATACCACCGTCCGCCAGGCGAGCGATATGATCGCCTCATAGGCACAGCTATCTGCTACTCAGGGAAGTAACAGCTACGGCAATCGTACAGCATCTATGCCGAGAGTATTCTCGGGCGTATATGTCGTACGTATTCGCCACTCCTGCGGATAGAGATTATTGGCACGAGAACCTATATTTTTTACCCATCCTAAAGGGAATCCCCGGTATGTAACGACAACATAGCCCGTCGGTACACCCAAAGGGAGAGTGATAGCTTCGCGTCGCAAATATGATATAGCCTGACTATAATCAGCCTCATAATGAGGAAATGCTGCACTATTGAAAGCCTGCGAAAGAGCCAAGGCATGTGTAGGAATATAATCTTTGCCCTTTACCGTTGCCACAGCTATACCCGCCTGCAACAGATGGAAGTCTCGACGCATACGTAATATGTCTTCGGCATAGGGCCGCGGATATGCTACTATAGTATTCTCCTCAACCTGCCACTCATAATCGTCGGGAAACTTCAACCACTGCTTGACGATGGATGGTATTTGAGGCATTTTTCCACTTTTTTTGGCAAGTTTCTCTTTTCTGTTGCGTCTCGATAACGTGTCAGCAACAACATCATCAGGTTTACGCAGCAAGGCCATAAACAGCCCCTCACCCTTTGTACGGTGCGGCATGAAACGATATACAGGCATATCACCCTGTAATGCACTGCTTATCCCCCACTCGGGCTGTATGATTACAGGCAACGGCTCGGCGCCATATTGCTCCACAAGGAAAGCAATCATCGCTTCGTTCTCCTCTATATTATAGGTACACGTACTATATATAAGCAACCCGCCAGGGCGTAATGCATTCCACACATTGCTCAATATATCTCGTTGCCTTGCAGCACATGCCGTCACAGCGGCAGGTGACCACTCAGTAATAGCCTCGGAGTCTTTCCGGAACATACCCTCGCCCGAACAAGGTACGTCCGTAGCTACTACATCGAAGAAGTGTGTATATGCTCCCCAATCGGCCGCACTGTTATTGGTTACGACCGAAAATGGTGCCCCCCATTTCGTTACATTCTCGGCCAATATTGCAGCACGAGTTCTTATATACTCATTGCCAACGACCAAACTGCCCTGCGGCAGTAACGAGAGCGCATGGGTAGTCTTTCCACCGGGAGCAGCACATAAATCGAGATATTTCACCGGTTGATGTATCCATTGCCTTATCACCTCGCCCAGAAACATAGAAGCGGCCTCTTGCACATAATATGCCCCGGCATGCAACAAAGGGTCGAATGTAAAGGCCGGCCGTTGTAGCAAATAAAAGCCTACACCACCCGACCAGGCAACAGAGGGATAAGCCGTAACATCTATAACACTTTTATCAGAATTAAAACGTATGCTTACAGGCGACTCTGTATCAACGACAGCCTGTTCAAAAGCAGCATAATCGTCGCGCAAAAGTCTTTGCATACGGTCTATAAAGAGAGGGGGCAATGCAAGCATATCAATACCAATCTAAGTTATCGTAAGCATGACTTTGCTTATCGTACTTCAAATCCTGCAACAGAGACGACTTAACAGCAATGTGAAAATTGTAAGACTTGTACGGTCCTACAGGTACAAAACTTGCCGACATGGTAAAACAGTGTAAGTCACGTGTAATGTTACAACTCATATAGGCGATTTTTTTGGCTGTAAAGTCGTAACTTGCCGAGAAATTAAACGACCAACCTTTCGTTAGGTTAAGGTTACCCGAAAGGCTGAGGTTTTGTATAAAACGACCATTGTACTCCAATTTCTCTTTATTAAAGTCGCCATAAGCATAGCTTACCGAATAGTTGAGTGTAAGACTCCAAGGAACATTCCAGCGATAGTATCCGTCACTATCATACTCACCCTCATCGCTATCACTGTTTCCGCCCCGCATACGACGATTTTTTTCCTCGGCAGCAGCTGCACTGTTTTGTAAGGGGTCTTCGGCCATCTCCTCATCGGCCGTTTGCGGTGTCTCTCTATCTTCTTTTTTCTTAAAAGTATCATTATTGAAGGTGTATGAGAACGACGTACCTGCACTTGCCAGACGTGCCCACCCACGCCCTGCCTGAGAACGCAGCACATCAACCCGTACCGGGTTGCCATACTCATTGAGCTGATAACAATACGGGTCCCATGTAGCCTGCAAGTTGAGGTTAAATCCCTTGGTTAGTTTTACCAGCATGTTCGTATTGATATTAGACCACCGCAAGGAGTCGGCTGCCATGTTGTAACTTGTACTCACCGAAAGATTTTCTATCAACGATATTTTTTTCACTCCGGTAGAGTCGGCATCACTCTTCACCTTCATCTCGAGGTTATTGGCAAAAGACAGGCTTATCAAGCCACGCTCGCCCTGCGGTGCCGTACCGAAAAGTCCATGCGAAAAAGGCGAGTACTTCTGCTCTACAAATTGGCCGTTGGCATTGGTATATTGCAACGTTTCATAAAAGCCCCAAAACGGATTACTAAAATCGGGAGCATAAGAAAACGATACCGACGGTGTAAGTACGTGACGTATCTGCTTCACTGCATCGCCCAAGAACTTCATGGGCGTATAGAAACCATACAATTTGGTTTGGAAACTAACAGCTGTATTAAAGTCGTATACATTATAAAAGCCATAGACCGTATCATTGACGATAGCCGAACTTTGAGGGTCCCACTCACGCAAAATCTTGTTGGAATACATACGGTCGTTGAAGTTGACCGAAGCAGTAAGATTAAGGTACTTGAAGAGTGTAAAAGTTGCCGAGATAGGAATACTATGACTCATGCCGTTTCGCCAATCCTTAATAAGATTTTTCTTCAATATCTCGTTTTGCTTTGCTGTTATAGAGTTCTGCAACCTACCGCTATACGAGAGCTGTATCTTCTCATACCAACGTTCGGGACCGGTAGCATTCTTACGCTTGAAAGGGCGTATCTGACTCATTGAGATAGTAAGGTTGGGCAAAGATACATTAAGGGTAGAGTCTTGTGTCCGTTGGGTAATATTGGCGGTTGCCGAAATACTAAACGGCGCATTGGGAAACTTATATGTATAGTTGATAGATGAACTCGAGGTTGAAGACGTAAACTGATTGGGATCGTAGTAAGAACCTATATCATTACGCGTATAGCCACTGGTGGCAAAATTTACACTGGCCGAAAACGACGAATTGGTGCTGGCCTTGGCATCTTGTGTATGAGTCCATGCAACACGGAAGTTGTTTTGCTTTGAATAGTCGGGCAAACCTTTGTCGCCGGTGATGGTCGTTATATAGCTAATATCTACACTACCCGAAAATTTATATCGCTTAACATACGCCGAACGTCCTCGCAATCCCCACGACCCTTTGGTGTATATCTCGCCAGTAAGAGCCAAGTCGACGTAATCGCTGATGGCAAAATAATAACCACCATCACGAAGGTAAAAACCGCGCGTCATTTCATCGCCGAATGTGGGCATAATGATACCCGATGAATATTTGTCGGTAAAGGGAAAGAACCCAAAGGGAACAGCCAACGGAAGGGGCACATCTTCCAGCACCATATATGCAGGCCCGGTCACGACATTCTTCTTAGGTCGCACTTTGGCTTTTGTCAGTTGCAGGTAGAAGTGTGGATGCTCGTGATTGTCGCACGTAGTGTAACGTCCATTTTCCATAAAGAGAACATTCTCCTCCATCTTTTTGGTGCGACCGCCGGTAAGATATCCTTCACCTTGCTGCGTTATTACGTTTGTAATAAATCCCTTCTTACTCTTAAAGTTGTATCGCATCGTTTCCGACTCATACTCTCCACTGGCATCTTTGTAGATAGGACTGCCTATTATTTCTCCCAGACTATCGGGACGCCCCATGGCGTATACGGTACTACTGTCGAGGCTCATCTGTATTTGGTCGGCATCGAGCTGTATATCTTGATACTTCACGACACTTGTACCATACATGTAAGCCATGTTACCCGCCAAAAATACCATGGAATCTTGTGCCGAAAAATCTACAATATCCTCCAGAAAAGGCTTTTTCTCTTTTCTGAGGCTATCGGAAGCGACTGAGTCAATAGGGGCGACTAACGAATCGGCAGCTACCGTATCGGCTACGGTCGATATACGGGCTGCAAGTCCCACACTGTCGGTACGATGGCGCCGACGATCTGATGGTAATACGGAGCGAATGGCCGAACGTCTTACAGAATCGGCTGACAAGGTAAGCGAATCAGTAACAGTGTCGGACACCCTCCTCTCACCTTCGTAAGACAATGCAACCGACCTTACCGATAATAGGCTAAATAACAGTATAACAGATAATATGTATATTTTGTTTCTCACTGCCATCGCTCAAGCAACAGTCAATAAGGTGCAAAATTACACATTTTCGGCAAGATAAAGGGGATTAGCACCGTTTTAATATATTTTAGAACCAAAGAGGGCTGCCAATTTGTCAAACCTTCTCACATTATCTTCTCCATAACGTGCCATTGAATGACGCACTGCATCGAAGCTTTTCATTCGGTCAGGTTGCGACTTAGAAAAGAAATTATCGGCGTAACACACCAGCTTCTCCTCAAGTGTCACAGGTTGCATATCGCGTGGTGGCAAGGGCAAATGCTGGTTCAATATTTCGTCGACGGTCAACCCCACTCCAATATGTCGCTCACACACGAGAGCATGCGCAGGTAATCCTTCAGCGTTCAGAATCTCTGCACCTATAATGCCATGACGCATATAGGGCTCATTACCCATGCATAAGATAGAAGGTGCATGAGTACGAAATACTCCTATATCGTGCAACATGGCAGCTTCGTAGAGAAATGTACGGTCTATATCAAGCTCTGGGTGTTGCGCCGCCAACTTCTCGGCAAGCTCGGCAACCTGACTGCTGTGCTTCCATACCAACTCGGTAAGCGGTTCACCCTCGGGATAGTATTTGTTGAAGAGCTTTTTTATATTGCTGTTATCCATATAAAGAGACACGGGCCGCTGTCGTTACAGACAGCGGCCCGTGGTATGAAAAATTGATTATTCTACAATTTCGTTCCAACCAAATGTATCGGGAGCTTCGCCCTTCCGTATGGCGCAAAGCTCATCGTAGAGCTTTTTACACCATGGTCCTACCGTACCATCGGTTGTATAAGTATATGACACGCCGCGTACGGGGTCATCGATACGCGAGATAGGACTGATTACAGCGGCAGTACCACAAGCAGCAGCCTCTTCAAACGTAGAAAGCTCATCTTCAAGAACAGGACGGCACTCTACCTTCAAGCCCATCTTCTCGGCAAGCGCTTGCAAACTACGATTGGTAATAGAGGGCAATATTGACTCACTCTTAGGCGTGATATATGTATTGTCACGTATACCGAAGAAATTGGCGGGGCCACACTCATCGATATATTTTTTCTCTTTGGCATCGAGATATATGGCAGCCGAATAACCGCCCTCATGTGCCAACTCACCCGAAACGAGGCTGGCAGCATAGTTACCACCTACTTTATATTTACCCGTTCCGAGTGGTGCTGCACGGTCGTAACCTCGCATGATAACCATTGGAGTAGGTACCATACCCTCTTTGAAATAAGGGCCTACAGGCATTACAAATACGACAAACGTATATTCCTTGGCGGGCTTCACACCAACTTGGCTCGAAGTACCTATGATGAGCGGACGGATATATAAAGAAGCATCGCATTCGTAAGGAGGCACAAAGCGCTCGTTCTTCTTTACACACAATTTTACGGCTTCCTTGAATAATTCGATAGGCATCTCGGGCATTAATATACCGCGGCAAGAGCTTTGCATACGCTCTGCTCCGGCTTGCAGACGGAAGATACGTATTTTACCGTCTTTGCCTCTGAAAGCTTTCATTCCTTCAAAACACTCTTGCCCGTAATGCAAGCAGGTAGCTGCCATGTGCAGGTCTAGTGTTTTCTTATCTGTCACTTCGAGCGAGCCCCACTTTCCATCTTTGTAGTAGCAACGCACGTTATAGTCGGTATCGAGGTATCCGAAACCGAGGCTGTTCCAATCAAGATTTGCGAGTTCCATAAGTCTTCAATTTAGGTTCTACAAAGATATATTTTTTCTATTAGGAATACAAATTATAAGCTAATATTATCTGAAAAAGTACAATAGGCTTTTAAAATCAGCATAACATTCTGATTATCAGAATGGATATTGACGATTAGGATTTTTAGGGAACCATCCTTTTTTTACCCGCTCTTCTTGCTCGAAAAGCTCTTTGATAGTCCAAAACGAGGAGAAAGAGAATACCCCGAGCAAGGCCGACCATACAACCTCGGCAACTACTATCGACAAGGCAACACCTATAATCCCCAATACAAGAAATATCCACCAGCAGCGAGTCCCCCAATAATAATAGGCTTTTATAGTGATAGGATGAAACAAGCCTATGATAAGAAAAGTACACAGCCCTATAAAGAGCCCGATGAGATGGTGCGAAGAAAGGAATGATATCATACTCAATACACAATTAAAATAACACTGCGATAACATACTCTGCCTATCAGGCAGTGCGTTTGCTGCATGGTGTAGCAAAGATAAGACTTATGGTGGAAAGAGCAAATCTTACCCCGTTCGTTTTAACTATTTACATATAACACAACAAGAAATAAATTTGTTTGGCTTAATCCAAAAAACTTTGCTACGTCACTCTTTTTTCAGGCTATATGCATCAAAGTATTGCATTACACCGAAAAAGTTCTTTTCTTTGTATAAAGAACCAAGACAAACGACATATATGAAATTTCTGTTTGTTGTTCAAGGCGAAGGGCGCGGGCATTTCATGCAAGCCATTGAGATGCACTCGATGCTAAAAAAGCACGGGCACGAAGTTGTTGCATGCCTCGTAGGAAAAAGTCCACAACGAAAAATACCACAATATCTGTACACACGTCTTGCTGATGTAAAGATATTATCATTTAAGAGTCCTAATTTTGTGGCACATCCCGGGGACAAAAGACCGTCGGTATTTTTCAGCGTAATCTACAACGTGATGAAACTGCCCGAGTTTTCACAAACGGCACGATTCTTACGTCAAACCATCAACCAATACAAGCCCGATGCTGTCATCAACTTCTACGATGTAATGTTGGGGATTGCCAATATATTCCACCCCATGAGAGTTCCCATCATCTGCATAGGGCATCAATACCTCTTCTTACATAAAAAGTTTGATTTCCCCGACAAGTTGAAAGTCGAACTCGACTCGCTCCTCGTCTTTACCCGCGCCACGAGCATAGGAGCATCTAAGCGACTTGCCCTCTCTTTCTATGCTGCGCCCGACGATACGCAACGTGACATCATAGTTGTGCCGCCACTACTGCGACAATCTGTCCGCAATACACAAAGTACCAAGGGGAATTATATACACGGGTATATGCTCAACAGCGGTTTTGCCGACGAGGTACAACAATGGCATAAGCGCCATCCCAACATCGAAATGCATTTTTTCTGGGACAAAACCGATGTACCCGAGACCTACGAATATGAACCGGGGCTCACCTTCCATTACATCAACGACGAAAAGTTTCTGCAACTGATGGCTGGTTGCGGAGGCTACGCCACTACGGCAGGATTTGAGTCGGTATGCGAAGCCATATACTTGCAAAAGCCCGTATTGATGGTGCCCGTACATATAGAACAAGAATGCAACGGATATGACGCCATGAAGGTAGGCGCAGGTATCGTATCAAAAACCTTCGATATGGATAAGCTGCTCAATCTTATGCAACACTATACGCCCAACCGGGAATTTGTGACCTGGTGTAACCAAGCAGAAGAGCGCATCATGAAAGCCATAGAAGAGACCATACACAACTACCGCAATCGCTGGTATCACCGTTTTTTTGCAAGGCATCTGTTTCGATAATCGGCATCAATCCTTGGCTTTTACCACTAAAATATCTTTGATGTCGGTCGTATAACAGGGCGATAAGTGTTCTTGTTTGGCCATCCACACTCGCCGGTTACCCTCTGCCCCCAAACGCAAAGTTCCCTTTCCAGAACGCAAGTTTACCTCATCGAGCACCTGCATGAGCTTACGATGCTTCTCGCGATCGACCGTATCGTACAAGCCCAGTTGTACATGGTCACGAGGTACAATACCACCTAATATAACCCCGGCCTTTCTGTAAGCCTCTCCTGGCCTGTAGACCGAAGCCAAAGCCTTGCGTGCATATTGCGAGAGCTCTATGGTACTATCTGAAGCCACTGGTAAAAGAAGCTCACGAGCTCCCACATAACAAGTTGTAGCTCGCTGCCTCCCCTTGATAAAAACCAATACCGAAGCCGCGGCCGATGCTTGCCGTCTCAATCGGGCAGCAGCTGTCGCCGTAAAATGCGCTACAGCTTCGTAGAGGTCATCAAACGTCATCAAAGCCTGTCCGAAAGTCCGTGAGACGGTAAGAGACTGCTTTCCTTCTGGATGTTCATCGTCGGCATAACAAACTATTCCATTCAATTCGTCATGCGTACGCTCCACTTCGACCGAGTAGCACCGTCGCAATACTTGGGCTTGTCGTCGTGAAAGCTCCCATGCCGTGGCTATACCATCGGCCATCATACGGGGAGCCAAACGCCTTCCTACCCCCCACACATCGGCCACAGAACACTCCATCAAGGCAATAGCTATCTGATCGGGCGACAGAAGTGCACACACACTGTTGTAACGGGGCATTTTTTTGGCACGTCGCGACGCTATCTTAGCCAACGTCTTGGTTGCAGCCACACCTACACTCACCGGGACACCTATACAACGTTGTATTTCATCTACAATGCTTTTTGCATATTCGCAAGCTGCATCCTCCCCTACTACACCATCGAGACGCAAGAAAGCCTCATCAATACTATACACCTCTACATCGGGCGAATAGTTCGACAAAAGAGACATGATACGCCGTGAAATATCACCATACAATATATGATTAGACGAATATATAGCCACATTATTTCGTTCAAAAAGCTCTCGCAACTCAAACGCCGGTTGCCCCATGGCTATACCTAATGCCTTGGCCTCATTACTACGAGCTATGACACAACCATCATTGCCGCTTAGTACTACGACAGGACGGCCATTGAGCGCCGGATTGAAGATGCGCTCACACGAAACAAAAAAGTTGTTACAATCTACCAGTGCATACATATACGCCCCAAAACATCGGCTATAATCTTCTATCGCCGCATACCTTTGATAACATACGACACGATACCCCACACTTGGAAATTGCTTCCCTCACGGACATGTAATGCCGGATAGGCGGGATTGGCGGGCTCCAACCAAATACCATCACGACGCAATGAGATACGTTTAAGTGTAAATTCACCATCAATAAAACATACTGCCACATCGCCTTCGCGAGGACGTAACGACTTGTCTATAAGCAGTAAATCGCCATCGCTTATACCACAATCGCGCATAGAATCGCCCGAGACACGAGCACAAAAAGTCGATGCAGGATGTTGTATCAGCTCCCTGTTCAAGTCTATGACATCGCCATTTCTGTCTTGCGCCGGAGAAGGAAACCCCGCCGGAACAGCCTCATCCATAACTGTTACTTGCAAATCTATTTGAGGCTCTACACGTCGTAAATCATCCAATTTTTCCATCCTACAATCTTTTCTCAAGCTGCCGGACGTATTCTTTTATTCGGCAAAACGTCATGCAGCTCGTCTCCACTGCCACAACGACAATAGTATATACACACCTATCGCGGGAGCAAGTCCGGCAAGACCCTGCCATGCAAGCAGCACAACCGATATACCCAGCAAAACATAACGCAAGGCATTTCCTCGCCAACCGTAACTCGAAAATTTCAGTGAAAACATAGGTATCTCACTTACCATCAAATACGAAAAGAGAATTATTGAAAACAGCACACATAATACAAGCCATAAAGGCACTGTTGCTCCCGATGCAAATACATGACAGACACCTATCCACCACAATGCATCGGCCGGAACAGGCAAGCCTATAAACGAATGCGACTGACGAGTGTCTATATTGAACTTGGCCAATCGCAACGCCGAAAATACCGGTATAAGCAGAGCTACATATGAGAGCCATGCCACATTGGCTGGTAGTGACAGACTAAGCCCTTGCATTACCAACAAGGCTGGAGCCAAACCAAAGCTCACCAAATCGGCAAGCGAGTCAAGCTCTTTTCCCATAGGAGAATATGCGCCCAATAAACGAGCTGAAAATCCGTCGAAGAAATCAAATAATGCCGACAATGCCACACAACACGCTACACCATAATAGAAGCCCTTAAGAGCAAAAATAACTCCTATACAGCCCGACAGCAAGTTAAGGCATGTTATCGCATTGGGAATATGTCGTCTCAAACTCATAATTTTTCTTCCTTCCGAGAAGGTAAATAGGCAACAACCGTCTGATTTCCTACCGTACGCTGGTCTATATCTACCCTTATTTCACTATCGAGAGGAAGATACAAATCTACCCTCGACCCGAATTTGATAAAGCCCATATGCTCGTCAATGGTACATACATCACCAGCATCGGCATAAGTAACGATGCGACGCGCACACGCTCCTGCTACCTGACGCATAAGAATCTCATCGCCCTCACGTGTTTCTATCACAATGTGCGACCGCTCGTTTTCGATACTCGATTTTGGCAAATTGGCTGCCCAGAACCTGCCATCTTGATGTGATACACTCTTTACACAACCATTTACCGGCGTCCAGTTGGCATGAACGTTAAACAACGACATAAATATCGATACCTGCATACGCCAGTCGTGAAAATATTCACCTTCATATACCTCCTCACGTACAACCACTACACCATCGGCAGGCGCTACAACAACCCTGTCCATATCAACTCCTTGAGTGTTGAAATGTCTTCGTGGCGACCTGAAGAAATTTACCAATATCAGGTACACAACAATCGTGGCCGTTACAACAAATACTGTCAAATAGAAATAAGGCACAAAAAGCACCATCAGCACGTCGACAAGCAAGAAAATTGCTGCCAACATCAATAATGTCTGTTTCCCTTCCTGATGTATTTTGTATTTCATGATGGCTCATTCATATTCGTGCAAAGATAATAGTATTTTATCAATCCGACAAGCTATTCTATTACGTTTGCTATATAATGATACAGAAGCACCGCTCACTCTTTTCATTTACAAGTTCTACCATACAATAACTTTTTCTCTACAGCACACCGCATAAAATCCATAAGAATCCTACCATCGACAATTCGACACACTGCCAAAATAAATGCACCATGCAAAGTCTTGCCCATACAACTCACACAGAGCCGTAACGCTTTATGCCTGATGAGAAGGCCTTTGCAACGTAGGATAGCTGATGCGGGTATGGTACATTGTCATAAGCTTCTCGGTAAATACCTCTTTTATGGTTTCAACATCACGGAAACTAAGGGGGGTCTCTTTAAGCAATCCATCGGCAATTTGAGAATCGATAATACGATTTACAAGCTGCGAGATCGAGGTCTCGTTATACTCTTTAAGGCTTCGTGATGCTGCTTCAACAGCATCGGCCATCATAAGTATTCCCGTCTCCTTAGTTTGCGGATTGTGGCCTGGATAAGTAAACTTCTCATCGTCGACCGGCTCTCCGGGATGCTGATTGCAATAGGTATTATAAAAATATTTGGCCTTCCCATGACCATGGTGTGTAGCTATAAACTCACGCACCTGAGGTGGTAGACCTGCCTTCTCGGCCATCTTCAGGCCATCAGCCACGTGCGATATAATGATACGGGCACTCTCTTCAAGAGGGAGGTCTTTGTGAGGATTGATATTTCCTCCTTGGTTTTCTGTGAAAAAAGCCGGATTAGAAAGTTTACCGATATCATGATAAAGTGCGCCAGTACGTACCAACTGGGCATTAGCACCCACCTTGATAGCCGCAGCAGCTGCCAAATTGGAAACTTGCATAGCATGCTGGAATGTTCCAGGAGCCTCTTCAGAAAGACGCAATAATAAAGGAGAATTGATATCGGACAGCTCTACCAACGTCACCGAAGAGAGGAATCCAAACGTTCGTTCAAAAATATAAATGAGCAAATAGGTAAACAGCAGCAACACACAGTTTATTGCCAAATACAGCAACATGGTCAGGTCTACCTTCATAATGTCGCCTTCGGTAAATAAAGTATAACCCATATACGCAATACCGTATGCTACAAAAACTATAATAGAGCAACGGAAAAGTTGCGACCGCTTGGAAAGGTCGTTAAGGCTGTCGATAGCTGCCATACCTACAATGAGTTGCAAGAAGAAGAAAAGCAAAGGTGCAGGAGCGGCAAACGAGCAAATAATGACAGTAACAAGGTGTACATACAGCGCGACACGTGAGTCGAAGAACGTCACCATTATGATAGGTATAATGGCAAACGGTATAAGGAATATTGCATTGAAATTGAAGCGTGTCACAGTAAATGCCGCTATCGAAACTGCCACGACAAGCAGCATGATGAATCCTATCACCTTGTTTTGACGGAACAAACGGTGACGGAACAATGCCAAGAAGAGAAAGAGAAACGCAATGGCACAACTAAACACTACTGCCTGCCCTGCAATCGTAAAATATTCGTGCCGGGCATCAGTGGCTGTTTTTTTTGCTAGTACCATTTCGTACGACTTCAAAATGCGATATATCTCGGGGGTCACTATCTCGCCCCGGTCTACTATACGTTCACCGGCCTGTACCATACCTTGCGATAATGATATTTGCTGCAAATATTCATCGCGTACTTTTTGAGTCGTCACACTATCTGGCAAAATATTTTCGACAAGAAAATCATTCAATCCGGTCGACTGTAATATGTGTCGCGAATAAGTATCGGGATAGGCATCTAAAAATCGCTCATATGCAGCCTTGGGAGACAAGAGCTTTTGTGTAGGATAGTTCTTGGCAAGATTGTTCTGTAAGACACGGATACCCGGTATCTGCCCTGTCTGCAATGCCGTATAGCATTCGGCCGATACAATACCTGCATCATAAATACTCTTCAACGTATCGCAATATGCCTTGCGATAAGCAGCCCCTATGGGAATGGCCGGATAATGCATCAGTACACTATCGAAACGGGCAACCATCGTTTTTCCAATAGTATCGTCTATGCGATAGATGGGCTTGAAAGTAACCAAAATACTGTCTTGCTCACGGCGTATCAGGTCGTCGTCTTTATAAATAGGAAAGTCAAAAGGCGCTGTTAAGAGGCTATATGACCACGGACGGCCTTCGTGAAACACATAAAGCGAGCGACCTTCGCGAGGGTAAAAATAGGTAAGCAATGCCACACTCACTACAAAAAAAAGCGTAAGTACGACCCACCGGCTCACTTTGATATTGTTTTTTTTCTTGTTGTCCATCTCTTCGTATCTTTTAATTGTTGCGCGGTGTTATTCGTTGACACGCACCGCACTCTGCACTCCATCTATCTTTCGTAATGCTGTACATAGTTTCTCCACTGTGCCCGTATCATGCGCCATGATATTCAACTTGCCTGAGAACACTCCTTGATCGGCCTCGATATCCATAGAACGCATATATATCGACAATTCGTCCGATATAGTGCGTGTAATCTCGTTGAGAATTCCCATACGGTCAATACCACGGATAAGTATCAGAACCGGGAAATTCTTGTCTTTTCCGGCCTGCCACATCGTAGCTACCAGCCTCGACCCGAAGCTCGACTTCAATTTCATGGCCACAGGGCACTCGCGCTTGTGCACCACAACGGTTTTTTCGTCAGGCTCTACATATCCCAACACATCATCTCCGGGTATTGGATGACAGCAATCGGCTATGACATAGTTTTTTACCCCATTCTCCTCACGCAGTATATATGTCTGCTTACGGTCGATACTTGCCTTGGGGTCGTCGGTAACAGGTTGCACCTTTTCGCTCTTCGGCTTTGCAAGTCCAAGGGTAAGATAACGCACAAGTATATTTCCTCCTTTTTTGGTTTTCAAGAACTTGCGTATCGACTCGTCCAAATCGAGCGAGCCAGAACCTATTTTGAAGAAAAGCTCATCGGTATTCTTGAAACCTAAACGGCTCAATATGCGCGTCATTAGGTCATTGTTGTTTTCAATGTTATTTTCGGCAAGGAAGTCGTTAAATATCTTCTCGCCTGCGCCGATAACTTGTCGGCGGTCTTTACGCAAGGCTGCTGCGAGCCGCGATCGTGCCTTAGCCGTAGTCACAAAATTAATCCACTCTTCCTTTGGAGTTTGTGACTTCGACGTAAGGATTTCCACTTGGTCGCCACTTTGCAATTTCTGGCTTAGAGGCACCAGCTTATGATTGACTTTAGCTGCTATACAATGGAAGCCTAAATCGGAGTGCAACGTAAACGCAAGGTCAAGCGCTGTTGCATCTTTAGGCAGCGTAATAAGATCGCCCTTAGGCGTAAAGACAAATATCTCGGTACTGAAAAGATTTAACTTGATGGTATCCAAAAAGTCCATGGCATTGGGCTCCGGATTATTGAGAACGTCCTTGATAGTATTTATCCACACATCGAGTTCCGACTCCTCGTCCGACTCTCCTACCTTATATTTCCAATGAGCTGCAAGGCCGCGTTCAGCTATCTCGTCCATCTTTTCGGTCCTTATCTGCACCTCTATCCAATTACCGTCAGGCCCCATTACCGTAAGGTGTAAGGCACGGTAGCCATTCGCTTTAGGACGGCTCACCCAGTCGCGTGTACGCTCTGGATGCAATTCATACAAATCAGTGATTAGCGAATAGATAGTCCAACACTCGGTTTTTTCCTGGGACTCATCGGGACACTCAAAGACGATGCGTACAGCATACAAGTCATACACCTCTTCAAAGGGTATATGCTTGCTTTGCATTTTGTTCCATATGGAAAAGACCGATTTCACCCGCGCCTTCATCGTATATTTATACCCAAGTGCGTCGAGCTTTTTCTTGATAGGAGCCGCGAACTGAGTATATATCTCGTGCCTATGCTCCTCAGTCTCCATGATTTTACGTTTTATCTCTTCATAGGCTTCGGGATGCTCATACTTGAAGCTCAAATCTTCCAGCTCGGTCTTGATGGCAAAAAGCCCCAAGCGATGTGCCAATGGTGCATAAATATATGCCGTTTCACCGGCTATCTTGTACTGCTTATTGGGCAACATCGAGCCCAAAGTACGCATGTTATGCAAACGGTCGGCTATCTTGATGAGAATAACACGAATATCTTCAGACATTGTAAGCAACAACTTCCTGAAATTCTCGGCCTGCAACGAAGCTTGGTCGCCAAAGATACCTCCCGATATTTTGGTCAATCCCCATACGATAGAAGCTATTTTGTGCCCAAATAAGTTCTCCAAATCCTCGACTGTATAGTCTGTATCTTCCACCACATCGTGCAACAAAGCTGCACATATCGAAGTAGAGCCCAGCCCTATCTCCTGGCTGACAATGCGCGCCACTGCAATGGGATGCATGATATAGGGCTCACCCGAACGACGCCGCACGCCCTCGTGAGCTGCACGGGCAAAAGCAAAGGCGCGCTTGATAATCTCCACCTTTTTGCGATGATTTGAACGCAAATAGCCATTGAGCAAATCTTGAAAGGCCTCGTCGATGAGTTTCTCTTCCTGGGTATGTTTAAGGCTCTGATCTTCCATAGAATGAGATAAAGTTTAACAAGCAAATATACGCAAAAATTCGTTTCGATGTATAACTTCCTTTGTTAATTCTGCACAACATCTACTACTTTCTTCACTTGCACTCTTTTCATTACAAAGGCTGTTACACAATACGGAACGCCATACGACGCCTTCCATAAAGTGCAACAGCCCTGACGGCAAGAGGCCACGCAAGCAACCTCTACACCTACTGGCGTTCTATCGTAAAGCCGGCATTGCGTACAAGATTCATCAATTGCTCCTCCGTAATACCATTGGGAACAACCGTCAGCAGACGGTCGGGACTTTTCAAATCTACACTCCACGAAGCTACACCCTCGGCATGATCGAGAACCGGCTTTACCTTGGCAATACATCCGTTACACATAATATTGGTACGAAATACCCACTCAGATTCTTTTTCTTTATCGGCATGAGCGCCGGTAATTTTACTCACGATATGATTCCATTTCATTTTTACTGACAATTAATATATATTACAAAAATTTATTTTCTCCATCGTAATCTCAAGCTATTTGTAACCACACTGACACTACTCAATGCCATGGCAGCACTTGCAATCATAGGATTGAGAAGAAATCCATTGACCGGATACAAGATACCGGCAGCAATGGGAATGCCTATAATATTATATATAAAAGCCCAAAAGAGGTTTTCACGAATGGTACTTACCGTTTTTCGCGACAGCAACACGGCCTCGGGAACCTTTGTAAGTTCGCCCGACATAATGGTCATAGAAGCGACATCCATAGCAATATCACTACCATGCCCCATGGCTATGCTTACATCGGCTTGTGCCAAAGCTGCCGAATCGTTAATGCCATCGCCCACCATAGCCACTACCTTTCCTTCATGTTGCAATTGTGCTATAAAAGAGGCCTTATCGGCTGGCAACTCTTCTGCTTTGACATGCTCTATACCAGCCTTGGCAGCTACGGCTTGTGCCGTAATGGCATTATCACCTGTAAGCATATATACCTCAAGTCCCATCTTCTTCATTTGCGCCACAGCTTGCCGAGAAGTTGCTTTCAGCGGGTCGGCTATGGCCATGACAGCAAGAGCACGACTACCGGAAGCAAACCATACCACAGTATATGCATCTTGTTGCCAACGACGGGCATCTTGCTGAAGCATTGCACTCTTCTCTATACCATGTTCGTCCAACAAGGTTTCATTTCCTGCCCAATAGGTTTCGTCTCTCACTACGGCCGATATTCCTCTACCCGGTAAAGATTCAAAAGCTGCCACCTCGCAAGGTTGTACGCCAGGTAACGAGGCCACAATAGCTTCGGCCAGCGGATGCTCCGAACGAGCCTCCATGGCAGCCAATATAGAGGCATACTCATCAAGGGCTTCTATCCACGATATCTCCACTACCGATGGATGCCCCTCTGTAAGCGTACCTGTCTTATCAACAACCACAGTCGTAAGACGGTACGACGACTCAAGACTGTCGGCATTTTTTATAAGTATTCCCCCCGAAGCTGCGCGCCCCATGCCTACAGCTATGGCAGTAGGTGTCGCTAATCCTAATGCACATGGGCAAGCTATAACCAATACTGTAACAAATGCCAGTAAAGCATGTGAAAAAGCGCCGGCGCCACCTATTACCAGCCACAACACAAAAGAAAGGAGAGCAATACCCATCACAACAGGCACAAATATACCGGCAACTTTATCGACCAACTTCTGAACAGGTGCCTTACTGCCTTGTGCCTCTTGCACAACCTTAATTATCTGCGACAACAAAGTCGCTGCGCCCACCTTTTCGGCAACAAAGACAAGCGAGCCTTTCCCGTTGAGTGTACCGGTATATACTGGTTCGCCGGCCTTTTTCAGCACTGGCATTGGCTCGCCACTGAGCATGCTCTCGTCGACATACGACTCGCCGCTTTCCACCTTACCGTCTACGGCAATGCGTTCTCCTGGACGCGCCACGACTCTATCGCCCACAGCTACCGAGTCAATCGGTGTTTCTTGCATCGAGCCATCTGGCAATAACTTCATAACCGTTCGCGGCTGCAACCCCATCAATTTCACAATGGCCGCATTGGTCTTATCCTTAGCACGCTCTTCGAGCATTTTACCTATCGAAACGAATGCTATAATTCCGGCAGAAGCCTCAAAATAGACATGTGGTTCTATACCACGAGCTATCCAAAACTGAGGGAAGAGTGTATTGAAAAGACTAAATAAATAAGCAACACCTGTACTCACGGCTACCAGGGTATCCATATTAGCACGCCCGTGTTTGAGTTGCGACCAGGCTCCCTTATAAAAACTTGCGCCAAATACCAGTAACACCGGCGTTGCCAGTACCCAAAGCCAATAATGCAAATAGGGAATATCGGGCATCCACATCGATAGCACCATAAGGGGCACAAAGAATGTCAACGCACCTATCATACGGTTTCGCCACTTACCTGCTTCCTGCTTATGATAATTGGTTATAAACGAAACATCATCTTTGGGTGCGTCTACTACCAAAACGAAACCTGCATCCTCAACAGCCTTAGCCAATGAAGATGGTGAAGTGATGGCTTTATCGTATGTTACATGGGCTTGTGCAGCGGCCAGATTGACAGTTGCATCGCACACACCGGGTTGCTGACGCAATGTCTGTTCTACTGCCGCAGCACACGAGGCACATGCCATATTCAATACCGGGAAGGTAGATGTGACAGCCGAGGCTGACGACTGTACATGGGTTTGTTCGTTCTCTGTCATATTCTTTTATTTTATACAACAAAGAAACAGACAAGTCACCAAGCAGACATTACAAAATTACCGAAAAAATTTACAGAATTACGGATATAAAACTACTTACTCTTTTCAGATAGTGTATCACTTCGACCGGCAGAAGTTTCCATAAACGAGATAGTACGGGACAGGAATTGCGGCAAAGCCATAAACTCCGGAGCATCTTTGGCCGAATGCTTGGCACCAGGTACTATCCACAGCTCTTTGTATATATCATTGGGCAAAGCATCGTATATCTGCTGCGACATCCAGGGAGGCGTACGGGTATCATTCTCTCCCACAATGAGCATTACATCCCTTTGGAAATCAGGAGCCGCCGATAACGGCAAAGCCTTGAGCGGAAAATCGGCCGGCACAATCAGATTTCTATCATATTCGCCCTTATCCTGCTTTATCACCGGTATAGCATCATCGAAAGATGTTATACATCCACGCAATATGCAACCGCGCACATCATTACGCTGTGCCGCTATCATAGAAAGATATGCTCCCGTAGACCATCCGAAGAGGAAAATATTATCGGCATCGACGTATGGACACCGCGCGACCGACTCTATAACAGCATCATAATCGAGGAGCATCTCCGTATAACACAAATAATCGGTATCCATATCAAACGGGTCGCTCGCACCGAAACCGCGCCAATCGAAAGTCACCACATTATACCCATTGGCTGCATAACAAGCAGCAAGTACCACTTGATAATACGACATATTGGCAGCGTCGGCATTGCAAATGATAAGTGTAGGGCGCGGCGTATCATCAAGGGTTGTAAAAGGCAACGGTCGGTCGGATGATTGTACGCTGTCTGAAACCTCCTGTGCAGGATAGAACCATGTTTCTATCTTATATCCATCGACAGTAACTACCTCCAGCGGCTCATATATCAATCCACTATGATAGGGATAGCGTATATATTCACGGTCGGGCTTGATAGCCCCGGCTTCTACTGCCACCCCTAAGCATAAGCAGGGGAAAAGCACTCGCAGCATAAACCGCAGTATCGTTCTTGACATACTATCTTAATTGTTGCAGCGCAGCAATAGCAGCAGCACGGTCAGTCGAACTCATTACATAATTACCGGCCACGAGGACATCGGCTCCGGCTTCTACCAGGCGACGGCCGGTCTCAACATTCACACCGCCATCTACTTCTATCAACGCATGCGCGCCGGTTTCGTCAATAAGTCGACGCAGACGCGCAACCTTTTGTACCGACGTCTCTATAAAGGCCTGCCCACCGTATCCGGGATTGACAGACATAATCAATACCAAGTCGAGATACGGGAGTATCTCTTCTAACATCCCCACTGGCGTGTGCGGATTGAGCGACACTCCGGCCTTCATGCCAGCGTCCTTTATAGCCATAACCGTACGATGAAGATGACGACAAGCCTCATAATGCACCGTCACGAGATGCGAACCACAATCGCGGCAACGGTCAATATACCGGTCGGGGTCGACAATCATCAGATGCACATCGAGCGGTTTCGTGGTATATCGCGATACTGCTTTGATAACCGGAAATCCAATAGAGATATTGGGGACAAACACTCCATCCATTACATCTATATGAATCCAGTCGCAACTCTCTATAGTTTGCAGCTCATGCTCCAAATTGCCAAAATCGGCCGAGAGTATGGAAGGAGATACAATGATACTCATATATATAATTATTATTATTGACTACTACCAGTGAGAAGCTGCACATCATAGCGACAAAACGCATACGATATGACTCACAGCCTCGCATCACAAAGGTAAAAAACAATACCGAATTGCCATCGTATTGCATCTATTTTTATGCTGAGTTGTTTTCATATACAATAACATCGCCTCACATTGTTGCCACACAAGGGCTCATACGGTATTTCGTCACTACCCAACCACTGTACAATTCAGAGACGATAGTTCGGGGAGGATGACCTCAAAAAATAGTTACTCAGATATTGTAGGTTTCTTCTTTTTAGTCTATCTTCGCACATCTATGGAAAAAACGACAAACAGTAACAATACACAAAAGCAAGTACTTAAAGCTTCATACATCAGCATAGCAGGAAACGGATTACTCTCTATTGCAAAACTGATTGTAGGTTTCTTAAGCGGAAGTTTTGCAGTAATAAGCGACGGTATCGACTCGGCTTCTGATGTTGCCATATCTATTGTCATGGCAGCAACAGCCAAAATCATGGGTCGCAAACCCAACTCGAAATACGTCTACGGTTATGCGAAAGCTGAGTCTATCGCTACCAAAATACTTTCGATGGTCATCTTTTTTGCCGGAGCACAAATGTTCATTTCGGCTGTAACCAATCTTTTTTCCGACACACAACGCCCTCTACCCGGCATTATAGCTATCTACGTAACAGTAGCCTCTATCATATGCAAACTGTTACTTGCCCGATACCAAACATCAGTAGGTCGTAAAGTAGACTCTTCTATGCTGATAGCCAACGGGATAAACATGCGTAACGATGTAATTATCTCATTGAGTGTTCTTGTGGGATTGTTTTTTACATACGTGTTGCACATGCCTATTTTCGATGCCATCACGGCCTTACTGGTAAGCTGTTTCATTTTGCGTTCTGCTTTCAGTATATTTATGGACTCGAACGTCGAGCTGATGGATGGTGTAAAAGACACGACGGTATATCAAAAGATTTTCAGTGCTATCAATGAGGTTGAAGGTATAAAAAATCCGCACCGTGTACGCTCCCGCAGCATTGGTGGCAAATATATGATTACCCTCGATGCCGAAGCCGATGGAAACATGACACTATGGCAAGCGCATGCTTTGGCCAATGAAGTGGAACAAAGCATCCGCAACAACATTCCTGAAGTCTACGATATAGTAGTACATATAGAACCTTTTGGTACCAATCCAGAAACCGTCTTCGGCATGGACGACAAAAAGAAAGAGTAATGATACCCTCCCCAAGGAACGTTATATGAATATATTTAGACATAGGTCTGGCAAAAAAACGAGTCACAGACTTTGTTCAATAACATTTTAGACTTACTTTTGTCATCGGTAAATCGAACTGAAGCCATGCGAGCCCAACTGTTACTCTTATTTAATCCCGAAAAAGCGTGGAAAGAACTATCGGATAGTCCGGCAAAACAGCAATATCTACTGCCGCTGCTCGTCTATCCGTTGTTGTTGCTGGCTGCAGCTTCTTCTTACATACAATATGAGTATGGCTATATAAGCCTGCCTGAAGCTACCCAGGAAGCAGTCCTTTCACTCATCAAATTCTGGGCTTGCATTGTGACAACCCGAATCGTCATGAATGCCCTGTCGCACAGATACTACAAAATGACATGCAACGCCCAACAAATGCACCTTTTCACAGGTTATACATTTACCATAGCATTGCTTGCCGCCCTTGTGAGCAACCTGCTGCCTTGCCCATTTACATTTATTGAATTTGCACCCATGTACATGATATGGGTCATATATAAAGGTAAAGACTACCTCAACGTGGAAGAAGAAGACACGCTGAATTTCGTCGTTACCACTTCGGCTCTCCTATTGGGATTGCCTTTTGTATGGAACTCTATTCTTCACATGATTGTAGATTAGACAATGAAAGCCAAACACGACTCAAATATAAACATCAAGAACAAGCGCGCTACCTTCGATTATGAGATAACGGAGACCCTGCAAGCTGGCATCGTACTCACAGGTACCGAAATAAAATCGATACGCGAAGGGAAGGCAAGTCTTGCCGATACGTTTTGCTACGTATACAACGGCGAGGTATGGATAAAAAACATGTATATTGCCGAGTACTCTTTCGGTTCATACAACAACCACGTTACTCGTCGCGACCGCAAGTTGTTACTCACCGGCAAAGAGATTAGTCACATAACTGCCTCTGCACAGACTCCTGGTTACTCTATCATCCCCATACGCCTGTTTATCAATGAGAAAGGCTATGCCAAGATAGTCATAGCCATCGCCAAAGGTAAGAAACAATACGACAAACGTGAGAGTATCAAGGAACGAGAAGATCGTCGTGCTATTGACCGTGCTCTAAAACGTTGATAAAACAAAGCACAAACCTCAAAATAGTGCTTAACATAGTTTTCAAAAACTTCATATTGTATAAAAAACATTTCTATTATATTTGCTTTTTGAAGGTAAGTGCCACTATCTCGCACAAAAGCGCCCCTAAATCAAACATTTCGACACGCGCTTGCCTTATGACAAACAGATAGATTTGAGTGAGTTGTTTTAATTTTCACTGAAATGAAACCAATGATTGATGAAAAACACTCTGCCGACCTTGCGCCGTTTGCGTCGCATGGTGCTTACGGATATAAAAACAAAATCACAGACGAGATTGTCATTCCCTGTATATATGACTCAGCCGGCGAATTTTGCGAAGGACTGGCAAGAGTAAGGAAAAATAAACTATACGGATTTATCGATATAACCGGCAACCTTGTCATCCCTTGCCGCTATGAAGACGCTCTCCGTTTCGACGGAGGCATGGCAGCTGTAATGGAAGACAAACTGTGGGGATTTATAAACCAGGCCGGTGAAATGATTGTCAAAGCCGAATATGACTATATACGCTCTTTCTCAGAAGGCCTTGCTCCCGTAAAAAAGAACGAGAAATGGGGATATATCAACCGTAACGGCGAAGTGGTTGTGGGGTTTGAATACGATATTGCCGACCGCTTTTGTGAAGGCGTAGCCCGTACCAAACTATGCGGCAAAAGCGGATATATATATCCCGATGGAAAGGTTGCCATTCCCTTTAAATACGACAAAGCAACCGACTTTATCAGTGGCTATGCTGTGGTAGAGTGCAATGGCAAACAAGGCCTGATAAACCGTGCCGGAGAAGAAATATATCCCTGTGAATGTGAATATATTAGTTTGCCATTTCGCGATGGTATCACCACAATCAAGCAAAACGGGAAATATGGCTACATCAACGAAAGCGGTGCTATCATTATTCCTTGCCACTACGATAATGCCTTATATTTTATAAACGGTCGTGCAGAAGTCTCAAAAAACGACGACCGATTCTTTATTGACACTACTGGCAACAGAATACAAGAACCATAATTGCACACAATAAGAGACATAATCTGCCGATTGTGTAGATGGACAGTTCTAGGAGCTCGGCAATATGCATGGGCTTTATACTTTACCAATCTCTTATCGTGTATAGGAAGGAAACAGACATTAGTTCTGCTCACACTTTGCTTATGTGCCTATGCCGGCAACGGGCAAACAACAGGAGTTGCGCATTATATCGAATTTGCCCGTACATATGGCATAGTACGCTATTTTTCGCCCAATCCATACACCCTCAATTGGTCGGAAAGCGATTGGATGAAAGTATGTGCGTTACTTATAAACAGAGCCGAAACGCAACCGTTTGAAACGGTGTTTAAACCACTCGCTCCTACCCTGTTCTTTTCCAATAGTCCTGATTCGATACAAGACAAGACCGTCCATGCTAACAGTCCGGCCAAATATTACTATTACAGCGGGGCTGGCAAATTGAATATTCCTTTTTGGGCCCGTTTATTTACACCTGGTCTTGATAATTATATTCCCTACTACAAAAAACTCTTATCCGTTTCCGATAGTTGCGATGTCGGAATAACACCCACTGCTTATCAATATTACACCTACCCAATAGCCAAAGGAAAATATCTGAATATCCAACATGCACTGCCCCAAGAGACCTTCGACCGTAAGGCTACTCGTCGTCTGCTCTCTGATGCCAAAAAATATTGGCACAACCATAAAAGTACCGACGAAAACCTATCCTCAAGGCACCGCTACATTTTCGGATTATTATCGGATAAGGCGGTAAGAATAGCCGACGTGACGACACGCTGGAACATCATTCGCCATTTTTATCCTTATTACGAAGAAGAGAATCTCGACTGGAACCGCCAGTTGGAAATTTATTTGTACAAAACGATAGAAATGGAGCACATAAACAATCTCGACTCACTCCACGCTTGGTACAATATGCTCTGCCGTTTTCTTAATCCGATAAAAGACGGACATCTTTTCGTGCAAAACGACATGATGATTTCCAACATACAATCGACCTACTTACCAGAATATTATGCCCTTGCCGAGACAAAATTTGTAAACGACACACTGCTCATACGTACCCAATCGGTTCATCCACAACCCTGGCGGATACTCCATACCATCGACAATCTTCCGGCTTCGGAACATTTACAATATTGCAGAGCTGTTACAAACGCTGCGACTGAAGCACATCGCAATAATTTGGCCGTCCGCAAACTTTTTTCCTCACCTGTATACGGAATCTCTTTTCTCATTCTGAGCAGCGATTGTACCGGTCATATGCATAAAGATACACTCCATGCCACCTTTCCCGATATTTTTATACCGGAACAAGAAAAAGAGCCTATCAGAATATACAGAAACGGCATACTCTATGTTGACGCATCCTCACAACACTTGAACGAGAAACAATTTCTGTCGGCAATAACACCCGATATAAAAGGTCTCTGTTTCGATTTGCGAGGACTTCCGTCTATCCAATTTGAAACCATTCTGGCGCACCTGATAACTTCCGACATAACTGCTCCGGCCACAGAAGTACCTATCAATTGTTTTCCTTTCCAACGCGAGGTATCATGGCGTATCGGGACAGAGACTCTAAAGGCAAAATATCCTCATATTACCTTACCTGCAACCTTTATATGCGATGCTAATACGGTCAGTTGGGGTGAGACCATTCTTATGATGGTACGCCACTACCTGTTAGGCACAATTATTGGGCAAACGACTGCCGGAACTACCGGCGACATGACACTTTTAGACCTGCCTTTATTCCCGTTTTTTATGACCGGAATGCGCATGCATGGTATGGATGGCGAGCAACATCATGCCTTGGGTATTATCCCCGACAAGATTATTCCTGTCTATGCCAGCGACTATATGACAAATTACGACCGAACATTACACGAGGCCTTAAATATGATACAATAACGCCTGAGTATATCACCTGCCACATAATCTTATAAAAGAAAAAGCGACTTTCCACATGAAAAGTCGCTTTTTATATGGGAATCTTCTATACGGCAACGCATTAACAGGCCTTAAAGCTCATATCGAGACCTTTTACCGAATGCGTCAAGGCACCCACAGAGATAAAATCTACGCCACACTCGGCATAGCTGCGTATCGTATCAAAAGTAATGCCACCCGACGACTCGGTCTCACAACGATGGTTTACAAGAGCCACAGCTTCACGAGTCTGCTCGGGAGTGAAGTTGTCAAACATGATGCGGTCTACACCGCCCACACGCAATACCTCGCGCAGCTCGTCCATGTTTCGCACCTCTATCTCTATTTTCAGTTCTTTACCTTTCTCTTGCAGATACTTGTGAGCACGGCGAATGGCATTCTCTATACCACCGGCAAAATCTACATGGTTATCCTTGAGCAAAATCATGTCGAAAAGGCCTATGCGATGGTTCATACCACCTCCTATCTTGACAGCCTCTTTCTCCAACATACGCATTCCAGGTGTTGTCTTACGTGTATCCAGCACATGAGCACCAGTACCCTCTATTGCTTTCACATAACGTCTTGTCATGGTGGCAATACCACTCATGCGCTGCATGATGTTGAGCATTGTACGTTCTACTTGCAATAGAGATTGCACTTTACCTTCTACAATGAAAGCTACATCACCGGGCTTCACCTCGGCTCCATCTTCTATGTAGACGGTCATCTTTAACTCAGGATCGAAATAGTTAATTACACGGCGTGCGACCTCTACGCCAGCCAATACACCAGCCTCTTTGATAAGCAGTTTTTGGCGTCCCATTTCAGTAGCAGGGATGCAACAGAGGGTGGTATGGTCACCATCACCTATATCTTCGGCGAAAGCGAGCCTGATAAGGTCGTCTATAAGTTGTTGAGGAGTTTCCATTTGAATTGTTACTTATGATAATTGAGTACAAAGGTAGGCATTATGGCATGATATAGCAAACGTCAAGGGCGGAAACTATTCACCACTGAGGCAATATAGTCTATATCTTCATCGGTCAAATAGGGTGCAATAGGCATACTTACCACTTCTCGCGCCAACATCTCGGTCACGGGTAACGATAACGCATTGTATTCGCTATACGCCTCTTGTTTATGCGGCGGTATGGGATAATGTATACCCGTAGCAATACCATGTTCTTGCAAATAGCGCATAAACGCCTCTCTGTAAGGCGTACGTACTACATATTGATGCCATATATGAGTACCCTGAGCCGGTATTTCAGGCCGAGTTACAACAGGATTACATATTTTCTTGTCATAGAGCTGTGCCAGCTCGTTTCGCCGTTCATTTTCAGCATCGACAAATGGCAATTTCACACGTAAAAAAGCAGCCTGTATCTCATCTATGCGACTATTTATACCTTGATGCTCGTAGACATAACGCCGGCTACCACCGTAATTAGCAAGATTGCGTACCATCTCGGCCACGGCAGCGTCAGAGGTAGTCACAATACCTGCATCGCCCAACGCTCCTAAATTCTTTCCTGGATAGAAACTTGTTCCGGCAGCATCTCCCAAAGCTCCCGTACGACGGGTGTCATCACCCAAACGACGTGCTCCTATAGCTTGTGCATTATCTTCTACAACAATCAGACCGTTTTCACGCGCCGCAGCGACCAATCGGTCATCCCAACAAGTACGGCCGTAAAGATGCACCACCAATATGGCACGCACCCGAGATGTAACAGCTTGCGCGAGCAGCTCGGTATCGAGGTTATGTGTATGCACCGAAGGCTCTACAAAATGCGGTACAAGACCATTGCAAGTCAATGCCAATACCGAGGCCATAAAAGTATTGGCAGGCACGATCACCTCATCGCCGGGATGCAAGCGCCCCAACTCAATATATGCCCTGAATATAAGGCGTAAAGAGTCTAAGCCATTACCTACTCCTATAGCATAACGGCAACCCAAGAAATGACATATTTCATTCTCCAAAGCTTCGGTCTCAACCCCATGCAAATACCAACCAGAATCTATAACGCGAGCTGCAGCCTCTTTGAGACGCTCGGCATAAGGATGATTGAGTTGTTGCAAGGAAAGCAGAGGATAGTTTTTCATTGTGTGAGACATTGTATGTAATGCAGGAAATCATTGTAATCGCGCAAATAATCGGCTTCGTCGTAGTGTTCCGACGCCAGTACAAGACACACGGCTCCCGATGAAAAGTTATTAAGTTCACGCCAGATGCCGGGACGTATGTGCAGGCCATAATAGGGACGGTTGAGCGTCACCACCCGACGCTCGCGACCATCGTCAAGTACAACATCAAAGCTGCCACTTACAGCAATTATAAACTGTTGCAATTCTTTATGAGCGTGACCGCCCCGCTCTTCTCCACCAGGCACATCGTATAGGTAATAGACACGGCGCACGGCAAAGGGGATGGTAATATCGTTTTCCACCACCGTAAGATTTCCATTCGGCCGCACATGCTTTGGCAAATCGACTACACGACAGTCGGCAACGACATATCGTTGCGGCTTATCATCGCCTGGCTTGCAATTCGTGGCAATACTGTTCATACTCTTCAATATAGTCGGTAGCATCATATAGTGTCGACGACAATACCATTGCTACCGAGTTGGTAGAAAAATTATCTAACTCACGCCACATCATACAGGGTACATATAATCCGTAATAAGAACGGCATAAGTGAAATCTGCGACGTTCACATCCGTCGTCGAGAATCACATCGAAACTACCCGATAGAGCAACGATAAATTCTTGTTGCGTACGGAATGCATGCCCTGTACGATGTGCTCCGCCAGGTACATCGTATACCCAATAAGTACGCGCTATATCGAAGGGAATAGACGCACTGCCTTCTATAATAGAAAGATTGCCCCGCCGGTCATGTACCGTCTGTAACTCTATGATATGTACTTGCTCGAAACTCATACTTCTTATATGGCGAAGATACATATTTTTGAGGAAATGGCGAAGAATATATTGCACTATTCGCCCCCGCGACAAAAGTTTTTTCGCAACGCCGCCTTACAAAGGTACAGTACATCTCTACACCAGGCAACATACGATACGCCACATCATACAGCCGGCCTGTTAGTAACAGACATCGGCATCCATTGCCTCAAACATGCAATCTATAAAACGTACGCGTCGCACTTTCACCCTTAATCTTCAATTTATACGGCGAAGAACTTATCACACGCTTCAACTCGTCATCAAAAAGGCCGTTTGACGTCACATAGCGTTCGCCTCTATCATCTTTATATACATCGTAACTTGCCTTTTTCGTGCGGTACAACCCGCAATAACTCACCTCTACATTTGCACTGTTATCAGCATAATATGTTCTATCTTCTTCTACTTCATTATCGAGCGATTTATACTCAGTATATAGGAACCCTACTATTCCTAAAATCACTATTGTAGCTAATATGACTACCGATATAGGGAAGATAATACATGCCACCACGAAAGCTATAACCACAAATAATATCACACCCACATAGAGTTTTTCTTTGCTGGTCATTTCATCAAAGACCTTTTTCACATCATCCCAAAATCCCATAATCTTATAATTTGCACGTTTGCCACTATAAATTAATTAACTCTACTACAAATTTAGAAAAATATTTTTAGAAAAGCAACCATAACACAAAAAAATCTGTTTCATTCAATAGCCTTATACACGAAACTCTTGCCATCGTAACACATTTCTACCAGATTCCAACGCACAAAACGCGATAAAAGTGCAACAACCTGCCGACGGGGCAACGACAACAGGCGACATATGGCCGATACGGTAAGCGGCTCGGACACCGACAGCAGGTCGAGCAAGTGCCGCTCACGTTCGGTATAGGTAAGAACGGCCGGCATACCATCACCCGCACTCCGCCACACATCCATATGCACAGCAGTAGCCAGAATATTCTCGTCGGCAATGCGCACATAAGCACGCAAACGGTCATTTTCGTCGCGTGCCATCACCGGCTTATCAGCCACCTCGGGTATTTCGGCAAAAAGTACATTTTTACCCTCAGCCCGGTGCACCGACATAATTACGGCCACTTCCGGACAACAGTAAAGCCGGGCAGCAGCCTCAACCATATACATCTCTTCATCGCTGCGTACTCCGGCAATGCGCCCATTATCTTTTACTCCTATAAGTAGTCTGCCACCCACCGTATTGGCAAAAGCCGAGAGGGTACGAGCTATCTTCCGAGAATCTGAGATTTCGTATTTGAAATCCTGTCTCACATGCTCTCCTTCCGAGATAAGGGTGCGTATATAATCCGTTTCATCGTGCAGTTTCATGCTGCAAAGATATAGCACCAACGTTTATATTGGATACCCCATAGAAAAAAACGAAATGAAAATGCAAAAAACCACTATTTTGTGGTAACTTTGCACGCTCATTTACAACGTTCATTATATAAAACATTTCACGATATGATAAACCGTGTGATTATCCGCTCCAAAGTAGTGCAGGTAGCATACTCATACTTCATCACAAAAGAAAAAAGCATCGCCGAATCGGAAAAAGAGCTGCAATACAGTCTCGAGAAGAGTTACGAATTGTACCATGCTTTGCTGCAACTCATGGTAGAACTTACCGACTTGCAGGCACAACGCATAGAAGCGGCACGCAACAAGTATCTGCCTACCGAAGAAGAGCTCCATCCCAACATGCGTTTTGTTGAAAATCAATTTATCAAAATGCTACGCAATAATGCCGACTTCATAGAGTTCCGCAAAGACAAGCCGTTCTTGTGGGATGCTGTAGCGCCAGACTTCTTACGTCGTATGCTCGACACTATCGTAGCCTCAGACGCATATCGCGAATATATGAACGGACCATTCAACGATGCCAATATCGATTGCGAATTGTGGCGCGTTCTTTTCAAGACAATCATTGCCCCCTCGGACGACTTAACGGATACTCTCGAAGGCATCTCACTTTATTGGAATGAAGACCTCAATACAGAAGCTACATTTGTACTGAAAACCATCAAACAATTTCGCGACACAGGTGAAAAGACAAAGCTCTTACCTATGTACAAAGACGACGAAGACAAGAAGTTTGCGTCGGCCTTGCTACTCGATACCCTGCACAACGAGACCAAATATCGCGAATACATCACCCGCTTTACACGCAATTGGGAGATAGACCGCATAGCTTTCATGGACGTTGTAATCATGATGATAGCCATCAGCGAAATACTTACCATGCCTTCTATTCCTACAGTAGTGACACTAAACGAATACATAGAGCTAGCCAAGATTTATAGCACCGACCAAAGCGGCGTTTTTGTCAACGGCATTCTCGATGCAATAGTTAAGGAGCTAAAAAAGGAACACATTATAAACAAAGATTGAAATATTTGTTATACATTTGAGGGATATTTGCTACATAGGCATATCATATCCGATTTTATTACAAAAAACGAATATTAATAATTATGACACTTACAACCATTCTTTTACAGACAGGTACCACCGGTTCTAACGGTTGGATGAGTATTATCATGATGGTAGCTTTGGTAGCTATCTTCTACTTCTTCATGATTCGTCCACAACAAAAACGACAAAAAGAGATTGCAAAATTCCGTCAAAACCTTACAACAAACGACAAAGTCGTTACAGCTGGCGGTATCTACGGCAAGATAAAAGAGGTACACGACAACTATTTCATCGTAGAAATAGCCGAAAATACCCGTATACGCATTGCAAAAGAATCGGTGTATCCGTCGGCCGAGGAGACACCCAAACAAGCATAACTTACTCTCTCCGGCACAGCGCCGTTTATGACTTGTTAATATCACAACGGGGGCGCAACAATTGTGCCCCCGTTGTCTCTCTTTCCGGTGAATCTTTAAGAAGGTCAACATTTCAGTGCCAATCAACACACAGGATCACAGTATAGACACAACGAGACAGCACAGATGAAAAAATTATCGCAATATCGTATCGCCACACGCCTGAAAATCATATTCCGTCGTATTATAAATACGTGCCGCTCGCCACGAGGCAAGGAAATATTCACTTACTTCTGTTTTGTAATCCTTGCCTTCTGTTTTTGGTTTATACTTACAATCAGCGACAATCGGGAACGTACCATAAAAATTCCCATCGAGCTCGTCAATGTTCCCAGCGAAGCCGTTCTCCTCAACGATGCTCCACCTTACATAGAAGCCCGTATCAACGATCGCGGCTCTATTATTCTTGGATATGACCTCAATAACATACCACCTGTAAAAATTAACTTCAAACAGCACGACAACAAAAAAGATGCCGTAGTCATCTCGTCCAATAGTGTGATAGACTATCTACGCGAACAGCTCAAGTCTACAACTACCATACTCTCCTACTCTCCCGACTCTATCCGCATTGACTATACTCTCGATGCGGGAAGACGTTTTGCCGTAGAACTTAACGGCACATTCACACCCTCACCACACCACGCATTGGGTACTAATATTATCATCAGCCCCGACAGCGTGACTGTATACGGCAAAGAGAGTAAACTGAAACAGATAGATAAAGTCCTTACCGAAGACTTTAAGGCCGAGAACCTCGAAGAGAGTACCGTTATGACTGTAAAACTTCAACATATAGCAGGTACACGCATCATTCCCGACTCCGTATCTATTACAATCCCCATCGAAGAATACACCGCTAAGACATTTTCCATACCTATTACCGTAGCACGTGTACCACGCGGATACTCTGTCATGACGTTTCCCTCTCACATCTCGCTTTCGTGCATTATACCTACCGGCAAATATGCGACCACTACAGCCGACGACTTTTTGGTTGGTACCGACTATTATGAGCTGAAACGCGAAGAGGGTTCGCAAGCGGCCATCGAGGTGATAAACGCTCCAGAATACGCCCGCGGCATCACTCTTGCACAAGACAGCGTAGAATATATCATCAACGAAACAACGCAGCACGCCACTCACGTCCAACGTCATGACACCCTCTCAACCGACACACTGTAACCGCCATCGCCCTTTACTCATAGGCATCACGGGCGGAATAGGTAGTGGCAAAAGCGTAGTATCGCATATTTTGCGTATTGCCGGACTTCCCGTTTACGACACCGACAGTGAAGCAAAGCGCATCATGGACAGCCCCGTTGTCAAGAGTCAGATTATAGCCACATGGGGAACAGCTCTATATCAAGCCGACGGCAGTTTAGACCGTCGCAAACTTGCCAACATCGTTTTTAACAATCCCGAGCAGCTCACCACACTCAACAACATAGTACATCCAGCCGTACGAAACGATTTTGCCCAATATGCCGCCACATGCCTGTCACCGGCTCTCTTTGTAGAGAGTGCCATTTTGCAAAGTGCCCATATGGACAATGAGCTACAATATGTATGGCTTGTCACAGCCGATACCGAGACACGCATAGAGCGAGTCATGCAACGTAATTCCTTAAGCCGAGCCGAAGTAATAAGCCGTATCAATGCACAAGCTCCCTATCAACCAGATAATCGCACCCGCATTATTGTCAACGACGGTCGTAAAGCCGTATTGCCACAAGTGAGTTCGCTACTTGCCGAAACCGGCATTGAGTGGTAAAACATACCGCGATTTTTGCTTGTGCAATTGCTTATCTCGAAACAGAATAGTATCTTTGCAAGCGTTATAATCAAAAAACAAAAACATTTATCATCATGTTAAAGAAAATTCTTGCTATTTCGGGAAAACCCGGACTATATAAGCTTGTGTCGCAAGGCAAAAACATGCTCATTGTAGAGTCACTTCTCACAGGAAAACGCACGCCGGCATATACTCATGAGAAAATTATTTCATTGGGCGATATTGCCATGTTTACCAATACCGACGAGGTTCCTCTCGCCGATGTACTTGAGAACATGAAACAACTTGAAAACGGAGCAGTTGCATCTGTTACTACCAAAGCCGACGATAAAACGCTACGAGAATACCTCGAGAAAGTTCTGCCCGACTTCGACCGCGATCGCGTATATGTTACTGACATCAAAAAGCTCATATCTTGGTATAACCTACTTACCGAAAAAGGCTACACCGATTTCAAAGAGGCCGAAAACACAACACAAAACGAAGCCAAAGAAGAAGAGACTACAACCGACGAGAAAACAGCCGAATAAACTCAATTAGGGAAAGAGTTTCTTACGTATAAGTGACTTAAAATCACAATAAGATATCAAAAGGGGCTGTAGTGAATCTGGAATTTCACTACAGCCCTTGGTTTATTAATACACCACAAACTTTTACACAGAATAGTTATCACAACTATATATTTTGCAATAACATCATAAATATAGCGGGGATGCACCATAAAGAACATCCCCGCCTTTATACTAATGTGTATACCAATCTACTTCACAACTTTATAGCTGGTATCGCCTATACGCAATACATACACGCCTGCTACTGGCAGATTGATACATGTAGTCCCCATCTTTATATCATATTGGCCTACACAAGTGCCTTGCATAGTATAAAGCATTGCCTTAAAAGGCATACTGTTGTCGCTTGTCACATATACAGCGCCTGCATATTGACGTACACTTACGCCCTTTATTTCTGACAAGTTACATATACCGCTACTTGTTTGTACCGGTACTTCATTTGAGAACTTTGAATATAACTCACCATTGAATGCTCTTACACGGTAATAATACTTGCTTTCGGGCATCAGGCCTTCTACAGTTGTATTGCACTCGGTCAATTGCAAGCCGTCGAAGCCTTCAACTGCTACCCGTGTCGCATCGGCATATTCTATTTCCACATCGTCTATCACTACAGAACCGCCATTATAGCAGCTTACCTCTATACCCATAGCATAGTATTCATACGGGAAATCTACCGTTTCATACACCTCTCCAAAATCGGTGACAGGCAAGGTTTCTATCAAAGTCCACCTTTCCAGCTCTTTATCATACCCCATGATACGTAATGTCACCCCTGCTGCCGCTGCCGATATACCTCTATACCAAAATGCGAAGCGTACCACAGGCTTTTCGTTCACAGCCGTACGCAAATATTGTCCATCTTCGTTGAGACGCAACGATGGGAATGCAGCGCCGTAATATCCTGCTACACCATAACAACTACGACTTGTAGTACTCCATCCTGTCGGTAGTCCGGTTATTTTATCTGTGAAATCATAACTTACTCTCTCAACATTGTCAACTTGTTTAGTGTATACATACAGTTCATATACAGAAGTGCCCTCTAAAGCATCCCATGATGCCGTGAAACTATGCGACGTGAGGTCTGAAGCTTCATGTGCTACAGGTGTGAAGTATTCAAATGTAGGTTCGGCAGTCATAAAAGAATATTCGACAGATGCAGGACTGTTACCTGTCTCAAAAGTACTGCGTAATGTATAATAGTAAGTTGTAGCCGGGAGTAAATCGGTCAACTCATAACTATCCACGTCACCTACGTTACGGTTGAGCAATACTGTTACCGGAGTACCATCTACTATACGATGTACATTCAATATGTATCCTGTGGCTTTGTTGACTTTCTTCCAGTGCAATACGGCCGAAATCGGAGTTATATCAGTAGGATCCTCGGCCTCTGGAGCAACATAGTCTATACCTGTATTCTCAAAAAGGAAAGTTATTAATCCATCTGTCTCGGTAATTTCACTGATACGACGGTCCATGCGATTACCATCCCACGATTTTAACGAAGGCGACGTATCGTCATCTATTACAGTTACACGACTGGTTCCGGGGAACGGGTCGCCATCCTGAGTCGACTCTGACTGTATATCGTCGGCCTCTTCAATATCTACGTACTGGTGGTTGGGGTCATTATTTACAGTATTCATATTCCACACAGAAGCATTATAGTCTACATGCCATACCAACATTCCATGTCCGGGAATATATTCATCCCAACCTTTTTGCTGACGGTTCTCAAGCAGGAAATACTCATCGGAATTTCTACCTACACGCATAATATACGCCATATTGCTATCCATGATATGCGGCAATTGCACCACTGTGTCTGTTGGCTGTATGGCAATAGGCTCTATCCAATTAAGCTCATACCGTTCATAGGCCGATAGTGCCGGCGGCGTACGACTGCTATTATTATACGAACCATAATCCATCAACGAATATGCACCGGGAGTAAAAGCCCATGTATAACTTGTGGCATAAATGTCGGGAAGTCCCAGTACATGCCCATACTCATGACAGAATGTACCTATACCATCGTAAAAGCCTCCGCCTTCTATTTCATTAGAACATGCATAATGCTCGATACGCTTGCCGTCAAGAGTAAGAGACGTACCTGCCGACGACAAATCCCACGAGTGTGGCCATACCGAATTGGCGCTACCACCCGAAGCTTCGCCATAACCGGCATAGAATATATAGACATTATCTACCTTGCCATCGCCATCTGAATCGTATTCAGAAAAATCTATCTCATCGTCAAGCATTTGACAGGCCTCCACTACCATCTGCTCCGGGTGTTGGTCATTTCCATACCAATCGTTACCACCATAATAACTCATTGCGCGAGATAAAGTAACAGGACCAAATACATCGAAATCGGGCAAATACAAACTATCTGAATTCTGTACATAGTAGTCACGAGCACTACCCGTTCCACCATTGTCACTAAATCCTTCTTCATTGAGCATACGGTGGAAATAATCTTGCGGATCGTCGAGAGAGAATGACACATCGCTATACTCTACCAATATAACCAATGACTTGTGTACTCCTATCGTAGGGAACGTAGTAGCTCGTTGGGGAGGAGTCTCACGACGTTGCTTTCTCAATTGCACATCGCGCGCTTCCATGCCTTTCCAAACAGCATTAGCGTCCAACGTTGACAACCAGTTTTTCTCCATTTCACTTCGTGTTTCTACACTCGAAGCTCTCATATCCGATACAACGGCCTTACCATTTTGCTCAATGGCATAATATAGCATGCCATCTTCGCCACGCAGCATCGGATAACCATCTACACTCACATAAAAATGTGCCCTTTCATCGCCCCTTATATATAAAGGTATAATCGACCCATCGGACTGTTCAAACTCTACAACACCGGGCTTCGCCGGAATCGCATTGCTTACAAATGGCAAAGATGCCATACAAAATGCAAATAAAAACACTTTGAAGAACTCTCTACACAATCTTTTCATATATCCATTATTTAAAGTAAAACGCACACAAATATATGTATACATAACCAATTTGCCAAAAGATTAGACAAAATTTATTTTCATAATATGTATAATTTAATCCATAAACTAGGCTTTTTAGACGACTACATCGAACTTTATATTATCTTTTCAACCAAAAATCGTCATATTATAAAAAATTTATCACAAACACTTGTTTTTGAAAAATATTATTTTCATATTTGCATCAGAGAGTAATAGCAAAATTCTCAATGTTTAACTAAATTCAATTCACTATGCTAACGAAAACTACCTTCAGGCAGTATGTAGCAGCGTTTTTAACCGCTGCCATGCTCATTCCGGCAGCATCGTATGCCAATGTAGGAAATTTTGCCGGTCCGGCAAATTTTGCTCAAAAGTCTGCTATGCATAACGGACAAGCCCGGACTGTACAAAAAGGGCCCAAACTTCCTGCTCCCGCAAAGAAGAGCATTCCGAAATTCAAAGAAATTCCCAATGCCAACAAACTACCGGTTATGAAACGTCCCGGAGCATCGCAAATTTCCGGCACGGCAGTTGGTGAAATTTACGGTCTGCTTATCTTCTCTTCGGACTGGACAACAGATCCGTTCTATGGCATCTACAAATTTGACTTCGCCAACAACTCCTACTCTGAGTATGCATCAGACAACAATCTTTCCGGTGCCGGTACCTATGTAGATGGAAAGGTTTATGTCAATGCATATACCGAATTTTGGGGCATGTTGCTGGACTGCCAGACGTACGTCTATGATTTCGCTTCAAAAGAAATCGTAGATACGTATGTACATGGCACCGAAGATTTGAGTCAGGTCGCAGTCAACATGACAATGGACCCCACCACAGAAGATATTTACTCCATCAATTATAGTGCCGATGGCTCGTACTTCGAGCTCTGCACATTTGAGGACGGGTCCTACACACCGGTAGGCAATTTGGGCGAATTGAGCCTTTTCGCTATGACCATCGATAAAGAGGGACAACTCTACGTTATCGACAGTGCAGGAGATGTTTACAAAATGGACAAAACCAACGCTCAATTAGGCGACAAGGTTACATCTACTGGCTTCTCACCCCAATATATGCAATCTGCTTGTTGGAGCCCGTTAGACAAGAAAATCATTTGGGCAGCATCTAACGAAACAGAAAGTAAAGTTATCTCAATAGACCCTGTAAGCGGTGAGGTAGAAACCCTTAGCGTATTCAGCAAATCAGAAGAGTTCACATGCCTCTTCTCTACCGACCCATTTGCCGACGAAGCTGCTCCGGGTCGTCCGACAGTAGAAGTAGCTTATGCCCAACCGGGTGCATTGACAGCTGATGTTACTATCACTGTACCGTCTGTAACAGTTGGTGGCAGCCCATTAGAGGATAATGTAGACATGTATTTGACGCTTGACGGTGAGCCTTACGAAACTGTAAACGATTTGCAACCCGGCGCCACAGTATTGCGTAATATAGCCTTGGCAGAAGGCAAGCATACCATAAGCGTATATTGCAGCAACGAAGCCGGCGGAAGCGGTGCAACCGTTTCTGTTACGACATACACCGGCGAAGACGCTCCTATGGCTGTAACGAACATACAAGTGAATATAGATGAGACAGGAAATGCCGTCATCACATGGGATGCTCCGCAAGGCCCCGGTATCAATGGCGGATGGGTAAATCCCGAGAAACTCAACTACACCATCAAACGCAATAATGAAGTAATCGCAGAGGACGTTACAGCAACTACATATACCGACCAACTCGGTACCAACCTCTCATACTATGTATGGACTGTTACTGCATTCAGTGGCGAGAAAGAAGGTTTGAGCGCCGATAGCGAAGGAAAACAATATGGCGACGCCCTCACTATTCCTTATTCTCAGACATTCGACACAGAAAGCAGCATTCTGCTGTACACCATCGTCGATAACAACAAAGATGACAATACATGGGAACTCAGCTCCAATGTACTCCGTTACACTTACAGCTCATCCAACAATGCCGATGACTATGCAATGACTCCTCCCATCGAAATGTCGGGCGATAAAGTATATGAACTGACATTGGTTGCACGATCTTATAGCACAAGTTATCCCGAAAGAGTAGAAGTAACCTTGGGCTCATCTCTCGATCCGGCCGACCACACGACTACTATCATACCTGCAACAGACCTGACAACAGGCAGCATGGAGAATCTCACTGCATACTTCAAAGCTCCTGCCGATGGAAAATACTACGTAGGTATCCACGCAATATCCAATGCAGACATGTTCTATCTCGATGTTGAAAGCATCAGCATCGTTGACGGTCCCTCTTTGGATGCACCTCAGGCTGTAACCGACATCGAAACCATACCGGGCGAAAAAGGTGCCACCACGGTGACAATCAACTTCAAAGCCCCGACTAAATCATTTGGCGAAGCTGACCTTACAGAAAATGTTACTGTACGCGTTGTACGCGGTGACACGCTCGAAATAGCCAATATGACATTGGCTCCCGGTGCAGAAGGATCGGCATTCGACGAAGAAGCTGCCAACGGCAACAACAGCTATGTCATCTACACAAGCAACAGCGCAGGTAATGGCGATTATGCAACCGTAACATGCTTCTGCGGTTATGCTGTTCCGGGTCCTGTTGAAGATTTCTCAGTAGTACCCAGTGCCGACAATATGAGTGCTACCATCACATGGTCAGCTCCTACGGGAGGTGCAGGTGAAGGATATTTCGACCCGGCAGAATTGACGTACACCGTTTATTACGTTGATCAAGAGACTCAAACATATGTAGCTATTGATGAAACCACAGAATTTACATACACTGTCGACCCCGTAGAGGATACTGCTTTGGCAGGCTATACATATGCCGTATCAGCATCTAACCTCGGAGGAGAAAGTAGTCTTGTAGGTCAAACCGTAGTTTTAGGTACTCCCTACACTGCTCCTTTCGAAGAGACTTTGGCAAACGGTACACTTTCTACCAATCCCTGGTATATCAGTTCGAGCGGATTTGTAACAGCAGGTCTTCTTACTGATGGTTCTTCATTCGGTGTTGACGTTGTTTCAGAAGACGGCGGTATGTTCGGAATATTCGACGCATATGGATTTGGTGGCGGTAGTGCCAGCTTACAAGTACCTAAGATGACATTACAAGAACTGGACGCTCCTGTTCTCTACTTCTCACTCTTCCACTACGAAGAAGAAGGTTCGCTCAGTATATCTGTTTCGACAGACGAAGTAAACTACACCCCATTATTTGAGAAAGCGCTCACAGATGCTCCTCAAGGTTGGGTAGAATATGAAGTTGACCTCTCTGCTTACCAAGATGCTCCGTGGATATCTATCAACTTTACAGGTACGGTTTCTTCAACATCGTGCATATTCATCGACTACATCCGCGTAGAGAAATCATGGATCAACAACATCATGGTTAGCAAGTTTGAAGGTCCCAGCAAATTGGCTGCCGGCCAAGAAGGCACATTCAATGTCCAAGTAAGCAACAAGGGTAGCGAAGCCGCCGCATTCACAGTAAACCTCTCTGTTGACGGAGCTTTCGTTGAAGCACAACAACAAACCGAAGCTATTGCCAAGGGCGAGACAGCATCCTTATCGTTCACGTATACTCCCAATGTAGAGCAAATAGGTAAGGCCGTTGAAGTTTCCGTAGAGGCCGTACTCGAAGGAGCTACCGATGAATATCCCGATGACAACGTCAAGAGCCTTACATTGCACGTTTCACAACCCGACCTGCCCGTAATCACAGACTTGACAGGTACTTGCGATGCTTCGTTGCAAAATGTAACCTTGACATGGTCTGAGCCTCTGCTGGTTCCTGAAACCACAGTAGACGACATGGAAAGCTATGAAGGATTTATCCTCGAACAAATTGGTGAGTACGTTCTTATCGACGGTGACGGATTGGGAACCTACGGTTTGAGTGGTGCTACATTCCCCAACGCTTACTCTCCCATGGCATTCATGGTATGGTCGCCCGCAGAAGCAAATATCGAAGCTTTGAACTTCTTGCCTTACTCTGGCAGCAAGTGCTTGATATCGTTCGCTTCGGAACCCGATGGCAGTGGTGCAGGAAACGACGACTGGTTGATCTCGCCTGAGATTGTTGGCGGCACCGAGCTTTCGTTCTACGCAGCAATTGCCGATCCTGATTATCCTGAGTCATTTGAAGTACTCTACTCTACAACAACTCAAGACCGCGACGCATTCACGGTATTGTCAGCCGAAACGAAGACAACTCAAAGCTGGGAGCAATTCACCTATACATTACCCGCGGATGCCAAGTACTTCGCTATCCACTACAATGCAATAGATGCTTTCGCTCTTATGATTGACGACTTGTCTTATGTCAAAGCATCGTCGATTGTAGACATCACGCTCATGGGTTACAACGTATACCTCAACGGTAGCAAGCTCACCGAAACTCCTATCGCAGAGACTACCTACAACTATACGTCAGAAACTCCGGCCAGCGAGCTCTCATTCAATGTAACAGTTGTTTACGACGAAGGTGAGTCGCTCATGTCGAACACCAAGACATTCACCTCTGGTGTTACCGACGTGAAGAGCTTGGGCGTTAAGGTTTACGGCGTAGACGGAGCTATCAAGGTTGAAAACGTAAAAGATCACTCGGTAAGCATCTACACAACCGACGGTAAACTCTTACGCATCCTCAAGGCTACCGATAGCAGCATAACTGTTCCGACAAGCCGCGGCGTATATGTTGTAAAAGTTGACAAAGCTTCTACGAAAGTTCAAGTGAAGTAACAGGCAATTCTCTAACCCACCGCATCGCCCATACTAAGCGAAGCGCCGCTCCCCGCCCCCACAGGCGGGGAGTTTTTTTATATTCCACATAGCTAACATAAGCATGACAATAGCTTAACTCTCTTATAAATGAAACAATGGTAAACATCAGATACGTAAGGTTTACGCTTTTTTAGAAACTCAGGCACATCACAAGACACCTTTTTTTCGTATTTTTGCCATTCTAAACAAGACAACATGTTATACTGCGTAGGCGCACATACAATACAATCGTACCAGATAGACCTGCCAACCTCTAAGAGCATTGCCAACCGCATATTTTTGTTACATGCCCTCTCGGGAACAACGCCGACGAACGGTGAAGCTACGTGTGACGATATATTGGCAATGCAACAAGCCATAAATAACCCCGCCTATATTATAGACATAGGCGATGCGGGTACGGTTATGCGTTTTCTCACGGCCTACTACGCTTCCATACAGGGAGCAGAGCATATTCTCACCGGTTCGTTGCGCATGCAACAACGTCCTATAGGAGCATTGGTCGAGGCCCTGCGCTCATTAGGTGCAAACATAGATTACACAGGTAAAGAGGGGTATCCACCACTATCCATACATGGCACACAGCTACAAGGCGGTGCAATAACTATTGCCGGCAATACAAGTTCACAATATATATCGGCATTACTACTCGTAGCGCCACACATGTGCAACGGTCTGCAACTCACTATTACAAAACCTATTGTATCTCGTCCATACATAGCGATGACCATAGAACTGATGCACCTCTTTGGGGCAAAAGTCACATGTAATGAAAACCATATTGATGTTGCCCCGGGACAATATACGCCAACGACTATAGAGATAGAAAGCGACTGGTCGGCAGCATCATATTGGTACGAAATAGTGGCCATAAGCCATACTGCAATGACTCTGACATCCCTGCAAATGGACAGCCTGCAAGGAGATGCCCGCGTGGCACAATACTTCGCTCAACTGGGTGTAAAAACCGACTACAACGGCAAAATGCTCTCTCTTTCATCTATTCCAATCGCGACTGAGAAATTTATTGCTCATCTTGCCGACACACCCGACATAGCGCCCACTCTTGCCATGACCTGTGCCCTACAGAATATACCCTTTCACCTCACCGGACTGGACAACTTACCACTCAAAGAGTGTGACCGTATTGCCGTGCTGATAAGTGAAGCACAAAAGCTGGGATTTTCGTTCACATCTTCTCAATCAGGCTCTATTGCCTGGGATGGCAAACGCACTTCTTTAGCAGGAAAAGACGTCTGCATAGACCCACATGGCGACCATCGCATGGCCATGGCTTTTGCTCCGGCCGCCCTTGTCATGGGTCATATTCTGATAGAGAATCCACAAGTAGTCAACAAATCATATCCACACTTCTGGGACAACCTCTGCCAGGCCGGATTTACCATCGAAACAAAAGGAAAGGAGGCTTCGCTGTGATACTGCTACTCATTATAGGTACAACCCTACTACTCACGGGTATCGTCTTATATTCTATATATCGCACACGCGACAAGAACAGTGAGACGCAAGCTCAATCGGCCAATACCGACCGTAAAAGCGGGGAATGCTGCGGACAACATGCCGTGTGCGAACGTGACAGTCTGCTTGCCGCCGCGAGCAGCAAAATAGTATATTATGACGACGAAGAGTTAGACAAATGGCGCGGCACGCCATCAAATGGTTACGACGAAACACAAACAGAAGTATTCAGAGACATTTTCTATACCATGCAAAGTGCCGACGTTCCCGGCTGGATACGAAGCCTGCAGCTGCGAGGTATAGAACTACCCGACGAAATAAAAGATGAGGTGTTACTGGTAGCAAGCGAGTTACGCAATACACCCGATAAAAAACGAAAATAGACCATGGACATTCTACAATACGCATTTTTTCAAAATGCCCTTTTCGGCATATTACTTATATCGATTACTGGTGCCATTATAGGTACTTATATTGTGACACGTCGCATGGTATTCATTACCGGCGGTATCACTCACGCCTCGTTTGGCGGATTGGGAATTGGATATTATTTAGGTATCAACCCCACACTCTCAGCCTTAGTTTTTGCCATTCTATCGGCGTTTGGTGTAGAATGGCTATCGCGAGGCAAACAAGTACGTGAAGATTCGGCAATAGCCGTTTTTTGGGCTCTGGGTATGGCCATAGGTATCATATTCATCTTCCTTACACCAGGCTACTCTCCGGGATTGTCAGAGTTCCTTTTTGGCAATATCCTCACCATCACACGCACCGACATCATTATCTTTGCGTGCTACGCCGCTGTATTAATACTGTTTGTATTGCTTTTCTATCGCGCCATTCTCTATGCCGCATTCGACGGCGACTTTGCCCGTACACAAGGCATACATGTCACAGCTATCAATGCCTGTCTGACATTCTTTATAGCCGTCGGTGTCGTACTCTCCATACGACTCATAGGCATCATGTTACTCATCTCTATTCTTTCGTTACCACAAATGATAGCCGAATTATTCTGTTCCCGCTACAAACAAATGATGTTTTTATCCATACTCATCAGCTTCATCTGTGGCGTGACAGGATTAGCCGTCTCATCCATCATCAACGTTCCCACTGGAGCAAGCATCGTGTGTACGCTTGTAGTAGTATATGCCATTACTAAAATGTGCAACCACATAGCGACGACCACACAACGCAAAAGGCAGCTTCGCCAAGAGTCGGAACAATAAACGCACTCACCTACCGTTTTATATAAGAATGGAATTGCGCAAAATATACCGCTTAGCCCCCCTGCTTGTCATTACGGCCGGATTGCTGGCAAGTTGCTCCAACAACAAGAATACAGGTTGGAGTCGCTTTTACCATTCGTTCACCACCCGATACAATGTATATTTCAACGGTATAGAGAACTACAAAGAGCAACTCAAGGTGCAACAGGAGAAGTATGAAGACGACTTTACCGACATTTTATACCTCAACCCTGCTGAAGCATACAACAATCCTAAAGATCCGCAACCACAAGGTTCTTTCGACCGGACAATAGAGAAGTGCCAAAAGGCAATACAAAACCACAGCATCAAAAGCAAGCCCAAACGCAATCAAAACAAGCGTAACAATGCCGAATACAAAGCGTTCTTGCGCCGCGAAGAGTATAATCCGTTTATACACAATGCATGGATGCTCATGGGTAAAGCGCAATACCAGAAAGGCGATTTCCTAAGTGCTGCCGCAACATTTATGTACGTATCGCAACACTTCACGTGGCTACCCAAAGTAGCTGCCGAAGCAAGGCTCTGGCAAGCTCGCAGCTATATCGCTCTCAATTGGATATATGAAGCCGAAGATGTTTTATATAAAGCCAACAACGACAGCCTACCGCCCTCGCTACAAGGCGAATTTGCCTCGGTCAATGCCGACTACCTTATCCACAACAAAAAATACCGCGAGGCCATTCCATTTCTCGAAACAGCCATCAAGAGCGAACGCAACAAACAACAGCGTGCACGCATGACCTTCTTGTTAGGACAACTATACGCTCTCGATAAAAAGCCACAAGAGGCATATACCGCATTCAAGAAAGTTATTTCTATGAATCCGCCATATCGCACACAATTTAATGCCCGCATAAAAATGAGCGAGGTGTTCACCGGCAGCGATATAGAAAAAGAAGTAGCCTCTCTCAAGAAAATGACTCGTCGTGATGTAAACAAAGACTATCACGACCAAATCTACTACGCCATAGGTAACCTATATCTCTCGCGCAAAGATACGGCACAAGCCATCGATAACTACAACATGGCCGTAGCCAAAAGCACTCGCAACGGTATAGAAAAAGCTGTATGCCAAATCACACTGGGCAACTTGCTTTATGGCCGACGAGAATATGTCGACGCACAACCATGCTACTCAGAAGCGCTGCCACTACTTAGTGAAGACTATCCCGACTATAAACTGTTGTCGAAACGCTCAGAAGTTCTCGACAAGCTTGTGGTATATGCCCAAAACGTAGAGCTGCAAGATAGCTTGCAAACACTCGCTGCCATGAGCGAAGAGGAACGTAACGCCAGCATTCAAAAAATTATAGACGCCCTCATAGAACAGGAAAAGAAAGAGGAAGAAGAACGTCGCCGTGAAGAGTATCTGGCTCAAAACGAAGGCATAAGCAATCTCTTAGGAGGAAGTGCCAACCAGCCCACCACCAACGTACTCAATACCGACGGGTCGTGGTATTTCTACAATCAGACCCTCATCAATGCCGGTAAATCAGAGTTCCAAAAGAAGTGGGGCTCACGTAAGCTCGAAGATGATTGGCGGCGACGCAATAAATCGGGCTTCTCGGCAGCCGACTTTGCCGAAAACAATGGTGTAAACTACGACGAAGAAGAGAATGACTCGACATACACCGATACTGAATTGCCCGAAGACAGTGCAACTCTCGCCGCCGAAAACGACCCACACCAAATAGAGTTCTATCTCAAACAGATACCACTCACGCCCGAAGAACTTGCGGTATCGAACGAAATCATAGCTGAAGGATTGTATAACATGGGTATTATACTGAAAAACGACCTTGAAGACTATGAAGCTGCATCAGAAACTTTCGATGAGCTGGAACGTCGCTATCCCGACAATCCATACCGTCTCGACACCTATTACAATCGCTACCTCATGCACATGCGCAAGGACGAAACGTCACAGGCCGAAACATACCGTTCAAAGATACGCACAACGTTCCCCGAAAGCGAGTATGCACAAGCTATGAAAGACCCGCATTATTTAGACAAGCTGCGCAGTATGGGTGCCATACAAGACTCTATATACCAACAAACCTACGCCGCATATCTCGAAAACCGTAACAGCATAGTTCACGCCAACTACCGGTATATGCAAGAACATTACCCCCTATCTGACATCATGCACAAATTCATGTTTGTCAATGCCATGGCATATATCGGTGACAAAGATTATGACAACTTTAAGGAGTCGGTACAAGAGTTGCTCTCGAAGTATCCACAAGCCGATGTAAGCGATTATGCAGGCAATATTCTCAAAGGCATTGCCCGTGGACGCACTGTAGCCGGCGGTAACGTGAGGGGCATGATATGGAAAACTCGTTTAGGTAACGATTCGACAGCCCTTGCGGCCGATTCGACAGCCACCTTTACAATGAATCCCAATGAGCCGCACTACTTCTTGTTGGTATACGCTACCGACAGTGTTTCGAGCAATCAACTGCTGTTTAACGTAGCCAAATTTAACTTCTCGAATTTCCTCGTCAAAGATTTCGACCTCGAAATAATGACATTTAACGAAATATCCATCCTCCTTGTCAAAGGATTTAATAACTTTGACGAACTAGTACACTACCGTAAAGTGATGGCCGACGACCCAGAGTTTGCCATACCCGATGGCGTAAGACCCGTCATGATAAGTACACGCAATTTCGACTTGCTCCTCCAAGGTCGCACTTTTGAAGAGTACTTCAACTTTTTTGACAACTACTACAACCCAGAAAATGATGAAGAACCCTACTATCCTGTGGGCCGATGACGAGATAGACCTATTAAAGCCTCACATCATGTTCCTCACACAGAAAGGCTACGAGCTGACTACGGTGTCGAACGGTGTAGATGCCCTTGATGCTTGCGAAAAAAACGATTTTGACCTCATCATCCTCGACGAAAACATGCCCGGTTTGAGCGGGCTCGAAACACTTGTACGCATCAAAGAAACCCGGCCCGATATTCCTGTTATCATGATTACCAAAAGCGAAGAGGAAAACATCATGAACCAAGCCATAGGAAATAAAATCGCCGACTACCTCATCAAGCCTGTCAACCCTAATCAGATATTTCTTTCTATTAAAAAGAACCTGCACAGCCGCGAAATTATCTCCGACGAGACCACCAGCAACTATCAGCAAGAGTTCAACCATATAGGCAGCCTCATCTCACAATCTGATTCGTGTGAAGAGTGGATGGAGGTGTATCGGAAACTTGTACATTGGGAACTGGAGCTTTCACATGCCGAGACCAACATGGAAGACCTGTTGAAGATGCAGAAGATAGAAGCTAATGCTGCCTTTGCCAAGTTTGTAAAGAAAAACTATGAGCGATGGATTACTACCGACAACCATCCGTTGATGAGCCATGAGATATTCAAGAAGAAAGTTTTTCCACTCCTCGACAACGGTGAGAAAATCTTCTTTATCCTGATAGATAACTTCAGGCTCGACCAGTGGCGAGTTATCCTTCCTATCGTAAGCAATTATTTCACATTCGAGGAAGAGCTCTACTTCAGTATCTTGCCTACGGCTACGCAATATGCCCGTAACGCTATCTTCTCGGGTTTGATGCCCAATAAAATAGCCGAGATGTTTCCCGACCTGTGGGTCGATGAAGAGGAGGAAGAGGGCAAAAACCTCAACGAAGCCCCGCTTATAAAAACGCAAATAGAGCGATTCCGTAAGGCCTACTCCTTCTCTTATACAAAGATTAACGAAAACTCTTTCGGAGAGAAAGTGTTGCAGAACTTCGGCACTTTTGCCAATAAGTCGCTCAACGTGTGTGTTCTCAACTTTATAGATATGCTCTCTCATGCCCGCACCGAGTCGAAGATGATACGCGAACTGGCCTCGAGCGAAGCAGCATATCGCTCGCTTACCGAGTCGTGGTTCAGGCACTCGTCGGCTCTCGACCTGTTCAAGAAAATCGCCGAGAGCGGCTATAAGGTTATCCTTACCACAGACCACGGTACCATACACGTAGATAATCCCATCAAAGTGATAGGTGATAAGAATACCAATACCAACCTGCGTTATAAGGTAGGTAAATCGCTCAGCTACAACCCCAAGCAAGTATACGAAATAAAAGCGCCTGCTCGTTTTGGACTACCTTCGCCTAATCTCAGCTCTACATACATTTTTGCCACCAACCGCGATTTCTTTGCCTACCCCAATAATTACAACTATTACGTAGGCTATTACAAGAATACATTCCAGCATGGTGGTATCTCTATGGAAGAGATGATGATACCGCTCGTAACGCTTTCTCCCAAATAAAACATCACAACATGACAGTAACAATACATATTGACAACCTCGACGGGCTGCGCAATGCCGCCCGCACATTTATAGACCACATGGGCAATCACACCGTATATGCCTTTTATGGCAATATGGGTGCAGGAAAAACTACTTTTATTAAAGCTATCTGCGAAGAACTGGGCGTAACCGATGTGATAAACAGCCCCACGTTTGCCATCGTCAACGAATATCGCGCCGGCAACGGACACACCATATTTCACTTCGACTGCTACCGTATAGCACAGCTTAAAGAGGCGCTCGACATGGGGTGTGAAGACTACTTTGAAAGTGGGGAGCTCTGCTTCATAGAATGGCCCGAAAACATAGACCAACTCTTACCCGACGATTGCGTACCGGTGCACATAACAGTCAATGACGATGAGTCTCGCACTGTCACAATAGGATAAGATAGGCATTAACCTCGTTTCTGGTAACTCATAATTGCCCACACGCTGAAAACGACTGCAAAACCTGTCAAAAACAGGAATTGCTTATACAACTCGGCAAAACCACTCCCTTTGAGATATACGTCGCGCAATATCTCTATCAAATACCGGGGTGGCAACAAGGTTGCTACGACCTGTGCCCATTCGGGCATAGAAGCCACTGGTGTAAAGAGCCCACTCATCAAAATAAACAGCACAGCAAAAAAGAACATAATAAACATAGACTGTTGCATCGTAGATGAGTAGTTGGAGACGATAAGTCCTATACCCGACATGACGACAGTAAAAAGCAGTGCGGCGGCATATATCGTAAGCAAACTACCGGCAGGCGCAAGCCCGTATATCCAATACGCCAGTAACAATGCCAATGAGAATATCACTATTCCCATTATCCAATAAGGGATAAGCTTGGCAAGAATAAACTCCCACTTGCGTATAGGCGAAACGTTGATTTGTTCTATGGTGCCTATCTCTTTCTCACTCACAATATTGAGAGCCGGCAAAAAACCTCCTATCGTTATCACAAGTATAATCATCAAAGCCGGTATCATAAAGAATCGATAATTGAGCGTAGGATTATACAAATAGAGAACTGACATCTTTCCCGGTACACTCAACTCATTGCCATCATCAGATTGCAACTCACTCATAAAATCATCAATTATAGACGTCAGATAGTTACTGCCTATACTACCCTTTGTGCCATCTACTGCATTAGCTGAAATCTGTAGCGACACATTCCCTCCCGACTCTATATCGCGTTCCATACCGTAAGGTATCTCTATCACTATGTCAGCACGTCCGGAAGAAATATCCTGCTCGCCCGCCCGGTAACCGGCCACAAGCGGTTGCATGTCGAAATAGCCCGATGCCGCTATCTTGTCTATCAATCGACGTGAAAGCTGGGTACGGTCATTATCTACCACGGTTACCTCTACATGGTTTACCTCCATGGTTGCCACCCACGGCATAATAAGCATGACTAGTATGGGAAACATAATCACCAACTTGGGCAGTAACGCATTGCGTATAAACTGCTTGAACTCCTTCTCCAATAAAAATCCCAATCGTGCCATACTATCCAAGCCTGTTTTTGAAATTCTTCAACGACAATGTCATCAATGCAATAGTCATTCCCGTCAGTATCGAAGCCTCTACATATACCTGACCTAACGACTGTCCCTCTATCATCATTTTACGCGCCGCCATAATATACCATTTGGCTGGTATCACATCTGAGATATACTGCAACAACAACGGCATACTTTCTATAGGGAATATCATGCCCGACAACAACATTACAGGCAACATCAGCCCTATGACAGAGCCCAACATTGCCACAGCCTGTGTATTTACCACAGTCGATATAAATAATCCTAATGCCAGCGAAAGTATTATATATACCAACGACAGAATGCAAAGGCCTACAATACCACCACTCATGGGAACGTCTAACAGGAAATAGGCAAGAAAGAGTATCGTCAACAAATTGAAACAAGATATTACCAAATAGGGTACCATCTTAGATAAGATAATGTATATAGGCCTTACTGGAGAAACCAGCAGCACTTCCATCGTGCCTTGCTCCTTCTCCCTGACTATAGATATAGAGGTCATCAATGCCGATATGAGAATAAACACCAGCCCCATGATACCCGGCACAAAATTATAGGAGCTACGCATCTGCGGATTATATAACATACGTAAGTGTGTCGTTACAGTTGCTTGTTCTGGTGTCACAGGAAAAACATCAGACATAGCCTGGCGTATCACCGAAGAGGCATAAAAGACCTCATTCGACGCCATGTTAGGATTAGAAGCATCGACAATCAGCTGCACCGACGGCTGCCGGTCAAAATCGCTATCTAAGACAATAGCCATACCGGCATCGCCGGTACGCAGCAAATGCATAGCCGGCTCTGTCGTTGCATACTCACCTACTATTGTAAAATATGGATTCGACGCGAAACGCTCTACAAGTCGCCGTACCGTCTCGCTACGTTGCGATGAGACAACCACCAGGTTGATATTGTTTATTTCGTTAGAAAGAGCAAAACCAAATATAACAATCATCAACACAGGCATGACAAGCAAAATAAGCATTGTGCGCTTATCTCTGAAAATATGAAGGAACTCCTTCCTGACAAATGCCGCAAATACCTTCATGACACCTTACTCCTTTCGCCATGCATGTCGGGCCAATGCCCTGAACACCTCATCCATGGAATTTACACCAAACTGACTCTTCAACCGACGAGGCGTATCCAATGCGCCTATACGCCCGTCTACCATTATAGACACACGGTTACAATACTCGGCCTCATCCATATAGTGCGTTGTCACAAAAATAGTAATGCCCTGTTCGGCCGCAGCATATATCATTTCCCAAAATTGCCGACGTGTAGCCGGGTCGACACCACCCGTAGGTTCATCAAGAAAAACGATGTGCGGACGATGGAATATGGCTACCGAGAAAGCCAACTTTTGTTTCCAGCCCAAGGGCAACGATTTGACATAGGCATTACGCTCTTTCTCAAAATGAAGCTCGGCAAGCAACTCATCAGTACGACTCTTTATCTCCTTCTCGCCTACACCATATATTCCGCCAAAAAGACGTATATTTTCCCACACCTTCAGGTCTTCATACAACGAGAAGCGCTGGCTCATATATCCTATGTTGTTCTTGATATCTTCGTATTGTGTCTCTATGTCATAACCGGCCACCATCCCTCTGCCGGACGTCGGACGGCTCAACCCGCACAACATCCTCATCGCCGTTGTCTTACCCGCACCGTTAGCACCCAAGAAACCGAATATTTCTCCTCTCTCGACAGCAAAACTTATATGGTCTACAGCTGTAAAGTTGCCAAAACGCTTGGTAAGCTCTTCTACTTTTATGACATTATCCATGATATTTGTCTTCCAATTGCATGTAACAATCTTCTATCGTAGCCGATACACGTCGTATAGTCAATTCTTTATATCCTCGGGTGGCAAGATATGCACGCAAGCTCTCTACCGTTACCTCATCGGCCGTAAAATGATGCTCCACACCAAAGGTATAACACCTTTTTACACCCTTGAAATTCCTTATGTCGCCCAAGAGGCGGTACATGTCGTCGCTCGCAGCAGCCCACAACGTTTCGCTATACGACGCAATGATATGCTGAGGTGTATCTACCTGCATAAACTCACCTTCACGCATGAGGGCTATGCGGTCGCAACGATTGGCCTCATCCATATAGGGAGTCGATACAAGTATCGTTATTCCATAACTACGCAAAGTAGCCAGCATTTCCCAAAATTCCTGCCGACTTACGGGGTCGACTCCGGTAGTAGGTTCGTCAAGGAAGAGTACCGATGGCTTGTGTATCAAGGCACAACAAAGGGCAAGCTTTTGTTTCATGCCTCCAGATAGGTTTCCGGCCTTACGCCGTGCAAAAGGCTCTATCTGCTTATATATGGGTGCTACCAACGCATAATTCTCCCTGATTGTCGTACCAAATACCGAAGCATAAAACGATAGATTCTCCTCAACACTCAAATCGAGATAGAGAGAGAAACGCCCCGGCATATATCCGACCCGCTGTCGTATCTCTTTATACTGCGCTTTTACATCGTACCCGTCGACCCAAGCTCTACCGCTCTTAGGCAGTATAAGAGTTGCCAAAATCCTGAACAACGTAGTCTTCCCTGCCCCATCGGCACCTATAATACCATACAGTTCGCCGCGATGTACAGCAAAAGAGACCTCTTTCAAGGCCCTGACGTTGCCATAATTTTGGGTCAGCCGTTCGGTTATAATAGCATCCATATCACTTATCTAACGCTATTTCTCCATACATACCCAACTTAATATAGCCGTCGTTTTCAACAGCTACTTTTACGGCATATACAAGGTTGGCACGGTCGTCTTTCGTAGGTATGCTTTTAGGTGTAAACTCACTTTCCGAAGCAATCCATGCCACACGCCCCTTATACTCACGCCTATAGTCTCCACCAAAATCGGCATATACGGTTACCGTATCACCCAGAACTATATCGGCCAATTGGACTGAAGTGACATAAGCCCTCAGATATACATGTTGCAAATCGGCCACCTTAAATAACGGCTTACCCTGCACAACATACTCGCCTGCCTCGATATATCGAGTCAATATAGTTCCTGCTACAGGTGAATATATCTTGCACTTCGACAACCGGTCGGCAGCCTGTTCCACTTGTATTCGAGCCGTCGCGATCTGGGCATCGGCACTCCCTACATTATTATGTAAAACAGATTCTTGAGCCGTTAACTGGCTGCGTAATACCGCTATTTGAGCCTCCACATCATCGAGTTGCTTTGTAGTAGCTGCTTGGGCTTCTACCAACTTTTCTACACGGGCACGCTCATATTCTTGCTTGGCAATCTGTTCTTTCAATGCAGCAATCTGCTTTTCTACGTCGGGACGACTGCTACGTGCCGAAGCAAGCGCCTGCTCAGCCTGCAACTTGGCAAGATAGAGCTGTACAGAGTCTATCACACCTACCAACTTATGTGGTTGCACCGTATCGCCTTCGGCCATATCTATCCATAAAATACGCCCCGAAGCTTCACTCGATACCGTCACCTCGGTAGCCTCAAACGTCCCCGCTGCTTCGAACTTACCATCGTCGTTGCATCCCGGCAGTGCAAGAAGTAGTACACAAGCCACTACCCCAAAATTCATCATCGACCTATTCATTACGTGTCAGTTTTATATCGTAAATACTTTTCAGTAACTCTATTTCATGTATCGAACGTGTTATTTTCGCATTGTTTTCTTTCGTCAACTCGGCAAGAAGGTCGCTTACACTTATCACTCCGTTTTGCAGTTTGGCTTCAGCTGCTTGGCGTATCGATGTACGCAATGCTATGATTTTATCATCCTCAGCAGCCACCTTCTGCAAACGTTCTACAGTTTGCTGCTCTTCCGAAAGTTTCAGAGCCGTATTAAATCGGAACGTCTCACGTGTATTCTCCACCTGCTTTCGTGCAAATTCTATCTTTGAGAGACTATTCTTACGGGTATAAAAACTGCTTATATTCCACTGCATTCTCACTCCGACAATATAGTTCCACGACCAACGGTTCTCCACCATATCGTTAAACATGTTCAAACCGGGATTGCCATAAAAGCCTTGTGCGAAGGCTCCAAATTGTGGCATTACCGATGCGTTTATACTCTGCCGTTGCGCATCTAAGCGAGATATTTGTGCATCATACAACCGCATTTCGGGTCGCTCGTCAATACCCGATTTCATCCATACGTCGGTATATGCAGGCTTGGTAAGTGTAGCATGCTTTATACTTTCGTCTCCTACAAGTATGGCCAGCATTTTGCGATACACAGACAACGACGACTCTATCTGTACTCGTTGCTGCTGTGTCGTGAGCAACTCTACTTCTACTGCATCAAGATCACTGGGCAATGCTACCCCATTAGTAACCATAGCCGATACATTATTATAGTTTTCTTGCAGAAGCCGCTTCATCTCATCGTTTTGTGCCAGTTGCTCTTCCAATAAAAGGATTCCGAAATAGAGGTCATTGACCCTTTTTCCCAAAGCATACAACTCTACTGCTATATTTTGCTTCGACACCTCGCCTTCAGCCCTCTCTATTTCTCTACGAGCCTTAGTAGCACCGCCATCCCATATTACCTGACTTACATCAAGCATCACCCTATATTGGTCACGGTTTAGCCCATGCATCTCTACTCCCATAAGAGAGAAAAGATTTTCTATTTCAGCAGGAAACGAAGCAACATCCGATTGATATGTAGCTTGTGCCGACAAAGTTACTTGCGGTAAATAAGCCTTTGCGGCATTAGAGAGCGACAGCCCTGTCATCTTATCTACCAAATCATACTGCCGAATGAGAGGATAGTTTTCTTGCGCCTTACGCTGACAATCCTCTACAGTCACTTGCGAAAGAGCATGCAGCACGCCCAATGCGCAATATATACATATAACTATTATCCTATTCATACACATCAACTATTTTGCGACAGCCGTTGCATGATTATCTTCACATTCTCGCGCTTGCGGGCTTCATAAAAAGCCTCGCGTGAACCATAAAATTTTTCTATAACCATATCTAATGCCGGCAATGCCAGAAAAACGAATAAATTTAACGAAACCACATCTAAGATAAAGTCTATCATAGCGATAGGCTTCATTCTTTCGGCCACTATCATTTCATCCCATTCGCGTTGTAACGGCGAGAGCCATTTTGCCCACGCAACGCGCAACTTATGCTCCATCAGACTGCGTCGTTGAGGATTGTAAGCAAGCTCGTTAAGCAAGAAGCGAGGTAAATCGGGATGCTCAACCAAAAATTCAAAATGACGGTCTACCACTGTTTTTATTTTCTCCAATGGGGTTGTATCCGGCTCAATTATGACATCTGTAACCATCTTGCCCAACAACGACAGCTTTTCATTGAAAATTTTATTGAACAGCCGCTCCTTGGTACCAAAATAGTAATGTAACATAGCATGTGTCACACCGGCATTATGAGCTATAGAGACCGTTTTGGCGCCATCATAGCCTTTCTGCATAAACTCCTGCTCGGCCGCAAGCAATATCGCCTGCTCGGTATCTTTACTGAGGATTTTATGCTTTTCCTTTAGATTTACTCTATTAGTTGTCATAATTACTATCAAGCTTGTTTAACAAACTTGTTAGTACAAAGATATGTCGAATACAGTGCATAATCAATAGCGAGAATCTGATTTAACGAATTTTATAGGACGTAATAAACGATTGATTATAAATCAATTAAAATAAAAACCAAAATATCCATAACACATGCTATATACTATTCCGTGACACAAGATAACCTATAAAAATGAGTAATATCACATCGTTCAACATCCATACAACTCCCACTACACTCATCTTAAGAGGTAAATCAAGGAGCTTTGAGTTATGGCGCTATCGTAATAGGCGTGCCATAATGCCACCTCAAAGACTACCTACCACCATTTATCAAATGCAACAACAAGACAAGCAGAAACAAAAAGACGGGCTGAACTTCTCAGTCTAACCCGTCGGAATCCATTTGGAGATGGACAAGGGATAAATTTTACCACTTTACCCCCTTTTGGATACATCGATTTATACCATACAATTAAACAAAGCAATCAATTTTAGACACGTTGTAGCATTTTATATTATACAAAATGCTACAAACTTTATAATCATTTCATTAAATCATAGGAAAGCCACACGCCATCCTCACGACGCAAATATACTAAACTTTTCAATATCATAAAAGGACTTTGACACACAAAACTATTATGTTACAATTTTTTCACATTTTAGCAACACTCTTCCATTTGTCCCAGAATAAGTGATATATTATAAAAGTATCATAATATAATTTATCAATAAGCCTCTCACCTATCTGCAGAGCAGTAGTTTTTCTATCAGATGTTTAACTGAGAACTTTTCAGTCTGTTTGTCGTTTTCTAAAATTCTCAAAAGTTAGCAATACATCAATTAATACACCGGCACAACTCATCGTAAAAATACTATATGCCAATATTTTATTATTTTTGCAGGATTAAAAATTGAAGTACCGACGTGATATATCCCGACAATTACGAACAGAAAGTAGGGTTCGACCAAATACGAGAAATTTTACGAAATCGTTGCATCGGCAGTTTGGGTCGTGAGCTTGTCGACAAGATGGAGTTTATGACCAGCTATGATAGCATCATGAAGCAATTGCACCTCACCGATGAAATGATGCAAATCATGCGCAGCGACAACGAATTTCCATCAGACAGTTTCTTTGACGTAAAGCCTATCTTACGTCGAATAAGGATAGAAGGCACATTTATAGAAGTAAAAGAACTGCACGACCTGCGTCGCTCGTTAGATACTATCAGGCGTGTTGTTGCCTTCTTCCACAACAATAATGACGAAGCGTCACCCTATCCCTATTTGGCCGAACAAGCTCAGGGAGTGACAACCTATCCACGCCTCATTGCCGATATAGATCGCATCATAGACAAAAACGGGACAGTGAAAGATAATGCGTCGGCTACCCTGCAAAGTATCCGACGCAATATTACGGCTACCATATCGAGTATTTCACAAATCCTGTCGGGCATATTACGCCGCGCACAAAGCGAAGGATATGTCGACCGCGATGTAACCCCCTCGGTTCGCGATGGCCGACTGGTTATCCCTGTAGCTCCTTCCTTCAAACGGAAAATCAGCGGTATCGTACACGACGAATCGGCCAGCGGCAAAACCGTATTTATAGAACCCGCCGAAGTCGTTGAAGCCAACAACCATGTACGTGAACTAGAGATTGAGGAGCGCCACGAGATAGTGCGCATTCTCGTAGCCTTTACCGACACCCTGCGTCCACACATCAACGAAATTTCCGCATCGTACGACTTTCTCGCTCGCATTGATTACATACGGTCTAAAGCTCTCTTTTCAATAGAGATTGATGCCCGACTACCACATATCGAAAGAAATTGTCAAATAGAGTGGTACCACGCGATACACCCACTGCTGATGTTAGCCTTGCAGAAACAGGGCAAAACGCCCGTACCTCTCGACATTACCCTCGATGCCGACCACCGTATCTTGCTTATATCAGGACCTAATGCCGGAGGTAAATCGGTATGCCTCAAAACCGTAGGATTGTTGCAATATATGATGCAATGCGGTATGCCTGTTCCCTTGTACGAAAACTCTCACATGGGCATATTCGATAAGATATTCATAGACATCGGCGACGAGCAATCGATAGAAGACGACTTGAGTACTTACAGCTCACACTTGTCGCACATGAAACAGTGTGTAAAGTACTGTGACGAACGCTCGCTGTTGCTTATCGACGAATTTGGCGGCGGTACCGAACCGCAAATAGGTGGAGCCATAGCCGAGGCACTACTCGACCGCTTCAACAAGCACCGGTCGTTTGGCGTCATCACGACGCACTACCAAAATCTGAAAAAATTTGCCGAAGATACGGATGGTATCGTCAACGGTGCTATGCTCTACGACCGTCACAAGATGCAACCCCTCTTTATACTGTCCATAGGTAACCCCGGCAGCTCATTTGCCATAGAAATAGCACGCAAGATAGGACTACCTGAAGAGGTAATTGCCGAGGCTTCCGAAATTGTAGGCCGAGATTATATATCGATGGACAAATATCTGCAAGACATTGTTCGCGACAAGCGTTACTGGGAAAACAAACGGCAAAACATCAGGCTCAAAGAGAAACAGCTCGAAGAGCTCACCGCCCGTTATGCCCAAAATCTCGAACAGATAGACAAGGAACGCAAAGAGTATATTGCCAAAGCACGACAGGAAGCACGCTCTCTCCTTGCAGAGACAAATGCCCGCATTGAAAACACCATTCGCACTATAAAAGAAGCTCAAGCCAGTAAGGAGGCGACCAAAGAAGCCCGCAAAAAACTCGAAGAGTACAAGGCACAACTGCAAGACGAAAATGTGCCCAACTCACATGATAAAATAGAACATGAAATAAAGAAACTGCGCGGCAAACAAAGGCATAAGAATACCAAGAACAATGTCTCTGAACGCAACAGTGAGACTACTACAGCAGCCGACACTCCTATTGCCATAGGCGACGCTGTGAGAATAAAAGGAGAATCGACCATAGGTGAAGTAATAGAACTAGGAGCCAAAGAGGCTACCGTAGCATTCGGATTGGTACAATCTAAGATTAAGCTCGACAGAATAGAAAAAACCGACCGCAAAAAACTAAAAAACAACAATACACAAAAATCGACCTTTATCAGCGCATCGACATACGAAGACATGCGTGAAAAACAGCTCTCATTTACCAACGAAATAGATGTGCGCGGCATGAGAGTCGACGAAGCCTTGCAAGCTATAGCCTACTTCATAGACGATGCCATACAGGTAAGTTGCAGCCGGGTAAGAATATTGCACGGAACAGGCACCGGAGCCTTGCGCAGTGCAATACGACAATATCTGAAAGGGGTAAACGGCGTAGAACATTTTGCCGACGAGCATGTACAACTGGGTGGCGCAGGCATCACGGTAGTCGACCTGGCATAGTTCTCTTGCTTCGTTCTTCTCACCTTGTTGAACAGACTATTATCGGGGTCTGTCAACACATCATCTCGTCGACCGTATAATTCAAAAAATCGTTAAGAGGCTTCACCAGCAGTAACTTTTGCGCCACAGCCTCTACCCACTTTTCTTGCATAAGAAAATCGTCGGGCAAATGACATACCACCATATAATCCTTACGTTTCATCCATTGGGCATGGGCGCCCTCTTTGGGAAATGGGCGAGGCACACTTTTCAATACTTCGCCTTCAAATTCGGGATATGTCTGTTTAAGTGCCGGAGCCTCTACAATAGAGTTCCACTCGTCGAGGTTATCATATATGGCCTGCCGCAAAGCCTTCAATAGTCGGGATTCGGGACACCATATACCTCCGCACAAAAGCACGTTCCCGGGCTGCACATGCAGATAATATCCGGCACGCGGGCTTTTCTTGCCGCCACGTGCCATATATGCCGAGAAAAATTGTTTATAGGGTGTTTTATCGAGAGAAAAACGAATGTCGCGATATATACGATATATGCAATCTTCCGCTTGCAGACCCTTCAATTCTTCATCGTCGACAGCAATAAGTGATATGAGCCGCTGTACGTCATTGATGAACCCGGCACGCAAGACATCATACTGCGCCTTATGCTCGTGAAACCAGTCGCGATTATTATGAGCACTCAGCTCTATCAGAAAATCAAATAGCTCGCGCATCATCATATCAACATACCCTTTTACTATCGGCGCCCTCTACAAAGTTAAGGAAAGCATTGTTTACCACTCTGTTACCGCCTGGCGTAGGATAATTGCCTGTAAAATACCAATCACCGGGATGGTTGGGTATGGCCTTATGCAATCCGTCGATAGTTTGATATATGATTTCTACCGGACAATTTATTTCGTCGGTCGATAACATTGAGGCTATCTTGGCCGAAATCTCCTCGGCCGTAAAGGGGGCATATATCTCGCGCACATAGTTTACGACCTTTTCTTTAGGCATGTTTCTCTGTGCCAACGATTTATTATAGACTTCGGTAATAATATCTTCCATACCGCGCTCTTTCAGCAACTCCATGGCCGCCTTAAAAGCGATAAACTCACCCATTCGCGACATGTCTATACCATAACAGTCGGGATAGCGCACTTGTGGAGACGAGGAAACAATAACAATCTTTTTAGGATGCAACCTATTGAGTATCTTTATAATACTCTGTTTTAGCGTCGTACCACGCACAATACTGTCGTCTATGACTACCAGATTGTCGACATAAGGCTCTACAGTACCATACGTAACATCATATACGTGGGCAGCCAAATCATCACGGGTGTCATTTTCGGCAATAAAGGTGCGCAACTTTATATCCTTAATAGCAACCTTTTCAGAGCGTACCCGCATAGAGAGGATGCGACGCAAGTCTTCTTCGGGGATAGACCCTTCATAGCCCTGTAAAAGCTCTATCTTCTTGTTTATAAGATACTCGGTCATGCTCTCCAACATGCCATAAAAAGCAACTTCGGCTGTATTAGGTATAAACGAGAATACTGTATGCTCCAAATCATAGTCGATGCTGCGCAATATAGCAGGCGAAAGGAGTTGACCCAACATTTTGCGCTCACGATAAATATCACAATCGCTGCCTCGCGAAAAGTAGATACGCTCAAATGAACAGGCACTATAATTAAGTGGCTCCATAATTTGCTCCAAAGCTACCTTGCCGAGCTTCGACACAATGATACTCTGTCCCGGTTTTAATTCATGAACATCATCTACCGATATATTCATAACCGTCTGTATTACGGGACGTTCTGATGCTACAACCACAATCTCGTCGTCCTGATAATAAAAAGCAGGGCGAATACCACGAGGATCGCGATAAGCAAACATATCGCCACTTCCTATCTGACCGCATATCACATAGCCACCGTCCCAATACGGAGCTGTCGATCGGAGTATACGAGGTATGTCGAGGTTATCTTCTATCAATTCCGAGATACATCCCTCATGCCCCTCATTCCTGAACTTCTCATATAATCGGCGGTTTTCCATATCGAGGGCATGGCCTATTTGCTCCAAGATAATAAACGTATCGGCATAGAAACGGGGATGTTGCCCTTGCGCAACGATATGATTGAATATTTCATCAACGTTGGTCATATTAAAGTTGCCACAAAGCAGCAAATTTTGTGACCGCCAATTGTTGCGACGCAAAAACGGATGCACATACGACAACCCTGTCTTTCCGGTAGTGCTATACCGCAAATGCCCCATATATACCTCACCCACAAAGGGAAGATGCTGCTCTATCCACTCAGTATCGGTATCATCATGCGGAGTACGCAAGATTGTTTGTTGTACACTACTAAAAATTTCCTGTATGGCATTTGTACCCAAAGCACGCTCTCGATATATAAACTCCTCGGCAGGGCGGGCATGTAGTTTTACACACGACAATCCGGCACCTTCTTGTCCCCGGTTGTGTTGCTTTTCCATAAGCAGCATCAACTTATTGAGGCCATACATATAGGTGCCATATTTCTCTTTGTAGAACGAAAGCGGTTTCAGCAGACGAACCAAAGCTATGCCGCATTCGTGTTTGAGAGGGTCTAACATGTTGCTTTATTTTGCTGTATTGAATGATATGCAAAAGTAGTGTATTATTTCGGCATGCCGAAATAACCGCCCTATTTTTTACATCGCAAATTTGCGTATTTATTGCCCCTACCACACCCTATTTCATAAAAATGTCCGATACTCAACAAAGATAAAGATGATAACTTACTGGCAACTGCCATATACAAGCGAGGGTGCGCTCGATTGTAATCAGGCGCACCCTCGCATATAACAAACAGTGTGTGTTTATCAACGGATAAACAGCAACTCGCGATACTTGGGCAAAGGCCACATCTCGTTATCGACCATAAGTTCGAGTTTGTCTATATGATAACGGATGCTTTCCATATACGGAGCTACATTGTCGTGGTAGGCAATAGCCTTTTCACGCTCATCTTCTATCTTGTTGGCTACTTTGCGTGCATCTATCATAGCAGCAACCTCTTCCTTGATAACCATCATGTGCGAAGCTATCTTCTCAATCTCTTCCATGTCTTGATTGGCTATAATCTCGCTCTTCTCGGCTGGGAAAAGATTTTTGATTTTGAACACATTATCTATCAATACCGACTGGTAACGAGTAGCTACGGGTATGATATGGTTGATAGCCAAGTCGCCCAACACACGAGCCTCTATCTGTATTTTTTTGGTATAGAGCTCCCACTTCACCTCATTACGGGCTGCAAGTTCAGTCGACGTCATTACACCCGTTTTCTTAAACATAGCAACTGTCTCGGGCTTGAGATAATTGTCATACATAAGCGGAGCACTCGTCTCACAATCGAGACCTCGGGCAGCAGCTTCGGCCTTCCACTCTTCACTATAACCATTACCATCGAAATGTATAGGTTGGCTCTCTATAAGCAACTTTTGAACCTCGGCCAGTATAGCGCTCTCCTTAGGCTCACCACTTTCGATGCGGGCATCTACAGCCTCCTTAAATTCCATCAATTGGCAAGCAACGGCGGCGTTGAGTGCAATCATGGCTGAAGCACAGTTGGCCGACGAACCTACTGCACGGAACTCAAAACGATTACCGGTAAATGCAAAAGGTGATGTACGGTTACGATCGGTATTATCGAGCATAAGATCGGGCACTTGTACGACATCGAGGCTCATCGCATTTTTGAAAGATAAATTCAGCAAATCTTTTGAAGGAAGTTTTGCCATCTTATCTACCAACTCACCTATCTGCTTTCCAAGGAAAATAGATATAATGGCTGGTGGTGCTTCATTGGCACCAAGGCGATGCTGGTTGGTAGCCGAGATAATACTTGCCTTCAACAACCCGTTGTATTTGTATACGGCAGCCATCACATTGGCTATAAAAGTAAGGAATTGCAAGTTTGACTTCGGTGTTTTGCCGGGGGCAAAAAGTTGTACGCCGGTATCGGTACCCAACGACCAGTTGTTATGCTTACCCGAACCGTTGATACCTTTGAAAGGTTTTTCGTGCAAAAGAACTCTGAAGTTGTGACGACGAGCCACCACATCCATCAGGTTCATCAACAGCAGGTTGTGGTCGTTAGCCAAATTGACTTCTTCATAAATAGGAGCTACCTCAAATTGGTTGGGAGCTACCTCGTTATGACGGGTTTTACAGGGGATACCCAACTTGTGGCTCTCTATCTCAAGTTCACGCATAAATGCCTCTACTCGCATAGGGATAGAGCCGAAATAGTGGTCTTCGAGCTGTTGATTTTTGGCGCTCTCGTGTCCCATGAGCGTACGCCCTGTCAACATCAAGTCGGCACGCGAAATAAACAAAGCCTCATCAACGAGAAAATACTCCTGCTCCCAGCCCAGATAAGCATACACTTTCTTTACATTTTCATCGAAGTACTGGCATACAGCGGTAGCAGCTTTATTGACACTATTGAGGGCTTTGAGAAGCGGTGTTTTATAGTCGAGCGACTCTCCTGTATATGAAATGAATATTGTAGGAATACACAATGTCTTGTTAAGAATAAAAGCAGGCGACGAGATATCCCATGCCGAATAACCACGCGCCTCAAAGGTACTGCGTATACCTCCGCTGGGGAAGCTTGATGCATCGGGCTCTTGCTGTATGAGCAATTTGCCGCTAAACTCCTCCATAACACCGCCTTTACCGTCATAGTCGATAAAGCTATCGTGCTTCTCGGCTGTACCATCGGTCAGCGGTTGGAACCAGTGAGTATAGTGAGTCACTCCCATATCTACCGCCCAGCGTTTCATGCCGTCAGCCACGCTGTCGGCTACTTCGCGACTCAACGCCTTTTGGTTGTCTATGGCATCTACTAGGGCATCATACGTTTTCTTGGGCAGATACTTAAACATCTTCTCGCGATTGAAAACGTACTCGCCATAATAATCAGAAGGGCGGCCTTGCGGCTCCGGAACTTCAATCGGTTTTCTACCGAAAGTCTCTTCTACTGCTTTGAATCGTAACATTTTAAATAAAGTTATTTGTTTAGAGATGGTATTATGATATCTTATGGTTTCCATTTTTTGATACGCTCTACGGCTTCGAGCGTATCTTCGTAACCACCAAATGCCGTAAGGCGCAGGAAGCCTTCGCCCGCAGGACCGAAACCAGCACCGGGCGTACCCACAATATTGCATTCGGCCAAAAGCCTATCGAAAAAGTTCCACGAAGATATATTTTCGGGAGCTTTCACCCAGATATATGGAGCGTTCTCACCGCCATATACTTGCAATCCAGCCATCAGCAAGTTGGAACGTATAAGAGCGGCATTACGCATATAATAGTCGGTGAGACCTCGAGTCTCTTTTAATCCTTGAGGCGAAAAGACGGCCTCTGCAGCCCGTTGTACTATATAGGGAGCACCGTTAAACTTAGTGCATTGACGACGGTTCCACAAATTACCAAGTGGAACTTTGTTACCCTTTTCATCGTATGCACACACCTCATGCGGCACAACCGTATAACCACAACGTAGTCCCGTAAAGCCGGCAGTTTTTGAGAAACTACGAAACTCTATGGCAACCTTACGCGCACCTTCTATCTCATATATACTATGTGGGATGTCTTCATTGCGGATAAAAGCCTCATATGCCGAGTCAAACAGAATAAGCGCATCATTATCAATGGCATAATCGACCCACTGCTTCAGTTGTTCGCGAGTAAGTACCGTACCCGTAGGATTATTAGGATAACAAAGGTATATCACATCGGGACGCTCGACCGGCAACTCAGGCACAAAATTATTTTCGGCTGTACATGGCAGATATATAATGTTGCTCCATCTACCATCGCCCAGATATTTTCCGGCACGTCCTGCCATAACATTACTATCGACATAAACAGGATATACAGGATCTGTGACGGCCACCCTGTTGCCAAGGCTCAAAATATCGCCTATATTACCGGTATCGCTCTTTGCCCCATCGCTTACAAAAACCTCGTCGGGAGCAATCTCTATACCACGACGACGGTAATCATTTTCTACAATAGCCTCTCGCAAGAAATCATACCCTTGTTCGGGACCGTATCCACGAAACGTTTCGAGGCGACTCATCTCATCGACTGCCTTATGCAACGCCTCTATGACAGCCGGGGTTAACGGCCGAGTCACATCACCTATGCCAAGACGTATGACACGCTCGCCCTCATGTTGTGACAAGTAATGCGATACCCGCCTTGCAACCTCTGAAAATAAATAGCTGCCTGGCAAATCGAGGAATCTATTATTTATATGCACCATTGTTCGCTTCTTGTTTTATTTATCTGGCCACTCACCATCAAACACAGTTACGGCATCACCTGTCAGGAATACATGGTTGGTATTTTCATCCCATTCTACCTGCAAGTCACCGCCTAACAGACGGACTGTGGCCTTTCTATATGAACGATTATTTAAGACGGCTGCAACCAATGAGGCACAAGCTCCGGTACCACACGCCATCGTTTCACCCGCACCGCGCTCCCATACACGCATCTGTAACACATCAGAAGCCAACACCTTGACAAACTCTACATTCGTACGATTCGGGAATAACGGATGAGTCTCTATAGCACGGCCTATTGCATGCAAATCGTATGCTTGCCAATCGTCTAAGAAAATGACTGCATGAGGATTTCCCATAGATACACATGTCATGGAAAAGCAATGCCCGCACGCAGATATAGGTTGTGATACAACGCGGTCACCTTGCAACAATACGGGAATATCGTTGGGATGAAATTTAGGCTCGCCCATATCTACTTTTACCAATGAGACCTTATCTCCGGCAACTGTAAGATATATATTTTTGATACCCGATAGAGTTTCCAGTGTCAGTTGGGTTTTGTGGGTCATGCCATGCTCATAGAGATACTTGCCTACACACCGCGATGCATTCCCACACATCTCGGCTTCACTACCGTCGGCATTGAACATGCGCATGCGAAAATCGGCAATCTCCGAGGGCAATATCATTACCAGCCCGTCAGAGCCGACCCCAAAATGTCGGTCACTCATTTTTACTGCCAACTGGGCAGGATGGAGCGGAATGGTTTCAAAGCCATTAATATAAATGTAGTCGTTACCGGCTCCTTGCATTTTAGTAAATTTCATAACCTAGCTTTTTACGCTTTTATCCCGCGAGCCTATTCATCGAAACAATGAAAGGAGAAGCTATAGACTACTTCAATCACACTACGCTGCAATAGGCATTGGTATACCTATTCAAAAAGACAGAGCCGCGGCATACCACGGCTCTGAGTATAGTAGTTACAACCTGCCTTGTACAAAACAAAAGCATGATTGAAATCGAATGGCTTATGCGGGGTGTTTTACTAAACATTACCTTTTGCCTTTGAAAACAATGCAAAGGTAAGCAAACGCCCACAAACAGCAATGATTTTGACAAGATTTTTTTGTATTATTTTTTCTTTTGCTTCTTATCTACGCACATATAGGCACTCTGCCATATATATATCGCAGTATTTTTTTGTCAAAAGACACTTCTGAAAGCGGTTGCCTTCCATAAAATTACTAACTTTGTACGGTTTTCACGATAGAAACCACATAAAGCCTCAAATAAGATAATTGTAGAACACCTATTATATATTCTATCGTAATGCACAATCTCAAACGAGCCTCGCTTATACTCGACGACGGAACGGTATTCCGGGGTAAATCCTTTGGTTATGAAAAACCTGTAGCGGGTGAAGTTGTTTTCAACACGGCTATGACCGGCTATCCCGAAAGCCTCACAGACCCCTCGTATGAAGGCCAAATATTAGTTTTCACCTATCCGCTGATAGGCAACTACGGTGTGCCTGCTCGGGATACCGTGCAAAACCTGTCGGCCTACTATGAATCGGAAAAGATTCATGTCGAAGCTGTCGTCATATCCGATTACTCTTTTGAATACAGTCACTGGAACGCCGACAAAAGTCTTGCCCAATGGCTGCAAGAAGAACATATCGCGGGCATCTGCGATATAGACACACGCGCACTCACCAAGCACTTGCGCGAACGCGGCTCCATGAAGGGAAAAATCGTCATCGACGGCGGAGAAGATATTGCATGGGTCGACCCCAACTTGTATAATCTGGTAGCTCATGTAAGCTGCAAAGATGTTATCGAATATGGTAATAGCGGCAAACGTGTTGTCCTGGTAGACTGCGGCGTGAAGCACAACATACTACGCTGCCTGTTACGTCGCGGTGTGACAGTAATACGAGTACCATGGGACTATGACTTCACCAACCTGTCGTACGACGGATTGTTTATTTCAAACGGTCCCGGCGACCCCACCCTATGCGACGCTACTGTTGAACATATACGCAAAACTATGCAAGATACCCACAAACCTATTTTCGGTATCTGCATGGGTAACCAACTCCTGTCGAGAGCCGGTGGAGCACAAATATACAAACTGAAATACGGCCACCGCAGCCATAACCAACCTGTAAGACAGGTAGGGACAAACCGCTGCTTCATCACTTCACAAAATCATGGTTTTGCCGTAGACAGCACCACGCTGAACGACGATTGGGGTCCCCTCTTTGTCAATATGAACGACAATACCAACGAAGGTATACGGCACAAAACAAAGCCCTACTTCTCGGCACAGTTCCACCCCGAAGCCTCAAGCGGACCTACCGACACCGAGTTCCTTTTTGATGAATTTATAAAATTACTCTGACCCTCGAAACATACTACAATGGCACAAGAAACGACACAAAAGATAAAGAAAGTCTTATTGTTAGGTTCCGGCGCGTTAAAAATAGGCGAAGCCGGCGAGTTTGACTATTCGGGGTCGCAAGCCCTCAAAGCCCTCAAAGAAGAGGGAATATACACCATACTCATCAATCCCAACATTGCTACCGTACAAACGTCAGAAGGTGTTGCCGACAAGATTTACTTCTTGCCCGTCACACCATATTTCGTGGGTAGAGTTATAGAGAAAGAAAGACCCGATGGCATATTGCTCTCTTTCGGTGGCCAAACGGCGCTGAACTGCGGTGTAAGCCTTTACAAAAACGGCACATTGGAAAAATATAATGTGCAGGTTCTGGGTACACCCGTGCAGGCTATTATGGATACCGAGGATCGCGAGCTTTTCGTAAAGAAACTCGACGAGATAAATGTAAAAACCATCAAAAGCATTGCAGTAACCACCATCGACGATGCCCGTCGTGCAGCACAAGAGTTGGGATATCCCGTCATCATACGAGCTGCCTATGCCCTGGGAGGTTTGGGTAGCGGATTTTGTGACGACGAGACACAGCTGCTTACCATCGGCGAAAAGGCGCTCTCCTTCTCGGCACAGATTCTTATAGAAAAGTCGCTCAAAGGCTGGAAAGAGATTGAATATGAAGTAGTGCGCGACCGTTACGACAACTGCATCACGGTGTGCAACATGGAAAACTTCGACCCGCTGGGTATACATACCGGCGAAAGTATTGTTGTAGCACCTTCGCAAACATTGAGTAACAACGACTACCACAAGCTGCGCGAACTTTCTATCCGCATCATACGCCACATTGGTATTGTGGGCGAATGCAACGTACAATATGCCTACGACCCCGAAAGCGAAGACTATCGTGTCATAGAGGTAAATGCACGACTCAGCCGCTCATCGGCATTGGCATCCAAAGCTACAGGTTATCCGCTGGCTTTCGTTGCGGCCAAGTTAGGTCTAGGATACGGTCTTTTCGAGTTGAAAAACTCTGTCACCAAAGAGACTTCGGCTTTCTTTGAGCCCGCATTAGACTATATTGTGTGCAAGATACCCCGCTGGGATTTGGGTAAGTTTCAAGGTGTAGATCGCGAGCTGGGGTCGAGTATGAAATCGGTAGGAGAAGTGATGGCCATAGGCCGCTCATTTGAAGAAGCCATTCAAAAAGGACTGCGTATGATAGGACAAGGTATGCACGGCTTCGTAGAGAACAAGGAGCTTGTCATACCCGACATAGACAAAGCTCTGCACGACCCTACCGACAAACGTATCTTCGTCATCTCGAAGGCCTTCAGACAAGGATATACCGTAGACCAGATACACGAACTTACCAAGATAGACCGCTGGTTCTTACAAAAACTATACGGCATCATAGAAACGGCCAATGCAATAGAAAGCTACAACAGCATCAATGATGTTCCCGAGGATTTACTACGCGAAGCCAAAAAGCAAGGATTCTCGGACTTCCAGATAGCCCGCGCCTGCTTGAAACAAAATATGGTAGATACCGAAGCTGCTATCATCGAAGTGCGCAACCGACGCAAATCGCTGGGTATCGTACCAGTAGTGAAGCAAATAGACACGTTGGCTGCCGAATATCCTGCTCAGACCAACTATCTCTACCTCACCTACCACGGCATAGAAAGCGACGTAGAGTACAAAGGCGATCACCGCTCTGTTATCGTATTAGGTTCGGGTGCATATCGCATAGGCAGCTCTGTCGAATTCGACTGGTGTAGCGTGAATGCTCTCAACACGGTGCGTAAGGAGGGCTGGCGCTCGGTGATGATAAACTACAATCCCGAAACCGTATCGACCGACTATGACATGTGCGACCGTCTCTACTTCGACGAACTTTCGTTCGAGAGGGTTATGGACATTATCGAGTTGGAAAACCCTCATGGTGTCATCCTCTCGGTAGGCGGACAGATACCTAATAACCTTTCTACACGCCTCGATGGACAAAACGTACGCATCTTAGGAACATCAGCCACTGATATTGACCACGCTGAAGACCGACATAAATTCTCGTCGATGCTCGACGAACTGGGTATAGACCAACCACGTTGGCGAGAGCTTACCTCTCTGAGTGATATTTACGAATTTGTCAACGAAGTAGGATACCCTGTACTGGTGCGTCCATCATATGTACTTTCAGGTGCAGCCATGAACGTATGCTCCAACAATACAGAGCTGGAAATGTTCCTCAAGCTGGCTGCCAACGTATCGAAGCAACACCCCGTTGTTGTAAGCGAATTTATACAGAATGCCAAGGAGATAGAGATGGATGCCGTAGCTCGCGACGGAGAGATACAGCTCTATGCCATATCGGAACACATAGAGTTTGCCGGCGTACACTCTGGCGACGCCACGATACAATTCCCGCCCCAGAAACTATATGTAGAAACCGTTCGCCGCATCAAGAAAGTTACCGGACAGATTGCCAAAGCGCTGCATATCTCAGGCCCGTTCAACATACAGTTCCTTGCCAAGAACAATGATATCAAGGTAATTGAGTGTAACTTACGAGCCTCGCGCAGCTTCCCGTTCGTATCGAAGGTTCTCAAAATAAACTTCATAGAACTGGCAACCAAAATCATGTTGGGGCTGCCTATAGAGAAACCCTCCAAAAACGAGTTTGACCTCGACTATGTAGGTATAAAAGCCTCGCAATTCTCTTTCTCCCGTTTGCAAAAAGCCGACCCCGTGTTGGGTGTCGATATGTCGTCGACAGGCGAAGTTGGTTGCATAGGCTATGACACCTCCGAGGCTATACTCAAATCGATGTTATCGGTAGGCTATACGATTCCCAAGAAAAATATTCTACTGTCTACGGGTAATGCCAAGCAAAAGGCCGACCTGCTGGAAGCCGCCCATCAGTTGCACGAACACGGTTACAACCTATATGCCACTGGCGGTTCGCACCAATTCCTCACCGACAACGGTATTCCTGCTGTCAAGGTTTATTGGCCGAGCGAGAGCGACAAAGAGCCGCAAGCATTACAGATGATACACGACAAGAAAATAGATTTTGTCGTGAACATACCTAAGAACCTTACTGCTACCGAGCTCGACAACGGCTACAAAATACGTCGCGCTGCCATCGACTTCAATATACCGCTAATAACCAATACGCGGCTTGCAGCAGCCTTCATCGACGCATTCTGTCATATAAGCCTCGATGAAATACAAATAAAGAGTTGGGACGAATATAAATAGACCTGAACTTTTCACAACTATAAAGGAGGGCTCCTGAGTCAATGACTGTCAGGAGCCTCCTTCCTTCTATTTTTTCATGCACCATCAGAACTTATGAGCAAGTTCTGCAGCCTGTTTGCAACCGTCTGTCTTGTTGATATCACCTTCATTCAACACACCGGGGATAAGGACTTCTCCCACCAAATCCCATTTCAATAAGGCAGCAGACCTTTCCAATGGCATACGCACACCATCCATAACAGTTGTGTCATGTTCTTCACAACAAGTAATCAAGCCCCATTTTTTCCCTGCTATGTTTTTTTCTCCCACAACGAGAGAGAACAAACAATCTATCACACCTTTTATTTGCGCAGGAATAGAATACCAATAAACCGGAGTAGTAAATACTATAGCATCAGACTCAAGTATCGAAGATGCTATTACATCAAACTCTTCATTGAAAGAGCAGGCCTTGCCTGTTTTATAACAAGTCATGCAAGCATGGCAACCTTTTACATTCATCGATGCGGCATCAAAGCGTTGTATGGTGTGTCCGCACTTTTTTGCTTCCTCAATAAAAGCCTCAGTCATGGCAAAACTATTGCCTTTTTTTCTCGGGCTGCCTGTAATAACCGTAATTTTCATAATCTGTTCCTCCTATTTTTGTATAGTATTTGAGTTCTGATTGTATGCTTTTGCAACACATTTCCACTCGCCATTCATTTTCATCAGCAGAAGATAATCCGTAAAGTCTATGCGTCCACCCCAGTTTTCTTCCAACACACGGACAACGGCCAGCGTTTCTTCCACATCTATTACATCGATACGTGCCTTGAATCCGCTATCAGGTCCTACATTATCTACATTCTGATAGAATTGCTCGATACTTCCGTGCTCCAGTCTACCATCCAGGAAACCAAACAGCACAGCTTCATCAATAAACAAATCTTTGGCATATTTGCTATTACCCTCTGCCACACTCTGTACAAATTTCATGGCAGCTTCTTCTACAGCTTTGTATTCGGCAATATTCGCTCTCATAATTTTATAGTTTAAATATATTATAATATTATGTTGCGAATTTAGATGGTAGTCATTATTTCTACAAGTACCGTAAAATTATTCGTATACCGAAAATTTATTCACTATACCCATCATATTGAACGTTATTTATATTTTTGCCTCAAAACCTAAGATATGTACGTACGAAAAATACCAGTAGATTTAGATTGTCCTTTACGATTAACAATGAGTCTTATCGATTCTAAATGGAAATCATGCATATTAGATGAATTACGCTATCGCTCCATGCGTCCCAGCGAACTTCACAAAGCCTTGCCGGAGGCAACTCCTCGAGTACTTGACCTGCAATTAAAAGAATTGGTAGAAGACGGCTTGGTAGAGAAAACCATTTTCCCCGAACTGCCTCCTCGCTCTGAATATTCCATAACTCCACTGGGGATGACATTAATCCCTATTATTGATGCCATGCTTGAATGGGGAAAAAAGAACAAAGACCTATTTGAGAGAAAACATCGTAAGTAAATCGAGCACCATATAAAGATGACGGTGCCCAAGGATATGGATAGCAACTTGGCAACAAATACATACTCAGAACCCGGTAGCCTCCTGGCATTACCTATTATCGTAGGCAACTGTTTTTTGCTACCGCACGACAGACTTTACCTTACTAACATTTATTTCGTCCTTCCTCAAGGGCTTTTCATAGGGTAAAAGTCACAAAAAAAGTTAAACAGATAATTTTTTAGCCGAAAAATTATGCTGTATAACATAATCGCCTTATATTTGCACTGTGTTTTTCATGGTATTAGATTTAAGGTTAATGGAAGATTGGTTGTCGGGATGACAATCAATTTTTTTATACCCTTACGCGACCTGCACTTCATACCAAGTTCCCCACCGGCTTAGGAGCCAAAGAGGAAAACCGCATAATACATTTGCTCAAAAAGAGAAAGAATATTTCTTTTTTCAGGTGGCAACCCTACACAATACAGAAACAAAACTGTAAATTTGCGGCAAAAATATAGAACTATCATGCCACGAAGAATTATACGCAATTGGCGACCTATCAAAGGGCAACCTCTCACCGAACTCGACAAAAAAATTCTTTCCATACAAAACAAAGGCCACTTAGTACCTTCACGCGAATTGATAAAAACTCCCGAACAGATTGAGGGCATACGCCAGAGCGGCGTCATCAATACCGGTGTGCTCGATTACGTAGAAAGTCATATACGTGCAGGCATCTCTACAGCCGAAATTGACCGATGGGTATATGAATATACCATCGCGCACGGGGCTACACCTGCCCCACTCAACTATGAGGGCTTTCCCAAAAGCGTATGTACATCGGTCAACGAAGAGGTATGCCATGGCATACCCAGCGAAGAGTGCATACTCAAAGAGGGCGATATCATCAATGTTGATGTCTCTACCATATACAACGGCTACTATTCCGACGCATCGCGCATGTTTATGATTGGTAAAGTATCGCCCGAGAAGGAAAAGCTGGTACGCGTTACCTACGAATGTCTCGTGTTGGGAATGCAGGCAGCCAAGCCCTTCGGTTTTGTAGGTGACATAGGCAATGCCATACAACGTCATGCCGAAAAGAACGGGTTCTCGGTTGTACGCGACTTATGCGGGCACGGAGTAGGACTTGAGTTTCATGAAGAGCCCGAGGTACTGCACTTCGGCCGCAAAGGGACAGGCATGCTGCTAGTACCGGGCATGGTATTCACTATCGAGCCCATGATAAACATGGGTACACACGAGGTATTTATCGATGAAGACAACGGCTGGACAGTTATCACCGAGGACGAACTTCCGTCTGCCCAGTGGGAACACACTTTTGTCATGACCGATAAAGGTCTCGAGATACTTACACGCTAACTCTTCACAAACAAAGCAACAAACATTCGCACACTACAATGGCAAAATCACTCATCACAATAGGTCTCCTCATCATAAGCAATATCTTCATGACGTTTGCCTGGTACGGTCACTTGAAACTACAAGAAGCCAAAATCATAAGCAACTGGCCGCTCTACGGCGTCATCCTACTCTCGTGGGGAATAGCTCTTTTTGAATACTGCTTTCAAGTCCCGGCCAACCGCGTAGGATTCAGGGAAAACGGAGGCCCCTTCTCCTTGATGCAACTAAAGGTAATACAAGAAGTCATCACACTTATCGTATTCACCGTATTTACTACCGTACTTTTCAAAGGAGAGAGCCTACATTGGAATCACCTGGCAGCATTTATATGCCTCGTGGCTGCTGTCTATTTCGTATTTATGAAATAGGTTGAAGAGCTAAACTTTGCTAAAAATCGATAGAAATAATAAAAAGTTCAATTTGAGGGAACAAATAGCCCCCTTCTGCTGTTTTTATATTGGATATACTGTATTTTGATATAAAACACAACAGCATGAGAAATCATATTATGCCGACACCCGACCTGACAGACAGCAGGGATGAGTGTACCTTCATCTCCATGACGGAGCTTGAAAGTAGAATTGAAAAACTCGATGCGACACAGCAAAAAATTGTCTCTTACTACATTTCGGGATTTACCATCGACGAAATTTCACAAATTCTCGACACGCCCCAAGAAAATGTAGAGCATATCATACGGCACTTTACCGAAGAGCTACTTGAGAAGGCAACTACCTAAAAGGCAGTAGAATACATCTACTTCAATAGAACGACAGCTCTACTTGCATACGAAACAGACACTACTCGTAGTATACCATTATGCCTACAAACTTGTTATAACATATCTCTCATATAGCCTATCCCATATCCGCAACAGCCCGTCAAATTATTTTCTCAAAAAAGGGGCTCAAACACGAGTCTATATTATAAAATTTCTTATTTTTGCAGCATATCGACTGCGGTCGTGACATATTGTTTGATAAGCGTTTAGCTTTATTCTCGTACTGAAAACTACCAACTTTCAAACTCAAACAGAATAAAAGTCGTAGACGCTCATGTCTGTTATATAACCACAGAAGTGTTTATATAGGAGCAGCGTGAGGTATATATGTTTATTGTTTGAGTTAGGTATTGGTAGTACCTCAGTGCGGATAAACTAAGAGTCCTCACGCTTTTTGTTTATCGCCTACGATAGGGGGCTGCGTGGCATATACATCTTTTTTGATATGAAAAAACATTATTTCTATTTCTCTTTGCTTGCCATCGCCGCAATGGCCGTGGCCGCTACGAGCTGTTCCAAGGAAGAGATTGACCCGCCGGTTACAGACCCCGGCAGCGACCCCACCGTAGAAGTACCCGACCCCGAGGGGACTATTACGCTATCTATGCGGAATGATAGAGGAACCTACTTGGACAATTTCTACATCGACGACGCCGACAATTTCAGTGGAGGTTATTTTGTATCGTTGGGCGAAATGAAGGGTTTGGGCAATGTGACACGCATTCCCAAGCATGGATGGAGCAACAAAGCCGCAGTAGCTCCCGGCACCGGTTATGTGGCTTACGACAGTTATGACGGCTTCTATCGCCTCTTTGTCACCAGCTACACCGTCAACACGATGAATGAAATTATCGGCGCAGATGTAAAATACCAAACTCCGTTCTATCCCACAGAGGCGATAAAGCTGCCGTTGCAAGCGTTGGAATTCGGACAAGCAGGCGGATCCCAAAACATCGTGTTCGACAACGAAAATATTGTACCATTCATAGTCTCTTCTTCTGCCGATTGGTGCCAGGTATATACGTCATCGACTCTCGACTACAGCTTCCTGACAGACGGTATCATTGTAACAGTAACACCAAACGAAGGTGCGCAACGCGAAGCAACCGTATCAATAATGGACAGCAACTATAATATACAAGAAATCTCAATCATCCAAGCCGGAGCCGAACCTTACCTTAGCCTTTCGCAAGATACGCTTTCGTTGCCATACACAGCGGGGAGTGTAAGGTCCTTGGGAATCATGACAAATTACTATTATGACGATTTGACAATTACTTCCTCTGCCGATTGGTGCCAAGCGACACTCAACCTTTATGGTGGAGATATGCTTGCCCGCATGAACGAGCAAGTACGCTTCAAAGGCAAAGAACGGGTAACCGATAAGAGCAACTACGGCACAAGCTCCTATACCCTTTCGGTAAGCGCATCATCGGATAACAACGGTGAAACCCCTCGCGAAGCAATTGTTACAGTGGCATCGAAAGACGGAACAAACAAAGCTGAACTGAAAGTAAAACAGGAGCGCTTCGACGTGGTATTATCTGCCGAAGAGGTGCAATTCGAACGAATTCCCAGCTATCGTATAGTAAATACGGGAAATACGACCGGTGATTATACAGTCACAAGCAGTGCCGACTGGTGTACCTACACGTGGAGCGGTAGCGACTTGGTTGTACGTGTTTTCCCCAATGAAACAGGAGAAGACCGCGTAACAGAACTGACCGTATCTGTTGCGGCTCGCAGTAAAACCATTACCGTATATCAAAGCCGTTATGCCATAAAGGATGCCTATTCTGTCGATGGAGTAGAAGGAACGGTTGGTATTCTGACAGGACAAAATCATGGTAAAATTTACCAATATAAACATGATAACTCCGATTGGTCAACAGAAGAGGTATTGACCGGAGCCAATTCGGAAACAGATGGCGAGTACAATACGAATATCATCCAGCAAATACCGGGATATGAAACGCTCTATCCGGCATTCAAAGCCGCCACCGACCTGAATGTAAATGGTGTTACGGGTTGGTATCTACCGGCTATAAATGAATTAGAGGAATTATATAATAATGGAATAAGTTTTCATTGGTGTTGGAGCTCCACTGAGTATGATTCAAGACAAGCTAAATGTTATTCTTATTTTGGGTATCCTTCTAACGAGAATAAATCCAGCAGTAACGATATCATTGCCATGAAGAAATTCTAATCTGATACAGAAGTACATCCGTAAAGCCGGAAACCTAATCATAAGGAGGATGACCCCAAGCCGAACGGCTATAATAAGGGGTCATCCTCTTTTTCTGAGACACCTCATCGTGTCAAGAGCGAACACAAAAACACGAAGCCAACCTCAAAATATGAGGTCGGCTTCGTATCATTTTTTCGGCTATCGTTACTATCGGTTAGCAAACAAATTGAGGGTTACCGATAGCGACACGGACATGTTTTGCCAATCGCCTTGCGGCTCAACGCACTTAACGCTTGTGCTCTTCTACCCACTTGCGGGCATTCACAAAGGCTTCTATCCACGGAGTCACTTCGTCGCTAAGACGGCGCTCTTCGGGATAATAGGCACATTGCCACGGGAATATGGCACGTTCGAGGTGAGGCATCATGGCCAAATGGCGGCCATCGGCCGAAGCTATACCGGCAATGCCCTCGGGCGAACCGTTGGGGTTGGCGGGATAGGCGTCGTAGGCATAACGGGCTATCACGTTATAACGTGACGTCTCGTACGGGAAGCTGAACTTGCCCTCGCCATGAGCTACCCAAATGCCCAACTTGCTGCCCGACAGCGAGCCGAACATCACCGAGTTGTTCTCGGGGATAGCAAGGCTGATAAAGTTACTCTCGAACTTATGCGAGTCGTTATGACACATGCGAGGTTTCTCGGCATGGTCGGGGGTAAGCAAGCCCAACTCTACCATCAGCTGGCAACCGTTGCATATACCGAGCGACAAGGTATCTTCGCGCTCATAGAAACGTTTCAGAGCCGTGCGGGCTTTCTCGTTATACAAGAAAGCGCCTGCCCAACCCTTGGCCGAACCCAAGACATCGCTGTTGGAGAAGCCGCCGCAATATACTATCATGTTTACATCGTCGAGCGTTTCGCGGCCGCTTATCAGGTCGGTCATGTGTACGTCTTTTACATCGAAACCGGCCAGATAGAGCGAATATGCCATCTCGCGGTCTCCGTTGACACCCTTCTCTCTGATAATGGCTGCCTTGATGCCTGAAGGCTGGCGACGGTCGGCCGAAATACCATAGGAGGCCAACTTACCTGTGAAGGTTGCGGGCAACTCTATTTGCAGAGGTTGCTCCTTATAGTTATTGAACCGCGCTGTAGCACAAGCCTCACCGCTCTGCTTACGGTCGAGCAGATAAGACGATTCGTACCACACGTCGCGCAGGTGGTCTATGATAAACTGATATTGTGCGCCATCTTTCTGCACCATGATTTGACGCTCTTCGGCAGGCTTGCCTATGCACAAGAATCCTACACCGGCCTCGCGCAACACTTTCTCGAAAGCTTTGGGGTCGGCTGTCTGCATGACAACACCGGGATTTTCGGCAAAGAGTATTTTTATCAAATCTTTCTCGGGCAGAGCGTCGAAATTGATTTCCATACCGCCCTCGGTATTGGCAAAGCACATCTCGAGCAAGGTAGTGATAATACCGCCGGCCGAAATATCATGACCGGCCAATACAAGGCCATGCTTGATGAGCTTCTGCACGGCATTGAACGCGCTTACAAAATACTCCGTATCGCGTACCGTCGGGCATTCGTCGCCTACCCGTCCCAACGATTGAGCAAATGCCGAACCGCCCAACTTCAACGTATCGAACGAGAAGTCGATGTAATATATCGAGCTGTCGGCTACAGGCTGCAACACCGGCGAAACCACGCGACGTACGTCGGCAACCTCGGCACCTGCCGAAATGATAACCGTACCGGGAGCATATACCTTGTCTTCGCCATACTTTTGTGTCATGGAGAGACTGTCTTTTCCGGTGGGAATATTTATACCCAACTCACATACAAAGTCACTGCAAGCCTCTACGGCTTTATAAAGGCGAGCATCTTCACCCTCATTTTTGCAAGGCCACATCCAGTTGGCACTCAACGAAACGCTGTCGAGACCCTCGGCCAATGGAGCCCATACGATATTGGTCAGAGCCTCGGCTACGGCAAGCACCGAGCCAGCTGCCGGGTCTATCATGGCTGCTTGCGGAGCATGACCTATCGAAGTAGCTATACCGGCATGGCCGCGATAGTCGAGCGCTACCACACCACAGTCGCTCAATGGCAATTGTATGACACCCTGGCATTGCTGGCGGGCAATCTTACCCGTCACCGAACGGTCTACTTTATTTGTGAGCCAATCTTTGCAGGCAACCGCTTCGAGCTGCAATACCTGCTCGATATATTCATCCAAATTGCGCACATCGTAAGTTACGCCTTCGTAACTTTCTGTCACGGTATGGTCGTGCATGTAAGTACGCGGTGTCTTGCCGAACATATCGTCCATGGCGAGGTCTATGGGACGCACGCCGTCGGCCTGCTCAAAAACGAAGCGGTGGTCGCCGGTAGTCTCTCCTACGACATACATGGGCGAGCGTTCACGGTCGGCAATGCGACGGACACGTTCTATATCCTTCTCTTCAATCACCATACCCATGCGCTCCTGGCTCTCGTTACCCACAATCTCTTTGGCCGACAAGGTGGGGTCGCCTATGGGGAGGGCATCCATCTCTATCTTACCGCCGGTAGCCTCTACCAATTCCGAGAGGGCATTCAAGTGTCCACCGGCGCCGTGGTCGTGAATAGAAACTATCGGATTGTTTTCGCTCTCGGCAAGGGCACGTATAACATTCGACACACGCTTCTGCATCTCGGGATTGGCACGTTGCACGGCATTCAGCTCTATGGCATTGGCATACTCGCCAGTCTCTACCGACGATACGGCACCGCCACCCATACCTATGCGATAGTTGTCGCCACCCAGCACCACAACTTTCTCGCCAGGAACAGGCGTACCTTTAATAGCATCGCGCATGGTGGCAAAACCAACGCCTCCGGCCAACATTATCACCTTGTCGTAGGCATATTTCTTGCCGTTCTCGGCATGCTCAAACGTAAGGAGCGAACCGCAGATAAGAGGTTGCCCAAACTTGTTACCGAAATCGGATGCTCCGTTAGAGGCTTTTATAAGTATCTCTTCGGGGGTTTGGTAAAGCCATGGGCGTGGCGGTATAGCATTCTCTTCCCATTCGCGGCCAGCTTCGGTGCGTGGGTATGAAGTCATATACACGGCTGTACCCGCGATAGGCAGACTGGCCTTGCCTCCACCCAGACGGTCGCGTATCTCACCACCTGTACCGGTTGCAGCGCCATTGAACGGCTCGACGGTAGTGGGGAAATTGTGTGTCTCGGCTTTGAGTGAAATGACAGTCTTTATGTCTCGAACCGCAAAATAATCGGCCGTCTCGGGGTTTACAGGAGCAAATTGCTCAACGACAGGACCCTCTATAAAGGCCACATTATCTTTATAGGCCGAAACAAGTTTATTGGGATTATATTCTGAAGTTTTCTTTATCAGCTTAAACAGCGAGCTCTCTTGCTCTACCCCGTCGATGATGAAAACGCCGTTGAAAATTTTATGACGGCAGTGTTCTGAGTTTACCTGTGAAAAGCCAAAGACTTCGCTATCGGTAAGAGGTCGCCCTATCTTCGCGCTGAGCTGTTGCAGATATTCTACCTCATCGGGACTCAAGGCCAAACCCTCTTGGCGGTTATAAGCCTCTATATCGTCAATGTACACAATGGGGTCGGGACGTTTGTCTATTCTGAACACATCGCCATCGATACCATCATACAGCCTTTGCAACATCTTGTCGTATGTAGCATCGCCGCTGGCCACCGGGAAAAACTCTTCGATACGGCTTATTCCGGAAAGTCCCATATTCTGGGTTATCTCCACGGCATTGGTACTCCACGGGGTAATCATCTCCTTGCGAGGGCCTACGAACCATCCGGCGAGGGAGGTCTCGGGCATTTGAGTGGCATTACCGAAAAGCCACAACAATTTTTCGCTCTCTTCGGGTGCAAACGAGTGGTCAGCCTCCACTGCTATTACAGCCCCGCTACTTGTCTTAAAAAAGAAAACCATTCTGTTACAGTATTATAGTATTGTTAACTTTCGCCTTGCGAACGTTGTTTGTTATGTCTGCAAAGGTACTGAAAAATACGGTGCAGGCAAAGAAAAGCGGCAAAACAAATAGGCACCATATATGGCACAATGCAACAGGCTCCTATAACGACCTCACCTGTCGACCATGCACTTGCCTCAGGCTCAAATAGGCCTCACATCACTCAGACTGCCATGGAAACTGTAGCGAGAGGCAACTGCGTACAAAAATCATACCGTTATTATTTGTTTCTACCCGCCGCTTACACTATCTTTGCGACTCAGAATCACATCTACACACAGCACATTTTATGAAACATTCTTTTTACGGCATTCCTATTATTCTGCTGTTGTTGTTGCTGTGCAGCAGTTGCGACAATGAAAACAGCAACAGCCAAAAAGAGAAGAACGTGTCACTGGAATTTCTTCCCGGCACATGGGTCATAAAAAGTTACGATACAGCTACTCAAGTAGGCACAGGCACACACACTACAACAACCACACTCGATGGCAATTTTACCGTATCGCTCTATGACGACATGTTGTTTACACTGGCCGGCGAAGGCACCATGCTGGCCGAAGGCCAATTCTCAATAGATATAGCACAGCTTAAGTTAGAGATGAAAGAGTACTCGTTACTACCCAATGCCGAACCACAAGGCATCGATGAAACGCTGGTCGACCTCATTACAAGCCACCCGTTGCACATAGAAACACTGGATGCAAAGTCGCTGTATCTCTCGTTGAAATATAGCGACAACGTAACCATTACAGCCTTTCTGGCCCCCGCCTCCACTCCCGGCATAACCGGTGGTAATTGGCTCATCTCCTACATCGACGGTTATGCGCCCTTCACAGCCAGTGAAGGTACCATTATAGAATATGATACAAACGGGACCTTCTCGGCCATCGCCCCCAACACATCGACAGCCATAACAGGGACGTACAGCTATACCCCGCGCACCCACACACTACTTACCGTCTATAATGGCGATACTCTTATCTACGATGCCGTATGCTCCGAACAGTCGCTACGCATTACTCCACAAGAGAATCGCGATTATGCCATATATCTCACCCGACAAGGCAACATGCAATGAAAATCGTACTCATTGTTGTAGGAAAAACGGCGCAACCTTATCTTATAGAAGGTATCGACGAGTATGTGTCCCGTATAAAACGATACATGCCCTTTGAATTGTACGTCATCCCCGAGCTGAAAAATACACGTAACCTTACCACTGAGCAACAAAAGAATCGCGAAGGTGATGCCATACTGAAAGCATTGCAACCCGGCGACTATATTGTCCTGCTCGACGAACACGGCAAAGAGTATTCCTCCTCACAATTTGCCTCCTACATAGACCATAAACAACAAACCTCGGTACGCAGACTTGTTTTCGTCATAGGAGGCCCTTACGGCTTCTCTTCCGAAGTCTACGACCGTTGCCAAGAGAAGTTGTCACTCTCAAAAATGACCTTCTCGCACCAAATGGTAAGATTGTTTTTTACAGAACAACTCTACCGTGCCATGACAATTCTCAATAACGAACCATATCATCACGAATAGACTATGAAAAGATTCTTCTGCCTTGTGCTGGGCTGCCTGCTACTTATACCTGCGGTACATGCCGAGGCAACGACAACTACACCCGCCGACCCGCCTGCGCGCCTGGGTAGCATCATCGACCTCTCTGTTTCAAAACGTTGGGGACGCACAAACTTCTTGCTTCAAGAAAGTATCTATACTTTGGGCACACAACTCGAGCGCGCCATGACTATTGGCAAAGTCGAGGTCGATATCATGCCACAATATCTGAAATTCCAGTTTTTAGGATACTATTTTTATCATTTGAGCAGCGGCAATCAATACTACCACAAGCTGCGCTACCATTTGGGATTGGGCGGCGACCTCTACTTTCACCCCACGAGCCTTTCTTGGTCGGTACACTACGAGTCGACCTATACACTGACCAAAAACACTCCTTACAACCGGTTGCGCCCACGTGTACGGTGTAACTTCAACATCAACTCATCGGCATGGAAACCCTTTGCCGAGGTAGAGTTTTTCTGGGCTCTCAATGGGAAAAACAAAGGTCGTGCCGACCGCATGTGGTATAATGCCGGCGTAAGTTATGCTATAAACAAAGGCAACAAAGTAGAATTTAAGATACGCGAAGAACAGATGTGGTTATCGACACCCAAACAATGGAACACATACATCTGCTTTGCCTATAAAGTATCTTTATAATCATACTGCCTTTAGCCAACATCCTGACACCCCTGCTTGCACATGAAAACGCCTGCCAATCTCTTACAGATAGCCGACCGTATAAGAGCTATTGCCCGCAACGGACAATTCTACGCCCTTAACGAATATGACAAAGAGCGATATGACGAATTGTTAGACCTAAGTAACCGCCTCACCGCCATACTCACAAATACCGAGGTAGAAACCGTAGCAACTTGCTACATACCTATCACCGACTATCTAACGCCCAAGGTAGATGTAAGAGCAGTCATCTTCGATGAGGAAGAACGCATTTTAATGGTGCGAGAAAAGGAAGATGGCAAGTGGTCGTTACCTGGTGGATGGGGCGACGTGGGCTTCTCGCCCAGCGAAGTAGCCGTCAAAGAGGTACACGAAGAGACCGGCTACGAAGCCATTCCGGTACGACTACTGGCAATACTCGACATGAGCCGCCACCATCATCCGCCCGTTTCTCACCACATCTACAAAATATTTATCCGTTGCTCCATCTCAGGCGGCACACCTAAAACCGCCTTCGACACATTGGATGTAGGGTTCTTTCCTTTAGATGCACTTCCCCCACTGTCGACCCAACGAATAACTCTCGAAGAGATAATGCTGATGTACGACTTTCTGCACAACCCGCATAAAGAAGCGGTAACCGACTAACCTTGCGGCCTCCGGTTTCGATAGGTATCACATCGCCCGCAGAGTACAATCATTTCTCAAAAAATATCATAACTTCTACAAAAGAGGCCATACTCCTGCAATCATATCATATACGACAAATCATTTCCGTTTTTTATATAAGTTTGTACCCTCTACAACAGAAAACAGCACAAATATAAAACCCATGAGTGCAACAGAAACCATAACAACCCATGAATACAGCATCCGGCGCAGCCGATATTTCGCGCTATTATGTAGTCGCATAGGGCGCGATTGGTGGAGTGTACCACTGTTGATAATCGCCGCCCTGACCATAGCTACATGTTACGACCTGCGTTTTGGCATTGTACTGTTGCTGGTCGTTTTTGTCATTACACCCATGTTGCTTTTCCTCGCCTATTATCACTACGCTTTACTACCTGAATGTATATACTCTATCGTTCCGAAATCACTTATCATCAACAAGCATGGAATAGATTGCATTGCATATGAAAAGCAAAGGCACGTTTTAGATTGGGACAAGGTGAAACAGATAATAACGACCCACGATGCCTACCTCCTTTACACCGGGAAATACACCTTTTTATATATCCCCTTCAATGCTTTTGCCACCCCCGAAGAGCAGCAGGCATTTCATGACGACATAATACCGGCAGTATTCCGAATTGAGAAAGACGAATAATGGATGCTACATTCATGATAAGTATAAATATGAAAAAGAAACACAACAAATAGCAAGGTTGAAAAAGGAACGCTAAGACATGATATTCCAAAAACATTTCGTATATTTGGGAAATAATTTATAAATTGCACTTACATGTACAAACGGGTTTTCTTTATCCTGATGTCAATATGGGTAATGACGACTATACATCCTGCAAAAGGATGGGCCGAAATGCCTACCCTCGACGAAGCAAGAGAGTTATACAAAGCTGGCAAATATGAAGAAGCTGCTCCGGTTTTTGCAAAGGAGCTGAAACGCAAGCCCAACGACGGCTCACTCAACCACTGGTATGGAGTATGCCTCTACGAAACAGGTGAGTATGAAGCCAGCATTCCATATCTGAAAAAAGCTGTTTCTCGCCGCGTATTGCAATCGAATTACTATTTAGGACAAGCCTATGCCGCAGCTTGCATGTTCGACAATGCTGTAGAAGCTTATGAGAAGTATGTAGAAGCATTGAAAAAAGATAAGCGTGAACCCGACTCAACAGTCATTGCTAAAATAACGAGTGCAAAGCTGGGCAGCCGTATGATAAGCGGTGTAGAAAAAGTGCAGGTAATAGATAGCCTGACAGTCGACTCACTATCGTTTTTCGAGGCTTATAGACTATCGCCCGAATCGGGACGTCTTGTAGGAAGCGATGCCTTACCTTTTGCACTGCCCCAAGATACCCCTGTAGTAGCTTTTGTACCACAACGCAACGACATCATATTCATGGGATATCCGCTCACAGGCGATAATTACGACCTATGTGTATCCAACAACTTATTGGGAGGCCAATGGAGCCGGCTACAATCTCTATCGGCAACACTCAACACCACCGATAATCAATCTTATCCTTTCATGCTGGCCGATGGTCAGACCCTCTACTATGCCCAAGATGGAGAGAACTCACTGGGCGGATACGACATATTCATAACCCGTTTCAGCTCAGAGCGTGAAGACTACATGCTGCCACAAAACTTAGGAATGCCCTTCAATTCGGTATTCAATGACTACATGCTGGCAATAGACGAAACATTGGGTGTAGGCTGGTTCGTCACCGACCGCAACCATATACCGGGACAACTCACAGTCTACATCTTCATTCCCAATGAAGAAAAAGAGATATACACCGACGAATCGGAAGAACATCTACGCAATCTGGCACGCATATCGTCTATCAAAGATACATGGCGCGATGGTGCCGATTATAGCCAACTGCTTGAAGCCATAGCTCAGATAGACCCCGAAGCAGCCCTCGTACCTGCCAAGGAATTTACCTTTGTAGTATGCAACGGCATCGTCTATACCCGCTCCCAAGATTTTCAGAATGCCGAAGCGTTGCGATTTTTTAATATGGCGCGCGATACCATGAAACAGCTGACGCAAGCCAAAGAGCAACTCGACAAACTTCGTCGCACATATGCCCAAAGCTCTACTGCCGAGAAAAGCAGGTTGAAACCAACCATTCTTTCATTGGAAAAGAAAATAGAGCAATTAAGCAGTCAACCGTCGGAGTATGAGAAAAAAGCGCGTCGGGCAGAGCTTTCTTTCCGTAACCTACTATAAGATAGGCTGACATGATATCATTCATTGCCATAGACATCATTATCATTTGCATCCTGCTACTGCTTGCCGTAGCTTTGGTCATTTTAGAACTTTTTTTCCTCCCCGGCCTCTCTGTAGCAGGCCTCGCGGCTGTACTCTTTTATGGCGGAGCATTATATTACGCTTTTGCGCATTTGGGTATAACAGCAGGTATCGCCACATTGATAGGTGCAATGATAATCACAGGGTTTCTGATTTACTATTTCTTGCATTCACGTATGCTTGACAAGATGAAGTTGAAAACTGAAATAGATAGTACAGCACCCACAAGCATAACACAGGACATCAACGCAGGCGACAAAGGCGTAGCCCTTTCGCGCCTCAACCCTATGGGTACAGTACTGATAGGAGGATGCGCTGTAGAGGCTCACTCTACCGGTGAATACATCGAAGAGTCTACCCCCGTGCGGGTAATAAAAGTAGAGCCTACATCCATTGTGGTAAGTCCTTTCATTCCTCAAGAAGAAAATAAATCATTTAATAACCAAGAAAAAGACTCGTAAACCATGGTAATTTTTTCTGTTCTGTTAGTAATTGTCGTCATCGTCTTATTGGCAATATTTTTTTACTATGTACCATTTTTACTATGGCTATCGGCTATGGTATCGGGTGTGCACATCTCGCTACTGCAACTATTCCTGATGCGCATCCGTAAAGTTCCACCCCAAATTATAGTACGTGCTATGATAGAAGCGCACAAAGCCGGACTAAGCACTATCACACGCGACGAACTTGAGGCACACTTCCTTGCTGGCGGTCATGTAGAGAGGGTCGTACACGCCCTTGTATCGGCCGCTAAAGCCAACATAGAGCTCAGCTTTAAAATGGCTTCGGCCATAGACCTTGCCGGGCGTGATGTATATGAGGCCGTACAAATGTCGGTCAACCCCAAGGTCATAGATACTCCGCCCGTTACCGCTGTTGCTAAAGACGGCATACAGCTTATAGCCAAAGCTCGCGTTACGGTACGTGCCAACATACGCCAACTGGTTGGTGGCGCCGGTGAAGACACCGTCTTGGCACGTGTAGGCGAAGGTATCGTATCTTCTATCGGTTCGAGCGAATCACACAAACAAGTACTCGAAAATCCCGACTCTATATCTAAACTGGTTCTTCGCAAGGGCCTCGACTCGGGTACCGCCTTTGAGATACTGTCTATCGATATTGCCGACATCGACATAGGTAAGAACATAGGTGCCACCTTGCAAATAGACCAAGCGCAAGCCGACAAGAACATAGCACAAGCCAAAGCCGAGGAACGCCGCGCCATGGCAATTGCCCTCGAGCAAGAGATGAAAGCCAAAGCTCAAGAGGCTCGCGCCAAAGTGATTGAGGCCGAGGCTGATGTACCACGCGCTATGGCCGAAGCCTTCCGCAACGGGAATTTAGGTATTATGGATTATTACAAAATGAAAAACATAGAGGCCGATACGTCAATGCGCGAAAGTATTGCCAAACCTTCAGCAAAACCTGAAGAGTAACGCTTCGGCCGCGTACATAGCTCTACATAATACGGGAGCGCGATTGGATGAACCATCCTAATCGCGCTCCCGTAAAATTTATACTTTTCATGCTATTACTCTTGCTAATCGTCTACAATCGACCGCTTCCTTCATACAAGTCAGGGCAACCTTGCAACAAAACTCGACTTGGCTACTACTTGATGCAGCGACTTCTTCTATCGTAAAAATCGGGGGGGGTAATATCTTCTCTCCTGCCACAATTGCCTGTCATGCACGCCTTATAATGTCACAGGCTCTCCGTACTGCATGCACTCACACTTGTATATCCGCGCTACAATAAATCAAATATTATCGCGTACGGCAAATCCAAATACCGACAAAGGGTGACGCCTCATCGCGTTGTACAGATGCGAGGTATCTCTCCGCCTCGGCAAGTGTATCATAACCAGCTGTATACAGGCGAGCCTTACTCCCATTATCATATATATACAGCGGAGCAGTCACCCCAGCGGCTCTAAATTCTCCTATTTGCTTCTCTGCCAATGCATACGTAGGTAACGACCCAACGACAAGAATATACTTCGGCACCGCGACATCAGACTTCGCTTCGGAAGGTTCACTTTCGACACCAATGCCTTGCTCTGTTGTTTCGGCTGTTACATCCGGCGCTACTTCTTCAACAGGCGCAGCTACAAACTCGGTCTCTACCGAAGATGCCGCTTCGGTCAGTGGCGAGGCCGCAAACAGCTCGGCAGCAACAATGCTTGCATAATCGTTTTGCGTAGGATAATTATCAACAGGGGTAGATATGAACAATAACACAACTACAAGAGCTACTACCGATGCTGCTGCACTCATAAAACGGCGCACAAATCGTGGCTTCGGCACTTGTCGCCAGCCCTGAGCAACAACATCTACTTCCTCCTGCTGCATCTCGGCAAGTGGCAACATAGCAATGTGCGGCAACATAGATAATGGTGCATTCACTACGCTGTATGCCGATTCTCTGAAAAGCAACAATCCGCCATTTTCATAGCAGAAACTTCCTATATGTCCTAATGTCACGTCCTGCCCTTCTTGTAAAGCTGTGCGCCACGACGATACCTCGGCGGCAATCCGTGTCATTGCTTCGTCATAACTACAACCCTCGGTCCGCATAATCGAGTGAGCCAACATACCATCATTGTGCGAAAGCGAAGCATTGAAACTCAACCATCTGCGAGGCGGCTGCGGTGCAGCATCACCAGCAACAACAGCCGAGACCGACTGCACAATCCATGCGCCCCACCCCGGCACCACCACGCAATCGTGGCGTGTAAGCAAGTATTCGATATGCTGCACTATACATTTCATACTACAAAGATACTTTTTTCGTCCGAATGTACCAACACCCTGCAATATATTTGTAAAAATTATTTCGGGCTACGGCTATCACCCGCTAACACACATCAACGGCAGTCCTATCCCTTCAAGAAAGTATACTTCTCTACTGTATAAAGCGGCACAAGCGGAATAATGATGGGCACACGAGCAACATACGACTTGTAATCAGGATTGGCACCATACCGCTTGTTCTGACGTATTTCGAGCCGTCGTGCGCCGCCAAACATAATATATACAATGCATACATAACCTACCAAGGCTACTGCCCACTGCCACCCCGAGAGCGCACCTATGCCCGATACCAGACACCCTGTCCAGAAAAGTATTTCGGCAAAATAGTTAGGACAACGCACCATGCGGTATAGCCCCGTGTCGCAAAAGCGGTCGGGGCGTAGCTTCTTGGCCGCCGACTTTTCATGGTCGGCCACCGACTCGAGTATCAATGCCAGCAACATGACTCCGGCACCCACATAAGCCCACAACTCTCCACCGGCTGCTACATTATCCAACCTGTAAAACACAGGCGACACCTGGCAGACATACAATACTACAACCGATATCCATACGGCACATTTCACTCCTACACCCATCTCCTGCGAACTTTTTGTCAGCGATGGCAGCTCCTTGCGATACGACGTGCTGCGTAACTCGCGATGCAACAAAAAGCCTCCCAAACGGATGCCGTAGGCCATCAGTAACAAGGTCAATAGCAGGGTATGTAGTGCAAGGCTTGCTCTATACATCACCATCATCACCAACCCCATGGCGGCAATAGAAAATCCATACCCGAGAGAGATAAAGTAGAGAAATTTTTTCCAGCCCAACGCGCTTACAACAAGCGACGTCAATACCAACATTAAAATACCTACAGGGAATACCATATTTCATTCTTTTTTATACCATTACAAATATAACTATGGACAATAACAGATGCAAACGGAAACGACTGTTTTCAATTTATTTTTTATGCCGAGCTGCCTCGCAGGTGCTCACAGCAACAATGAGAAAGCAAGCTTCTGTTTGATATATCCAAACGACAGCTTTCACTATCTTTCCCATATATCACAAAACACAGTCACATGTATTTGTTCATTCGAGATAAAAGCATCGCCAATCGAGGCGTTTACACCTCAATTTCCATATCATTGCAACGCCCTACACCTATCATAATTTAAGACTAACGGAGTATTTCTTATAAACCACAAAATGCGACATTGTTAAGTCAACAATAACAAAAAAGAGTGCTATCCCCATGAGAGATAGCACTCTGAGATTTTTGATTGCGTAGAAGAGCCGATAGAGGGATTCGAACCCACGACCCCGAGATTACAAATCACGTGCTCTGGCCAACTGAGCTATATCGGCAAATGGGTAAGCTGGCTACATCGCACCGCTACGACCTATTACCCTTGCTGCGGTCAAGCCCTGGGGGATTCACAGGGAGCTGGTCGTGTAGGACTTACCCGGGCGCAAAGGTACTTCTTTTTTTGCATTGTGCAAGTTTTTGTGTCGAATTTATGCAATAAATAGATGCATTATTTTTCATTTTACTAATATACAGCATATTACAAACGGCAAATACTGCATCAGTATCACAGCATGAAGATATGCAAGAAAAACTAAGAAATGAATATTACTGCGTCCATACACTAATTCGTGTTAAAATACAAATATCACTTCCTTTTTTGTCTAACCGAATAAATTATATTTGCCGGCGTCATTTTTAACATCAATAATATGAAAAAGGTTTTTAATTTGTTAGGCTCCACTGGTGCCTTATTGTGTTTAGGTGTTATGTGTGGTACTGCACAGCAGTTACCCAATGTAGGATTTGAAAATTGGAAAACGACGTGTGGTAATACATGGCAAACGGCCTCTGCCTCAGCTTTTACGCGCCCGGGAACAGAGCCAGCTGAGTGGAATGGCAGTAATGTAACGCAAATACTTCCATTTGACGGCTTTGTAAAAAAAGAAGAAGGTGTAGATGGTAGTACCAGCGTTAAACTTACCAATCAGAAACCAGGACTTGCGACATTGGCAGCACCGGCTCCTGCATTTGTCACTTTTGCTACTCCTTGGATTTTTGCCGACATGTCAAAATTGAATGCAAGCGCTATTGCCATGGGCGATGGTGGCGCTTACGGAGGTATAGAATTTACCTATCGCCCCGATGCCATTACCGGATATTTCAAACGCGACAATAGTGCCGGAGCTGAAAATGCCCACATCATAGTGTACTTGTGGAACGGCACGTATAAGTCGGGAGTACGCTCGGCCATTACAGGTAGTACATCGGCAGGTTACACCGAAAGCGCCACAGTAGAGCTCGAAGATGTAGACCGTGCCATAATGGGTAAAGTCACCCCAACGCAAAGCGGTAAACTCATTGCCTCGTGCGACTATGAAATTACCGGCTCTATCAATGAATGGACCGAAATTACCGTACCGTTGCAATATGTAGAGGAGAACCTTTCGGAGTTACCCGAGAAAATGAACGTCATACTCTCGTCGGCCGACTACTGGAATCGAGCCAATATCGTACCCAATAACGTGCTCGAAGCCGATAACGTAAAATTCTTATACTACTCACAGCTGGAAAGCCTCAGTATCGACGGTACTCCCATTGCCGGTTTTGACAAGGATACATATAACTACATACTGACAGGCACATGTCCGACCGATGCTTCACAGATAACCGCCATACCCGACGGTAAAAATGCTACAACCGACGTAAAATGCGACCCCCTCACACAAACTGTGACCATAACCGTAAGTAACGTAGGCGAAGATGCCGAGGGCAACACCTCGCACACCTATACCGTGCAATACGAGGCACCTACCGCAACCACATACTACAACGGATTGCTGACAATAAACCTCGATGCACTGGGTATGGATACTTCTCACTCTTACAACATGATAGAGATAACATCTACCACAGAATCGAGTTGCAACTTTGCGCTGCGCGACTTCTCTTTCATGGGCTTCTCTATAGGCGACATTGTTGTCCCCGACGTAACTGTCACAGAGAACAACGGCGTGAAAAACTATAACGGTAGCGCCGAAAACCTCATGGTGGGCAGTGGCTTCCTGATACTCGACTGCGACGTGACCGTAACCGGTAGCGAAGATGCCCAAGGTAATATGCTCATGACAATAAACGTACTGTGGTATACCGACCGTGAAAATGGATTATCGACTCCTATCGAGGTAAAATTTGAGGGTACTGCCATTGCCGACGGATTGCGTCTCACCAATATAACGGTCGACGGTAAGACTATCGAAGGCTTTGATAAAGATACTTTCAACTACACCGGCGACGCGGCCACCTTTGCTGCCACTGCAACCCCCAGCATAACGTATGCCAAAGAGGATGCCGATGCTACCGTATCGGTAGAGGTAAACGACTACTCGGTAAAACTCGTTGTATCGAAAGATGGCCGTTTCAACTTCTACTCTATCCTCGACAGTGATGCCTCATTTGCTGGTATCGAACTGCCTGCAACCGTCGAAGGCAACCTCACCATTACAGGCCGTAAAGCTGTAAACGGCGTTGAAACGGTGACCGGCAACATAATTTATCAACTCGGCCTCACCAACCAGCAATGGTACGATGTGGCTCTCCCCTTCACCACTGCCAACCGTGAAGTCATTACCGCCGATGACGATAATGCGCCCCTCACCGACAACATAGAATGGGCGACGCTGAGCGATACTGAATTTGTCATGGCCGATGCCGCCACCGCCACTGCCGGTATCGTGCGCATTGACGATAAAACCGACTTGGTTCCTGCCATGCTCCGCTTCACTTCGACACTAGGATGGAATACCCAAGGGACTACCGACAATGCCCAACAAAGCACCTACCGTCTGATAGGGAACCCGTCGCTTACCAATGTTGCTGCAACCGACCTTGCTACAGCTACAACATACTATGTACTGAACAGCGATGGTACGAAATACATACAATCGGCATCGCCTGTGGTAGCTCCTTTCGCAACGGTAATAGCATTCAACGGCAACACAGCCGACGCGCTCTCTGAGATAAACATCAACATATCGAGCGGCATAAACGGCCTCACAGCCGACAAATCACATATCTATGCCACCAACGGCAACATTGTGGTAAACAATTATGAAGGCGATGTTGTCGTATACCTCTTGAATGGTGCACAAGTGAAGAGCATTGTTGCAACAGGCCGCCATACTGTCATACCCGTCAAAGCCGGTACATACATCGTACGCACGGCCGACAAAGGCACTGTTGTGATAGTAAAATAAGCAAGTATAACCTGACGAAATGTAAGCGTAACGGGCTGTTGCTCGTTGCGCTTTTTTGCTTCAGACAGCCAGCTATTCCGGGTTATTAATATTTGTTAAACACGTGATGATAAAAATAATGGACTTAAAAAAAACATATATTTGTTGAATATAATAAAATCAAATAAAACACAGGAATTTATGAAAAAGACATTACATCTCATCGTATTATTATTTCTGTTTGCAGGTGAAATGTATGCCAACAGAATAAATGTAGAAGATGCTTTTACCATTGCAAGTGAGTTTTTGGGAAACAAACCCGGATTACAAAAAGCTCAGGCCGACAATGCACCTTTGCGATTGGCCGAAGCATCAGATGGTTACTATGCCTTTACCCGAGGCTCGAATGGAGGCTTTGTTATCGTAGCGGCCGACGACCGGGCTATAAACAGCGTTTTGGGATATGCAGACGAAGGCTCGTTCAACCCCGACTCCCTACCCGACGCCATGCGATGGTGGCTCGGCGAGTATGAGCGACAACTGTCGTATGCCGAAACAGCCACCAACACCAATCGCATAAAAGCCGAACTACCCATATATGCACCCATAGCACCGCTTATTACGACACGCTGGGACCAAACCGAGCCCTACAATCTGCTATGTCCCGTCTATAACGGTAACTCCCTACCGTCGTATCAGGGCATGCGCTGCTACACAGGCTGTGTTGCAACAGCATGGGCACAAATCATGTACTATCACAAATGGCCGATACAAGGCACCGGTTCACACTCATATATGTGGACATTCAACGGCGAAAATCTGGGGACACTGTCGGCCGATTTCAGCCAAAGCGTATATAACTGGGATGCCATGACCGATACCTATGACAACTCAAGCAGCGAAGAGTCGCGCTATGCCGTGGCACAACTCATGTCTGATGTTGGTATCGCCTCAGATATGGGCTACTCACCACTTTCAAGCGGAGCCAATTCTATATCCAGTCTGCAAGGTATTGTACAATATTTCGGTTACGACCCAAGTGCTGTTCTTCTACAACGCAACTATTATGGGTTAGAAGAATGGCAAGACTCCATCTATGCAAGCCTGGCAGCCGGGTATCCAGTGTATTACGCAGGACAAAACAACTCGGCAGGCCATGCCTTTATATGCGACGGATATAATAACGGCTACTTTCATATCAACTGGGGATGGAGCGGTATGAGCAACGGTTACTTCCTGTTGACGGCTCTCGACCCAGAGATGCAAGGATCGGGAGGTAGCGATGCCGGATACAACTACCTACAACAAGCCGCCACATATATACGCCCTGCAGAGGAAGGTTCCCAGCCTCGACTGGTGATGCTATGTTCTGATAACTTCGACATAGATACTTACAATGCGACACGCAACACGACCGTAACATTCAGCGGCGACTTCTTCAACGTAGGCATTGCAACGTTCAATATCACTCTGGGTATAAAGGTTGTCGATTCGGAGGGAACAGTCACCTACGTAGCAGCCTCGTCATACACAACCGATCTTGAGCCCATGTACGGATTTAACGAATTCGACATGAAACTGACCGACTTTCCCACTGCAGAAGGCACATACAAGGTATATCCTGCCTGTCGCGACAACAACACCGGAACATGGTACGAGATTTCCACCTCCATACAGTCGACACAACGCTACCTTATTGCAACGGTCGATGGACCAAACAGTATCGTTTTCTCCGCCCCGTCTGCTGCAACTCCCGAACTGAGCGCAACTACAACTGTCAACACTCCTCTTTACACCGGAAAAACATTCTTGGCCGATGTTTCTATTACAAATAGCGGAGACGAATATTATAACGACATATATGTAGCCTCGGTACAGGCAGGGACAATGACCATCGAAACCATATCGAATGCCATTCTGGTAAACCTCACAAACGGAGGTTCTACCGACATATCTTTCAAGCTGACAGCGCCCGAAACAGCCGGCGACTACGAGCTATATGTCATCGACTATAACTACAACATCTTAAGCGACCCGCTTCCTATAACTGTAGTAGAAGCCCCAACCGAAGCAACAGTACTCTCATTGGCATCGCCCATCACCATGGATTACGAAGGTGCTGTCGTAGCCGACGATATAAGATTCTCGGCACAAATAGAATGCTCTGCGGGATACTACGGCGATAAGCTCTACGCATTTGTTTTCCCCGAGGAAGGAGGCACAAGCATTACTTCGTTTACCACCGATTTATACATCGGTGCCGGCGAGACACAAAATGTCAGCTTCAACGGCAACTTCGTCAATGCCGAAATAGGGGAAACCTATTTCATAGCCCTTTACTATTTGCAGTCATCGTCTTTTTCTCAAATAAAATCAAATACTGCCAGCATCAGCGAGGTCATGTACTTTACCGTAGGAATGACTTCGGGAATAAACGACACAAAGACCTATGACGAAGTACAGGAGATAGAGGTATATAACCTCATGGGCATACGCGTGCTGCATCAGCGAGCTATCACCCCCGACCTGTCGACACTTGCTCCGGGCATCTACATCGTCAGAACCGGCAATAAGGTAGAACGCATACTGAAAAGATAAGCCGCTATACCGGCCGGCAGAGGCCATATACTCGCAAGAAATAATCAGATGTACTCCGACAGCTTCTCTCCACGCAGCTGTCGGAGTACACTGTTTCAGGCCATCGGTACTCGGTCTATGCAGAACACTATACGTTTTTTTCGTATTTTTGCAAGACAAACGCCATATCAGATTGATTTGCTAAAGCAGGTTATGGATACTTTAGAACAACTATACTTATCATATACCACACACAAAGCCACTCTGGTGCAACCCATTGCCGGAGCCGGCTCTCCACGACGCTACTACAGGCTCTCGTCGCCGGCCGATACGCTGATAGGGGTACAAGGCTCATCGGCCGACGAAAACCGTGCCTTCATCGCACTGTCGAAGCACTTGGCGACCAAGGGCTTCTATGTTCCGCAGGTTGTAGCAGTAAGCGACGACGAAATGTGCTACTTGCAAACCGACCTGGGCGACCTGTCGCTATACGACCGATTGGCAACCTGCCGAAATACAGGCATCTACGACGAAGCGTCCTACCGTTTGCTGGCCGAAACCATGAGGCAACTTGCAACCATGCAGATAGGCGGCGATATAGGTCTCGACTACAACAAAACGTGTTACCCCGTCAGCTACTTCGACGAGCGTGCTGTCTTGTTCGACCTCAACTACTTTAAATACTGCTTTCTGAAAGCTTCGGGCTTGGAATATGACGAAAACCGCCTGCAAGACGACTTCGAGTTACTGGCCCGACAATTACCACAAGTCTACCCGGCAGGCTTCATGTACCGCGACTTTCAAAGCCGCAACGTAATGATAAAAGACGACAAGCCGTGGTTTATCGACTTTCAAGGAGGCCGTCGAGGACCGGTGCACTACGATGTTGCCTCTTTCCTATGGCAGGCACGCGCCCTCTACCCCGACGAGTTACGCAAACGTTTGTTGGGTGAATACCTCACTGCCTTACAAAACCAGGGTATCGTCATCGACGATACCGTTTTCCGTCGCGACCTCTCCCGCTTTGTACTGTTCCGCACCCTGCAAGTTCTGGGAGCCTACGGATTCCGCGGCTATTACGAGCGCAAGCCCCTATTCCTGCAAAGCATAAGCCAAGCCATAGAGAGCCTGCGACAACAGCTGCAAGACGGTGCCGCCAGTGATTACCCTTACCTCGAATCTACTCTCGGTAAGCTGGTAGCCATGCCACGTTTCACCCCCGCGACATCACGCACCACACTGCGTGTCACCGTATACAGTTTCTCATACCGCATGGGTATCCCCGACGACGAAAGCGGCAACGGAGGCGGATTCGTTTTCGACTGCCGCGCCATACACAATCCGGGGCGATACCCCCAATATGCCAACCTTACAGGACTGGACGATGCCGTAGTACGCTTTCTCGAAGACGATGGCGAGATACTACCCTTCATCAATCACGCCTGTGCTTTGGTAGATGCGGCAGTAGAAAAATATATAAAACGCGGATTCACACATCTGCAAGCCGCATTCGGATGCACCGGAGGCCGACACCGCTCGGTATATTCCGCACAAGCATTGGCGCTCCACCTGCACGAAAAATATCCCGATATAGAAGTACAACTCATACACCGCGAGCAACACATCGCCACAACCTATCAGCCCCGCACCACACCATGAGAGCCATGATTTTTGCCGCGGGCTTAGGCACCCGCCTGCGCCCACTCACCGACCACATGCCCAAAGCCCTCGTACCCGTGGGCGGCGTCCCCTTATTGCACCGCCTGCTCACCAAGCTGTACGCCGCTGGCTACACCCATGTCGTTATCAACATACACCATCACGCCGCACAAATCATCGACTTCCTTGCCGCACACGACTACGGCATGCACATCGACATATCGGACGAGAGCGATATGCTGCTCGACACCGGCGGCGGGCTACGCCACGCTGCCCAATTCTTTACCGGCGACGAACCCATACTGTTGCACAACGTAGACATCCTCTCCAACCTGTCGCTCGACCATTTCACGGCATCGTTTCGTCCCGACTGCCTGGCACAGGTCGTCGTAAGCGAACGCCCTACCAGTCGCTACCTCCTCTTCGACAACAACAACCGCTTGGCCGGATGGCACAACATCAGCACAGGCGCTACACGCCCACCGGGCATCGATACCACTGCGCTACGCCCCTACGCCTTTGCCGGCATACACCTCGTATCGCCGCGCATCTTCACCCTCATGGCACATTATCCCGACAAATTCTCCATCATCGACTTCTACTTAGAAGCCATGCACAACGAAACCATAGCCGCGTACCTACCCGACAACTTTGCAATGCTCGACGTGGGTAAAGTCGATACACTCGCCGCTGCCAACGACTTCGTGACGCAGTATCATCTATAGCCTTATACATCACAGGTACTGTACACAACCCGGCTAAACCCAACTAAAACCACAAATACTCCTTTGGGGAAAATCACAGACCGGGTGACCGGTGGAACTGCCAGTGCAGTCTCCAACAGACCGATGAGGGACCTACTGACATTCCTTCAGCACCCATCGGCGACACCTCTAACTCTCCCTCTCCCAGTCTCGACAATACCCCGAGGAAAGATGGCATCTTGTTCAACGACCACCACCCATATTTTCCACAAAGCTGCGCATCATGTCCCTGGAAAAGCCACGCGACTTTGACCCTTTTGGCCAAACAGGATTGCCCCCTTTGGCTACAATATGATTGACCCTTTTGGCCAAAATAGTATTGACCACTTAGCCCACCTGTTGTTATAGATTTTTTGTGTAGATTTGAGTACCCGAGTCCTGGTGTAACGGGGGCGATAATAAAATCCATACAAATGGATAAACGAATCAAAAACATTTTAAGATGTTATGCGGCCGGCATGGGAATCAAGGAAACGGCGTCCACGTTTTGTATCTCCCGTAATACGGTCCGCAAGTATGTCCGCCTGTTCCTTTCAAGCGGTAAGAGTATTGAACAGCTTCTTTCCCTGTCCGATGTGCAGTTGGACGAGTTGTTCGGCTGTACGGCATCCCGTCATCGGGAGCCTTCCCCCAGAAGGATTGAATTGGAGGCCTTGCTTCCCGGATATGTATCCCGCCTGTCACGTAAAGGCATGAGTGTCCGAAAACTGTTCAAAGAGTACCATGCCGAATATCCGGACGGCTATCAGTTGTCTTCCTTCAAACGGATTGTCCGCGAATACAGATTTCACATCAAGGTCGTCGGCCATGTCGAGCACTATGCCGCCGACCAGATGTATATTGACTTTGCCGGTGACAGGCTTGAAGTCGTTGATGAAATGACGGGCGAGACGAAGAAAGCCGAGGTGTTTGTCGCTATCCTTCCGTTCAGCCATTATACCTACTGTGAAGCCGTGTGGTCGCAACGCAAGGAAGACCTGATAAAGGCATGTGAGAATGCCATGCAATATTTTGAAGGCGTTCCTGCGGCTATCGTCCCCGACAATCTGAAGGCTGCCGTCACACGAAGCGACCGCAACGAGCCTGTCATCAATGATGATTTCGCCGCTTTTGCCGAATATTACGGCTGTGCGGTCTATCCCGCCGTGCGCGTCACCCCAAGGACAAGGCTTTGGTAGAAAATGCCGTAAAGCTCCTCTACCGTTCCATTTACCTTAACATAGAAGGAATGACATTCTCCAGCCTGGAGGAACTCAATACCGCCATCCATGTCTCCCTGCTTGATTTCAATGAAAAGGTGATGGCCGGACGGGAGGTGTCACGCAAGGAAATGTTCCTTCATGGAGAGAAGGATTATCTCCGGCCGCTTCCTGTGGAACGTTACGTAATGAAAGAGAGGAAACTGATGACCGTAGGAAGGAACTCTTACGTTTCCTTGTTCAAGCACCATTACAGTGTTCCAAAGGAATATATAGGAAAGCGTGTGACGATTCTCTATGATGCCGACACGGTGGAAATCTACTGTGGCATGAACCTTGTGGCCACCCATGACCGCTGTGACATTCCTTACACTTATTCCTGGAAAAAGGAGCACAACCTGCCCGGCCATTATGGCCCCTATGACAAGGACCTGGAGGAACTTTTCCGGCGTGCCTCGGAAATAGACAATATCGTATTGAACTATCTCCGTGAAGTGGAGCGTTTCATGCAATATCCGCCAAAGGCGTTCAGGTCCTGTCGGGGTATCCTGGCGTTGGAGAAAAAATACGGCCGCGACCGTCTGGTTGCGGCTTGCGTATGTGCGGACCAGAAGTTGCAATACGGATATCAGGCCTTGCGCGAGGTGCTTGAACTGGGAGAAGATGCGGATTTCCTTCCCGATGAGGACGGGAAAGTACAGCCCGACGTGACTTCCCCGACCCCATTGACCCACAAAAATATACGCGGACGTGAATATTACAGAAAGGACAAACAATAAAACTCATATTTATGGAAGTAAACAATAAAACGGCTCCCGTTACGGGACAACAGGACCAGAATACCATATCACTGGATTTAATGAACCGTATGAAACTGCATGGTATGGCAGAGGCTTTCAGGGAAAGTCTTGCCGGCACCACTCCGCAATCCATGACTGCGGACACGTTCCTTTCCATGCTCCTTGCACGCGAATGGG